>Ga0207685_10000012_pt1 | contig 189900 bp, 200 predicted proteins | sample LARL111metaG_FD_184350 | JGI IMG/M metagenome (GOLD analysis project Ga0207685, IMG submission 184350) | Corn, switchgrass and miscanthus rhizosphere microbial communities from Kellogg Biological Station, Michigan, USA - LAR L11-1 metaG... | ecosystem: Host-associated > Plants > Roots >...
GTGGTGGATGCGGTGGAACCAGTAGTAGGCGAGGTCGTCGGCGAAGAAGAGCAGGACGTAGGTCCACCACTCGTCGGCCGGCATCCGCAGCGGGCTGAGCTCGTAGATCCCCGCGTAGACGACGAGCACGGCGAACTTCCAGACCGCGTTGATCACCACGTTGCCGCCGCCCATCGCCAGGCTGGTGCGCGTGTCGCGCGACTCGTAGCCGACCAGCTCATCGTCGCGCGCGTACCTGAAAGAGAGCAACTCCAGCACGAGCAGCAGGACGAAGGCCGGAATCGCGAAGTAGAGAACCTCAGCCACGAGACAAATCTAGCGCCTCAGGCCGCCTTCCCGATCAGGACGATCCCGACGATAGAGGCCCCTGCCAGCACCGCCAGCGCTATGTCTGTTCGACGCTCGTTGTCCGTCATCGCACCTCTAGAACACGCATGCGGGTTCGGCGATGCGACGAGACAGCGCGGTGAGTTGAGCTACTCGTCGTTCGAGATGCCGAGCCCTTCCTTGGCCAAGGCAGTCGCATCAAATACTTCGCCGGGCTCGGGCACGTCGATCTCGGGGACGTTGCCGAAGTCGATGAAATCCATGCGCATATCGATGGTCGTGGACCCCTCGCCTCCTTCTCCCGGCTGTGACTGGACGAGTCTCATGCGCCGCACCCGCCCGCCGGCGTCGATCCATGCCTCAACCTGCAAGGGCTTGCCCTTCTTTTCGATCGCCGAGGCGAGACCCTCCGCGCCGGCGTCCCGCAGCCGTTCGGCATTCTCGGAGACGCTGACCGTGCCGCGATAGTGCGTCGTCGGCACGCCGCGCACGTCCTCCTTCCCGAGCCTCTGCACTTTGCCGGTCGCCGCTTCGAGGAGCGCCAGTTCTCCCTTCGCATCGACGTTGGCGGGGAGCGACATGTCCAGTTCTTCACCGAACGACAAATCAAGTGACATCCATTCGCTCCCGCCCGGCAGCGAACCGAATTGGCTCGAGCGCATGTACATGACGGTTCGGTCAGTGATGGCTTCCAACTTCATGGGATCGCCCCCCTTGGGTCGCGGAACCGTTACGACTGCCCGGCTACGACCCCCGGCATCGAAAACCACCTGGCCTGTCATCGTGAACGGCGCCGGCCGCGTCGGTGAGGAAACGACCGCTCGCATTGCGGCGTGGCCGCCCGGTTCGTTCTGCGTCCTCGCGGCCGCCTTTGCGATCGCGTTCAGCGGTCCGCCGCTACCGCCGTTGCCCCCCTGCTGCCAGGCAAATACGGCGAATGCGACGATCAGGATCGACAGCCCGGTGACGACCCGCCAGAGGCGACGTCGACGTCTTGGGGGCTCGCTGTGGACGAATTCGAATGCTGTCGTGTCTTTCAGAGCCCGGAAAGGTATCGGTCGAGTACTGCCTTGTGGCCGCTGGTGTGAGCGTGCGGCCAAACGCCCCCGGCTGGATTCGAACCAGCGACCATCGGCTTAGAAGGCCGGTGCTCTGTCCACTGAGCTACGGGGGCTCGGGGGCCTAGATTAGGCCCTGGCATGCGGTTCGCGTAGGATCTCGAGCCGATGCCGCACATCGATGCATCGGGGACCGAGCTGCACTACCTGCGCGCCGGCGAGGGCGAGCCGCTGCTGCTGATCCAGGGAATGAGCGCGACGCACCTGACCTGGGGGCGGCCCTTCATGGAGGAGACGGAGAGCAGCTTCGACTGCATCGTCTTCGACAACCGCGGCATGGGGCTCTCGGGCGAAGCGGAGATGCCCTTCACGATCGCCGACATGGCCGCCGACACGGTCGGCCTGCTCGACGCCCTGGAGCTGGAGACCGCGCACGTGGTCGGCATCTCGATGGGCGGCATGATCGCCCAGGAGCTGGCCCTCGCCCATCCCGAGCGGATCCGCACACTGACGCTCGGCGCCACCTACTGCGGCGGCCCGGAGGGCACCCTGATGGCGCCCGAGGACCTGCAGATGCTCGGCGCCGCGATGGCCTCGGGCGACCGCGACCAGGTCTTCCGCGCGATGTGGGAGATCAACATGTCCCCCGGCTTCCGCGAGGACGACTCGCGCTTCGCGACCTTCGCCGAGATGGGGGCCGCCCTGCCGGCCCCGAAACAGGTGATCCTGCAGCAGATGCGTGCCTGCGGCGCCCACGACACGCACCAGCGCCTCGATCGGATTTCGGCTCCCACGCTGGTCGTCCACGGCGACGTCGACCGCCTGCTCGGTCCCGGCAACGGTCGCCAGATCGCCTCCTTGATCCCCGACGCCCGCCTCGAGATGCTCGAGGGCATCGGCCACATGTTCTGGTGGGAGCAGCCGCAGCGCTCGGCCGAGCTGATCCGCGAGCACGCGCTCGCCCCGGTCTGAACGGCCCCGCTAGGAGGAGTTGCCCAGTTCCCGGCACCCCACCGGGTCGAGCTTGCCCTTGACCTTGAACACGTAGTCGCGCTCGGGCGTGATTTCCGGCTCTTCGATGATCTGTTCCAGCGCCGGGTCGGTCTTCAGCCAGGCGTAGATCGGGTACCAGTAGGGCGAGTCGGGCGAGTCCTGGGTGTACTGGGTGACGATCAGGTAGTCGTAGCCGCCGGCATTGATTCGGCGACGGAACTGGGCGCAGCTGGTCGCCAGCCTGTAGGTGCCGTGCGGCCCCGGGACGCCGATGTACTGGACGTCGTTGTTGAGATTGCGTCCGTAGAAGCCGTACTGACCGAAGAAGATCTCCCCCGAGCCGGCGATCCCGATCCGCTTGTCTTCCAGGCCGCGGGCAAAGGTGTAGGCCTGCTTCGGTCCGCCGTCCTGCAGGAAGTGGTCGACGATTCTGTAGTGCTTGTTGTAGTACTGCACCTCCTGCGCGCGGCCGAGCACGACCGCGAGCAGGATCACGGCGCCGGCGGCACCCGCAATCGCAGTCCGGCTCAGCAGGCGGCGGGAGCGGGCGAAGCCGAGCCCGGCCGGCGCCCAGACCAGCGCCAGCGTGAGGAAGACCGTGCCGACGATGTACCCCGGGTACCAGCGCGGCGTGGTCAGCACGGTGATCGCGTAGACGCCCGTCAGGAAGAGCAGCGTCTGCCAGGCGCGCCGGTCGGGCGCCCGCAACGGGCGGGCGATCGGCACCAGCACCATCGCCAGCACCAGCCCCGGCATCAGGTAGCGGGTGTTGGTGAAGAAGCCGGTCGGCGAGCCCTCCTGGCCGGCCGCGGTCAGCGGCGTAAAGATGTAGACGACGGCCGTCGCCAGGGCGCCTACTGCGATCACCCGCAGGATCACGTTGCGAGAGCGCACCGCAACGTAGACCGCCGCCGCGACGGCGACGATCAGGATCAGCGGCCAGAGCGGTCCGAGCGCGTTGTCGAGCTGCGGGAAGAACCACTTGCGGTAGATCGTCGGCTCGGTCAGGTAGTGGGCGACGGCGAAGCGCGGCCGCGGGTCGAGCGGCATCTGGTCGGGTCGCGGCAGGTGCAGGGGGCCGAAGCCCGTGGTCGGGATCGGGTTGCCGCCGGTCTTGACCATCGCCCGCACGTACCAGTAGCCGCCGGTGACGAAGGCCGCGAGGCCCAGCACCCAGGCGGTGGTCAGCCGCCGGCCGCGGCCGCTGAAGACGATCACGCCGAGGCCGATCGCGACGACCGGGATCAGGAAGGTGAACTTGACCGAGGCCGCCAGGCCGGCCGCCAGGCCGGCGATCACGAGAGGGCCCTTGTCGAGCAGCGGCGCTCCCTGCTCGGGGGTGTCCTGTACGGCGCCGCTCTCCGGCGCGCGCCGCTGGTGGGCGTTGATCAGGAAGGCGGCGAAGGCGAGCAGGAAGGCGAGGCCCATGATGTCGTTGCGACCCTCGCCCGGTTGGGTCTCGATCATCACGCCGGAGTCGAGGACGAGCGCCGCGGCAACCAGCGTCGCCGGGCCGACCTTGTAGGGGCGACCGACGCACCAGGCGGCGAGCAGGGCGATCGAGAGCCAGAAGAGGTTGATCAGCGGTGAGAGCCAGTCGCTCTTGAAGAGGACGATGGCGCTGCCGTGGACCAGCTCGGAGCTCTGCGGGTAGAACCAGGCCGCGAGCCGCAGCGGGTCGGTGAAGTGCAGATGGACGATCGAGTGTTCCTGGGCGAAACGCGCCGCGAAGGGCATGTGGTACCAGGTCGTGTCGCCGCCGAACATCCCCTGGTCGAGGCTGAGCTGAGAGGGAAAGGTCCACTCGGCGACGGTGAAGGAGGCGACCCCGAGCGCGATCAGGAGGGCGATCTTCTGCACCTGCGGCGCGGCGATGCCCTGGTCGCCGACGGGCGCGTTGCGCCAGCCGACGAACGCACCGAGCAGGCCGAACCCGATGCAGAAGACGACGATCCAGCCCGTGTAGAGGAGGCTCAGCGAGCCGAGCAGCTCGAGCGCGAGGACGAGCAGCGAGACCCCGATCGTCGCCTCGGCGAGGCGGGCCAGCGCACCGGAGAATTCGGGCACGATCCAGCGTCGCAGCCAGTAGCCGCCGAGAGCGACGGCGCTGACGATGCCGATCACGGCGAAGCAGCCGCCGATGTAGGAGCCGAAGGTGGGAGTCACCGGCGCGGGATGCTATTCGGCGGACTGGGCGTCAGGACGCTGCAGCGGGAATGCGACAGGAGACGCCGGTGCCGGCCAGGCCGCAATAGCCGTTCGGCACCTTGTGCAGGTACTGCTGGTGATAGTCCTCGGCGTAGTAGAAGGGGGCCCCCGGCTCGATCTCGGTCGTGATCGGATCGTGGCCGGCGGCGCGCAGGGCGTCGTCGTAGGCCTGCTTGGCCATCTCGGCCGTCGCCTTCTGCGCGTCGTTGACGAAGTAGATGCCCGAGCGGTACTGGGTGCCGACGTCGTTGCCCTGGCGCATCCCCTGCGTCGGGTCGTGCTCCTCGAAGAAGACCTTGAGCAGGTCGGCGTAGGAGACCCGGCCCGGGTCGAAGGCGACGAGCGCCGCCTCGGCGTGGCCGGTCTTGCCCGTGCAGACCTCCTCGTAGGTCGGGTTCGGGGTGGTCCCGTTCATGTAGCCGACCGCGGTCGTGTAGACGCCGTCGATGCCCCAGAAGAGCCGCTCGGCCCCCCAGAAGCAGCCGAGCGCGAAGTAGGCGACCTCGGTTCCCTCGGGGAAGGGAGGCTTCAGCGGTGCGTCGAGCACCGCGTGGCGCTCGGGTACGTCGAAAGCAGGGGCGCTGCGGCCGGGCAGTGCCTCCTCGGCGATCGGCATCTTCGTCTTCTTCGAAAAGAGCACGTCCTCAGCTTACGCCCACCTTCTTACGCCCCTGTGAACGGGTAGCGTGAGGACATCGGCTGCCTCGTCATCCTCTTCGCCCTGATCTCGCCGCGCCTGGCGCTGTTCCTGATCTGGATCTTCAGCGACCTGCTCAGCCGCGCCTTCGACGGCTGGATCGTGCCGCTGCTCGGCTTCTTCCTGCTGCCCTGGACGACACTCGCCTACGCCGCGCTGTGGAGCTCGTCGGACGGCGTGAACGGCTTCGAGTGGTTCATCGTCGTCCTCGCCTTCCTGATCGACCTCGGCGCCCACACCCGGAGCAGCCAGCGCCGCGATTAGTCCTGGCCGCCCAGCGGAAAGGCGATCTCGATGTGCGCCTTGCCGAGGACGATGAAGTCGCGGTGCGTGACCTCACCGCTCTCGCGCGAGGTGATCTCGACGTCGGTCAGCGGGACGAAGGAGAGGTCGCCGCGGTTGATCGCGTCCGAGAAACGACTCTGGTAGCCCTCGGGCGGCAACGTCACGTCGCCGACGACCACATGCCGCTCGGTTTCGAATGTCGCCCGCTCTCGCCGGCGCTCGGTTGATTCGCCCTCGTTCACCCGGCAGCTATCGGCAGCCGGCGGGCCGGCCCAAAGGGATACTCGTCCGATTTACATAACAAACATGACATGACAGGAATGTCAGAGGCAACCCAAGCGGTAGCTTTGGATTATGGTCGCTATAATGGCCATATGGCTAAACAAGTGACCGCTACCGATGCCAAGGCGACGATCCTTCGCCTCTTGGACGACGCCGCTGCCGGAGAGGAAATAGAGATCACCAAGCACGGCCGTCCGGTCGCGCGCCTCGTGCCGCCATCGGGCGCTCGTTCCCTGAAGGGTTCGTTCGATGGCATAGCGATGACTGCGGGCGACGAGGAGGATCTGTTTTCGACCGGCGAGACCTGGAATGCCGCCTAACGGAGGCGCCGTTCTCCTCGACACCCATGTGGTGCACTGGTGGTCAGCCGAACCGAACCGAGTCAGCGATCACGCGCGCAAAGCCCTCGAACAGGCCGACGAGCTGGCCGTCGCCGCGATCTCCTGGTACGAGTTGGCGTGGCTTGCCAGGCACGAGCGCATCGTCGTCAACGTCCCGATCCGAACCTGGCTCGAGGGTCTCGCCGTCCAGCTACGAACAATTGCTGTCACCCCCGCCATCGCGGATACCGCCGTTTCGCTCCCGTCGACCTTTCCCGGCGATCCGGCGGACCGGTTGATCTACGCAACCGCTATCGAGCACGGCCTGGAGCTAGTCACCAAGGACCGCGCGATCCGCGATCACGATCGCCCCGCATCTGTGGTGATCTGGTAGTGCGAGTCCGATATCTCGAATCACCACTAGGATCGAGCATTCAATTTCGATATCGTCGCCTTCAACTGTTTCACTGACAGGGAGTGTGTTGCCGTGTCCAGTCTCAAGGCCATCCGCCGAACCATTCAACCGGCGCTCGGCATCGCTGCGATGGCGAGCGTCTCCTTGGGTGTCGTGGCGTGTGGCAGTTCGGGCGCCAGCCAAGAAGAACTGAATCAAGCAAAGAGAGAAGGGGCCACTCACGCGCAGGAAACAGCGCGCATCAAGCAAATCCAGCGTGAAATCCGCGCCATCCGACGGCACGGAGGCAGCAATCCCAATGCCATCCCGGCCGGGGCGGGTTCCAGCAGTACCACCACCGCCACGACAGGAACCACATCATGTGGCGGCGAACTCTCAGTAGGCCCGGACACCACCTGTCCGTTTGCCGCAAACGTCCAAGCGGCCTATGAGGAAGAAGTTGGCGCAGGAAGTGGAGTCGTCTACGCCTACAGCCCCGTCACGGAAAAGCTCTACGAAATGCTTTGCACCGCGGGCACCCCGCACGTCTGCACGGGCGGCAACGACGCGTCGGTCTACTTCCCCTAGCACGATAGAGCGAGCTAAAACGCGCGCGCTGGTGCTGGCGCTGGTGCTGTGCGCGATGGCATTGCTTGGGGCGGGCTGCGGCTCAAACAGCGGTCAGCGCGGAACCGAACGAAAAGCCTCGATGAGGCTTCTCCGCCAACAGCAGGCCAAGCGCCGAGCGCTGGAACGGGAGCTCACCGCAGCCAAACGCGCTCGCAGGCGAGCAGCCCGGCGAGCCCGACGAGCCGCGCGTTCGGCAGCGAGGCAAGCAGGCGGGCCGATCTTCCGGTCTGGAGCGACCCATTCCTTCGAGGCGCTTTCCGCGTCGATATCCGCGCAAATCGGATTGGCCGTCGCACCGCTCGGTTCCGAGAAAACCGCATCTTTCGGATCGCTCCAGACCGGTCATGCATGGAGCAGCATCAAGGTGCCGATCCTGGTGACACTGATGCGCGACCGCCACGGAGGGCTGACATCCGCGGAGATGCAATGGGCCAGTGCCGCGATCGAGGCCTCGGACAACGACGCGGCCGCCAGCCTCTTCCACCGGCTCGAGCGAATTCACGGTGGCCTGAGCAGCGCCAGCGAAACGGTCCAAGGGGTGATGGCCTTGGCGGGCAACTCGACGACCGTTGCCACCGCGCCGCCCCCGCCGGGCGCCGTCTCCACCTACGGGCAAACGCAGTGGTCGATCGACGAAGCGTCGGCGTTCTACCGTGCGCTCGCCAACGGTTGCATGCTCGATCCGAGCGGAACCGAATACGTGCTCGACCTGATGCGCAATGTGATTCCCGAACAGCAATGGGGCCTTGGCGAAGCGGGCTTCGATCCAAGTTGGTCCGTCGCGATCAAGGGTGGCTGGGGACCCGAGGCAGGATCAGGGGGCTATCTGGTCCGTCAGTCGGGTGTGATCCAAAACGGACCTGAGGGCATCGCCGTGACCATGATCGCCGAAGACGCCTCCGGCTCCTTCGCGGGAGGAGCAGCGGACCTCACCCGCATGGCAACCTGGCTGCGCGAAAACATTCGAAGCCTCGGTCCGCCCGCCGGTGGCTGCCCCTAGCTGTGCCGGCTCAGCAGGAACCGAGGTGTCGCAGGCGGCGACGGTAGATCCGCATAGAAGCGTGCTTCCAGTCCCCATGGGTCTGGTGACGCAAGCTGGGAACTCGCTCATGATGGTACGGCGAGCTAAGGCTCTCGCTGTGGCCGATCACGTCATGAACGCGGATTTTGAGATGACATCGCAAGTACTGCGTCAAGCGGAGGGATGCACGCAACTGCCGTTTGTCATCGAGGACATCCGAGTCGCGAAAACCCGTGTGCTCGATGCCAATCGCGGTCCAGTTGAGACCGACCGTGTGCCGGCAGCGAGTGCGGATATTGACCAGCTTGAAGATCCGGCCGTTGGAGGAAATGACGAAGTGAGCGCAGACATTCGGAAGCTCATGGAGCTCCGAGTCGGGCACGTCCGGCGCGAACGTGTTGAAGACACTGGCCACGGTGGACGCCTCGGCAATATGCTCAACGATCACGTGAGGGTGGCGAAGGCGCCACTGCGATCGACCGTAGTGACGCAACGAGTATTCAGCCATCTCGCGCTTGCGTTTCAGCCCAAACGGGATCAGGTGCTTGACGATGTGCGGCCGCTGCGCCAACTGGCGAAACCCATCTGGCCTAGCGTTCGTGTGCGAAGTCCAAAGCGCCCCCACGGCACCCAACATGGCAAGAGCTACGAGGTAGACGCTCTTGCGTTTGGCCGCCTCGATGGTGGCGATCGTACCGCTGGCCGGCACCCGCGTGCACGGCGAAGTATCGGGGCGCCCGGATTCGAACCGGGGACCTCGGCCACCCAAAGGCCGCGCGCTACCAGGCTGCGCCACGCCCCGCTCGGGCCAGTGTAGAGCGGCGGACGGGGGCGAGCGAGAGTCCCGGTGAGCCGATCGCTAGGTTTCGCGGCGATGGCGGACGTGCGGCCGATCGAAGCCCTGCGCTACGACCTCGACGTGGTCGGGGCGCTGCAGGACGTGGTCGCTCCCCCCTATGACGTGATCGACACGGCGATGCGCTCCGAGCTGCTGGCGCGCTCGCCCTACAACGCGGTCGCGATCGACCTGCCCAAGCCCTACGGCGAGACCGGCCCGCAGTCCGAAGGAGAGGGCGACCCCTACGAGCGAGCCGCTGACGACATCGCCTCCTGGCTCGAGGCCGGCGCCCTGGTCGAAGACGAGCCTGCGATCTGGGCGATGGAGCAGGAGTACACCGGCCCCGACGGCGCCACCCGCACCCGCCACGCGATCCTCGCCCGCGTCCGCGTCGAGGACTTCGAGACCGGCACGATCCTCCCCCACGAGCGCACACTGCCCGGTCCAAAGCAGGACCGGCTCGAACTGATGCGCGCCACCCACCACAACCTCTCGCCGATCTTCTCGCTGAGCACGATCGACCCCTGGCCGGTCGTCGCCCCCCACACCACACCCGATGCCGTCTGGGGCGAAGCGACTGACTGGACCGGTGCCGTCACTCGCCTCTGGCGGGTGCCCGCCGTCAACGACGAGATCACCGAGCTGCTCGCCGGCGCCCAGCTGCTGATCGCCGACGGCCACCACCGCTACGAGACGGCGATCGCCTATCGCGATGAGGTCGGCGGCGAGGGCCCGCACAACTACACGCTGATGGCGCTGACCGGGCTCGACGATCCCGGCCTGGCGATCTTCCCCACCCACCGGCTGCTCTCCGGCTTCGCCGCCGACCCCGAGCGCCAGCGCCGCCTCGGCGAGGGCCTGCGCGAGCTCTTCGACGTGACCGAGGTCGGCGACGACGAGCTCGACCCGCTCGGTGCCGAGGGCGTCGGCGTCTTCGGCCTCTACGACTCCCACCACAAGCGCGCCTTCCGCCTGCAGCTCAAGGACACCGCCGAGCTCGACCGCCAGCTCGCCGGACAGCCGGATGCCTACCGTCGCCTCGACGCGGCGATCCTCGAGACGCTCGTGCTCAAGGGCATCGCCGGGATGAGCGAAGACGACATCCTCGCCAAGCGGGGCATCGGCTACGCGAAGAGCGTCGAGGACTCGCTGCGCCTGCTCAACGAGGGCGCCTACGACGTCGCTTTCATCCTGCGGCCGATCCCGGTCTCCCAGACCAAGGAGATCTGCGAAAGCGACGCCAACATGCCGCCGAAGTCGACCTACTTCTACCCGAAGGTACTCACCGGCCTGGTCTTCAACCCGCTGGCCTGAGGGCGGCTGGCCGCGGGCGTAGGATCACCCCGTGGTCAAGATCTACACCAAGAAGGGCGACGACGGGACGACCTCGCTCTGGTACGGGGGACGCGTCCCCAAGCACCACGCGCGCACCGAGGCCTACGGCTCGCTGGACGAGGCCTGCTCGCACCTGGGCATCGCTCGCGCTCTCTGCGATACCGGCGAGGCGGAGCTGGCGGCTGACATCCTCCGCCTCCAGGACGACCTCTTCGTCGCCGGCGCCGAGCTGGCGACGGCGCCCGAGGCCGCCGGCCGCCTCGAAGACGGCGTCAGCCGCACGACCGAGGAGATGGTCGCCGAGTTGGAGCAGCGAATCGACCGCTACATGGAGGCGGTTGACCTGCCGCCCCGGTTCGTCATCCCCGGCGGCAACCAGCTCTCCGCCCAGCTCGACGTCGCCCGCACCGCGATCCGCCGCGCCGAGCGCCGGATCGCCGCCCTCGCCGAAGCCGGCGAGCTGGCGAGCGAGACCGTGATCCACTTCGTCAACCGAGCCTCCGACCTCGCCTACGCGATGGCCCGCTTCGCCGACGTCGACGACCCGGCGCTCTTCGAGGGCCGCGGCAAGTCGTCCTGATGGACCTCGGGTTGAAGGGACGCGCCTGCGTCGTCACCGGCGCCAGCCGCGGGATCGGCCGCGAGGCCGCGCGCGAGCTCTGCGCGGAGGGCGCCAACGTGCTGCTGGTGGCGCGCAGCGAGGAGCGGCTGCGCGATGCGGCCGAGGAGGCGAGCGCCGCCGGGGCCGAGCACGACGGGCGCGCCGAGACCCTCGTCCTCGACGTCACGAGCGATGGCGCGGGAGAGCACATGCTGGCCGCCGCCGAGGACCATTTCGGCGCCCTCGACGTGCTTGTCAACAACGCCGGCAGCGCCAGGTGGCGCGACCTCGACGACGTTCCCGACGAGGACTGGCGCGCGCAGTACGAGCTCAACGTGATGGCGCCGCTTCGAGCTATGCGCGCAGCGATACCGCCGATGGCCGGGCGCGGCTGGGGCCGTGTCGTCAACGTCTGCTCGACCGCGGGCAAGCGCCCCTCGGCGGCAATGCCCGAGTACTCGGTGGCGAAGGCGGCCGAGCTCTCGCTTTCGCGCCTCTTCGCCGACCGCTACGCGGCGAGCGGCGTGCTCGTCAACGCGATCTGCCCCGGGCCGGTCGAAGCGGAGATGTGGATGGAGCCCGGCGGCCTGCTCGACCAATCGCAGGAGATGTCCGGGGCATCCAGCCGCGAGGAGGCGCTGGCGACGGCCGGTTCCAAGCGCCCGATCGGCCGCCTTGCCCGGGTAGAGGAGATTGCTTCGGCGATCGTCTTTCTCTGCTCGGAGCGGGCCTCCTACGTGAGCGGCGCCGCCTGGTCGGTCGACGGCGGCACCGTGCAGGTCATCATCTGAGGCGAGTGGCGACTTACTCGTCCATATGACGCATAAGTCGCCATCCGCGCGTCTCAGCGACCTTCTGTTCTCGCCCGAGGAGGCGGCCGAGATGGCGGCGGGCGGGCGCACGGAGGCGGCGGTGCTGCTGCCGGTCCACGGTTGGCCCGACACCCCCGGCCTGATCTTCACCGAGCGCCGCGCCGACCTGCGCCGGCACGCGGGCGAGATCTCCTTCCCCGGCGGGCGACGGGACGACAGCGACGCCGACCTCGTAGCGACCGCCCTGCGCGAGGCCGAGGAGGAGATCGGCCTCCCCCCCGCCTCGGTCGAGGTCTGCGGCGCCCTGCCGCCCGCAGCGACATTCGTCACCGGCTACCGCATCCACCCCTTCGTCGGCCTGATCCCGGACCCCGCCGATCTCGACCTGCAGCCGAGCCCGACCGAGGTCGAGACGGTCCTCGCCTTCACGCTGGAGGGACTGCGCGAGGGCTACGAGATGCGACGCCTCGTCCGTCGCGGGGTGCCGATCCACACCCCCACCTACGAGGTCGACGGGCACATGATCTGGGGCGCCACCGCCCGCATCGTCGGCGACCTGCTCAGCCGCCTCTACGGCTGAGGGACGATGCGGATGTAGGGACGCGGCTCCTCCCAGCCGTCCGGGTAGATCTCCTTCGCTTCGTCGTTGGAGACCGAGCCGGCGATGATCACGTCGTCTCCCTGCTGCCACTGGGCCGGCGTCGCGACTTTGTGGTTGGCGGTGAGCTGCAGCGAGTCGATCACGCGCAGGACCTCGTCGAAGTTGCGCCCGGTCGTCATCGGGTAGACGAGGATCAGTTTGATCTTCTTGTCGGGACCGATGACGAAGACGTTGCGGACGGTCTGGTTGTCGACGGGGGTGCGGTCCTCGACGTTGCCGGAGACGTCGGCGGGCAGCATCCCGTAGAGCCTGGCGACGTTGAAGTCGGTATCGCCGATGATCGGGTAGTTGGGCGCGGTGCCCTGCGTCTCCTCGATGTCCTTGGCCCAGTCCTCGTGCCTGTCGAGGGGATCGATCGAGAGCCCGATGATCTTCACGCCCCGCTTCGCGAACTCCGGCTCGATGCTCGCCATGTAGCCGAGCTCGGTCGTGCAGACCGGCGTGAAATCCTTCGGATGCGAGAACAAGACGGCCCACGAGTCGCCGATCCAGTCGTGGAACTTGATCCGGCCCTCGGTGGTCTCGGCCTCGAAATCGGGTGCTACGTCGCCAAGCTGCAGCGCCATGAGACGGCTCCTCTCGGTGCTAGCTGTATTTACCTAAATCCTTATCCGAGTTTAGACATATTGCTTCGGCCCCCCGGTCGTAACGCATTTCCGTTGCTATGCATTGGAAATGCGTTACGACCGCAGATTGACTGGGCCACTGGCGATCTCGACCGGGATATGCCAGCGCTCGCCCGCGGCGCGGACCAGGTCGGCGCCCCGCTTGAGCAGGTCCGCGTCGACCGAGCCGCTCGCCTCGTAGAGGAAGCGGCGCACCGGCGTTTCGACCAGTCGTTCAAGGAAGCGCTCGAGGCGCGGACCGTGGATCGCGACGAGGTCCTCCTCCGATCCGGCTGCCGAGCCGAGCAGCCAGTGGACGGCGGTGACATCGCCGACCAAGTCGAGCAGCGTGCCCGGCTGTGCTGGGTCTGCCAGCGCCGACTCGATCCCGGCGCCCTCGATCGCCGCCAGGCCCTCCACGCGCCGGGAGGTCCCCCGCACCGCCCATCCCTGGTCGAGCAGCTCCCGGCCGAGCCCTCGCCCACGACAGCCGCAGCCGACGATCAGGGCACGGGCCACCTAGAGCGCCCCGGAGCCCCGGCGCTGGCGCTGGCGCAGTCGCTCGAGCTCCTCGGCCTCGACCTCCTCACGCAGTTCCCGCTCGCTGCGCTCGGCTGCTCCGCGACGGCGACGCATCTCGTTCTGCGCTTCGAGCATCTGCTGCACGTCGTCGATCTCGTTCTGCGCCTCGACCTCGGCCGAGCGGGTCGGCTTCCAGTCGAGCAGGTCGGCGTTAGAGCCGGTGTAGAAGTGGTCGATCAGGAAGAGGACGCCGACGATCAGCAGCACCATTCCAACCGTTCCGAGGACGAACCACACGGCTCCAGGATACGCCCAGTCTGCCGGTCCACTTAAATCCCGGCCGTGGCCGAGGCCTACCTAGTCGACGCGATCCGCACGCCGGTGGGCAGTTACCGCGGCGCGCTCTCGGGCGTGCGCCCCGACGACATGGCCGCGCACACGATCTCCGCGGTCGTAGAACGAACGGGAGTCGACCCCGAACGGATCACGGACGTCTACCTCGGTGCCGCCAACCAGTCGGGCGAGGACAATCGCGACGTGGCGCGGATGGCGGCGCTGCTCGCCGGCCTGCCACACAGCGTCCCCGGCGCGACGGTCAACCGGCTCTGCGCCTCCGGCCTCGAGGCGATCAACTGCACAGCCCGCGCGGTCAAGCTCGGCGAGGGCGACTTCTACCTCGCCGGCGGCGTCGAGTCGATGAGCCGGGCCCCCTGGGTCGTCGGCAAGCCCGAGCGAGGCCTGCCGCGCGGACCGCAGACGATGCACGACACGACGCTCGGCTGGCGCTTCGTAAACCCGCGGATGGCCGGACTCGGCGTCTCGACCGAGTCGATGGGCGAGACGGGCGAGAACGTCGCCGAACGCTACGGCGTCAGCCGCGAGGACCAGGACGCCTTCGGCCTGCGCAGCCACCAGCGCGCCGTCGCCGCGGCCGAGGCGGGGATCTTCGCCGAGGAGATCGTCCCGATCGAGGCCCCCCAGGGGCGCGAGACCGTCACGGTCGAGGCCGACGAGGGACCGCGCGCCGACGCCTCGCTGGAGAAGATGGTGAAGCTGAAGCCCGCCTTCCGCGAGGGCGGCACGGTCACCGCCGGCAACGCCTCGACCCTCAACGACGGCGCCGCCTGCACGCTGGTCGCCTCGGAGGCAGGGGTCAAGGAGCTGGGCGCCGAGCCGCTGGCCCGCGTCGTCGCCTTCGGCGTCGCCGGCGTCGATCCCGCCTACATGGGCATCGGGCCTGCGCTCGCCATCCCGCGCGCTCTCGAGGCCGCCGGCCTTACCCTCGATCAGATCGACCTGATCGAGATCAACGAGGCCTTCGCCTCCCAGGTGCTCGCCAGCGCCCGGGAGCTGGGAATCGACGAAGAAAAGCTCAACGTCAACGGCGGCGCGATCGCCCTCGGCCATCCGCTCGGCTGCTCCGGCGCCCGCCTCGCCACGACCCTCGTCCGCGAGCTGCGCCGCCGCGGCGGCAAGTTCGGCATCGCCACCATGTGCGTCGGCGTCGGGCAAGGACTGGCCACCGTTTTCGAATCGGCCTAACCGCTCCGGTGCGGTTTATGTGGCTATAGATGGCATAAGTCGCACCGGAACGGGTGGGCTAGTAGCCTCGCCGCCGCATGGCGACTGAGTTGAGGGAGCTGGCGAGCGTCGACGGGCGGGTCTCTCCGACCGCCGAGGCGACCGTGCCGCTGAAGGACGACGGGCTCTACCGGGGCGATGGCGCCTTCGAGGTGATCCGGCTCTACGAGGGGAAGCCGTTCGCGCTCGGCGACCACCTCGACCGGCTCGAGCGTTCGACGGCGGCGATCGAGCTGGGGTTCGACCGCGCCGCCCTGGAGCGGGAGATCGACGCCCTGCTCGCCGAGCTCGGGTCCGCTGACGGCCAGTTGCGCCTGATCGTCACCCGCGGCGGCCGCCGTCTGGCGATGACCGAGCCGATCCCGACCCACGCCGACACGGTCAGCCTCGCCACCGTCACCTACTGTCCGAGCGTGATCCTCAACGGGGTCAAGTCGCTCTCCTATGCGGCCAACATGCAATCGACCCGCCTCGCCAAGGCGAAAGGCGCCGACGAGGCGGTCTTCGTCCAGCCCGACGGCATCGTGCTCGAGCCTCCAACCTCCTCGATCTTCTGGGTCTCACCACAGGGCTCCCTGCGCACGCCCGCGCTCGACAACGGCGTGCTCGAGTCGATCACCCGCGACCGTTTGGTCAAGGCGCTGCACGTCGAAACCGGCGCCTGGCCGGTGGCCGACCTGCACGCCGCCCACGAGGCCTTCCTCGCATCGACCACGCGCGAGATCCAAGCTGTATCCGCAATCGACGGCGTCGAGCTTCCCTCGGCGCCCGGACCCCGTACCCGCGAAGCGCAGGAAGCGTTCGCGGCAACGCTCGGAAAGGAGCTTTAGTTGGACTTCCAGTTGACCGACGAGCAGCGGCTGATCTCCGAAACCGCTCGCGAATTCGCCGACAAGGAGATCGCGCCGAGGGTGCGCGACAACGACCGCGCCGCCCGCTTCGACCGCGAGCTGGCGAGCAAGCTGGGCGAGGTCGGCTACCTCGGCGCGCCGGTTTCCGAGGACTACGGCGGCCGCGGCCTCGACTACCTCGGCTACGGGCTGATCGTCGAACAGGTGGGCCGCGCCGACTCCTCCGCCCGCACCGTCGTCTCGGTGCAGACCTCGCTGGTCGCCGGCTCGATCGAGAAGTGGGGAACGGAGGAGCAGAAGCAGCGCTGGCTGCCGCGGCTCTGCTCGGGCGAGGCGCTCGGCTGCTTCGGCCTGACCGAGCCCGACACCGGCTCCGACGCCGCCAACCTGCGCACCCGCGCGACCAAGACCGACTCCGGCTGGTCGATCAGCGGCCAGAAGATGTGGATCAGCCTCGGCAACTTCTCCGAGGTGGCGCTGATCTTCGCCCAGACCGACCCGGAGAAGAAGCACAAGGGCCTCGCCTGCTTCCTCGTCCCCACCGAGAGCGAGGGCTTCACCACCCAGGAGATCCACGGCAAGCTCGGCCTGCGCTCCTCCGACACCGCTGAACTCTCGCTCGACAACGTCGAGGTCGGCGAGGACGCGATGCTCGGTGAGATAGGCGACGGCTTCAAGGTCGCGATGAGCGCCCTCGACAACGGCCGCTACAGCGTCGCCGCCGGCTGCGTCGGCATCTGCGAAGGCTGCGTCGAAGCCTCGGTCGCCTATGCCAAGGAGCGCAAGCAGTTCGGCGTCCCCCTGGCCCGCTTCCAGCTCGTGCAGGAGATGATCGCCGACATGATCCTCAAGCGAGACGCGAGCCGGATGCTGGTCTACCGGGCCGGCGTGCTCAAGGACGAAGGCAAGCCGAACACGACGGAGACCTCGGTGGCGAAGCTCTACGCAACCGAGTCGGCCGTCGAATGCGCCAACCTGGCGATCCAGGTTCACGGCGGCGCCGGCTACGTCGACGACTACCCGGTCGAGCGCTACCTGCGCGACGCCCGCGTGACGACCCTCTACGAGGGGACCTCGCAGATCCAGAAGCTGATCATCGGGCGGGCGGCCACCGGCATCAACGCCATGACTCCGATGACGGTGGAGACCTGAGGGCAACGATGCCCGATCTCGTCCAAAGCTCCCGCGACGGTCACGTCGCCCTGCTGCGCATCGACCGGCCGGAGGCGCGCAACGCGCTCTCGCCGGAGGTGATGGAGGAGCTGGCGTCGGAGCTGGAGAGGCTCGACCCCGACCCCGAGGTGCGCTGCGTCGTCGTCGCCGGCTCCGACAAGGTGTTCGCCGCCGGGGCCGACATCAAGGCGATGGCCGAGCGCAGCTTCGCCGAGGCGCTGCGCCACCCAGCCGTCGCCTTCTGGAAGCGGCTCGCCGCGATCAAGACGCCGATGGTCGCCGCCGTCTCCGGCTACGCGCTCGGCGGCGGTTGCGAGCTGGCTCTCGCCTGCGACATGATCGTCGCCGCCGAGAGCGCCACCTTCGGCCAGCCCGAGATCAACCTCGGGATCATCCCCGGCGGCGGCGGCACGCAGCGGCTGGCGCGGGTGCTCGGCAAGCAGCGGGCGATGGAGCTGGTGCTCACCGGCCGCCGCTTCGGCGCCGCGGAGGCGCGCGAGCTGGGCCTCGTCAACGAGATCGCCCCCGACGGCGAGTGGCTCAAGACAGCGATGGCTCTCGCCCGCACCGTTGCCGAGAAGCCGCCGATCGCCTCGCGGCTCGCCAAGCAGGCCGTCCTCGTCGCCGAGGAGACCGCCCTCTCCCCCGGGCTCGAGAACGAGCGCCGGCTCTACGAGCTGGCGATGGCAACGGAGGACCGGGTGGAGGGAATGAAGGCCTTCCTCGAAAAGCGCGAGCCGAAGTTCGAAGGACGATGACGGTAGAGCGCGTCGGCATCGTCGGAGCCGGCACGATGGGCGCCGGCATCGCCCAGGTGGCGGCACTCGGGGGCTTCGAGACGCGCCTCCACGACCCGATTCCCGATGCCCTGGACACCGGCATCGGCCGCCTGCACCGAGCGCTGGCCAAGGGTGCGGCGAAGGGACTCTGGAGCGAAGCCGACAGCGAAGCGGCCGGCGACCGCGTCGGCGCCGCGACGAGCCTCGACGACCTCGGCGAATGCGACCTCGTGGTGGAGGCCGCCCCCGAGGACCTCGAGCTGAAGCGACGGCTCTTCGCCGACCTGGCGACGACCTGCGGCCCGGAGGCGATTCTCGCCAGCAACACCTCGTCGCTGCCGGTCACCGCGATCGCCGCCGAGGTCCCCAACCGCGAGCGCGTCGTCGGCATGCACTTCTTCAACCCGCCCGCCCTGATGCAGCTGGTCGAGGTCGTGGCGACGGCCGACTCGACGCCGGAGGCCCTCGACGCTACGACCGAGGTCGGCATCCGCATGGGTCGCACGCCGATCCGCGCCAAGGACAGCCCCGGCTTCATCGCCAACCGCCTCGCCCGCCCCTTCACGCTCGAGTCGCTGCGGATGCTCGCCGACGGCGTCTCCGACGCGGCGACGATCGACCGCGTCTGCCGGATAGGCGGTGGCTTTCGCATGGGCCCGTTCGAGCTGATCGACCTGATCGGCCTCGACGTCAACCTCAGCGTCGCCCGCTCCTTCTACGCGCAGGGCGGCGAACCCGAGCGCTGGCGCCCGAGCCCGATCCAGGAGGAGCTGGTCGCCGAGGGGCGACTGGGGCGCAAGAGCGGGCAGGGCTTCTACGAATATGGCGAGGGGACCTCGCGTCCGCCCGATCCTCAGCTCGACGTACCAGCCCCGACACTCGACCCGAATGAGCTGGCGAAGATCGATCCGGCGGCCCCTCAAATCCTGCCGCGGCTCGTCGCCCAGATCGCCAACGAGGCGGCATTCGCCCTCGAAGAGGAGGTCGGCTCCCCCGCCGACATGGACACCGCCATGCGCCTTGGCTTCAACTGGCCCCTGGGGCCACTGGAGATGACGCGCCTGATTGGCCCGGTGGCGGCAGTCGCGCTGCTGGAAAAACTTCGCGGGGAGCACGGCGATGCCTACCGGCCGGCGCCGCGCCTCCTCGCTGAAGCCGGTTCCTGAACGGGTACGCCCGCGAGCCCGCAATGGGCTCAAGAATGCGGTTTCCACGGTCGATGGCGAAGCATGAACCGACAGCGATCGCACCGCCAGAGACCCCCGATGGCAGCCGCCGCTTGGATGGCCCTGCTCGTCACCCTGCTCGCCGGCTACGCGGTCGTCACGCTCGAGTCGCTGGGGTCCGAATCGTTGCTGGACTTCTTCGGCCGCTGGGTCTACGACGCAATCGTCCTCGGCGCCGCTGCCGCCGTTCTCCTGCGCGGGGCCCGCATCCCCACCGAGCGTGCCGCCTGGCTCTGCCTCGGCACTGGACTGCTGCTTTGGGCGCTCGGCCAGACCTATTACTCGGTCGTCCTCTACTACGCCAGCCCGGCGCCCTTCCCGTCGCCTTCCGACGTCCTCTTCCTCGCCTTCTACCCCGCGGTCTTCCTCGGCCTCGCACTTCTGCTCCGCAGTCGCTCCAACCGCGACAGCTTCGCCTGGATCGACAGCCTGATCGGAGCGCTTGCCGTCGCCGCGGTGGTGGCGGCGCTGGTCTTCCCGCCGGTGCTCGACGCGCTCGGCGGCAGCTCCCTCGGCGTCGCGGTCAGCCTCGCCTACCCCTGTGCCGATCTCGTGCTCGTCGGCCTCGTCGCCGCCGCGCTCACCGGCGGCAGCTGGCGTGGCCAAGGAACCTGGCTGGCGATCGCCGCCGCCTTCGCCCTCTTCTGCGTCTCAGACGTCGTCTATCTCTCGGTCGGCGGACAATCGACCGACGCGCTCAACCTGGCGAGCATCGGCTGGCCCGCCGCCTTCCTGATCTTCGCCGCCGTCGCCTGGCTGCCGGCCAGCGCCGCCGAACCGGAGCGGGAGAGGCCGCACAGCTCGATCGTGCAGCCGATCGTCCTCGCCACCGCCGTGATCGCCCTGCTCGCGCTGGCCAGCTTCCGCGACGTCGGCACCATCGCGATCGTCCTCGGCGTCGCCGCGATGCTGGCGGTGCTCGTCCGCCTCGCGGCGACCTTCCGCGCCAACACGCGGATGATCGCGGCCAGCCGCGAGGAAGCCGTCACCGACCTGCTCACCGGCTTGGCCAATCGGCGCAGCCTCAACGACGACCTCGAGCGCGCCTTCTCCTCCTCGCAGCAACAGACCGTCACGGTCCTCGCGCTCTTCGACCTCAACGGCTTCAAGTCGTACAACGACAGCTTCGGCCACACGGCCGGCGACGACCTGCTGCAGCGGCTCGGCGGCAGCCTCGACGAGGCGGTCTCGCGCTGGGGCCGCGCCTACCGGCTGGGTGGCGACGAGTTCTGCGTCCTCGCCTCGACCGAGGCGATGAAAGCGGATGCGATCGTCGCCGCGGCCAAGGCCGCCCTTGCCGAGAGCGGCACGGGCTTCTCGATCACCGCCTCCTGTGGCACGGTCCGGCTGCCGAGCGAAGCGCCGACGCCGACCGAGGCCCTGCGCCTCGCCGACCGCCGCATGTACATGGAGAAGGGCCAGCGGGCGGACTCGGCGCTGAGCCAGGCCCGAAGCGTCCTGCTCGGCCTGCTGCGCGAGCGGCAGCCGGACCACGACCGTCACGTCGATGGAGTCGCCCGCCTCGCCTTCGAAACCGGCCAGGCGCTCGGACTCGATGCCGAGGACCTCGACGTCCTCGTCAGGGCGGCTGAGATGCATGACATCGGCAAGGTGGCGATCCCCGACGAGATCCTCAACAAACCGGGGCCGCTGGACGAATCCGAGCTGGAGCTGATGCGCAATCACCCCAAGGTCGGCGAGCGGGTGCTCTACGCCGCCCCGGCGCTGCGCGAGGTCGGCAAGGTCGTCCGCTCGACCCACGAGCACTGGGACGGAAGCGGCTATCCCGACGGCCTCTCCGGCGAGGAGATCCCGCTCGCGGCGCGGGTGATCCTGATCTGCAACGCCTACGACGCGATGGTCGAGTCGCGCCCCTACGGCGAGCCGTTGAGCGAGGCCGAGGCGATCGGGGAGCTGCGGCGGGAGGCGGGCGAGCAGTTCGACCCGAAGCTCGTCGAGCTCGTGATCGAGCGTGTCCAGCGAGTGAAAGACTCCGGCGACCGTGAGCCCACAGCGAAAACCGGCGACGGAGCAGACGGCAGCCCGTAATCGCGCCGCCGCCGCGTCGCTGCCCGGCGCGGACCCCGATCAGGAGGAGGCCCGCCGCGGGCTGGTGGCGGAGCTCCAGCCGGCCACGATCGCCCGCGAGGACGGGCGGACGGTCTGGGACCTCGAGTCCTACGACTTCCTCGATGGAGAGCCGCCCGACACGGCCCACCCGAGTCTCTGGCGGCTCGGCAAGCTGACTCGCATCGGAGGGCTCTTCGAGCCGGCGCCGGGCTTCTACCAGCTGCGCGGCTTCGACCTCTCCAACATGCACGTCGTCGAGGGCCGCGAGGGGGTCGTCGTGATCGACCCGCTCGTCTCGGCCGAGTCGGCCGCCGCCGCGCTCGCCCTCTACCGCGAGCACCGCGGCGAGCGTCCGGTGACCGGGCTCATCTACACACACAGCCACGTCGACCACTTCGGCGGTGCCAAGGGCGTGGTCGCCGAGGAGGACGTGGAGGCCGGACGGGTCCCGATCCTCGCCCCCGCCGGCTTCCTCCATCACGCGGTCAGCGAGAACGTCTTCGCCGGCACGGCGATGGCCCGGCGGGCGGGCTACATGTACGGGGCGCGGCTCGAGCGCGGAGCCGCGGGCCAGCTCGGCGCCGGACTCGGGCAGACGACGTCGCTGGGGACGATCACCATGATCCCCCCGACGCTCGACGTCGTCGAGACCGGTCAGGAGGAGACGGTCGACGGCGTGCGGATGGCTTTCCAGCTGACGCCGGGGACCGAGGCGCCGGCGGAGATGAACATCCACTTTCCGGACGCGCGCGTGCTCTGCATCGCCGACAACGCCGCCCGCTCGATGCACAACGTCCTCACCCCGCGGGGCGCCCTCGTCCGCGACCCGCGCGTCTGGGCCCACTACCTCGACGAGGCGATCGAGCTCTTCGGCGCCGAGTCCGACGTCCTCTTCTCCGGCCACCACTGGCCCTGCTGGGGGCGCGAGCAAATCGTCGACTTCCTCGAAAAGCAGCGAGACCTCTACATCTACCTGCACGACCAGACCCTGCGCCTGCTCAACCGAGGGCTGACGGGGCCGGAGATCGCCGAGGAGATCAAGCTGCCACCGGCCCTCGCCTCCGAGTGGCACTGCCGCGAGTACTACGGCTCGGTCAGTCACAACGTGAAGGCGATCTACCAGCGCTACATGGGCTGGTTCGACGGCAACCCGGCCCACCTCTGGGAACACCCGCCGGTCGAGCAGGCGCGCCGCTACGTCGAGTTCATGGGCGGCGCCGAGCCGGTGCTGGAGAAGGCACGGGCCTCCTTCGAGGCGGGCGACTACCGCTGGGTGGCGGAGGTCGTCAACCGCGTCGTCTTCGCCGAGCCGGAGAACCGCGAAGCGCGCGAGCTGCAGGCCGATGCGCTCGAGCAGCTCGGCTACGGCGCCGAGAACGCGACCTGGCGCAACTTCTTCCTGATGGGCGCGAAGGAGCTGCGCGAGGGCATCGCCGGCACGCCGACCGCGACGGCGCCGCCCGACGTCCTTGCCAGGCTGACGGTGAGCCAGATCCTCGACGCGATGGCGATCCGCCTCGACGGACCGCGCGCCGCCGAGCACGAGCTGCGCATCGACTGGCGGGTCACCGAGCCCGAGGAGGAGCACGCAATCACCGTGCGCAACGGCGTCCTCCGCCATCGGCCGGGAGGACACGAGGACCCCGACGCGACGCTGGTCGTCGAGCGCGAGGCGCTGAACCAGCTACTGCTTCAAGTTGCCGACGTCGGCGAGCTGGCCGAGAGCGGCCGCCTGCAAGTCGAGGGAGACGGCGTCAAGCTCGGCGAGCTGCTCGGCCTCCTCGACGACCCCGACCCCGGCTTTGCGATCGTCACCCCGGACTAACGAGCGAGGCGGAACAAAAGCTCGTCCTCGTAGCACCAGCTCCAGTCCTCGCCGGGCTCGACCGAGCGGATCACCGGGTGGCCGCTCTCGGCGTGGTGGGCGGTGGCGTGCCTGCCTTCGGAGTTGTCGCAGCAGCCGACGTGCCCGCAGCTCTGGCACATGCGCAGGTGGACCCACTGCATCCCGAGCCGCAAGCACTCCTCGCAGCCGGCGATCTCAACCGGCGGATCGAAGAGCTGGATCGTGCGGATGTGCGAGCAGGACGGGGACGTGCGCTCACAGTAGCGAACCTCGACCGCACCGCCCAGTGGAGCCCCGTTGCGACATCTGTAAGGGTGCAGGGCATGTCGGAGACGGATGGCAACGGCGAGGCGATCACCGAGGAGGGCATCGCCGCCCTGCGCAGGGAAATCGAGGAGCTCGAAGGCCCTGCACGGACCAGGATGGCGGCGCGGATCAAGGTCGCGCGCGAGGAAGGCGACCTCAAGGAGAACGCCGAGTACCACATCGCCAAGGAGGACCAGGCGCACCTCGAGACCAAGATCAAGCGACTGCGCGAGCGACTGCGCACCGCCATCGTGGTCGAGATCGACGGCGATGGCGACGCCTTCGCCTTCGGCCGCACCGCCGAGGTGCTCGACGAGGGCAAGGGCGAGGTCAACACCTGGACCCTCGTGGGCTCGACCGAGGCCGACCTCGCAGCGGGCCGTCTCTCGGCCGAGTCGCCGATCGGCCGCGCCCTGCGCGACGCCAAGGTAGGCGAGCCGATCGAGATCGAGACGCCAAAGGGCTCCCGGACCTTCGTCGTGCAGAAGCTGGTCGGCTGAGGGCTACGAGCCAGGTGTCGGCGCGATCTCGGCGGGCTCGCCGCCGGGCGCCCAGTGGGCCTCGGGCGAGGGCGGGGTGTCGCGCAGGTACCACTCGGCGTCGAGGGCGCCCTTGCAGCCGCTGCCGGCCGCGGTGACAGCCTGGCGGTAGACGTGATCGACGACGTCGCCGACGGCGAAGACGCCGGCCAGGTTGGTCCTGGTCGAGCCGCCCTCGGTGAGGATGTAGCCGTTCTCGTCGGTGTCGACCTGGCCTGTGACGATCTCCGACTTGGGGATGTGGCCGATGGCGACGAAGGCGCCCTCGACCTCGACGTCCTCAGTCTCGCCGCTCTCGACGTTGCGCAGGCGCACATGGCCGAGGCGCCCACCGTCGCCACCGACGAACTCCTCGGCGACGAACGGCGTCTTGAGGCTGATGTTCTCGCGCTCCTTGGCGCGGTCGAACATGATCTTCGAGGCGCGGAACTCGTCGCGCCGGTTGACGAGGGTCAGCTCGCTGGCGTACTTGGAGATGAAGATCGCGTCCTCCATCGCCGAGTCGCCGCCGCCGATCACCAGCACCCGCTGGTCTTTGAAGAAGGCCCCATCGCAGACGCCGCAGGTGGAGACGCCGCAGCCGCTGAGCTCGATCTCCCCCGGAATCCCGAGCCGCTGCGGCTCGGCCCCCATCGCCAGGATCACGGTTTTGGCGACGTGCTCCTCGTCGCCGAGGTAGACCTTCTGCAGGCCCCCGTCGGTGAGCTCGACGCGATCGACGTCGTCGGTGACGAAGCGGGTGCCGAAGCGCTCGGCCTGAGCCCGGAACTGGTTCATCATCTCCGGCCCCATGATCCCCTCGGGGTAGCCCGGGTAGTTCTCCACGTCCGTCGTGTTCTGCAGCTGCCCGCCCCACTGGAAGCCCTCGACGACGAGCGGCTCGAGGTTGGCGCGGGCGGTGTAGAGGGCGGCGGTGTAGCCGGCCGGGCCGCCGCCGACAATGATCACGTTCTCGACTTTCTTCGCCTCAGTCATATCCGTTCCGAGTCTATTGGCGTCGCCAATACTTTACTTTTTAGGGAATTATATACTTGCCAAACCCAGATTCCAGCCTCAATCGGCTAGCTGGGCCAATACTTCATTAAGTAAAGTATAGCTCTTGCCCTAGAAGGCAGGGGACCCGGCAAGTGGTCGCGCCTCGCCAGGCCCCCCGCCCCTCACGCCGTCCGCAGCCCTAACGAGGCTTGACCGTCGAGACGGTAGGAATGACCTGCGACACCTGGCCGATCTTCATCTCGCACCCCCCTTCAAAGCATCGATCTAGACATTCCTCGGAACGAAAGCGCGGTTTTAGGAGCGCCTCCTCCCCGCCGGCCGCTTTTTCTTGGTGTCCTCTGAGCGCTTGACTTCCATTGCCGCTTTCAAGGCGTCATCAAAGGGCAACGGGATGCGTAGCCGACCGTTGCGCTTGGGGTGAGAGGCCGATTCGAATGCCATTTATCCGAGAGTAGCGGCGGGCTCCACCGACCTTAAGACCACCGGCTTGGAGCGCTTGCCGCCGATGTAGGTCTCATCAGCCTCGACGACGCCGCCCAGCTTCGAGGCGAAGGCCGGCTCTTTCATCGCCTCGCGGATCCGGTGGAACATGAACCACGCCGTTTTGTAAGTGACCCCGATGCTGCGATGCAGCTGGTGGGCGCTCATGCCCTTCTTGGACGAGCAGAGCAGATAGAACGCCGCCAGCCACTTGTTGAGCGGGACGTGGCTGGACTCGAAGATCGTCCCGACCATGACCGTGAACTGCTTCCGGCAGGCACGGCACTTCCAGACGCGGCGGCCTTTCAGGCTCTTGCCTTTGAGTCGGTACGGCTCTTTCTCGGACTCGCCGCAATGCGGGCAGACGACGCTGTCCGACCAGCGGATCGACTCTAGGTATTCCGCTGCTGCTACCGGGTCCGTGAAGCGGGGATCGATGAGGGAAAGCTCGTCAGCCACATGACAAACCTAGCGGGATGCGGTGGGTTTGTCAAGTATATAATTCTCACTTTTTATAGTAGCGGGCCGATCAATCGGAAGACCCGTCTCTTCCCATTCGTGGACGCGTTTACGGAGCTGGAAGAAGGCGGCGACGCCGAACGGGATCGGCATCCAGAAAGCGATCAGGCGGTAGATCAGGATCGCCGGGAAGACGGTGTCCTCGGGGATGCCGAAGAGGACGAAGGCGCCGATCATCCCGGCGTCGACCGCGCCGACCCCGGCCGGCGCGAAGGGGATCAGGTTGGCGACCATGCCGAGGAAGAAGCCCTGAACGACGACGGCGAGCGGCACATGCACGCCGAAGGCGTGGAAGCAGGCCCAGAGGATGCCGATGTTCGCCGCCCAGAAGCCGGCCGCACCGACCACCGCGAGCCCCCCCTGCGAAGGATGGGCGAAGAGGCTGAGCGCGAAGCGGAAGCCCTCGGCGAAGGTGGCGGGGACCTTGGCGATGTTCCGGGCGATCGCCCGCCCGCGATCGCCGTGGACGAAGCGCGCCACCCGCGGGCCGAAGTCGGGTGGAATCAGCGCCAGCAGCAGACCCAGCGCCAGCAGCAGCCCGGCCACCGCCGCCGGGACGATCGTCAGCTCGACCGAGCCCTTGCCGTTGAGCACGCCGGTGCGGAGGAGGATCCCGAAGAGGATCAGGGCGAGCGGGTAGAAGGCGTAGTGCAGGGTGAGGAAGGCGACCATGCGGCGGGCGACGTCGTGGCGGCCCATCCCCGCTTTTCGCAGCGCCCAGTAGGTGAGCACGATCCCACCCGCTCCCGCAGCCGAGAAGATCAGCGTCGCCGCCAGGCCAGCCATGTTGATCTCGTAGGTCTCGAGCCAGGTCAGCCGCAGCGCATCGCCGCCCACGACCGCCTTGAAGAGGGCGATGTAGGTACCGAAGGCGACGACGTTGAAGCCGATCGCGACGACTATCCAAACCGGATCAGCATCGTCAAGCTTGCCGAGGGCGTTGCCGAGGCCGACCAGCTTCGGGAAGAGGAAGTAGATCCCGACCAACAGCAGGAAGACGAGGACGAGGGTCTGGATCAACCGTCGCCGGGTGAAGATCGGAAGCTCAGCGGTGTCGCCGCCGTTCACCGAACCCTCGGGAGACACTCAGGGGAAGCTACCCGGTGGCGAGGCGCTCCAACCGCTGGAGCCCCCTGTTGACGGCAAGCACCGCCGGCTCGGCGAGGGGCTCGCCGCGCCGTACGAGGGCGACGAGGCCGGTGCCGGCGAGCAGGTCGGTCACGTAGTGCTCGCCCAGGTAGACGAGCGCGAAGCCCAAAGTCAATGCGTAGCTCCAGCCGACAAGGCCCTCGGCGACGCCCGCCTCGGAGAGAGAGATGGCCGCCATCGTCGAGGTGGCGAAGTGCAGCGAGGGCATCGCCGCCCAGGGGTTGCCGCCGAGCGCCCCGTACATCGCGGGCCAGGCAGAGCGCCAGGTCCGTTCGCCGACCCCGATCATGATCCGCTGCACGTCCTCCCCGGTCTGTCCCTGCTCGGAGGCCCACCAGGGCGGCGCCGTCGGCGCCGCGAAGTAGCCGGCGCAGCCGAGGTCGAAGACCGCGGCCTGCTGGCGCGCCGCCCGTGGAAAGCGCTCGGGGTGGCGCAGCAGGATCCAGACCAACGCCAGGTAGGGCTCGAGGAACCAGAGCCAGTGGACCCAGGTGAGGAAACGGTCGAGCGCGCCGGTCCAGCGGCGACCGGCCAGCGCGCGCTGCAGGCGGGCATTGGGCAGACGGCCGAGGCCCAGAACGCGGTCGACGGCGATCGGGTAATGGACGCGAAGGCGACTGCGGAGGCGCTCCGGATCGTCATAGGGAAGCTCGTGGACCATCGTGAAGGCCCACATCTGCATCGCGAAGATCGCCACATCGCGCTTGCGCGAGCGGGGGCTCAACACGGCCACCGCGAGCGGCCCGGCGGCGCAGGCCACAACCGTTGCAGGCGCCGACGCACGCAGGCGGCGACGCAACAGCGGTACGGCGACAGCGGCGCCGATCGCGCCCATCGCTCCGGCCCGCACCGCAAGGCGAAGCGCCGGAGATGGTCGCGAGCGCTTCTTCATCAGGCGGGCGAGTATAGGATGGCCGCGCTTTGGCCCCCCATTCCCCCGGCACGGACCAAATCGACACGCTGCTCTGGATCGGCTTCGTCGCCGCGACGATCCTGATCGTCGCGATCAACGCCGCCCTGATCTTTGCCCTGCGCCGTTACCGGAGCGAGCGCGGGTCCGAGCCGCAACCCTCGACGGGCGGCCGCCGCAGCCAGTTCCGCGTCGGCGCCGCCCTCACCGCGTTCGCCGCCCTGATCCTGGTGCTCAGCCTGGTCTACACCGACAAGGCACGGGAGACGCCGGCGACCGGCAGCGCCGGCCTCGCCTCGGCGCGCTCACAGCCGCTGCGGATCGAAGCGACCGGCCAGCAGTGGCTGTGGCGCTACGACTACCCCAACGAAGCCTTCTCCTATTACAAGCTCGTCGTTCCCGTGGACACGACCGTCGAACTGGACCTCGTCTCCACCGACGTGATCCACACCTGGGATGTCCCCGACCTCGCCGGCAAGCGCGACGCGGTTCCGGGCAAGACCAACCACGTCGTCTTCCGCGCTGACGAAGAAGGCGCCTTCGACGGCCAGGCGGCGACCCTCTCCGGACAGGCGTACGCGGCGATGCGAACCGAGGTCGAGGTCGTCTCCCCCGAGGCATACGAAAGCTTCATCAAGCGCCAGAGGTCCGACATCCAGGCCGCCCAGGACCGGGTCGTGAGCCTGATCGAAAAGGGAGAAGTGCCATGACCCGTCCCCCGGCCGAGATCGTCGTCGACGGCTACCCGCGGAAGCGCCCGCGCTGGATCGAGCTCGCGACCAGCGCCGACCACAAGGACGTCGGCAGGATGATGATCGCCGCCGCACTGGGCTTCCTCTTCATCGCCCTGGTCGAGCTGCTGCTGATGCGGCTGCAGCTCGCGATACCCGAAAACACCCTGCTCACGCCGGTCGCCTTCAACCGCATGCTCTCGCTCTACGGGGCGACGGCGATCTTCCTCTTCGCCATCCCGCTGGCGCTCGGCTTCTTCTACTACCTGGTGCCGCTGCAGATCGGTGCCCGCGGCACGGCGCTGCCGCGGCTCGGGCAGCTCGGCCTCTGGCTCTACCTGGCCGGCGCGACGGTCCTCTACTCCGGCTTCTTCTTCACGCCGTCGGAGGCCGGCGTCAACCCGCTGGCGCCGCTCTCCGAACTCGCCTTCCTGCCCAACAACGGGGTCGACGCCTGGGCGGCGGCGACCGGTTTGGCGACGCTCGGCTTCGTCCTCGTCTCGATCGACCTCGTGGCAACCCTGCGCCGCCTGCGCGCTCCGGGCATGGCCTGGAGGCGCCTGCCGGTCTTCTCCTGGGCGGCGGCGATCTGCTCCTGGCTGATGCTCGTGATCGGGGCGATCATGCTGGCTGCGATCACGATGCTGTTGATCGACCGCAACTTCGACGGCATCTTCTTCGCCGACGGCTCCGGCGGCGCGCCCCTGCTCTGGGAGCACCTGAGCTGGATCTTCTTCACCGGCGCCTACATGCTGATCCTGATCACGGCACTGGCCGCGATCGCCGAGATCGTCCCCGCCTTCTCAGGCCGGCCTCTCGTCGGCCGCAGCACGGTGATCGGCTCGCTCGCCGTGATCGCGGTGGTCGGCACCCTGGCCTGGATGCAGAACATGCTCACCTCGCCGATTGGGATCGGCTGGATGTACTACGCGATGGTCATGTCGCTGGCGCTGATCGTTCCCTTCGGCCTCATCTTCTTCAACCTGATCTCGACGATGATCGGCGGGTCCCTGCAGCTGCGCGCGCCCCTGCTCTTCGCCGCCGGGGCGATCTCGGCGATCTCAATCGGCCTCGCCTCCGAGGTCTCGCACTCGATGGTCGCCGTCGCCTGGCGCCTGCACAACACGGTCGACGCCACTGCCGCCACCCACTTCGCGCTGGTCGGGGGAAGCGTCTTCGGCGGCTTCGCGGCCCTCTACTACTGGTACCCGAAGCTGACCGGCCGCACGATGGGCGAGACGCTGGCCCGAATCTCCTTCTGGACGATGGCAATCGGCACCCTGACCGCCTTCGTGCCCCTGTTCCTCGCCGGCACCGACCACGGCCAGGTCGTCGACGCCTACAAATTCTTCTCCGGCACCGGGGTCAGCACCGAGAACCTGATCGCGACGATCGGCGCCTTCGTACTCGCGATCGGGATCCTGTTGACGCTTGCCAACGCGATCGTCAGTCGCAGCGGCGGGGCGCGCGCCGGCCACGACCAGTGGGGTGGCGACTCGCTCGAGTGGTTCGCGCTCTCGCCGCCCGAGCCGCACAACTTCGACGTCCTGCCGGACGTCCGCAGCGCCCGGCCGATGCAGGACATCCGCGAAGCGATCACGCACAGCACGGCCCGCGCCGAGGCCACCTCGGGCGAGACGGCGCAGCCGGTAGCCTGAGCGACCGATGTCCGGTGTCGAAACCGCTGTCGTCGCACAGCGCACTCCCGCCTTCGTCGCCACCCTGCGCGACTACGTCACGCTGACCAAGCCGAAGGTGCAGTCGCTGCTGCTGCTGACGACGATCACGACGATGTACGTCGCCGGCGACCCCTCCCCCGGCCTCGTCCTCCTCGTCTGCCTGGGAGGAGGGCTGTCCGCCGGCGGTGCGGGTGCGATCAACCACGCCGTCGACCGCGACATCGACCGGATCATGGCCCGCACGGCAAGCCGCCCCGTCGCCGCCGGTCGCATCTCCCCCCGGGCCGCGATCGGCTTCGGCGTCGCCCTCGGCTGCGCCTCGTTCGCGCTGCTCTCCCTCGCCGTCAACCCACTGGCCGCGGCCCTCTCGCTCTCCGGCCTGCTCGGCTACGTCTTCGTCTACACGCTCTGGCTGAAGCGCTCGACGCCGCAGAACATCGTCATCGGCGGCGCGGCGGGCGCAGTGCCGCCGCTGGTCGCCTGGGCGGCGGTGACCGGCGGCCTCAGCGGCACGGCGGTCTTCCTCTTCGCGATCGTCTTCTTCTGGACGCCGCCCCACTTCTGGGCGCTCTCGCTGCTGATGAAGGACGAGTACGCCAAGGTCGGGGTGCCGATGCTGCCCGTGGTCCGCGGCGAGGACGAGACGCGCCGCCAGATCCTCCTCTACACGGTCCTGCTCTATGCGGTGACGCAGCTCCCCTTCTGTGCGGGCGGCTTCGGGGTCGAGTACCTGGTCGCCTCGATGGCGCTCGGCGGTGGCTTCATCTACTGCGCTGTCCGCCTGCTGCGCAGCCGCGAGCGGCGCTGGGCGCTGCGCACCTACCTCTACTCGCTGGCCTACCTGGCGTTGCTCTTCGTCTCGATGCCGCTCGACCGGCTGGTCTAGTAGAAATCTCGCCGTGGACCGCGAAACCGCACGCGCCAAGATGAGTGCCGGCCTCCTCGCCGGGGGCATCGCCGCGGCGATCTTCGCGCTCTGCTTCGTGGCGGCGACGCTCTACGTCGCCTCATGAGCACAGAGCGCCATATCCCCGAGCCCGGCGAGCTTGTCTACCGGCCGCGCCCCTCATGGGCGCCCGCGATCTTCGCCTTCGCAATCGCCCTCACGGTCTGCGGCGTCTTCGCCGAGGGCTTCATGGTGCGCGGCTGGATCTACTCGATCATCGGCGGCGTCATCGCCCTCTTCGCCCTGCGTAGCATGATCAAGGACGCGACCCGCAGCTACTTCGGCCTTCCGCGCAGGCAGCACGTGCGCGGCGCGGTGCTGCCGGTCGAACGAATATCCCCGCCGCGAGCCTGAGTCAGTCCGGCGACATCCCCGACGTGGCACCGTCGGAGGTCCAGACGCGGACGATGTCGCGCATCGAGAGGACGCCGACCAGCTCGGGTCCGTCGTAGACGACCAGGTGGCGGATGCCGCGCCGCGACATCTCGGCGGCGGCGTGCTCGAGGCTCCAGTCCGGCGAGGCCGCGATCACGCTGTCGCTCATGTGATCGCCGACCCGCTCGGCGTCCGGGTCCTGCCCGGCGCCGAGCGAGAGCAGCAAGTCGCGCTCGGTGACGATCCGCGGCACCGGCGTCTCGTCGTCGCTGACCAGCGCCGCGCCGGTTCCCTTCTCCGCCATCATCGTCGCCGCCTCGCGCAGGGTGTGCCCGGGTCCCACGGTGAGGACAACCTCCGACATCCCATCCCGTACGAGCATCCGGCTCCTCCTCGCGAGTTCGTGTGAATCGCATCAAGCCTACCCGACCGTCGTGCCCAGGCGGCAGCTTTCGCGGGGGGCGGGCATATAGACTGCGGCGCGCTTCGCGCCGTATGCCCAACCTTTCCAAGCCCATCCGCCTGCTGCTCGTCCTCGCCGCGCTCGCCGCGGTTGCACTGCCCGCGACCGGCTGCGGCACGAGCACCGCCGATCCAGCTCGGGGTCGGGTGCTCTTCAGGCAGAAATGCGGTGTCTGCCACACGATGGCCGAGGCGGGGGCCACCGGCACCCAAGGCCCCAACCTCGACGACGCTTTCGCCGCGGCGCGCGCCGCGGGCGAGGGCGGCGACACGATCGAAGGCATCGTCAAGGCCCAGGTCGAGTTCCCGCGACCGAGCAACAGCGACCCCGCCGTCTCGATGCCGGCCGACGTCGTCACGGGACAGGATCTCGAGGACGTCGCCGCCTACGTCGGCCTCTACGCAGGCGTACCCGGCGCCGCCCCGCCCAAGGTACCCGGCGGTCCCGGCGCCCAGGTCTTCGCCAACAACGGCTGTGACACCTGCCACACGCTGGCGGCGGCCAAAGCGGGTGGCGTGACCGGCCCGAACCTCGACGAAGTCCTGCCCGGCCAGAGCGCGGCGATGATCGAAGAATCGATCGTCGACCCCAACGCCCACATTGCCAAGGGTTACTCGGCAAACGTGATGCCGCAGAACTTCAGCACGCTCATCAAAAAGAGCGAACTCGAAGCGCTCGTCAAGTACCTGATCGAATCGACCTCCAAGGGCGGCGGCTCGAAGGGCGGTTGACCCGTCGGCGGCGTCGGGCCGCTGGCATCATCGACGGCGGCATGCGCGCGCGCTTCAGCATCTCGCCCCAGCTCTACGCCAGGGTCGCCCTGGTCGCCCTCGGGGCGCTGTCGCTAATCGTGCTGACGGGCGCCGCCGTCCGCCTCACCGGCTCGGGCCTCGGCTGCCCGGACTGGCCCAAGTGCTACGGGCAAACCGTGCCGCCGCTCGACACGCATGCCGTGATCGAGTTCGCCAACCGGGTCCTCACCGGCTTCGTCGGCATCGCGGTGATCGCCGCCAGCGCGCTTGCCTGGCTTCGCAAGCCGTTCCGCCGGCACCTGGCGCTGTTCGGCGCGCTGCTGCCGCTGGGCGTGATCGGACAGGCGATCCTCGGCGGCCTGGTCGTCAGGCACCACCTCGCGCCCGGCCTGGTGATGAGCCACTTCATCCTCTCGATGCTGCTGCTGGACGCTTCCTTCGCCCTCGCCTGGTGCGCCCGCTACGAGCCGGCAGACAGGCGCCGCTCGACCGACCGGCTCGGCGTCTGGGCCGTGCGGGCCCTGATCCCGCTGGGGCAGCTGACGATCCTGGCGGGGACCATCGCCACAGCCTCCGGCCCGCACGCCGGCGCTCACGCCGGTCAGCTCGTGCGCCGCTTCGACTTCGAGGGCGCGGGAACGCTCGAATGGGTGGTCCAGCGGCACGCCGCGATCGCCACCGTCTTCGGCCTGGCGGCGATCGGTGTCTGGCTATTGCTGAGGCGTCCCGGGGGCGATGACCGGGCCGCCAAGCCACTGGCCGCCGTGATCGGCCTTCTTGCCCTGCAGGGCGTCGTAGGCGGCTTCCAGTGGGCCCTGGAACTGCCCACGGAGATCGTCTGGGTGCACGTCGCGCTGGCGACGATCACCTGGCTGGCGATGCTTTGGGCCGTGGCGACTGCTGGGCGCTTGGAGCCGAAGCTCAGGCCAGCCGCGTCACGACCAGCCCGGCCACAACGGCGAGAAGTGTCACGGATAGGCGCGTAATGGTCGCGTGCAAGCCGATCACCATCTCCTGAGTCCTATTGAAACGTTCATCGACCTTGTCGAAACGCTCATCGACCTTCTCGAACCGCTCGTCGACCTTCTCGAACCGCTCGTCGACCTTGTCGAAACGCGCCTCGAACTGGGCTTCCATCCGGTCGAAGCGCGCATTCATTTCCTGCCGCTGTGAGGCAAAGCCCTCGTCGATCCGACGACCCATCGCATCGACCTGGTGCTTGAGGTCGTCCATGCGGTCGTCGGTCCAGCGCGTCATCAACTCCATGATGACAGCCTAGAAGACAAAACGTTTCTCTAAGTTAGCCTGGGGTTGCGATCCAGCGACGAATCTGTCACGAAGCTGCACGATCGGCCACGAGGTCAACGACCACGTGGGTCACCGGCAGATCGATGTTCTCGCGCGCGTGGTCGACGACGCCGTGCTCGAGCCAGCGCGAGCGCTCTGGCGGATGAGTTGAGATCAGGATCTCGTCCGCCGGGAACAGTCTCAGGGCGTCCTCGATTGCAATCGTCGGATCGGAGTCGCCGATTTCCCCCCTCGCCTTCAGACCAAGCTCGCGGATCGCGATCAGCGAGAGCTCCATCCGCTGCCGCGCCAGCTCCATCGCTTCGTCGATGTCGGAGGCCCAGTGCGAGGCACGCGAGGTCGCCAGTGCCGGCGTGACGACGAGGACCTCGCAGTCTCGCTCCCGGCAGCGCCTGCGGATCTCGTCGATCAGCACCTCACCGCCGACCGTCTCGTTGGCGATGACGAGGAGCCGGAACCTGCCGTCGCCTCCCTTCGACACGGCCACGCTCCGCGGCAGCGACCCACGCGCGCCTCGGTATGCGATCCCAGCCCCGAAGCCGATCAGGGCCGCCGCCCAGACGACCCCGATCACCGGTCGCGTCAACAGCGTCAGGGCGATCACCGAGACCGCCCCGAGTCCGATGACCACGACCCAGCGGAATGCGTCCGCCTCAGACCTCAGGGGGTTGTGCATACCTTCTTTGTACTACCCGGACAAAGCGCCGGTTCAACCAGTAAGCGGAGGCGGAAGGTCCGGCGATGCCTCGACCGGTTGCGTCGAGGGCTCGGCTTTGGCCGATAGCAGGCCGAAGTACATCGTCGCGGCGGCAAGAGCGCCTATGGGCGCCGTGATGGAAGAGCTGATCAGGTTGGCGACGATCCTCACCCCGACCCCCTTTGCGATTGCGGCGCCGATGACCGCGAGCACGAAGCTGACGACAGCCGTGATCACGAAGACGGTGAAGATCACTCCGAAGACCTGCCAACCGTTTCCGCGCACGAGCTCGCGCGAGCGGCCGAAGGCGGCGATGACCCCGCTGTGCTCGACCACGATCACCGGGGCGATCACCGCCCAGATCGTCAGCAGGATCAGGCCCGGTATCACGAGCAGGAACATGCCGATCCCGATCGCGATGCCCGAGAGCAGGCCCGCCCCGATCAGCGGCAGGACCACGGGCCAGGTTGCACTGACCAGCTCGCCGACCGACGAGTCGCGGCTGCCGTCCTGGACGTCTCTGACGAGGCCGACGACCATGCCCTGGTAAAGGGTCGCCGCCACAACACCCACCGCGAAGACAAGAGGGAAAAGGGCGAAGCTCCCCGCCAGCAGCGCGGTGACCACTGCGACGATCAGATACAGGCAGAAGGCAACGGGCAGCAGCACCCCAGCCTGCTCGCCATACGTCTGAAAGACCTGCCGGAGGGTTGCGCCCACATCGAGCTTTCGTTCCATGCCGTGCCTTTCCACATTCGCGCGAGCAACCCTGCGCAATCCAGTCGGAAAGAACTAGAGGATGTAGACCGTCGTGTAGACGATGATCCACATGACGTCGACGAAGTGCCAGTAGATGCCGGGCACCTCGACGCCGAGGTGGTCCTCCGCCTTGGGGCCGAAATGGCCGCGGAAGGCACGGATGGTGGCGAAGCTGAGCAAGCAGAGGCCGACGAAGACGTGGGCGCCGTGCAGGCCGGTGAGGCCGTAGAAGATCGAGCCGAAGGCGAGGTCGCGGGCGCTGAAGCCGAGGTGCACGTACTCGTTGATCTGGATGAAGAGGAAGGTCGCGCCGAGCAGCCAGGTGAGGACCAGGCCGAGCTTCAGCCCCTTGCGGTTGCCGCGGCGGATCGACTCCAGCGCGTAGTGGATGGTGAAGCTCGAGGAGACGAGGATCGCCGTGTTGACCCCCGCGACCGCGACCGGCAGCTCATAGGGATGCGGCGGCCAGGTCGGTGGGTGGACGACCACTCGCAGGAAGAAGTAGGAGGCGAAGAAGGCGCCGAACAGCATCACCTCGGAGACGATGAAGAGCAGGATCCCGAGCGTCTGGCGGTCGATGCGCGAGCTCTGGTTTGCCTCGGGCGGCCCGTGGTGCTCCTCGTGGGAGTGGCCCAGGGCGACGGTTGCGCTCTCCATCAGGATCCCCCCTCCTCGGCGACGGCCGCGGCGACCGCGGTGGCGGGACGGCCCACCTCGAGATGGGTGACGGTCTTGTCGGTGATCTCGCGCACGCGGCCGATCAGGTCGTTCTCGAGCCAGCGCGAGCTCTCGCCGGCGAAGGTCGAGATCAGCACCTCGTCGATGCGGTAGTGCTTGATCGCGTTGCGAACGGCATTGAAGGGTTCCGGGCTCATCGGCTGGCCGGTCGCGTCGACGTCGGCGCGGTAGAGCTCGGCCAGCGTCGAGGCGAGGTCGCGGACGATCTCGGCCTCGCCGACGTCCTCCGAGCGCGGGCAGATGATCGTGTAGCGGTGCGGGTGGCCGGCAGCGCGCTCCTTCAGCCTCTCGACCAGGTCGGGAGCGGCGATCGTCTTCGTCGCCACGACCAGAGTGTGGTTGACCTCCCAGCTGATCGCGTCCTCTTCGATCCGCACCGGGATATGGGTGACCGTGACCTCCGGCTCGAAGCGGCTCTTCGCCCACTCGACCAGGTCCTTGCGGGTGAAGCCGAAGCGCGTCTCGTAAAGGCAGGAGAGCAGCACCTCACCCGGTTCGTGGGCGCGCACCGCGTCGTCGAGGGCGAGCGACGACTCGGGGTCCATCACCTCGCCGACCGATTCGATCCCGTACTCGGAGAGGATCGACATCGTCACCTCGACCCGCGCCCGAGCCGCCTCGCGCAGCTCGCCGGCGTCGATCAGCTGGCCGACCGCCGGCTGGTTCTGCGGTGCCGCCACGGCGACGAAGGGCACGTCCTCCGCCCGCTCTTTGACCGCCTGCAGCAGCTTGCGCCCGCCTGCGACCTCATTGAGGAAGACGAGCAGGGGCCGCCCCTCCGCAGCGCTCACGTCGACACCACCGTCGCAGGCTCGGGCGCCTCCACCTCCGCGCCTTCGCCGGCCAATATCGCGTGGCGTGCGCCCGGCACGCCGAACTCGTAGGGACCGCCGACGACGCGCGGGATCTCGTCGAAGTTGAAGATCGGCGGCGGCGAGGAGACCAGCCACTCGATCGACTTCGCCCGCCACGGGTTGGCCTCGGCCTTCGGCCCGAAGCGCCAGCTGACCACCATGTTGTAGAGGAAGACGAGCTGGCAGGCGCCGAGGAAGAAGGCGCAGCAGCTGATCAACAGGTTCCAGTCGCCGAACTGGGTTGCGTAATCGGCGACGCGACGCGGCATCCCGTCCATCCCGATCCAGTGCATCGGGATGAAGGTGCCCCAGGTGCCGATGACCGTGCCCCAGAAGTGGATGCGGCCGAGCCGCTCGTCGTACATCCGCCCGGTCATCTTCGGGAACCAGTGGTAGATGCCGGCGAAGATCGTGAAGACCGAGCCGCCGAAGAGGACGAAGTGGATGTGGGCGACGATGAAGTAGGTGTCGGAGACGTGGATGTCGATCGGCACCATGCCGAGCATCACGCCGCTGATCCCGCCGATCGTGAAGGTGATGATGAAGGCGAGCGCGAACAGCATCGCCGTGGAATAGGTGTGGATCTTGCCGAAGTAGAGCGTCCCCAGCCAGGAGAAGATCTTGATCCCGGTCGGCACCGCGATCAGCAGCGTGGTGATCATCATCGGCACGCGCAGCCAGCTGAACATGCCGGCGACGAACATGTGGTGCGCCCAGACCGAGTAGCTGAGCACGACGATCCCGATCAGCGCCAGGGCCATCAGGCGGTAGCCGAAGATCGGCTTGCGCGCGTGGGTCGAGATGACCTCGCTGATGATCCCGAAGCCGGGCAGCATCATGATGTAGACGGCTGGGTGCGAATAGAACCAGAAGATGTGCTGGTAGCTGATCACGTCGCCGCCGCCGGCGAACTGGAAGAAGTTGGTGTGCAGGGCGCGGTCGAAGAGGACCATGAACTGGGCGCCGGCGATGAAGGGCGTAGCCGCGACGACCAGCAGCGAGGTCGAGAGGTTCGCCCAGACGAGCAGCGGCATGCGCCAGAAGGTCATTCCGGGCGCACGCATGGTGATGATCGTGACCAGGAAGTTGAGCGCCGTCGCGATCGACGAGGCGCCGGCGAACTGCACGCCGAGGTTGAAGAAGGACTGGCCCAGCGGCGCCCCCGTCGAGAGCGGCGCATAGCCGGTCCAGCCTGCGTCGAAGGCGCCGCCCGGGGCAAGGAAGCTGCCGATGAAGAGCAGGCCGGCGAGCGGCAGCATCCAGAAGCTGAGCGCGTTGAGCCGCGGGAAGGCCATGTCCGGCGCGCCGATCATCAACGGCAGCACGTAGTTGGCGATCCCGGCGAAGACCGGGATGACGAAGACGAAGATCATCAGCACCGCGTGGGTGGAGAAGAGGCTGTTGAAGGTCGACGCGTCGACGATCTGCGTGCCCGGCCGGGCGAGCTCGGCGCGGATCAGCATCGCCATCAGCCCGCCCACGAAGAAGAAGAAGAAGGTGGTGCAGATGTACTGGATGCCGATCACCTTGTGATCGGTGTTGAAGCGGAAGTAGTCGCGCCAGCTCTTGGCCCCGTGCTGGGAGTGGTCCTCGGGGATGGTCGGCATCCCCGCCGCCCAGCGCAGCCAGTAGTCGAAGCAGCCGAAGCCGAGCAGGAAGCCGAGAGGGCCGGTGATCAGCGGCACGACGACCTGCGGGTAGCCGGTCTGTTCGGTCTGGAAGGCGGGCAGGCCCGATGCCTTGCGCAGGGCGACGACGAGGGCGAAGCCAAAGGCAGCGCCGAGCAGCGCGCCGAGCGCGCCGCGAATCCACCCGGGTTGCTTGATCGCAGCCACCATCAGCGGACCCCCATTATGCCCCTCCGGCGCCGACCGGCACCGGGTTGGTCTCGGTGTCTTGGATGATCGATTCCTTGTAGGGCTGCGGCACGTGTTCCTTCAGCCCGTCGACCCATTTGAGGAAGTCGGCGGGCTTTTCGACGACCACAGTGGCACGCATCGAGGCATGGCCGAAGCCGCAGAGCTCGGTGCAGATCAGCTGGTAAGTGCCGAGCCTGTCGGGCGTCACGATCGCCGTCGTCGTGATCCCCGGCACGTTGTCCTTCTTGATCCGCCACTCCGGCACCCAGAACGAGTGGATCACGTCCTGGGAGTGCATCTTGAACTGGATCTGGCGGTTGAGCGGCACGTGCAGCTCCCCCTGGGACCAGCGGCCCCCGTTTTCCGGGTAGCCGAAGCTCCACGCGTACTGCTGGGAGAAGACGTCGACGATCATCGCGTTGTCGGCCGGCTCTTCGATTTCGTTGAGCACGGCCCAGCTGTAGCCGGCGCCGAAGAGGACGATGATCGTCGGGATCAGCGTCCAGGCCACCTCGAGCCGGGTGTTGCCGTGGATCGGCTCGCCGTCGGACTCGTCGCCGGGCTTCGCCCTGAACTTCCAGAGCGCGTAGAAGAGCATCACGACCACCAGCGAGAAGACGAACGACGAGAGGACGATCATCACGTTGAGCAGATTGTCGATCTTGGGTGCCGCCGTCGAGGCCTCCTGGCCGTCCCAGTTGATCGAGACCATCACCGCCGAGATCGCCGCGGTCATCGCAAGCGTGGCGGCGAACATCTTCGCTATCGGGAGGCGGCCCATCATCGGCGGACGGGCATTCTATGCAAGCGGCAGACGGTCAAGCTCGCCCCGCGCGGCGGCGATCACGCCGCGGGCGACGCCCTCCCAGCTCCAGAGCCGACGAGCCGTCTCGACGAGGCTCTCGCGGGCAGCGGCCCGCTCGCCCTCGGGCAGCGAGAGCCAGCCGTCGAGGCGCTCCGCGATCGCCTCGACGGCGCCCTCGGCCACCGGGAAAGAGGTCAGGGGACCGGCCCCGGGGGGCAGCGTTGCGGCGAGCTGTCGCGAGACCTCGAGCATGCCCGAGTGCCCAGCGGACACCGGCAGCACGCCGCAGGCGGCGGCCTCGGCGGCGACCATCCCGAATGCCTCCGGGAAGGTGCTGGGCATGACCAGGGCCTCGGCGCCGGGCAGCAGATCGGCGACCTCGTCGTGCTCGAGCCGGCCGATGAACTCGACCGAGCCGGACGCTTCCTGCGCAGCGTCGGAATAGCCGGCCGGGGGATCCGCCAGAAACGCCGAGAGGATAGGCAACGGCTTTTCCTCTCCCCCCTCGAGTCCCCATCCAACTTTCGCGACCTCACGAGCTTTAGAGAGATCTCCTGCTTCGAGCGCCGTCAGCAGTTGACGCAGCCCATCTTCGTACTCGCCATAGCCGGCGATTTCCAGCCGTGCGTCGGGGTGTCCTGCCCTGACGAGTGGCCAGGCCGCGATCAGGAGGTCGACCCCCTTCGACACGATCAGCTTGCCGACGTAAACGATTCTCCGAGGCCGTGACGGAACCCGCGACCGAAACCTCTCCGTGTCGACGCCGGGCGGCCCTAGGCGAGTCTTCTCCTCCAGCCCAGGCACATCGGGCAATGCCTCCCACAACGACTCGGCGGTGTGTCGCGAGCCGACGAGGACGCCGTTGGCCGCTTCCATGCCCTCGCGGGCGTAGGGCAGAAACCGCGGGTTCGGCTTGACGGTGTACTCCAAGGCCGACCCGTGGACCTTGGCAGCGAATGGAGCGACATCAGCGCGGGCGAGGATCGCGGGCCCCATGACGAGGTGGTTGGCGAGGGCGACGTCGATTCCTCCGGCGCGCTCGGCCACCTCGCGGACGGCGGAGACGTTGGCCTCGATATATCGGTCCAGCTCCTCGTCGCTCAGTTCCGGGAAGGCCTTGACCTCGAACCCCTCGTAGGGGTCCTTGACGTAGACCGGCAGCAGGCCGTGGATGTCGGGGTTGTGGATCTCTACGCCCTCGATCCTCGTCTGCCGGTCTTGGCAGAGGAGTTGAACCTCATGGCCGAGCTTGGCCAGCGCCCGAGCGAGGTTGGCGTTGTAGATGTTGCTGCCGGTGCCGCGCAGCATGTAGCCGTGAAAAAGCAGGACACGCATCGGAGCCGCCCAAGCTATTAGTCTTCGCGGCCGTGAACTCGAAGCAGCTCTACCGGATGCGCGCCCCGGCCTCCGGCCGCGAGGCCCTGGCCCACGCCGAGCAGGGCGAGGTCTACCTCGACCGCGAGACCGGCGAGGAGATGGAGCCGGTCGCGGCCGTCCTGCCGCTCGCCCCCTCGGTCTCCTCCCTGCCGCGCAGCCCGGAGAACCTCCGCTCCTGCCGCCGCTGCGACCAGCTGATCGGCCTCGACGTCAGCGACTGTCCCTACTGCGGCCTGCGCCAAGAAGCCCTGTAGGCACTCTGCACAAGACGGCGGGCGCGATGCCGAGCCTTGCGGCGTCGGCGACGAGCCAATTCTTGAACAGCCCCTAGCCAGAAGCCGAGAAGACCGCCGATCATGATGGCCCGGTTCCGGCTTGCCAAAGCTGACCTATCTCAAGGGAGCTAGCCAACGGGGTAAGCGAGAGGCGCTAGTCGAGTGGGAGTTCGAGGACGATGATGCGCCCTGGATCCAAGCTAGCGCGATCCAAAGTTCATGTACGTCGTGTGCTCTTGCGTGTACCCTTGCCCCATGGCTGAGCAGAACCGCCGGATCAACGTGACCCTTGAGCCGGACTACGCGCGGAAGCTGGCGAACTTGGCGGAGCGCACGCACGTTCAGGAGGGGACGCTTGCTCGCTCTCTCCTTTCCAGCGCGCTGGATGAAGCCGATCCAGATACATCGCGGATCACTGAGGTCCTCGACGGGATTCCTGGGGCCTGGGAGCGGGCGCAGGAGTCGATCGAGCAGGCCCGGCGCGGCGAGACCGTGCCGCTCTCCGAGTTGTAGGTCATGCCGACTGTCGAGATCACGCGCCAGGCGCGTGATGAGCTTCATGCTCTGATCGAGAGCCGCCAACTTCCGACCGACACGCGGGAACGCGTTTCGCGCTCGCTGCTCACGCTGAAGGAGTTTCCGCGGTCCGGCAAGCAGCTCTCCGGCGTATGGGGAGATTGCCGTGCCCTGATCGGTCCGTGGGGTTGGCTGATCGTCGTCTACGTGTACATCGAGACCGAGGGTCGGGTCGTCGTCATCGCCTTCCACGATGCGCGGACCTCCAATGCTGCGATTACCCGCTCTTGAAGGCCATCGGAGCCTTCCCGCGCGGGTACCCCTCGTAGCGTTAGCCGTTGCTCGCCTGCAGCCGGAATCCGGTGAGCGATGGCGCCCGGCCTTCCTCGCCTTGAACGGCGGCCCGGCTGAACGGCCTTACTTAATGCAAGAAATGGGCTCCTCGCCCCTACGGTTTCTTGACCAGCGTCGCCGTGTACAGCAGCCGCGCACTGGAGTAGAAGCAGCCGTAGGTCTTGGTCTTGCCCACACCCTGCTGCGGATGCCCGCCCTGGATGTCCTGCTTGGAGGCGCAGTGGCCGGTGACGCGGCTGCCGCGCCAGGTGTCGCCTTCGGAGACGTTGAAGGCGAACATCGGCGCCCAGGTCGGCACGGTGAGGGCGACGACCTGGCCGCGTAGGACGGAGAGCGGATGGTCGAGGGTGAAGATCGGGGTACTGCCGAAGTAGGGGTTGAGGACCTCGAGCGGGCTCTGGCGCACGAGCGTGAACTGCGGCGGCTTGGAGCCTTTGACCGGCCGCAGGATGCCGATCCGCGCCTGCGAGGGCTTGCCGAGGAATTCGTCGAAGAACCCGACCTCGTTGGTGGTCGTCTTGCCGTCGACGTGGGACGGCTTCGAGAGGGCGATCGACCAGGCGACCACCTTGCCGTCGAAGGGCGCCTCGTAGGGCTGGTCAACACCCCCGGCATTGACCTGGTAGCCGGTGACGTGGCCCTCGACCCGACAGGGGATCACCTCGATGTTGTTGACGACCTTGCCCGGGCAGGATGGAGGTGGCGTCGAGGAGGTCTTGCCGAGTACGACTACGCGCAGGGGCGCCGAGTCGGCGGCTCCCGGCCAGGCGACCGCGACGAGCGCCGCCAGCGCGCAGGCGAACGCCAGCGCCAGCGCGGCGCGCGACCTGACGTTGCCGTTTTCCGCTGCTACTCGCATGGTCCTCAGCTGCAACCCCGCCGCCTGGCGCGGGTTGCGGCCGTGATTCTGCCTTCCGAGCGCCGCAGATGCGCGCTTTGACGACGCATTGCACGATCCCGGCCAGGTGGCCTCGGTAGGGTTGCCGCCCCATGCCAGCAATCGTCGTCGAGCAGCTCGAACGCGCCTTCGACGAGGTGCACGCCGTGCGCGGCGTCGATCTCACGGTCGACGAGGGTGAGATCTACGGCTTCCTCGGCCCCAACGGGGCCGGCAAGACCACCACGGTCCGCATGCTGACCACGCTGCTGCTGCCGACCGGCGGGCGGGCGGCTGTCGCCGGCCACGACGTGGTCAAGGAAGCGCGGGCGGTGCGGGCCTCGATCGGCGTCGCCCTGCAGGAGGCGGCCCTCGATCCGCTGATGACCGGGCGCGAGCTGATCCGCCTGCAGGCGACGCTCCAGGGCCTGCCCAGCGCCGAGGGCAAGCGCCGCGCCGACGTGCTGCTCGAACGCGTCGAGCTGACCGAGGCCGCCGACCGGCGGGTCGGAACGTACTCGGGCGGGATGCGACGGCGCCTCGACCTGGCGGCGGCGCTCGTACACGAGCCGCGCGTCCTCTTCCTCGACGAGCCGACCACCGGGCTCGACCCGGTCAGCCGCAAGACGATCTGGGAGGAGGTGCGCCTGCTGAACGACGAGGGAACCACGGTCTTCCTCACAACCCAGTACCTCGAGGAGGCCGACCAGCTCGCCGACAACGTGGCGATCATCGACCGCGGCACGATCGTCGCCGAAGGCACGCCGGAGGCGCTCAAGGCGCAGATCGGCAATCCCCACATCCAGCTGCAGCTGGCAGAGGGCTCGCTGGGCGAGGCCGAGGAGATCTGCGCCCGGATCGGCAAGCTGCTGCCGCCGCGCGACGCGAGGACGATCCTGGTCGAGGTCGAGAACGGCGCCGGCGACATTCCGAAGGTCGTGCGGGCGCTGGACGACGCAGGGATCGAGGTCGAGTCGCTGGAGCTGGTCAAGCCGACTCTCGACGACGTCTTCGTCGCCAAGACCGGCCATCACCTCGAGAAGAAACAGGACGACGAGCCGGAGTCGGAGCTGGAGGCAGTCGAGGCTTGAGCGACCTGGCGAAGAACCTGCGGGTGGTCAAGGCACTGGGACTGCGATCGGTCAAGCAGACCTTCCGCCGTCCGCAGCTGATGGCACCGATCCTGGTCTTCCCCACCCTGCTGCTGGCGATCCAGACCGGCGGCGCGGGCGGGGCGGTCAACCTGCCGGGCTTTCCGCCGGTGGACAGCTTCCTCCAGTTCATGCTCGCCGGGGCGATGATGCAATCGCTGATGCTGGCCGGCAACAGCGGCGGCATCGCGCTGGCCGTCGACATCGAGATGGGCTTCACCGACCGGCTCTTCGCCGCCCCCATCCCCCGCTACACGATCGTGCTCGGCCGCCTCGCCGGAACCGCGACGCTGGGCCTGCTCTCGGCGCTCTGGTTCCTGGCGATCGGGCTCGCCTTCGGAGCAACGATCGAGGGCGGCGTGCTCGGCGCCGCGATCGCGGTCGGCCTCGTCACCGCGACGGCGATGGCGGTCGGCGGCATCGGCGCCGCGATCGCCCTGCGGACGGGTAGCGCCAGCGTCGTCCAGGGCCTCTTCCCGCTCGTCCTGGTCGTGCTCTTCCTCTCCTCGGCCTTCTTCCCCAACGCGCTGATGATCCAACCGGCCAGGGCGATCGCCGAATACAACCCGCTCAGCTTCGTCGTCGAAGGGGTGCGCGGTCCGATCATCTCCGGGGTTGACGCCAACGAGCTGCTCGACGCGGTGCTGGCGATCCTCGGGATCGTCGCGCTCGGCCTCGTGCTCAGCGCACGCGCCCTGCGACACAGGGTGAGGGTGGGCTGATGGAATCCGCCGCCGCCCTTCCCAACTGGCGCGCCAACCTGGCGACTATCGCGGCGCTGATGTCGCGGGCCAAGAACGAGCTGCTGCGCGTCCCAGGCGCCGCGATACCCGGCGTGCTGGCGCCGACGATCTTCTTCCTCGGCATCAACGGCGTCTTCGGCGCCCTCACCCACCTGACCGGCTTCGAAACCGGCACCTACGAGAGCTTCGCCGTGCCGGTCAGCATGCTGCAGGGCGCCGGCTTCACCGGCGCCGCCGCCGGGGTGAACCTGGCCCGCGACATGGAGCAGGGCTGGGTCGACCGGCTGCTCGTCTCCCCCGCGCCCCGCTGGGTCCTGCTCGCCGGCGCCGTGCTGGCGGCGAGCGCCCGCGCCCTGATCCCCGCCACCCTCGTCTTCGCGATCGCGCTGCCGCTGGGCGCAAGCTGGCCCGGCATCGACGGGCTGCTGATCGCCTACCTGATGGTCGCGTCGATGGCCGCGGTCGCCGCCTGCTGGGGCTCGGCGCTGGCGCTGCGTTTCAAGACTCAGTCGGCGGCCCCGTTGATGCAGGCGGGAATGATGGCGGTGATCTTCACCACCACCGCCTACGCACCGCTCGCCCTGCTGCAGCCGTGGATGCGCACCGTCGCCGAAGTCAATCCGGTCACGCAGGTGGTAGACGCCGCCCGACAGGGCTTTCTCGGCAGCGTCAGCTGGGCCGGAACCTGGCCCGCGCTTCTCGCCCTGCTCGGCCTCCTCACGGTCCTCGGCGCCTGGGCGCTGCGCGAAATGCGCCGCACCGCTGCATGAGCGTCGTTGAGAGCGCAGAGCTGGTCCTGCACCAGAACTGGATCGAAGGGGAGCGCGAGGGCGTGCCCTTCGCCTACACCCGCCCGAGCCCGGGGCGTTACCCCTGGCAGTGGTACTGGGACTCGTGCTTCGCGGCGATCGTCTGGCGCCGCTTCGAGCCGGATCGCGCACGGATCGAGCTGGAGACCCTGCTCGCCGCTCAGCGCGAGGACGGCTTCGTCGGCCACACGATCTTCTGGGACCGGCCCGTCTCCCTCTCCCGACTCCCCTTCTACAACGTCACCTCGCGCTCGGCCTTCCAGACCGAGACGATCCAGCCGCCGCTGCTCGCCTGGGCTTGGAGCATCGCCGTCGGCAACCCTGCCGCCGAGCCGCGGATCGCGGCCCAGGTGGAGTGGCTGGCGGCGAACCGGGGCCTCGAGGGAGACGGCCTGCTCTGGATAGTGCAGCCCGACGAGTCCGGGCTCGACGCCTCGCCCAAGTTCGACCCGGTCTGGGGGTGCCGCGCCAATGCCCGGCCCGGCTTTCCGCTGCTCGTCCACCGCAACCGTGGCCTTGGTTTCGACGCCCGGCGCATCCGGGACCGTGGCGGTCCGGTCCTTTGCGAGACGCTCGTCAACACGCTCTGGTCGCTCTCACTGCAGGCGCTGGGCCGTCCCTCTGCGACGCAGGCTCTGGTCGATCGTCTCTGGGACGAGCGCCGTGGCCTCTTCCTCGACGAGGCCCAGCCCGGCAGCGTCCGGCCCGGCGTGGTCACCTGGGCCTCACTGGCACCGCTCGCCCTGCCCGACCTGCCCCAGGAGATCGGCCGACGCATGGTCGAGGAGCACCTGCTCGACGAGAGCGAGTTCATGGCGCCGGTGGCACCCCCATCGGTCTCCCTCGCCGAGCCGAGCTGCGAACCGGGCGGCAGCCGCGGCCCCGTGCGCCGCTACTGGCGCGGACCGACCTGGGTCAACGCCGCCTGGCTGCTCTGGCTCGGCCTGCGACGACTCGGCTATGAGGACGCTGCAACCCGCATCGCCGAGGGAGTCGTCGGCGCCGCCGAGCGCGAGGGCCTGCGCGAGTACTACGACCCGCGGACGGGAACGGGGCTCGGAGCCGAGAATTTCGCCTGGTCCGCGCTCGTCGCGGAGCTGGCAGCCGCCTATTTGTAGCGATAGGTGATGCGACCGCGGTCCAGGTCGTAAGGCGAAAGCTCGATCTTCACGCGGTCGCCCGGAAGGATGCGGATGTAGTGGCGGCGCATCTTGCCGGAGATGTGGCCGAGGACGTCGTGTCCGTTGTCGAGTTTGACGCGGAACATCGTGTTGGGGAGGGCCTCGGTGATCTCGCCCTCCATCTCGATCTTCTCCTCTTTGGCCATGCGGCGAGGGAGCGTAACAGTCACCTGCGGCGGCGCAGGTACTCGAGTGCCTGCTGGCGGTCGCCGACCTCGCCCGCAAACTGCGCCGCCTCGAGCTCTGCCAGCAGCTCGCCGACCTCAGGGCCGTCGGAGACGCCCAGCTCCGCAACCAGCTCGTCGCCGCGCAGCAGCGGTGGCGGAGGCCCGTCCTGGCGCCAATCGAGCGTCGCCGCCAGCATCTCGCGGGCGAGGCGCAGATGGGCCTCGATCGCCTCGTCGGTCGCGAACGGTCCGGAGCCGCGAGCCGAAAGGCGGTCTGCGACCGTCAGCAGCGTGACGTCGGGGCCGACCGGTTCCGTCGCCCGCAGGTATTCGTACACGCGGCGCGGCGGCAGCGGCGCCTCGTGGACCATGAAGCCGAGGCGCAGGTGATGGAGGGTGAGGCCCTGCAGGTGCCTGGTCAGGGCACGACTGGCGCGCAGCCGCCGGCAGACCCCGGCGACGATCTCGGCGCCGTCGCGATCGTGCCCGACGAAGGTGACGAAGCCGTCGTGCTCGGCGCGCGTCGCCGGCTTGCCGATGTCGTGCAGCAGGGCGCCGAAGCGCAGCGCGGTCCCCCGGGTCATCTCGTCGGCCAGCGGCTCGGCGAGCAGGGCCGCCAGCTCCCCGCTGCGCTCGCCGCCGAAGCGCTCGAGGTCGGCCTCGACCTCGAGCGTGCGCTCCAGCACCGCGATCGTGTGGTCGTGCACGTCGAGGTGGTGATTCGGCCCCTGCTCGACCCCCCGAAGCGCGGCCAGCTCCGGCAGGACGACGGCCGTCAGCCCGAGCTCGTCGAGCAGCGCGACGCCCCGCAGCGGGTCGGGGCCGCCGACGAGCCGTCGTAGCTCGGCCAGCTGCCGCTCGCCGGCCGGCTCGGCCGCCCGGGGCGCTTTCGAGCGGGCCAGGGCAACCGTCTCGCCGGCGATCTCGAGCCGCAGGTCGGCCGCGAGACGGGCGGCCCGCAGCAGCCGCAGGGGGTCCAAGTCGAAACTCCGCTCGGTGACCGTTCGCAGCACCCCGCGCTCGAGATCGGCCAACCCTCCGTAGGGATCGATCGGCTCTCCGCCGGCGAGCGGCACCGCCACGGCGCCGACGGTGAAATCCCGCTCGCGCAGGTCGTCCTCGATCGTCGCGCCGCGCAGCGCCGTCAGGTCGACCTGCCAGGCGCCGTCGGCGGCGACGACACGCCAGGTGGCGAACTCGGCGGAGAGCTCGAAGGCGTGCCCCCCGCCCTCACGAGCTATCGCCTTGGCGCCGGCGGACGGGTCTCCGGCGACCGCCAGGTCGAGATCGTCGACCCCGCGGTCCAAGGCCGCGTCGCGCACCGCTCCCCCGGCGATCCAGGCCTCGGCGGGTGCGCCGAGCGCTCCCCGGGCAAGCTCGACGACGGACGCCGAGCCGAGCCGGTCAGCGACCTTCACGTCGTCTCCCGCGGCACGCGGCCCGAGATCCCGCAGGTGATCTCGTAGTTGATCGTGCCGAGCCGAGCCGCCAGCTCCTCGGCGAGGATCGTCTCCGAGCCCTGGGAGCCGATCAGCACGGCCTCGTCGCCGGGCTCCACGTCTGTCTCGGCGCCCAGCTCGACGGTCACGTTGTCCATCGAGACGGTCCCGACCAGGCGGTGGCGGCGGCCGCGAATCAGCACCTCCGCGTTGTTGGAGAGGCCGCGCCGAACCCCGTCGCCGTAGCCGAGGGGCAGCACCCCCACCCAGGTCTCCGCGGGCGCTTGCCAGGTCTGCCCGTACCCGGCGCTGTCGCCGGGAGCGAAGCGCTTGACGTCGGCCACGTATGAGCGCAGCGACATCGCCGGCGAGAGCCCGCGCTCCTCCGGGTCCCCCTGGAAAGGATCGAGCCCGTAGACGGCGACCCCGCAGCGGGCCATGTCGAAGTGCGAGCGGGGGTCGCGGAAGACGGCGGCGCTGTTGGCGGCGTGCGCGAGAACGCCGGGAAACTCAGACTTGACGGCGGCGGCGAGGGCCGAGAACCGCTCGAGCTGGGCGTCGAAGAAGCCCGAGTCGAGTTCGTCGGCGGTGGCGAAGTGCGTCCACACGCCGGCGAGCTCCAGCTGCGAGTCCTCGGCGCAGGCGCGAGCGAGTGCAAGCACCTCCTCGGTGTCGGGATTGCCGAGCCGCCCCATGCCGCTGTCGAACTTGACGTGGACCCGGACCGGCCGTCCCTGGGCGCGACCGCGCGCACTCACCAGTCGGCGGAAGCCATCTCGCCAGATCGCCACTTCCGACCCCGCGGCGAGAGCGGCATCCAGGTCTTCGGGGGTGAGCGCGCCCATGGTGAGAAGCGGCACCTGGGGGAAGCGGCGGCCAATCTGAGCCGCCTCCGTCCCGGTCGCCACGGCCAGGTGTGTGGCCCCGCCCGACAGGGCGGCGTCCGCGCAGGCGTCGGCGCCATGGCCATAGCCGTCTGCCTTGACCACCGCGCACAGCTCCGAGCCCTCGACGAGCTCCGAGCGCAGCCGGGCGCAGTTGCGCTTGACCGCGCCGACGTCGATTCGGGCGAGCGCCCGTGCCATTGCTAGCCGGAGACGAGCGCGGCAAGCGCGTCGGCCCGGGTCACCAGCCCGGCGAGGCGCCCCTCGTCGTCGACCACGGGGAGGTGGTTGTGGTGCTTCTCGGCGATCGTCCTGGCGACGAGCTCAGCGTCATCGTCTTCGCGCACGACGATCGGGTCCGCCGTCATCAACTCCGAGACCTTCGTCGCGAAGGCCTTGTTGAGGCGCTCCTCAAAGCCCTTCATCGAGCCGACGAAGACGATGCCCCCCATGATGTTGAGGTAATGCGGCAGGTGCAGGTCGGCCTCCTCGTCGCCGATCACGAGGTCGGACTCACTGACGATCCCGATCACCTTGCGCTCGCCGTCGACGACTGGGATCGCTCCCAGCTCGGTCTTCGCGAGCAGCTCGATCGCCGCCCGCGCATCTGCGTCGGGGGAGATCGCCGGCACGGCGGCGTCCATGATCTCGGCGGCGGTCTTAGCCATCTCGACCCGAGATTATTCGACCGGCAGGACCCATGGCTGCAGGCCGGCGGGGATCGAGTCGATCACGTCGGTCGCGATCACCGACTCGGCGGCACCGATCCGCAGAGCGGCGTCGCGGCCCGCCCGAGCATGGGCGAGGACGCCGGCGCAGGCGGCGGCGAACGGTTCCAGTCCACGCGCGAGCAGGGCGGCGGCGATGCCGGAGAGGACGTCCCCGGTCCCGGCGGTGGCCAGCGCCGGTGCCGAAAGCGCGTTGACGGCGACACGTTCGCCGTCGGTGACGATCGAGTCGTCTCCCTTGAGCACGACCACCGCGTCAGCGATCCGCGCCAGCTCGCGGGCCGCCGCGAGACGGTGAGCGCCGATCTCCTCCGCGGGCCGGTCGAGCAGCCGGCCCAACTCGCCCTCGTGTGGGGTGAGGATGGTGGGCGCTTTGCGGACCGCGATCTGCGCAGCCTCCCTGGCGAATGCATTGAGCCCGTCGGCGTCGAGCACCAGCGGCGCCTCGATCGCCACGACCGCTTCGCGGGCGAGCTCGACCGAGCCGGGATCGCGCCCCAAGCCCGGCCCGAAAACCCCGGCGGCGGCGCGCTCGAAGCTGCGCAACAGCGGCTTCAGCGAGGCGGGCGCCAGGCAACCGTCCCCACCCGGGCACCCCACCGACATCACCTCCGGCTGGGCCGCTTCGAAGGTGGGCTCGAGGTCGGCCGGGACGGCGACGGTCGCATAGCCGGCCCCGGCGCGGATCGCCGCCCACGAGGCCATCTGGACGGCGCCGGTCAGGCCTCGCGAGGCGCCGGCGATCGTCACCTGGCCGGAGCTGAACTTGGTCGAGCGCGGGCCGCGAGCCGGCGCCAGAGCCAGCACGGCCGGCCCGATCGTGCCGCCCGCGGGATCTACCGGCGCCCCGTCGGGAATGCCGATCGGCACAACCCGCAGCTCTCCAGCGTGCCACTTGCCCGGCGCGATTCGCTGGCCCAGCTTGGCCGCGTGGAAGGTGACGGTCAGGTCTGCCTCCACCGCTTCGTTCGCCACCTCTCCCGTCGAGACGTCGACCCCGGAGGCGATGTCGCAGGCGACGATCGGCGCTGCGCAGCGGTTGAGCGCCGCGATCGCCGTCACCGCGGGCTCCCGCGGCACCCCGGAGAAACCGGTGCCGAAGATCGCGTCGACCGCGACGCCGGCCCCCTCGAGCCAGGCGGGGAGATCCCGGCCTTCGTCCTCGAAGACCGCGACGCTCTCCACCTCGAAGCCCATCTCACGCAGGTGCCGCTCGGCGACCAGCCCGTCGCCGCCGTTGTTGCCCTTGCCGCAGAGGATGCGCACCGGCCCCTCAGGGGCCAGGCCGGCGACCGCCTCCGCCAGTGCGCTTCCAGCCGCCTCCATCAGCTCCGTTCCGGGCACCCCTTGCCCCTCGATCGCCCAGGTGTCGACCGCGCGCATCCCGTCCGCGTCGTAGAGCGGCGTCAGCCAGGTCTCCACGCGACCCAGCCTACTGCCGGGAAGTCCCAGGTGGAACGGGCAGAAACAGACGCCTGTCTTCTTCGGCCTTGACCGCGACGCCGTCTTCCCGTTCCGCGACCAGCACCGGGACGCCGTGGCGGCCCTCGACTTTGATCTCGAAGCTGCCACCGGCGGTGCCCGCTGGATACGGGTCGTATCGGGCCTCGATCACCCGCATGCCCTTGCGAGCGCGGATCATCAGTTCGGTCCCGCTGCCGACGCCGGTCGCCGTCACCACGCTGTGGGGCCGCAACGGCGGCCCGAGCGCCTGCACGATCCCCGTCGTGACGGCACTCAAATGCCGGGTTTCGCCACTGGCAGAGGTCACGGTCAGCCTCAGCCCCCCACCAGACGATGCTTCCGGTTCCACCAATCCCTTGCTCAGCCGCTTCGGATCGCAGACGATCGCGGCGACGAGCGGGCCCATCCAGTCGCTGCATCCGGGCGGAGCGCTGTCGCACACTTCGGCACCGGCCGTTGTGGTCGAGCACCACGGACCGCGAAAGCGGGGCTGTAGTCCCGGCGATTCGGGAGACTGCGGGCCATCGGAGCCACAGACCTTGCCGCAGGTCCCCCCCCAAAGGCCGGGCCATGTGGTCCAGACCGATTCGCCCGGCTGCGGGCTGGGTAGGGGCCGCAGGCACGAGCCTTCGGTTTCCGGTTCGCAGTCTTTTCCATTGCGTGGCCAGGGCCGACCTCCGTCGGCACTGGTATCGGGCCGGGGGATCGACCCCACGAGCGCAATCGGCTGCGGGCAGACCTGGCTCGAACACGGGCGTGGATAGGAGGCGTGGGTGCCCCTCGCGACGAACACGACCGGCCTGCCGTCGTGCATGCGCAGCTGTTCGGCCGGATAGCGAAATCGTCCTTTGTGCGCGGCGTAGACGGCGTAGTCGAGGTGCTGGCGATCTTTTGGCAAGGTGACAAGGGTGACGCCCTCCCAGTCACCCTGGTGCTCGTCACAGAGTTCGGTTTCGACGAAGCAGGTCTTGTCGACGACCGGGACGTGGTTGTAGCGCAGAAACCACCAGTAGTCGACGTAGAAACGTTCGTTCGATTCGGTAACTCGGTAGTAGATCGCCGAACTCGGCGCTTCCCCGCAATCGAGCAGACCGGTCTTGACACAGGCTGCCGGACGCTCCGGTGCCCGGTACTCGTCGAGGCGGTGACCGGCGATCTTCACAAAGGTCGAGGCGCCGAGGGCGCTGCTTTCGGAAACAAAGCCTTCGAAATCCTTCATCCCGTCGATCGGCTCGCAACTGACACCGGCCTGCGACCGCGTGCAGAATTCCTGTGCCGGTTTCCCGTCTCTGTGCTCGCTGACGAGGCTTGCGACGGAGACCGGCAACCAGCGCTCGCCGCTGTCGAAACGGAGCCAAGGCCGGAAACGCTCCGCCAGGCGAGCGGCGACTGGGCCGACGACTTCGGCAAACGCCCTTTCGCCTTTGGGCGCCGCGGGCGCCGAGCCCGGACCGCGGATCAGATAGCCAACGATCACACCGCCGCCCACAAGCGCGATTGCAGCAACGGCGATCGCGAACTTGGTCCCTGACGACACGGTCAGGGACCATATATACGTTCCAGATTCGCTGAGCGTCGGGCAAGCTCAGCGGATCGATGCCAATTTCCGGAGAGCCTCCAGCCCGCCTATTCCCCGACGCCGACGATCAGCTTCGCCGTGGCCAAATCGCCGTCGCTGCCCGAGCCGATCGCGACGTAGCGAATCGCCTTCAGGTACGGAACCGCTTCCCAAAAGCCGGCCTTCGAACGCGGCACCAGTGCGCGTGCCAATTGCAGCGCTCCCTGCCCGTCAACGTAGCCGCTGATCGGCGTGTCGCCGAGCGCCGAGACGGCTGCTTGGTAGTCGGGCGATTCGGAGAGCGTCGGACCGCCTTCTTCGGCAAGGACATGCAGGGTCTGCGGCAACCCATAGCCGATCGCCAGCCGGTCGCCCTTCGTCGCGATGACCAGTGGCTTGGGGCCGAGTTCGTCACTGCGAATCGAGAATCCGTTCGCCTTGCCGCTCAGCGCGGTCACGCCGGGGCTGCCGGACTGGCGCACGAGCAGGCCGATCGTCTTGATCGCGGTGGAGACTTCGCTCGCGTCCGTCGTGGTGAAGACAGCCGCGCCGCCCAGGTTGCCCTTGCCGGTGCCGCTGGCGAATAGCCCGGCTTCTTCCAGCGAACCGGCGACCTTGTCGAGGTCGAGGCCGAGCTGGTTGACGCCCTGCTTCAGCTGGTGCGGTTCGAGCGTTCCAGGGATTCCGGACGCATCCAGCTCGTCGAGCGCTTTGCCCAGTCGCTCGCCGAATTCGGCCGAGGCGAAGGCGGCGAAGGCGTCGCCCGGCAGCGAGCCGAGCATCTTCGAGGCGTCTCCCGAGGGCGGCGTTTCGCCGCCGGCGTCGGCGCTGACGTCGACCTCGACCTGGTCGGAGCCCGGCAGGACGCTGGCCACCGCCGTCGATTCACTGAGATCGATGCCGGCGTTTTTGAAGGCTTCCCGGGCCGCCGGGTTGACGGAGTCGCCCGAGGCTTCGATGAGGCCGCCGATGTCGACGTAGGCGTCGGCGAGGCTGCCGTCGGAGGCAGCGGATATCGCGTCCTGGAACTGGGATTCGTCGCCCAGCGATTCGCCGTTCGACGCGTCGACAGCCTGTTCGAAGCCTGTCTTGCCTTCGGCAACGACGAGGTCTTCGCCGACCACCCCGATCGCGTTTTCTTCGGAGCCGCCGACCCGGAAGTCGATGCCTTCGTAAGAGCCGCTGCGATAGGGGTCCTTGCTCTTGCCGGCCTGCCGGTCGACGAACGTTTCGGCCGCTTCCGGATCAGTCGTCTCCACGACGATGACCGGATCGGTGAGGTCCCCGTCCTTCAGCTTCGCGAAACCGACCGCCGCCCTTTCGCCGAGCCAGGGTTCGACTTCCTTCGCGAAGTCGAAGGGTTCGCCGTCGTCACGGGCCGATTCTTCGAGCTTTTCGACGATCAGCCCACCAAGGTCGTGGACCCCCGCGACCTTACCGGCCAGCGAGTCGAGGTTCGACGCCAGCTCACCTTCGGGCTGCAGCGTGCCTTCGACGAAGACGAGGGACCCCGGGGCGGCGAAGCCGGGCAGGTCGGAGCTTGACCCGCCACCGCCGCAACCGGCGATCGCGAGCGCGGCCGTGGCCGCCAGGACTGGGAGGGCGAGTCGGGTCTTGTTCATCGCGCGGCAGACTAGCGAGCGGCCAGGCGCGTGGATCCAAAGGTGGACGCTTACTCGACGGTGACCGTCTTCGCCAGATTGCGCGGCTGGTCGACGTTCAGATCCCGCTCGCGGGCGATGTAATAGGCGAGTAGCTGCAGGGGGAGGATGGCGACGATCGGCTGCAGGATCCAGTTCGTGCGGGCGACCTCGACCGTGTCGTCGGCGACGTCGCGGACCCGCGTGCAGCCCTCGGTGACCACGGCGATCGTCGAAGCGCCGCGGGCGCGCACCTCTTCGACGTTGGAGAGGATCTTGTCCAGCACCGGGCTCTCGGTCGCGACGCAGATCACCGGGGTCGACTCGTCGAGCAGCGCGATCGGGCCGTGCTTCATCTCGCCGGCGGCGTAGGCATCGGTGGGGATGTAGGAGATCTCCTTCAGCTTCAGTGCGCCCTCGAGGCAGACCGGTAGGCCGATGTGGCGTCCGAGGTAGAGGAAGAACTGCTGGGCGCTGCGGCCGGCCGCGACGCTCCGCATGCCCTCCTCGCATGCAGCGAGCGTCGCCTCGATCTTCGACGGCAGCGACTTCATCTCGGCGATCAGCTCGGACAGCTCGGCGGCCGGCAGCGTGCCGCGCAGCTGCGCCAGCTTCAGCCCGAGCAGGTACATCGCCGCCACCTGGGCGACGAAGGTCTTGGTTGCCGCGACGCTGACCTCGGGCCCGGCGCGGGTATAGAGCACTGTGTGGGCGTCGCGCGTGGCCTGGCTGCCCATCACGTTGGTGATTGCGAGCACCTTGGCCCCGTGCTCGCGAGCCAGTCGCATCGCCGCCAGTGTGTCCGCGGTCTCCCCCGACTGGGTGATCCCGATCACCAGGTCGTCGGGGCCGATCACCGGGTTGCGGTAGCGGTACTCGGAGGCGATGTCCATCTCCACTGGAACCCGGGCCCATTCCTCGATTGCATAACGGCCGACGAGGCCGGCGTGGTAGGAGGTGCCGCAGGCGACGATCACGATCCGCTTCAGCGAGCGCAGGAAGTCCTCGTCCAGCTCGATCTCGGGGATGTCGACCCCGTCGTCGCTGGGAAGGCGGTCGGCGATCGTCTCGGCGACAGCGTCGGCCTGTTCGTGGATCTCCTTCAGCATGAAGGTCTCATACCCGCCCTTCTCGGCCGCTGACTCGTCCCAGGAGATCTCTTCCGGCTCGCGCTGTACCGGGGCGCCGGCCGCGTCGGTGATGCTGACCCCGCCGGCATCGATCGTGACGATCTCATCGTTTTCGATCGCCACCGCCTCGCGCGTCTCGGCGAGGAAGGCCGGGATCGCCGAGGCGAGGAAGGTCTCGCCCTCGCCGACACCTGCCACGAGCGGACACTCGCGGCGGGCGCCGACCAGCCTGCCCGGCTCGTCCCCGTGCATGGCGACGAAGGCGTAGTGGCCGCGCAGCTCGGCGAAGGAGGCGCGCACCGCGGCGGTCAGGTCGCCATCGTAGTTGCGCTCGATCAGGTGGGCGACGATCTCGGCGTCGGTCTCCGAGCTGAACTCATGGCCTTCACCGGCCAGCTCGCGGCGCAGCTCGGCATGGTTCTCGACGATCCCGTTGAGGACGATCTGAATGCGATCGCTGCAATCGCCGTGGGGGTGCGCGTTCTCCTCGGTGACCCGGCCGTGCGTCGCCCAGCGGGTATGCGCGACACCGGTGGTGGCGAGCGGCGCGGCAACCGCGACGCCACCCTCCCCCGCCCGCTCTGCGACCGCAGCGCGCAGGTTCGCCAGGTTGCCGACCGCGCGCACGCTGTCGATCCGGCCGTCATCCTCGATCACCGAGATGCCGGCCGAGTCATAGCCGCGGTACTCGAGCTTCTCCAGGCCGGCGACCAGGAGGTCGCGACAGGGGCGCTCGCCTACGTATCCGACGATTCCGCACATAGAGGGAGGCGAGTAAGGGTAGAGACTGACCGCTCAGGCCAGCTCTCGGCGCACGATCTCGGCCAGCCGCCGGCAGGTCGCGTCGGCCTCCTCGGCGCTCGGAGCCTCGACCATCACCCGCACGAGCGGCTCGGTGCCGGACGGGCGCAGGAGGACGCGGCCACGTCCCTCCAGCACCGCCCCCTCGCTCTCGACCGCCTCCCAGACCGCGGCGGCATCGGCGACGGCATCGCGGTCTGCGACCTCCACGTTGACCAGGGTCTGCGGCAGCTTCTCCATCGGCACCGCCGTCTCCAGGCTCTGCCCGTCCAGCTCGCGCATCGTCGCCAGGGCCGCGGCGATCCCGTCTCCGGTGGCGGCGAAGCGGGTGTCGATGATGTGACCAGACTGCTCGCCGCCCAACGCCCAGCCACGCTCGCGCAACTCGTCGAGCACATAGCGATCGCCGACCTTGGTCGTCGCCACCTCGACCCCGGCCTCTGCCATCGCCTGGTGAAAGCCGTAGTTGCTCATCACGGTGACGGCAACGCCGCCGGCGAGCTCGCCGCGGGCGGTCATGCCACGAGCCGCTAGGGCGATCAGCTCGTCTCCGTCGTACGCACGACCCGACCCGTCCACCGCCAGGACCCGATCGCCGTCGCCGTCGAAGGCGAAGCCGATCGTCGCCTCGGAGTCCGCGATCGCGGTGGCAAGCGCGTCCAGGTGGGTCGAGCCGCAACCGTCGTTGATATTGCGCCCGTCGGGCTCGGCGGCGATCGTCTCCACCTCTGCCCCCAGCCGCTCGAAGATCGCCGGCGCGGCCCGGAAGGTGGCGCCGTTCGCGCAGTCGAGCAGGACGCGGCGACCCGAGAGGTCGAGCGGGAAGTGCGCCTCGAGCGCCCGCAGGTAGTCCTCGAGCCCGCCGTTCAGCTCGCGCACCCCCCCGGGCTCAACCGGAGCAGGCGAGCCCTGCAGGCATGACTCGATCCGCGCCTCGGCCGCGTCGTCGAGCTTTGTTCCCTGCGCCGAGAAGAACTTGATCCCGTTGTCGCCGTAGGGGTTGTGAGAGGCGGAGACGACCGCTGCCAGGTCGAGCCCAAGGCGCTTGACGAGGATCGCCGCGGCCGGTGTCGGCAGGACGCCTCCGAGCAGTGCATCTCCCCCGCCTGCGGCGATCCCCGTCGCCAGGGCCGACTCGAGCATCGGGCCGGACTCGCGCGTGTCGCGCACGATCAGGATCTGGGGCCGCGCGCGGTCGAGCGAGGCCACCGCAGCCCGCCCCAGGGACGTCGCAAGCTCCGCGGTCAGGAACGTGCCTACCGCCCCTCGGACCCCGTCGGTTCCGAAGAGCTTTCGCTCTGCCGTCACCCCGAGGGCCTCAGCGCTTGGAGAACTGCGGCCGCTTGCGCGCCTTCTTCAGGCCCGCCTTGCGGCGCTCCTTGGCGCGAGCGTCGCGTGTGAGGAAGCCGCGCCGCTTCAGCTCTCCGCGCAGCTCGGGATCGACCTTCGTCAGCGCGCGGGCGATTCCGTGCCGGACGGCGCCGGCCTGGCCGCTGATACCGCCGCCGTGCACGCGCACGCGCACGTCGACCGTCTTCTCGTAGCCGGTCGTGGCCAGCGGCTGGCGAACGGTCGTCTGGTGCAGCGGGCGGGGAAAGAACTCCTCGAGGGCGCGCTGGTTGATCTCGATCTTGCCGCTGCCCGGCAGCACCGTAACCCGGGCGATCGACGTCTTGCGCTTGCCCGTCGCCAGGAAGCGAGCGTCGCCCTCCATCTTGGCGGGCGCGCGGCTTGCCGCCTGCGGCTCCTCCTCGGCCTCGCCGACGAGCGCCGCCTCGCGCTGGGCGCGCTCTTCCTCTTCCGCTTCGACCCGGGCCTGCTCCTCGGCGCTGAGCGGCCGCTCTTCGGGCTCGACCGCGATCGGTTCCAGGTCCGCCCCAGGAATGACGTCCTTTTTCTTCTCCTCCTCGGGCTTCTCCTTGGCAGCAGGCTTCGCTACCTCCGCCTCGGACTCCTCAGCTTTCTCCTCCTCAGGCTCCTCGACGGCCTCAGCCTCGGTCTCGGAGGCCCCAGGCTCAGACTCAGCCGCATCTTCCGCGGGTGGCGCAGACTCGGAGGGGCCGAGAACGGAGGCATCGCCCCCGCCCGCAGGTCCCTCCGAGGCTGCGTCAGGACCCGCGGTCGATTCGTCCGGACTCTCGTCCTGCGGCTCTGAAGTCTCTTTGCTCTCGTCGTCGATCAAGTCTGAATCTCCATCGGTTTGGGCTGCTGCGCAGCGTGCGGGTGCTCGGGACCGGCGTACACCTTGAGCTTGCCGAGCTGCTGACGCGCCAGCCGGTTGCGGGGAAGCATCCCCTTGACGGCCTTGCGGATGACCTCCTCGGGCCGCCGCTCGAGCATCTCGGCCAGCGTTCGCGACTTGATTCCGCCGGGATAGCCGCTGTGGCGCCAGTAGCGCTTCTGCGCCAGCTTGTCGCCCGTTACGCGGATCTTCTCGGCGTTGACGACGACGATGAAATCGCCCGTGTCGACGTGCGGCGTGTACTCGGGCTTGCGCTTGCCGCGCAGCGCATCGGCGATGCGCGTGGCGAGGCGCCCAAGGGTCTGGCCCTCGGCGTCGACCACGTACCAGTCGCGCTGGCGGTCGGCGGGTGTCGCTACGTAGGTCTTCACAAGCCGGCGCATGATAGGGGACTCCGGCCGTTGGCGTGGCTATACTGCCGCGCCAGCAAATGCCGAGTCCCGTCCGCACAGGCGGCCGGGGGCGGAGGAACCGAAGGAACCGCTTGCAGGTTCCCGGGGCGAATGGGCCGAACAGAGGCCCTAGCGCATCTCTTTCAGCGCGAGCCCGACAGCTAACTCCGTAGGCGAATCGAAAGAGAGGGCACGTGGCAGGCAAGTTCGCCGGGCCTTGGTCGAAGGGAATCTGGTTCGCAATCGTGGCGCTCCTCGCGCTGGCAATCCCCGCCTGCGCCGGCGCCGCCACCGGCGGGGCGCCGACCGCAGCGGGCTCGCCGCCGCCCCCCGGCAGCCCGAGCGGCTCGCCCAGCGGCAGCCCAAGCGCCGGCGCCCTGCACCTGATCACAGCCGAGACGTCGCCGCACAAGTCCTTCTACTACGGCTTCCGCTACCCGAAGCTCGAATTCGAGATCGCCAGCAACCAGAGCCAGAACGACCTGCGCATCGACGTCGTCGACGTCGCCGGGGAAAGCGTCCGCACCTTCTTCCGCAATGACGTCGCCCCACGCACGGCAGTCCGCATCCGCTGGGACGGGACCAGCAATGCGGGCCGGCCCGCCCCCAACGGGCGCTACAACTTCCAGGTCTCCTCGCAGGCGGGGGCGGCCGCGACGACGTCCGCCGCTTCCCCGGAAGCGGTCGATCTCTCCTTCGCCTTCTTCGGCTATGCCTTCCCGGTGCTCGGCTCCCATGACTTCGGCAGCGCCGGAGCCCGCTTCGGCGCGCCCCGCTCCGGCCACACCCATCAGGGCCAGGACATCATGGCGGCCTGCGGGCAAACCGAGGTCGCAGCCCGAGGAGGCAAAGTCCAGTACGCCGGCTACGAGGCCAATGCCGGCAACTACGTCGTCATCGACGGCAAGGGCACCGGCCGGGACTTCATGTACGCGCACCTGGCCCAGCCATCACCGCTGAAGACCGGCGCCTCGGTCCGCACGGGCCAGCCGATCGGCGTCGTCGGCGAGACCGGCGATGCGACCGCATGCCATCTCCATTTCGAGATTTGGACCGCGCCCGGCTGGTATGAAGGCGGAAGCCCGATCGACCCCCTGCCCCTGCTGAAGAAGTGGGACCGCTACAGCTGAGCCCCTCTGGGTGAAACGTATTCGGGGTGAAATAGTCGTCAAACGCGTTGCACCTTGCGGCTTGGTCGGCATTCGACCAGCGCCAGAGCAACGGCCACCGGCACCGTAGCCGGCAGCTCGTCGACGGCGAAGAACAACAAGTCGAAGCCGAGCGCCAGCACCGCCACGAGCACAGCCCCAACCCACTGCCGAGGGGCCGAAAAGTGGAGTCCGAGTGGACTCTTAGGCCCGCCGGCGGGTGGTTGGGCGAGAAGGCAACCGACGAGGGCGGCGACGAAGAGGTCGCCGAAGCCCATCTGGGCGTGGCCGAAGTGGATGGCCTGCAGGGCCGGCAGGCCGGCCGCGGGGATGGCGGCGCTGAGCACCGCGTTTGGACCCTGCAGCAGGTCTGCGCTGACGTACACCGCGTCGACGACAGCCATCGCATAGACGCCCGGCCGCAGCAAACCGGCCGGAACGACGCAGGTGAGCAGCCAGCCGAGGGCGATGCAGGCAAGGCCGGAGAGTGCGGTCGCGGCGGCCTCGCCCGCAAGCGAACCGGGCGTCGCCCAGGCGAGGGCGAAGAGCGGCAGCACTGCCCAGGCCCAAATCGGCTCGGAGCGGTGGAGCAGCGCACCGAGCGCGAACGCTGCGAGCGGCGGCACTGCGATCAGGGCCAGATACGACAACCAGGTCGCCGAGTTCGATTCGAGTTCGACCACCCCGATTACAGCGGCGATCGAACCTGCCGGAATCAGTGCCCACCAGGGACTCCGCAATCGCTCCATCCATGCCGGTCGCGCCCTTGCCTGCGGCAACGCCACCAACCCCGCCTGCACGAGCCCCAAAACCGAAATCGAGAGCCAAAAGGGCACGGCCTATGCGAACTGCATCAAATTCCCTACCTGCCGGGATGGGAATTTGATGCAGTTCGTTGGGCGCAGCGTGTTACTCCCACTCGATGGTGGCGGGTGGCTTCGACGAGATGTCCAGCGCCACGCGGTTCACTTCGGGGATCTCGTTGATGATCCGGTTCGAGACCTTTTCCAGCAGGTCGTAGGGCAGCCGCGCCCAGTCGGCGGTCATCGCATCGTCGGAGGTCACCGCGCGAATCACGATCGGGTAGGCATAGGTGCGCCCGTCGCCCTGGACGCCGACCGAGCGCACCACCGGCAGTACGCAGAAGGACTGCCAGAGCTGGCGGTAGAGGTCGGCGGCGCGGATCTCCTCCTGCAGGATCGCGTCGGCGGCGCGCAGGATGTCGAGCCGCTCCTTGGTCACCTCGCCGCCGACGATGCGAATCGCCAAACCCGGCCCGGGAAAGGGCTGTCGCCAGACCATGCGCTCCGGCAGGCCCAGCTCGGCGCCGACGGCGCGCACCTCGTCCTTGAACAGCATGCGCAGCGGCTCGACCAGCTCGAACTCGAGGTCCTCAGGCAGCCCGCCGACGTTGTGATGGGACTTGATCGTCGCCGCGTTGTGGCCGCCACCCGACTCGATCACGTCCGAGTAGAGCGTTCCCTGGACGAGGTAGGCGGCGTCCTCGAGCCTGGCCGCCTCCTCCTCGAAGACCCGGATGAACTCCTCGCCGATGATCTTGCGCTTGCGCTCGGGCTCGTCGACTCCGGCGAGCTTGCCCAGGAAGCGCTCCTCGGCTTCGACGTGGACAAGGGGGATTCCGAACTGCTCGAAGGCGGAGACGACCTGCTCGGCCTCGTTCAAGCGCATCAACCCGTGGTCGACGAAGACGCAGGTGAGCTGCTCACCGATCGCCCTGTGGACGAGCAGCGCCGCGACCGAGGAGTCGACGCCGCCGGAGAGGCCGCAGATCACCCGCCCCTCCCCCACCTGCGCCTGGATCTTCTCCACCTGCTCGGCGATCACCGACTGCGGCGACCACTGTCGCTCGCAGCCGGCCACGTCGCGCAGGAAGCGGGTGAGGATCTCGGTGCCGTACGGGGTGTGGACGACCTCGGGGTGGAACTGAATGCCGTAGAGCCCACGTTCAGGGAACTCGCAGGCGGCCACGGGCGAGCCCGGGCTGGCGGCCAGGGCCGTGAAGCCCTCGGGGGGCTCGAAGACCGCGTCGCGGTGGCTCATCCAGCAGTGCTGTTCCTCGGGGAGGCCGCCCAGCAACCGCCCACCCCCGTCGCTCAGGGTGAGCTCGGTCCTGCCGAACTCCCCGGCCTCGGCCGCCTCGACCCGGCCGCCGAGCGCCTGGACCATCGCCTGCATCCCGTAACAGATGCCCAGCAACGGGATCTCGAGGTCGAGCAGCTGCGTGGGGAACGCCGGGGCGCCCTCCTCGTAGACCGACGCCGGCCCGCCGGAGAGCACGAGTCCCTTCGGCTTGCGGGCGCGGATCTTCTCCACCGAGGTCGTCGACGGCAGCAGCTCGGCGAAGACCCCGCACTCGCGGATCCGCCGCGCGATCAGCTGCGAGTACTGGCCCCCGAAATCGAGGACCAGCACCTCCTCCAGCTCCGAGGCCGACGCCGGCGAGGCGCCGGCCTCAGTCGTCGGCGACTCCAACACCGGCGGAGACCGCCGCGCGCCCGTTCGAGCCCATGCCGACGGCCTGCTCGTTCTGCAGCTTCTTGCCCTCGCTCATCAGCGCCGGAGCGACCATCACCTCGGCCCGCTGGAAGGAACGGATGTCCTCGTAGCCGCAGGTGGCCATCGAGGTTTTAAGCGCCCCCATCAGGTTGAAGGTGCCGTCGTTCTCCTGGGCCGGGCCGAGGAGGATCTCCTCCATCGTGCCGTCCTGTCTGGTCGAGACGCGCGTGCCGCGCGGCAGCGAGGGATGGAAGGTCGCCATTCCCCAATGGAAGCCGCGACCGGGCGCCTCCTTGGCGCGGGCCAGCGGCGAGCCGACCATCACCGAGTCGGCGCCGACGGCGATTGCCTTGGAGACGTCGCCGCCGGTGCGCATGCCACCGTCGGCGATCACGTTGACGTACTCACCCGTCTCCAGCATGTGCTGGGAGCGAGCCGCCGCTACGTCGGCGATCGCGGTGGCCTGCGGCACGCCGATGCCGAGCACGCCCCGCGTGGTGCAGGCCGCCCCCGGCCCGACGCCGACCAGGACGCCGACCGCTCCGGTCCGCATCAGGTGCAGGCCGGTCGAGTAGGAGGCGCAGCCGCCGACCACGGTCGGCACCGGCACCTCTGCGATGAACTCCTTCAGGTTGAGCGGCTCGACCGTGGTCGAGACGTGTTCGGCCGAGATCACCGTGCCCTGGATGACGAGGATGTCGATGCCGGCCTCGACCGCGATCTCGTAGTAGTCGCGGACCTTCTGCGGAGTCAGCGAGCCGCAGGCGACGGCGCCGCGCTGCTTGATCTCGGCGATCCGCTGGCCGATCAGCTCCGGCTTGACCGGCTCGGCGTAGACCTCCTGCATCAGGCGCGTCGCCTCGTGAACGGGCGCGGCGGCGATCTGCTCCAGCTGCTCCTCGGCGTTCTCGAAGCGCGACCAGATCCCCTCCAGGTTGAGCACGCCGAGCCCGCCCAGCTCGTTGACGAGGACGGCGGTGTCGGGACTCACCACCCCGTCCATCGCCGAGGCTACGAGCGGCAGCTCGAAGCGATAAGGGCCGAGGGTCCAGCTGATGTCAATGTCGTCGGGATCGCGTGTGCGGCGCGACGGGACGATCGCGATGTCGTCGAATCCGTAGGCGCGCCGCCCCTTCTTGCCCCGACCGATGTCAATCTCCAATTAGGTCCTCCAGGGTGGCGTTGAGGACCCAGCCTACACTTCGGCGGGGACCTCCAAGTCCTGCACGTGGACCTCGCCGAGCAGCCGCTCCACCTGGTTGCGATCGACCATGCCGGCGCCGAAGTGCTGCGTCGACTGGGCCCCGCAGGCGACCCCGTAGGCGAGGCACTCGTCGGCGGGCCGGTCCTCGTAGCGGGCGGCGACGTACCCCGCCAGGAAGGCATCGCCGGAGCCGACGGTGGAGACGGTGTCGAGCTGCTCCGTGCGCACCTCGACGAAGCGCCGCTCCGACCCCTCGCCGATCGCGGCGACACAGCCGTCCGGCCGTGTGATCGCGGCCTCGCCGGCGCCCATGCGCAGCAGCTCCGAGAGGCCTTGGACGAGATCGTGTCGATCGGCGAACTCCTGGCCGACCAGCTCCTCCGCCTCGCGCTCGTTCGGGGTGACGATCGCGGCGCCGGCCCGCAGGCCGGCGAGCATCGCCTCGCCCTCCGCGTCGAGCACCACCGGCACCTCCCGCTCGGCCAGCTCCTTGACCAGGCGGGCGTAGAGGTCGGCGCCGGCGCCCGGCGGCAGGGAACCGGCAATAACGCAGATCTTGGCGCCCTCGGCGAGATAGCGCAGACGGGCGGCAAACCCCTCGACCTCCTCCGGGCTGACCGCCGGACCGCGCTCGTTGATCTCGGTCTGCTCGCCCGAGGTTGGGTCGATCACGGCCATGTTGACCCGTGTCTCACCCGCGATTCGGGTGAAGTCGGTGAGCACCGCTTCGTCGCGCAGCTGCTCGACGACGCGCACGCCGGTCGGCCCGCCGGCGAAGCCGGTGGCGATCACCGGCCGTCCCAATCGGTTCAGAGCTCGGGCGACGTTGATCCCCTTGCCGCCGGCGACCGTGCGGCTCTCGACCGCTCGGTGGCGATGGCCGAGGCGGAAGCTCGGCACGGCGACCGTGCGGTCGATCGCGGCGTTCAGTGTGACGGTGATGATCATCGGAATCGGCGCCTGAAAACGATTGCCACTGCGACCAGTATCCCGGACAGACCGAGAGCAAACCAGAAGAGGTTCCCGGCGACGAAGCTGCGGGCGACGTCGAAGGTGCTCGCCTCCGACACCGATCGCCCGGCGCGCAAGCCGATGCTGGCGACCTGTCGATCGTCGACGTAAACCGCCGCGGTGCCAAGCGTCGCGCCCCGCCGGATCGGCCCCTCGACCTCGCTCGGAACCCGCACGGCGACGTCGATGCCTTCTCCCCGGCGCACGCCCACGGCAACCGTGCGCGCGGCGCGCAGCGGCAGCTCCCCTCCCGAGTAGCGGATCGACGGCCGGGCGAGCGCCTGCCCGGCGCGCACCGGCAGCCGGCGGCGGTACTGCGAGAAGCCGTATTCGAGCAGCTCGAGGTCGTCGCGAAAGCGGTCTTCGTCGGTGGGGGCGCCGATCGCGACGGCGATCAGGTCGACTCCCTTGCGCCGGCCGGAGCCGACGAGCACGTAGCGAGCCCCGAACGTGTGGCCCGTCTTGACACCGGTGACCCAGGGGCGCATGAAGAGCAGTTCGTTGATCGACTCGATCCGGCGTCGCGGGCGCACGCTGCGCAGGACGGTGCGGCGCGAGTCGGCGATCCGGGCGAAGACCGGATTCGCCAGCAGGCGCCGGGTCAGGGTCGCGAGGTCGCGGGCGCTGGAATGGTTGCCGCGCTGGTCGAGGCCGATCGGGTTGGCGTAATGGGTGTCGGCCAGGCCGAGGGCCGCCGCGTACTCGTTCATCTGGCGGACGAAGCGCCGCTCGCCGCCCGCGGCAGCCCGAGCCAGGTCGTAAGCGGCGTCGTTGCCGCTGCGCAGGATCAACCCGTAGAGGAGGTCGCGCACGCTGATCCGCTGTCCAGGGCGCAGGCCGAGCAGCGACTCTCCGTATTCGGCCTCGTAGGGAAAGGCGCGCACGATCCGGTCGAGCGGCAGCTCCTTCAGCGCCACGTAGGCAGTCATCAGCTTCGTCGTGCTGGCGATCGGCAATTGCCTCGCGGCATCGTCTGAAGCAAGCATCTCCCCGGTCCGGCCATCGACCAGAGCCCAGGCCCTGGCCTCGACCTGCGGCGGGGGTTCGGCCGCTGCCACAGCAGACCCGGCGTCGCCGAGTACCAGCAGCGCCACGACGGGGAGTGCCGCCGCCAGGCGCCTCAGCGCAACTTGAGCACTTCGCCCGCGATCAGGATCTGCGGATCGACCTGCGGATTGAGGGCTTCGATTTCCCTCACGGTCACACCGGTGTCGTGGGCAATCGAGATCAGGGTGTCGCCGCTCTGCACTTCGTAGGTGGCCGGCACGTGCTGCTTGTGCGAATGGTGAGCCGCCTGCCCCCCACCGTGACTCGTAGCGGAGTCCGAACCGCCACCGCCGAGAACCGCGCCGACCGCGACCGCGACGACGATCGCAGCGAGGATCAGGGCGGCCACCGCCGCCGCGCGGGCTGGAGCTGGGGAGCGCTTGTTCATGGGAGCTGACGCGGTTCGAGATGAGCGCCGAAGATCGTATATACGGTCAAGGCGCCTTTAGGCGGTCGAAACATCCCAAACCGCGGCCCGCAGGCTCTCGGCGGCGGCAGCGGGATCCTCGGCGGCGGCGATGCTGCGCGATGCGGTGACGATCGCGGAGGCGCGCCCGGCGGCGAAGGCTGGGCCGAGCAACTCCGGCCTCCCTCCCTGCGCGCCGACGCCCGGCAGGAGGAAGATGGACCGTGGCATCAGCTCTCGCAGGCGGGCGATGTGCCCCGGCTCGGTCGCACCTACGACGGCGCCCATTCCGCTCAGGTCGCCGGCGCCGAGAAGCCGTCCGGAGAGCTCGTCGACGATACCCGCGAGGCGCTCGTGCAGGGGACGGTCGGGGGCCGGCAGGTCCTCCACGTCTGCGGCCCCGGGATTGCTCGTCCGGACCAGTGCGAAGACCCCCGCTCCGGCCGACTCGGCCGCCGCCACGAACGGCTCGAGCGCGTCGCGGCCAAGCAGCGGATTTGCCGTGAAGGCATCGGCGCCGAGCCCGGCGACCGTCCCCCAGGGGGTATCGGTCTCGCCAACCAGCGCCTGCGCGTATGCCACCGCGGAGACCGGGACGTCGCCCCGCTTGCCGTCGGCGAGCACCAGCAACCCTGCCTCGCGAGCCGCGGCGCAAACGCCTTCGAGCGCCGCCCAGCCCGGCGCCCCGAGCCGCTCGAAACAGGCGAGCTGCGGCTTCGCGGCAACGCACGCGGGTCCCGCTCGCTCGATCAGCACGCGACAGCTGTCCAGCACGGCGACGGCAGCGAGCTCGGCTGGCGACGCCCCAGCGGGCCCGGCCTCGACCCCGGCGAGCTTCGACGGGTCGGGGTCGAGGCCCAGGCAGACCTGGCTGCGGCGCTCCTCGACGAGCGCCGCCAGCCGATCCGCGAAAACTGCTGTGCTCAGCCCTTGACCTTGGTCTTCAGCGCCGAGCCGGCGGAGAAGCGCGGCACCTTGCCGCCCGGAATCGTGATCCGCTCGCCGGTGCGCGGGTTGACGCCCTGGCGCGGTCCCCGCTCGGCGACGTGGAATTTGCCGAAGCCGGTGAAGCTCACCTCGCCGCCGCCGCTCAGCGTGTCGGTGATCGCATCCAGCACTGCGTCAACCGCGTCGCTGGCAGCTTTCTTGCTGCCCAGCCGCTCGTCGCTCGCAAGTTGGTCCAGAAACTCAGCCTTTGTCACGTCGAAGCTCCTCGGTCAGGGGTGGTTGAAATCGCGCGCAATCTAACAGCGGGCACGGCGTAAAGCGCCCCGGACAGCCTAGGAACCAGCAACGGTCATCTCCGCGATCAGCAGCGGCGGGGTGCTGACCGGAGCGCCGAAGGGAACCCAGCGCGGCTCGGCGCCGCAGGCCCGAACCGCGCCGAGCATCGAGAGCAGGTCGCTCGCGATCGTGAACTCGCGCAGCGGCTGGGCAAGCTCGCCACCCTTGATCTCGTGACCGGAGGCGCCGACCGAGAAGACCCCGGAGACCGGGTTGACGCCCGAGTGCAGGCCGGCGACGTCGGTGATGAAGACGCCGTCGCCGGCCTCGTCGAGCAGCTCGCCGAAGGAGAGCTCGCCGGTGGCGACGACGAGGTTGGAGGGACCGACCGAGGGCTGGGAGCGATAGCCGCTGCGGGCGGCGCTCCCGGTCGAGTCGGTTCCTTTGCGGCGAGCCGTGTAGGTGTCGTATAGGAAGGCGCGCAGAGTCCCTCCCTCGATCAGAGCCGTGCGGCGGCGGGCCACGCCCTCGCCGTCGAATGGGGCGGAGGCCGGTCCCGCCGCGTCGAGACCGTCGTCGTGGAGGACGAGCGCCTGTGAGGCGACCGCGGCGCCAAGGCGTCCCGCAAACGGAGAGCGACCGCGCTGGACGGTGCTCGCGGCGAGCCCGCGCCCGACGATTGCGACGAAGCTTGCTGCCACCGTCGGGTCGAGGACGACGGGGCAGGAGCGAGAGGTCGGCTTGCCGGCGCCGACCATCGACGCAGCCCGCTCAGCCCCCTCAGCGCCGATCGCCTTCGGGTCGAGCGAGTCCGGCCCGCGTCCCAGGGCGAAGCCGAAGCCGGTCTCGCGGCTCCCCTCGCCCTCGGCCAACGCCTGCACGTATGCATGGCAGCTGGAGCTCTCGTACTCGCCGTCGATTCCGGTCGAGGAGGCGATGGCCACTGTCTCGGCCGAGTCCGCGTAGACCGCCTGCTCGACGGCGGCGACGCGCTCGTCAGCGGCGAGCGCGGCCCGCTCAACCGCGAGAGCGAGCTCGACGACGTCGGCGGTCGACCATGCCGCGATAGATGGGTCGCTCAGTTCCGGTGCGACTTTTGCACCCATATCCGGCATAAGTCGCACCGGAACGGGGGGACCGACGAACTCGTCCTCGTCGGCGACGCGAGCGGCCTCGACCGCTCGAGCGCCGAGCGACGCGATTCCCGCCGCGGAAAGGTCCGTGTCGTAGGCGTAGCCGGCGCGCCTGCCGACCCAGGCCCGGATGCCGATTCCACGCTTGGTCGCGGCAGTCAGGCTCTCCACCTCACCGCCATGAACGCGCACCTCGCGCCCGCTGTCCTCCGAAGCGTAGGCCTCGGCGTCGGAGGCGCCCGCATCGAGCGCCACCTCGACGGCTCGCCGCGCCACGTCGATCACACCTCCGTCCCCCCTACGGTCAGCGCCTTGATCCGGACGTGACCCTGCCCCGTCCCCACCGGCACTTTCTGGCCCGCCTTGCCGCAGACGCCGGTCTTCATCTCGAAGTCGTCGCCGACCGCGTCGATCGCAGCCAGGGCGTCCAGGCAGTTGCCGACGAGCGTCGCCCCGCGGCAGGGACGCGTCACCTTCCCCGCCTCGATCAGGTAGCCCTCCGAGACGCCGAAGACGAAATCGCCGGTCGCCGGATCGACCTGGCCGCCACCGAAGGAGGCGGCGTAGAAGCCACGCTCGACGTCGGCGATCATCGCCTCGGGAGTGACGTCTCCCGGGGCGATGTAGGTGTTGGTCATCCGCGGGACCGGCAGGTGGCGAAAGCTCTCGCGGCGCCCGTTGCCGGTCGAGAGGACGCCGTCGTGCCCAGCGGTCAGCCGGTCGTAGAGAAACGAGGAAAGCCGCCCTTCCTCGATCAGCATCGTGCGCTGTGTGGGCGTGCCCTCGTCGTCGATCGCATCGCTGCCCCACTCGCCCGGCATGCGGCCGTCGTCGTACGCGGTGAGCAGCGGCTCCGCAACCTGCTCGCCGAGGCGGCCGACGTAGACGCTGGCGCCCTTCTGCACGTGGTCGGCCTCGAGCCCATGTCCGGTCATCTCGTGGAAGAGCACGCCGCCGAAGCCGCCGCCGACGACGACGGTGGTCGATCCGGCCGGAGCCGGACCGGCGTCGAGCAGGACGAGCGCCTTGCGGGCGGCGCTCTCGGCGATCTCGCCGGGATCGTCGTCGAAGAGCTCGAAGCCGCGGTGGCCGCCGAGCGTCTCGGCACCGGTCTCCACGGAGTCTCCGCGCCTCGCCACCGCCTGGGCGCCGATGCGGACGCGGGTTCGATCGTCGCCGGTGAACAGTCCGTCGGAGTTGGCGACGGTCACCCGACGGCGGATCTCCGCGTAAGAGGCGGTGAACTGGGTGATCTCGGCGCCGGCCGCGCGCCCACGCTCGTCGAGGGCTCGCAGCAGGTCGGCCTTGCGCCCTGTCGGCACCTGCTCGGGAGGCTGCTCGATTGGATGAGGAGAGCTCTTCACCTGCCCCAGCTGCCTTGGCGCTGCCTGCTCTGAGCGCAGCGCCGCCGCCGCTTCGGAGGCGGCGTGCTCGAGATCAGCGGGGTCGAGGCCGTCGACGTGGGCAAAGTAGGTCGTTCCCCCGCTGACGACCCGCACGCCCGCACCCTCGCCGCCGCCCGCCTGCACGGATTCGACCCGTGACTCGTCGATCGCCATCGTCAGGCCCGCCGTGCGCTCGGCGAAGACCTCGGCGAAGTCGCCGCCGTGCGCCAGGGCGCGGGAGAGCACCCGGGTGGCGACGTCGACCTCGATCAAGCGGTCCGCATCGCTCACGGCTTGGTCCGTTTCCCCGCCACCTCGATCAAGCGCCCGGCAGCGACGAACAGCTCGCCGCCCAAAGCCGAGTCGACGGCATGATCGTCGGCGCGCCCGCCCTCGTAGTAGAGGCGAGCGAAGGGGCGGCGGGCGACCCGGCGGCGGCGCATGTATGCGGCGGCCTCGTCGGCATAGCCGGAGACGCGATCGAGCAGCACGCGATGTGGCTTGGGCGTCACCGGCCGTCCCGCCCATCCCCGCCGGCGGCGAGATCGCGCAGTACCGAGCGCATGTCGAAGAGGAGCAGCGAGGCGAGCGCGAAGCGGTCGGTCACCGCGACCGCCGCGAGTCCAGCATGCCTGAGCGCGAAGACCTCGCCCTGCTCGGTGGCGACGTGTACCTGCTCCACGGCCTCAGCGCCCGCCCGATCGGCAACGCCGAGCAGCGCGAAGGCGTCCTCGCGCCAACGATCGGGGTGGCTGCTGGCCGCCAGCACGCCACCATTCCCGTCGAGGATCGCGCCCCCGCGCAGGTCGGGTGACATCTCGTGCAAATAGGCGAGCGCGGTGGAGGCCGACTCGCCCGTAATCGTGTCGCTCGTCTCACCGTCGGCCATCTCGGCCAAAATACCGGCCGGTGTCCCTGGCCCGTGCCTCATGGATCGTCGTCGTCTCGATCTGCGCGATCGCCGCGGTCGCCTTTTTCCTCAGCGACTACACCGGCTACGCGATCACGATCGTCGCCGTCGGCCTCGCCGCCGCGGTGAACCTGCTGCCCAGTCCCTAGCCCGCCCGGAACGGGCCTGAGCGGGCGTGCTCGGGGTCGCGCAGGGAGCTCTCGGGCTCGGCGTGGATCAGGACTTCGGCATTCGGGATCGCCGCCTCGATCGAGTCGCGCATCGCATGCGTCAGCTCGTGAGCGCGCTCGAGGCTGGTGCCGGAGCGGTACTGCACGTGCAGGTCGATGTAGCGGCGACGCCCGGCTCGGCGTGCGCGCAGCTTGTGGTAGCCGACGACCTCCGGCGTCCGCGCCGTCGCGATAGCCGACTCGATCCGGTCCATCTCCTCGCCGGGCAGAGCCTCGTCGACGAGGACTCCCGACGAGTGGCGGACGATCCTGATCCCCGCGGCGACGATCGCCCCCGAGACGATTAGGGCGGTGATCGAGTCGAAGGCAGCGTTCCCGGTGATCGCGACGACGGCCAGGCCGAGCAGTACCCCCGCCGAGGTCGCCGCGTCGGCACGCAGGTGAGCTGCATCGCCGGCGAGCGCCGGCGATTCGTGAATGCGCGCCTGCCGCGAGAGCACCGAGGACACGGCCAGGTTGGCCAGAACCGAGAAGCCCATCACCGCGATGCCGACGCCGAGAGTCTCGACTTCGGCGCCGACCACGAGCCGGTGCGTCGCCTCATAGACGATGATCCCGGCGCCGACCAGGATCAGCAGTCCCTCGATCGTCGCCGCCAGGCTCTCGACCTTCTCGTGCCCGTAGGGATGATCGGCGTCGGCCGGCTCGTCCGCCTTGCGCACCGAGACGAAGGCGACGACGGAGGCGACAAGGTCGATCAATGAGTGGATCGCCTCGGTGAGGATCGCGATCGAACCGGTGATGGCCCCCGCGGCCAACTTGATCGCGATCAGCAGCGCGTTGGAGGCGATCGAGAGTGCCGCTGCGCCGCTCTTCGTGCGAATCATCGACCGCTCGGCGTCGCGCTGCCTTCCAGGTGCGCAACCAGCAGTCGCGCCGCGCCACCCCGGTGGCTGATCTCGTTCTTCTCCGCCTGGCTCAGCTCAGACATCGTCCGCGTGTCGTCCCCGGTCGCGTCGGGGACGAAGGCCGGGTCATAGCCGAAGCCCCCCTCGCCGCGCGGCGCCTCGATCAGGCGACCCTCGCAGCGCGCCTCGAAGACCCGCTCACTCCCGTCCTCGGCGACAAGGGCGAGCGCGCAGTGGTATGCCGCCCGCCGATCGTCGCCCGCCGCCGCGACCTCGTTCAGCAGCTTGGCGAGGTTCTCCTCGTCGGTCGCCCCCGGGCCGCCGTAACGCGCCGAATGGATGCCAGGCTGCCCGTCGAGTCCGGAAGCCTCTATGCCTGAGTCGTCGCCGATCGCGGCCTCACCGGTTGCCGCGTGCGCGGCCCGTGCCTTCTCGAGCGCGATCTCGGCAAAGGAGTCGCCCTCCTCGGGCGGAAGCTCGACGCCGGCGGGAAGCGCCTGCAGGTCGAACCCGGGCAGCAGTTCCCGCATCTCACGCAGCTTGTGTTTGTTCGCCGTGGCGAAGATCAACCGCCGCCTACCCTCCGGCAGCGCCTTCCTGCACCTGCCGCAATCTCGATATCCCCATCTCCGCGAGACCGAGGAGCTCGTCGAGCGAGGCCCGGGAGAGCGGCGTGCGCTCGGCCGTCGCCTGCACCTCGACCAGACCGCCCTCGCCGGTCATTACGACGTTGGCGTCGACCTCAGCATTGGAATCCTCGCCGTAGTCGAGATCGCAGAGCGCTCGACCGGCGACGACGCCGACGCTGACCGCGGCGACCGAGCCGGTCAACGGCATCGTCTCCAACGCTCTTTCGTCGACCAGCTTCTGCAGGGCGAGGCGGAGAGCCACGTAGCCGCCGGTGATCGCCGCGCAGCGGGTCCCGCCGTCGGCCTGCAGCACGTCGCAGTCGACGTAGACGCTGCGTTCGCCGAGAGCCTTGAAGTCGACCACGACCCGCAGCGACCTGCCGATCAGGCGCTGGATCTCGACGCCGCGGCCGTCCTGCTTTCCACGCGTGACGTCGCGCGTCTTGCGCTCGCCGGTGGAGGCGGGCAACATCGAGTACTCGGCGGTGACCCAGCCTTTGCCGCGACCCTGCAGCCAGCGTGGCACGGAGCGGTCGATCGAGGCCGTGCAGATAACCCTCGTGCGACCGAGAGTGATCAGGGCCGAGCCATCGGCGGTCTCGACGAAACCGGGGTCGATCGAGACCGGCCGAATGTCGGCTGGAGCGCGGTCGTAGCTGCGTGAGGCGGGCATCGGTCCCCGCGAGTCTGCCATTTACGGGGAAGGGCCGCGCGCAGCGCGGCCCTTCCTTCCCACTGGGGTTGCTCTGGCGTCAAGCCTGGACGACGCTCGAGCGTGGGCCGCACAATAGACACGTTGCACCTGAACAGTCAAGAGTTTTGTTCAGGTAGTACACGAAGGCCCCGCTGGGAGAAGTGGGCGTCGAAGGCGAACGCGGCGCCCTCTCCTTCGCGCTCGATCAGGGCGAAGGAGGTCGCGTCGACGTAGCTCCAGCGCTTGTCCTCGTGCTTCTCGAGGATCTCCCACGCCCGTTCCTCGGTCGCCCGGTCGAGCCTGACGAGGTCGATCGCGCCACCGGCACGAAAGCGACCTCCCCACTCGATCGCCTCCCGGCGGCCGACCCGCACCATCAGCGCCGTGTAGGTCTCGGCGAACACGTAGTTGGACGTGAAAAGAGCCGCCCCGTCGGCGATCAGCTCGCGCATTGCCTCGCGAGCCGCCTCGTGCTCCGCCTCGCCTTCGTTGCGCAGCGCAACGAAGGCGCTGGTGTCCACGAAGACGGACCTCATCGCCCGTAGAGATCGCGATCGAGGCTCGTCACGCTGGTTCGCTCATGCCCTTTTCCGGGCGACTCGGAGACCAGGTAGCTGAGCAGCGGATCCTCCGTCGCGTCGAGCCTGCGCGCTCGCTCCGCGTCGATCAGCTCCCGCACCACGGCCGCAATGCTGCCCGCCTCCCCGGCGCGCTGCTTGAGCCAGCGGTACTGCCCCTCGTCGAGATATAGCTGCGTACGATGCCTCATGCTGTAATACAGCGTACGCCCTGAACCCGACGGAATCCCTCCCCCGCCGATGCGCAACGGATCGCCCATGGCAATCGGCACAAGGGCGGGGGCGACCCCACCGGGCCGCCCCTCCTCGAGCCTCATTTGAACGTCACCTTGTCGACGGCCTCCTTGATCTTGTTGACGATCACGTCGGCCAGCTCCGTCCCCTGCTTGCCGTTGAACCCCTTCATTCCCGCGACCATCCCGACCATCAGCAGCGAGACGAGCAGGATCAGGCCCACGTACTCAACCGTGCCCTGCCCCCGCTCGCGGGCGGCAAGCGAGCGGATCGCGGCGATCCGCTGCTCGATCGCAGCGTGCACATAGCCCATCAGCGCATACAGCATCAGCAGCCTCCTAGTTCGATTTCGGCCGATGCTGGCCCTCGCCGGCGCACCGAACAAGACGAGAACGAGCCAAATCTGGATCAACACTGCGGGAAATCAGTGGCGCCGCCGATCGGTCGCACGGCGCGGATACGCTTCGTGCGTGCGAGTGCTGGTGGTGACCAACTTCTCGCCCGACCCCGAGGCGCCCCAGCGAGGGCAGTGGGTCCGCGACCAGGTCGACGAGCTGCGGGCGCTGGGAGTCGACGTGGAGCTTTTCGTCTTCCCTCGCGGCCGGCGGCACTACGGGCCGGCGACGCTGCAGCTGCGGCGGCGGCTGCGAAGGGAGCGGTTCGACCTGGTTCACGCGCACTACGGTCTGGTCGGCTGGTGCGCACAGCTGGCCCGGGCAAAGCCCCTCGTGGTCAGCTTCCACGGCACCGACGTGCGCCACCGAATGGTCGGCCCGCTATCGCGAACGCTGGCCCGACGCGTGGACCTGGTCGCCGCCGTCTCGAGAGCGCTTTTCGACGCCGAGGACGATCGCCGGGGCCTGCCTCCGGCGCCCGGCTCCGCGGTTCTTCCCTGCGGCCCGAGCCTCCGTCGCTTCGGTCCCCGCCCGCGCGAGGACGCCAGGCGGCAGCTCGGGCTCGAGCCCGCCGGCCGCTACCTGCTCTTCCCGGCCAACCCGACCCGGCCCGAGAAGAGGCACGATCGCGCGCTGGAGCTGGCCCAAGCCTGCGAGGCGGAGCTGTTGACGGGCGGTGGAATCCCGCCCGATGAGATGCCGCTCTGGGTCAACGCGGCCAACGCCGTCCTGGTGACCTCCGACTACGAGGGCTTCGGCCTTGCCTGCGTCGAGGCGCTGGCCTGCGACGTGCCGGTGCTCTCCACACCGGTCGGCATCGCTCCCTACGCCGTTTCCGGCATCGCCGGGGCACTCTGCGCGCCATTCGAGCTGCAGGCGTGGAAGGCCGCGGCGCTGCCGCTGCTCGAGGCCGCCGATCCGCGCATCGAGGGGGCCGCCCGCGCCGCCTCGCTCGCCGCCCCCCGCATGGCAGAGCGCACGGCCATCGCCTACCGCACCATCCTCGACGGCGAGTAATAGATTGACCGCGATGGCCGACGCGAGCGAGCAGCCCGGCGGGGAGCAGTTGAACGCACAGGTCGAGATGGCCAAGAAGCGGCTGGAGGAAGCGACGACAGCGGCGAGCGCCGCCGAGCGCCGAGTGGCCGCCGAGATCGAGGCCCTGGAGAGCGACCTGGAGAAGGAGCGCGCCCGTGCCACGCAAGCGCTCGAGGAGCTGCGCGAAGCTCATGCCGAAGAGCTGCAGCGCGAGCGCGAGGCCAAGGACCGAGTGGTCGCCGAGGCCGAATCCCGCCTGGCCGAGATCGAGACGCAGACGGCGGCCGCCGAGAAGCAGATCGAGGAGGTCGAGGAACGAGCGCGGCAAGCCGAGGGGCGGGCGCTCGCAGCTGAGAAACGGGCGGCGGAAGCCGAAGCGGCCATCGCCGACGAGCACGCCCGCGCCAGAGAGGCCGCTGCCGCCTGGCTTCGCGATCAGGTCAAAGCGACCAGGCGAGAGGAAGGACGGCGATAGAGCCGTCCGCCAAGTTCGACGTCGCCGTCGTTGGCGGCGGCGCTGCTGGCCTGTGGACGGCGCTGCAAGCTGCGGAGCACGGCGGCTCGGTCTGCCTGGTCTCGCGGACCCCCCTCTCGGAGAGCGCCAGCTTCTGGGCCCAGGGCGGATTGGCGGCAGCGCTCGAGGCGGGTGACTCGCCCGCCCGGCACGCCGCCGACACGATCGCCGCAGGGCGCGGCAGCTGTCGCCCATCCGCGGTCCAGGCACTGGTGAACGAGGCTCCCGCCGCGGTCCACGAGCTGCTCCGCCGCGGTGTCGCCTTCGACCGCGATGACGACGGTGAGCTCTCGCTCGGCCTCGAGGGCGGCCACACCCGGCGCCGCATCGTCCACTCGGGAGGGAGCGCGACGGGCCACGAGATCACCTCGAAACTCGCGGCGATGGTGGCAGCGGAAGCGAACATCGAGGTCCGCGAGCGGGCCTCGATGACGGCACTGTGGAGCGACGGCGCACGCTGCCACGGCCTGCTCACCGACGACGGACCGATCGCCGCCGCCGCGACGGTTCTCGCCACCGGTGGGGCGGCTGCCCTTTGGCGCCGCACCTCGAACCCGTGGGGGGCGATCGGCGCCGGACCGACGATGGCCTCCGCCGCCGGCGCCGGCCTCGCCGACCTCGAGCTCTGCCAGTTCCACCCCACCGCTCTCTTCCTCCCCGGCACGCGCTTCGACGGGATGCTGATCACCGAGGCCGTGCGCGGCGAGGGAGCGGCGCTGCTCGACGCCGCGGGACGTCGCTTCACCGACGAGCTGGCCCCGCGCGATGCGGTCACGGCAGCGATCCTCGATCGCCTGGCGGCCGATGGCACGGAATCGGTCGGCCTCGACCTGCGCAACCTCGACCCGGCTCGCTTCCCCCCCGTCTTCGACACGCTCGCCGAGGCGGGACTGCGACCAGCCACCGAGCCGGTCCCCGTCTCGCCCGCAGCCCACTACACGATGGGAGGGGTCGCCGTCGACCTCGACGGCCGCTCCTCCCTGCCCGGCCTGCTGGCCGTCGGCGAGTGCTCGTGCAGCGGCCTGCACGGCGCCAACCGCCTCGCCTCCAACTCGCTCAGCGAGTGCTTCGTCTTCGGCTCTCGGGCCGCCGCCGCCGCGCTCGAGGAAGAACCAGCGTCGACCCCGCCCGAGCCGACTTCCTGGCGCTTCGAGCCGCCAACGGAGTCCACCCGCGACGCCGTCTGGCGACTCGCCGGCCCGCTTCGGGGACCCGAGCAGCTGGAGGAGCTGCTCGACGACCCATACCCGCTGGCCGCAGCGATCGCCGCCTGCGCCCTGGAGCGGCGCGAGTCGCGAGGCGGCCACCTGCGCAACGATTTTCCCCACGTCGACCCCGACCTCGACGGGATCCACTTCGTCCGCGCACCCGGCGGCGAGATTCGCCGCGAGCGCTGGGACTGACCGCGGGGCGGGACAGGTAGCGTCAGCGCATGCTGCTCGGCGTCGACGTAGGCGGGACGTTCACCGACGCGGTCCTCTTCGACGGCGAGCGCATCCACACAGCGAAGCGACCGACGACACCCGAGGACCAGTCGGTGGCTGTGCTGGCAGCCGTCGAGGCGGTGCTCGACCGAGCCGACGCGAGCAACGACAGCGTCGAGTCCTTCGCGCACGGGATGACGGTGGGCACCAACGCCCTGCTCGAGGAACGCGGAGCCCGCACCGCGCTGATCGCGACACGCGGCTTCGGGGACGTGCTCGAGATCGCCCGCCAGGACCGCCCGCAGCTGTATCGGCTCTGCGCGCCAAAGCCGATACAGCTGGTGCCGGCCGAGCTCCGCCTCGAGGCGAAAGAGCGCACTGGTCCCGAGGGTGTGGTCGAGCCTCTCGCCGACGGGGAGCCGGAACGGTTGGCGGCGCGGCTGCGCGAGTGCGACGCCGAGTCGGTCGCGATCTGCCTGCTCTTCTCCTACGTCGACCCCGGCCATGAGAGGCAGGTAGCCGAACACCTACGCCGTGCTCTCCCCCACCTCCATGTCTCCGTCTCGCACGAGGTCCTGCCGCGCTTCCGCGAGTACGAGCGCAGCTCGACGACGGCGATCGACGCCTACCTCTCGCCGCTCCTCGACAGCTACCTGTCGCGGCTCGCCGACTCGGCCGTCACGGCCGGTCTTCCCCCGCCCTTGGTGATGAGGTCCTCCGGCGGACTCGCAAGCGCCGCGGAGACCGCCAAAGCAGGCGCCTGGAGCGTGCTCTCGGGCCCCGCCGGGGGAGCGGTCGGCGCCGCCATGCTCGCCGGGGCCTCGGGCGATGGAAACGCCCTCGGCTTCGACATGGGCGGCACCTCATGCGACGTCTGCGTGGTCGAGGACGGGAAGGTGCAAAGGACCGACTCGCGCGAGATCGGCGGACGCGTCATCCAGCTGCCGATGGTCGACGTGCACACGGTCGGCGCCGGCGGCGGCTCGATCGGCTGGCTGGACCCCGGCGGAGCGCTGCGCGTCGGCCCGCGCTCGGCGGGCGCTCACCCGGGGCCCGCCTGTTATGGGCGCGGTGGGCGCGAGCCGACCGTCACCGACGCCAACCTCCTGCTCGGTCGTCTCTCCGGCGACTCCGAGCTGGCCGGGGGCGTCGCGCTCGAGACAGGCGCCGCCCGCGCCGCGATTGGCGGGCTCGCCGCCACCCTCGGCCTCGATGAGATGGAGGCGGCCGAAGGCATCGTGCGGATCGCCGACCAGGAGATGGTGAGGGCGCTGCGCGTGATCACGGTCGAGAGGGGGATAGACCCGCGGCGCTTCGCCCTGCTCCCCTTCGGCGGCGCCGGGCCGATGCACGCAGCCGCCGTCGCAGCCGAGCTCGGCATCCAGCGGATTCTCTGTCCACGCGCCGGGGGCGTGCTCTCGGCCCTTGGGCTCTGCGTCTCGGACCGGCGTCGCGACACGACCCGCACGGTGATGCTCAGCGGCGCCGACTTCACCGCCGGGCGGATCGCGGAGGAGGTCGACCGCCTGCGAACCACCGTCGACGGCAACGAGCCGGAGGCCGCGCCGGAGGTCGTCTACGAGATGCGATACGCGGGCCAGGCCTTCGAGCTGCCCGTGGCGGGAGACCCGCGCCCCGACCCTGCCGATCTCGAAGAGCGCTTCGCCGCGGCGCACGAGCAGCGCTACGGCCATCGCGACCCCGACGGCGAGGTCGTCCTCGTCCACATCCGCCTGGCGATGGTCGTGCCCGGCCCGGACCCCAAGCCAATTGCCGCCGAACACGGTGCCCTGCGGGAAAGCACTCGCCGGGTCCGCTTCGACGGGGCCTGGCTGGAGACCCCCGTGCTCCGCGGCGAGCCGCCGGCCGGCATGGAGACAGAGGGGCCCGTGGTCTTCGAGCTGCCTGAGGCGACGTTCGTCCTGCCGCCGGGCTGGCGGGCATCCGTCGACATGGCCGGGACGATCGTCGCGGAGGCCGGCGAGAAACTCGGGTATATGCCGAGTTTCTCGCCAGAGTCGGCATGAGTGGCGATCCGGTCACCCTCCAGGTGATGATCGGCGGCCTGCACGCCGCCTGCGAAGAGATGGGCGCGGCGCTGATCCGCTCCGCCTACTCGGCCAACATCAAGGAGCGCCACGACTGCTCGACGGCGATCTTCGACGCGGCGGGAGAGCTGGTCATGCAGGCCGAGCACATCCCCGTCCACCTCGGCTCGATGCCGGACGCCGTCGCCGCCGTCCTCGACTTCGAGCACGCGCCAGGGCGCTCCTGGATCCTCAACGACCCTTTCCAGGGCGGCACCCACCTGCCCGACATCACCCTCATCTCACCCGTCTTCGTCGCCGGTGAGCTGCTCGGCTTCGCCGCTTGCAGAGCCCACCACGCCGACGTCGGCGGCCCGACCCCAGGCAGCATGCCCGCCGACTCGACCAGCATCGAGGAGGAGGGCGTGACGATCCCCCCGGGCCCGGCAGACCCCGAGGCGCTGCGCGAGATCGTCTCCCAGATGCGCTTCCCACACCAGCGCCTCGCCGACCTGCGGGCGCAGGCGGCGGCGAACCGGATCGGCGGTCAGAGGCTCGCCGAGCTCTGCGAGCGCCACGGCACCGCGCAGCTGCGAGCCGGGATGGTGGAGATCCTCGCCTACGCCGAGCGCCGCACCCGGGCGGCCCTTGCCGCGCTTCCCGACGGCAGCTACCACGCCGAAGACGTGCTCGAGGACGACGCAAGCGGCGAGCCGGCCGACGTCCTCCTGCGCGTCGAGGCCACCGTGCGCGGCGACGGCCTGGCGCTCGACTTCTCCGGCACCGACGGCCAGGTTCCCGGCAACCTCAACTGCCCCCTCTCCGTCACCAAGTCCGCCGCCTTCTTCGCCGTCCGAGCGCTGACCGACCCCGACGCCCCGCCCTCGGCCGGCGCCTACCGGCCGATCGAGGTGATCGCGCCGGCGGGATGCCTGCTCAACGCCCAGCCCCCGGCCGCGGTCGTCGCCGGCAACGTCGAGACATCCAGCCGGGTCGCCGACCTCGTCATCTCCGCCCTGGGAGGGGCCCGGCCCGTGCCCGCGCAAGGCCAGGGGACGATGAACAACCTGACCCTCGCCGGCGAGGGCTTCACCTACTACGAGACGCTCGGCGGCGGCCAGGGCGCCTGCCCCGACGCCGACGGCCCGAGCGCCATCCACGTCGCGATGTCGAACACGCTCAACACCCCGGTGGAGGCGCTGGAGAGCGAGTTCCCGCTGCGCGTGCGCGAGCTCTCCCTGCGTCGCGGCAGCGGCGGCGACGGCCGGCAGCGCGGCGGCGACGGCCTCGTCCGCGAGATCGAAGCCCTCGCCCCCCTGGACTTCAGCCTGATCAGCGAGCGACGCCACCACGCACCCCGCGGCCGCGACGGCGGCGGGGACGGCCTGCCCGGCCGCAACCTCCACGACGGCGCCGAGCTGCCGGCCAAGGCCCAAGGCGAGCTGGCCCCCGGCGAGACGATCCGCATCGAGACTCCGGGCGGTGGGGGCCACGGAGCCTCTACAGAGAAGGGATAGACGTGACGTTCGTCACATATTTTGCGTTTTTCCTGCTCTGGCGTAGAATGCGCATCCGGGCGGCGTGTGACCCGCCTGGACAGGGTTAGAGGTGTCCTCCTCCCGGTCTTAGATCCATCCGACCTGCAAAAAGGTACGACTGCAAATGCCGATCGCTTTCAAGGAATGGGCCGTGACGGTCCGCGCGCTCGCCGAGGGCGAGCAGCTGTTGACCCTCCGCAAGGGGGGGATTCGTGAGGAGAACAAGCATTTCGAGCTCGACCACGAGCGCTTCTTCCTCTACCCGACCTTCGACCACCAGCACAACAACCTGGTGCGCGAGTCCCACCATCCCGAGCTGGGCCGCGCGCTCGAGGAGGGCGTCTGGGGCGAAGAAGAGCCGCCCGCCAAGGCGCTGATCCAGGACGGCGGCATCCCCCAGCCCGAAAGGGTTCGGCTGCGTGCCTGGGCCGAGGTCACCGACCACATCACGGTCACCGACCCGCGGGTCGTCGACGGCCTCTCCCCCTTCTACGTCTGGACTCCGGACTACGCCGAAAAGCGGCTCAACTGGAAGCGGCGCCATCCGCTCCACATCCTGCTGCTGCGGGTGCACCGCATCCCGCGCCCGGTGACGGTCAAAGTCCGCGAGGAGTACCACGGCTGCCGTTCCTGGGTCGAGGTCGACCGCGAACTGCCCTTCGAGGGCACGCCGGTGATGGCCGACGAGGAGTTCGACCGCGCCCGCGCCGAGATCCTCGGAGTTTGCGGAGCGGCCGAGCCTGTGCTCGTCTGAGTAGGCGTAGTCTCGCCCGGTGCCGTGGGTTGAGACCCAGAGTCTGAGCTTCACCGCGCGCCACGACAGCGGCGACACGGCGTTCGCCGAGCGCACGCTCGACCGCATGGAGGAACTGCGGCTGCGGCTCGAGGACCGCTTCGAGGCCGTGCCCGGCGACGTCACCGTGGTCGTCCACACCAGCCCCGCCTGGCTGGCGATGGCCCACCCCTTCCTGCCCCTGGCCCGCTGGTCGGCGGCGCCCGCCGGCAGGCGCTACCTCGCCGGCTGGCCGATGGCCACCGAGCTGCACGTCCTCAACGATCCGCACAGCGAGCGGCGGGCGGCGGGCGAGGACTCGCGGGAGGCGCTGCGCGGCACCGCCGAGCGCCTCTACGCCCAGCTCGTGATCGCCGCCAACAACCCCGAGCTCCCCCCGTCCTGGACGCCGCGTCGCTTCGCCCGCTACCTGGCCTGGGCGTGGCTGATCGAAGGCGGCGCCCAGTACTTCTCCCGCCAGGTCGGCCTCTACCGCGCGGCGGTGATCCGCCGCCTGCGCGAGAGCGCCCGTCCCTCCTTCCCGCCCTCGCGCCGCGACGCGGCCATCCTCGGCGGCACGATCTTCGACCTGCTCGAGTCCGAGCGCGGCCCCGACGCCTGCGAGCGCCTCGCCCTCCACCTGCGGCCGGGCGACGCCACGGCAACCCTGGAAGACGCCTTCGAAGCGCGAATCGGCGAGATCGAAGAGGCCTGGCGCGACTACCTTCGCGAGGTCGCGCGCCCAAGTGTCGGCTAGTCCGAGCCGGGCGTGTTGGCGAGGACCTCGCGCGCCTTCTCGGCCATCTCCTCGGCGACGAGCACCTGTCGCGGGCCGGCGGCGAGGAACTCGGGGTTGTCGACCGTTCGCTGAATCATGCTCGGGATGCCGTACTCGGTCAGCAGCCCCTGAATCATCTCGGCCTCCATCAGGTTCGCCGCGTAGGCGACCTTGACCAGGCCGCCGCTACTCGACGACGAGCTCGGCATCGGCGATCTTCAGGTCCTTCAGCCAGTAGCCCTTGACGTCCGGCGCGTCCGGGTCTTCCAGGGACACGATCACCCAGACCGCGTCCGGCCAGCTGTTCTGCGCTTCGTTCAGGTCTGTTTGCGAGGGATAGGCCTTGCTCTTCGTGTGTGAGTGGTAAATCGCGACGAGCTCCTCCTCACGCGCCGGCATCTCCTTCTGGGTGATGCGGAAGAGGTCGTCGGAGTGGACGCCGAACCGCAGTGGGCTTTCGAAGTGGTTGCGGGCCCGGTAGACGCTGGTCGCCGCCCCGTCGCGGCCCCCGACCATCCCACAGCACTCGTTCGGCAGGTCCTCGCGGGCGTGCGCAACCATCTCGTCGATCAGGCTCTGGGCGATCCGCATCCTGCGGCGAGGCTAGCGGACCGTTCCCACCCTCGCGCCGGCGGCAACACTCGCGAAGGCCCACCAAGCCGGCTTCGGTTCCCCGGCCGCATCGAAGAGCCCCGCGTACTGACAGAAGACGCAGTGCGGGTCGAACGCGGGTCCGTCCTGCCATGCGTACCAATCGGCGCCCGCGACGTGCCAGCGACGGCGGTTGCGCAACAAGAGGCGGAAGACGTTGCGGAGATAGGTCGCCTGCCCGCTAAGGCCGCGATCGAAATCGGTCGGCAGTCGGCTGTCCGAGGCGACGCCGAACTCGCTCACCAGCAGCGGCTTGTCGCCCTCGCCAGCCCGCGCCATCGCCCGGCGCGCCAGCCGAACCTGCAGTGCAACGTCGCTCACTCGGAAGGCGTAGGGATGGACCGCCACCAGGTCGAGCTGGCGTCCGGCCCCGGGGATCGCGAGCAACCGCCGCAGGAACGTCCAGGGGAGCATGCCGGCCTCGACCGGCGCGACGCCCGCGGCGACTATGCGAGCGCCGGGGTCCACCCCCCGGATCGAGTGGGCGGCGACTCGCAACAGGCGCGCGTAACCGCCAGGCGAGGGGCGAGGGCGCCAGAAGAGGACGAAGTTCGGCTCGTTCCAGATCTGCCAGTAGCGGATCGGCAAAGGCGAGGACGTGCCTCGCCAGAAATCTCCGCCGGGCCCGTAGCGGCGAACCAACGCGCGCAGGAAGGTCGCCCAGGCCCGACGACCGGCGGAATCGAGCGGCGGCAGTGCCGGGTCGGCCGCCAGCCAGCTGGGAGTGCCATAGACGAACGGAAGGACGCGTACCCGCGCGGCGGCTGCATCGGCGACGAGCTGGTCGAGGCCCGTGAAATCCCGTTCCCCACGCCGTGGTTCCACCTGGGCCCAGAGGACCGGCACGCGGAGCGTTCCGACCACACCGCGCATGCGCGCGAAATCGCCCGGCCCGAGGGACCCTTGAGGGACGATGCCGAAGAACGACCGTGGCGGGTGCGCAGTGGCAGCACCGGCGCGGGGTGGGGCGAGCAGGAGCGGGAGCACCGCGACGACGAAAAGCGCCGCCCGGGACGCGGCGCGCAACCCCACGACCTAGGACTGAACCCGATTGTGGCCCGGGCCGCCACTGATGCGGTCGCGACCACCGCCGCCGATCAGGCGATCGTCGCCGCTTCCGCCGCAGATCAGGTCGTCGCCACCGCCCCCGCGCACCAGGTCGTTGCCGCCAAGGGCCGCGATCACGTCCCGGCGCCGGGTGCCCATCAGCTTCTCGCCGTGGCGAGTGCCGACGATCGTCGCGCGGCGACCCTGGCAGCGCACGCCGCTGGTTCCGCCGTAATAGCGAACGAGGAAGGCCCTCGGACTCGAACAGCCGCGGATGCATTCCCCTCCTTCAGCCATGAGGACGATGAGTTGGCGCCCGAACTGGAGTCCGGCTGCGACCGCTTCGGCCGGGCGATGGGGAAAGTCCCGCTGCACGAGGCGACCGCCGGCAAACGTGCGGTCGCGGCGCCCGTCGGGGAGGCGACGGAGCACGGTCGGCCTTCCCGAGGCATTCCCGACGATCAGGATTCGGCCTGCGCGGTCCAGCGCCGCGTCGACGATCTCCAGGCGGGTGCGCTTCACATATGCGATTCCGCGGTGACCGAAGCGCGAAGCGAGCCGGCCGTCCGGGCGCAGCTTGAGGATGAACGCCTTGCGGTCGCGGCGCCCGGAACCGAACACGTAGATGCTGCCGTTCGGCCGGACGACGAGGGCCCCGATTCCGACTCCACCCGCAACGTCGTCGACATAGCGCTCCCCGCCGTGACCGAATTCCGACTCGAGGCGACCGCTGGCGTCGAATCGATTGAGATGGATCGCACGACCGAACGCTTCGCAGCAGCGCGGCGCGGCAAGGACAACCCCGTCGTCGCCGGCCAGGCCAAAACCGCCCAGGCCCGAGCCGAGATTCGTGATGACGGGGATGCCGCCGTTGAACTCCGGGTCGGGCAATCCCTGCGCGGTGTAGCGAGTGACGATAGCCGTCTCGCCGCCGTAGCCGTCTCCGGGCCCCGCTCCGACCACGATCCGACCGTCGGAGGCAACCGCCACCCGAACGCGGCCCACCGGCGCACCGAGATCGTCCTCAACATAACCCCCGACGCCGAAGCCGCCGTCGAGACTTCCATCGCTTTTCAGGCGAGCGAGGACCAGCCTTCCGTTGTCGACGGAGGCGACCACCACCCCGCCGTCGGCCGTCAGCGCCAGTGAGCTTGCGTCGACCGTCGGGATGGAACCGGCGAATTCGAAGACGTTGCTCTTTCCGCCCGCTCCGAACGAGGCGTCGAGGGCCCCGTTCGACTGGAGACGGCTTACAGACTGGTTTGCTTCGCAGATTCGGAAGCAATCCACGATTCTCCTCCGCAGCACGTAGATGCTGCCGTCAGCGGCAATCGCGATGTCCGACGGCTGCAGGAGCACGGCGGGTTCGAAACCCAGATCGGCGGCCCCTTCCAGGCCGAAGTTCCGATCGACGTCTCCGGGTGCCGCGCCCGCAACCCCGTTGGAGAGGACACCGAGAACGGCGAAAGCGCAAGCGGTGAGCAGTGACAGCCGAGCGCGCCATGGCTGTTTCAGGGTGATCGCCTCCTATCGGGGATCGAGTTGGATCAACCGGCCGGTTAAACACCGGCCCGTGCAGGAGTTGCGGCTTCCTCGTCTACCACCAAACGGTGGAATCGAGGTTCTCGATCTCCTCGATCGGCTTCGTGTAGACGCCCGAGGAGAGGTACTTCCAGCCGTCGTCGGGAATGAGGAAGACGATGTTGCCGCTGTCGAGCTCGCCGGCGATGCGGGCGGCGATGCGGGCGATCGCGCCGGAGGAGACGCCGGCGAAGATGCCCTCCTCGTCGAGCAGCTTGCGGGTCCAGACGACCGCGTCGCGGTTGGAGACCATGATCTTGCGGTCGAGCAGGGTGATGTCGATGATCGGCGGGATGAAGCCATCGTCGAGCGAGCGCAGGCCGTGCACCATCTCGCCCTGCATCGGCTCGGCGGCAATCAGCAGCGTGTTGGGGTTCTCCTCCTTGAGGCGGCGGCCGTTGCCCATCAGCGTGCCGCCGGTGCCGAGGCCGGCGACGAAAGCGGTCACCTCGTCCAGCTCTTCGAGTATCTCGACCGCGGTGCCGTTGTAGTGGGCGAGCGGATTGGCCTCGTTGCCGTACTGGTAGGGCATGTAGTAGCCGGGGTCCTCGGCCATCTCCAGGGCCACCTCGACGGCGCCGTTGGAGCCCTTGGCCCCCTCCGAGTAGACGATCTCCGCCCCGTACATCTCGAGCAGCTGGGTGCGCTCCTTGGTCACGTTGTCGGGCATCACGACCTTCAGCGGGTAGCCCTTGCGGCGGCAGATCATCGCCAGCGAGATGCCGGTGTTGCCCGAGGTCGGCTCGAGGATCGTCTGCCCGGGCTCGATTAGACCCTCGGCCTCGGCCGCCTCGATCATCGACTTGGCGACGCGGTCCTTTACCGAGCCGGTCGGGTTGCGCCCCTCGAGCTTGGCGTAGATGCGGACGTCGGGATTGGGAGTGATGCGCGGCAGCTCGACCAGCGGCGTGTTGCCGATCGACTCGACGACGTTGCCGAAGCGGCCCCCGCAGGGTCTGTTTAGAAGTTCCGACATAGTCGCGCTCTCCCTTACTTCAGAAAGTGTAGCGCTGGACTGCAGGGGTAGTGGGTCAATTTGAAATGGCCCTAGATCCGAGCGATTTCTTGCTCTAGCTTCGTCTCGTCCTAGAAATCAAACGCCGGGGGCGCCGCGCTAACGACCCCCCGGCTGGCACAGGAAGACGAAGCTTCCCATGCAGGCAAAGCGTATTCGGCCCAGGCCGAGCGAAGACGAGCGCACGCAGCGGGCGATCCTCGCCCTCGTCCTGGCCAGTCACCCGCACCACCGCACGATGCCGGAAATGGGTCGGGAGATCGGCAACAAGGAAGCCGTCGAACGCGCCGTGAGACGGCTCAGCGACTTCGGCTTGGTCAGGCTCCACGGTCAGACCCTGCTTCTAACCGACGCGGCCTTCCATGCCCATCGACTGGACAGCTTGTGAGCAGGGAGGTCGCGGAGCGCTTCGGGGCCAACCTCGCCCGACTACGCAAGCGCGTAAGGCTCTCCCAAGAGGATGCGAGCTTCAGGGCGGGCCTGCATCGGACGGAGGTGAGCAGTTTGGAGCGGGGGAAGCGGCTGCCCCGAGTCGACACCGTCGCCAAGCTGGCCGCTGCCCTCAAAGCCGATCCCGGCGAGCTGTTCGAGGGGATTGTCTGGAAGCCCGGCGAGCTTCGCCCCGGCCGCTTCGAGCTACCCGATCAGGACGCTACGCTCTGAGCATGGCGAAGCAGTCCAAGAAGCCCGCCGATCTGAATCGCCTCGCTGCGGCCATCGTGGGCGATGCGACTGATGAAACCCCGCCACAGCCGGAGAGTTCGCAAGTGCGAGCTGGCCGCGCCGGAGGTCGCAAGGGCGGGAAGGTACGGGCTGAACGAATGACAGCGGAGGAGCGATCGGCGGCTGCCCGGCGAGCGGCGCGGGCGCGATGGGAGTCATAGTCAAACCGGCAGATCTGCCGGTTGGCACCTTGGGCGTCCAGGTGCCAAATGAGGGATCAGTTACCTCAGCGATCGAATAGAACGGCCTAGTTCGTCATCAAGAACGCCAACGACATGGTTTGCGTAAAGGCCATGTAGCACAGGCCGCGACCCCTGTAGCACAACCCTTTGCCCCTACCCCCGGCTAGACGGGACTCTTGTGCTAAAAGGCATCAATTTTTGGCTCTAGCAAGCGGAATCCCCGCGTGTTACGTGTACCCACATTTCCGTCCGGTGCCGATGTCAGTCTGCCGCGTGCGTTGTTCCCGATGGCATCTGGCTGATGCTTCTGAAGCGGCCCCCGTTTTGCCGGGGGCCGCTTCGCGTTGCGAGGCCGTCCGAGCCTTCCTATAGGAATTCCAGCATCAGCCAGCACCACTCGCAGTATCAGCAGGATCACCTATGCCATCACGAGAACAGAAGAACAACGCATGCCTCACCCGCCCGCCCACCATCGTGCCGTAATCCCGCCGAAGACTTGCTTGGCGAAATGCTGCTACGCCAGCGCTGATAGCCCCTTCCTGAAAGCGCCCCAACGGGCGCTTCCGTCGTTCTGGGCCCCCGCGTCTTCCCGCGTCTTCCCCGCGCCCGATAGTCGGTCGCGGATGAGCTCGAAGCAGGTGATGCCATGAGGAGGTGAGAAGCGGGTCGGGCGTCCCCTTCACAGAGTCCCCGACCCGCCACCCAGCAGGCGGGGGGCGGAGCGTTCAAGCGCTCCGTTCCTCGCCCTACTTCCTGCGCCCTTAGCTCAGTGGAACACCCGGCGTAACGGCCGGCTAGAGCTCCGCTCCTTCGAAGCGGGAATGCCTGGGTTCGAATCCCAGAGGGCGCGCTTGCAGCCTATATCGACACCAACATTAGCCAACGGGTCAAGTTACGCACGTTGGGCAGTTTCTCCTGCACTTTTCTGTCCGGAAGCTTACGCATAATAGTCAATATGAACAGGCTGTCCACCGAGAAGCGCGCCCGGATCATCGGCTGCCTGGTCGAGGGCAACTCGATCCGGGCGACCGTGCGAATGACCGGAGCAGCCAAGAACACGATCACGAAACTGCTGGTCGATCTCGGAGAAGCCTGCGCCGAGTTCCAAGACGGCGAGCTGGTCAACCTCCCCTGCAAAGTCGTGGAGGCCGACGAGATCTGGGCGTATTGCTATGCCAAGAATAAGAACGTGCCCGAGCAGTTCAAGGGCACACCGGGCTATGGCGACGTCTGGACCTTCACGGCGATCTGCGCCGATACGAAGCTGGTTCCGTCCTGGCTCGTGGGCGAGCGGACCTCTGACGACGCCGAAGTCTTCCTGACCGATCTCGCGAGCCGGATGGCCGATCGCATCCAGCTATCGACCGATGGCCACAAGATGTACGAAGGGACCGTGGGGCCGTCGTTCGCTCACAACGTCGATTGGGCGCAGATCCACAAGACCTATGCCTCGGTCGGCGAGCTGGGGAAATACAGCCCGCCGGTCTGCACCGGAGCGAAGCGCATCCCGCTCAAGGGCGACCCCGATCCCGATCGGATCTCAACCAGCTACGTCGAGCGCCAGAACTTGACGATGCGGATAGGGATGCGGCGCTTTACCCGGCTCACAAACGGATTCAGTCGCAAGGTCGAGAATTTGGCCCACGCGGTCTCCCTGCACTTCCTCCATTACAACTTCGCCCGGCCTCACAAAGCGCTGAAGGAGCGCTATCCCCGGACGCCTGCGATGGCGGCCGGGGTGGCCGATCACGTCTGGTCGCTGGAAGAGATCGCGGCGCTGCTGGACTCACGGTGACTTCTCCCAACAAAGACCGGCGTATACCTTTTCGGCCCATGCGAGGCCCGAAACAGCGCGTCATCTTTTATATCGACGGCTTCAATCTCTACTACGGTTCCCTTCGCGGGCAGCCCTATCGCTGGCTCGATATAGAAGCGCTCTGCGGTCAGTACATCAAGTCAGACCATGAGCTGGTTGCCGTCAAGTACTTCACGGCGAAAGTTGAAGATCGCCCCGACAAGCCGGGCCAACGAGAACAGCAGCGGGAATATCTGCGCGCACTCAGGACGCTGCCGAAGGTAGAGATCATTTATGGCCACTTTCTAACCCGCACGGCGACTCGATTGCTGGAGCACCTGCCGAAGAAGCGAAGAAAAGGCGACATTGGTTTGCGGTCCGTATGGATTCAGGAGGAGAAGGGTTCGGATGTCAACCTCGCAAGTCACCTCCTTGCGGACGGGTTCAGGGCCCGCTACGACTTGGCAGTGGTTATCTCGAACGACAGCGACTTGAAGACGCCTGTGGAGATCGTTCGGAAGGAGTTCAAGGCAGGAGTCGGGATCATCAATCCCCATTCCGTCAGGAGCTACGCGCTTTCTCCGCACAAACTGCCCAGAAAGTCCTTCTATCAACGCCTTCAGCCGCGACGCATCCGCAAAGCGCAGCTCCCCCTCGAACTGCACGACCAAGAAGGCGTAATCCGCTGCCCCGAGGGCTGGTGCTCCCTGAAGTAGCAAGAGCCGCCCGAAGGCGGCTCTGCGTCTCGAGCCACCAGAAGCGGCCCGAGGGGGTAGAACCAAGGTACTGATTTGGGCAGAAAAGTCAAGACTGCTAGCAGATAGGCTGCCAAGTTGCAAGTCCTACAAATGCTCCTTCGCTTAGAGGCCGTGATGCGCCCCATGGCCGCTGTCGGGCTCGACCCAGCATCCCAGAATTGGCGACCCGGACCAAACTGACCCACTACCACTGCAGGCGGGCGCGATTGCGAAGTTCTTCTCAACCGCCGGCCATGGCCGGCAGGATGACGACCGTGTCGGCATCGGTGACGCCGGTCGCCAAGCCGTCCAGCACCCGCACGTCCTCGTCGTTGAGATAGACGTTGACGTAGCGGTTGAGATCGCCGTCCTCGCCGAAGAGCTGGCCCTCGGTCTCCGGGTACTCGGCGGTCAGGGCTCGGAGCACCTCGCCGACGTCGGAACCCGCGGCCTCGACCTCGGGCCGGCCGCCCGTATGCGGGCGCAGGACCGGGGGTATGCGAACGGTCGCCATCGAGTCGGAAACCTATCGCCTAGCCGGCGCAGAAGAGATCGTAGTCCGGGAACTTGCCCATCTCGGACTCAGGGATCTCAGCCGCGTTCTCGCCACAGATCGGGCACTCCGGATCGCGGCGGACCTTCAGCTCCGTGAACCTCGTGCCGAGCGCCTCGTAGAGCAGCAGGCGACCGACCAGCGGCTCGCCGATCCCCATCACGAGCTTCAGCACCTCGTTCGCCTGCAGGGTGCCCATCGTGCCGGCCATCACGCCGAGCACGCCGTTGGCCGAGCAGCTCGGCGCCAGCTCTGCCGGCGGCGGCGTCGGATAGAGACAGCGGTAGCAGGGGCCCTCGAAGGGGACGAAGGTCGAGATCTGACCGTCGAAGCTGAGGATCGAGGCCGAGACGACCGGCTTGCGCAGGCGCACCGAGGCGTCGTTGAGCAGGTAGCGGGTGGGGAAGTTGTCGGCCCCGTCGACGATCACGTCGTAGGGCTCGATGGTCTCGAGGATGTTCTCGGCATTGAGGCGCGTGCGGTGCTCGATCACCTCGACGTCGGGGTTGAGCGCCTCGATCGTCAGCCGCGCCGACTCCGTCTTCGGCGTGCCGATCCGCTCGGTGTTGTGGATCACCTGGCGCTGCAGGTTCGAGGCGTCGACCACGTCGTCGTCGACGAGGCCGATCGTGCCGATCCCGGCCGCAGCGAGGTAGAGCGCAGTCGGCGCGCCGAGCCCGCCGGCGCCGAGCAGCAGCACCTTGGCGTTCAGCATCTTCAGCTGGCCCTCGACCCCCACCTCGGGCAGCAGCGTGTGGCGCGAGTAGCGGTCGCGCTGCTCGGGCGTCATCCCCTCGGTGGCGACGACCGGAAGGCCCTGCTCCTGCCAGGCGAGGATGCCGCCGGCCATCGAGGCGACGTCGGTGTAGCCGAGCGCTTCCATCTGCTCGGCCGCCTTGTAAGAGCGGTTGCCGCTGCGGCAGTAGAGGATCGTGCGCGCCGCCTTGTCGGGCGCGGCGCCGGCGATTTCGTCGGAGAGCAGGCCCGGCGGGACCAGCTTGCCGCCCTCGATCCGAGCCTCCTGGAACTCGTGCGGCTCACGCGTATCGATCAGGACGACGTCGCCGCCCTCGATCTCCTGCGCCGCCTCGAACGGCTCGATCTCCTCTACCTGCTGCTTGGTCTGCGCCTCGGTTGCCATGCCTCTCCTAAATACCTTAAATCCGATCCGCTTTTACTTCAAAAAGTATAGCGGGTGTTTTTGGGTGCGCTCAGAGCTGCGTCGCGATGAGGCCGAGCAGAGCGGCGATCGTGACCCCACCGAGACGGATGAGGAGATGCTGCAGCGCATCGAAGCGGGCGTCGATGCGATCAAAACCGGCTTTCATCTCACCGCGAAGTTCACGGGCGTCCGATTCGACGCGATCGAAGCGCTGATCGACGCGCCGGTCCATTTCGCCAAGGCGCCGGTCCATTTCGTCGAAGCGCTGGTCGATACGGTCGAACCGCTCTTCGAGTCGCTCGTCGGTCCAGCTCTTGGTCATCGCCTCCATGATCGCACCGTAACGAGATGTCTGCACGGAGTGACGCGCACATCGTCAATTCATTGCAACGACAGTCGCGGGCAAGTGCGACGCGGAGCCCGAGGGTGCGTCAGCCCAGGCTCGGGCGCATCTGCCGCAGCCTTTTGACCCGCTCCTCGATCGGCGGGTGCGTCGAGAAGAGGCCGGCCATGCCTTTGCTGGAGAAGGGCTTGACGATGTAGAGCGGCTCCGCCGCCTGGTTGACCTGCATCGGCTTTGCCGTCGCCCCCTGCTCGAGGCGCAGCAGGGCGCTGGCCAGCGACTCCGGGTTGCCGCAGATTTCCGCCCCTCCCGCGTCGGCGGCGTACTCGCGCTGTCGCGAGATCGCCAACTGGATGACCGAGGCCGCGATCGGCGCCAGCAGGAACGTGGCCAGTTGACCGACCAGCGCCAGCGGCGAATTGTCGTCATTGCCGAACCAGAGCAGCATGTAGGCGACGTAGGTGATCGCCGCGCCGATCGCCGAGGCGACCGACTGGATCAGGATGTCGCGGTTGCGGATGTGCGTCAGCTCGTGGGCCAGCACGCCGCGCAGCTCGTCTTCGGAGAGCAGGTTGAGGATCCCGCGGGTAACGGCGACCGCCGAGTGCTTGGGGTTGCGCCCGGTCGCGAAGGCGTTGGGCTGGTCCTGCGGGATCACGTAGAGGCGCGGCATCGGCAGCCCGGCCCTCGCGACCAGTTCTTCGACCGCGGTGTAGAGCTTCGGCGCTTCCGCCTGAGAGACCGGTTTGGCCCCGCTCATAGCCAGCGCCATCTTGTCGCTGAAGAAGTAGGAGAAGAAGTTGATCGCGAAGGCCATCAGCAGGAAGAACGCCGCCGTGCTCGCGCCGCCGATCAGAAACCCGATCACGACGAGCAGCCCCGAGAGCGAGGCCATCAGGATCGTGGTGCGGATCGTCGCGCCGAAGGTCGATTGCTTGGTGGTCGTCATTCGCTGTGAGTCCCTCCTGGGTTGGTCCCCACCGATTATGCCGTAGGCCGATCCCGGCACGCATCCGATAACCGACCGCTTCAGTAGGATTTAGATCGGATGTTGTTCTCGACCAAAGCCGAGTATGGCGTGCGCCTGATGGTCGAGCTGGGCCGCGAGCCCGGCTCGATGCCGGTTTCGCTGAGCGCGGTCGCCGAGGCCGAGCGACTGCCGCTCTCCTACCTCGAGCACCTGGTGGCGAAACTGCGCAAGGCCGGCCTGGTCACCTCGACCCGCGGCGCCCACGGGGGCTATCGCCTGGCGAAGCCGGCCGGGGAGATCACGATGGACGAGGTCGTCGAAGCGCTCGAAGGGCAGATCGCGCCGATGGAGTGCTTCCACGACGCGCCGGACGGCAAAGTCCTCTGCTCGCACGAGGACGACGGCGACCACGCCTGCGCGACCAAGCTGCTCTGGACGCGGGTGCAGGGTGGCGTCAGCAAGGCACTCTCGGGCACGACGCTGGCCGAGCTGGTCGAGTTCGCCGGCCCCGGCACCCGCGGAGCACGCCAGACGACGGTCGGCACTGCCGCCTGACCGGGCAAACCTTCAAAACCCAGAAACGGAGTGACATTGGCTGAGCTGGAGATACGCAACCTGCACGTGAGCGCCGAGGACAAGGAGATCCTCCGCGGCCTCGACCTCGACGTCGAGAAGGGCAAGGTGCACGCGCTGATGGGCCCCAACGGCTCGGGCAAGTCGACCCTCGCCAACGCGATCATGGGACACCCGGCGCTCGAGGTCACCGAGGGAACGATCACCTTCAAGGGTGAGGACATCACCGAGGCGGCCCCCGACGAGCGCTCCCGCGCCGGCCTCTTCATGGCCTTCCAGTATCCGGTCTCGATCCCCGGGGTCTCGGTCAGCAAGTACCTGCGGATGGTGATCAACGCCCACCGCGAGGCCCGCGGCGAGGAGCAGATCAAGATCAAGGACTTCGCCAAGGTCGCCCAGGAGGCTATGGCGCTGGCCAACATTCCGAAAGACTTCTCCAGCCGCTACCTCAACGACGGCTTCTCGGGCGGGGAGAAGAAGCGCATGGAGCTGCTGCAGCTGGCGCTGCTGCGGCCGGAGATCGCGGTGCTCGACGAGACCGACTCGGGACTCGACATCGACGCCCTGCGCACTGTCGCCGAGGGAGTCAACAAGTTCGCCGGCCCCGACATGGGCGTGCTGATCATCACCCACTACCAGCGCATCCTGCACATGGTCAAACCGGACTTCGTTCACGTCATGTTCGAGGGGCGGATCGTCAAGGAGGGCGGCCCGGAGCTGGTCGAAACCCTCGAGGAGAAGGGCTATGGCTGGATTCGCGAGGAGGTGGCCGCGAGCGCGTGACCGTGTCGACCGCCTTCCCGATCGAGAAGGTCCGCGCGGCCTTCCCCGCACTCGAGCGGGAGGTGCACGGCCGGCCGGTCGCCTACCTCGACAGCGGCGCCAGCTCCCAGCGGGTGCTCGCCTCGATCCAGGCGGTCGATCGCTACGAGCGCGCCCACCACTCCAACGTCCACCGCGGCTCGCACACGCTCTCGGCCGAGGCGACCGCGGCCTACGAGGGCGCGCGGGCGACCGTCGCCGACCACCTCGGCGCGGCGGACCGACGCGAGGTGATCTTCGTCCGCAACGCGACGGAGGCGATCAACCTCGTCGCTCGCGCCTGGGGCGACGCCAACGTCGGCGCGGGCGACCGCATCGTCCTCACCGAGATGGAGCACCACTCGAACATCGTCCCCTGGCAGCAGCTGGCCGAGCGAGCCGGGGCGGAGATCGACTGGGTGCCCGTCAGCGACGACGGCCTGCTCGACATGGGGGCCTACGCAGCGCTGCTCGAGCGCAACCCGAAGCTGGTCGCCGTAACGCACGTCTCGAACGTGCTCGGCACCGAGACCGACCTGGCCGAGATCTCGCGCCTCGCCCACGAGGCGGGGGCGCTGGTGCTCGCCGACGGCGCCCAGGCGGCGCCGAAGATGGCGATCGACGTCGCCCAGCTCGGGGTCGACTTCTACGCCCTGACCGGGCACAAGCTCTACGCGCCGACCGGGATCGGCGCCCTCTGGACGAAGCTCGACCTGCTGCGCTCGATGCCGCCCTTCCTCGGCGGCGGCTCGATGATCCGCAAGGTGACCAAGGGGGGCACGACCTATGCCGACCCGCCCGCCCGCTTCGAGGCCGGGACGCCGGCGATCGCCCAGGCGATCGGCATGGCCTCCGCCCTGCGCTGGCTCGACGGCATCGGCATGGACGCCGTGCTCGAGCACGAGCGCCGGATCGCCGACTACGCGCTGGAGCGCCTGCAGGAGGTGCCGGGCCTGCGGGTCTTCGGCCCCCCGGCCGGACCCGAGCGGATCGGCCCGGTCTCCTTCGAGCTGGAGGGCGTGCACGCCCACGACGTCTCCGAGATCCTCGACCGCCACGGGGTCGCCGTGCGCGCCGGCCACCACTGCGCCCAGCCGCTGATGGACCGCCTCGGCGTCGCCGCCACCGCCCGCGCCAGCTTCGGCGTCTACACGACCAACGAGGAGATCGACCGCCTGGTCGAAGGGCTCCACGACGCGCGTAAGGTCTTCGGGCTCTAGACGCGTATCGCGTCGCCTACTGACCGCGGCGAAGCCGCCAGAATCCGCGCGGGTCCTTGGACGAGCTGCCGACGTGTTCGACGAGGTCGAGGTCGCGCAGCTCCCACAGGTATCTCAGAGCCGTTGGCCTCGAGACTCCCAGCAACTCGACCGCCTGGGTCGTCGTGACGCGATCGCCGCGGCTGAGGAACTCGACGAACCGCTCCGATCCCCGCGGCAACCGCTCGAGGATGCGTCCGGCAAGCGGGTCGGCCAGCAATGCCACCTGCACAGAGGTAGAGCGCTCCGAGTAGACGGGGTCGGGCAGCCCCACCCGACTCATCTCCTCGAACATGCGATCGACCCCCTCGCCCAGCTCCCTCCCGTACCCGAGGTCACTCATCGCCCGCGCGATGCGCGGGTTGCGCGCGAATCGACTGGAGCGGATGCTCTCCGGCCGAACCAATCCCGGCAAGCGTCCGGGGCTTTCGACCTCCAGGCGATCGTCGAACAGCTCGATCCTCGTATGGTCGCCGCCGGCGCTGTAAGAGCGATGGGTGACGGCGTTGACGATCGCCTCCAGCCAGGCAAACTCCGGAATCAGGGTGCTTTTCGAGAAGCGCCCCTCCCGCTGGAGGCGCATTGCTCGCGGGAGGAGGCTCTCCATGCTCTCCCTGGCCGCCTCCACCTGATAGGGAATCGGGCCCTCGAACCTCTCATCCTCGATGACGTTGGCCCGTGTCCCGCTCTCCCGCGAGGAACCTGCGTAGCGGAGAACTCGCACCGACGCCTCGGGAAACCACTCCTGGGGCTCGCGCCCCAGGACCAGAAGGCCCGCGACGGTAAGCGCCGGCGAGCCGCCCGCCTCTGTCGCCAGCCCCCGCGCGCGAAGGGCCTGCTCGAGGCCGACCCTGGGCCTGAGCGTCCGCTCGTACGCCTCAACGAGCGACTCGTCGAGATCGTCGAGGCTCGTGCCTTTGACGGCCGAGCCGTCGTAGATCGAGTCGCCCTTGTCGTAGCGCAGCTCCTGGGACTCGATCGGCCCCAGCTTGCGGTTCTCGTCTCCGACCCGGAGAAAAGCCTCCCCCTTGGCCGTCAGGTGCACCCGCTGGCTGGCCTCAATCTCGATCAGGACGATCTCGTCCCGATCGCCTCTCTCGTTGCGACAGCGCAAGAGCTCGAACCGATGCCGTACGGGTGGCTCGGTGAAGTCGAGCGCAGCCTGACGCCACGCGTTGAGGCGATTGCCCCCTCCCACGCCCTCGACCTTGCCGTCGTGAACGCCGATCACCAGCAACCCACCCTCGGCGTTCGCGAAGCCCGTGATCAGGTCGCCGACGGTGCGAGCCTGGACTCGCGCGCTGACCCTCTCGAGCCACTGATCCTCCGATCGCCGCACCAGGAAGGCCAGGGCATCCTCTTCGGGGAGCAGTTCCAGTCCGGCGATGTCCGCTTCCCGTGTCTCCATTCAGGATCGAAACTTACCAGATGCATTAAAATTTTTATTGCTCTTATAGAGACTGCCTTGTCTGGCCAGTTTTTACCTGCAAATCGCCAGTGGGCAACTTTGCACTGCCTGAAAAAAACAGATCAATCAATGAGATCTGATCGAGCTGATCGCACCTCGAAGCAGAGCCGCTTCGCTAGCGTCTCCCGAGTGGACGAGCTCTACAGAGATCAGATCCTCGAGCACTACAAGCGGCCGCACAACTTCGGGCGGCTGGAGCATCCCGACCTCGAGTACGAGGACACCAATCCGTTCTGCGGCGACGAGCAGCATGTGACGATCCGCCTCGGCGACGACGGCAAGGTCGCCGAGATCGCATTCGATGGCAAGGGCTGCGCGATCTCGACCGCGGCGACGTCCCTCCTCACCGACGAGCTGGTCGGCAAGAGCCGTGAAGAGCTGCTGCGCCTGCCCAAGGAGTTCGTCCTCGAGCTGCTCGGCATCGACATCTCGGCGACCCGGATGAAGTGCGCGATGCTCGGCCTCAAGGTGGTGAAGAGCGCCAGCCTCGGCCAGTCCGCCGAATGGGAGGACGAGGGCGAGGCCGGCGATCCCAGCGAAGCGACGGCGATCTAGCTCCCCGTCCCCATCGCGGGGTCGGGTGTGATCAGCGCGAAGACGGCGCCGAAGGGGTCTTTCAGCACCGCTATCCGGCCCACTTCGCCGATGTCCTCGGGACCGAAGACGACGTCCCCGCCCGAGCCCTTCGCCTTCTCGATCGTCGCGTCGGTGTCGTCGACTGCGAAGTAGACGAGCCAGTGGGCCGGCACCTCGTCCGGCGCGCGACCGGTGATGTCGATCATGCCGCCGACCGTGTCGTCGCCCAGCTTGATGCTGGTGTACGTGCCGGTCTCGAACTCGCGCTCTTCGAAACCCCAGCCGAAGGCGGCGCCGTAGAACTCCTTCGCCGCCGCAACGTCGCGCGTGTTGAGCTCGTTCCAGACCACCGCTCCCGTCTCGTTGACGATGCCGGAGCCGATGTTCCTGCCCGGCTGCCAGAGGCCGATCGCTGCCCCGGTCGGGTCGACGAGGAAGGCCATCCGGCCGTAGTCGAGGACGTCCATCGGCTCGACCATCACCGTGCCGCCCGCCTCCTTGGCCTTGGCGACGGTCGCATCGACGTCCTCGACGCTGACGTAGCTCGCCCAGGCTACCGGCTGGCCCTCCTGCATCAGTTTCATGATCCCGCCGACCGCCTGGTCCTTCAGCGTCGCCACCCGGTAGCCGCCGGTTTGCTCGGCGTTCTCGTCCTCCTCGACGCCCCAGCCGAAGAGGCCGCCGTAGAACTCGGCGGCGGCGTCCTGATCGGGCGTGGCCAGGTCGATCCAACAGGGCGTTCCCGGCGCGTAACTGGTCCGCTCGCTCATCTTGCCTCCAATCGTCTGGCGAACTGCATCAAATTCCCTATCTGCCAGAACGGGAATTTGATGCAGTTCGCGGGGAAGGTCGTGGTCTGCGATCCTTGCACGTCGCTAAAATCCGACTGAGGCACTAGGAATAACGTGACGGACGGCACAACCACAAGCAAGGTCAGCGTTTGCCCGGCGGGCGAGCTGCCCCCCGGGGCGATGAAGCTCATCGAGCACGAGGGCCGCAAGATCGGCGTCTTCAACTGCGACGGCACGCTCTACGCGATCGAGGACCGTTGCTCGCACGACGACGGCCCGCTTGCCGAGGGCGAGTTCGACCAAGCCGCCTGCACGGTCGAGTGCCCGCGCCACGGCTCCCTCTTCGACCTGAGCACCGGCAGGCCGAAGACACTTCCCGCCTTCGCTCCGGTGCAAACGTTCGCGGCCACCGTCGAGGACGACACGATCACCCTGGAGGTCGACTGACATGGCAACACCCGAGGTCGTAGCGGAGAAAGAGTCTCTCGCCGGGATCAACGCCGACTACAAGGAGAAGTTCGGCTTCCACGATCCCGAGACCGGCTACGCCTACAAGGCGCCGAAGGGCCTCTCCCGCGAGGTGGTCGAATCGATCTCCGAGTACAAGGACGAGCCGCAGTGGATGCGGGACTTCCGCCTCAAGGCACTGCAGCACTTCGAAGACCGCCCGACCCCGACCTGGGGCGGCAACCTCGGTCAGATCGACTTCGACGACATCCACTACTTCGTCCGCGCCTCCGAAAAGAACAGCCGCGACTGGAGCGAGGTCCCCGAGGACATCAAGAACACCTTCGACCGGCTCGGCATCCCCGAGGCCGAGCGCAAATTCCTCTCCGGGGTCGGCGCCCAGTACGAGTCCGAGGTCGTCTACCACCAGGTCAACGAGAAGCTCGAGGCCCAGGGCGTGATCTTCACCGACATGGACACCGCCCTGCGCGAGCACGAGGACCTCGTCCGCGAGTACTGGGCGACGGTGATCCCGCCCAACGACAACAAGCTGGCGGCGCTGAACAGCGCCGTCTGGTCGGGCGGCTCCTTCGTCTACGTGCCGGCCGGGGTCAAAGTGGAGATGCCGCTGCAGGCCTACTTCCGGATCAACACCGAGAACATGGGCCAGTTCGAGCGCACCCTGATCATCTGCGAGGAGGGCGCCGACGTCCACTACATCGAGGGTTGCACGGCGCCGGTCTACTCAACCGACTCCCTGCACTCCGCGGTGGTCGAGATCGTCTGCAAGCCGAGCTCACGGGTCCGCTACACGACCGTCCAAAACTGGTCGCAGAACGTCTTCAACCTGGTCACCAAGCGCGCTGTCGCCCAGGAGAAGGCGACGATGGAGTGGGTCGACTGCAACCTCGGCTCGAAGCTGACGATGAAGTACCCGTCGATCTACCTGCTCGGGCCGGAAGCCCACGGCGAGATCCTCTCGATCGCCTTCGCCGGCGACGGCCAGCACCAGGACGCGGGCGGCAAGATCATCCACGCGGCGCCGCGCACCTCGTCCTCGATCTTCTCCAAGTCGATCTCCAAGGACGGCGGGCGAGCGACCTACCGCGGCCTGCTCGAGGTCGCCGACGGGGCGACCGAATCGCGCTCCAAGGTCGTCTGCGACGCGCTGCTGCTCGACGAGGACTCGCGCTCGGACACCTACCCGACGATCCGCATCGACGAGAACGACGCCGACGTCGGCCACGAGGCGACCGTCTCGAAGATCGGCGACGAGCAGATCTTCTACCTGCAGAGCCGCGGCCTCGACGAGGAGGAGGCCTCGAAGATGATCGTCAACGGCTTCATCGAGCCGGTCACCAAGGAGCTGCCGATGGAGTACGCGGTCGAGCTCAACCGCCTGATCGAGCTGCAGATGGAGGGCTCGATTGGCTGACCTGGCGACCCTCCCACCCCTTCCCGACCAGAAGGCGAAGGGGTGGGAATTCACCGACCTCTCAGGCCTTGACCTCGACGCCTACGAGACGGGATCGGCGAACGCCATGGTCGGGAGGCCCGAAGGCGCGATGGTCCTGCCTTTGGCCGAGGCCGTCGAGTCTCACCCCGAGCTGATCGAGGGACGGCTGGGCGCGCTGGCCCCCGCCGGCGACCCCTTCGTCGCCCGCAACGACGCTGCCAAGCGCAACGGCCTGCTGGTTCACGTGCCGGCCGGGGTGAGGGTCGAACAGCCGATCCAGATCGAGGTGCCGCTGGGCCAGGCGGGCGCCGCCGTCGCCTGGCGGGTGCTGGTCGTGCTCGAGGAGGGCGCCGAAGCCGAGGTCTGGGAGCACTGGTCCTCGCCCAACGACGAGATCGACGCCGTGCTCAACGCGGTTGTCGAGATGCACGTCGGCCAGGGCGCGAGGCTGCGCTACACGAGCACCCAGGACATCTCGGAGAAAGCCTGGATCTTCGCCACCCAACGCGCCGAGGTCGGCCGCGACGGTCACCTCGACTGGGTCGCCCTCGGCTTCGGCTCCGCAGGCGGCAAGGTGCGGATGGAGACCAACCTGGCCGGCCCCGGCGCCGAGGCACGGGTGACCGGCGGCTACGCCGGAGGCCCCGGACAGCACCTCGACTACGACACCACGCAGGAGCACGCGGCTCCCAACACCAACTCGGATCTCGCCTTCCGGGGCGTGCTGGCCGGCGACGCGACGGCAGTTTGGCGGGGGATGATCCGCGTCGACCCGGGCGCCCAGCAGACCGATGCCTTCCAGGAGAGTCGCAACCTGCTGCTCTCCACCTCGGCTCACGCCGACGCGATCCCCGGCCTCGAGATCGAAGCCGACGACGTTCGCTGCACCCATGCCGCAGCCGTCGCCCAGGTCGACCGCGACCAGCTCTTCTACCTCACCTCCCGCGGCCTCGACCCCGCCGAGGCCAAGTCGCTGATCGTCGAGGGCTTCCTGGAGTCGCTGGTCGAAAGGCTGGCCGAAGGCCCGGTGCGTGAGGAAATCTCTGCCGCGCTCGAGCGGCGGTTGAGCGAGATCCTTTAGCGCCGAGACCATCGGCCTTGCGAGCGATGGTCTCGGCGCATCAGGGAGAGGGAGAGTCAAAGTGTTGGACTCAGCCTTAGTAAACCAGGTTTCAAAGCGCTCGCATCGGTATAAATCACTACTTAACCTGCATTGAGCCCGCAAAACGCGGGAACTCATGCATTGGCCACCGAGAGCAGGTACAGGCCGAAGCAGGTGAAGGCCACCATCACCGCCAGCATCCAGTACTGCGAGCGGGCGGCCTGGCGGTAATCGCCCCAGTAAGCGGTGGCGCGGTCGTGGGCGAGAGTGAGGCCGGCGACGTGACCGATGACCAGCGCCGCCACCTGCACGTACCAGATCGCATTGGCGCTGAGCACCTTGAAATCGATGCCGCCGGAGGCGGTGCCGAAGAGGTCGGTGGTCGCCGTCCCCAGCGGATCGGAGAGCAGGTAGGTGAACTGCGCCTGCTCCTGGAAGACGAAGAGGCTGAAGTAGTGCGCGACCAGGTAGGCGAAGGCGATCGGGATCAGCGTGTGGGCGAACCCCGAGCGCAGCTTCTCGATCGGCGGCGCCCCCCGCACCGTGGCCATCCCCCGCACGCCGATCAGGTACACGAGCCCGACGCCGCAGAAGCAGAGCAGCATGAAGATCGTGGAGCTGAGCCGCAGTGAGGTGGTCAGGCTGAGGCCGGCGTCGGCGAGCCATTCGAAGACCTGGATGATGCCGTTCTTGAAGGCGCCCTCCTGGGCGCCGTCGAAGCTGGTCGAGGCGATCGAAGCGATCACGACCGCGGCCGAGCCGGGCACCGTGGCCCAGCTCGTCGAGGCGGCCAGCGGCAGGCGCCGGCCCAGGCGACCGTCCCTGACTCCGAAGGCGCCGAGGCGGGAGAGCATGCCGAAGTAGACCGAGAACACCTCCCCCGTCTCGCACCACTCCTCGACCCCGAACACCGCCATCATCGCCAGGGCGTAGAGGCTGTAGACCAGCGCGGCGGTGGCGGCCGCGTCAGGAGAGAGGCCGACCGCGACTCCCCCGTTGGCCCCGTAGACGACCTCCAGCCAGACGAAGGCGAGCAGCCCGATCGCCGCCGGCCAGCGGCCGAGGCGCGCCGGATAGCGCAGGTGGGCAGGCCGCTGCCCGGCGATCGCGGAGAAGGCGCCGCCGAGCAGGCGACCGATCGCCCGCCACGGATTGAACGGCCGGAAGACGTCGCCGAGGATCACGCTGAAGAGTGCAAAGCCCAGCCAGCAGGTGACGAAGAGGAACGTCAGCGCGAAGTTGCGGTCGGGCGCCGACGTCCCGTGCAGGCCGGCATAGATCGAGAGGCCGAGCAGGAATATCCCGATCGCCCCGCAGAGGGCCTGCGCCGGCAGGCTGAGCAGGGCACGCGAGAAGCCGCCGCCCAATGCCCGCCAGCGATCGCTCTCGAAACGCGGTTTGCGCCACCCTGCAGAGAGGGCGAAGAAGGAGACGATGAGGACCAGCGAAGCTCCCCAGGCGAAGAGCCAGACCGGGATCGGCAGGTCCTTGCGCGCGACTAGCGCGTGCGCGACCGGCAACCAGATGGTCATGGGTTGACCGTCAGTTCGATGATCTGTTCCTTGCGCCCCTCCAGCTCGGCCTCGAAGACGCCTTCGAGGTTCGCCGGGAAGTCGAAGCTGATCGTGCCACCCGCCTTGACGTCCTTCATGATGTCGTAGCCGTGGACGTGGACCTCGTCGCTCACGCCCGACTTCACCTCGAAGTGAATCCGTTCGCCCTCGTTGTAGGTGAGTTCGCGGATGCCGCCCACCGGTTTGCCGCTCTTGTCGACGACGATCACGGGGACTTTGCCGCCTGAGTTGCTCGTCTTGCTGCTTTCGTCGCTGTTACCGCCCTTGAGGACGATCAGCAGGACGACCGCCACCGCGATCGCGCCGACGCCGATTGCAATCTTTGCCGCATTCGAATTCATGCTGCCTCCGTTCGCTCGGGGCACGCGAGCGCGCCCGTTCCATTGCCTACTTGCGGCCAGCGGGCCGCGGGGGTGGAACTAGGCGGTGAGCGGCGGTGGGCGGCGGGCGATGCCGAAGGCGAGCAGCAGGCCGCCGCTCGGAACGGTCGCCCGCGGTGCCTCGGGGCGGCGTGGCTCCCACGTCGAACGGGTCCGCGGTCGCCTGGGACGGCGGGCCGAGAGCCGGACGATCGTGTCGCAGCCGGGGTAATGGCCGAGCAGCAGGCAGCCGAGGAGAAGAAGAAGCGGAACGAGCGCGAGCAGGACCTCGGTCATTGCTCAGAAAACTTACCGGAGAGTTTTAAGCGCGCCTAAGCACCTGTGGCAGGTGCCTAGGCAATAGCTTTCGGCGATGCGCCCCGGCCGAGACGACATCGCCGCTCCCGATCTTCCCTCTGGCCTGCCGTGGATCGGCGAAGCGCCGAAGTCGATGCACGCCCTCACCGCGCTCGGCCCGGTCCTCGTCCACTTCTTCGACTATGCGCAGCTGAACAGCGTGCGCACCCTCCCCTACCTCGCGGAGTGGGACCGCCGCTACCGCGAGGCGGGGCTGGCCACGATCGGCGTGCAGTCGCCGCGCTTTCCCTTCGGCGCCGACCCCGCCAACGTCGCCGCCGGCCTGCGCGACCTCGACATCGACTTCCCGGTGGTCATCGACGCCGAACGCAAGCTCTGGCACGCATATGGCTGTGAGGGCTGGCCCAGCCTCTTCCTCTGGAAGACGGGCGGGGCGCTGGGCTGGTTCCACCCCGGCGAGGGCGAGTACCTCGGTACCGAGGAGGCGATTCAGGAGGAGCTGCGCGAGCTCGACGCACTGCGCCGGCTGCCTGAGCCGATGGCACCGCTGCGCGACACCGACGGGCCGGGGGCGAAGGTGATGCCGCCGACGGAGGAGCTCTTCCCGGGCGGCTCCTGGGAGCAGCCGTGGATCGCCGGCACCGACGGCGAGGACCTGGCGCTCGACTACCAGGCGGGCGGCGCCTACGCGACGGTCGAGGGCGAGGGCGAGCTGCAGGTGGAGATCGACGGCGAGTGGCGCACGATCCCCGCCGGCCCCGCGCCCGGCCTCCGCGTCCTCGCCGAGCACCCGCGCCACGAGGCCCACAATCTCGTCCTCCGCCCCGCCCCGTCCGTCAAGATCTGGTCGATCAGCTTCGCCCCGGGCATGCCGTAGGGTCGCGCTTCAGCTACTGGTTACCCGAAACGCCGCCGTGTACATACGTTCGTGGCGGAAGCGGCTGGCAGGAGCGAGGTCCTTGGTGAACCGGTACCAGCCCGGCTCGGCGTTGGCCGGAACGTGGAACCGCATGCACCAGCCGGATCCGCCACCGCCCATCGACAGCCCAATCAGGAGCGAGCCTCCAGGATGGCCACTGGGATAGTGGACCCATCCGCCGGCATCGAAACGCTGAACGTCATAGTCGAGACCGAAGAAGACCCCTTCCGTTCCCGGGTTCTCCACCCGCGCGTATGCGGTCTGCCCCGGACGAAATGTCGGCCGGTTGACCGCGATGCGCGCATGAAAGGTCCGATGCACTACGCGCAGGTATTCCGAGTAGCTGCCAAGCAGTTCTCCGCTCTGCAGGTTGTGGAATTCCAAGTCGTACCTGTAGAGGGCGGGGCCGGCGGGCACCCGGAGCCGGAGATCGATTTCGTCCGGATGAGAAACTTCTTCGAGGCGAAGGGTCCGCTCTTCCACCGTTCGCAGGACTTCCCCACGACTGTCGATGCGGGAGACGCGCACCGTGAGTTCCCAGTTCAAATGCAGCGTTCGGCGGGGGAACGTTTCGTCGAAGAAGCCGAAGCCGACACTGCTTTCGCCGACCACCACCGGGAATGAAAAGGCATAGAGGCTGAGCTTGCGTGGCCCGAACGGCAGCTTCTCGGGTGGACGCCGGACCGGTGGCAGGGCCTCGAGCGGCGCCCGATAGTCATGCACGGGAACCCCTTTGCACCATGGCTTGCCGAAGGTCTGCATTTCGCTCGCGCTCGCCGGAATGGCGTGGGTGCAAAGGATCGCCAGCAACGCAGCGAGAGCTGTGGTCAGGCGGCGCATCTATCCACTACGGCGAAAAACGGGGCGTCGTCACTAGGCCCGCGTCGCCAGCTCCTCACGAATCTCCCTCGGCAGCATGAAGCGGACGTCCTCGTGGACGGTGCGCAGCTCGGAGACGTCCTCTGCGCCGCGCTCGCGGAAGAGCTCGACGAGGCGTTCGACCAGCTCCTCGGGGGCGCTTGCCCCGGAGGTGATGCCGACCGTCTCGACGCCCTCCAGCCAGGACTCCTCGACCTGGGCGTGATTGTCGATCAGGTGGGAGGCGGCGCCGTGTTCGCGGGCGACCTCGACCAGCCGGTTCGAATTCGAGGAGTTGGTCGAGCCGATGACGAGGACGAGCTCGCACTCGCGGGCCAACTGCTTGACGGCGATCTGGCGGTTGGTCGTCGCGTAACAGATGTCGTCGGACTTGGAGCTGACGATGCCGGGGAACTTCGAGCGCAGGGCGGCGATCACCTCGGCGGTCTCGTCGACCGAGAGCGTCGTCTGGGTGATGAAGGCGACCTTGTCCGGATCGGGGACCTCGAGCGTCTCGACCTCGTCGGCGGTTTCGATCAGGACGATGCTGTCGGGCGCCTCGCCGGTCGTCCCTTCGACCTCCTCGTGGCCCTCGTGGCCGATCATGATGATCGTGTAGCCGTCGGCGGCGAAGCGACGGGCGGAGACGTGGACCTTGGTCACCAGCGGGCAGGTGGCGTCGATCGTGCGCAGGCGGCGGTCGGCGGCGTTCTCGTGGACGGCGGGGGCGACGCCGTGGGCGGAGAAGACGACCATCTCCCCCTCCGGCACTTCGCCCTCCTCCTCGACGAAGATCGCGCCCCGCTTGGAGAGCTCCTCGACCACGTGCTTGTTGTGGACGATCTCCTTGCGGACGTAGATCGGCTCGCCGTAGAGCTCGAGCGCGCGCTCGACGGTCTGCACGGCGCGATCTACGCCGGCGCAGTAGCCGCGCGGGGCGGCTAGCAGGACCCGTTTCGGGGCCGCCACGGCAGGAGAGGACATGACCGGAGAGTAGCTAGCATCGCAGCATGGCATCGCACGCTGGGCAACTGGAGCGACTGACGGCGGTCGACGCCTCGTTCCTGACCAACGAGACGTCGGCAAGCCACATGCACATCGGCGCGATCCTCGTCTTCGAGGGGCCGCCGCCGAAATACGTCGACTTCGTCGAGCACGTGCGCGGCAAGCTCGACAAGGTGCCGCGCTTCCGCCAGCGCCTGGTCGTGCCGCCGCTGGAGGCGGGCCGGCCGCTCTGGGCCGACGACGTCAACTTCAACCTGACCTACCACATCCGCCATACCGCGCTGCCCGAGCCGGGCGGCGAACAGCAGCTTAAGCGGCTCACGGGGAGGGTGTTCTCCCAGCAGCTCGACCGCTCCAAGCCGCTCTGGGAGATGTGGCTGGTGCAGGGTTTGGAGCGCGACCGTTTCGCGATCCTGACCAAGACCCACCATGCCTCGGTCGACGGCGTCGGCGGCGTCGACATCAGCACGGTCCTGTTTGACCTCGAGCCGGTGCCCGAACCGGTCCCCAGCAAGGACGGCTGGGTGCCGGCGCCCGAGCCGACGACCGCCGAGCTGGTCGCGCGCGGCATCACCGACGCGGCGGCGGCGCCGGTGAAACTCGCCGCACGGGCGGTCGAGGCGGTCCGACACCCGGAGTCCGCCGCGCACAGGGTGGGCGAGGCGATCGAGGGTCTCGGCGAGGTGGTCGGCGCCTTCGCCGACCCGGCCCCGGACGTGCCGCTCAACGGCAAGATCGGCCCCCACCGCCGCTTCACCTGGGCGCGTTCGGAGCTGGCCACCTTCAAGCTGATCAAGGACACCCTGGGCGGCACGGTGAACGACGTCGTCCTCGCGGTCGTCACGGGGGCGCTGCGCGAGTGGTTGCACAGTCGCGGCATCCGCACCGAGGGGCTCGAGCTGCGTGCCCTGGTGCCGGTCTCGATCCGTACCGAGGACGAGCGCGGCAACCTCGGCAACCGGATCGCGGCGATGCGCGGGCCGCTGCCCGTCTACGTCGAGGACCCGGTGCGCCGCCTGCGCGTGGTCAGCGAGGAGATGGAGGGCCTGAAGCGCTCCAAGCAGGCGCTGGGCGCGGAAGTGATCGCCCGCTTCAACGACTTCGCCCCGCCGACCCTGCTCGCCCAGGCCTCGCGGATCAACTTCTCGACGCGGCTGTTCAACATGATCGTCACCAACGTGCCGGGGCCGCAGATCCCGCTCTACGTGCTGGGCCGGGAGCTGGAGGAGGTCTTCCCGGTCGCCTTCCTGCCCCAGAACCACGCCCTCGCGGTGGCGATCATGAGCTACCACGGCCACGTCGGCTTCGGCCTGCTCGCCGACTACGACTCGATGGAGGACGTCGAAGAGATCGCCGCCGGGCTCAACCGGTCGCTGGCCGAGCTCGAGGAGGCGGCACGCGCCGTCGCCCCGGCCTGACCGTGGCCCTTCTCGTCGCCCTCTTCATCGTCGTCCCGATCGTCGAGCTCTGGGTGATCATCGAAATCGGCTCGCTGATCGGCGTCTGGCCGACGATCGCCCTGCTCCTCGCCGACGCCCTGCTCGGCTCGCTGCTGCTCCGTCACCAGGGCCGCGGCGCCTGGCGGCGCTTCAACGAGGCAATCGCCGAACGCCGCTTCCCCGGCCGCGAGGTGGCCGACGGGCTGCTGATCGCGATCGGCGGCACCCTGCTGCTGACGCCCGGCTTCGTCACCGACGTCGTCGGCGCGATCTTCCTGATCCCGCCGACCCGCGCGATCGTGCGCCGGCTGATGCGCGGCTACGTCGGCAGGCGCTTCGTGATCGTGGGCGCGCCGGGGGCGCGCGGCCCACACCCCCCGAGTCACCGCACCTACGACTACGACTCGACCGCCGAGGAGATCGACGGCGACGATCCGCAGCTGCCGGGAAGCTGACTACCGACTGTCAGGCACTGGAACGGCTACCACTGCGAGTCCGTCGATCCCGCTGAAGTCGCCCGGGTTGCAGGTGTAGACGGGAAGGTCGTTGGCAAGGGCAGTGGCGGCGATCATCGCGTCGTAGGCGCGGGCAGCCGTCTTGCGCCCGGATCGCCGCAGTGAGGCGGCTACCTGTCCGAACGCGCGAGCAGCGCTCGCGTCGAAGGGCAGGGGGACGAAATCTGCCTCTGCCTGCTGCAGATGGGCCTGGCGCCTCGCTCGCTCCTCCTCGTCGTCGGTCACGAGCGGACCCACAGCGAGCCCTGCCAACGTGACGGCCGTGACCAGCGGTTCGGTGGGAAGCACGTCGGCGTCTTCGAGGCTTCCCAGCAGGACGACGGTCGACGTATCGAGGACCCCGCGTGTCGGGCGGCGTGACTCCTCGCTCACAGGTTCGGATCCAGCACTCGGTCGATGTCCTCGCGCAGGGCAGCTGGATCTATGACGGGCAACCGACGCCAGCGGTCGATCAGAGCATCAGCCGAAAGCGGGGGGCGCAAGGCCCTCAGCTCGGCAACCGGCGCTCCGGCCCGCGTGATCGTGATCTGCTCCCCGCGCGCAGCCCGATCGACGACATCCCCGCCGTGGTTGCGCAGCTCTCGAATGGTGACGTCTGCCATTTTTGGCAGTGTATCACGCGTGATACACACCCCTCCTCATCACGCTGCGTCCCCGAATAGGCTTCGCCGCCATGATTGAAATCGCCCTGGCGGCTGTGGGGATCTTGCTCGGGTTTGGCGAGTTCTACATCTGGCATAACGGCCTCCTCTGGCACGACAGCCCCAAACGAGACCCGCGCAACTTTCCTCCTAGCTAGCCGCTGAGGATGTGTTCAGTGCTACGGCGGCGCGGATGAGGTCCTTCAACGCGTCCTCATCGATCTCGTCCCCGTCGTGAAAATCGATGGCGCGCCTGGTGTTGCCCTCGAGGCTGGAATTGAAGAGGCCCGAGGGGTCCTCAAGCGAGGCGCCCTTGGCGAAGGTCATCTTGACGGCGCTCTTGTAAGTCTCGCCGGTGCAGATCATCCCGTCGTGGTACCACACGGGGACACCCCTCCATTTCCACTCCTCGACCACTTCCGGATCGGCCTGCTTAATGAGGGCTCGGATCCGAGCGAGTATCTCGCCTCGCCAGTCGCCCAGTTCCTCGATCCTCGCGTCTATCCGCTGAGAGGGAGACTCCTCTCCTTTTCCCTGCTCAGAAGCCTTGGAAATGCTCGGCACAAAGAAAGGCTAGCAGTCAAAGTCGGCTATTCGGCGGCGGGCTGTGGTTCTTCAGAGGTCGCTCCGAGCGTCGCAGCGCCTCGCGGGGTCGGCCCTCCCGTAGAAGCGGAGAATGGCAGTGTCGTGGTCAGGGTTTCGGGCATTGGGAATCCTGGGGACTCCAGAATGGCGCCTGTTAACGCCCGCGTGGCGATCCAGGAACCTGCCACCGGCTTCAACCCTTCGTACAGCACTATCGCCAGACCGTCGATCACCGCATCTTCGCTCCCGACGAGTCCGGTCTGAAGGCCAACGAAAATGTCTCCCAGAAGGGGTCTTAGCTTTTCGACATCGCCCGATTCAACCTTGATTGCGAATGCGGTGTGCTCGGCTGCATCGGGCAGTGACAGCGACTCGATCGTCACGCTGGAGATAGCACTAGATGCGGCCTTTCGCAAAACAGCGATATTGGATTCAAGTTGGACACGAGCTGCATCAGGAGAAACGGTACCGAGTTGCCGAAGTCCCTTGGTGGCATCAGGTGGAGGAAGTGTGCCGGTCAATTCGCCGACGACAGCGGGAGAGATCGCATCTGGCGACACCCCGGTTGAGGTCAGCTGATATCCCGTCACGCCAGGAGCCTCGGTTGCCAGATCCGCGGCGAGCACCCGCACTCGCCACGCAGCATCGGCTACGGCGTATGGATCGCTGATCTTGGAGAGCGCCAGGTCTCGGGGCACTTCGACGGCGAGGACCTGGCCTTCGCCGTTGTAGCCGGACGTGCTCGCGATCAGTTCACCGCGTGTTCCCGGCAGGACTTCCTGAAGGTCGGCTGAAACCGCGGCTGGCCCCGGTGCCGACGCTGCCACGGCTCCCTGGCCTCCATCCTTGAGCAGGATGAACCCGCTCAAGAGCAGAAGGAGCAGAGCCCCCATTGCCGGGAGACGCCACGTAAACCGAGGCCGTGCGTTGAGGTTCCTCATCCCACCACCTCAATGCGTAATGGTGAACGGACTCGGCGGATTTGGAACGGTCCAACCTTCGTTGTTGGGATAAACACCGGTGTTTTCCGGGTTTTTGATCACGAACTGACCGCCACGGCCCGGTTCGTTGAACGAGCTCCAAGACGGGGCATTGGCGTAGTAAGCCGATGTCGAGGAATACACCGGCGAGCTATTGCGTGCGATCTCCCCGCCCACCGCCGGATATCCGGTTTCAAAGTTGGTCTTGTAGGTGCCGACGACCGCCAGATTCTGCATCGCATTCCATTCGGCGGTTTTGGCCGTCTTGTGGTAGACGGAGAAGACATCGTTGTTGCCGGGAGATTCACTGCCGAAGTACTGGCAGTGGAAATTTGAAAGTTCGTTAGCAGAGCCTTTCGTCTTGTACTCGGTATAGAGCGTCCAGTTGGAAACGGTCCCGCAGTTATCAGCCCCATGTCCTGGAGAAGTGAGGATGAGCCCCGACTGCACAAGACCAGGGGTCGAGCCGTAGTCGCTCTGCTCGACCACCCGATGCACCACGAACTCCCCTTCGACGGGGGCCGGGGTCAATTTCGGCACAAGTATGTCTACTTCAGAGCCTTCCTTCGTGTAGATATAGGCCCTCGTGCCGAAGGTGTTCGCATCGGCCGGGGCGATCCTCAGCAAGAGAGCGCCGAGGCTGGCCAGAGAGACGCTCAGCGCCCAAATGACGATCTGGTAGGTCGATAGGGACAGCAGTCCCGGGCGCAGCGGAGACTGAGCGATTCCCCTGTGTTGCATTGCCCGACCCTAATTGAACGAGAAATTTTGGATTGTTAAGTTATTATTATCTATTCCCCGGGCCCTACCGCCAGGTAGCGATCGAAGATCGCCCCCGCCGTCAGACCTCTCAAATCCACGCTGTCAAGCTCATCCTCCATGCCTTCAGCTTCGAATTTGTCGATGAGTGCGACCGCCAGCTCGAAGGTCGCGAGGGAATCGAGTCCCAGGTCCCTCGTCATCAAGCTGTTCCGATGGATCTTGTCGGCTTGGACGCCGGAGATTTTGGAGACAACGCCGATATAGCACTCCCAGGCGGCGTCACCTGCGCTATTCGCCACGCCGACTCCCGGCCCGCTCTACCAGCTTGGACGCTTCAGCCCAGTCATCGCGGAATATGGCGAGGATTAGATGGTCCCACCATTCGCCGTCGAGATAGTGATGCTCCCTGAGCCTCCCCTCTACTTTGAAGAACCTATCGGCCCCACTCGCGAATTGAGGGTAGTTGTACTCAGCTGTATCGAGGTAGAGCTTGCGAAAGCTCCAGCACTTGAAGACATAGTCGACAAAGAGACCTATCCCCAGCATCATCATCGCTGAGTTGCCGTCTGGATCGAAACTCAACGCCGCCAGGTGCGCATGGGCATCCTGAAAATCTGCTGAGAAAGCCGTAACCAGGCCAATCCGACTGTCGTCCCCCGCCTTGAGGATCATGAATTGCGCAAGGACCCCGGCGGATCGCTGCTGAATCCATTCCTGATAAGCCGGGGTTGCGCCCCTAAGGCCCCACCGCGACGCCATCGCGCCGCTGGTCTCAACCAGATACAGGTAGGGATAGTCCTCCGGCAAGACGGCCCGCAGATAAAGGTGGTCGTTCCGCAAGCTCGGAGCCGCAAAGCGCGCGGCGCGCTTGGTGACGAGCGGATCGGCACCCGCGCCTTGGTTTTCGCTATGCACTCCCAACCTCCCGCAGTCGCATTACAAGGGGACGATTACAGGCATCCAGCCGAGCCTGGGGCAATCTCATCGGCGCCGGCGCTGCACCGCACTTTTGCCGGATAGCCTATGTTTAATCAAATAGATTGCAAATGATCGTCAATCCTAGAGGACTAGACCAGTGCAGCCCCGCTCTGTCATAGCGCTAATTTGCGCGGCTTTTATCGCGTCTCAAGGAATCGCTCCCCCCTGGTCTTTGGCGGATGGAGATGCGGTCACGGAACCGCCCCTGGTCAAGGTGCCGAGCGTAAAGGGCCTGCATCCGGGAGCGGCCGAACGGCGACTCAAGCGATGGCACTTCGCCGCCGAATACACGTCTCTCAGCAATCTCTGCGCCGGCATTCCTCCCGGCGGGCGCATTCTGCGCCAGGACCCAGCGCCCGGAACTCTTGCGCCTGCGTTCTCGACCATCAAGCTCCAAGACAGCTGCCACTCGGAGGGATCTCGGCCAAAAGTCGTGGTCCCCGACGTCACCGAAGGCGACAGCATCATTCGGGCTTACGCCAGGCTCCGCTACCACAGCCTCAGGGTGGCAATCCCTGTTTCCTTCTCCGCCGCGTCCCTCTGTTTGCCATCGGCATACGTCCAACGGCCGCGAGCCGGCGCGAGAGTAGCCCGCGGAGCGGTGGTCAGGCTGACGGACCTACGCTGTGCCCTCGCGTCTCCGGTAGCTCCCGTACCGACACCACCACCGGTCGTCGTGCCCGACCTGACTATGAGCCCTGTGGCGTCGGCCATGGCATGGACCGAAGCGTCTGGCCTGTTTTGGGAAACAGGTGAACTCGCCCCCCTGAAACCGTCATGGCGAATGCGTCTGTTTGACAACTACATCGTGACAGCGCAAAACCCGAGCGCCGGTTCAACGGCGTCCCAAGGCACGGCCCTGAAACTCACGGCAGAGGCTCGCTGAACGCTATATCGACGACCTGCCAGCGGCAACTCTCATCTTCGAAAAAGAGCAGACCCTCAAGCCTGCCTAGAAGTCAAGTGCGAACTTGGCGTCCTCGGACATCATCTCCGGACTCCTAGTATGGGATTTTCCTGCAAATAGGCTAGTTCTGTTCATCATGGGGATGTTCTTGGCGATCGGATGCGCTTTCCCCCCATGGAAATACCTCCACCCGGCAGGGTGCGACCTGTCGGTGACCACAATTGGGCCGCCTACGCTGGATGCGGGCTGAGCCCAAAGGCTGTGAGATCTGCAGGCGTTGATCACCGATGAAGCGCACCGCTTCAGAGTCGTCGTTCCAGACCCGGCGATGCCAGAAATAGCTGGCCGAGTCCGGCCGGCTATTCGTCGTAGGTAGAGATCCGCTCCTGCATGTCGCGGACTCCACTGGCAAGGAGCAGATCGATCGCGTCGAGAGCACGCGAACGGAGATCGGGGTCATCGGTGGAACTGTAGGCGCGCATCGCCAGATTGCTGGCCTGGGGAGCATCAGCCGCGGCCGAGGTACGGATGTCGGCGGCGCTTCGCCCGGTGCCCTCGGCGAAGCGCAGGGCGGCGCGGAGCATCAGCTCCGGAACCACGGCGTCGGTTTCCTCGAGCCGCATCAGGATCATCGTCGGGTCATCGATGTAGGCGGGAGAGTCCATGAAGGCCGTGGCCAGCCCCTCGAGCTCGCCGAGCTCGTCGGCCTCGAGCTGGTGGACCCAGTTGGCCGCCTCGTGTCGGACCTCCTCCTCCGGGTCGGCGAAAAGCGCGAGAAGCCAACCTTCACAGCGCTCGCGGAGCTCCTCGCGGGCGACGTTGGCGGCGGCGACCTGGGCAATGCCCTTGCGCTGGGCCGGGCTGCCCGCGAGCGCCGCCTCAGCGAACTCGGCCGCGGCCCCGATCTCAAAGGCACAGATGGCAACCCGCCGCGCCCCGGCCTGCTGGACCTTCTCGAGCTCAGAACCCAGCATACGCTCCACCACCGCTCCAAGAGACTCCCAATCGGGGAGGGCGCGGTAGCTGAGGAAGCGCTCGACCGTCTGTGCGGCGAGCAGCTCATCGTCGGCCTCGATCAGGCCCGAGAAGAGTGCGGTGGCGAGCTCCTGGTCGTGGCGGGAAAGCGTCGTCAGCGCTTCTGCAGCGCAGGCCCTGACCGCGAGAACCGGGTCGGCGACGAGGCTCCCCAGGGCCTCGCGGTAGAACTCGACCCGCTCGGCGTGATCGAAGATTAGGGCGCTGATCGTCACCGCGGCGGCGCCGCGGACGCTGTTGATGCCGGCGGTGAGGATCTCCCCGCCCCAGTACTCGGTCTCGCCCTCTGCGGGCCGCCAGGAATCGCGCTCGGGATTCGGATCCTCGCGTGCATACCAGGCGACGATCTCGAGCACGTCGGTAGGGATCTCCTCCTCGGCCAACTTGCGCAGCGGATCACCGATCCAGCGCCCGCAGGGGCGCCCCGGCAGGGCGTGGCAGCGGCGCAGGAGCTCGAAGGCAAGCCCCGGATCGGGGTCGGACTCGGGATCGATCAGCCCTCGCAGCAGCGCTTCGAAGTAGGCGACGTTGACCTCATCGCCGAGGCCGATACCGAGGCGGGCGAAACGGTCGGGCTCGCGCTTGGCCGCCGCCTCGAGCTGGCGGGCGACCTGTTCGGCGCCACCGGTGACGCCCTCATCGGTGTAGGTCCGCTCCTCGCCGACAAAGAGTTCGATCGCCGCCAGCCACTGCTGATCGCTCATCTCGGCGGCCTCGGGCTCAGGGATCGGCGAGCCGACAAAGCCCCCCCGCACCCGACTCGGCGCCAGCTCCTCAACCGCGTAGGGGAAGCGCTCTTCGAGCTCCGCCAGTCGCTCGCAGCCCCGCTTTGAGAGGCGCGCGGGGTCGAGGGCGCTGAGCAGGACGAACTCGGTCTGGCCGCGATAATCGGTGGCCTCATCGCGACGCTCGAAGGCGGGGAGGAAGCCGATCAGATTGTCCTCCAGGGCCGCGAAGAGCTCCTCGCTGCATAGCGGCGAGCAGGCCTGAAGGAGCCCGCGGGTGACCCAGTAGCGACTCCCCGCATAACCGCTGCGCAGGCGAGCGGGAGCGGCGATCAGGGTCTGGGTCGCCTGATCGGCAAAGGCCGCGGGATTCGCCTCCCAGGCGCGGTAGAGAAGAAAGCGGGGGGTATCGAGCTCGACCGCCTCAAGCAGATCGGCCGAGCGCCGGCGCCAGTCCGCAGGGTCTGTCTCGGCAAGCGACCGCGCCGTCAGCTCGGCGATCCCGAGGACAGTCTGCGCGAAGCTATAGTCGGAGTCGATCGGGCGGTAGGCCCAGACGGTGTCGGGTTCCACGCCTTCGTCTGACTCGCCCACCGCGCAGGCGCGAGCGCTGCGCAGGATCGCCGTCAGCAGGACATCGAGGACCTGCGAGGGCTCAACCACAGCCAGCTCCCGGATGAATTCCTCCATCGAGCGCCCCGCCGGGAAGAGCTCGGCCGCGAAGGGATCCTCCCCGCGCTCCTCGCCGCGGGCATAGGCGCGGTCAAAGACGGCGCCGAGAAGCTCGGCCGCCCAGGCCGGCTCGCTCTCGGGCAGGCCACGGGCAGCGTGCCAGAGAGCTTCGGGCTCCTCATCGTAGCCCCCCGAGAAGAGCAGGCGTAGGGCGAGGTCGAACAGACCCCGGTTCTGTTCGAGGCGGCCAAACTGAAGGATGCGGCGACTCCACGGCTGCCAGTCATCCCCAGCACCCAGCTTCGGGTCAAGCAGAGCGGCGACCGCCGCCGGCTCATCGTCGACAACGGCGAAGAGCATCGAAGCAGCGCGTTCGCGATCGGCCTGCTCGCTGCTCTCAATCCACTCTGAGACGGTGCCGATCTCGACCAGTATCCGAAACCAGGCCGGCTGGCAGGCGGTATACCAGGCCGCCGGGTGCTCGCGGCGCTCGGCGTCGCAGACAAAGCCGCGGATCGAGTCCCAGAGCTTCTCGCTGGGCTCGGCCTCCTCACGCAGGATCGTGAAGACGACGTCCTTGATGTGGAACCGGATCCCCTCGTCGCCGAGCAGCTCGACGACCGTCTGCTCATAGGTGGCCCGATCGGCTTCGCGCTGATAGTTGATGATCTGGCGCACCTGGGCGCGCCGCTCGAGATGCTGCTCGGCGCCCTTCAGAAGCACGTTCAGCGACCCCCCACGCTCAAAGAAGGAGCGGGCGAAGACGTAGTCGAGGTAGCGGTCGTGAAAGAAGCGCACCCGCTCATCGGAGCGCTGTAGGACCCCGTCGGCGATCAACCCCTCGAGCTCCGCCTCGAACTCCGCGAGCTCGGCGATTGGCGCCTCACTAAGGCCGCGCTCGGCAAGGAGTGCGGCGAGCGCGCTAACCGCCGCCCAGCGCGCCTCGATCTGCTCGGCGCTGCGCGGGCTCACGGACCGACCTCGGCGTGGGCGGTGTAGCGCCCGAGCAGATCGTTCTCGGTCTTGAAATCGAACTCGCCGGCGTTGCGGCTCTCGACCAAGAAGAAGAGATTCTGCGGCACCCGCAGCAGCTCGAGCTGATCGGCCTCGAGGATGTCCGGATCGATCTCGGCGCGGACCAGTGCCGAGCGAACCGACTCCGCCGACCAGAGGCTGAGCTCGATCCGCCTCTCCTCGCCATCAAAGCGCGAGATCGCCGAGCGCACCCGCACGTCGTTCTCGAGATCGCTGCTCCGGCAGGAAAGGAGCACCGAGAGTCGCTCGTGGGAGTGCGCTGCCCGCAGGACCTCGCTGACGACCTCGGTCAGCCCCTGCGGGCCGCCGTAGGCCGCCGAAACCCGGTCAAGGCCGTCGATGACGAGCAGAGCTCGCTGATCCCCGACGATGCCGCCCAAAACATCCGCGGGAGCCCCCGGCAGGCCGATCCTCTCGCCCATCTCCTCGGCGCTGGCGACCCCGCCGATCCAGCGCAGGTCGATCGTCAAGACCGGCCAACCGGCCTCGGTAAGACGGCGGATCGCCTTGGTCATCGCCGTCGACTTGCCACACCCGGGGCGCCCGTGGACTATGACCGGCGACGCGGGCACGGGCAAGCTGAGGGCAGCGAGCACCTCCACGATCTCAGCAATCGCAAAGAGGTCATCGTTGATCAGGAGCTCATCCTGGCGCTCGAGAAACTCGGTGGTGACCTGGCGAATCGCATCGGGGACACCGACATCGCTGCGCCAGCTGCTCGGCCCCCAGCCCTTCTCCGCTAGGGCGGCCCAGACCTTGTCCTCATCGAGACGGCGGTGGGTGTTCTCGGCGATCAGCTCGCCGAGGTGGTTGACGACGTGGTCGGGATCCTCGGCCGCGACGTAGGCGCGGGCGCGATCCTGGTTTGCCTGGCGCAGCGTGGCGCTGTCCACGCTCGTGGTGGAGATTCGCCGCAGGAGCTCGTAGGCGCCTTCCTCGGAGATGTCCCCCCATATCTCGCGCAAGGAATCGAAGTCCTTACCCCCCTTCTTGGAGAGGAAATGGGCGAGGAAGCGCTCCAAGTCTTCGCTCATCCGGGCGCGCTCCAGGAAGGTGCGCAGGGGCTCGGCGCTGTCGGCGGAGCAGAAGAGACAACGCGAGCCGTCCTCGGAATCGAGCTTGTCCTTGAAGTCGGTGAGCACCCGCTTCAAGGCCGCCAGCGACCATTTGCCCTCGCTAGCGTTCTGGTGCTTTACCTGATGCCATTCCCGTCCTTGGGAACGGCGCATCGAGAACTCAAAGCCTTTGATTGTTCCCGGGGGCTCGAGCTCGAGCTCGGAGGCGCTCCCGGCGAGCAGGTCGAAAAGCATGTTCACAGTCCAGCGCGCCTCGAACTTCGCCGCCTCCTTGGAGGCACCGCCGCCTTTGAGCCCGCTCAAACCGCCCTCCCCAGCCTTCTGCTTATCACCAACGCCGCCTCCGCACGATGACGCTATCGCCTACGAGGAGCCGCCGCAGCCTGCGCGGCCGGCCCGCGACAGCCGGCCATCGCCAGCAGACCGACGAGGAGTGCGTCGCGCAGCGCATCGCTTCGTGCTCAAGGTTGATCCGCGGGCTGGCGCCGCTCAACTCTAAGCGCACCGCCTCGACCACGACCGAGCCCCAGGCCGGCGGTCGGCACCGAGCGCCACCTTGAAGGGTCCGTCGCCGGCGCCACACTGGGCGACGGATCAGGCGAGCGAGCGACCAGAACCCCGATAAGCAATGAACCAGGCAGAGGAAAACGAGCACCCACTCTTCGGGGTCCGCCGGCACGAGTGCGAGATCCGCGAGGAAGTCGAGGCACTCGAGGACTTCGCATTCCTCGACGCGGTCGGCAGTGTCTTCGCCGACATCATCGACACCGCCACCGAGGCGATGAAGGACACAGAAGACATCCGCCGCAGCGCGATGATCTATGCCTCGATCCGGGCCTTCCGCGCGATCCGCGCCGCTCAGGCGGTGATCTCAAGCGGTTACCCGCTCGAGGCCGAGCCCTTCACACGCATGACCCTTGAGCTTTTCGTCTCAGCCCAGGCCATCGTCGCCGATGAGAGCGGCAAGGAGGCAGGGCAGTGGCTCGCCGGCGAGCGCGCGAGGGGGCTCGCCAAGCGAACCCGGGAAGCGTTGCCGGACGGCGAGCTCTACGGCCACCTTTCGCAAGCAACCCACGGCGACCCGCGGGCGCTGCCGCGTGCCCTGATGCGGGTCTCCGAAGGACGCCAGACGATCAAGTGGGGCCCAGCACTCACCGATCAGACCGGCGAGCAACTCGTCCGCCTGGCCCTCGCCGGCCGCGAATTTTGCGTCCTGCTCGAACAGGTCGGGTTCGAGGAGCGATCCGAGCTGGACGCGATCGATGCTGGCCTCGCCCGCCGCTTGCCCGGCTGGCGCCCCGACGCCAAATGGGATACACCGAATGTCGTCTAGATCTCTCTGAAGATCCTCCTACCTCTCTAGGTGCTCATCCGGTGGGATCGTTACTTCGCCGATCTCGCGGCTGTGCCTGAGAGCCGCATCACGCAGCCGAAGACTGGCCTTCTCTCGGGTCAGGGCCTCGATCTCCGCTGCGATCGAGCCCCATTCCGACAGAGATACGCGGCTGCGGAACCGCTTCAGGGCGAGGATTTCTTCATCGATTTCACTAACCCTGCAGACGTCTATGTTTCCTTTGATGGTTGCGTCGGTGAGCATCGGGCCTCCTCGGTTGATGTCATCCAAGGATCTGCGCCGACCACCGGTGTAACCCACACAAAGACCCACAGATAAGACACAACCTGATCTCCCCCGCGCCCCATCCGTTGGCGTAGGCTGCTCGCCGCAATGACGGCCGTCGCGGTCCACATTCTGGGGAGGCTCGAGCTCGACGCTGGCGATGGCCAGCAGCGGCACCAGCTCCGCCCCCCGAACTCACCCATGGCGGACCTGATCCTCGGGAAGCTCGCATGGACCCAGAAACCGGCCCGCCACAGCGACCTGATCGAGATGTTGTGGAACCGCGGTGATTGGGACGCGATATGGAGTGCAGAGTCCCACCCGGACCCAGAGGAGCAGGCCCTCTGTAAGTCCCACATAAGGAAACACACCAAACTTCTCGGCGCCCGAATCAGTGACGCCCGTGGACCGTTCCGGGGGGTGCTCGCCCCGGACGACGTACTGACTCTCCTCTTCACGAAACGGAAGTCTCGTCAGGACACCTGGGTGCCCAAGGGAACGCTTGAACTATCACGTCGCTATCAGGACCTGACAGTAGACAGCGATCGCTTCCTGGAGCTGGCGAAGGCACCCTCTTCTGGCGAGAAGATCGCCGCACTCGAGCTGATCGAAGGACCAATTCTGGACGGCATCGAGGAGCGTCTGCCCGACCACGTCGATCTCAGCTGGCTCTGGGAGGCTCGAGCTGAACAGTGGGCCCTGATCGAAGGCCTGGTCGAAGATCTCGTTGGGCATGGTGGCGCAGAGCTCGACATCATCGTCGAGCAGATCTACACACACGGCGAAACGACTTCGCTCAGTGCGGCGATTGATGCAGGGAACGGGTTCAACCTCGCGGCATTTCGAGCCCCGATCTCCGCCAAGCACTCAGACCTCCTTCAGGAGCACGCCGGTGAGGACTTCAGAAACCTGGTCCGGATCTGGACTGGTCACGACGACCCTCTCGATGAGCCACTTGAGAACTACAAACGGCTGCAGCTCGAGTCCTGGTGGTCGGCGGTAGGGCCGACCAACACGATTTGGCGCCTCGCAGTTCTCTCCGAGCCCGAGCATGTCGATTCGTTGGCACTTGGATGTGCGTGCCTGCGCTGGGAGCCCAACCCGCAAGAGCTCGAGGACCTGCGGGCGCTCTGCGAGGAACCAGCCGCAGTGCTCCTGGCCTTGGCGGTTCCAAAAGATCCCGACCTTGAGCCCTCCCAGATTCTTGGACAGCCACCTGGTCTGCGCTTTGATTGGTACTGCGTCGACATCGAGCAGTTCCTGCGCCACGACGCTGCCGCGGAGCGGCCCGGATCGATCCTGGTACCGCTGCGAAACGAACTCAACCTCTCGCTCTTCTCCCTGCTTTGGGGGGCACACTGGGTGAAGGGCTTCTTCGCGCCGCTGAATAACCCAGCTTTGGCCGAGACGCCCCAGCTCGCTCACCTTGCTCACGCGGTGTACTCGGCCTCTCCCGATCCGAGCGCTGCCATCGCAAAGATGGGCTGGAACTTCTTCGACAAGGAGCTGCCGAGCTACGCCACAGCCTTCGATTCAGACGAGTTCCCGACGATCAGCTTCCGGCTCGGTCTCGGAGTTGCACTTCACCTGATCCGCGGTCAGCTGGTCGAGGATATCGACAGGCTGAAGGTGATCCGCAACTACTGCCCAGAGGCGCTCTTTGGGACGATAAACCTCTGGCTCTTCGCGCGCAGCTATCACGGATTCATGCTGCAAAGCGCACAGGTGGCGACGAACCACGCCGCGCTATTCACCAACCAGCGGTTGCTCCCCTTGGCTGCGAATTCCGTCAGGGAAACGCCGCACATGCTGCGCATGGCGGCCTGGAACGTGGTTCTCTGCTACCGCCAGCTCTACGCGAGCATCAGCCTCGTGCAGAAGCCGGCCGCCGGCGTCGCCGGCGAGGACCACAGCTTCTATGGGGGCGGCGGCATCGGCTACTTCCCCTGGATCAAGCTCGCGATGGACGGCGCCAGCTGGATGATCGAAGCCGAGGACCGCGGCACCGAAGAGGAACACGTCGACTTTCTCGATGAGCAGTCCCAAAACGAAAAGGCGATCATTGCCCCCTCTCACAGCCTCGCCGACGTCGGCCACACGCTGAACATCATTCCCAGGTGGCTGGCGCCACCGCACCACGTTCCGGTCTTGCTCTTCCCACCCGAGGACCGCTTCCTTGCTTACCCGAAATGGCTTTGGGGGCCGGGCGTGCAGGGCGCCCTTATGCCCCGCGGCCGCTGAAAGGAGACAACGTGAAGATTCCATCCGAGGCCAATGACCGTCGCAGGCTGGTGCGAGACACCTACGTGCCGGCGATGGACCTGCGGCCCTTGATTGACGGCGAGTTCGTCGATACCGGTGGGGGGCGCAGCCTCGCCATCGTTGACCCCACACTCGGAACGACCCTCGTCGAGATGCCACTCGGCGGACGCGGCGAGGCAGACGCCGCCCTCTCGGCGGCGCGCCACGCATTCGACAGCGGGCCCTGGCCACAGATGGCGCCGGTCGAGCGGGCCGAACGTCTCGAACGACTATCGGCGCTGATCGAGAATCGCCTCGAGGAGCTGGCCTTGCTCGAGGCCGCCGACGTCGGCAAGCCGGTTGCGGGGGTGCGCTCTTGGGACATTCCCAACGCCGCAGAGGTCTACCGCTTCTACGCCCAGCTGGCCCGAGACCGCAAGCCCACCCGCCTGGGTAAGGCCTCCGGATTCGCGATCACAGACGAGCCGTCCCCGGTAGGAGTCTGCGTGGCGATCGTGCCTTGGAACTTCCCTTTCCCCAATATCTCATGGAAGGTCGCCCCCGCCCTTGCGGCAGGCTGCACCGTCGTCGTCAAGCCAGCCGAGCGCGCGCCGCTCTCCGCCCAACTCCTCGCCCAACTAGTCGTCGAGTGCGACTTTCCGCCCGGCGTCTTCAACATCGTGATGGGGATCGGCGAGGAGGTCGGAGCGGCACTCGTCACCGATCGGCGCACCGACAAAGTTACCTTCACCGGCTCGGCTGAGACCGGCCGCGAGATCGCCCGGCTCTCGGCCACCCACCTGCCGCGCCTAACGCTCGAGCTCGGCGGAAAGAACCCGAACGTAGTGATGGCTGATGCCGACCTCGACGCTGCACTACCGGGAACGGTGGACGCCTTCTTTGCCGTTGCCGGGCAAAACTGTTGTGCGGGAAGCCGCACCCTTGTCGAGGCAGCGATCTTTGAGGAGTTCACCGAACGCCTCGTCGAGCTTGCCGCTGCCAGGGTGCTGGGCGACCCGCTCGACGACGCAACCGAGCAAGGTCCGCAGATCGATGCCGAGCACCTACGGAGGATCGAATCCTACGTCGAGGCGGCGCTCGAAGGCGGAGCCCGTCGGGTAACGAAGCGCGAGGAATTCGAGCGCGGTTTCTTCTTCTCGCCAACGATCCTCACCGACCTCGACCCCGGGGCTCCGATCGCACGCGAGGAGGTCTTTGGTCCGGTCGGCTGCCTCTTGCCCTTCGCGGATAAGGAGGAGGCGATCGCGATGGCCAATGACACCGAATTCGGTCTCTCGGCCTCACTGTGGACGAGCGAAACCGACTTCGCCGAGCGCTTTGCCCAGGCTGCCCGCGTCGGTACCTGCTGGATCAACTCCTTCGGTCTGTTTGAGACCGTCGCCCCCTGGGGAGGAACCAAGGGCTCGGGGTTTGGGCGCGAGCTGGGCAGCAGGGGCCTGGAGCCCTTCCTCAACCCGAAGACGGTGTATCGACCGGAGTAGGCGAGGTGTCGACCAACCACCTCTGGCAGCTGCGTCCCTACTCATATGCCGATCTACTTCTGCTCCTGGCGGCAGCTGGGGCCGACACTGGAGAGGCAATCGGAGCCAGCCTGCTCTGGTTCGGGTTCCTGATCCACCTCGAGTGGCGACACCACGATGTCGGGCGTCTTCCTTGGCCGGCATGGGCCTGGCTCGTGCCCTGGATGGGCGGAGCGATCATACTCGCCACTCCGCTCATAATCCCGTTCTTCGCGCTTGCGGCGCTTTACGCACTGAAGAAGCGCTTCGCGGTGATCTCGGCGACCTCACCCCTGCTCAACGGTGCCCTCAAGGTGGCGCTGCTGCTTCCCCTGGGCGGCATCTCGGGCGCCCTGCTCGCCGTCGTCTTCTTCGCCGCAACCGCTCGCAATTTCGCCGGCGACCTGCGCGACGCGGCCAAGGACGCCGCTGAGGGAGTCGCAACCGTGCCGGTGCTCCTCGGCTACACCAAGGCGACGCCCTATGTCTATCCGCTCAGCCTCGGCGCGACCTCAGCGCTTTGGACTATCTGGGGCAACCTGCCGCTTTGGGCGTTGGCCACCGCCTGGGCGGTGGAGCTAGCCACCTACCGGTTGACTCCGAGGTGAGAGGATCGGCCTGGTGGACACCAGCGAAGATCAGATCGCGAAAGCTCGGCGCTTTGCCGGGCGTTCGGCGCTCGTCACCGGCGCCGGTGGAGAGATCGGCCGCGCGGTGGCCGCAGCCCTCGCCGCCGAGGGCGCCCTCCTCACACTCGTTGACAAGGATCCCGAGCGCCTTGAGCTTGCCCGCGGCAAAGTCGAGGCCGTGGGCGCGAAAGCTGCGTGCTTTAGCGCCGACGTCTCCTCGCCGCGCGATGGCGAGGAGATGGTGGCTATGGCGGAGAACACCTACGGACAGCTCGAGGTGCTGATCACCTGCGCCGGCATCCTCCACGCTGAGGACGGCAACGCGGAGGAGCTCAGTGAGGAGGCTTGGCATGAGACGCTCGCCGCCAACCTCACCGGCGTATGGCTCAGTTGTCGGGCCGCGTTGCCGGCGCTGCGCCGCGCGGGTGGCGGCGCAATCGTCAACCTCTCAAGCCTCGTCGCGATGCGCGGCTCGGCGCCCTCCCAGCTTGCCTACACCGCCTCAAAGGGAGGCGTCACCGCTCTCACCCGAGAGCTCGCGGTCGCGCACGCACCCGAGTTGATCCGCGTCAACGCTTTGTGTCCTGGGTTGGTCGACACAAATCTCGTTCGGGAGTTGGTCGCGCAGCCTTCCGACCTAGAGATTCGCCTCGCTCAGGTCCCGGCTGGACGACTCGCCTCGCCGAAAGAGGTTGCCTCGGCCGCCCTCTGGCTAGCCTCCGAGGAAGCCGCATTCATCACTGGTACCTGCCTGCCGATCGACGGTGGGGCCAGCGCCGCCTTCATACCGCATGGGCTGGGGGAGCCGGGGTGAGGAGTGGACTTTGCTGAGGCGACTGGCCCCAGATTCGAGAGGGGGTGCTCCCAGCGCCCGACCTACATCTGCGTCAAGGCAATGAGACGCCGGCGGGGCAAAGACGATCGCAGGTCGCCGCCGGGCATATAAGCGGTCGGATGCGGACTTCGCATTATCGCCATCATCTCGGGGTCGGACGGCACGATCTACCTGCAAATCAACTGCTTTTGATGGCGGTGGAGACCGAGGACGCTGTGTTCAGTCAAGCGAGTGGTGCTTGCGTTCAGCCAGAGCATCTCTAAGCTCGACAATCGGCTCGCCTGGCGCTGGCTCGCGAACCTCAACCTTGATCGTGCCCTCAGTCGGAGGGCTGAGACCGTCCGCGCTGATCTGCCACTCGACCTCATAGATACCGGGAGGAGCTGCTCGAAGGGCGAACTCGGCGGTGTCGCGATGATCGTGCTGGTTGATGTGGCCGATATTCAAAGCGATGACGGTCGATCCGTCCTCGCGTGAATATTCCGCGCCAGCACCCCTGAACTCCTCCGGACGAGGGATGAGTCGGGACAGCGCCCCTCGGGCAAGGCGCGGGACCGCGTAGGGTCGCGGCCCCACGAGTCCATAGCGGCCGACGAACTCCGGACGTTCCGGCGGCTCGGGCACTTCCGGCGGGTGCTCCGGCTCCTCGAACTCCTCAGGGAAACGCAAGCGCAAGCGGGCAAAGTCAGCGGGTGCTTGTCCGTCCTCGCATACGCGAGCAACGGCACTGAAGTCCCGCAGCCGCTCATGGCGAGATGCTTGGAGCTGATCCAGCCATACCCGTAGTTCTTCGCCGTATTTTCGGACCTTCTCCTTGAAGGCGTGCAGTTCCTCATCGCTGGCGCCGCTGAGTGACGAGAGCGAAGCCGTCATCGATTGACTGAGATCGAAGACCCCGCCGAAGGCACCACGGGGCACCCTCGGCGTTGGCGCTCGCGGCATTGTTTCTAGGGCCTCGTGTTCTTGGGTCTTGACGATCTGGTCGATATCGAGCGGCCGAACCTCCCGCTCAGCGCCGACGATCAAGCCGAACGCCTCGTCGCCGGTTATCGCGTTCTCGATGCCGCGCAAAGCGGCAGCAACCCTAGGACGGGACGGCAGGAAGAGCAGAATCAGCGAGAGCACGCCTGGGAAGCCCAAGAGAAGGCTCAGACCCGCGATAACGCCGCTCGTGACGAAACCGATCATCCCAACGAGCACCGCGATCACGACTACGCCCCAGATTGCCTGGAGGCGCGTCGGGGGCCAGCGCAGCGTTCGCGCGAATGACTTCACCGCCCACGAGACTACGAGGCCCGGTGACCGCCTGCAGGAGTCCGAGTGGCAGTCATCACTCCAATCCCTCCGCTGCCTTAGCCAGTGTCGACACCGAAACGCCGAGCGCCGCTGCGATACCCCGCACCGTCACCCAAGACGGGTTGCCTTCCCCGCGCTCGATCAGGGACAGCATGTTCGGCGTGATTCCCGCCTTCTTTGCCAAGCTCTCCTGACTGGCCCCTTGCTTATTGCGCAGCTCACGGATCGCGTTGCCGAGGGCGCGCTGAGATTTCGGGTCTTGGGGAGTACGAGGTACCACAATAGATTTGGAGAAGTTGCTACGCTCCGGTCCTAAACATAAGTGGGGCCGCGTGCTGGAACACCGGCCCCGTGGCGACGGGTCAAGCGGAACCTGCCCCGCCGCAGCGGAGACGGTATCGAGGTACCGGCCCCAACAAGCGGCCCCCGGCGGTGCGCAAACACCAACCGAGGGCCTGACCACAAGGAGACGGTCCTCCCTATGGCTAAACGCAACCCTACGGATCGCGGGCAGTGCGATCCCCTCTCACCCGATCCCAAGGACAAGAAGGTCGAGCGCGCGGTCCTCGGCCTCCTCATCTACCGCTACCCCAAGCGGCTGACAATCCCTGAACTGTCCCGCGTCCTCAATGAGGAGAACGGCGGCTTCGACAGCGGGGACGCCGTCGAGCGAGCGGTCCGCGAACTGGTTGGCGCTGGCCTTCTGGAATGCCGCGCCGAGTTCATCGTCCCGACTCGCGCGGCGCTCTACTTCGATTCTTTGGACTCAGACTGATGGAGGTCCCCAAGCGGGCGGGAGGGCAGCGGTGAGCCCTCGCGCCCCAGCCTCAGCCCCACCCACGCCGGAGATGAAGGTCCGCTTCGGCCAGAACCTGGCTCGCTGCCGCGAAGGAGCCGAAGTCTCCCAAGAGGAGCTGAGCTTCCGCGCCTCGATCCACCGGACCGAGGTCAGCCTGCTTGAGCGCGGCGAGCGGATGCCGCGCGTCGATACCGCGCTCCGACTCGCCGGAAGCCTCGGCGTTCCTCTGGGCGATCTGGTCGCTGGTCTTGAGTGGCGACCTGGATACGAGATCGTCGTGCAGGGATCGTGGGAGGTGGTCAAGCGGAATGGTGCCGGTGCTGTCTCCGCCAACGACAGCGCGGCTGAGATGCCGGTCACCTCCCGATGACGGCCGGGTCGCGATCAAAAACCCCGTTCCCCTTCCCGGCCCTCGCCCGTTTCGCGGACAACATCTACCGCGCCCGAGAAGCTGCGGGCCTCGATCAGCGTGAGGCCGCAAAGCGAGCTGCCCTCCCGCGCTCGCGTCTCGACAAGATCGAGGGCGGCGAATACATCCCAACCCTGGACGTCCTGATTCGCCTCGCTGGTGCCTACTCGATCTCCGTCGGCGATCTCGTCAAGGGCGTCGCCTGGCGGCCCGGTTGGGTCGAGCACTCCGGCCCTGCCGAGTACCTCGTCTCGGATGACTGACCTTGAAGGCGCCGGGCGTTGCCATCGACCTTCTCACCGACCTTGACCATTGGCGTCGCTGTCCGCCCCGCGTGTGAGGCTGCCCGACCGTGCCGTATGAGCGGACCATCGAGATCGGGATCATCGACGGCGTCGTCGTGCGCCTCAGCCACTCGGGACGGCCGATTGAGCGCTACTCGGTCGTCCTCCTTGCCTTCGAGGGCGGCGAGTGGCAGACGATCCGCGTCTACGACAACCACCTCGGAACCCACCACATGCACCGCTACACTCGGCAAGGCGGAAAGCAACCCGAAACCCCGTTCCACGAGGGGCCGACCAACGAGGCCATTCCGGCCGCAATCGCCCACCTAAAAGCCCATTGGGAAGCGATAATCGAATCATGGAGAAGCTAGCCCGCAGCAAAAACACCCCCGGTACCGACGCCGCCTTCGACCTTCTCGGTCGTGTCGCTGTCGATTCCGAAACCGATGAGCGCTACCCGGATACAACGGTTCTCATCCCGGCCGACTCTCCCGATGCCTCAAGGCTGATGTCTCAAGCCGTGGCCGAGCGGAAGCCAATCGCAATCGTCTTCCCCGACGGCTCAGACGTGGTCTGGCGACCTCCGGCCGCTACGGGTCCGATTCTCTTGGTGGCGATCTGCCTGCTGTGGCTAGCCGACCACATCCGGCGCAAGCGAGACCGCCCCACCTTCGTGCCCCGGGAGTGGGTCACCGAGTTTCACGCGGCGGGCGGGCACAAACTCGCTGCATAGATCTACTCGTTTGATCAAATGAACGAGGGAACCGATTCGAGCACCCTGTTCGCCGTGGGTGCTGTCGGTGTGGTTGGCACGCTGGCCGGAGTGGTCCTGAATGACTTCTTGGCCCGAACGAGAGAGAAGCGAGCAGCCTCGGGCCGTCAACGCCGGGCCGTTACGGCAGTGATTGGAGAGCTGCTCGACGCAGCATCGATCCTCGACACGGCAATAAAACGACAAGCTTGGTGGCCACCCGGCGATGCCCCCCGAGATCGGGCGTGGGTGCAGTATGCCGACGACCTGGCTGAGGTTCTCAGCGACGAGCAATGGAACCGCGTCCGCATGACCTACGAGACCCTTCGTTCGCTCGACGCCTTGAGAGATGTGCCGCAACGACCAGCGCCTGCCGGGAGTTCGCCCGCAGAACAGGCGCAATGGCATCTGCGATGGCCTGACGCAGCATCATCTGCCACGGACAGCGCCCAGGCCGTCTGGCGGGCCCTAGAAATGCTCCGTCCGTTTAAGAGATAGCCCTCGACCTACCCGCAGAACTAGCACCGCGAGGGCGGCAGTCAAGGGCGCGAAGCGCCCGACCCCCGCAGGGGGTTGACGGCCGCCTGAGCGGTGCTTCAATCGCCGGTAGGTCGGGGCGGGAAATCATCGGCCGATGCTCAAGCCCTTGCCGAGCTGGCGCGCTCTCGCGGCGTGCTGGCCCAGGCCGAGGGCTCGCTGAGTCTCAAGGAGCCGCCGACGCGCTGCCTGCTGGCGTACTCGCTCGGCTCCGCGTTTCGCCTCGCGGCCAAAAGCTTTGTTCGGGTCGTTGACGCCGTGCCCCTGACGGTAGTGCTCGATCTGCGAAACGCCGCGATCCCATGCCTTCCGCTTGGTCGAATCGCTCGGCCTCTCCCCCAGCTCGTTCTTGATGTAAGCGGGCGGGGCGATCCGCGCCGCGATGATCGCCAGCTCGCGCCGCTGCGCGAGAACCTGATCGGCAACGACCAGCTCGCGGCGAGCGGCATCCCCGACTGCGGGCATGTCCACCAGCTCGGCCTCAAGGCGGGCAGTCTCCCGGCGCGACCTGGCCTCCCAGGAGTCGATGCGGGCCAGCTCCTCGCGGCGCTCGCGGCGCGGTAGAGCCTGCGCCGCCTCGCGCTCGGCCTCGAAGCCCTCGATGTGCTCGCGCGCTCGCTCAATCCGCTCCTGCAAGCTGCGCCGCTGGCCCTCCATGCTCTCCTCCCGGCCTGCGGCTGCGCGCAGCTCATCGCGCCGGGCGACCAGCTCCTCGGTCGGCAGACCGGAGAACTTCGAGCACAGCGCCTCGTCGTGCGCTGCGAGCTGCGCCCGGTCGCGCTCGGCGGCTTCGGCGATGTGCGGAATGCCCTGGCGCAGGTAGGGAGACTCCGGCGCGATCTCCTCGCGGTGGGTCTGAATCTCCGGCGTGGCGTAGATGAACGTCTCCTCGCGGCTGCGCGAGGCGGCGACGTATAGCTCCTGCTTGTCCATCGAGGGGTCAGCGGCAACGAAGGCGCGGTCCACGGTCGTGCCCTGCGCCGAGTAGGTCGTCACGGCGTAGGCGTGTTCGAGCGCGGGAGCCTCGGAGTGCGGGTTGGTCCGCGCCAGATAGTCGGCACCGATCTCGACCGCCTTGGCTTGGTCGATGCCTTCGAGGGTCATGCGCCGCTCGGCCGCGTCGACCTCGGCAATCCGCCAGCGCTCGCGGTTGAAGATTTCGGCGCGCGGGTCGTTGACGCGGGTGATGACCAGATCGCCGGCGGCGAAGCTCGCCTCGCCGACTTCGATCTCCTGCCGGCCAAGCTGCCCGGCCTGGCGGCGGACTTCTCGCGCGATCTCGTTCAGCTTCCTGACCTCGGCGTTTTGCTTGGCGACCATCACGGCGTCCTCGCCGCGCTCGTACGCCTCGTGCCAGTCGCGGACCATCGCCTCGCGGCGCTCCTCGGCGTTCGGGGCGACCGTGACCCGCTCCTGTGACTGGTAGAGGGCAAGCGCCTTGCGGCCCTCGCCCTCGCGTATCCGCTTCGCGGCGTCGCGGTCGAGATCGTGGCGGTGGCGGATCACCTCGTCAAGATGGATCGGCTCGCCACGTTCTGCGAGCGCGCGGAACAGGCCACCCGCCTCGATCTCGCCTAGCTGCTCGGGGTCGCCGACGAGGACGAGCTTCGCTTGCGCGCGCTCGGCATGGGAGACGAGACGCGCCAGGGTGGCCGAGTCCACCATCCCGGCCTCGTCGATCAAGAGGACCGATTCGCGCGGCAAGCCCTCACCGCCTTCGTGCTCGGCGCGGTCGAGCGCCAGGAGCAGGCTTGCGATGCTCGAAGCGGGAAGGCCCTCGGCGTGCATCACGTTCGCCGCGCGCCAGGTCGGCGCAGCGGCGCGCAGCTCGATCCCGGCCTGCGCCCAACCCTCGGCTGCGGCGACGATGGCGAAGGTCTTGCCGCTACCCGCCTCGCCGATCACCACGGCGACTCCCTCGGGACTCGTGAGGAGACGGCGGATCATCTCGCGCTGGTCGTCCTTCAAGGTCGGGCGAGCGCCGATCACGCGGGCCGCGATCAGCTCGCCTGCCGGGTCCGGTCCCTGCGCTCGCATCCGCTCGGCGGCTGCCAGCGCCTCGCGCTCAAGCTCCCAGATGTGGCGGGTCGTGTAGCGGGGGCCTTTGGCGGTGTCGGCAATCTGGATCACGGACTCCGACGCGAGGAAGGCATCGGCCAAGCGCTCGACCTCGGCTCCCGGCGCACCCTGCGGAAGCGCGTCGGCGACGGCTTGGATCGCTTCGCGGCGGTCGAAGTGGGACGCTGATGCAGTGACGGCGCGGCCAAGCTGCGCCTCCGAGACAGCAGGAGCGCCGGGCCGCTCGATCCTCAGCGCCGCCTCCGGGTCGAAGGTGCGCGCGATCGCCTCGCGGTCCAAGCCGATCTCCTCGGCCCTCGATCGCCAGCGCTCAAGCAGCTCGCCGTGGCCGACGTCGCGCTCCTTTGGTTGGCGCGTGGCGAGCGCCGCGACCTGCATCGAGCGCGCCGAGGCGTCCGCCCCTGCCGCCTCGAGTATCTGTTGGCGGCGGGTCGAGAACTCACGTAGGTGCTCGTCGGCGAAGCCCGCGATCTCGGCGATGCCCTTGCGGGTCGGCTGCCACTCGACGCCGAGGCGACGGCTCAGCTCGTGGCGAAGATGCGCCTCGTAGATGTAGCTGGCGGTCTTGGCGTGGTCGTAGATCGCCGGGTGGTAGAGGCGGGTCCAGCGCCCGTCCGGTCCCTTGGTCGCGTTGGCGATGAGGACGTGGGTGTGCAGCTGCGGATCGCCTGCACGCGAGGAGCGGTGGACGTAGCCCGCCGCCAAATAGCCGTTGCCCTGGACGAACTCCGAGCCGCCCGCGCCCCGCCGCGTCCAGCACGCCTCACGCTGCATGTAGTCGAGGGCGGCTCCTACCGCTTCGCGGTGGGCGGCTTTGACTTCGAGCGCGGCGATGGGCCCGCCAAGGCCCCAGAGCAAGGAGACGGACTTGGGAGCCGAGAAGGTGAGATCGAAGCCGGGAACCGAGCCGTTGGAAGGGACGCCGCGCATCCCGACCAAGGGCTCCCCGTCTACGGGGTTGCGGCCGGTCAGCATCGCTTTGAGCTGGGCCGCTTCGACCTCGCCCGACAGGCCAAGGTCCTCGGCGGCGTCGCCGAGCCATTCCCCGGCGACCTCGCCCTCGCCGGAGTAGTAGTCCTCGGCGCCTTCGGCGACCTTGTCGAGGTAGTAGCGCTCCTGGCCTTTTCCCAGCTTGCCGATGGACAGCATCACCCTCTCTGTCCAACGGGAGCGCGTTTTGCCCCGATCTCTTAACAAAGTGATAGGGCGTGAGGGTGGTTGCTGTTGGCTGTTGGGGCTGCGGCCTGGGAAGCTTCTCATGGCTGGATAGCTGCCATGAGGGAGAGCATCCTTGGCTGGTAGCTGTTGCCTTTCTCGTGGTCTTTTCTGGCTGGCTGTCGTTGCTTGGAGGTGGTTGTCGGTGAGGCTGCAACGCTCCTCGACCGCCGTCACGCCGAATTGCTGGGGGCGTTCGCTGGCGTTTTCGGACATATCCGATGCAAACGACCGCCTCGATGGACAGCAGGTACGCCATGCCAAACCGCCCTTCTCCACCGCGCCTCGGCCTAACGGTCGAGGAGGCCGCCAAAGCCGTCGGTATGAGCGAGTCGTCCTTCAAGCGCCATGTCCAACCGGAGCTTCGGATCGTCCGCCGGGGCAGCTTGCGGATCATCCCCGTGCCCGAGATAGAGAGATGGCTCGATGGCAATGCCTCGCTGGCCGGGCCAACCTCGGGGGCGTCTAGAATGGCGCAGACAAAACATCGCCCCCGCGCCGTTGCATCGGCCGGGGGCATGGCCCATAGAGAGGATGCTCCATGAGCAGCAGGAAGCGTAGTCCGGCCCTTCTTGGGATCGAAATCCGAACGGACACGAAGGGACGGAAGCGATACAGGGGCACCGCCCACGACAAGTCCGTCGGCAAGTACATCCGCGGGCCGTGGACGGAGTCCTTGGCCGAGGCGCGATCTTGGCGCATAGATGCGCAAGCGCGCCTACAGGCAGGCACCCTCTCAGCCGCCGCCGGACCCACCGTCGCCGAGGCAGCGGAGGAGTTCATCGCCGACATGAAGTCGGACACGTTCCGGCAGAAGGGCGGGCATGTCTACAAGCCGAGCACCATTCGCGGCTACGAGCGCGACCTGAACAACCATGTGATCCCAGAGCTGGGGTCGAAGCGAATCGGCCGCCTACAGCGCCCGGAGCTTCAGCGCTGGGGCCGACGGGCTGATGACGCCGGATCGGTCGCCGTCCACGATCAGGAACATCGTCGCTGCCCTGCGAGCGTTGGTCGGCTTTGCCGAACTGCGTGGCTGGGTCCAGCTCAACCCATGCAACGGGCTTCGACTCCCGACGGGAGAAAAAGCTCGCGAACGGATCGCCTCACCCGCCGAAGCGGGGGAGCTGATCGCCGCCATGCGCCCGAAGGATCGGGCCACGCTCGGGTTCGCCGTCTACGCCGGATTGCGACTTGGTGAGCTGCTGGCGCTCGACGTTGCCGCTGTCGATCTCGATGGCGGCTGGATTCACGTCCACCGGAGCTGGGATCGCGGCGCAAAGCAGTTCGTCCCCACCAAGTCCCGAAAGCCGCGCAACGTGCCGATTGTCGACAAGCTCGCCGCGCTCCTGGCCGATCATTTCGTCCTGCTCGACCATCCGAGCGAAGGGCTGCTCTTTCCGAGCGCCAACAACCCCGACTGGCCGACCGACGCCGGAATCCTGCGCCGCCGTACGCACGCACGCTGGAAAAGAGCGAACCTCAAACCGCTCGGCTTCCACGAGGGCCGCCATACCTATGCCAGCATCGGCATCGCCGCCGGGCTCAACCCCAAGACCCTGAGCACCTACCTCGGCCACGCGACGATCACGATCACCCTCGACCGCTACGGCCACCTGATGCCGGGCAGCGAGGTCGAAGCCAAAGCGATGTTGAACGCCTATCTAGATGGGCCTTCTGGCTGATCTGCAAATCGACGCGCTGGCGCTTCAGGTGCTTGATGGCGAAAATGGCTTCCGCTCCAAGCCCCACTTGCTCGCAGCTCGCTGGTCGGCATCGCCCACTGCTTCCGCAAGGGTCGTCGCTGCATGTCTCGCACCTTCCTTGACCCCCAGCATCTCGCCAGCAACACCGTCAGAAGGGCCGAGCCGCCGGACATAACGATGGTCGATCACCGCTCGATGATGAACGATGAGATTGCGCTGCTCGACAAGCCGCTCAATCACCTTGAGTCGGTCGCGGTCGGATACCAACGAGAACCCCAAGGTCTCCTTCATCCATCCAACAAGCTCTGCCATGCCTCGATACGCCAAGCGCTCAACCCTGCGCTCGGCGACTGCCTCTTGCAGCTCCTCCATCGAATCAAAACTGAGAATGAAATCGATCCGTACCTGCTCTTTCGAGCGCAAGGTCTCCGGGCGCTCTTTGAATACAAGCGACAAAAGTTCTGACACATAGGTGAGGTAGCTGTCTACGGCCCGCGATAGAAGAACCTCTGCCAGCAACCGCCGAAACTGGTTCAGCTCGCGCTGACTCTGGCCCTTCGGAAATTTCTTCTCCTCGGTGCCGTCGCTCAACAAGTCATCGAGGGTTTCCCAAACCTTGTCGTTGCGCGTGGCAAGTTCGCCGACGAACCCGATGAAGCGAACCAGCTCCAAGTGCGACCTGAAGAAATTGGCACCCGCGACCGTAAGGTTCTCGGCGAAGTAGCGAGCGGTGTTCGCGACTTTCTCCTCACGCTGCGCATCTCGCCCATGCTCGGGCTTGCTGCCCATACCTTCTTCTTCCGCCATTGCCGAAGCGTATTCAGCCGGGGCAGCAATAGCAGTCCGCAACGGTCTTTCTAGGCCACGCGAGGCGTTGGATTATGGACAGCACTGCCGTGGGGAGCAGCCTTCCTTGGCGTTGCGTTCATCTGGGTGCGGCAGCGAGTGGTCTCGCGCGTGCCGTAATCCGTGGGGATGCTCTTGGGGATGCAATGGGGATAAAACTGACCCCCATTGACCCCCACTGACCCCGCAAACCGTGCCTAGAAGCCAAGTGCGAACTTGGCGTCCTCGGTCATCATCTCGGGGCTCCAGGGTGGGTCGAAGATCATCTTCGGGTGGACGGCGGAGACGCCGGGGAGGTCGCCGACGAACTCCTTCATCTGCTCGGAGACCTGGGGGCCGATCGGGCAGGCGGGAGTCGTCAGGGTGAAGGTGACGAAGACCTCCTCGCCCTCGATCTCGACGTCGTAGACAAGGCCCAGGGAAACGAAGTCGAGGCCGAGCTCGGGATCGATGACTTCCTCGAGGGCCTCGAGGACATCGTCCTCGGTCAGTACGGCGGTTTCGTTCTCGGACATGGGCCCATGGTACCCAGGCGGAGCGGCGCGACGGGAGCGTCGGCTAGTCTCGCGGCTCGCAGATGGGCGACGAGGGGCAAATCGTGCGCAGGTCGATCGGCATCGTCTTCGCAGACGGCGGCCTGCTGGCCCTGAGCGCCGTGCGGCCCGAGGGCTCGGGAGGCCACGGCGAGGAGGAGGTCGCGGCCGTCCTCTGCAGCGCCGACGGCGCCCCGGTCGAGGTCTCCGAGGCGCTGCTCTCGACCGAGTACGGGCCGGACGGCGTGCAGCGCCGCGCCACCCTCGAGCTCTGGGTCGAGGACGACGACGAGCAGCCGCTGCGCGGCGCCGGCACGCTGATCAGCGCGACCTCGGTCGACCACAGCGGGCTGCACGGTCGCATCGCCTTCTTCCGCTGGTCGGTCGAGGGCCGTGAGGGCCTCGGTCACTACGAGGTGATCCGCGGCGATGGCTGAGATCGAGGCGATCGTCTGCGACTTCGGCGGCGTGCTGACCACGCCGCTGCTGCAGTCCTTCATGGCCTTCCAGGACGAGACCGGAATCTCTACCGAGACCCTCGGCAAGGGGATGCAGGCAGCGGCCGAGGCGAACGGCGAGAACCCGCTCTTCGAAATGGAGCGTGGCGAGATCACCGAGGTCGCCTTCCTCGAGCTCCTCACCGACCACCTCGAGCCGCTGCTCGGCCACCGCCCCGAGATGCACCGCTTCAAAGAGATCTACTTCGAGGCGCTCGACCCCAACCCGCCGATGATCGAGCTGATGCAGGAGCTTAAGGACGAGGGCTACACGATGGCGATGCTGACCAACAACGTGCGCGAGTGGGAGCCGCTCTGGCGCTCGATGCTGCCCGTCGACGAGATTTTCGAGACGGTGGTCGACTCCGGCTTCGTCGGCTGCCGCAAGCCCGAATCGCGAATCTACGAGCTGACCCTGGAGCGCATCGGTCACCCCGCAGGCACCTGCCTCTTCGTCGACGACGTCCTCGTCAACATCGAAGGCGCCCGCAAGGCCGGCCTGCACGCCGTTCACTTCCAGGGCAACGAGCAGGCGATCCCCGAGATCCGCGCGGCGCTCGCCTAGCTCAGGTGCCGGCGCAGGAACTCGAGCTGGTCGGCGACCAGCGCCTCGTGCGCGGGACCGTCGTAGACGTCGAAGTGGTCGACGCCCGGGTACGTGCGTAGCTCGCCCTGTGGGGCGCGCTTGGCCGCGGCGATCGCAGGGCCCGGCCTGGCGACTCGGTCTGCCTCGCCGACGCAGACGAGCCAGGGACAGCGCAGGTTCCTGGCATGGCGCACCGGGCGAAAGGGCCGGCCCAGGATCCAGCGCGAGGAGACGCGGTTGCGCCAGCGGGAGTCCTCGCCCATCTCCACCACGCGACGCCATCCCTCCTCCCCACCGGGAGCATTGATGAAGGCCGCCTCATCCGGCTGGCCAACGGCCGGCAGGTGATGCCCTCGAACCACTGCCGCGAATGTTCGCGCCACCACCATCGGAGAGGACCGGTGCGCTTGGCGCACGATGTCGAGGAAGGGGACCTGGCTGATGGCGGCGGCCACCTGTGGATCCGCCGCGGCAGCGGCGAGGGCGTTTCCCCCGCCCATCGACGAGCCGAAGGTCACCACGCGTTCAGCGTCCATCGCGGGCAGCGATCGCGCGAAGGCGATCGCCGCCCGCCAGTCCTCCAACTGCATCCGCGGGTGAAAGAGATCCGGCTCGCCACCGCTGTCGCCGAAGCCCCGGTGGTCGAAGACGAGCGCCGCGAAGCCCGCCGCCGCAAAGCGTTCAGCGAACGGCCCAAGTCGATCACGCCGAGTCCCTGACAGGCCGTGCGCCATGACGATCACGGGCACTCGCCCTGAGCTGCCGGCAGCGGGGTAGAGCCAGGCCGCGCACTCGTCGTCCCCCGAGCGGAAGACCAGATCCTGCCGATCCATACCTACCTCAACGCCCGGTGACGCCGAAACGTGAGACCGACGCGCTCGCCGGCTAGTTGTCCGAGCCGGCGCGGTCCCAGATGTAGAGCTCGACCGCCTCGAGGGCGAGCTCCATCTGGCGGGGCGGCGAGAGCAGGCCGAGGACGAGCTCGAGGGCGTCCTCCTCGGTGACGCCGGCGTCGACCGCCTCCTCGCCGCGGAATCCGGCCGCCAGCTTCATGGCCTCGCGGCGATTCTCGCCGAGCGAGCCGAAGGCGCCCATGAGGAAGTCGCGGTTCGGCACCGGGTGACCGACCTCCAGCGAGCCGTGCCAGGCGGCGAGCATCGAGAGGTCGTGCTCGTCGAGCTCGGAGAGGGCCTTGGCGTAGTGGGTCTCGAGCTCGTCGTCTGGGATCTCGTCGACCCAGGCCCGCACCGCCTCGCCGAGGAGCTGGCGACGTGCCTCGCGGCCGATCGAATCCGCGATCGCACGGATCGCGTCGGCTGGGTCTACGAAGCAGAGCGCCATCTGGCAGGAATGTAGAGAGGGCGGTAGACGGCAAAGCGGTGCGTGAATTGCCGCGTTTGCGGCTTTCGGATGCGCCGCGGCCGGACCTATGCTGGACCGCCTGTCCCGATGCCCCTGAAGCTGATCCAAGGACCCCCGAACTCCGGCCGCGCAGGCCGAATTCGACGCGCCCTGATCGACGTCCTCGACCGCGACCCGGTCCTCGTCGTCCCCACCCTCGACGACGTCTACGAGTTCGAGCGCGAGCTGTGTTCCGAGGGCGCCATCCTCGGTGCCGAGGTGATGACCTTCGGCGGGCTCTTCCGCGCCGTGGCCTCCGCCGGCGGCGCCCCTCCGGAGGCGGTCTTCACGCCCGCCCAGCGACTCGGGGCAATAACCACTGTCGTCGCGGACCGGCGGGGCTCCCTTGGCCCACTGCGCGCCTCCGCGCGGCGAGCCGGCTTCCCGCGGGCGCTCGCCCGGCTGCTCGACGAGCTGCAGTCGGCCGGCGTCGAGCCCGAGGACGTCGAGGCGGCGGCCGGGACGCTCGAGGGCTCGGCCTATCTCGGCGACGTCGCCGCCCTCTTCGCTGCCTACACGGAGCTGCGCGACCGGCTCGGCTTCGCCGACACCCACGTGATCGCACGCGCGGCGACCGCCCTGCTCGAAGCCGACGGCCCCAAGTCGTGGCGGCGCCCCGTCTTCCTCTACGGGCTCGATGACCTCACCCCCAACCAGCTGGCGCTGATCCGAGCGCTCGTGCCTCTGACCGAGGTGACCGCGACGCTGCCCTACGAGCGGGGACACGCCGCACTGGAGGACCGCAGCGCGCCGCTGCTCGCCGCGCTCGCGGAGATCGGCATCGACGAGGTGGAGGAGACGCCGCCGGACCCCGGCAACACCGATTCGCCGCTCCTCTTCCACCTCGAGCGCCGGCTCGGCGCCGAGAAACCCGAACGCCTTCCTCACAACCCGGAAAGCCTGGTTTTCCTGCGCTCGGCCGGCACTCGCGGCGAGGCTGAGGCAATCGCATTGGAGGTGGCCCGCCTGCTCGCCGGCGGAGCTGACCCCGAGGAGATCGCGATCGTCGTCCGCGACCCGGCGCGACGCGGGCCGCTGCTCGCCTCGCAGCTCGAGTCCTACGGGGTGCCCACGGCGCTGGAGGGCGAGGTCCCGATCCTCGGCACCTCTGTCGGCGGCTCGCTCGCGGCCCTGCTGGAGGCGGTCCTCGGCGCCGGAAGGGCGGGCGACCTGCTGCGCTACCTGCGCGGTCCTTCCGGCGTGCCTTCCGCGCGGGTCGATTGGTTCGAGCGACGACTGCGGCGGCGGCGGGTGCGCACCGCGGCGGCGGCGCTCGAGCTCTGGGAGGAGCGCTACGAGGAGCCCCCTGCAGACGTCGCCCACATCCGCGAGGCGGCCAGCCGCCCCGCCGACCTGGCGAGGACGGTCGCCGCGATCGCCAGCGCGATGGGCGCACGGGCGGCAACCGAGATCGAGGCGCGGGCGGGTGGCGCAATCGCAACCACGATGTCGGAGCGCGCCGATGTCGAGGGACTGGCCCCGCAACCGTCCTCGATCGCACGCGAGCTGGCGACGATCTCGGTGCGCGTCTGGAGCGGTCCCGTCCGGGACCGGGTGCGGATAACCGATCCCCGCCGGGTGCGGGCGGCGCGCTTCGAAACCGTCTTCGTCGCCTCCCTCCAGGACGGCGAGTTCCCCCGCGCCGCCGGTCACGCAGACCCTTTCCTCTCCGAGCGCCAGCGCGAGTCGCTGGGCCTGCCGCCGCGCCACGACGAGGAGGCTGAGGAGCGCTACCTCTTCCATGCCTGCCTGGCGCTGCCGAAACGGCGCCTCTTCCTCTCCTGTCGAGACAGCGACGAGAACGGCGCGGCCGAGGCGCCCTCGCCCTTCCTCGACGAGATCGGTCGCCTGGTCGAGCCGGGCGACGGCGACGCCCGCGGCCGCGAGCTGGCCGAGGTCGTGTACCGGGTTGCCGACGCCCCCTCGGAGGACGAGCTGGCACGGGCGATCGCAGCCTGGGGCCCCGGCGCCGAGCCGCGTCAGCTGCTCGAAGCGGCGGGAGCCGGGGGCGACGTGGCAGCCCGTATCGAGACGCGCCTGGCAACAGCCCGCACCGCCGAGATGGCGACGCGGGCACCGGGCCCGCTCTCCAACCCAGCGGTGATCGAGGCGCTGGGAGAGGTCGACGCCTACGGCGGCACCACCCTGGAGGGGTTCGACGTCTGCTCCTACCGCTGGTTCGTCTCGCACGAGCTCTCACCGCAGCCGCTCGACCCGCTTCCCGACCCGCTCGTCGCCGGCGGGATCGTCCACGCGGCCCTCTGCGCGCTCTACGAAGGACGACCGGCCGGCGAGGCGCTGCCACGTCCCGCCACGCTCGGCACCTGGATCGCCCGCGGCCGCGAGCTGGTGGCCGAGATCGCGGCCGGGCGCGGCCTTGGCGAGCACCCGACCGAGCGGGCGATGCTGGCCCGCGTCGAGGGCCTGCTCGCCCGCTTCCTCGCCGACGAGGCCCGCCGCGGTGAGGGCGGCTTCGAGCCCTGGCTGCTGGAGGCCGGCTTCTCCGAGGCGGAGGAGTCCGAGATGCCTGCCCTGGAGATCGACGGCTGGCGCCTGCACGGCGCGATCGACCGCGTCGATCGGGCCCCCGACGGGCGCGCACTCGTCCTTGACTACAAGCTCTCCGGCAAGGTCACCGCGGGCGAAAAGCTCGAGGAGGAGGCGAAGTTGCAGCTGCAGCTCTACCTGATCGCCGTCGCCGAGCTCTGGGGAGCCGAGGCGATCGGCGGCCTCTACCACCCGCTGCGTGGGACCTCGGAGCGGCGGCCGCGCGGCCTGGTGCGCGAGGACGCCGCCGCCGAGCTGGCCGACTACGGCCTTTCCAGGACCGACAAGGTCGACCGCGAGGAATTCGACGAGCTGCTCGCCGATGCCCGTCGCCGCGCCGGCGAGATCGTCGCCCGCATGCGCTCCGGGGGGATAGATCGCGATCCCGGTCCCCGCCCCGGCCTGCGCAACCACGGCGTCTGCCCCCAATTCTGCGAGTTCGCTCCGATCTGCCGCCGCGACCGGGCACCGGCGGAGCCCGCAAGCGACGAGGAGGAGGACCAGCGGTGAGCGCACGCGAGCCGACGGCGGAGCAGCGCGCGGCAATCGAGGCCGGCGCACTCGACGTCCTGGTCGAGGCCGGCGCCGGCACGGGCAAGACCGGGACGATCGTCGACCGGTACTGCCGCTTGGTCTGCGAGCAGGGCGTCTCCCCCGATTCCGTCCTCGCCTTCACATTCACCGACAAGGCGGCGGCGGAGCTGCGGCAGCGGATCCGGGCCGAGATCGAGCGGCGGGCGGAGGCCGGCTCGGAGCGCGCCGGCGAGCTGCTGCCGCGACTCGGCGGCGCTTGGGTGACGACGATCCACGGCTTCTGCAACCGCCTGCTTTCCGCCCACCCGGTCGCAGTCGGCGTCGATCCCGGCTTCCGCGTGCTCGATGCCGCGGAGACCGAGCGGGCCGCGGTCGAAGCCTTCGACGAGGCGCTCGAGGACTTCCTCGAGGGAGGCGACTCCAAGCGCGAGCGCACGGTCGCCGCCTTCGACGTGGGCGGCCTACGGGCGACGGTGCTCGGCATACACGCCGAGCTGCGCAGCCGCGGCGAGGACGAGCCGGGGCTCCCCGACCCCGGCGAGCCCGACCTCGGGGGAGCGCTGGGCGAGGCGGCGCGGGTCGCGGCCGAGACCCTCGCCGAGCTGAAGCCCGACAGCGCCAACTACGAGCTGGTCGAGCGCGCCTCGGCGCTGCTCGAAACGGCGGAGGGCACACCGGACCTCGACGAGATCGCCCCGCTGCGGACGAAGAGCACGGCCAAGCAGATGGCCCCTTACAGGGAGGCGATCGAGGGGGCGGTCAGCCGTGTCGCCGAGGCGGGAGAGGGCGGCCTCGCCTACCGCCACGTCGCCGAGCTGCTGGACCTCTTCTCGGCGCGGTTCGCCGCCGCCAAGGAGCGGCGCGCGGGAGTCGACTTCGAGGACCTGCAGCTGCTCGCCGTGCGCCTGCTCGAGCGAACGGAGACGGGAGCCGCCTACAAGTCGCGGTTCGGCCACATCCTCGTCGACGAGTTCCAAGACACCAACCGCCTGCAGCTGCGGCTGATCGAGGCGCTGCGCGGCCCGCGCACCCAGGTGACGGCGGTCGGCGACGAGCTGCAATCGATCTACGGCTTCCGCCACGCCGACCTCGACGTCTTCCGTGAGCGTCGCATCGCGATCGAGGGCGGCGCCGGTGAAGCGATCCCGTTGAGCGGCAACTTCCGTTCCCGCCCGGAGGTGATCGGCGCGGTCAACGCGATCGGCGAACGGTTGCTCGACGGCTACTCGCCGCTGCGGGTCGGCGCGCCCCCCGCTCGCCCGCAACCCCCGGGCGAGGGCCCAGCGGTGGAGCTGCTGCTGACCGGTCGCGACGGCTGGGACGAGGAGGGCATCGAGCTCGACTCGGCGACCGACGCGCGCACGCCCGTCAACCAGCTGGCCGAGGCGCGCTTCCTCGCCGCCCGCCTGCGCGAGTTCGCCGACCAGGGGGTCGAGCGCTCGGCGATGGTCGTGCTGCTGCGCGCCTTCACCAGGCTCGACGCCTACGAGGACTCATTGGAGCGGGCCGGCCTGCGCCCCTACGTCGTCGGCGGCCGCGGCTACTGGTCCCAGCAACAGGTCGCCGACGTCTGCGCACTGCTGGCGACGATCGCCAACCCGCTCGACGACCAGGCCCTGCTCGGCGCCCTCGCCTCTCCCGCCTGCGCGGTCGCGCCCGACACCCTCTGGCTGCTGCGCGCCGCTGCCGGCGAGAGGCGCCACCTCTGGCCGGCGCTCGAGCGGGCGGCGGGGATCGGCTCGGAGGACGTCGAGATCGCGACCGAATGGCTCGAGCAGATCCCGGCGCCCGAGCTGGAGCTGCTCGCTACCTTCGCCGGCCGGATCGCCGATCTGCGCCGGCGGGCGGTCTCGATCTCCCTGGCCGGCCTGATCGAGGCGGTGGTGACCGAGACCGGCTACGACCTCGCGGTACTGATGAAGCCGGCCGGCGAGGCGCGCTTTGCCAACGTGCGCAAGCTGATGCGCCTCGCAGCCGAGTACGAGGGCGCCGAGGGACGCGACCTTCGCGGCCTGCTCGACTTCCTCGCCGCCCGCGCCGATGCCGACGCCGACGCGCAGGCGGCGACGGCGCTCGAGGGCCATGACGGGGTGCGGATCATGACCATCCACAGCGCCAAGGGGCTCGAGTTCGACGTCGTCGCCATCCCTCACCTCTCGCGCCCGCTGCTCGCCCAGGTGCGCGCGCCGCTGCTCACCGTCGGTCGCGAGCCGGAGGCGCCGCGAATCGGGATGCAGTTGCGGCGGTTGGGCGCGCGCGGGGTCGACCTCTACGCGCAGCGCGAGCTGCTCGAGGAGGCCCAGCGCCGGGAAGCCGAGGAGGAGCTGCGCCTCTTCCACGTCGGCGCCACGCGCGCCCGCGAGCGGCTGCTGCTCAGCGGGGTGATCCGCCCCTCCCCCCCATCCCGCTCCAGCACGGGCGAGGCAGTGGTCGAGCGCATCGTTGCCGCGCTCGACGTAGATCGCGAGCACGACTCGTCGATCGCGATCGCGCCCCCCGAGTCGCGGCTCGGGCTGGAGGCCGTCTTCGAGCCCTCCGAGATCGCGATCCAGGTCAATCTCGCCTCGGCCGAGCGGGCGAAGGAGCTCGCCGCCGTGCGCAGGGAACTCGATGGGGCGCGCGACCCGGGCACGGGGCCGGCACCGCTGGTCGAAGCCCGGGTCGCCCGCAGGCCGAGGCTGCCGCTCTCCTACACGGCGATCTCAGAATTCGAGGAGCGCGCCGCTCCAGCCCCAGCCCCTCGAGATGGCGATGACGGCGGAACGGAGCGGGAAGAGAGCGCCGCGCGGGGGATCGCGGTGCACGAGCTGCTCGAGTGGAGCTCGAGGAACGGGTGGCGCGAGCCGTCGATAGCAGGAGAGTTGCTGGGGCCGGTCCGGGCCTGGCTCGGGTCCGGCTTCTTCGCCGAGCGGGTGCGCGACGTGCCGAGCCGGGCGGAGGTGCCGCTGCTGGTCGAGGTCGCCGAGACCGTCCTGCGCGGCTCGATCGACCTGCTGGTCGAGCGTCCGGGCTGCCCGCCCCTGGTCGTCGACTACAAGACGGATCGCCTCGGCGACTCGAGCCCAGTCGAGCGCGCCGCCCATTACTCGATCCAGCGCGACATCTACGCGTTCGCGGTCGCCGAGGCGCGAGACGCGACCGAGGTCGAGGTCGCCTACGTCTTCCTCGAGCGCCCCGACGAGCCCGCCGTCGAACTGCTCGACCAGGCGGCGATTGCCTCCGGCCGGGAGCGGATCGCAGAGGCGATCGAGCGCATCGCGGGCGGCAAGCCGACCGCTTAGAGACAGGCTCTCAGTCCGTATCCAGCTGTTCCTGATCGAGCTTTGCGGCGAGCTCGTCCAGCCGCAGCTCCTTCAGACTCTCCCCGACCTCGTCCAGCTCACCGGCGCAGTAGGTGACGAGGTCGCGGCCCTCGCGGCAGAGCTCGAGGGTCTCTCGCAGGCCCGCCTGGCCCGAGTCGAGGCGGTCGATGATCTGCTCTAGCCGCTCGACGGCCGACTCATACGAATCAGGCGTCACCGTCGCGCTCGGGTCTAGCTCGGACTCTGCCATCGGCGAAGCGCAGTTTGACGACCTCCGCGGCGCCTGCCTCGGCCGCGGTCGCGAGCGGCTCGCCGTCCTCTCCCTCGACCAGCGCGTAACCGCGCTCCAGCGTGCGCTCGGGCTCGTGTGCGCGCAGGGCGACGGCGGCGCGATGCAGCCCCTCGCGCCGTTGCTCCATCTCGGGACCGGCGGCCCGGCGCGCGGCGCGCTCGAGGACGACAGTGGCGAGCCGGCGCTGGAAGCCGAGGCGCTCGGCGAGGCCCCTTTCCGAGGCGGCGCGCATCTCGCGCGTCTTCTGGTTGAGCGCGAGCCGCTCGCGACGCAGCGCCCGTCCCGGCCCGCGGGCTAGGGAGACCAGGTGGGGCGTCCTGCCTCCAACCGCCCCGCTCGCTGCCCGCTGCAGGACCCCCAGAGACCGCTCCAACGAGGAGCGGGCGGCGGCGGCGTCCAGCGGCACGGTGGCCTCCGCCGCGTGGGTGGGAGTCGAGCAGGCGACCGCGGCGACGTCGTCGATCAACGTCGAGTCGCGCTCGTGACCGACGGCGCTGATCACCGGGACGCGCAGCATCGCCACCGTGCGGCAGAGGGTCTCGTCGCAGAAGGCCCAGAGGTCGGCGAGGCTGCCGCCGCCACGGGTGACGACGATCGCCTCGACCTCGGGCCGTGCTGCGAGGTCCTGGATCGCGGCTGCGATCGCGGGCGCGGCATGGCGGTCCTGCACCGGCGCGAAGGCCCAGATCACGGTCCCGCGCCAGCCGCGTCGCTCCAACCCGGCGAGCAGATCACGGCGGGCGGCACCGGATTCCGCCGTGACAATCCCGATCGTCTTCGGCAGCAGCGGCCTGGAGAGCCGGCCCTGCAACTCGAACAGGCCCTCGGCGCGAAGCTGCTTGCGCAGGGCCTCGAGACGGGCCAGCAGGTCGCCCTCGCCGGCGAGGCGGATGTGGGTGGCGCGAAAGTAGAACGAGGGCGAAGCCTGGGCGCCGCCGCGGTAGTAGTCCGGCCCGCCGCCGATAACGACTTCGGTGCCGTCCCGCAGGCCCTGCTCGGGCAGCTCCAGCTTCTCGAGGTCGTTGAGCCAGATCGCGCAGGGAATCGCCCCCTCGGCGTCGCGCAGCTCGAAGTAGGCCTGCGCTTTGCTGCGACTGAGCCCGGTGACCTCGCCGATCAGCGAAACCCGGGCGCGGCGCCGCATCTCCTCTTCGAGCTTCCGCGCATAGCGCCCGACCGCGAACGGCCCGGGCAGCGTCACGCGCTGCGGTGCCAGCTCTTCGCCCACCGCTTCAGCTCGTCGAGCGCCGGGCGCAGCTCGGCGCCCTTCTGGGTGAGGGAGTAGGTGACCCGAACCGGTGTGCCGGGCTCGACCTCGCGCTCGACCAAGCCCTCGTCCTCCAGCTCGCGCAGCCGCTGTGAGAGCAGTCGGTCGGAAAGGCCCGGCACTGTGCGCGTCAGCTCGCCGAAGCGCTGCGGACCCTCGGACAGCGAGCAGAGGATGGCACCGGTCCAGCGCTTGCCGATCAGCTCGATCGCCGCGTGGAAGTGCGGACATACGCCGTTTCCCTCGACGGCCTGATCTTGGGTCGATGACCCGGCCTCCACTGGTCAGTGGAGCTTACTGAACGTAAGTGACGTGGTCTCAGTCCGCACAAGGACCCGTGTCGACCGACGTCGATATTTCGCCGAGCGCCGCTTCGACGCGATCGTCTGGCACCGCGAAGCCGCCGGGGGTTCCCGAGGTGGTGGTCGCGAAGACAGTTCCCATCACCCGCCCACGCGTGTCGACGATCGGACCGCCGGAGTTGCCGCTGCGCACGCTGCCGCGCAGGGAGACGATCGCTCGGTGAATCGGGCCGCTGCCGTAGGAGTCCTCGGCGATCGTGTCGCGGGTTTCCCCGAGACGGGCGGACGCGACCGCGTAGGGGCCGTTCTCCGGAAAGCCGAGGATCGCCCCGGCATCGCCGCTCCGCGGCGCCGGAGCGATGGACAGCGACGGCAGGCCGGCGTCGACCCGCAACAGGGCGAGGTCGTTTTCGGGGTCGTAGTAGGCGGGTGTCGCTTCCAGCGAAGCGCCTTCCTGGGTCGTCACGGTGGTGTCGTCCTCGCCGGCGACCACATGGGCGTTGGTGACGACGACTCCCGGCGCGGCGACCCAGCCGGACCCCTCGACCCCCAGCCCGCAGGCCGTGCCCAGCACGCGCACGACCGAGGCTCCGGCCGCTTCGACGTCTGGGTCCGAAGCGGTACGCGGGTCCGGCGGTGCCACCGGCGCGGCCGGACCGACGATCGACGGCGCCGGGTCGACCCGGTTGAGGGCCTGCAGGATCGGCCCCGACGGTGGCAGCACGTCGTTGAGGCTGCGCAGGATCAGCGATTGCTGCACGTCGGCGCGCAGGCGGGTCGTGCCGGGAGCGTGCAGGGCAACGGCGCCGAAGACCCAAACGAGCCCGAGCGCCACGGAGGCGATCAGGGCCGCGCCCCCGGCACCGTCGGCGAGGTGCAGCCCCCGCCGGCGCACGAGCTTCGCCCGCAGACCGAGGGCGAAGCTCTCCAGCGCCACCGCCATCAACGCACCGCCGAGCAGGGCGCCCAGCGCCGCGCAGAGAGGCGCGTAGGGCGACTCCGAACCCTGGTTGAGCAACAGCGGTCCGAGGCGGCTGCCGACGAAAGCACCGGTCGCGAAGCCGCAGAGGGTCAGCGTGCCGACGATCAGGCCCTGGCGGTAGCCCCACATCGCCAGCGCCAGGGTGAACGCCACTATGCCCCAGTCGAGAACCGTCATCTAACCGAAATGGAAGCAGGGAAAGCGAGCCGGTGCCTCTAATAGCTTTGTCGAAATGAGTCCTCTCACGCCCGAGGTGGAGCGACGGCGCCGTCTCGTCACCCGCATGCTCCCGCTGGCGTTGATCGCTTTCGTCGCCTTCATCTTCGGCGCGAACGCGGGCGCTCCCGGCTCGCCGGACAAGAACGCGGCGAAGCGATTCACCGACGCTTGGGCAAACCGCGAATTCGCCGCGATGTACCGGGAGCTGAACCCGGCATCGAAGCGGCAGATCGAACTGGACGACTTCGTCGTCGCCTATCGCGACGCGGAAGCGACGGCCACCGTGCGCTCCCTCAACCCGCACTCGCCCGGCGACTCGACTTCGCGCTCGGGCGGATCGGTAGTGCCCGTGACCGTGGCAGTCGAAACAGTGGCCTTCGGCCCCCTGGAGGCCGACGTCGACCTCCCCTACTCCAACGGCGGGATCGCCTGGAACGAAAGCCTCGTCTTTCCCGGCCTGCACCCAGACGAGCATCTTGAAAGCGAGGTCGAACTGGCGCCGCGGGCGCCGATCCTCGCCGGCGACGGCACGCCGCTGGCCGAGGGGCCGGCGGAAGCCCGTGCCCACCCGATCGGCAGCGCCGCGATCGACGTAACCGGCGAAGTCGGCGCCGCCGAAGAAGAAGAATCGGAAGCGCTGGCGCGCCGGGGCTTCCCGCCCGGGACGCCGGTCGGGGTGAGCGGTCTCGAGCGGGCCTTCAACACCCGCTTGGCCGGCAAGCCGGGTGGGAAGCTGCTGGCGGTGAGCCAATCCGGCTCGACCCGGACGCTGGCGGAAGCCGAACCTCGAGCGGGGGCGCCGGTGAAAACGACGATCGATCCCGACCTGCAGGAAGCCGCCGTTTCGGCGCTCGCCGGACGCGTCGGCGGCATCGCCGTCCTCGACGCCCGCAGAGGGGACGTGCGGGCGCTCGCCGGCCAAGCCTTCTCCGCCCCCCAGCCCCCGGGCTCGACCTTCAAGATGGTGACGACGACCGCGGCCCTGCAGAAGGGCATCGTCTCGCTCGACGACGAATTCGAAATCACCAACGGGGCAAACGTCGGCGGCCGCTTCATCGAAAACGCCAACGGCGAGTACTGCGGCGGCACCTTCCGCCAGGCGTTCGCCGAGTCCTGCAACGCCGACTTCGCCCCACTCGGCCCGAAGATCGGCAACGACGACCTGGTGGGGACGGCGGAACGGTTCGGCTTCAACTCGCCGCCCTCGCTCTACGCCCCGGGCGTGATCGCCGAAGTCGAACCAGCCGAATCGACGATCCCGACCGATATCGGCGAAGAAGTCGACCTCGGGGTGAGCGCGATCGGACAGGGGGAAGTGCTGGCCACCCCGCTGGAGATGGCCAGCGTCGCGCAGGCGATCGGCAACGACGGCGTGCGCGAGCCGACCTCGGTCGTCGCCAACGAAAAGCTGCGCCCGGACGCCGACTCGGTGCGGGTGATGTCACCCAAGGTCGCCAAGGAGCTGACCGAACTGATGGTCGGCGTCGTCACCGACGGCACCGGCTACGCCGGAGCGATCCCCGAGGCCCAGGTGGCGGGCAAGACGGGCACGGCCGAGCTCGGCCCCCGGCCGGGCGAAGAGAACGCCGAACACCCACAGCAGCGCAAGGACGCCTGGTTCGCCGCCTTCGCTCCGGCGGAGAAGGCGAAGCTGGCGATCGGCGTGCTGCTCGTCGAAGCCGAAGCGGCGGGCGGCGAAGTCGCGGCCCCGGCGGCTGCCGAAGTTCTTTCTGCTGGGCTCTGAGGGGGATGGCGGGTGTGCCTGTCTGGGAATTGATGTCGCACGCGCTTCGCGCTTAGCGACAACCTGTGTGCGCGGCTACGCCGCGCTGAGAACCACGGTGCGGCGGCCGCCTTCGGCGACATTCCCAGACAGGCACACCCGCCATCCCCCACCCGAAGCACAACAGCTCTACAGCGAGGCATCCGAGCGGCCGCGACTTGCACGCCTTGAAGCTCGAAAGATCCCATCGGGGTGCAACTCATCCTGTCGGAAGCTCAAGGAGCGGTCCGGTGGGGCCAGCGGCGAATGTCGCCGTCAGGCGGCGGAAATGCAATCCGGTTCCTGCGCGGCGCCAGCCGCGCTCACTGATTGTCGCTAAGCGAGCGAAGCTCGCGTGCGACTCAATTCGTCGCAGGCCCCACCGGACCGCTCCCCAACTCCCTACAGGTCGAGCGTTACTTCAGCCGGGCCGTCGGGACCAGCGATGAAGAGCGTCAGCGGCCGGTTCTCGGAGGCCTCCGAAGGCAGTTCGAAGAGCACCAGCGAACCCTCGATCGGCCCCTGCTGGGGAGTCGAGTCGGGCGCCGGGATCGGTTCCTGCGCTTCGACCTCGCTGCCGAAGGGGAACGCGTAGAGACTTTCGGTCGGGATCGCGTCGAAGGTCTGGTGGCCAGCATCTTCGATTGAGAACGAGTCGGCCAGCGTTTGCGTCTCTTCGCTCTTGTTCTGGACTTCGAGGAAGACGCCGAAGTAGTTCGAGCCTTTCTGCGGTGGCGGCTGGCCGACCAGGTACGCCGAGTCCTCGCTGTCGTTGAGGTTGAGGAAGCGCGAAAAGACCACCTGGTATTTGAGCTGGCCGAGCTTGACCACCTCGCCCTCGACGACGTCCGGCGACTCGTTTTCGTAGCCGCAGGCGGCGACCGTCAACGCAAGCATCGTGAAGGCAAGTGCGGCGAGCAGCGGCGAGGCGAATCGGTTGCGGCGGGACATTGGCGGCGAGAGCCTATAGGAGCGCGCTCAGGGAATACCGGTCGCGTAGGCGTTGCCGCCGGCGACTCCGACCCGCTGGCCGGACAGCTCATTTGACTCGAGCAGATCACGCAGGCGGCGCAATGCCTCACGCCAACGGCGCTCGTAGGGAATCGAGGCACCTGAGAGCAGCTCGAGCGCCCGGTCGACCGGCCCGGGCTCGGTCCAGAACGAGACGCGCACTGTCGTCAGCGAGCCCGGTCCCTCGGTCAGCTCCCAAAGCGTCGTCGACGGGATCCGGTTGGCACGACCACCGCGGCCATGCTCGACCAGGCGGTGCGGCGCCTCGCACTCGGAGATCGCCGTGTCCATCCAGACGCGACGCGGGCGGACCGCAAAGCGGAATCGCGCCCCCGCCCCGATTCCGGTCGACTCGAGCCGGGTGAGGTGGAAGCCGGTCATGAAGTGGTCGGTGAAGGCGGGACGCAACGAAAGGTCGGCGATCGCCTCGAAGGCGCGCTGCCTTGGCACGTCGACCTCGATCTCTGCACTGACCGGACCCATGGGCGGCGCGATTCTAGTCGCGGAAAGGCCTCGGTTGCTCGATTGCGGGAAATCCCTGATGCAAAACAAAACAGCCCCGCGCTACGATCTTCGTCCAGAGCGCCGGAAGGAGGTCTCCCAAATCACCACCGTCAGCCCCGGCATAGGCGTCGATCTCTTCGACTCAGGCACAATTCCAGGTGCGGGAAGTTATTTTTGCGCCCTCTGCAGCTCGCAGCTCTCGCTGCGGGAGAACGATCAGCTACCCGAGTGCCCCCGCTGCGGGACCGGTGAGTTTCTGCGCGACTCGATCTTCGAACCGATGCAGGAACACGGGCAGACGATCGAGCTGGCGATACCCGAGACGGCACCGGAGCCGGAATGGCTGCCGACGGCGCGTGCGATGCTGCCCGAGCCGGGTCGCTACGTCGCCCTCCTCGAGGACGACGTGAAGATCTTCCCGATTCCGCTGGGCTGGACGAGGATCGGACGCAGCGCCGCCGCCGACATCCGGCTCGATGATCCGAGCGTCTCGCGACGCCACGCACTGATCGTCTCCGAGCTACCCGACACGCTGCGGATACTCGACGACCGCAGCCTCAATGGCGTCTTCCTCAACGGCAAGATGGTCGACTGGGGACGGATCGAGGACGGCGACGAACTGGCGATCGGTCGCTTCCGCCTCTTCGCCCTCGAGCACTGACCCCCCGCGCGCGATCGGAGCATTTTCGGGGTTATAGACCTGAAAATGCTCCGGAGAGAGTTTCCGCCACATGCGCTCTTAGCATTGACGGTCGTGAGTACCCAGTCCGACCCGCCCGAGGTCGCCGCCGAGCGCGCCCGAGAACGACTTCACGAGGAGATCGAGCGTGTCCGTGCCGGTGTCGAGGAGATGCTCGTCGAGCAGGAGGGAACGATCGGCGGAGCCGACCTGCGCCGGGAACTGGATGCGATCCGCGACGAGAGCAGCGCCCTGGTCAAGCGCCGCGTGCGCAAGGCCGAGAGGCGCCTCAACAAGCGCATCGACAAGGTCGACGCCCGCACCAGCGAGCTGGCCGCCCGCCTCGACGAGGTCGAGCAGGAACGCAAGTACGCCGAGTGGCGCATCCACGCGAACAACGAGGCAATGCTCGACGGTCTCCTGCGCGAGGTCCGCGCAATCGCGGACTTGTTGACGACGGTTAGGTAGGAGGGACGGGGTGCCCCTCCGCCGGAGACCGTCGCGCAGCTGAGTCGAACTTAAGGGTGCTAAACGTGGACACAGAGCCTCCGTCAGGAGGGGCATCCCGTCCCTCCTCGAGCTCGGTTACCAAAATGGCTCTCGCAGACCTCGGCACAGGAGGTACATCTCGTGGGAGCTGACAGCTCTAGATAAGGACGAGCATTTCGTACCGAGAGCTGGAGCGTGTTGGCAGGAGGGGCAGGGGCAGCCCCTGCCCCTCTCCTCTATCTACCCCAACCTCACTCGGTCGAGATGCTCGGATCGGCCTGAACCTTGTGCGGCACGACCATCAGGAAGTTCTCCGCCGCGTCGGCCGCGAGACCCATCACCCGATCGGCCTCGTCGTCCTGACCGGTCGCCCGCAGTTCGCCGGCATAGGCCCCGAGCAGGTCGTCGACGTCCAGCAGGCCCTCGGCGTCGAGCTCCTTGAGCTCGACCTTGGCGCCCTCGCCGAGGCGACGTTCGATCGCCTCGCGGGCGATGCCGAAGGCGTTGTGGCGCACGTAGACGCGGCCGCCGGTCATCCCGGCGCAGGCCCACGGCCCGAGGTCGCCGAGCACGATCGCACGGCCTGAGGTCATGTACTCGAAGGCGAAGCCCTTGGCGTTGGCGCGGTCGACGAGGCAGCCGCGACCGTCGTCGATGTCCTCTGCCGGCTCACCGGCGAGCACGACGTCGGCGCCGGAGAGGCGGATGCAGAAGCGCGAGTCGGCCGAGCCCTGGACGAAGAGTCGTCCGCGCTGGGCGCCGTAGGCGAAGGACTTGCCGACCGAGCCGTTGAGGCGGCGACCGTTGGCACCCTTGCCCTTCAGCACGGCGACGGTTCCGCCCAGCATCGTCTTGCCGACGCCGTCCTGGGCACCGCCCTCGACGCGAATCGCAACGCCATAGGAGTTGAAGGCACCGAGACCCTGGCCGGCGACCGAGCCACCGTTGAACTCGAGGCTGGCAAGCACCTCGTCGCTCGAATCCGGGCCCTCGTCGCCGAAGATGCGGGCACGGGAGATCGCCCCCGAGAGCTCGGTTCCGAGCACGCGGTCGTTGGCGTCGGTAGGCCGCGGAAACTCGTTGCGGATCGTGCGGCCCGAACAGACGTCGCCGGCCAGCGACGCGATCTGGGCCGAGGCCTGCTTGGCCTCCATCCGAATCGGCCGGGCGACGACCAGGCCTGCCTCGGCGCGCTCCTCGGCCGGCTCCTCAGCCACCGGCAGGTCGAGCGGCTCGAGGTCGAGGAACTCCTCCAGCGGCGTGATCAGCGGTGCCAGGTCGATCGCCTCATGGTGAGAGACCTGCTCGAGCAGGTCATAGCGGCCGACCAGATCCTGGGCGCGCTCGTAGCCGAGCGATGCGACGACCTGCTTGACCTCCTCGCCCATCGCCTGGAAGAAGCGCGCGCAGCTCTCGGCGGCGACATCGACCTCCTGCGGAGTGAACTTCTTCAGCCCGTGCTCCTGAGCCTGCTCGACGGTCTCGATCTGCGTCGCGATGCCGACGTGGCAGGTGTCGAGCTGGCAGCCGCGGCAGATCGTGCAGCCGAGGCTGACCATCGCCAGGGTGCCGAAGCCGACCCGGTTGGCGCCGAGGCAGTGCAGCTTGACGACGTCATGGCCGTGGCGGTAGCCGCCGTCGGCCCAGATCTCGACCCGGTTGCGGATCCCAGCCTCCATCAGCGCCCGGTGCACGGCGCGCGTGCCGATGTCGGAGGGCAGGCCGACGTGGCGCAGCGCGTGCTGACGGGCGGCGCCGGTTCCCCCCTCGAAGCCCGAGAGCGTGATGATGTCGGCGCCGGCCTTGGCGATGCCGAGGCCGATCGTGCCGATGTTCGGCACGACGGGCACCTTGACCGAGACGCGCACGTCGGGGTTGACCGTCTTCAGCTCGTCGATCAGCTCGGCGAGGTCCTCGATCGAGTAGAGGTCGTGGTTGTTCGAGGGCGAGATCAGGTCGGTGCCGGGCGAGGCGTTACGGGCGGCGGCGACCTTCTCGGAGACCTTCTTGCCAGGCAGGTGGCCGCCCTCGCCGGGCTTCGCACCCTGGCCGATCTTGATCTCGGCGACGTAGGAGGAGTTGAGCATCTCTGCCGAGACGCCGAAGCGCCCCGAGGCGACCTGCTGGCCACGCCACTTGCGGTACTTGCCGTACATGTCGCGGATCTCGCCACCCTCGCCGTTGACGCAGAGGACGTTGATCGACTTCGCCGCCTCGGCGTAGGCGCGGAAGGCGGGCTCGGACTGCGAGCCGAAGCTCATCGAGCTGATCACCACCGGGTAGTCGTGCAGGCCGACGCCGGCGTCGACGGCAGCCGGATCGACCGGCTCGCGGTCTCCTTTCAAGCCCATGATGTGGCGCATCGAGATCGGGCTCTGCTTCTCCAGCTCGCGCACTTTCTCGGAGTAGTCCTCGTAGGTGCCGGAGCCGTTCGCGGTCGCGATCGCCGCCTTGTAGACCTTCGGGTAGAAGCGGAACGTCTTCGCCGGTTTGGCCTCCTCGTCGCCGCCGAGGATGCGGGCGCGCTCGTTGGCCTCCTCATCGAGGTCGTCGAAGCCGACGCCGCCCCGCTCGGAGGCGGCGAAGGCCTCGGTCATGAAGATCTCGGCCAGCTCCGGCTTGACGCCGATCGAGGAGAACTGGCGCGCGTAGCCGCGCACCTCGTGGATGCCGATCGTCGAGATGACTTTCTCAATCCCCTTGGTGAGGGCGTCGCAGAGGTTGGAGACGTCGGACTCGTAGTCCTCGACGCAGATCACCTCGACCATCGTGTACGGGCAGACCCCGTTGGCGCCAAGGCCGAGGGCGAGCATCGTGTCGTGGACGTTGCGCAGCGCGGCCGAGCGCAGCACGATCCCGCAGCGGCGGCGCAGGTTCTCCTCGCCCGGCTCGACCTTGAAGTTCTTCAGCGCCTGGTCGACGGCGGAGACGGCCAGGTGCGGGTCGAGGAAGCGGCGGTCGGCGTCGTAGACGGTGCGGTCGGTGAGGACGAGCAGCTCGGCACCGTCGCGGACCTTCTTCACCGCCTCCTGCTTGATCCGCTCGATCGCGCCGCGCGTCGTCTCGGACTCGAGCAGCGAGATGTCGGCGGCGGCGGCGCGGCCGCGGAACTCCTCCCAGAGGTCCTCGAGCAGATAGGTGCGATGCTTGCGGGCGATCGCCCGGTAGGTCTTGTCGGAGAGCGGCGCCAGGCCGTGGTGGCCGCCGAGGATCACCGGGAACGCCGTCTCGACTGTTCCGGTGTCCTCGCCGGCGGCGTCGATCGAGGGGCGGCGGCCGAAGACGGCGCGGGTCGAGAAATGCTCCATCTCGCGTTCGCGGTCGATCGCCGGGTTGGTGACGACGGCGACCGTCTCCTTGAAGTAGTCGGCGAGGTTCTGACGCTCGGGTGAGAGCGCCGCCAGCGGCCCGTCGTAGCCCAGCGAGCCGACCGGCTCGGAGCCGTTGGAGGCCATCTGCTGGACGAGTTTGACGTCGTCGCGCTGCCAGCCGAAGCCGGCGAGGACGCGGTCGGAGACCTTGACCGGCTCTTCAGGACCGGCGTCGGAGTAGCCGGGCACCTCGTCGCCCTCCAGCGGACCTCCCGCCTCGAGCGCGCGGTCGTAACCCGCCGCGTCGTCAGCGCCGTTGCGGCTCAGCCAACCCTTGCGGACGAGGCGCAGCATCTCATCGTGAGCGTGCAGGGTCGAGCGCTTGCGATCGCGATCGATCGTCACCAGCGCCTTCTCGCCGGGGGCGAGCGGCTTCGGCTCGGAGACCATCTTGGCGACGGAGACGACGCCCGGCTCGGAGCTGAAGACGAAGTCCTCGGCAGTCTCGACCTGCCAGAGCGGGCGCAGCCCGAGCGCGTCGGAGGAGAAGACGCATTCGTCGGCATGACGGGCGATCAGGGCAACCGGGCCCTGTGCGAACGGGCCCATCGCCTGGCGCAGGTACATGTAGAAGGGGTGCAGGTCGGACGGCAGCGAGCGGATCTCCTCAGTTATCAGCGGCACGACCATCTCCATCGCCTCGGCGAGGCTGAGCCCCTTGCGGCTGACCAGGGTGTCGATCGTGCGGTTGAGATCCTGAGAGTCCGAGGAGCCGGGCTGGATCGGCACGCCGAGCATGCGCGCCTCCTGCCGCAGCTGTTCGATCGTGTTGATCTCACCGTTGTGGCCGAGCACCGAGAAGGGCTGCACGCGCTTGAACGAAGGCCAGGTGTTGGTCGAGTAACGGTTGTGGCCGAAGCAGCCGATCGTCTCGAAGCGCTCGTCGCGCAGGTCGGGGTAGTACTCGGCGAGTACGTTGGGGGCTCCCATCACCTTGTAGACGCAGGTCGTCGCCGAGAACGACGGCACATGGACGTCGAGGCGCTGCTCGAGCTCGATCAGCAGGTCGAAGAGGACGCGGTCGCGACGCGAGGCGTCGGCGACGAGGCCGGCGATCTGCCAGAAGTGCGGCTCCTCCTCGCGCGCGGTCGGGCCGAGCGCGGGTGAGTCGACGACGCCGATGCGCTCGGCGAGGATGCGGAAGCCGCCCTGGCCCAGCAGCTCGCGCGCGTCGTGCTGGATCTTCTCGCGGTCCTGCGAGCGCTCGATGAAGAGGTGGGCGACGGCGAAGGCGTCGTCGAGGGTAAGCGAGGGATCGTGGCCGCCGGAGCGGACCTCCTCGGCCCAGATCTTGCGTGGCAGGTCGAGCAGAACGCCGCAGCCGTCACCCTCGCCGTCGACGTTGCCGGCGCGGTGGAGCATCTTCTGCAGGGCGGGGATTGCCAGCTCGATCGGGGCGTGGCTCGGCGTCGCGTCCTTGCGCACCGAGGCATAGATCGCGCACGCGTCCTTGTCCTCGACGCTGGGCGGCGAGACAAGCGGCCTGTACGGGCGCTCTGGCGAGTAGCGGACGGGCACGCCCTCGCCGTGAAGCTCACGGGACTGGGTATCGGACAACTCTGACCTCCCGGTTACCGCGCCTTCTTCGAGCGGGCGCACGACGGGTTGACAAGTCGAGGAATTATAGGACCGCAGGGAGCGTCGTCGCGAAGAATTCGCGTTTTCCTGCAAATAGCGCCGAAAACAGCGCTAAGCCCAGCCGGGGGCGCTGTACTCGCCCGCCGGGTGGACGCCGATCAGCAGCGCGGTGACCGGAGCGTCGGAGCGGTTGAGGATCGTGCGGCTGGCCGGCGGCTCGATCGAAGCGAAGGTGCCGGCGGGCGCCTCGTGCTCCTCCCCGTCGAGACGCATCACGGCATCGCCCTCGAGGATGGCGAAGAGCTCGACCTGGCCGCTCTGCTCCTCGTCGTGCTCGGGGATCTGCCCGCCGGGGTCTATTTCGACCAGGTTGAAGCCGAAGGCCGAGGTGCCGAGCGCCTTGCGCGCCAGCCTCCAGGTCGAGTCCCCCGACCCCTCCATCGACTCGAACTCGTCGCGGTGCTTGATCGTGTAGCCAGCCATGCCGTCTCCTTCCAGGTAGTCGCCACCGCGACCATATCCCGCTTCTACAGCTCGGGCACGTCGGCGCCCTGCGGACTGAAGGGCAGGCGGCGGACCTCGGCCCAGCCGTCGCAGCGGCGCTCCAACTCCTCGGCGACCTTGCCGGCGTCCTGCCAGGTGGTCCAGACGAGGACGGTGGGGCCGGCGCCGGAGATCGTCGCACCGAGGGCGCCGAGGGCGCGGGCCTCGTCGACGAGATCCATCGAACGCGAATAGAGCCCGCGCCGGCGGTCCTGGTGGATTCGATCGGCGAGCCCGTCGGCGACGAGGTCGAGGTCGGCGGTCTGCAGGCCGAGCACGAGACGCGAAGCGGCGGAGACGTTGGCCACGGCGTCGGCGAGTGGAACCTCCGCCGGGATCGCTTCGCGGGCGCGCTCGGTCGAGACCTCTTCGGTGGGGATTACGGCAATGCCCTCGAGGCCGCTCGGCGGGTCGAAGCGAGCCGCGGTGGGGCCACCGTCCCCTCCCCCGCAGATCACAAACCCGCCGTAGATCGCCGCCGCGACGTTGTCGGGGTGACCCTCGATCTCGGTCGCCCGCGTCAGGAAGTCCTCCTTCGACAGCCCCAGCTCGAAGAGGTGGTCGGAGGCGTAGAGGCCGGCGACGATCGCCGCGGCGCTGGAGCCGAGACCGCGGGCAAGGGGAATGTCGCTCTTCAGGCGAAAGGCGATGCCGTCGGCCGGGTGCAGGCTCTCGAAAGCGCGCACGATCAGGTTGTCGCGGCCCGTCGAGACGTCGAGCCCGCCGGGGTCGAAGGAGAACTCCCCGGTCTCCTCCACCTCGAGCTCGAGAAACAGGGAGACCGCCGCGGCAAGCACGTCGTAGCCCGGCCCGAGGTTGGCCGAAGAAGCGGGAACGCGGACCACCCGGTGCCGGGTCGTCAATCGAATACCGCCCGCTCGACGGCGCTGAGGTCGTTCTCGCAGGCAATCACCGCCGGCGCTTTGGAGAGCGCGGTGTCGGGATCCTTGAGGCCATGGCCGGTGAGGACGCAGACGACGGAGTTCGGCGGATCCATACCCTCGACGGTGGGCAGGCCGTGGGCGAGCAGTCCCGCCACCGAGGCGGCCGAGGCGGGCTCGCAGAAGACCCCCTCCCCCGCCGCCAGCCAGCGGTAGGCGTCGAGGATCTGCTCGTCTGAGACCGCGGCGACGCGGCCGCGCGAGGCGGTGAAGGCGGCCATCGCCTCCTCCCAGCGAGCAGGGTTGCCGATCCGGATCGCCGAGGCGACCGTCTCGGGATTGGCGACCGGCTCGCCGCGGACCAGCGGCGCCGCGCCCTCGGCCTGGAAGCCGTAGAGGACCGGGGCCGCGCCGGCCTCCTGGAAGCCGCGCCAGTAGGCGGTCACGTTGCCCGCGTTACCGACCGGGATCGCCAGCGCGCCGGGCGCCTCCCCCAGCTCCTCGATCACCTCGAATGCGCCGGTCTTCTGGCCTTCGATCCGGTGCGGGTTGATCGAGTTGACCAGCTCGATCGGGTGCTTCTGCGCCAGCTCGCGGACGATCCGCAGGGCGTCGTCGAAGTTGCCCTGCAGGGCGACGACCCGCGCCCCGTGCATCAACGCCTGTGCGAGCTTGCCGATCGCGATCTTGCCCTCGGGCACGATCACGGCGCCGCGCAGGCCCGCCCGCGCCGCGTAGGCGGCGGCGCTCGCCGCGGTGTTGCCGGTCGAGGCGCAGATCACCGCCTCAGCGCCCCGTCCCTTCGCCCGCGAGACCGCAACGGTCATTCCCCGGTCCTTGAAGCTGCCGGTCGGGTTCGCCCCCTCGAACTTGAGGTAGGCGCGAACGCCGAGCCGCTCGGAGAGCCGCGGCGCCTCGACCAGGGGAGTGGAGCCCTCGTTCAGCGTCACCACCGGGTCCCCCGGCTCCAGCGAAAGCCGCTCCCTGTATCTCTCGATCAGGGGGACAGGACTCAAACGAACTCCTCTTCGATGACGCGTATCGCCCGTGGAGGGGCGCGCAGCACGTCGAGCGCGTCGATCGCCTCCAGTGCCGCGTCGAAGAGCGACTCGAGGCACTCGTGGAGCACCATCACCAGCTGCGCCTCGTCGCCGCTGCCGCGTTGGACGACGCTCTTCACCGAGACCTCGTTGTCGCCCAGCACCTGGGCGATGCGGGCGAGCACGCCGGGACGGTCGGCGACCTCCAGGTGAAGGTAGAAGGAGGAGGCGACGTCGCTGACGATCGGCAGCTGCGCCCGCGTCTCGTGCACCGGCGCATCGCCGCTGAGGATCGAGACGACGTCGCCGAGCACCGCCGAGGCCGTCTGCACGCCACCGGCACCGGGACCCGACATCGTCACCTCGGTGATCTCGTCGGCCTCGACCATCACCGCGTTGAACGGCCCCGCGACCGGCGCCAGCGGGTGGCCGCCGTAGAGGAAGCAGGGGAAGACCCGAATGCTGATCCCGCCCTCGCGCCGTTCGGCCACGCCGAGCAGCTTCAGCGAGAGCCCGAGCTCCTTGGCGTAGGCGAGATCCTCGGGTTTGACCTGCTCAATCCCCTCGTAGGAGACGCAGTCGAGGGTGACCGGGGTGTGGAAGGCAAGGCGGGCGAGGATCGCCATCTTCGCCGCCGCGTCCGCCCCGTTGACGTCCTCGGTCGGGTCCGCCTCGGCATAGCCGAGCTCCTGGGCGCGGGCGAGCGTCTCCTCGTAGGAGGCGCCGCTGGCCGCCATCTCGGTGAGGATGAAGTTCGTCGTCCCGTTGACGATGCCGAAGACCTTGGCGATCTCGGTCACCCCGAAGCTCTCCTGGATCACGCGGACGATCGGGATCACACCCGCGACGGCAGCCTCGAAGCGCAGCTGCACTCCCGCCTCGCGCGCCGCTTCGAAGAGCTCCTCTCCGTGCTGGGCGAGCAGCTGCTTGTTGGCGGTCACGACCGGACGCCCGGCGCGCAGCGCCTCCAGCACGTAATCGCGCGCCGGCTCGGTGCCGCCGATCAGCTCGACAATCAGGTCGGAACCGGCGAGGATCTCGGCGAAGTCGCCTGCCTCCCGGGTGAGGACGCCCGCGATCTCCGGCCGCCGCCCGGTCGCCGCCTCGACCGCCTCGGCCCGAGCCTCCAGCAGCTCGGCGAAGGCGCCGCCGACCGTGCCGCGGCCGAGCAGCCCGATGCGAAGCGCTTTCGAGGATTCCTCAGACATCCCTGGCGGTGAGATCGTCGTAGGTCTCGCGGCGGACGACGAGCCGCGCCTCGCCGTCTCGACAGAAGACGATCGGTGGCCGCGGCACTCCGTTGTAGTTGCTTGCCATCGAGTGGCCGTAGGCCCCGGTCGCGGGAGTGACGAGCACGTCGCCGACGGCGGGGGCCGCGAGGATCGCGTCGCGAACGAGGATGTCACCGGACTCGCAGTGCATGCCGGCGACCGTCGCCTGGCTGTCCGGCGCCACGGCGGCACGGTCGGCGATCAGCGCTTCGTAGCGCGAGCCATAGAGCATCGGCCGCATGTTGTCCGACATGCCGCCGTCGACGGCGACGTAGGTGCGGATGCCGGGGATCTCCTTGACGGTGCCGATTCGGTAGGCGGTTATCCCGGCGTTGCCGACCAGCGAGCGGCCCGGCTCGATCAGGATTCGCACGTCATCGCCGAAGACCTCGGCGACGCCGCGCACCTTGACGTCGACGTAGGCGTCGATCTCCGGCGGCTCGTCCTCGGCCGCGTAGGCGATACCGAGACCGCCGCCGACGTTGACGATCCGGCACCACTCGCCGGCCAGCTCGCCGATCGCGCGGATCGCCAGCGTGTAGGGCTCGAGCTCGAAGATCTGCGAGCCGATGTGGGCGTGCAGCCCGGTCAGCTCGAGCACGTCGGAGGCGAGCACCCGCTCGATCGCCCGCGCCGCCAGGCCGTCCTCGATCCCGAAGCCGAACTTCGAGTCGAGCTGTCCGGTCTGCACGTAGTCGTGGGTCGAGGGCTTGATCCCGGGCGTCACTCTGATCAGGACGTCCTGGGGCTCGTCGAGCAGGCGCTCGCAGCGCTCGATCTCGTCGAAGGAATCGACGATCAGGTGGCCAACACCCGAGCGGGCGGCAAAGAGGATCTCCTCGTCGGTCTTGTTGTTGCCGTGCATGTGGATGCGCGCCGGATCGAAGCCGGCACGCAGCGCCATGTGCAGCTCGCCGCCCGAGGCGACGTCGACGGAGAGGCCCTCCTCGGCGAAGAGCCGGTAGGCAGCCGTGCAGGGCAGCGACTTGCTGGCGAAGAGGACCTCGAAGTCGGCGCCACGACGCTCGAATGCCTCGCGATAGGCGCGCGCCCGGGCGTGCATGTCGTCCTCCGCGTATATGTAGGCGGGGGTGCCGAACTCCTCGGCAAGCCCGACCACGTCGCAGCCCCCCACCTCCAGGTGACCGAGCTCGTTGACCCGGCTACCCGCCGGGTAGACCGCCGAGCCTGCGATCGGGTCGGCCACCGCGCCCGCCTGTCCACGCTCAGACATAGGCGCGCATTGTGACGGTTGAGCGGGGGGCTTAGGCGGGCGGGTCTAGCCGGTGGCGCCGTGGAGGGCGCCGCCGGCGGTTTCGAGCGTCCCGTCGACCGCTTGCCCGACGCCGTTGACCGTTTCTTCGGTTACTTTGGACACACCCGTTTCGCCCACCATGCCACCGGTCGCTTCGTCGACGCCGGAGACGGTTTCGTTGACGGTTTTGGCAGCCGTTCCGGTTACGGACCGGCTCGATTCTCCGCCGCTCGCGGAGCCGCCGGACGAGCCGTTGCCCGCACCTCCGCTCGAAGAAGCTCCACTCGCCCCCCCGCCCGAGCCGGCCTGGCCGGACTCCGGGGTCTGCGCGGGCGTGCCCGAGGGCGACGCGCCGGTCACGCCGGCATTACCGGCAGTGCCCGTCCTGCCGGTGCCGCCTCGATGCGTGACTCGCCTTGCGCCGGCCGCACTTGAAGCCGCGCCCGCTCTGGGGGTCGCGCCTTCCTGCGCGGCCGCCCGTTCTTGCGCAGCGCCACCACCGCTCGTCCCGCCGATTCCCGCCAGCGGCCAGTCGCGCAGAGCCTGCAGCGAGACCAGCAACACGAAGGCGACGATCGCCGCGCCGATCAGCGCCGTCCCGGAAAAGGCTCCTGCCATATAGCCCTGAGCCTGCCTGATCACCCCTTCAGGGTCTCAAATGGATTGATTTTTTCAACCCCTATGCCGAACAGACGCTTACAGGTAGGCCATCGGGTCGGTGACCTCACCGTTGATCCGCACCTCGAAGTGGAGATGAGGACCGAAGCAGTAGCCGGTGCAATCGCTGTAACCGATGATCTGACCCTGCGAAACATGCTGCCCGGCCGAGACTGCAAAGGACTCCTGGTGCGCGTAACAGGTCGAGAGGCCGCCGCCATGGTCGATGCAGGTGTAGTTGCCGTAGCCACCGCTGCTCGACTCCGGCTCGGTGAAGATGACCGTGCCCGTCGCGGCGGCGCGGATCGGCGTGCCGCTGGGAACTGCGATGTCGATTCCCGGGTGGTACTCGTAGCTGCCGTTGATCGTCCGTGAGCCGAAGCCGGAGACAACGGGACCGTTGACCGGCCAGATCAGGCCGTGGCTGCCGCCCACGATCGGACCGGCCGGCAGCGGGGCCGAGCCGTAGCCGGAGAGCCGGGCCGCGATTTCGGCCTGGATCTTGGCGACTGAGCCATCGAGCTCTTCTTCGTGCGAGCGAATCCGGTGCAGGGCGGCGACGCGCGCTCCTCGAGCGGCCACGAGAGCGGACTGGCGCTGCTGAACCGCGGCACGGGCATCGGCGAGCGTCTGCTTTTCGGCGGCGATCTCGTTGCGCGCGCTTTCGATCCGGTCCTTGGCGCTGCGCAGGCGGGCGACCGTGCGCTTGACCTGGTCGCGCAGCTCGCGCACGCGGATCACGATTCCTTCGTCCATGCCGTGGATGAGATTCAGGTATTCGGTGCGGTTGACGAGATCGTCGTAGCCGTTGGCACCGACGATCACGGAAAGCAGGTCGGGCGTGCCCGTCTCATAGATCGCGACCAACCGTTCGCGCAACGAAAGGAGAGCCCGCTTCAGGTGCGCCCGCATCACGGCGAGGCGGCGCTTGGCGGTGTCGAGTTGCGCCATCGCGCGGTCGAGTTCTGCCTGCTTGACGTCGAGACGGGTCTGGACCGCCGCCTCCTGGCCACGCAGGGCCGCCACCTCGGCGGTCAGCCGTTCTATCCGCTTGCCCTCCCGCGAGATCGTCGTCGTCAGGACACCGCTGCGCCGGCGCACCTTCGAGAGCTGCGCTTCCTTCGCATCGAGTTTCGATTCGAGATCCTGGGCAGGCGCCGACCCGCTGCCCACAAGCAGCACGCCGAGCACCGTCGCGGCAGCGAGCAGCGCCGCCATGACGAGGCGAGGCTTAAGCATCGTCGCGAGGCTAGCGAAGCGTCATTTCCCGCATATGCAGGGATTTATGCATGCAACCGCGCTTGCGGTCAGGCCTGGCCGGCGGCGTTCTCGACGTGCAGCAGCTCGCCGCCGGCCTCCTCCTCCATCTGCAGCGTGGTGTGCTCGATCCCGAAGCGCTCGTGCAGCAGCAGCTCGATCCGGCGGCGGACCAGGTCGCGGTCGCAGTCCCGGGCCACGACCACGTGGGCGGCGAGCGCCCCGAAACCCGAGGTCACGGTCCAGATGTGGAGGTCGTGCACCGAACGGACGCCGCCCTCCTCGCAGATCGCGGCTCCGGCCGCGTCGACGTCGATGCCTGTCGGAGCCGCCTCCATCAACACGCCGACGGGCTCGGCGATCAGGCGCCAGGAGGAGAGCAGGATGAGGCCGGCGATCGCGAGACTGGCGATCGGGTCGACGATCGGTGAGCCGCCGAGCAGGACGACAGCGCCGGCGAGGACGACGCCGAGAGAGCCGAGCGCGTCGGCGGCGGAATGCCGCAGGACGCCCTCGAGGTTGACGTCGATCCGCTCGCCGCGGGCGAGAACCGCAGTGGCGGCGACGTTGCCGAGCAGGCCCAGCAGGCCGAGCACGAGCACGCCCCCTCCGTCGATCTCGGGTGGGTCGCCGAAGCGGCCGAATGCGGCGACCGCCACAGCCAATGCGACAGCGACGAGGAGCAGGCCATTGACGAGCGCGGCGAGGATCTCGGAGCGCTGGTAGCCGAAGGTCATCCGGCCGGCCGCAGGGCGGGAGGCGAGAGCGGCGGCGAACAGGGCGAGGCCGATCGAGCCGACGTCGGAGAGCAGATGGCCGGCGTCCGCTAGGACTGCCAGCGATCCGGTGAGGACGCCGCCGATCGCCTCGACGGCGAGCATCCCCACGTTGATCGCGAGAGCGACCCGCATGCGGCGACTGCTGTCGCCGCGCCGGTCGCCCGTCAGGACATGCGCGTGGGCGTGCGAGTGCACGCCCCGAGCTTACGCCGGAACCGCCTCCTTCTCGGGCTTCTCCGCCATCGCCTGCTCGGCGACTTCGGCGGCGTAGCCGAGGCGCTCGGCGTATTCGCGAGCCTGCATGCGGGAGATGACCATGCGCTGGATCTCGGCAGTGCCCTCGAACAGCTGGTAGATCTTGGCGTCGCGGAAGAACTTCTCGAGCGGGCAGTCCTTGCTCCAGGCGTAGGGACCGACGAGATCCATCAGCGTCGCCGTCGCCCACATCGTCACGTCGCCGCCCTTCAGCTTCGACATCGAGCCCTGGCCGCCGGTCATCGGGACGCCGTTGCGGCCCATCCAGGCGGCGCGCTGGACGAGCAGGCGGGCGGCTTCGATCTCGGTCGCGACATCGGCAAGCACCTGCTGGATGCGCTGCTCCCCGAGCAGCGGTTTGCCACCCTCGCTCTGCCCGTCGAGGTACTCGAGCGTCCACTCGTACGCCGCCTGGGCGATGCCGAGCGCCGAGGCGCCGACCAGCGGCCGGGTGATCTCGAAGGTCGCGAGCGCGTCCGCGCCCCGCGACTTCTTCCCTTCGCGTCCGCGCTGCAGCTTGCGCTCCAGCTTCTCCTCGCCGCCGAGCAGGTTCTCGACCGGGATGCGGCAGTCCTCGAGCACGATCTCGGCCGTGTGCGAAGCGCGGATGCCGAGCTTCGACTCCTTCTTGCCCTGTGTCAAACCCGGAGTGCCCTTGCCGACGACGAAGGACGCCTGGCCGCGCGTGCCGAGCGCCGGGTCGACGGTGGCGACGACGACGTGTACGTCGGCGATGCCGCCGTTGGTGATGAAGACCTTGGTGCCGTTGAGGACCCACTCGTCGCCGTCGCGTTTGGCCGTCGTCTTCAGGCTCTTCACGTCGGAGCCGGCCTGCGGCTCGGTGACGGCATAGGCGCCGAGCTTGATCTCCTCGCCGCTGCCGAAGCACTCGGGCACCCATTGCGAGATCTGCTCAGGGGTGCCGGAGGAGGCGATGCCTGCGGCGGCAAGACCGGAGCCGGAGATCGCCAGGGCGATGCCGGCGCAGCCCCAGTGGAACTCTTCGGCCGAGATCACCTGCATCTGGCCCTCGGCGTCGCTTGCCGAGCGCTGGATGCCCTCGAGGCCGCCGAAACCCTGCTTACGGGCCTCCTTGATCACCTCCCACGGGGTGCTCTCCTCTTCGTCGTGCTTGCGGGCGGCCGGCCGGATCACCTCGCGGGCGAAGGTCCGGCAGCGCTCCTTGAACTCCTGCTGCTCCTCGTTCAATGCGAAATTCATCGGGTCCCCTCGTGTCTGGCGCCTTGTGACTGATTGACTGGTCAGTCAACCAGTCGAGAGAAGGTTAGCTGACCGGCCAGCCACTCCACCGCCTGTAGCTTTCCCGGCGTGTTCCGGAAACGCCCGATCAACGCCGATCTCCCCCTGGAGCAAGAGGAGAGCCCCGCCCCTCCCGAGCCGCCGCACGCATCCGAGATCGACCACACGGGAGTGGGGTCAAAGTCGGATACGCGACGGCGTCGCCGGCAAATGCCTGCCGCCCTCAAGGCGATCGCAGGGCTCATCGTCATCGCGATCGTCTTCCTCGTCGCCGCGGTGCTTGGGGGAGGCGGTGGGACGAACCGCGCCGTGGAGAAAGCCTCGAACCCATCGGCACCCGGTCCCGCTCGCGAAGAAAGCGCGACACCGACCGCCGAAGTGGCGGAAGATCTCGGCTTTCCGACCATCGCCACCGATAACACGACCCGCGTCGGCGGCTCCGACCCCGCCTCCACGGCCGCCGCCGTAGCGCTCGCCGTCTATCCGGCCCGAACGGCAGCCCAGCGACCCGCCGCCGTGACCCTGGTCGACGAAGGCGAATGGCAGACAGCCATCGCAGCGGCCGTGCTGATGGCCACGCCGGTGCGGACGCCGCTACTCGTCACCGCCGACGGCGATCTCCCCGACCCGACCTCGCAGGCGCTCGAAGCGCTTGCCCCAGCGGGAAGCAAAGAGACCGGCGGCACGCAGGCTTTCGCGATCGGCGCCGCGGCGCGGCCCGAGGGCTTGAAGACGACCGCAATCAAGGGCTCGAGCCCGGCCGCAACTGCCGCAGCCCTCGTCGGGCTGCGCGACCGCCTCCTCGGCCAACCGCCCGCCCACTTCGTCCTCGCCTCCGCGGCGGAGCCCGAATTTGCCCTCCCGGCCGCAGCGTGGGCCGCACGCTCCGGCGATCCGATCCTCTTCACCGACGCCGCAAAGCTGCCGGCTGAGACGGCGAAGGTGTTCAAACGCCGCCCGAAGGTCCCCGTCTACGTGCTGGGCCCCTCCTCCGCGATCTCCTCCGACGTCTTCCGCGAAGTCGCCAAGCTCGGCAACCCGGTGCGCCGAGTGTCCGGCGAGGACCCGGTCGAGAACGCGATCGCCTTCGCCCGCTACTCGAACGGCGGCTTCGGCTGGAACGTCAACGATCCCGGCCACGGCTTCGTCCTCGCCCGCGACGACGCGCCTCTCGACGCCGCGGTGGCGGCGCCGCTCTCGGGCTCGGGCACGTGGGGCCCGCTGCTGCTCAGCGACGACGCCGATACGCTGCCGAAGGCAGTGCGCGAATACATGCTCGACGTCAAGCCCGGCTACACCACCGACCCCACGCGGGCGTTCTACAACCACGTCTGGGTGATCGGCGACCAGGAGGCGATCGACGTAAACCAGCAAGCCGAGATCGACCAGCTGGCCGAACTGACCAAGATCGGAGGATCTCCATGAGCGAAGCCGAGAATCCCGAGCTGCTCGGATCTCCGCGTCCGGTCACAGCCGAGGACGTCCGCGCTCTCGCCGGCGCCTCCACCCCGCACTTCGCCCTGCAGGTGCGCAACCGCATCAGGCGACTGATCGAGCCACTCGCCGAGAACGATCCCGCCCGCCTTGAAGGCGAGCGCAAGATCGCCGAGCTCGAGGAGCTGGCCGAGCACAGCGGCGACCCGCGCGGGACGATGGGGATCGCGCACCGATGAGGGCACTGGCGCCCGGTGTCTGGCGCCTCAAGCAGTTCCCCGCCCCGAGCGTCAACGTCTACCTGGCGGAGGACGTGCTGATCGACGCCGGCACCCGCTGGGACCGTCGCCGGATCTTTGCCGAGACCGAGGGCCGGGAGCTTTCGATGCTCGCCCTCACGCACGTTCACCCTGATCACCAGGGGGTCGCCAAGGACGTCTGCGAAGCGCGCGGCATCCCGCTCGCCTGCCACGCCGACGACGTCGACGCGATGGAGGGCCGGCGCCCAGTGCAGGAAGCGGCGCCGAACAACCCGTTCAACCGGATCATCAAGCGCATCTGGCAGGGACCGCCCTACGAGGTGGCGCGAGTCCTCCACGAGGGCGATGAAGTCGCAGGCTTCCGCGTCGTCCACGCGCCGGGCCACTCGCGCGGCGAGGTGATCTTCTTCCGCGACTCCGACAGGGTGGCGATCTGTGGCGACGTGATCCGCAACATGAGCTACGCCACGGGCCTGCCCGGCATCAAGGAGCCGCCGGAGATCTTCACCTACGACCCGGCCGAGAATCGCCGCTCGATCCGCAAGCTCGCCGAGCTCGAGCCCAGCCTGATCCTCCCGGGTCACGGCCCCGCGGTCACCGACATGGCCGCCTTCGAGCGTTTCGTCGCCACCCTGCACGGGTAGAGCGCAGCTCTGAGCCAGTTAGCGGGTTACTCAATTTGAAGTACCCCTTAACTGCTGCTGAAAGGAGCCAGCCCGATGAGCAGGTTCAAGAACAGGCGTCCCTCACCGGCATTCGTGATCTCGATGATCGCCTTGATCGTGGCCCTGGCCGGTACGGCTTACGCCGCCCAGACGATCAACGGCGGCTCGATCAAGAAGCAGACGATCGGCGCCGGCAAGCTCAAGCACAAGACGCTGACCGGCTACCAGATCAACACCAACAAGCTCGGCACGGTGCCCAGCGCGAAGCGAGCCACTCACACCTACTGGGCCGTGGTCAACAACCCCGGCAATCCCGGCAACGCCACCTTGGCACGAGCCAGCGACTCGACCATCACCGCCACCGAGGGCGGTGGAGCCGTCACCGTGACCTTCCCGCAGAACGTCAGCGGCTGCGCTGAGGTGGCCGGGCGCAACAACGCCGGCACCTCGGTACCGAACCCCGGCTACGCCCAGACCAACACGTCGGCCGCCAACGCCAACGGGATCGAGGTCCACACACGCGACAAAGAAGGGAAAAACGAAGACGCCGACTTCCACCTGATCGTCATCTGCCCGTAGCTAAGGAGCCCTTCGACCCACCCCGCATCGGTCGTAACGCGTTTCCAATGCATTTCATAGGGAATGCGTTACGACCGATGCGGGCCGACCGAGATTTCATCTAGCCTTGCGGCGATGAGCGAGGCGCCGCACGGGTTCAAGGAGGGCGACAAGGTCTGGGTCGAGGACGGCGACGGCCGTCATCATCCCGGCATCTTCGTCGCCGACAACGAGAGCTCGGGCTGGTTCGGCGGCGGCCCCAGCGCCTACGTCGTCCACCCCGAGGCCCAGCAGGCCGAGGTCGTCTCCGTCTTCCGCATCACGCCGCGCGACGAGTAGCGCCTCCGGTGCGATTTATGCCACGTATGCCGTCATAAGTCGCACCGGAACCTCAGGGGATGCGAGCCGCGGCCATGTCGACGCGGTCGCCTCGAAAGGGCACGCCCTCGGCTTCCAGGCGCTCCCGCTGACGGGCTCCCTTGGCCAGGGAGCCATCCGCGCGGACCACCCGCCACCAGGGCAGGCCGGGCTCGTCGCACTCGAAGAGGACGGCACCGGCGAAGCGCGGCGCTCCCGGGGAGACGTCGCCGTAGGTACGGACGAACCCAGGCGGAATCTCGCGCACACGATCGAGGACTTCGAGCGTGCGCGTGTCTCCGAGCTCGGTCAGCTCGCAGGGCCGAAGGCGGCGATGATGCGGTTCTGGTACTCGGAGAGCTCTTCGGGCGAGATGAAGTAGGTCGGTGGGGTGAGGAAGAGGCCGTCGGCGCGCTCCGCGGTCGCCTCGACGCGGGCCCGAACCTTGTCGACCGGGCCGGCGGCGCAGTAGGCCTCGACCATCTCGTCGCTGATCGCGGCCGGAACGGCGGCAAGGTCGCCGCGGCGGAAGGCCTCGCCGGCGGCGACGGCATTGTCGGCGAAGCCGTGCAGCTCCCAGAGCGGCATGTAGGTCTTGACGGTCGCGTAGAAGGAGATCGTGCGGCGGGCCATGTCGATCGCCCTGTCCTCGTCGTCGTCGATCGCGCAGCAGACCGTCGGCAGGTAGTCGAAGCTCGACCGCTCGCGTCCCGAGCGGGCGAGCCCCTCTTCGAAGGAGGAGACGACGATCTCGTCGATCCAGCGCAGGCTCTGGATCGGGTGGCCGATCAGGCCGTCGGCGACATCGCCGGCCATCCGGCACATGCCGCCCTGCACACCGGCGGTGTAGATCGGCACCGACTCGCGCGCCGCCGGATGCGGCCTGATCCAGCCCTTGATGTCGATGTCGTAGTAGTCGCCCTCATAACGGATCGGCTCCCCCTTGCCGGCCTGCTGCATGATCAGCCGCGTCGCCTCGATCGCCTCGCGCAGGTGCGGCGCGGGCCGGCCGTACTCGGCGTTGTGCCAGGTTTCGTTCAGGCGTTTGACGCCCGAGCCGAGGCCGAGGCGGAAGCGGCCGCCCGACATCTCGTCGATGTCGAGGGCGCTGACCGCGAGGATGAAGGGGCTGCGCGTGAAGGCCCAGGCGATCCCGGTCGCGACGTCGATCTTCTCCGTGCGACCGGCCAGGTAGGCGGCCTGGGTTACCGAGGAGCGGAACAGCTCCGGCGCCCAGACGCACTCGATGCCAGCGGCCTCAGCGCGCTTCGTCTCCGCCTCGAGGTCGGCGATCGAAGTGCCGATCGCGGCGACCGAGATGCGGTCGAGGGCGCCCACGCGTCAGACGGCGACGGGCTCGCCGGCCTCGGCGAACACCGCGTCGGCGACCCGGTCGCGATGCCAGCGGCCATCGCCGAACATCGCCGCGTTGGCCTTGCCGCGCTTGAGGAAGAAGTGCAGGTCGTGCTCCCAGGTGAAGCCGATCCCGCCATGGACCTGGATCGAGGCGTCGGGGACGCGCCAGCCCGCATCCGAGGCGTAGGCCTTGGCCATCGAGGCTGCCGTCGGAAGGGAGTCCGGCGCGGCGTCGGCGGCCCAGGCGGCCCCGTACACCGCCGAGCGGGCGTTCTCGGTCTCGAGCAGCATCTGCGCGCAGCGGTGGGAGACGGCCTGGTAGGAGCCGATCGGCCGGCCGAACTGCCGGCGGTCCTTGGCGTACTCGACCGCCATCTCCAGCGTCCTCTGGGCGACGCCGGTCGACTCCGCCGCCAGCGCAACGCAGACGCGGTCGAAGACCTGGAGATAATCGGGGCCCTCGGCGGGCAGGGTGTCGGCGTCGGGCACCTGGACGCCCTCGAAGCGCACCGAGTAGAGCCTGCGTGTCTGGTCGATCGAGGTCGACGGCGTCACCGCGACCCCGGCGGCATCGCGCTCGACGAGGTGGCGGCGCCCGTCCGAGGTGGCGACGAGGAAGAAGTCCGCAGCGGCGGCATCCATCACCAGCACCTTCTCACCGTCGAGGACGATCCCGTCGCCGTCGGCGCGGGCCTCCATCGCGAACTCGCCGATCGTCCCCGGCGTGCCCGCGTCCCAAAGCGCCGGCGTACCGCGCAGCTCACCGGTTGCCAGCGGGCGCAGGAAACGCTCGCGCTGCTCGTCGGAGCCGCAGAGGCTCAGCGCCAGGCCGGCGACGGTGTTGGAGAGCAGCGGCGAGGGCGCCAGCGCGTAGCCCATCTCCTCGAAGAGGACCGCGAGGTCGACGATCCCGAGTCCCTGGCCGCCCCACTCCTCGGGCAGCGCCAGGCCGGGCCATCCCAGCTCGGCCATCTCCTCCCAGTCGGACTGCTCGAAGCCGTGCTCGCCCTCGGCCAGCTCGCGGATCCGCTCGGACTTGTAGCGGGCGGCGAGGAAGTCGTGCGCAGTCGACTTGATCGCCTGCTGCTCGTCTGTCAGGTCGAAGTACATGCCGTCGCTCCCCCTAGCGCATCTTCGGCAGGCCGAGGACGCGCTCGGCGATGATGTTCTTGAGGATGTCGGTGGTGCCGCCCTCGATCGAGTTGGCGCGCGAGCGGAGGAAGCTGTACTGCCAGGCGCCACCGGCCATCGCGTGCTCGTCGCCGCGGGCGAGCGGCGCGTAGGCCCCCTCGATGTCGAGCGCCAGCTCCGCCATCCGCTGGTTGATGTCGGCCCACTGCCACTTGCCGAGCGACCCCTCGGGGCCGGGGATGCCCGACTGCATCGTTTTGGTCAGGCCGCGATAGGCGTTGAGGCGCATCGTCTCGGCCTCGATGTGGAGCTGGGCGAGGCGCTGGCGGACCACCGGGTCCTCGGCGGCGGTGCCGCCGTTCATCGGGGTCTCCGCCGCCAGCTTGCCCAACCGCTTGAGGCCGTTGGCGATCTGCGCGATCGCGCCGAAGGCGAGCCCCGCCCGCTCGTTCATCAGGGTCGTGATCGCCACCGTCCAGCCGTTGCCGACCCCGCCGACGACGTTCTCGTCGGGAATCCGCGCCTCCTCGATGAAGACCTCGTTGAACTCGCCCTCACCGGTGATCTGGACCAGCGGCTTGGCTTCGACTCCCTCCTGCTCCATGTCCATCAGGAAGTAGGTGAGCCCCTTGTGCTTGGGGGCGTCGGGGTCGGTGCGGGCGACGAGCATGCACCACTTCGCGTACTGGGCGAACGTCGTCCAGACCTTCTGGCCGGTCACCACCCATTCGTCGCCGTCCTTGACCGCGCGCGTCTTCAGCGAGGCGAGGTCGGAGCCCGACTCGGGCTCGGAGAAGCCCTGGCACCAGATCTCCTCGGCGGTCAGGATCGGCTCCAGGTAGCGCGCCTTCTGCTCCTCGGTGCCGTGGGCGATGACGACCGGGCCGCCCATCGCCAGGCCGAGGACGTTGGCGGGGCTCGGTGCCTCCAGGCGCGATGCCTCGCCGACGAAGATCGCCTGCTCGATCATCGTCGCCCCCCGCCCGCCGTACTCCTTCGGCCAGGAGATCCCGGCCCAACCGGCCTCGTGCATCTTCCGCTGCCAGTCGCGGCGGAAGGCCATCACCTCCTCGAGGCCGCTCTCCGGCTCGGACCCCGGGTGGTTCTCTTCGATCCAGGTGCGGACCTCTTCGCGGAACTCCTGCTCGGATGGGGAGAGGCTGAGGTCCATGGGGCCGGGAGGGTACTCGCTGGGAACCTAGGCGGACCTCAGACCCGCTGGATCAGAGTTCCGGTACCGAGGCCACCGCCGCAGCACATCGTCACCAGGCCCATCTCCTTGTCGGTGCGCTCCATCTCGTGCAGCAGGGTCGTGATCAGGCGGGCGCCGGTCGAGCCGAGCGGGTGGCCGAGGGCGATCGCGCCGCCGTTGACGTTGACGCGGTCCATGTCGGGCTCGAGCTCGCGGCGCCAGGCGGCGAGGACCGAGGCGAAGGCCTCGTTGATCTCGACCAGGTCGATGTCGTCCATCGCCATCCCGTTGCGCTCGAGCAGCTTCTTCGTCGCCGGGATCGGACCGGTGAGCATGATCACCGGGTCGACGCCGACCGTCGTCTGGTCGAAGATCCGCGCCCGCGGGGTCAGGCCCAGCGCCTCGGCCTTCTCGCGGGTCATCAGCAGCACCGCGGCGGCCCCGTCGGAGACCTGCGAGGAGTTGCCGGCTGTGATCTTGCCGTCCTCCTTGAAGGCGGGCTTCAGTTCGGAGAGCTTCTCCAGCGAGGTGTCGGGACGGATGCCCTGGTCGGTGGCGTAGGTGTCGCCGTTGACGGCGAAGGGGACGATCTCGCGCTCGAAGCGGCCCTCCTCGGTCGCCTTGGCCGCCAGCTGGTGCGAGCGCAGGCCGATCTCGTCGAGCTCGGAGCGTGGAATCTCCCACTTGTCGGCGATCATCTCGGCCGAGATCCCCTGCGGGACGAGGTTGTAGCGCTCCATCAGCTGCGGCGAGAAGGCCATGCCGTGCTCCTGCATCACCGCGAAGTTGTCGGCGAAAGAGATGTGGCCCATGTGCTCGACGCCGCCGCCGATCGCGACGTCGTGGACGCCGGAGGCGACCAGCGCCGCGGCGAAGTTGACCGCCTGCTGGGCGGAGCCGCACTGGCGATCGACGGTCGTCGCCGGCGTCTCGATCGGCAGGCCGGCCTCGAGCCAGGCGTTGCGGGCGATGTTGATGCCCTGCTCGCCGAACTGCTGCACACAGCCGGCGACCACGTCCTCGACCTCGGAGGCGTCGATCCCGGCACGCTCGATCACCTCGGAGTAGGCCTTGGCGAGGAGGTTGGAGGCGTGGACGTCCTTGTAGTAGCCCTTCTCCTCGTGACCGCGCCCGATCGGGGTGCGCACCGCCTCGACGATGACGACTTCGCGACCCCCGAACTTCCCGTTTCCGTTGTCTGCCACCGCCGCCTCCGTTCGATTGACTGGTCAGTCAACCAAGAGTACCTGGCGCGCGTTTCGTGCCGCGTCTGATAGGAACCCGTCCGCAATGAGCGGGAGCAACGGATACGAGAGTCCGGGAATCGCCGGCAGCGGCGCGATCGCCACGGGGTTGGCGGCGGTGTCGACGACGATTGCCGACACGATCCTGCTGGCGCGGAGCGAGGCTTCGGCCTGGCGCGCCGAGGAGAAAGTGGTCGCCGCCTGCGCCAAGATCGAGGGCGCCGAGCCGTCGCGACTCCGGGTAACCACCGACCCCGCCGACCTCGCCGAGTGCGACGTGATCGTCGAGGCGATCATCGAGGAAGTCGAGCCCAAGGGAGAGCTGCTCTCGACGATTGCCGAGGCCTGTCCCGACTCCCACCTGGCGACGACGACCTCCTCGCTGAGCATCGCCGAGATCGCCAAAGCCGGCGGGATCGACGGCAAGCTCTTCGGCCTTCACGTCTTCAACCCGGTGCCGCGGATGAAGCTGGTCGAGGTCTGCTTCCCCGAGGGGACGGAGAGCGCCAGGGAGACGGCGCTGGCCTGGTGTGCCGCCCTGGGCAAGACCGCGGTCGAGGTTCCCGACCAGGCCGGCTTCGTCGTCAACCGCCTGCTCTTCCCCTACCTCTTCGACGCTGTGCGGATGGTCGAGCGAACCGGCATGGAGGCCGGAGAGGTCGACGCCTGCATGAAGCTCGGGGCCGGCCACCCGATGGGGCCGCTCGCCCTGCTCGACTTCGTCGGCCTCGACGTCGCGGAGGCGATCGGCGACGCCCTCTACGCCGACTCGAACGAGGCCGCGCACAAGCCACCCGGCCTGATCGTCGAGATGGTCGGCGAAGAGAAGCTGGGCCGCAAGTCCGGCGCCGGCTTCTACACCTACGACTAGATCGGCGCAGCTACTGCTTGCCGGCGCGATCCCAGATCACGTCGGCGACAGAGATGCCCTGGCGGCGGGCGATCGTTTCGATCTCCTCCCAAGGGAGGTGCGCCTCGGGGAGATCGTCCCAGCGGGCAAGGTCGAGGGCCTCGACGGCCCCTTTCAAGGTCGGACCGAGGTGATCCTCTGAGCGCAGCAGCGCCCGCAACACCTCGAGCTGCTTGTCGCTGAGTCGGACAACCCACATGCGGAACCTCCAGGGCTAGGCGGGACGCGGGTTGCCCGAGAAAGTTAGGCAGCGGGACGGACGGAACTCCTGATGCGCACCGCCTCGATGCGGTTCTCGCGCACCGACTCGACCCGGATCGTGTAACCGTTGGCGACGATCGTGTCGCCGCGCTTCGGCAGCCGCCCGAGCTCGCCGAAGACGTAGCCGCCGACCGAGTTGTAGGCGTCGGTGTCGACCGGCAGCTCGATCCCGGCGTCGGCGAGGTCGCCGAGCGAGACGTGGCCACGCACGAACCACTCGCCGCTCGCCAGCTGGCGCAGCGCCGCCGCCCGCGGATCGGTCTCGTCCTCGATCTCGCCGACGACCTCCTCGAGGATGTCCTCGACGGTGACGATCCCGACCGTGCGGCCGTACTCGTCGACGACGACCGAGAGCGAGGTGCGCTGCACCTGCAGGTCGTGCAGGAGGTCGTCGAGCGGCCGCGTCTCGGGCACGATCACGGCCTCGCGGACCGCGGGCGCGATCTCCGCCGACGGGCCGTCGCTCATGTAGAGGCGGGCGAGGCTGTTGTTGTGGACGATGCCCTTCACCCGGTCGGGGTTCTCGTCCTCGATCACGACCAGGCGCGTGTGGCCGGAGGTGACGCAGCGGCGCAGGGCGGTCTCGACCGTCTCGGAGGCGTCGACCGTGACCACGGCGGGGATCGGCGTCATCACCTCGCGCGCCTCCTGCTCGTGCAGGTGGAAGACGCCGCCGAGCATCCCCGCCTCACCCGGGTCGAGCGTGCCGCCGATCCGCGAGCTGTCGATGATCTGCTTCAGGTCCTCGGCCGTGTGCTTCTCCTCGATGTCCTTCGGGTCGACGCCGAAAAGCCTGACGATCGCGTTCGAGAGGGCACTCAGCGCCATGGTCACCGGCGCGGTCGCCGTGCGGAACCAGTTGAGGGGACGCGAGACGCGCCGCGCCGTGCGCTCGGCGTGGCTGATCGCGAGCATCTTCGGCACCTGCTCGCCGATGCTGATGTGGATCGCGGTGACGAGCGCGAAGGCGATCGCCACCGAGAGGCCGACGGCGACACCCTGCGAGAAGCCGCCGAACAGCGGTTCGATCAACTTGGCCAGCGAGGGCTCGCCGAGGAAGCCGATCCCGATCGAGGCCATCGTTATGCCGATCTGGCAGGCCGAGAGGGACTCGTCGATCTTGTCGAGCTGCTCGATCACCTCCTCGGCGCCGCTCTCGCCTTCCTCGGCGAGCTGGCCGAGCTTGCCGCGGCGACTGCGGACGAGCGCGAACTCGGCCGCGACAAAGAAGCCGTTGACGGCTACGAGCAGGAGAAGAAGGACGAGCAGCAGTGCGCTCATCGTCTATATGGCCCGGTACTTCGGGGGAGGTCCTCGTCGGCCATGCAGCGTAGGCAATATAGCTTTCGCCTCCGCGGTCTCAATGAGAGGTGCCATATTTGCCCTCCCGTATGCGTATCGCAAGCCTCGTCCCCTCCGCGACCGAGATGCTCTTCTCGCTCGGCCTCGGCGACCGCGTGGTCGCTGTCACCCACGAGTGCGACCACCCCGCCGAGGCGACCGCCCTCCCCCGCCTGACGCGCACGGTGCTGCCGCCGGGCCTCGGCGCCGAGGAGATCGACCGTGCGGTGAAGGCGAGGATCGCCGAGGGTCAAGCGCTGTACGAGCTCGACGAGGGGCTGCTCGCGAAGCTCGAACCGGATCTGATCGTGACCCAGGCGCTCTGCGCCGTCTGCGCCGTCTCCTACGAGGACGTGCTGACGGTCGCCGCCCGCCTTCCCAGCCGTCCCCGCGTCCTGCAGCAGGACCCGAGCACGCTGGGCGAGATGCTCGAGGACGTGATCAGGCTCGGCGAGGCGACCCGCGAGCCGCAGTTGGCCCACGAGCTGCGCGGCGACCTCGAGGGGCGGCTGACGACAGTGCGCGCCGCGGTCGAAGGGGCGCCGCAGCCGCGGGTCGTCGCCCTCGAGTGGCTTGACCCGCCCTACGTCGGCGGCCACTGGGTCCCGGAGATGATCTCGATCGCCGGCGGCGAGGACGTCGCCGGCCCGCCCGGGTTGAAGTCGCCCGAGGTCTCCTGGGGCGAGCTCTCGGGGCTGAAGCCCGACGTGGCGATCGCGATGCCCTGCGGCTGGTATCTGGAGGACGCCCGCACGCAGGCGCTCGAGCAGTGGGAGCCGCTGGCCTCGCTCGGCGCAGGCCGGGTCTTCGCCGTCGACGGCGCCTCGACCTTCTCGCGGCCGGGCCCGCGGCTGGTCGACGGAGTCGAGCTGCTCGCCCACCTGCTCCATCCCGACCTCTTAGACGCGCCGGGGAACATCGGCTTCGCCGAGCTGCCGGCGTGAGCTCAGGGGCTATCCCGGCAGGGGTTCCACTTAACTTTTTCGAGATTGCATAGCTGTCACCGCGGGGGGCGCCCGCGAAAAAGTACAAGACGTTCCACCCCTACCGGGATAGCCCTAAGCGACCGTCAGTGCTCCAATGATCGAGATGGCCGCCACCGCGCCCATCGCGACCAGCTCGGCCGCGAGCCGATTGGGGCCGAGCATGCCTCGGTCGCCGGCGACGATCACAAGCGCGCAGGCGACCCCGGCGACGAGGCCGCCGAGGTGCGCCCCGAAGCTGATGTGCGCGGCGCCGAAGCTGAGTGCCAGGTTGATCAGCAGGACCAGGCCTATGGCGCGAGCCACGTCGTCGAAGCCGCGGCCGCGAGCGATCACGAAGGCCGCCCCGAAGATGCCGAAGATCGCGCCGGATGCCCCGACCGTGAGCGCGTTCGGGTTCGCCAGCAGCGCCCCAAACGAGCCGCCGAAGAGCGAGGCGACGTAGATGCCGACGAAGCGAACGGTGCCGATGCCCGGCTCGAGCAGGCGCCCGAGGAAATAGAGGGCGAACATGTTGAAGGCGATGTGGATCAGGCTCGCGTGCAGAAAGGTGCTCGTCACCAACCGGTACCACTCGCCTTCGGCGACGAACGGGCCGAAGAGCCCGTAGTCGGCGACGAGCGAGCTGCCGCCGATCTGGAACCCACCTCCGCCGGCGGCGATCTCCGCCAGGAACGCCGCCGCGTTGAGCCCGATCAGGATGAATGTCGCGGGCGCCCGCGAGAACAGCGACGCCTCCCCCACCCCCTGGTTCACCCGCGTGCGCTGCCGCATGCACTCGGGGCAGCGCATCCCGACCGGCGTCGGCGTCATGCAGTCAGGGCAGATCGGCCGTCCGCAGGAAGAGCAGGAGACGGCGGTCTCGCGGTCGGGATGTCGGTAACAGGTCTGCGTCATGGCGGAGGGGGAGCCTACAATCGCCGCCCAATGGCCACCGGAGTGGAACCCGCGAGCCCAGCCCGGCTCTACGCAACGGCCGTCGGCGCCCTGCTCGTGATCGCGGGCATCGTCGGCTTCTTCTACAGCGCCTCCTTCGGCTCGCCCGGCGAGGTCGACGAGGTGTTCGGGCTCTTCGCGGTCAACGCCTGGCAGAACGTGTTCCACATCCTCACCGGGGCGATCGGCCTGTTCGTCGCCGGCTATGCCGCCAGGCAGTATGCGCTGGCACTGGGGGTGCTCTACCTGGTCGCCGCGCTCTGGGGCTTCGCAGTCGGCAGCGGCGACGCGATCCTCGGCTTCCTGCCGGTGAACACGGCGGACAATCTCCTGCACGCGATCCTCGGCGTGCTGGGAGTCCTGGCGGTGCTCGGTACCCCGCGAGCGAACAGGCCGCCGACGCCCGCTACCTGATGCGCGCGCCGAGGGCACGCAACCGGCTCTGAGTCTGTCGCTGGCTGCGACGGCGCAACTCGAGCACGACGAGAGCCCCGGCCGCAGCCCCACCGGCGCCGACAGCGAAAACCGGGCGAACCCAGTTGCGCGGGTCACGCAGGGCGCGCAGCTCGCTGTCCGATAGTTCTTCGGCCCAGCTGGAGAGCTCCTCGGCCGCCGCCTGCGTGACCGCCGAGAGGGTGTCCTCCACCCTGCCCGAGAGGCGTTCGGGAGGGTCGATCGGGCGCAGGGCATCGTTCAACAGGTACTCGACGTCCCAGCTGATCCGGCTCGGCTCACTCATCGCCACCCATCTCCTCCTGCAGCTGCTTGATCGCGCGATGGATCAGCACCTTGGTCGCTCCGTCGCTGCGACCCATCGCCCGGGCTATCTCCCGGTTGTCCATGCCGAGCGCGAAGCGCATGATCAGCGCCTCGCGACGATCGTCTGGAAGCCCCTCCATGTGCTCCATCACCCGGCGCAGCTCCTCGCGCCCCTCGGCGATCGCCTCGGTGCCGTGGCGCGCCGCGATCGGGTCGGCATTCTCCAACGAGGTCTGCGGTCGGCGCGAGCGGTCGCGGTAGTAGTTGGAGGCCAGGTTGTGGGCGATGCGGATCAGCCAAGGTCGCAGCGGCCGCCCGTCGGACTCGCGCCGGGCGCGGTCGAAGTGCCGGTAGGCCTGCAGGAAGGTCTGCTCGGTCAGGTCCTCGGCGTCGTGCGGATTCCCAACCCGGTAGTAGGCGTAGGAGTAGACGTCGCGCAGGTGTGTCCGGTAGAGATCCTCGAACGCCGCGTCCAGCTCCGCCTTCGCCTCGGGGTCGAGGCTCGCCGGTTCGACGTTCGGCTCCACGCTCACGGTTGCAGCCTAGACACATCACGCTGCCTCCCTCACCCGCTCGACCCGGCGCAGCTGCGTCACCCAGGCGTCGGCGCCGATCTCGCCGCGGATCAGCGCCGCCAGGCCCGCGAGCGCCTCCGAGCGCCCGCCCGTCGCCGAGGTGGCCTCGGCAAGCAACGGAACCGCGTCGAGACCCTCCGACGCCTGACCGATCAAGCCGGGAATCTCGCCCGCCGGAGTGCCGGTGCCGAGCAGCTCCCCGGCGCGACGGTTACGACCCTCCGGAGCGATCACCGTCGCAGTCAAGTCGCCGACCCCTGCCAACCCCGAAAAGGTCGCCGGGTCGGCGCCGCACTCGGTTGCGTGCTCGATGCACTCGCGCCAGACCTGGGCCGCGGCGATCCCCGCTGCGTTCAGCCCGTGTGGCTCGGCCGCCGCCGCTGCGAGGGCGGCGGCGTTCTTCGCCGCCCCGGCCATCTCGACGCCGACGACGTCGCGCGAGCGCTCGCAGACGAGACCGGCCCGGTCGAAGACGCCGCCGAGCTGGTTACGCAGGTCGTCGTCGTCGGAGCCGAGAACCAGCGCGGCGGAGCCCGAGACCGCCTCGCGGGCGTGCGCCGGACCGCCGAGGCAGGCGATCGCCCGCGCTCGCACCCGCTCGCCGACGTAGGTTGCGGGCAGCTGCCCGAGTGGCGCGATCAGGCCCTTGGTCAGGAGCAAGACCGCCGAGCGGGCCCCCACCCGGTCGCCGATCGCCCCCACCGCCTGCGGCAGTGAGCCCGAGGGGATCGCCAGGCAAACCAGGTCGAGTCCGGCGAGCTCGACTTCGGACGTCTGCAGGACGCGGATCGAGTCGGGCAGCCGCACGCCGGGCAGATAGCGCCGGTTCTCTCGCGCGTCGTCGAGCTCCTCCGCCTGAGCCGCGGTGCGCGTCGCCAGCTGCACCTCGAGGCCGCCGCGGGCGAGGAGGACGGCGACGGCCGTGCCCCAACTGCCGGCGCCGATCACCGCTGCGCGGCGCATCGGCGGCAGGCCGCCAAGGTCCTCCCACTGCAGCTCGACGTTGGGCCAGATCCGGTCGGTCACAGTGGCCGCGAGCCCACGCGAGGGGTCGGAAGAGACCTGCGGGAACGTCATCGCCCGGCCCAGGCGCACCTTGATCTTGTGGGGGCGGATGCGCCAGCCGCGACGAACCGCTTCGGTGCCGAGGACGGCGGCGGGGATGACGGGCGCCCCGGTCTGCAGGGCGAGGCGACCCACCCCCCGGTGGGGCTCGGCGAGCGAGCCGCTGCGGATGCGGGTTCCCTCGGGGAAGATGCAGACGGTCCCACCGCGCTCGACGACCAGGCGCGCGGTCTCCATCGACTCCTCATCGGACTCCCCGCGGCGGATCGGGAAGGCCCCGAGGCGCGAGAGGACCCAGCCCTGCCAGCGCCGCTCGAAGAGCTCGACCTTGGCGACGTAGTTCATCGGCCGCCGCCAGGGCAGCGTGCCGCCGATCGCGAAGGGGTCGAGGAAGCTGCGGTGATTGGCGGCGACGATCAGGCCGCCGTCGACCCTGCCGTACTCGCGACCCGTCCGCGCGTAGCGGAAGTAGACGAGGAAGAACGGCGTCATCAGGACCCGGGCAAGCAGGTAGAGGACCGGGTTGACGCCGTGGCGGCGCGTGTAATCGTGGTAGGCGGCGAGGCGGTCGGGGGTCACCTGGGAGGTGCTACACGGGGGAGTGACTGGGGTTACCCGGTTTGAGGGTGCCGTGGACGGGGTGCCCCTCGCCCCGACAAGTGCCGAGCTAATTAGCTCGGCACTTTGAGTATCCGCCGGTTCGAGGGGCACCCCGTCCACGGCACCGCTCGAGGCGCAGTTACCAGGCTCTCTCGATGAGATCTTCCAGGTCTGACTTCGTCGGGGCTTCAGGCGTGAATGACAGCTCCGGGCGCATCAGGATGGCTTCGATGGCTTCGGGGAGCCTGGTGTGGTCGGCGCCGAGCTGGCCCAGTCCGGGTGGGTTGCCGCCGAGCGTGAGGAGGCGAGCTTCGATGCGGTCCGAGTCGGTTCCGATCGCTGATGCGAGAGCGTCGATCGACTCCGGTGCGCGGGAAGCCATGAAGGCCATCGCGCGGGGGAGGATCGCGGCGTTGGTTCCGGCGTGCGGTGAGCCGCAAACGCGGACGAGGGTTTGGCAGGCGACGTGGTGGATCGCGAAGCCGCCCGAATCGATCGCATAGCCGCAGAGGATCGAGCCGAGCGCGAGGGCGGCGCGGTCGCGAGCAGCCGGCTCGGCGTCGAGAGCGGATGCGATCAGCTCGGCCCCGCGCAGTGCCGTCATCCGCGAGACCGGGTTGGCGAAGGGGGTGTAGAGGGAGTCGGCGCCGTGGGCGAGTGCGTTCATCGAGCTCATCCGCAACTCGTCCTCGGGGGCGCTCGTCATCAGATCCGGGTCGGCGATCACGAGCGCGGGACGCACCATTGCCCGCACACGGCTCTCCGCGCCTTCGGGCAGTCGATGGATCCCAGTCATCTCCGCCCCCGACATCGTCGTCGGGATCGCAGCGACGCGAGCGCCGGTCACGGATGCGATCGCCTTGGACACGTCGATCGTGCGCCCACCCCCAAGCGCGAGGAGATTCGGCGCGTCGACACGGTCGAGCAGCCTTGCGGCAGCTTTCGTCACCCCGGTTGCGGGAGTGGTCGTGGCCGGCACCTCGTGCACGGCGGCGGCTGCGCTCGCCGGCCTCCCAGCGCTCTCCAGGTGCCGCTCAGTCGAGAGCAGGTCGAAGGGTTCCATGCCGTTCTCGGCGAGGAGCGCTGGGGCGGCGTCGACGGCACCCTCACGGAAGACGACGGTGCGACCCGCGTCCCTCCAGACGAAGCTGTCACTCACGCGGAGCCGACTGTGCGCGGATTGACGACGGGCCGCAGATTCGGCTCGACCTCGTCACGCAGGTGCTCGAAGTCGGGCGGCAGCGAGAGCTTCTCGCCGAGGTGCTCGAGCGGCTCGTCCACCGTGAAGCCCGGACCCAGCGTCGCAATCTCGAACAGCACCCCACTTGGCTCGCGGAAGTAGATCGAGCGGAAGTAGAAGCGGTCGATCACCGGCGTTGGCCGGGCACCGGCCGAGATCGCCCGTTCGCGCCAGGCCTCGTGCTCGTCGAGGGTCGAAGCCCAGGCGACGTGATGGACGCTGCCGGCACCTTGCAGGGCGGGCTCCTCCGGCGGCTCCTCGTAGAGATAGAGGCCACCGCGCGAGGAGCCGCGCGCCTCCCAGCCATCGCCGTCGAGCCGCACGAACTCGAGTGCTTCGAGCAGCTTGCTGCTCGCATCCGGCGCGCTGCTGTAGGCGCAAACGGCGTGGAAGCCTCGCAGGGCGACCTCAGCCGGAACCTCGGGGTGGTCGGCGATCAGCGACTCGTCCTCGACCTCGACCACGGCCAGCTCGTGCTCGAGTCCCTCGGGGTCCGAAAATCGCAAGCCCGCCCCGACGCGCTCTGTGGTGATCCCAGCGCCCCCGAGACGCTCCTCCCAAAAGTCGATCGCCTCGTGCGACCCGATCCGCCAGACGATCCGGTGGACGGCGCCGGCACCGGCGCGACCCGGCGGCACGCCGGGGAACTCGAAGAACGTGAGGTCGGAGCCGGCACTCCCCTTCTCGTCGGCGAAGAAGAGGTGGTAGACGGACGGGTTGTCCTGGTTGACGGTCTTCTTCACCAGGCGCAGGCCCATCGTCCCCGCGTAGAAGTCGACGTTGCTCTGGGCGTCAGCGGTAATTGCGGTGATGTGGTGGATTCCCTCCAGCTTCATCGACATCCACGTATAGCATTCATGCCGATGAGCCGAGGACGGAGACGCACGGTGCGGGCCTTGGTCGTCCTCGGATCCGTCCTCACGTTCCTCAGCGTCTTCGCGATCTGGACCGAACGCCAGGCGCTCAACACCGACGACTGGGTCAGCACGAGCGGCCGCCTGATCCAGAACGAGAAGATCCGCGAAGCGGTCGGCAACTACCTCGTCGACCAGCTCTACGAAAACGTCGACGTCGAAAAGGAACTGAAAGAAATTCTTCCGGGCGAGACCAAACAGCTGGCGGGGCCGGTATCCGGGGGGCTGCGCCAGGTGGCCGGTGACGGCGCCGACCAGGTCCTGCAGAGCTCGACCGCGCAGGAACTCTGGAAGAGCGCCAACCGGACGACGCACGAACAGCTGCTCGACGTGCTCGAAGAAAAGGAAGGCACCGTCGCGACCGAAGAAGGCAAGGTCACGCTCAACCTCGCCAGCCTCGTCACCAACCTCGCCGACCAGGTTGGGATCGGCGCCAGCCTGGCCGAAAAGCTGCCCCCGGACGCGGGCCAGGTCACGATCCTGCGCTCGGACCAGCTGAAGACGGCGCAGGACATCGTCGTCGCGGTCAAGGGCCTCGCCCTGATCCTCTCGCTGCTGACGTTGCTCTGCTTCGGCGCGGCGATCTATCTCTCCCGCGACGGCCGCTGGGTGACGGTGCTGTTCTGCGGCATCGGCCTCGTCTCGGCCGGCTTCGCCGTGATCGTCGTCCGCGAGATCTCAGGCGGGATCGTCGTCGGCCAGCTGGTCGACGAAGAGAGCGTCAAACCAGCAGCGGAAGCGGCGTGGTCGATCGGCACCTCGCTGATGATCAGCATCGCGACGACCGTGATCGTCATCGGCGTCCTCTTTGGCGTGGCCGGCTGGCTCGCGTCGCCGACGGGATCGGCTCGTTCGACCCGCCGGTTCCTGGCGCCCGCCCTCGGTGAGCATCCGGCCTACGCGTACGCGCTGCTGGCGATCGTCGTCGGCATCTACTTCATCTCGGCCCCGACCCAGAACCTGCGCTCCTTCCTCACCACGCTGATCATCGCCGGGCTCGCCGCCTTCGGCATCCACGAGCTGCGCAAACAGTCCGCGGAGGAATTTCCCGACGCGGACTTCGGGGAATTCTTCGGCCGCACCAAGGAGCGCGTCGTCGGCGCCGTCAAGGACGCCAACATCGGCGAGCGCGCCTCGAAACTGCGCCTGCCCGAGATGCGTAAACCGGATGGCGAGGCGCCTACGACCGAGGTCGCCCCGGCAGACGCCGACGATACCCGGCTCGCGCGCCTCGAGCGCCTCGCCACACTGCACGAGAAGGGCGTCCTCAGCGACGAGGAGCTGGCGGCCGAGAAGAAGCGGGTTTTGGGCGACCATCCCAGCTGACGTGCCGGTGGTTGAGGACCCCATAGGGCCCTAACTCACGGCACGCGGTAAGCCCGCCTCCGGACTCGAACCGGAACTCCCCTGATTACAAATCAGGTGCTTTACCAATTAAGCTAGGCGGGCAGCTCAGATCTTTCGCCCTCAGCGTACGCGCTCCGTCGATGTCCCGTGCTGGTGAGAGAGACGGGTGCCCTTCTCCCGGAGGCCGTCGCGCAGCTGAATTGTTGCCCGCGCTTCGAAGCGTGGTCACAGAGCCTCCTGGAGAGGGGCACCCGTCTCTCTCAGCGCCCCGTTCGTCGCTCGGGACCAGCCGTCGGAGAGGGTCGGAGACCCTCCACCCGGAAGCTCTGTGACCACGCTCCGGATTGCCATTCACGATTCAGCTGCGCGACGGCTTCCTGAGGAGGGGCGCTTGGTCCTTCTCTGTGTCATCGTGCTCGCGATGGACTTCCGGTTCCGCTTCCTCGAACCCCACGAGAGTTCGGTGCTTAGCGAGGCGATTCGGGTCGCGTACGGCGACAGCTACGACGTGCGCTGGGTCTACGATGCCGAAGCGGTGGCGGCGCGCCTGCGCGACGGAACTTACGTCTCCTGCGTCGCCGAGACGGCGAGCGGCGAGCTGCTCTGCCACGAGGGGATGAGCCTGGCCGCTCCCGGCGATGCGGTTGGCCATTCGGGGCAGGCGGTGACGATGCCGGCGGCGCGCGGCCAACACCTCTTCACGCGGACCAAGCGCTTCCTGATGGACTGGGCGAGCGAGCGAGGAATGGCCGGCATGTACAGCGAGGCCACCGCCGCCCACCCCTACAGCCAGCGCGCCAACGTCGAGCTCGGCGCCCACGAGACCGGCTTCCTGCTCGGCTGGATCCCAAAATCGGTGTCCAATGACGCAGCCTCGGGCGGCGGACCCAGTCGCCAGGCCGCGGCGCTCTTCTACTCGAAGCTGAACGACGGCCACGAGCGGGCGGTCTTCGCACCCGAGCGTCACCGAGGGGTGATCGCGCGCACCCTGGAGCTGTGCGAGCTGCGCGGCGCCTTGGCCGATCCGCCCATGGAAACCGAGCTGGCGGAGCGCAGCAATCTGCATGTCGCCGTCGACGCCGACCACAACCTGGCGTTGGTCACAGTTCACACCCCCGGCGCCGACCTGGAGACGGCGGTGTCGGCCGAGCGCCGCCATCTCCTCCACCACGGGCTCGACGCCGTCTATCTCGACCTGCCGCTCGAGCACCCGGCGACGGCGCTGGTCTCCGATCACCTCGAGCGCCTTGGGGTCTCCTACGCCGGCATCTTCCCCAACAGTCGCTGCGACGGCGACGTCCTGCGTATGCAGTCCCTGCACGGCGTGCAGGCGCACGCCGACGGGATAGCGGTCGCCTCCGATCACGGAAAGGAGCTTCTCGCCTACGTGCTCGACGACCTGCCGCGCTGGCAGACTGAGGCCGGTGAGGTCACCGCTTAGCGCCCGCGTCGCACTCTGGATCCTCTTCCTCTCCGCCGCCTCGATCGGCGCCCTCGCCGCAATCGCGCCGCATACCTTCTACGCGGACTTTCCGTTCTTCGCCCACTGGGTGGAGATGCTGCCCCCCTATAACCGCCATCTCGTTACCGACGTCGGCGGTCTCTACCTCGGCTTCGCGGTGATCTTCGCCTGGGCTGCGATCAGCCTGCAGCCGACGCTCGTGCGCGCCGCATGTGTCGCCTGGCTGCTCACGGCATCGATCCACCTCGCCTTCCACGCCACGCACCTCGACGGCTTCGGCACCGCGGACGGGGTCGCCGAGATCGCCTCGCTCGCCTTCCTGCTGGCGCCCCCACCGGTGGCTATCTGGGCAGTCCGCGCTGCCCCGAGCTGATCAGAGCGGCGTCTCTCGCGAGGCGAGGTGAGCGCCGACCTTGCGCTTGACGCGCTGCAGGGCGTTGTCGACCGTCTTCGTGTCGCACTCGAGCCGCTCGGCGGTCGCCTCGTAGGAGTGGCCGTCGAGGTAGAGCGAGAGGACGCGGCTCTCGAGGTCGGAGAGGACCCCGGAAACGCCGGACAGGCACGAGACCAGGCTCTCCAGCTCTTCGGAGGCGATCACCTGATTGACCGGGTCGTGGACCGTGGGCCCGGGCAGGATCTCGTCCAGGGTCGTGTCGGAGTCCCCGGCCGCGGCCGGCGTCTGGCTGAAGGAGACGTACTGGTTGAGCGGCGTGTGCTTGTTGCGCGTCGCCGTCTTCACCGCGGTGATGATCTGGCGCGTGATGCAGAGCTCGGCGAAGTTGCGGAAGCTCGACTCGCGATCGGTGCGGTAGTCGCGAATCGCCTTGTAGAGGCCGAGCAGCCCTTCTTGGATCAGGTCGTCGGCCTCGCCGCCGAGCAGGAAGTAGGAGGACGCCTTGAGCCGGACGAAACCGCGATAGCGGCGGACAATCGCGTCGTAGGCATCGGCCCGGCCGTCCTTTGCCAGGGCGACGAGATAATGGTCATCAAGCTCGGCTTGAGGGTTAGGTTCGGTCGGCCGAAGCGAGCCGTTGAGCCGGCCGGACGGAAGATGCATTTCCTGGGTAGGCGACGATAGAGCCACAGATCCTTCTCCTTGAGAACGAAGGGTCGTGGCGCCTTACCTCCCCTGGGGCGCCCTGTCGGACTGGGATAACTCAGACTCAAGCTGAGGTTCACCCTTATGTAGTCGCGGCAGTTTACCGGCACGCGGTGTTCTGTCAACCCCCGAACTGACGTTCGTGCAAACGGGCTCTTTGCGGGGCTTGGCTTGCGTCGTACCGGAACCAGAGTCCGGCACGTCGCTCACCTTGGGCGCGGCTCCACGAAAGCGCGAAGTCGCGCGTGCGGCAATACGTCACCCCGAGAGTTGCGGGGAAGATGCGCTCGAATCGCACGAGCTTTTGCGTCGCCGTCGATACACGCTCCTAATAGTTGTCTCGCGCACGCTGCACCTGTAAACACGGCGTACATCCCGCCGCAAGTGGGGCGGCAATCGCGACCGAACTCTGAAAAGGAGAAGGCGATGAAGACGATCAAAATGGCCTGCGTCACTGTATTGGCGCTACTGACGGTGGCGGCCTTCACTGGTGCCTCACCGGTGATGGCAGAATCGACTGCACTATGCGACCAAACCCCAGAAGGGGGGTTTGACTTTCCAGGTGGAACGTATTTAACCGGAGAAGCATGCCTTGAAAAACATCGCGTTACGCATGTCCATGAAACGACACTTGAAGGGGCCAAGGCAAAACTGTTAACCAGCATTCTCAACGTCGAATGCGACGTCTTATTCTTAGGTGATACAGCCTTAACCGAAAAATGGGAAAGTATAAGCTTAGCCAGCCCACTGGTGCTTGAAGGTAACTTCACCTACAGTAACTGCGGCAACTGCACCGTCGAAGAAGTCGGTATCGGTACCGAAATTCGAGTATTAAAGTCAGGGCACGAAACAGCCAAAGTAACCGGCGAAGGCGAAGTCCACGTCAAATGCACAGGCCTCAACTGCACTTACAACGGAGAGGGACTGCTGGGAACGGCCAAGGGGTGGTGGTTATCGGGTGGGGTCTACCCAAACGGGTCAGTTTCGATCTGGGAACAGACTGTTAAAAAGGTCAGCGGCCTCTTCTGTCCGAGCACAAGCAAATTAGACATCACCACCACTTCGTTAAGTCGAATGTTCATAGGCAGCTAGCGTCAGTGGTCAATGTGAAGCAACGCAACCCCCCACTGCCGGGGGGGTTGCGCTTGAACGGCGTACTCGAGGTTAGATGCCTGAATGAGATAATTATGTATCTCGTTGTCTGACGGCCTCGAAGAGGAGGGCGGTGGCCGCGGCGGAGACGTTGAGGGAGTCGACCTCCCCTTGCTGGGGGAGGGCAACGAGGTCGTCGCACGCGGATGCGACGCGCGGGCGCAGGCCCTTGCCCTCCCCGCCCAGGACGAGCACCGTCGAGCCGGTCAGATCGACCTCCCAGGGAGGGCGCA
>Ga0207685_10000013_pt1 | contig 186374 bp, 147 predicted proteins | sample LARL111metaG_FD_184350 | JGI IMG/M metagenome (GOLD analysis project Ga0207685, IMG submission 184350) | Corn, switchgrass and miscanthus rhizosphere microbial communities from Kellogg Biological Station, Michigan, USA - LAR L11-1 metaG... | ecosystem: Host-associated > Plants > Roots >...
ATTGATAATTCGCCAGTGATGGAGTGACAGTGTAGAACTGACTGCTCTCGAGGTTGTCGAAGTGATAACTTCCGTCGCTGCGAGTAAACGTCGTCACCGAAGTTGCACCCGACAAATTCAGCGTCGCCCCAGCTAACGGCGAACCATTCGCGTCCGTGACAATGCCGCTAAGGCTTGCCGGCGCTGTTGTGGGACTACCCAGGCTGATCTCCCACGCACCCCGTCCGTGGGTAGCAGCGCCGAGGATCCGCAGCGTGCCATTGAGCGCCAGCTGAACAACCTCGGCGTTCGTAAGCCCGGTTCCCAAGCGACTCCAACTGACTCCAAGATTGGTGCTGAAGTAGACACCATCCTCCGCTCCTATATACAGCTTACTGAGCTGTCCGCCACCCGTAAAGCCGTCTACCTGGATCGACCATACCGGCAGGTTCGGAAGTGCGCCGCCCCCCAAACCGCTGATGTTGGTCCATGCCACCCCGCCATTGGTCGTTATGAAAACATGACCATTCGCGCTAAACCGATTGACCACGGCGTAGGCAATCTGGGCGTTGGACGGATCGACTTGGACGTCGCTGACCCTGGCAGCACCCGCCGGGAGATCGTGCTCAGTCCACGACCCGCCGTGGTTCGTGGTCACAAAAATTTTGCTGCTTGATGCAAACTCGCCACCCGTGGCGGCATAAATGGTGTTGGCATCTGAAGGCGCGATGCCAATCGCGTCTACGTTCGTCCCAGCGCTATTGAATCCAGCGGTGCCGGAAACGCCAATCTTTGTCCAACTGTCACCGCCATTGGTCGTCTCCCAGACCCCGTTTGTGCCATACAAAACGCGGTCTCCGTTACCCGGGTCAACGGAAAACGGCGCATAGAAATTCTGCACGTTTACGTCAACAGAAATTGCCGCAGTCTTAGTGACCCACGTACTGCCTCCATCGTCGGAACGGCGGAAGAAATTCGTTCCAAAGCTGGCATTTGGAATCTGGTGATAGACGCGATTGCCGTTGGTGGAACTGAATTTTGCATATCCGCCATCGCCACCGTCTGTCTCTGTCCACACTGCGCTGCCCGTGTAGAGTTCCGTGCCGTTATCCTGGCTGCCGCCAATCACGATGCTGGCATTGGTCGGGTGCAGCCCGATGCCCGTGAATTGAATCGTGCCGAGGTTTCCGTTCAGATCGCTCCAGGAAGGAGTTGTGGGTGTATCCAGACGGTAGATGCCGCCATCGTCACCATCGAGCAACTTTCCGTTAGCATCAAAGTCGGCTCCATGATGGTCGACGTGAGGTGAAGTATTATTCGGAAGGCCGCCGGTATGAATGTCGGTCCAGCTCGCGCCACTGGTAGCTGACCTCAGAATACTGTTGGTGCCCGCAGATCCGGCCGCATACACGATGGCTGAGTTTGTGGGATCGACGATCAACGTTTGGTCGTACCATCCCTGGCTGCCCATGTAGTTGGGCGGTGACAGAAGATTAAAACTGACACCGGCGTCATCCGATCGCACAAACCTCGCCAGGGCGCCGCTCCCAGTGTTGTTTTCAGCAGCGATGTACAGAACATTAGCGTTGTTTGTTTTCGATATCGCAATGGTGATTCTCCCGAAGGCTGATCCAACCGGTGCGTTAGCGGCATTCAACAGGGTCCAGGTGGCGCCGCTATCGGTTGATTTGTACACGCCAGTATTGGCCGTCCCAAATATGTAACCGACAGCCGCATAAACGATACTGGGAGTGTTCGGATCGACCGCGACATCCGACCAATCGAAAGTGGATTCCTTTCCATTCGCTGCGGTGACATTGGTCCAGGTCGTACCGCCGTCCGTAGTTTTGTAAATTCCGGTCGTGTTAGCCGCGCGTGCGGCGCCATTGTTGCCGAATGCCGCAATCGCCGCATAAGCGATATTCGCGTTGGTCGGGTCCAGCACGATCTTTGAGCAGGTCAGCCGATTGGTGTTGAAAATACCGCCCGGCCCTGTCGAAAGCGTCCAGTTGGTCCCGCCGTCCGTAGATAACAGGATACCGCGTCCAAAGTTTGAATCGGCCGCGTTGTTCGCTTCGCCAGTTCCGGCATAGATTACCAGAGGGTTACTCGGAGCAACCGCGATCGCTCCCATCGCCAACGTCGTCTGCGCATCAGTCAGGGGAGTCCAACTCGCCCCCCCATTCGTTGTCTTCCACACGCCGCCACCTGCGGCCGCGATGTAGATCGTATTAGCATCAGTCGGATTGGCCGCGATCGCTACAATGCGTCCGCTGACGTTGAAGTTGGCGTTGGCTGGTGAAGTAATGGCCAGCGGCGAGGGACCGATCGAGGTCCACGCCGCCGTACTGAGGGAGGGCGCCGGTCCTAACGGTACTTGTTGAGCCTGGAGCGGTGGCCGTGGCGTCCACGGAGTAACCCGATGCGGCTGAACTTGCGCTTGCATCATTAGTGGGGTTGTGAGGGCCAGGATAAAAGCATTCAGAATCAAACCAAATCGGTGTCTGGACGGGTTATGAATCTCACAAGTAGATTTCATCGAAGTCTCCCAATTTCACATGAATGAATTTCGTGCCGAGCGTCTCAGCAGTCTCACTTGTCAGAGAGAGATGGGAATGTATTGCGGTTAGATCAGCCTGTCAACAAAAAACCAGGAGGATCACGCAAACACCAAAGGGTGTTTTTTGAAATGGGCCCAGAAACCACCTGCGTTAACTAAAAGGCGCGAAGACACCGAGTCACCGCGCATCAGTACTGACATCCGGCGACCTGAAAAAGCAAATTAGCGCGCGAGAGGCATTCCTTCGCCCTTGTGACTTGAGGACTTTTTGTGGCTTGGACTTACCAGATGGTCTTATCAGCGCTGATGCGCGTTCAGCTGTGGCTGATCGCCTTATCGCCCGCACTCAGCATTACTGCGCGTCACCACTGAGCTGAACCTCAACTGATATTCACTCGAGGTCAGGAAAGCGCATACCATCCCGCGATAGTTCCCAGCCTCGCGTCCATTCAAAACGTTCAGCCAGAAATCATAACCGCCTGGATCGGGATTGCGTCTCAGATAGCCGAAGTACTCAAACAGCACAAACGATTTGTTGTATTCAGCCTGAGCAAAGGCACTTGCCTGGACTGCATCCCTAACTGCCAGACTTCTGCCACCGTCGTAATCACTGAGCAGCGTGTCTCGCAGAGATGACACATCAGCTCCTGAACGGACAGTCATCGTCCGTAGCAGCGTATCTACAAACTGATCTCGGGTCAACGTTTGGGGATACCTGGCAATGAATTCGGGCCGTTGCACGAAGGCATCCGAAAAAGCTACGCGGGCTGCTTCCAGATTCGGGCCGCCGATGACCTGGGATCGATCCGGCATGAATTCCGTGTAGTCAGGTGTGCGTCCCAACGCTCCCGCATACAATTCATAGATAAACGAGCCGGTCTGCTGGAACTCCGCTGATGCAAAGAAAGAAGCGCTCACATCTATCCGTTTATTGCGAATGCAGTCTTCTTGATGCCCGCCCGCTACCGCAGGCGGTTCTGACAAGCACTGATTGATCTGGCCGGTCCAGTATTCCCAGCCGCCCTGGTCGGGTTCGCGGCCCAGGAGGTCCAGATAATGCTGGCGGACAAAGTATCCGGTCATATCAACAGCATTGGCAGTCGGGACAGCATCCGGAGTCCCGGTAAAGGCCGCATCAGTTCGATCACCAACCAGTGAGAACGAGCGATTCGCCGGATTGAAAGAATAGTTCGCCAGCGATGGAGTGACGGTGTAGAACTGACCGGTGTCAAGATTACTGAAATGATAGTTGCCGTTGCTGTCAGTAATAGTCATCATTGACTTTCCGCCCGACAAGCTGACGGTCGTGCCTGCCAAAGATGCGCCATTCGCATCGCTGATCTTGCCGCTAATCGATCCCGGCGCGGCTGTCGGCGAACAAGTAAGTCCGCCCGCGGATCCTTGAAAACCAAATAAGATGCTCGATCCGCCCGGCAGGGCTTCGGCGATAACCGAGAAATGGAAACACCCAACCTGGTTTACACCGAATTTGAAATCGATGGGCGTGCTGGCGCCATTAGCCAGAGGCGAGCTCAGCGTAACGGCCGTCGCGCTAGCGCTCGAGTTAAGGCCGCCGCCGATTGCCTGGGTCGGTGGTTCTTCCAGCGTAAGATTAGCCGATGTCAATAACCGCAAGTCTGCTGTATTCACTGGCGGCTCACCGGCAGCATCACGCGTGGTAAGATCCACCACTCGAAACCGCACTTGCGAAATGCTGGCGCCGGTATTGTTTACCAGCGAGCGACTGACGGTGATATTTCCGAAAAGACCGTTCGTGATCGGCGTCGGATCATAGACAAAGTTGGGTGACCTGGTGGGAAGCGACATCGTGCCCGTCGTGTTATGAATTGGCCCGTCAAGATTTTCCGGCCCGGCGGCACCCAGTTTCGGCGCGACAGTTAACGTCTCGACAACAGGATCAGCGAAAACGAAATCGTTCGAGTTATCTCCTGTATCCTGCGGAAAACCAGTCGTCTGTCGGCGAACGAAGGTCATCTGACCCGTTGGTGTAGAGGCAGCAATGTTCGGAATGCCCGTACCTTCCTTGAATAAGCCAGCTGCGATTCCCGCAAATCCCGCAGAATCCAAACGGTTCGGCGCAGTCCAATTCGCTGAGTTCGAAGTGTTGAAGACCGCGAGGCCGCCATTGTCGGCGAGATCAAACGCCCAACCGATGTCGCTGTCCGAAGCCCGCACTGCGGTGTTTGGATAACCGCTGAGACTGTAAACGACACTCGGTAGACCACCAGCACCCGAACTATCAGGATCGTCGGCAATCAAGAGGTGACCGCGAGCGCGGATGAATGTGCCGTTCGGAATCACTGCGACGCCAGTGGCCGTCGTTCCATTCGAACTGTAAACCAGAGCCCAGCCGTCCGAGTTGTCAGTTGTGGTGACCTTCAACGCTGTATTGCCTGGGTTGTAGAGTTCGACGAACTCATCGCGCACACCCTGCGGGCCGCGTAGCCGAAACTCGTTAATAAGCAAAGTACCGCTCGTCGACGGCGCGGGGTTGCTCGGCTTAACCAGTGCCCACCATGTTTCCCACGGACCGGCGACGCCGATGCCATAGTCCCGGTAAATGCCAACATATTCCTGAATCGTCCAGAAGTCGGTATCGTTGAGTGGATCCGTCTGTGACTCGCTGGTGTCGCCCCAGCGGTTTTGTCGCGCTGTACCCGAACCTGCGCCAACGTTAAGGTTACCTTCTCCAGGATGATAGACGATCAGATCGCGCATTGTGTTCACTGGATCGCCACTCGCCCGAAATGCGTAAGCCGCACTGGGAAAAGAGAGCGCCGAGAACTGCGTGAAGCCGATCAGCACATCGTTGTTCTGATTCACGCTGATGTTGGGGAAGGCAAAAAACTCTCCGACCTGGTTGAGGGTGCTGTTGTTGCACGGTGGGGTTGCGCGATTCAAGCCATTACCGTCATTGCAATTATCCGCGAGCGGATCTTCAATTCGCGCCCGTTGAGTCGGAGTGGTCGAAAGCCCGGTTTCGATTGTCGGATCGATCTGCCACCATTGGACACCGGAGTGATTATCTGGCGGATTGCCCGTGCCGCCAATAGTAGTGCCGGCCGGTTGCGGAACCGTCGGCAGCATCACCGTGTGCGTACACCAGAGCGAACCGTTTCGAAAAACTGCGTTCTGAATGCGTGAGTCATTGGCCATAAGTCTCGTACCCGAAACCAAATTAGCGCTTTGCTGGTGCTGTGGAACGTAGCCACCGCTCGCGCCGGCCACGCCCGCGCCGCTTGCGGCAAGGCGCAGCGCGCTAAATCGCCAAGAGTTCGCCGACTGGGGAAACTGTGTGCCGACTGTGAGGACTGGAGATGGACCTGTACCTGTGACCTTCGTCAGACGGAGTTGAGCGGCGGTACTGTCCCAGTCCTCAACCAAATACTCAGTGTCGGTGGTGTTGTCTTCCGTGATAGCCGGTGCCATTGTGAAACCGCATCCCAGGATGGAATTAAAAGGCGAAACGCAATTCGACGCGGGATCGGTGAAGACCGAAACACTCAGCGAGACTGGATTTGTGTACGCGTTGACCTTGTCGATGGCATAAATAACCGGACTGTTATAACCAGAACCGGCAGTGCCCCAATTGAAGACGTTGTACATCGCAACGATCCAGTTCTTGTTGAACCCGATGCTTGGATAGTCGGCCCACTTGCCGCCGGTTGCGGTGTTTGTCGTTGCCGGGTCGGCATCAATCTCGTAACGATTCCAGGTACCGGTAGGATCGGCTGTCTGCGACACTGCGATAAGGACCGCCGAGTTGTAAACCTGCCCATTGGCTGATGAGAAAAAGATGAAGCGATTATTGAACCGATCAAAATAAATCTTCGGGTCGAAGGTGCTGGGATTAGTAGTGCCTTTTATCGTCACGCTGGACCAGAAGGCGTTAATGGTCATTCTCGAGATCTGCACTCCGTTGCGATCCTGGATCCGCATATTATTATTGCTGACGGTCACAATGTGCGTCGTACCGACCGCGCCCATAGTGTCGGGCGGGATCGACGTACCACTCGTGAACTCTCCTGAGAAGGTCGTGGTCGGCGCGGGTGAAACTCCGGTCCCCGATGGAGGTGGGTTTTGCGGGGTCGCCGAAGAACTCTGATCATCAAGAATAATTGGTGTCCCCCTCGGCTCCCGGGGCGGTGCTGCCGGGGGATGAATGGCCTTGATTTCCGCGGGTTCCGCTTGCGTCGGCGCCAGCGCCTCTTGTCTGGCAGCCTCCGCAAAGTTGATGGGCGAGAAAACGTTCATTTGCTGTTTCGTCGGCAAATAGGTCCGGCCCGCGTCGTCCTGAACCGAGGGCCTTGGCGTTTTGGCACGAGAACCCTTAGCCGTCGTGGTCTTCGCCGATGTAGTGTCCGGGGATTTGGTCTTCGCTCGCGAGATTTCAAGCACCCCAAAGGAAACAACCACGGTTATAAACATCACGATCAAGGTGAACCTAAAATGGTTTTTGGAAGTTCTCCTCATGATTTTTTCCCAATCCCTCAAATCAATTTTTCAGATTTCCAGCATGTCCGAAATCGATAAATTCCAGATCCCAACATCGCGCTGGGGCAACGCCAGGTCACAGTCATCTGGTGATCAGTGAAAACACCAGGAAGCGGTCCGTGCCGAGTAAAGGAATTCGGATTGATGAATAAAAGAGACTCTCCAATAATCTCTCGAATATACAGCGGCAAATAATAGCTTAATGATAAAAGCCGCGCAAGAATTTCTCCGCAATTCGCGGGTCAGTCACATTTGTTAATTAGCAGGGTGACAATGTCGGAATCTGAGTCTGCCACGACGATATCCGGGAGTCCGTCACCGTTAAAATCACCGAGAGTTACGCCGCGGAGGTTTTTTCCCAGCACGATCGGCGGTAACACCTTGAACGCTCCTTTCTTGTCGCTCAGAAAGATCAAGACATCACCGGAACCTCTGTCAGTTACGACGAAATCACTCACACCGTCAACGTTAAGATCGCCGACGGCAATTGCGTAAGGCTGAATGCCCGTTGGCAAGCCGCGGGCGCCGATGAAACCGCCCTCGCCATCACCGACTAACAGTGACAGACCTGACCCGAAATCCGTTGTCACCAAATCGATCTTTCCGTCGCCGTTAAAATCGCCTACATAAAGTGAAGTCGGTGTCAGGCCGACCGCATAATTCGTCGCCGCCGTGAAGCCGCCTTTGCCGTCACCAGGCAAGATCGATACGTCGCTGGTACGGTGATTGACCGTCGCCAAATCAATCTTACCGTCCCCGTTAAAGTCCGCAGCGACGAGCCCGAACGGTCTTCCGCCTACCGGAAAATTCCGGCGCGAGATGAAGCCTCCGTTGCCCTTTCCCATGAAAACCGAAATACTGTTGTGGGTGTCGTTTGCCGTTGCAAGATCAGTCTTGCCGTCACCGTTAAAGTCGGCCGCGACAATCGACCGCGCCGTCGTCTCGCATGCGAGATTGATCGGCGGGCCAAATGCTCCTTTGCCATCTCCGGCCAAAATCGAGATGTTGGATTGCCTGGGATTTACGGTAGCCAGGTCGACCTTGCCGTCACCATTGAAATCGCCAGTAGTAATTGATACAGCTTCACCTCCAATCGGAAACCTGGTTGGCGGGCTGAGCTTACCTTGTCCATCGCCAAGCATGATCGCGATGTCCTGGCCGATAGCCAGCGCCAAATCCGCTCTTCCATCTCGGTTGAAATCGCCGGATACAACAAAAGAACAACCGGCAACCTGGTAAGTATCGGGAGCGGCAAATCTGCCAGTTCCGTCACCCAGCAGGACCGAAAGGCTATCGCCGTTAGCCACCACGAGATCGTTATTCCCATCGCCATTCAAGTCCGTCGCGAGGATGAAAGAGGATCGCGTCTCAGCACCCGGCAGGGTTATCAGGGAGCCAGGCGTCAACTCGCCTGCGGCGTTCGAGAGCATGATAGCCACAGCGCCACGTACGCCGTCCACAATCGCCAGATCGGTCCTACCATCTCTGTTGAAATCGGCCGCCGCGGCGCATAAGGGCGCCAGTGGTGCGCGGAATCTGCGGGCCGCCGCAAGCTCGTTGTTGCTGTGGTTAATCACTACCACGTTGTTTGATTCGTAATTCACGACTGCGAGGCTGGTCTGACCACTGGCGTTGAAGTGTCCCGCCGCGAGCGCGATCGGACCTTTGCCTACAGAGTACATAGCGGGCGCCGAAAACTTACCCTTCCCGTCCCCGGCGAGCACCGAGACGTCGCCAGAGCCCGAGTCGGCAACCACGAGGTCCAACGCGCCGTCGCCATTAATATCATCGGCCGTGATCGAAAAAGGCTCGGCGCCAACCGCCAGGGTTGCGGCAGCGCTAAAGCCGCCACGTCCATTATTAGTTAGAATCGAAACGTTGTTGGATTTTGAGTTAGCAACTGCGATATCGGGGTTCCCGTCTGAGTTGAAATCTGCAACCGTTATCGCGACCGGCCTAGAGCCAACCGTCTGACTGGCCACTACGTTGAAACGTCCAGCGCTGTTTCTTTTCAAAATAGAAATGCTGTCGGAGCCGTAGTTGACGACCACGAGATCAACGCGCCCGTCGCCATCCAGGTCAGCGGCATTAATTGCCCTTGGCTGGCGTCCCACTGTGACCTTGTCCTGTAGCCTCAGGGCGCCGTGTCCGTCGCCGAGGAATATCCAAACGTCATCCGATCCGTTGTTTGCGACCGCCAGATCTTTTTTGCCATCTCCATTAAAGTCTGCGGAGACTATAGCTACCGGTTCGTGTCCAACCGAAAGTTCTTGAGCGGGTCGAAAACTCAACACCCGGCACTGATGGGATAAGCCCTTCGTCATAATAACGACAGTTGAGCTGAGACTTATCGAGACGATTGCGAGTACAGACATGACAAAGACCGTGCGTAACCTGGTTCGAGAATTCAACTAGGTGGCTTCCTTCTGGGAACGATGGTTTAGAACTTGGGCAAGAATACTAGCAGCGTGTTTCATGAGAGGTGAAATGAGAGGAGCTTTGGCAAGACAACTCCGGCGGACCATGATGGCTTTCTGAGAACGCTTAGTCGTTAAGGACCCTGCACGGGCTTATCAGCAACACTGGCAGTTCCACCCGCGTGATCGTCGCCGCGCAAAACGCCGGTTTGATCTATGTAGAATGACCGGCGGCCGGTTTTCGCGTATTCGATGGGTGTCGCCGTGGCCTCGAACCGATCACCAAACGCGTTTAGCTCGAGGCGGTAGCCATACCTGTCCCACATGTCCTTCGAAACCAGGTTCGTCTTCGCCAGTTGATCGAGTGAAGCAAAACTGTCGTTTCCTTCAGTAGCCTGATAAGTAGCCTCGGCGGTCTGAATCCCGCGCAGCATGCTCATGGCGATCTGTTCATTCATCTCGGGAGGCGGTTCTTTCGATACTGAGGCTGCGCCCGCAATCGACGCTATTACAAATGACTTCGGCAAATGTAACTCATGGATCGCGCCAAAACCGTCGTTAGACAGAGCGTAGGTAATCGCCTGGGGCGCCGGGTTGAGACGCATTAAATACTCGCGCATCGAAACGGGCATCATCTGCGAGGGGTCATGTGCCGACTTCTGATAGGTCTCCATTAGCGCCGGCGACACATAAATTTGCCCAATCATGTCGCGGGGCTGCCAGCGCGTGAAGTTACGAAAGGCGCTATTTGAAGAGAGAGTTTGATGATTTAGATAACGATCGATGACGTGTCTGATGCTAGGCGTGGTCGAGATAATCATGAAATCACCGACGAAGGCGTACGCAAACGCACCCGCGAAGTTAACCAGCTCGGTATCTTCGTGCCGTTCGGATTGCGCGACCAGGTTCGCTTCGCCGATTCCCAAGCCGTCCAGCACGCGCGGCATCAACCGGCGGGCGGCTTCGCGATCTGTTATTGAAATCAAAAGCATCGGACCGGACTGCTCTTCCTCCTGTTTCTTTTTCTTCGCCTGTTCACTTTCGGCGGCGTCCGGCGACGCTTTGGGCGCAGGCCGAGCGGACGGCATGATTCCCAGGCCGGCCATTCCATCCAAAGACTTCATCGAGCCGGCGAAGGCAATTTCGCTACCCAGGGCCGGCAACAACTCGTCCTTAATCTTCAGCGCTCCCTTCTTTTCGAATTCGGCAAATGGATCGACAGGTTTGTCGTCGTTTTCGAATCTCATCTTGGCGGGCAGCCGTTTCAGTTGGGCCAGGCGTTCTTTGTTTTGTAATTCCAATTGAGCGAGCATCGCTTCGTACGTTTTCGGCAGATCAAACGAAGCGGTCACAAACATTTCAGTCTCATCAGGCAATACCGTTGGCGCGTTCGGCACGAAGCCCCGACCGGCAAGCAATTGTGGGGCGAACGGCACAACGAGCCGCTTGGCGTTTTGCGGCCCTATCAGCAACGCCCGGATCACATAGTCATCAGTTTCCTGCGAAACCGCGAGACCAACTGCATCCGGCCATTCCGGCTCGCCACCCCCGAGTAATCCGATTAACGTTCCGAATTGGGAAAACGCAGCCATCTGCGCCTGTTGTGATTGAGTCGGTGTGGGCGCCGGAGTGCCATCGACTGTCACATTTCCCAGGACCGCCGTTGGTTGCTGCACTTCGACGCGCGTAACTGTCGATGCATCAGGTTGCGGCGACGCATCGGGCTCAGGTGATGCCATCTGTTCCGGCTGATTAGGCATCGACTCCGCTTTTTTTGCCTCGTTGGCCGCCTCTTCTTCCTGTTCTTTGAGGATGCGTGCTTCTTCGGCCGCAATCTCTTCTTTGGTTGGCGCTTTAGGTTTGGTCTGATCTGCCAACGCGACATTGACGTAGATAAAAACTGATTCCGATGAGAAACGATCCCGCGCCAGCCGAAAATTCTGGTCTTCGCTCAGCAACTTGCTTCCCTTTGGTCGCAAATTCTCCAGCTTGAACGCTCTGTCGGTAACGAAAACAAAACTGCCCGCCCGCGTTACCACAAACGGTGGCCCGGCAGCAGGCGGCGGCTCGGAGATCGTCTCGGAGATCGTCAATCGCGTGCCGCGAGTCGACGGCGTTTCAGGTGGCTTTGCCTTATTAGACTGATCAGCAGCGCTTGTCCGCGCCGGCGACGGTTTTTGGCCGGCGCTCTCCCGCGCTTCGGATTGCGCAGGCGCGACGTTAGGCGCCGGCGTTACAGTCGGCGTAGCAGCAGGAGTTGGAGTCGGTGTCGGCAACAGCATCGGCAACAATCGATTGAGTTTTGGCTCAAACTTTATCGCATCTTCGGGCGATGACATTTCGATGGCCACGAACGCATTGGGAATTCCCGGCCTGGCGGGCCAGGTTGCGAACATTAGGCGCGAACCCGCCAGCATCTCTGCGTTTGCATTCAGAAACTTGATCAGAGCCGTAAACTCTTTCGGTGGGTCCGCGAGCTTCAGGATTGGATCGACAATTTCGCCCGCTCCGCCCGTGCTTAACAGCGTGCCGACGTTGCGCACTTCACCGTAAACTTTGTAACTGTCTTCGGACAGCAGGGTTTCGAACACCGGATCAGTCGGTTTGGCTGACGCATTCTTCTGCAAGCCAGACCTTGCCGGCGACGGTGCTTGCTGCGCGCACAGCGGCGCTGCGAACAGCACGAGCGAAACAAGGACCGCAGTAATTTGCGTCAAACAATGGAAAGGACTGAAGCGGGCCGAAGTAGCAAGCATTGGGGAACCTCCAGGAAGCAATTGCCTCTACCGCGAGGATACCAGATTGCAAACGGGGCAGGAACAAAATCAAGCGCGCACGATGGAGCGGCAGCCCATAAGACTTAATCGTTTCCGTAACGGATTTCCATGCGCCGGATGCGACTGCTGGCAACAATCAGAACCAATGCCGTAACGATTAGCAACCCCGGCACCGAGATCCACCACGGGGTCGGCTCTGCTACAACCGCGAACGGACCTTCAGAAATAGGCACCGGCATAAGCGAGTTCAGATAATGAATGACGCTAATCTTCTTCAACAGCGGCGGCAGCAGGAAGTTGATCCATTCCCATCCGTACAGCACCAGCGCCGGAATGATCGGATTGCGAATAAACAACCCGACAACCAGGAAGAAAGCGCCATACCCTACACATGCCAGCATGGTTATACCGGCATAACTTAGTAGTTGTCCCATGCCGGCGCCATCGAGAAAGAACCGGGTGCTGGCCGCATACGCGTGCGGAAAAAATATCAGCAACATGCAGGCGACGGTTACGCTCGTAAATAATACAATCGAGGTCAGCAAGCCCGAAATATACTTTCCGGCCACGAGCACGTCACGACGCACCGCCGACAAGAAATAGTAGTGCAGACTGCGATCCACGATCTCGCCGCGAAACAGATTCATAAAAATCCAGGCGCAACCAAAGAAGATTACCGTGCGCAGAATCAGGCCGCTATAGATGAACGCGAAAATGTTTTGGTATTGGGAAAGATCACGGCCCAGAGGGTTCACGATCTCAACCATTATTAGAAGGCCAACCGGCATCGACGCCAGTAGATAGACCAGGATCGAGCGCTTACCAAAAAAATTCTTCTCCAAATCAAGACGCAGAATAGCCGCGATTTGATGCCGCCAAAGCGACCAATTGGAACTCGGCTTCTCCGTTATGTCGGATTTTGCTGTCTCGACCTTTGAACTCATAAAAAACCAATCAGTCGTTTTAGAGGCGGCTGCCGCGCGAATTATTACCCGCCTCGGCAAGTGGTAGCCTGCCTCTAAACGTTCCAGGAGGACAGAATCACGTACTCGCTCCTTCTGAGCCGATCAAATACTGGTAGACGGCATTCAAATCGTCGTCGACTGGCGCTACTGATTCGACATTGACTTCACCCTGCGCCGCGACTTCGTTCAAGAGCAGGAAAAACCGATCGGGCTCGCGCGTCTTCACGAATAACCCGCCGCGATCGTCATGGACGCGCGCTTCAACGACATGATCCTGGGCGAAGACCCTTGCCGCCAAAAGCGACGGGCGATCACAACGGATCAGAATCTGCATCGGATGTTCCTGCATCTCGTCCCGTACACCGTGAACTGCACCCTCGGCGACCACATAGCCGTTATTCAAAAGCACGACCCGATCCGACATCATGTCGACTTCATGCAGGATGTGACTCGAAATAATCAGGTGCAGGCCTTCAGACGCGAGCTGACGAAACAGGGCGATCGTTTCCGCGCGGACCATCGGATCCAAACCATTCAACGGTTCGTCAAGAATCAACACCGATGGCTGGTGGGCAATCGATTGCGCCAGCCGCAGCCGCTGCCGCATGCCCTTGCTGTATGCGCCAGTTCTCCGATCGGCTGCATCCAGTAAACCAACTCGCTCAAGCGCACTAGCTGTCAACCGATCTGCTTCCTTCTTCTCAAAGCCGGAAACCCGTAAAAACGACCTAATAAACTCGCGGCCCGTAAGCCCTCGCGGGAATGAATCAAACTGCGAGCAATAACCAAGTTTGCGAAAAAGTTGTTCCGGACGATCGGTAGGGATGCCCAGCACTTCGATCCGCCCGCGCGTCGGCCGCAGCAAGCCGGTCATCAAGTTCATCATCGTGCTCTTGCCGGCGCCGTTCGGTCCGACCAGACTGGTGATGCCCGGAGGAATTGTCAGCGTAACGCGATTAACTCCGAGTATCTCGCCGTAGAACTTCGAGACGTTCTCGAAAATGATTGTGCTCTCGGAAGACAAGCTCATCAGAATTGAATTCAGTCAACGCCCTCTCTCTTTGGCAGAAGGCGAATACTCACTTTACAACCTCGTATGCTTTCACTTTTCGCGACAACAACCACAAACACAATGCGCACATCAGAAAAAGCATGAACCACGATGCCCAGAGAGGTGGTTCGTTCATCACCACTTCGCGCATCACTCCGTTGCGGAACTCCTGGATTTGACCGGTCTGCCGCACGAAAGTACCGAACAGACCGGACCACACGTTGGCGATCAAAGCTCGCAGATCGATCAGGTGACCCCAACGCGTCTGGAAAAGTTGATTCACAATTTCGGCAAAGGCCGTGGGAATAAAGAAAACGCCCAGCAGGGCGGCGCGCGCGGCAACTCGCCATTTCACCCACGCTGAGATCGTTTGGGTTAATAAAGCCAGCAACAGAATCCAAACCAGGCTACCAAGAAAGATTGCGCTGGCGATCGGAATGTTCTGGGCGAACCACGTCCAGCCTTCCAGATAACTTTGAAACAAGAAGAGCAATAACCCGGGTACCCAGGTGATTGTCGAAAGCAAAATGATCACGATCGACATTTTGCCGAAGACGTATTCGGCGCGGCTGAATGGCCGGCAAAGATACAACGGGAGCGCGTTATTCGTTAGATCGCGCGAAACCTGTTGCGGGCCGACCAGCATCGCCAGAAAGAATCCAATCATTCCCTGCGGCACAACAATCCATTCTTCAAAGAACAAGGCGTCGATCGGCAGCAGGTCCCCAACATTAATGCGCCACATCGCCAATACGCCCGCGTTGTGGTGCAGATAAATCAGGATCGCGCAGACCAGCGGCCAGAGAAACGACAGCGCAAAGAATGCGGTGAACAGTTTGGAACGGAACACGTGGCGATACGCATGCCGCGGAATGATCAGAAAGCGGCTCCACTCCGGCGTCAGCGGACCTTCATACGGCTTGTAAGCTTGCTCAAAAACGGCCATCGCACTTCACATTCCGATTCGCTGCGGCACCTGTTCCGCGTTAAATCCATTCTCCATTGCCTTCAGAAATATGTCTTCGAGCGAATCACGCTTGTAAGTCAGCCGGCGAATTTGCACCTGTCGCTCGGACGCCAGGCGATATAGATCGCGGATTTCGGCTCCGGCCTGCAGGATTATTTTCAAACGATGATCGCCGGTAATCGCATATTCACAACCCAGAGAAGCCACTGCTTCCGCAAATGATTTTTGATCGCCCCGCGTCTCGAGCATTAGGAATTTCTTGTTTGCTTTACGCTCGGCTTCCAAATCGCAGTAGACGACCAGGTGGCCATCTTTCAAGATTAAAATCTCCTCGCAGCACTCTTCGACATCGCGCAGCAGGTGCGAAGAGAGGACTATGTTCGCCTTGCCGCTGTCGCGAATTTCCCGAACCAGTTTGATCATCCGCTGGCGGGCCGGCGGATCGAGGCCGTTGGTCGGTTCATCCAGGAAAATCAGCTTCGGGCCGTGGACGATCGCCTGCGCCAGTTTGGCCAGCTGTTTCATACCCAGCGAGAACGTCTCCAGGTTCCGATAGCGCGCTTCCCCGAGGCCGACATAAAAGAGCGCTTCGTGGGCGCGCTCCAGCGCCGTTGCGGAAGGCAGTCCGGAAAGTTCGGCCATCAAACGCACAAAATGTACGCACGACATTTTGGCAATGAAGGAATCGCGCTCAGGCATATAGCCGATGAACGATTTGATTTCGTTTGCATCGCCGCGAATGTCGTGACCCAGGATGCGCGCCGTTCCCGATGTTGGAGGATGAAAACCCAGCAGTGTGTGAATCAGGGTGGTCTTTCCTGCCCCGTTTGGTCCCAGCAGGCCAATAGCGCGCCCGCGCAACTCGCCGCGCAAGCCTTTCAGAATCGGCCGGCGACCAAAATTGACGCTCAGGCCGTCTAAATCAATAACGGGGTCAGTCACTATGAATCTTTCTAGTTCGCTCTGCCGGTCAGTGATTGCCCGCCGGCGATAATTGGCCACGATCTCGGCTCTCTTATACGCTTCGGTCGCGGCGAACTCAAAACAAATCCGAGACCGAATGTCGCGCCCATGGCCGCATATGAAATCATCAGAGCATACGCTTCTCCGGCCGGCAAAGTTCTGCCGATCGCTAGTAGCGTTACCAGAAAGACAGGAAGGTTAAGAACCAAAGAAGATGTTAGTGGAAAGAGGGAAACACAGGTCGAGTCGCGCAGGTGTTTTTTCAACCAGGTGAGTGATGGCCCATACGCCAGAGCGAAGACCATTGCTGAAGACATCAGCGAGATAGTGTTTGAGTCGTTTTAGAATCGAAGTCCCCCGACCGGCGACCAGACTCAAACCACAGAACAGGATTAAGAGGCCGATAAACCAGGAACCGACCGATATAAATACCAGCTTCATTCGATTTGTTTCCGCGCCTGGATCTGGCCAGAGTCGTTCGATTACACAGATTGCGATCTCAAGGCGACGCAATCTGTGCAATCTGAATAATGGCTACTGTTTCTGCTTTCGCATTCCCTGGCCAAGAAGGTGCTCGAGCTCGAACGCGTTCGGCATGCCCAGCAACATTGCGGGGCTTATGCCAAACGGTCCACCTTCACTATTGGAAGCAAACTCAATGTGATCTCCGAACGCATAGGCATAGAACAAAGTGGGTTGCATGTTCGCCGCGATCGCGATCGCTTTCTGCTGTTCGGCGGGCAGTCCTTTCGCGGAGCTTGCGAAGCCTGCAAACGGCCGCACCAGCGAGCCAATATTGTGATAAATCAGCGCCGAGAAGTTCGCGTTTCCGTCGACCGGCAACCCGGCGGTGAATTTCGGCGAACGCAGCAGCGTGTTTCCGGAATCGTGATAGGTCAAAGCCTGTTCGATCAGAGCTCGCGTCGGTCCAACAATCATGTAGCCGTTCGCGAAGGTGTAGTTGACTTCGACGCCGAAATCTTTCGACTTCAAACTATAGAACGTCCGTCCCCCTGAGTCGGCACGCTCCCAATTGAGGCCGCTCTTTCCTTCTTTCGTTGCCTGCTTATTAATCTCGTCGACGACGCGCTCGAAAGTTTGTTGCAGGTGCGCGGGATCGTTGACTTCGAAAATCAGCTTCCATGAAGGCATCGGCAGAACTGGTCCGTCGATCGCAAACGCATATTCTCCACCCAACGGCGCCGCAAAGTCTTTGCGCACGTCGAGCCCGTGATCCTCCTGAAGTTTGTTCAAATGGTTCTTGAGGTCGGGACAAACCGTGTCCAGCGCGCCCAGGAGATCGTCAACCAGCGCCACCGGATTCTTGACCACAAAACCGCCCACCACATTTGCGTCCGGCGAGATGTATGAGAGCGAACCCATCGGTCCGGGTTTCGCCAGCCACGAGGTCACTCCATGGGTTGTTTCCGCGAACGAAAGGACCGCGCGCGTGTTCGTCTTCCCTTCCAGATCCTTCTGATCAAGAACGAAGTATTTCAGGTTAAGAAAACCGAGCTGGTTCAGTGCCTGCTCGCGTTGCTCGCCACCTTTGTCCCCTGCACGCAAATTCCTGGTTTGCGTCAGAATTTTTTCCAGGTCGGCGGCAACCACCAATCCGGCGCCCTCGCGATAGACGTCGGCAACCCTGGCGTAAAACGGCGTGGTGGTGAAGCCGTTCGCCGATTGCGTTCTGCGCGCGAGCGCTTGCAACTGATCGAGCCGGGGACTGGCAGCCAGTACATTTTCATGTATCCAGACGAATATGTCCTTCTCTTTGCCTGCGTTCGATGCCTGTTCAGATCCTGCACTCACATTTGGATCGTCGACGAATCGAATAGCGGGCGCGTTCTTTCCTTCCGCTCCCAGCTTCTTAACTTCTTCATCAAAGAACGCGCGGAAGCCCGCGGGATTTTTTAGCTCTGCCAACACAATCGGGCCAACCGGATTTCCCTTCTCGTCCATGCCGGCGCCGGCGGCGATTTCATCGCCCAGTTGAGCGCCAAACTCTCGCATCGTGCTGATTGCCTGGTCCATCCCCGGGCCCGATTGCCGTTTGTCGAACCAGTCATGCAACGCCGGATTCTGCTGAATTCGCTCCTGCATGATGCGGTGTGATTCAGCAATCGTTTCGCTCAAATTCGGCAGCGCCGCGTACAGAACTGTGTTTTCGGGCATCATCTCCAGCAGGCGCGTCGAATGACGCACGCCTGGCTTGGGCACACCGTTCAGCTCTTTTTGCAATGCGGCCAGGGCGTCCAGCGTTTGGTTGTAGGTTTTGGCGTTGCGACTCCAGGCTACTTCGCTTTTGACTGAAACAGTTTCGATCGATGAACTGGTCGTAGCCTGTTGACCGGCGCGGAGCACTTGATCCATGCCTCCGGAATCGAGATGGACTTCACCATCAATTACCGAGACTCGCGAACCCTTGGTGCCCGCATTCACTGCGAAGGTGGTTCCGGTCACGGATACCAGCGAATTTCCGCCGTCGGTATCCACAAACAAACGTCCCTTCTGTTTTGCGGCTTGCACAATAACGCTGCCGCGATCCATGTGAATCGTCGCGCCTTGTCCGTTTTGGGTGATCGAGAACTCCGAACGATCGTTGATTTCGATGGTCGAGCCATCGCCCAGGCGCACAACGGCATGTGCGTCTTTCGCGGTGCGAATCGTGTCGCCCCTGCCTATCTTTTGGCCCACAGTCAGCGGCCTAATCTGTGAATTGGCAATCGCATAAACCGGACCATCAGCGGCTTGCACGGTCGCTTCGACCGTTCCGAACGGGACATACCGTTGAATCAGAGACAAGGCGATCAATCCCAGTCCAATGACCAGGACCGCGGCAATTCCCCAACGCACGACGACCGGTTGCAAGCTGTAATTGAAAACTTTGCGCGGCTGCTTCCGCACTGCGGGCGCCACTGTCACTCGAGACTCGCGTGCCTGCTTCAAAGCCCAGCGGCAGGGAATGCATTCATGCGTGTGATCGAGGAGCAGGAGCGCGCGCGCTTCGGAAAGTTTCCCTTGCAAGTAAGCAGGGATCAGCGATTGAAAATCGGCGCAACCCTCTATCGTCCGAATGGGAGCGGCAATTTCAGTACTGGCCACCGCTTCGGTCGATAGTTGCGTCCAAACGCGGTCGGCCGCGTCGTTCACCGCTGCCGAATCTATCTCTTCTGCGCGAATGCCGGCAGTGACTTGATCCAGGATGTGATTGAGTTCTTTGTTCTTCATAATGATTCTCCGGAATGATTGCTAAAAGCAGTCGTCAGTTTTCGGCTTTCAAGTAATTTCCAATCTCTTTGCGCAGGCGTACGCGCGCTCGATGCAACGTCACGCCGACAACCAGGGTAGACGTTTCCATCATGCGCGCGATTTCGCCGTTGTCGAACCCTTCGAAATATCGCAGCGCAAACATCGCGCCTGCCCTCTCGCCCAGTCGCGCGACGGCTTCGCGAATCAGTTTTCGCAATTCGCGGTCTTCATGATGCGCCTCAGGAGTGCGTCTTGATTGCTGGTGTTGAGCACTCTTTGACATCTCGGCGCTGTTCTCAAAATCATCTATGGCCACAGACCGGGACCGTTTTCGCTTTCGCAGAAGATCGAGTGATGCGTTGATCGCGGCGCGCGAAAGGTAAGCTTCCGGGTTCTCTGAGCGTTCGAACGTTGCACCCTGGGCTCCGGCCAGGCGAGTGAAAACCGTCTGTAAAACATCTTCCGCGTCCTCTGGACTGCCGGTCACACGGTGGGCCATCCGGAAGACGCGATCGTAGTGTTTGCGAAACAGAGCTTCGAGGTCGTTGATTCTTTGTGTATCTGGACTTTCCACCGTGGAGACAAACGATGAACTTCGACGGCTCGTTCCGGCTTTATCCGAAACTGTAGCGTATGTCGTTCTTTCGGGTTTTACAGCAGCCAGCACGGCGTCGTCCTAAATCCTTTCCACTCATATAACGCTTCCGTGTCGTGATTATTAACAACCGAACACCAAATTCGAAAAACTCTGAAAGCTTTTGCACATAAACAGCTTCCAGATCAGGCCGAAAGAGGCATTAATCAGATGGAAAGAGAGGTAGGGTGCAGTGATCCTTAAACCAGACCATCACACCCCAATGCGCGAACCAGATGACGGCAGCCAGGTTTAACTTCCTCGAATCCAACGCCAGGAAGGTTGCAGGTCCGCAATCATCCCGCGATCGTTCTAATCCGTTGCCGTAACTCTTCAATATGAACGCGCTTGATTACAAATCCTGTAGTCAATCCCGGATCTGTATACGGTGAAGTAGCAAATCCCAATCTGGTAGCAGCATCATCCAGAAACGTTCGGATATCAGTTATGTGCACTGCTCTGATAGGGTCGCCCGGCGCCAGCGCCGGATCAGTCCACGGCGCGCCACTCAAACCCGCCACTGCGCGCATGGCATCCACCGCCTGTCGCAACTCCAGGATGTGCTGCGCCTTGGCCGTCGTCTGACCTACCATGATCGTGTCGTCCGTAAAGACGGTCGGCAAGTATGCAAATGCGTTGGTTTTGGTTAGCGTGCTGCCAGAGGTAGGTGTAAGCACGATGTCGACGGCGCCGACTGCATGCGCCGGAGTGGTCACCGTAATTTTGCTTGTGTCACCACCGCCGTTGGTGTAGATGAACGACGCCGCATTGCCTCCCATAGTCACCGCTGACAGTCCAGCGAACGAACCATTCAGAACTATTTGCTGCCCGCCTGATGTGCGGCCTGCCGGGGGCGTAATGCTGTCTATTCGCAGCGCTGCCGGTGAGGAGTAAAAGACGCGTACATAATCAACAACGAGACTTTCTCCCGAAATCGTAGCTGCGGTAGGTCCTCCGCCAAATGCCGCTGGAAAACCTCCTCCAATTGCCAGGTCAAAGATTATAAAAAAACCGTGGTTCGTTGCATTGTTCCAGGTCGTCGCATCAACCTGGTTCGATCTGAGAGTAAAAAAGTTCGCGCCGTCGAGATACCATCGAATTTCTTCCGGTGAAAGACTCTCGTCAAGCTCAACGCGGTAAGTGTGAAAAGCAGTCTGGCACCCAGCGCACGCATGTTCGCCGCTACCGAGTCCGTTCGGCTCGTTACAAGGTCCGCCGGGGTATGATCCACAATGGAGCGTCGCGAACACTGAACTACGCCCATTGATATCTTCCATGATGTCAATTTCACCGATACCAGGCCAACTGGGACAATTGCCACGGAATGGCGCGCCCAGCATCCAGAACGCCGGCCAATAGCCGAGCCCGTTAGTGGTGTTAACGTCTGGTTGCTGCAGACTCGCTTCCACCGCCATCGCGCCGCCGATGGGCGGCTGAAAATCAGTCCGCATCGTCTCGATGCGTCCCGAGGTCCAACCTGAAGTTGGAATGGCACCGGTATGTAAGGCACGAATGTTGAGATTGCCATTACTCTGGAAGACATTGTCAGTGCTGCTTGACATCACCTCAACCTCACCGGTGCCCCAGTTTGACGGACAGCCAGAACCCACGTATGCAGTGCCAGTGTCGTAGATCCAATCGCTGCTGTTGAGAGCGCCAGAGCCATTGAACTCATCGCTCCAGACAAGGTTCCATTGGAGTTGGGTTGCTTGCTTGCGATGCGAGCCGAATGGCAGGATCACAACCAGCGCGATCGCCGTGGCGATCAAAAATGAAAGGCGTGGCCAATCTCCACTTTTCGATCTTTGCATAAGAGAAGAGGGCGCCTGACCGGCAGCGTTCACAACCCGAATTTTTCAGGCCCTGTCCGGCAGGCCGAGCGTTTTCTTATTTTGAGCAATTGGTGCAACTTGGCTTCTCAACCTGCGATTGTCCTGATGCGTTGTCGTAACTCTTCAATGTGCACTCGCTTGATTACAAATCCTGTAGTCAATCCCGGATCTGTATACGGTGAAGTAGCAAATCCCAATCTGGTGGCAGCATCATCCAGAAATGTTCTGAGATCAGTTATGTGAACCGCTCTGATGGTGTTGCCTGCGGCCAGGGCCGGATCATTCCACGGCGCCCCACTCAAACCCGCCACTGCGCGCATGGCATCCACCGCCTGTCGCAACTCGAGTATGTGCTGCGCCTTGGTCGTCGTCTGACCTACCATGATCGTGTCGTCCGTAAAGACGGTCGGCAAGTATGCAAATGCGTTGGTTTTGGTTAGCGTGCTGCCAGAGGTAGGTGTAAGCACGATGTCGACGGCGCCTACTGCATGCGCCGGAGTGGTCACCGTAATTTTGCTCGTATCATTGCCGCCATTGGTGTAAATAAACGACGCTGCTGCTCCACCCATTGTTACCGTTGATAGTCCCGGAAACGCCCCATTCAAAACTATCTGCTGCCCGCCTGATGTGCGGCCCGCCGGCGCCGCTATGCTGTCGATTCTTAATGGTCCGATGCATACCGGAGTCGCGGTGCTAATCGTGACGTCATCAATTCTGACACCGGGCGCGCCAGATGCTGCGACACTCTCGTCGCTGGCCGCGCGCCACTTCAGTTTGATGCTTTGGCCGGCGGCTGATGCCGGCAGATTAACCACCGTAGTGATATACGCCGGCGCTGACGTTGTGCCGGCCGAAAGACCAGTCCACGCTGCCCTGTTGGCAATCGGACTGTTAGAGCCGGACAAGATCGTCCCGTTATACCCACCGGTAACAAAGCTGCCGCCCGCAGCGACGATGTCTTGGAACATGCCGCCGTTGACATTCGAAATGCCGATCTCCAACACCATGCCGTCGAATGATGGCTCTGTGTTGAAAAGATTCTTGAATGTTACCTGTCCGCCGGCCGCCGGGATGGTAAGCGTCGGACTGAATAACTGGTCGTCGGCAATATCGGTCCGATCGGGCGCGAAGGCGTCGTTCGGTGCACTGTTGGGCGTCGTGGTTGAAGTGACCCACAGCGTTGGCACATTTCCGAACGCCGTTGTCATCCAGCCCGCCGGAAGCGCTGGCGCGGTTACGCCGTCGAAGTTTTCAGAAAAACTCGTCGTCGTGTTGGTCGTGCCAAGCTGGAAGTTATAAGTTGCGTTCCCGAGATCGGTTACCCCGTCCTGGAGGTGCAATGTCGCCGTGATCATGCTGCCGCACGTTAACGCAGAATTTGCTGTGAACGTGAATGGCTGTGTGCCAGTGCCACCGCCGGAGGAAATCGCACCGTAGTTTTGCGGGCCGCCAGGATTTTGCACGCCGCCCGTCGCTTGTAGCGTGGCGATCAGGCTGCTCGTATTCGCAGCACCGTCATTACGCAGAGTGAAGTTAACGGTCACGGTCTCGCCCGGATCAACGGCACCATTTGCCGGTGTGAAACTCTCCGACACAAGCGCTGAACCGCTTGGCTTCATAAGTGGCACACCCGTCAAACAGACAGGTACGTTGGTCGTGTTGCCGTTTGTGATATTGAAGTTGCCTGTTGCCGTGCTGTAGCCGGTCTTGCTGATAGAGTAGCTGTGGTTTCCGGGAGCTAGGGTTCCATCATAAGTTCCGTTTGCTATTGAAGCGCCATAGGGAATTCCATCTATCGAAATCGACGCATTGGCTATCAGCGCATTATTGACACAGTTTGTGACTGTGAAATGCGCGGTTCCCTTGGCAGGAGCTGTGCACGTAGAAAACTTGAAGGTGCCGATTCGTGTTTGCCAACCAACGGAACTCTGGCTCTGTCCTGTGGACGTGTAGTATTCCTGAGTGTACCAGAAGGTGCAGTCGTCCGTCGGATCGACACTGAGTCCGCTGTAATCGCCCCAGCGATTTCCTGTGCTGGTCTGGATGCCGGTGCCGTCAATAAGTGTCGCTTCGCCCTGGGCCAATCCTCCGGCAGGGTCTGTGGCGAGTCTGCCCGCGTAGCGAATGCCAGGTTTGACGCTGGTGTTATCCGATACGCTGTAACCGATGGCTAGATTGCCTTGATTGTCTTCGGCCGCGCTGCCCATCCAGCGACTGATGCCGTCTGCGGGTGCAAACGTGGCTTGCTCATTTACGACGAACGACCCTGCGCCGGTCCTTCTCAATTCATAATAGCGCGGTGCTGCCCGGAACGTTCCGAAGGTAGTTGACGCTGGCGCGCCCACCGTGTGATTCGTAACCAGCGTTTCATAAGTTCCAAAGTTGCGATATTGCATGCGGTGCATCAACCGGTCGGTAATAGCGTCAAGACCTGTGGTTGAGCCCGGTTGGGGAACATCTGACCGACCGGTTGGAGTTACCAGACTAAAGGCAGCTACAGGGAGCGGATTGTTGTAGGTGCTCTCGGCTCGCTCGGTGAAAGTTGAGTTGGCCGGAGTGGTAAAGTCCGCGTGGAAATCGAAGAGTCGCAGACCATTGGCCGGGTCGCCGAAATCTGTTGCCGTAAAGTAAGCGAAGGTATTCGGTCGGCTTGCGGGAGGCGGTGTCAAACCGTCCAAATCGGAAGGCAACATTCCGCCAATTCCTTCCGGGAAGCTAGTGAGATTTAGGTTGAAATAGATGAAGTTGGCGGTCGCGTCTCCGGCGAGCATCTTTACGCGATTGAATGAATAAACCCCGGCGCCGTCAAAGTTGGGCGAGAACTGATTCACCGTCATGTAATAACCGTCCGGCCAAACTCCGAGTTTGGGGTAATCCGGGAAATCGCTGCCGGGCGTGACGAAGTCGTAAGCATAATATGCGCCGATGGGGTCGCCGGTTTTCGATACGGCTATGCACTCGTGGAAGGGCGGAATAGGATCGCCGCTAACTGCAAAGCCGAACTGGCTTAGTATCCAACGATCAGCGAACTTGTCATAAAGGACAACAGGATCGCCCTCGTCTGTTGCCGCGCATTGTCCACCTGGCCCCCCGTTCGCCACCGCAAACAAATTGCTTAGCTTGAAAGGAGCGACCAACGGATTTCCTGACTTATCCCAAATACGCACGAGGAGATTGTCTTGCTGCACATAATTATTAGGGCCGACATATCCGTTTGGGTCTGGAGGCGAGAGACTGCCGAATCCGGCGTTGATATTATCGGTACTGCCCAAACCTTCGAAGCTGATAATTGGGCTGGGCATGTTCGGTGAGGGTATTGATGTTTGCAGCGCTTTGTCTCTCACTAGCCCACCCCGTACCGAAGCGTCCGCGAGCGCCTTGGCTGTCGGCGTCTTGATAGGAGGATTTTCCGCCGCCTCGCGTTCCTCGCCTTGCTCGCTCTTGCCGTGCTCCACTCTCTCAGGTGCTTGCCTCGCAATTTCACGTAACGGTTTGGTTTCCGAGAAGCCGACCGCCTGAGAAGAAATCGGTTTTACCCTCTGCGTTTGAGTCTTCGAAACAGCCGCGGCTTTGGTCTCACGATTCGTAGTGCTTAACGAATCGCGGAACTGATTTCCGCGCCAACTATCTCGACCCTCCATCAGCGCGGTCACAGTTAGAGACAGGGCGATCAAAATCAAAACTGCCAGGCGCAGGAGCAAGGGGAAAATCCCAGGGGGCCCAAATCGCAATCCATGTCTCTTCATCTTGCTATGTCGCTAATAACCGTTCTCTCAATCGAAAAGGGGTTAGCCTTCCTTCCGAGAATCTTGGGGCGGGGTATTCAGTGCGCTGAACACGTAAAAATTCGTAAAAGGGAACTTTAATAGGTCACGAGAAGAAATAGACGTGTCCGGGTCCCGCGACCAAATGAAATTTGCCCCGAGACTAGTTCCAATCAAAAAAGTTGTCAAACGATTGCTGTCACTGACGTCAAGCTGTTTGTGCGCGAGGACTTCCGTGAAAAAGAGCGCCCGTTTCCCGCATGGCCGACTACCTCAGCGGGCCGATGAACTGGTCAAATTTTCATCCCGCGATAGCTCTGATTCGTTGGCGCAACTCTTCAACGTGTATTCGTTTGATCACGAATCCGGCAGTTAGTCCGGGATCAGTGTATGGTGACGTCGAGAATCCCAGCCGTGTAGCTGCATCATCCAAAAATGTCCGCAGATCCGTTATGTGCACCGCTTTGATGGTGTTGCCTGCGGCCAGGGCCGGATCATTCCAGGGCGCCCCACTCAAACCAGCTACGGCGCGCATCGCATCGACCGGCTGCCGCAGCTCGAGTATGTGTTGCGCTTTGACTGTCGTCTGCCCCACCACGATCGTGTCGTCGGTAAATACTGTGGGCAGGTATGCAAAGGCGTTCGTTTTCGTTAGCGTGCTGCCAGAGGTAGGTGTAAGCACGACGTTAACGGCGCCTACTGCGTGCGCCGGAGTGGTTACGGTGATCATGCTCGTATCGCCGGCGCCATTTGTGTAAACAAATGAGGCCGGTGATCCCCCCATCGTGACCGTCGAAAGTCCGGCGAATTCTCCTGTAAGCTTGATCTGTTGTCCGCCAGAAGTACGGCCGGCTGGAGGCGCGACGCTATCGATTCGTAGTGTTGCTGTCGTTGTCACCAGATCATATCCAATGACATCAAGGTTAATGCCTTCCGGCGACGTCGCGGTCACGTCTGAAAACTGTCCCGTGCAACCAAAGGCATTCTGGACATAGGGATTGGCTTGCGGACACGACGAGCTCAGCCAGTCCCCAAAATCGCCATTCGAGTCCTGACTGAAATTGACGATGTTGGTAGTTCCGCCGTTGATCGAAAAATAGCGGGTGCCGCTCGAAGTAAGGTTTCGCGTGCCCGGCGAGGACCAGCTATACAGATCCTGCGGCTTCAGGCTGCTAGAGGTAGTGTTAAGAAAAGATCCAAAGCCGAGAACCTCATCCATCTCATGCTCGGTCGTTCGCAAGGCATCGAAACTGCCGCCCGGCGGCCGCGCAAACGCATACGATACGTTGGAATTCAGAGTAACGATTCCGTCGAATGTCCCGTTGCCGCAATTAAAAGTGCCGTCTGCGCAGAGTGCCCCGGCCGTGTTAAATCCGACGGCTCGGCCGTTCGCACTCGCAAACCGGATGTTTGTCGAAAGAGGATTCGGCGGCAGACTCGCATTCGCCGTGGTGTCGTTCGAAGTCTTTGCGTCCATGGTCAATGCGTTCTTAAAACTATCCCAGTCGGTCATATAAATGGTTGTAACGCTGAGCGCGAGGGTGCCCGCCGGCAGTTGAGTAATGCCGTCGGGCCGAGTAGTTGCATAGCGAAACAAGATTGAAACCGTAATGGCATCCGAAAATCGTGCCTGATATATTGCGGCGGCTTGATTGATCATTGCCTCGATCGCCGCCGCGTTCGGATTTCCCGTGATCGAGCTGTCAAACGTAGGATTGATCACCAGTGCGCTGGGCGCTTGAGGCTCGGAACCGGTAGGTTTGGTTATTGGCGCGGAAGCCGCATTCGCTGCTGTCTGTGAACGGTTTACCGGAGGCCGCTGGGAATCCGAAGAATTTGTGATCCCGACCTGTCGCGTCAGGATTTGTCCTATATCACTTTCCGGTTGTAAGGTTGGCTGCGCGGGTGGCTTGTTTTGCTGTTGCGGTGACGCCTTTGTCCTGGCGTCCGAAGCCGACAAACCGGTTATAGTTGAGAACAACAACGCGAAAACCAGCAAGCAAATCAGCCAGATGACCCCAGCATTTCTCATCGCACCGCTCGCCTCCCGATTCCTTGCATGTTTCTTACTTGTGGTGATTATGCGTAATGGTTAGCCGGGTCGAACCAAATCAGCGTCGCGCCGAGTTCAAGGTACCGAAAACTATAACATGCGAGGCTGTTATCGGGACATCGAAACGTTGATGCGGTCCAGATGTTTTCGAGCGTCGACCGCTTCAGGACTATGAGGAAAGCGGCGAACGACTTCCCGCCACGCCGCGCCTTCATAGGAAAACTTCTTTGTGCCGCGGTCAAACAGGAAAGTAACGCCGGCGCGGTTATAGCGGTCGAGGCCGCTGTAATTAAGGTAGTAGGTAAATTCCGGCGCGCCGTCGGCAGGTAATTCATTTCTCGCGAAGCGCCGCTGCGCATCGTGAGAAAGCTTTTCCGCGACATCGTCGGCTTCGCTGGCATACATTACGAGCACATGCGGAATTAGCGGCGAGCGAGGAAAAACCTCGAGAAATGTTTTTGCGCGCGCGATGCGATCGAATTCATCCGAGTTTTCGATCAGGGTTAGTAGTCTTCGATCATCACCGGCGCGCCAGGGTACCACTACCGCATCGCTCTGTACCCAGCCAAGAGTCCTGCGGCTGAGAGCAACATGATAGAACTTCACACCGTCCCTGCTAACTTTCTCTCCCCTGATTGAAACCAAATGGCCGCGGCTAAGTCTAACGATCAATTTCGCCCTGAGATTCGGAGCCTCACGCAAGGCCGACAATCGCTCTTCGACAACGACTGCGATCCGCCCACCGGGCGGCTTCCGCTTCTTTGCGAAAACGGTTGATTGAAACAGGGTCGAAAATATGAGTGCTGCAACTGAGAATCGTCTGAGCGTTGTCGCGGCTGATTTGAGAGACATGAGCGCCTCCTGACAAGGTGAGGTTGCGAAGCCGCACACCAGAGCCAGGTGAAGCCGAACCCGCGGGCGTCGTCGCATCCTTATTTGGAAAGGAAGAGTTTACTGCCGGGCGCAAGCTGATCGCGTAGGTGCTCGCCTAAGAATCGCCAGCTACGATCTTTAGGGGAGCTTGCAAATGAGTGAAATTTGAGAACACGCGCGGCCTAATGAATTGCGCGGCGGCGAGTTGTGGCCGTGTCGAGTTTCAGGCGCGCTTCGGCCGCAGCCAATCGGCGGCCAATGCCGGCGTGGTGAAAGTGGCAAATCGCCACCGCAAGAGCGTCCGCCGCATCGTGTGGTTCGGGAACAGCGGTAAGCGAAAGCAGCACTCGCACCATTTCCTGGACTTGATGTTTTTCGGCGTTGCCATAGCCGGCGACGGTTTGTTTGACCAGCCGGGGAGAGTATTCACCAATCTCGAGTGACGCAGCTTCCGCTGCCAGCAGGGCGACCCCTCGCACCTGTCCGAGTTTCAGCGTGACTTTTGGATTGTTGGCGTAGAAGGCTTCTTCAATGGCGCAGGCATCGGGCTTGAGCTTCCCGATTACTTTTTCCAGTGTCTGACTGATCTTCAGGAGCCGCGAGGAAAAACTGGCAGCGGAAGAGAGCTTGACTACCCCGAATTCGATCAGGTGATAGCGACGTCCATCACTATCGCCTTCGACTACTCCCCAGCCAGTCGTTTCACTTCCGGGATCAATTCCTAACACACGCACGGCGCGGAATTTATCATAAACACATGCAGCACGTCATTAGAAAAGTCTGGAGGGTAGTGGGGTAAGTCTGGAGAGATTGCTTCAGGCGGCCGCCATATCAGCTTCACTCATGTCAAAGTTGGCGGAGACTTTTTGCACGTCGTCATGATCTTCCAGAGCTTCCATGAGCTTCAACATCTGGCTCGCCTGTTGCCCTTCGAGGTTGATGTAGTTCTGGGGAACCATTTCGATCTCGGCGACCTGCGGAGTAATACCGGCCGACCTGATTGCCGCATGCACGGCCTCAAAGCTTTCCGGCACCGTGATTATTTCCCAATTGTCCTGGTCGTCGCGAAGATCTTCAGCGCCCGCATCGATGGCCAGATCGAAAAGTTCATCCTCGGCTTTCGCTGCCTTGTCGACCACGATGTAACCCTTCTTTTCGAACATCCAACCGACGGAACCCGACTCGCCAAGGTTGCCGCCGTTCTTGGAAAAAATGTGTCGAATCTCAGCAACCGTGCGGTTGCGATTGTCAGTAACTGCGTCAATCAGGAGCGCCACTCCGCCCGGGCCATAACCCTCGTAGGTGATTTCTTCATAGTTGACACCCTCTTCCGCGCCGGTGCCGCGGCGGATCGCGCGATCAATCGTGTCGTTGGGCATGTTGCCGGCTTTGGCGTCAGTGATGGCCTTGCGTAGCCGCGCGTTCGAGTCAGGATCACCGCCGCCGGTGCGAGCCGCAACCGTTATTTCCTTGATAAATTTAGTGAAGAGCTTGCCACGCTTCGCGTCAGTCGCCCCCTTCTTATGCTTGATGGAATGCCACTTCGAATGTCCGGACATCTACGTTGACCTGCTAGTAGTTTATTGAGTTGGTAACGGAATATATCATAAACGACAGTCTAAAAGCTCAAGCGACAGGTGATTGCCCGATCAGCTTCTCAATCGCCGATCGGCCGGCGCCGGTAACGCGGACTTTCTTGTTTTTAGACCTTGGACCAGAGATGATTTCAACCGCGGCGCGCGGAATTTTCAAAGCTCGAGCAAGCGTGGCAATCAATTCGTCATTGGCGGCGCCTTCGACCGGAGCCGCGGCAATGCGAACCCGCAAAGCGCCATCGTGCTCGCCCACGATTTCGCTGCGGGAAGCGCGCGGGACCACGCGAACGGCGAAGATCGCCGCGCCGTCTTTCTCTGAGAATTCAATCATGGAAGCCAGGGCGGTGATGCCCGCGCAAACGTCTGTCGGGGGTCAGAACAATCGCGCCGGCCAGCCCTTCAATAATGTTCCGGCCACGACCGCCTGCAGCAGCCAAAGAATCAGAAAGGCAATCATTGGCGAGATGTCGAACATCGAGATCGGCGGGATCGCTCGCCGGAGCGGCGCCAGGAACGGTTCGGTTGTGCGGGAAAGAAACCGCATGGCACGATTGGCATAGCTCACGGAAAACCAGAGACCAATGATGCGCGCGAAAATCATCAATTCATAAAGACCAATCAACGCGTAAAGCAAATATCCCATGACCGCTATTGACCAATTTGGTTTTCCGCTGGTCAGCGCGAACATAACGCCCGCAATCGTATTCAGAGAACCTGACGAAATTTGGATCACAAAAAACCCGACCAGGATAAAAATCAAAATAGCGATGATCGGCGCGATCATGGGATCAACGCGCATCGCCACCAGCATGCGTCGCACCGGCAGAACGACCGGATCCGTCAGCCGCTTGACGGTAATGGCAGACCAGGTAAATGGGTTCACATCCATGTACTTGAATAGCGAGCGAAGTAAGATCAGCACAATGGCGGCGACGACGACCGCGATCGTCGCTGAGCTAATAAAGAAATCGATCGTTTGCAGGATTTGCATGTCTTAGTTTCAAGTTTCAAGTTCCAAGTTTCAAGGTCAACAGGACGGGAGTCTGAATCTTCCGCCTTATGGAGACTATCCTTCAAGCGTTTGGCGCTTCGATTTAGAACTTGAAACCTGGAACTTGAAACCTGAAACTTATCTTCCCCGCTCTCCGAAAATAGCGGTGCCAACGCGCACGATGGTTGCGCCTTCTTCGATGGCCACTTCGTAATCGTTTGTCATTCCCATGGATAGTTCGCCCCTTTGCGCCCCGAACACGCCTGCCAAAGAAAATCGATCACGCAGCTCGCGGAGTTTGCGAAAAAATGGTCGCGCATCTTCAGCATTATCGAAAAAGGGCGGCAGCGTCATCAGTCCCCTTAATCGCAATCGAGAACACTCGGTAACTGCCTGCACCAGCTCGGACAGCTCCTTTTCTTTCACCCCCGATTTCGTCGCCTCGTGACCAAGATCAACCTGGATCAGGACCGGCAGTTCCGGCCGATCCAACTCGGCGCAAATTCGATCAAGCCTGCTGGCGAGCGCCGGCGAATCGAGGGAATGGATCACGTCAAAAAGCTCTACCGCTTTCCGCGCCTTGTTTGATTGTAAATGACCGATCAGATGCCAGCGGGCCGCCTCTCTTCCTACCAGTGGGATCTTCTTTTCCGCTTCCTGAACTTTGTTTTCGCCCAAATCACCCGCGCCGGCTGCGATTGCCTCGCGCACAACAGCGGCCGGGTGGGTCTTTGTCACGGCAACCAGAGTGATTTCTTCTGATGCGCGACCGGCGCGATTTGCAGCGGCCGCAATGCACGCGCGCACTTGCTCGAGACGCAAGTCGAGACGATTTGCACGCTGAGCGGTCGAATTCATTTTACGCAATCAAATTGATTTTCAACTATAACAATGGCTCATCCAAGGCGGCAACCGAAGCGTTTTCAATGTTGTAAGGCGGCTGAATCGAACCAGAATTCAGGGCTGGGCCATATCTCCGGAAAACAGTCCGCAACTTGTATCAATGGAAGCACTACGAGGCACGAATGTTGTTAGTGATTTCAAGCGAACGCAGAAATTAATGGGGTTCAAGACAAGGCAATAAATTGCTGGAGGTGAACATGACATTGATTAGACGCAAGCGAAACATTCTATTGATCGTGGCCAGTTGCCTTTTGCTGATAGCGCTGCCCGCAGTTGCATCGGCACAGGGTCGCGGGCGCGGCTGGGCGCGGGGACACGATAAAAGTTGGAAGTGTGGAAAATTCGTCAATTGCCATGACGCTCGCAATGGACGCTGGGATGGGCGCGGTCCGCGAAGCAGTCGCTTCTTTAATGCGAACGGCATACTCGTGAATAACCGGGGAAGGCATCGAAGATTCCGCAACTTTGACAACGATCGTTTCGGCGAAAGGCGGTTGCGAATTCGCAATCAAAACTTTGATAACGACGATCTTTTCCGTCAAGGCGATCGAGGATTTCGCAATGACAATTTCCTGCGGATGTCCGGACGCGGCCGGCATGGTCGTGGCTGAAGCTACGGCGACGGGTAATTAGGGACGCTCTCCCCAAACATTATTTCGATTTTATCGCGGCGGTCCGTCATGATCCGGGACGCTCTTGCCCCTCACAAGCTTTGCCCAGAGAAGATGGGTGGTTGTCAGGCCGCATCGCAGCAGAGTTGTTGTATACCAACCGCAGCCATATGTTGTTTACCAAAGGCCATATTACCGAACGTACACGTATGGTAGCTACGGTTATTCGCAGCCGTACTATGAAAATCGGTATTACTCGTATGGTTACTCGCAGCCATATTTCACAAATCAGTACACGTACTCATGGGCCAATCCGACCTATTCTTATGACGAATACGGATACCGGTACCGGCGCCATCACCATCGTTCGGGAATACGAATTCTGTTGAGGTAGGTACCTGGCAGGCATGGTTGACACCGCGTGACGCGCTTCGTATATTCGGAACGTTCACGCGGATGTGGCGGAACTGGCAGACGCGCAGGTCTCAGAAGCCTGTGATGGTGACATCGTGGAGGTTCAAGTCCTCTCATCCGCACCATAAGAATTATAGGCGAGTCCAATAGATTTTGGACTCGCCTTTTTTGTCGTGTTTGGATTACAAGACGCGAACGTTGCGGCGGGCGCCACTCGTAAAGCGGAGACCTAACTGCGACGCTTCACTTTTCCTCCAACCACCACCCCAAGGGCCCCGATGACCGGACCGAGGAAGATAACCCAGGTTGGATGCCTTGCTTTTTGCATCGCCACCATATTTGGAACGTCTCCAGTTCGCACTTCATGAGTGTCCGCAGGACGCATTACCGTGCCCGCGACGCCGAGCAGCAGACCCAATACCAGAACGACGCCGGCAAGGGCCAGCGGCGCCTTGCCTCCTTTCGCGATTACGGCGCAGATCAGGCCGGCGATTGCCGCCGTCACGAAAATCACCACAAACTGCATCAGGGTCCAGCGCGTGGATGCCTGGTACGATCCCGTCTTGAATGACCAGTTCGGCCCCACCACCGTATAGATGGTCATGAACGCAGCCACTTGCAAAATGAACATCACGATATAACCGACGATTACTGCGAGTACGCTTCTAAGCATCATCGACTCCTTAATGAATGATTTAGCTGAAAAGGCTTTGCGGACTGCTCGTTTATCACGACGCAGCGCAATTAGGCAAGCTATTGTTTGGCGATCGCGCTTCGCCTGCCCCGCAAAACATACTTCTGAATTTTGCCGGTCGCGGTCCTGGGAAGTTCGTCAACAAAGGTAAAGCCGTGCGGCGCTTTGAAGTGCGCCAGGTTAGCGCGTGCGAATTCGCGCAGGTCATCTTCGGTGACGGTTGCGCCGCTTTTGAGTACTACGAACGCATGTGGGGCTTCTCCCCAACGCTCGTGCGGCAGCCCGACCACCGCGGCTTCGTGAACCGCCGGATGGCGCAGCAGGACACCCTCGACTTCTACGGAAGAAATATTTTCCCCGCCGCTAATGATTACGTCTTTCAAACGATCGCGAATCTCGATATAGCCATCCGGATGAATGACCGCGGCGTCTCCGGTATGAAACCAGCCGTCGCGGATGGCCTGCGCGGTGGCTTCGGGATCGTTATAGTAGCCATCCATCACAACATTTCCTCGCGTGACAATTTCACCGACAGTTGCGCCGTCGCGCGGCACTTCCTTTCCGCTTTCGTCGATCACTGTCGTTTCACCCGAAGTTATTAGTTCCACGCCCTGGCGGGCCTTGATGACTGCGCGATCCATGGGCGACAACTGCGCGTGTTCGGCGCGCACTTCGCAAACAGTAATGAACGGAGTCGTCTCTGTCAGCCCATACACCTGTGTTACTGTCCAACCCAGCTCGCCTTCCAGCCGCTCAATCGTCGAAGCGGCGGGCGGCGCTCCGGCGGTAATCACCCGTACGTGCCCGCGCGCATTCCGCCGCGATTTCTCGTCGGCATTTGCCAGGCTAATCAACACCGTAGGGGCGGCGCACAACATCGTAATGTTTTCCGTGTCGATCAGTTCAAAGATCAGCCGGGGATCAACTTTGCGTATGCATACATGGGTCGCGCCTGCGGCGGTGACGGTCCAAACGAAGGTCCAACCGTTCGCGTGAAACATCGGCAGCGTCCACAGATATCGATCGTCACAGCTCAGATGTTCGTGAACGAGCGTGCCAATGCTATTCATATAAGCATTGCGATGGGTGATCATCACACCTTTCGGGCGCGAGGTGGTGCCGCTGGTGTAATTAATCGTGAGCAGATCATTTTCATTGATTTCATGCCGCACAAATTGGGACGGCGCCTTTGACAACAACATTTCGTAATCGAACCAGCCGCGGTGCGAGCCCTCGAGGGCGATGAATTGTTCAACCTGGGGTAATTGCGAACGCAGATTATCAATCGCGGCCAGATAATCGGAATGAGCACAAACAATCCGGGCCCCGCTGTGATTGATCAGGTACGCGAAATCGTCCGGGGTCAGCCGATAATTAATGGGCACCAGCACCGCGCCAATTTGCGGCACGGCATAAAACGATTCGAGTTGCGCGTGAGTGTTCGGCGTGATGTAAGCAATGCGGTCACCCGGCGCGACGCCGAAGGCTTGCAGAGTCGCCGACCAGCGATCGCACCGATCGAAGAACTGTTCATAGGTCAGGCGCAGATGGCCATCGACCACGGCTTCGCGATCTCCATAGAGTTTACGCGCGCGCCGCGCAAAATCCAGAGGTGTCAAAGGCGTCTGCATAAGTCAATGCCCTTCAGCATGTAATTCAGCGGCCGCACCAATCGCTTTGCGGATCACTGATTGAATCAGATCAGCCTCTTCGTCAGTCTTGTAGGGATAACGGGGCCAAAAGAAACCTCGCAGACCATCCTTGCGACGTCGCGGCACGATGTGCACGTGCAGGTGCGGAACGCTTTGGCTGACTCGGTTGTTCATGGCCACGAATGTCCCATGGGCTTCCATCGCTGACTCGATTGCCCCGGCGAGAAGTTGCGCATTCTTGAAGAATGGTCCAACCAGGTTCGCGGGAAGATCTGTCAGAGTTTCGTAATGCGATTTTGGAATCAGCAGGCAGTGACCGGGAAATACGGGCCGGTGATCGAGAAAGGCGAGTGAGATCTCGTCCTCGAAAACCAGGCGCGAGGCCACCTCGCCGCGAGCGATCCTACAAAAGAGACAAGACTCATGCTTCAAATTTTCACCGGCACTAAACGTTTCGGATCATTTCTGCGCGACTTCCTGATAACGAAAACAATTCACTTCGTGATCGTTAACCAGGCCGACCGCCTGCATGAACGAGTAGCAGATCGTCGACCCTACGAACTTGAAGCCGCGCCGCAGGAGATCACGACTCAGGGCGTCCGAATCAGGGGTGTACGCCCGCAGCGGGGCGCCGCGCTTTCGTCGAAGCGGGCGCCCGTCGACGAATCGCCAGACGTAATTATCAAAACTTCCGAATTCTTTCTGGATCGCCAGAAAAGCTCGGGCGTTCTGAACCGCAGCCGCGATCTTCAAACGGTTGCGAATAATGCCTTCGTCTTTAAGCAGCTGCGCAATTTTTCGTTGGTTGTATTTCGCAATTTTTGCCGGATCAAATTTATCAAAGGCGCGGCGGTAATTCTCACGCTTTCTCAGGATCGTCTCCCAACTCAATCCGGCTTGCGCGCCTTCCAGAATCAGGAATTCAAACAACGTCCGATCGTCATGGACCGGCACGCCCCACTCAAGATCGTGGTAGGCAATCGACAAATCCGTTTTCGCCCAATGACAGCGGCGAACTTCTTTCATCTCGGTTTTATTTTTCAGCCTCATTTGGAAATGCTTCCGCGAACACAAGGATATAACCATTGGGATCCCTGACTTCAAATTCCCACTGTTCGTACGGCTGGCGACGCAGTGGTTGTTTGATTTCAAGTTTGTCCTTCACCGCATCGTAGAATTCTTTCACTCCGCTGACTCTCAGATACGCGTCCCACACGCCGCCTGCCCGTCGTTCGTACAGGTTGGGCTTTTGATAGCCTTCCAACCGCATCAGCATGATCTCAACATGGTCGCGCCAAATGATCCCGAAGACAAAGGGTTCGGTGGCCGGTACCGCGTCACCTGAGAAGCCAGGTTCTTCTTTGTACCAGCGCATCGTCGCGCCCACGTCCGCCACCGCGAAGACGGGCGCTGCGGAGTTTAGTCGCGTCATAATTTGCAGCCCTTGATAAGTATCATGATTGATCGATTTTGCTATTCCCGTCGAAGAAAACTGGCGGCCGAATTCCTCCCACTCATGGTCGCGCCGCGAATAATACATTACAATGCCAGCCGCATCGCCCGAAAACGCGGCGCTGAGTGAGGAGAATCAGAAACCCGATCGCAAGGAGCTTTGCCTCGAAAGTCTGAGAGTCGGCCTTCTCATTCACACCGGGCTTCAGCCCGGTGTCAGCCCCGTAACAAAATTGGGAAACCGTTAAAACGGTTCCGCGTCATGCGTTGCTGTTCATCACCGGGCTGAAGCCCGGTGTGAATGAGACGTCAGAGTTTCGGCTTTTGAGGCAAACCCGACCGCAAGTGAGAGTGCAATATGCGCGGTGTCTTTGAGCGGCGCTTCTCGTACTATCGAACTTTCTGCCTTCACGGAGTAATAGAATGGATGCGGATGACTTAGTTGAGCTTGCCAACGATCCGAATTTCATCAGCGGCATTTACAATTACTGTGATCGCTGGTGCGAGCGTTGTGCTTTCACCTCACGCTGCCTTTTGTACGCCACCGAAAAAGCCGATCCCGACCTGGACGATCCGGAAGTACGCGATCTGAATAACGCAAAGTTCTGGCGCAAGCTCGCTTTGATCTTCAAAGACGCCCACGAGCTAATCAGAAAGTGCGCGGAAGAAGCTGGGGTTGATTTAGACTCGATCGAATCAGAGTCAGCAATCGAAGCGCATGATCGCGAAGTTGAAACGGCCAAACGGCATGAGCTTTCAGTTTTGGCGCGCGATTACGCCAGAATGGTGCAGGACTGGTTTGCCACCGAATTCGCTGACGAAGAGAAGTTTTACGCCGACGCCTCTCGCGCCGGGAGTGAAGAGGAAAAGATAGATGCTGCCGCGGCCCTCGAAGTAATTCGATGGTATCAGTTCTTTATTGCGGCCAAAGTGTTTCGCGCGCTGCTGGCTGATGACGAAGAAACAAAAGACATTTTCATTGATGATCGCGAGATGATACACGATGCCGCTCAGAACGACTCGAACGGATCGGCAAAAGTGGCGCTGATTGCAATCGAACGATCTATGGGCGCCTGCCGGGTGGTGCAAAGTTGCTTTCCTGAAAAGAGAGATTCCACTACCCAATTATTGGCTCAACTGGACAAGTTAAGAGTGGGTCTGGAGACTGTCCTCCCACATGCTCGTGATTTCATCCGGCCAGGATTCGATGAAGCGGGTTTCGATTTTGTCAGTTAGAAGCTACAAGCATTTTCCATTTTTGATTTGTCATCTATCGTCTTCCATCGAAAGAAAAACGGCCTGTTAACTTCTGTCGATAATCACCCCAAGCCGATGCAATCGCCGTGGACCGGAACTGACAATGGGATGGACAAATGGAGAATCATAAATGAAAAATGGAAAATGTTTCCTGTGATTGACCTGCGGTTTTTCTGTACACGATGAAAGGCAACGTTCCCATTCCCGAACTCCCATTCTCTGAAGAAGTGTGGCTGATGTTGGCGGTGACTTCCGTGCGGGAACGGCGCACGCAGCAGGGAAAGCGGTTTCGTGACGCCTCGGCCCGGAATGCAACCGGGAGTCTGCTGTTGAAGATTTGGGCGGAAGTGCTCGAAGGCCGCGACGAATTGCGGCCCGGACTCTGGGGCGTGACCGGCAAACTCGAGGCTTTTCAGGATCGCACTCAATTCATTGTCTCGGAATACCGGCCCATAACGATCGCCCAGTACCGGGAATACATTGGCTGCGATCCGCAGATGCCGCGCGCCTTCACAATCGACATCGAGACCCTGGCGCTGCCGGGTTTTCGCGATCGCGTCGGGCCCAAACTGGAAAAGGATTATCGCCTCGGCTACATGCGAATGGAGCAACAGGATCGCTATCTCGAAGATATCGCGGCGGAAGAAGAGCGGGTCTATCAACTTGGCTCGCTGGCAGCGACCTCGGGAAGGATTCTTTCGATCGCCGTGCATGTCGGGCCGGTTCCGGGATTTGAAGTCGAAGGTTTGACGAACGATCAAAGCGAACACGCTTTTGGCATCGATGCGGACGGGAACGAACAAGACGAGGCAAAGGCATTGAAAGATTTTCTGTCGCTGATGGCTGATTTTGATGCCGAATGCGATTTAGTTGTCGGTCATAACATCATCGGCTTTGATTTGCCATTCATCTTTCAGCGGTGCCTGGCCAACAACATCGCCGTCAAACCATTCATCGACCTGAGCGAATTTCACGTGCACGGAGTTTACGACACGATGCGCGCCTGGTGGCTGGGCGGCCGCAATCGCGTCGCGCTCGACGACATCGCGTGGGCGTTGGGGATCGAATCGAGCAAGACTTCGGAAGTCGAAGGCAGCCGCGTCTTCGAGCTGTATCAGGCCGGCAAACTCGCCGAGATCCGTGAATATAATTTGAACGACGTGCGCGTCACCCGGAAGGTTTACGAACGAATGGTGGCGTGTTTCGGCGGGTGATCGGGCAGAGACCCGACCGTCAGGGAGGTGCGCAGAAACCCGAGCGTAAGCGAGGGTGCAGCGAATGCAGAAACCCGAGCGTAAGCGAGGGTGCAGCGAATGCAGAAACCCGAGCGTAAGCGAGGGTGCTGCCAAATGCACAGAAACCCGACCGTGAGCGAGGGTGCGCTTGGGCTCGATCCGCGGTGCTGCAAGAAACATAAGTGAACGAGACTACAGGCACGGCACCCCTCCCTTACGGTCGGGTTTCTGCATTGCGACGCTGTTTCATTTCCGCAACAACGTCTGATAGACTCTTAATCAATGAACAGCATGGTTCCAGTGGCGCTGGTTCTCTTCGGCACTATCATTGGCGCCGTGGTGGTTTGGCTTGTCCTGCGCGGTCGAGCGACACAGCGTTACGAAGCGGGAAAGGCGGACAGCGTCACCGAAATCGCCACCCTGAACGAGCGGCTCGCTTCCAAAGATCGCGAGTTGCAAAGACTGCAGGACGCATTCGAGAAAGAACGCGCTGAGCTTTCCAGCACGAAAGAACAGAATTCGCATCTGAAGGCCGATCTCGAAGGCGAGCGACGCGCGGCCCAGGAGCGCTCTGAATCGTTCAAGCAGGCCGCGGAAGCGCTCGCCGAAAAATTCAAGGCCCTTTCACGCGACGCCCTCAAAGACAATAATCAGGAGTTTCTCAATCTCGCGCGCGCAACCCTCGAAAAATTTCAGGCGACTGCAAAGGGCGACCTGGAACAAAGGCGGCAGGCAATCGATCAACTGGTCAAGCCGTTAAAGGAGTCGCTTGAGAAAGTTGACGGGAAGATTGGTGATTTAGAGAAAGCGCGGGCCGGAGCCTACGCAGAGTTGCGGGAGCAGGTGAAGACGCTCACGACCCAGCAACTGCAACTTCAAAATGAAACTGGAAATCTGGTAAAGGCCCTGCGCGCCCCACATGTACGCGGCCGCTGGGGCGAAATTCAATTGCGTCGCGTGGTAGAACTCGCCGGAATGCTTCAGTACTGTGACTTTACTGAGCAAGAGACAGTCGCAACTGAAGATAGTCGAATTCGACCAGACGTCATTGTGCGTCTGCCGGGTAATCGGACGATCGTGGTTGATGCGAAGGTTCCCTTCGAAGCTTTCTATCAATCGATCTCTACCACCGACGATGTCGTTCGCCTCGAACACCTGAAAGAGCATGCCCGCTTGGTGCGCGCTCACATCGGCGCCTTGAGCAAGAAATCCTATTGGGAAACCGTCCAGCCAACTCCGGAGTTCGTGTTGCTCTTCCTGCCGGGCGAAACTTTTTACAGTGCCGCCCTTGAGCAGGATCCAAAGTTGATAGAAGACGGGGTGAACCAGGGAGTAATTATCGCCACGCCGACAACGCTTATTGCTCTTTTGAAGGCGGTCTCTTATGGCTGGCGGCAGGAGCAGATGGCGGCGAATGCTCAGGAAGTCAGCCGCCTCGGCAAAGATCTCTATGATCGCCTGCGCATCTTCACCGGATATTTTACAGACATTGGCAAGGGTCTCGATCGCGCCCTGGAGTCATATAACAGGGGTGTCGGTTCACTTGAGGCTCGCGTGCTGGTTACCGCGCGCAAGTTCAAAGAACGGGGAGCGATTGCCGGCGAAGAAATCGAAACCGCGGAACCGATTGATAAGTCGACGCGCGCCCTGAGTCTGGATGAAGGTGGATTGTTTCCAGAAATGGTAGCCGAGCAGACAGAGTTACAGGATTATGATTCACTGCCATTGCTAAATTCGAAAACCGCCGCCGCAGGCGAGAAGTAAGATTGTCAAAAGAAATCTGGTTAGGCCCGGTGCTCGGAAACAATCGCGAGCGTTTGCTGGCGCGATGCGCTGAATACATTTCGAGCGGCCGAACTGATCGGCTCCTATACCTTGCAGCCTCGCATCCTCTTCTTGATCTGGTTACCGAAAGGCTGCTGGACGGCCGAGAGGCTCCTGGCATTTGGGGCGAGTTCCCGATCTATCTATTTCGCGGATTTGTGCGGCGGGTGCTGGCAAACGCCCATGTGTCGTCAGAAGCCCGGGATTCACGGCCGGGCGGCCCGGCTGCGTCAGCGAGGGCAAGTGTTGATCCAGAGCTCAGCCTCACGCGCGGGCTTCTGGCGCCGCGCGTCGCAATTGATCGCGAAGAATTCCCTCTGCGCCGCAGCCTAATCTCACAAATCATCAAACAACTCAGCAGTGCAGAAAAGCTAAGCGCAATTCGGCCGCTCGCGAATCGCGAGGGTTGCGTCACCACAGTTAGTTCGTTGATCGGCGAACTGCAACGGGCCGGAAAAACGCCGGCGGAATTTCAGCAAGTTGTTGAGACGCGGGCCGCTGAACTTCCGGTCCAAAGTCCAAAGTCCAAAGTCCAAAGACCTAAAGCCCAAATCGATTTCGATCGCGAGGTGGCGCTGATTTATTCGGCCTACGTAGAAGCGCTCGATCGCTTCGGGCTGACTGACGAGGACGCAGATCAATTGCGAGCATTGGAAGTCCTCCGCGGCGAAGTTGACGGGCAGGTCATTTCAAGCCCGTGGCTAAATGAAGTTGATCTGCTGGTGCTCGATGGCTTTTTCGATTTCACCCCCGTGCAGGGCGAGATTCTTCGCGCTTTGATCCCTTCGCTCCCCAACGTCGTCGTCAATCTCAATTACGACCAGCGGAACGAAGAAATCTTTCGGCCCTTTCAATCAACGATTGAACATCTCAAAGCGATGGATAACTTGGAGATCAGGATCGATAACACCATCTCGCTGGTAGCCGACGAGCTGGCGCGGCTGCGGGAAAGCCTGTTCAACTCAACCGGGGGCATTGGGCCGTCCGACAAGGTCTCGAACGCCTCCGGGAATGCCGGCGAACCACGGGCAGTGACGCCTGCGGATCGCCCGCAGGATGCGGGCGCTCCAATTGGTGCGCCAATTACAACCGCCTCCGTTATCTTGCTGGAATGCAGTGATCGAGAGACCGAAATTCGATCGATTGCGAAGGAGATCAAGACCCTCATCCTTCATCAGGGCTATCGCCTATCAGAGGTGGCTTTGGTAGTACGCGAGCGGGCTGCCTATGCCGACACGATTCTGCGGGTCTTCGAGCAGGAAGAAATTCCGTGCAACCTGGAACGTCGAATCGAAGCGCAGGATGTGCCGGCCTTGCGCGCTTGCGCGAAACTCTTTCAGATTTTCAAAAACTCCCAACGTGAGAAAGTAAAGAATCCGCGGGCGGGCGATCTCGCGCATCTGGTGAAGACCGGATACTTTCGAATTTCTGGCGGCGACTTATCAGCGTTGGCCGCCACATTCGATAAAAAATACGGCCCGACATTCCAAGCTGATTTCGCGAACCAGGATTCCGATGCAAAGTTGCGCGAGCGACTTGGGATTGGTCGATGGTCGCCGGACGCGATCGAAAACGTAATCGCATACGTGGGCAGCGAATTGCGGGTCAGGGCCTGGCTCGAACGGGCGCAGCGCCTGCTCGAAGTCCTGCCCTCAGATGAAGCCGCTCGATCGTTCATTGCCGGCGACCAAAGCAACGAAGGCGATGATGCCTCGGCGGTCCCCGAAGAGGAGCCGCCGCCCGAGGATGCTCCGGTTAGAGAAAGAAGAAGAAGGCCAACACCCATCAATCCGGCCACGATCGCCTGGACGACACTCGTCATGGAGCATCTCCGCGAGCTGATCGCGAACCTGCCGGACGAGGGCCAACCTGAAGAGCTGCGATCCGCGATCATGTCGTTGCTTGAGCGTCTCGAATTTTCCCAACAGGTAAGCCGTCCCCTTAATCGAACGCCCCTGATAGCGGATGTCCCGCAGACAACTCTGGACCTGCGCGGATTGGAAAGTCTGCGCCGCGCAATGGCCGCGGTCATTCGCAGCTTCGACTATGCAAAGAAGGTCGTGTCGGACGCCCGGCCGTTATCCGGTTCAACCGCGAACGGGCGCTCCCTGACGGTCGGGCCGGCGACACGCCCCACGCTGTCGTCTTTCATCGACGAAGTTGAGCGGTCTATTCAGCCCCAGGTTCTCGCGCTTGCTTCCGGCAATCGCGATGGCTTGCGTGTGCTCGAGGCTACCGATGTGCGCGGCCTGCGCTTTCGCGCCGTCTTCATCGCGGGCATGATCGAAGGAAGTTTTCCTTTGCGAACCGGTCACGATTGGCTTTATCCCCACGAGGAACGAGAACGGCTAAAACAATATGGCGTGGTGCTGGAAGATATTTCGAGTGACACGCTGCTCAAAGAGGAACACTATTTTTACCAGGCTGCTTGTCGCGCAACCGATCGTTTGTATCTGACCCGGCCTCTGGCGCTGAATGATGGAACTGAAACAGTCGCCTCTTACTATATTGAAGAACTAAAGCGGGCGATTGCGCCGGCTGAAATCAAAATCGAAGCGATTCGCAGTGACATTGATAATCGCGAGCTGTCAAAGTCTTCCACGCTCTCAGAATTAGCAGCCGGACTCATCAGGCAATCTACCAGACCCGATCATCTCACGCCGCCGCCCAATCGGTTGCCCCCGAACGAAATCGCCGGACTGGTCGAGAATGCGCAGGCGCATGGCTGTTTGTCGGATTCCGTAATGCGCCGGGTATCAATCGAACTGGAACGAAACGGTCCGTCCTTTGGACCGTACGATGGGCAGATCACGCAGCCTGATTTGCAGGCCATGATCCGCGCCCGCTTCGGGCCGGAATATATCTACAGCGCCAGCGGCCTGAGCGCTTACGGCAACTGCGCGTTTCGATTTTTCATGGCGCGGGTCCTGAAGATCGAGCCGCGCAATGAAGCCGCGCTTGATCTGCAAGCCATCGATGCCGGTAAACTCCTTCACGATGTATTGCGGCGATTCTTTGAAAAGCATCGGAAACAGTTTCTGCCTGATCTCGACCGCGAAGCTCTCCGCCAGGAAATGATCGCCGTTGCCGATCAAGTCTTTGGCGAACATGAGCGCATGGTGCCGCCCCTGAATCAAAGAATCTGGAAAATCGATTGTGAAATTCGCAAGCTGATCCTCGAACAGGTCCTGCTTTACGAATTGCGTTTGCAGGCACGCACCAGGCCGCGGGGGATCCTGCCAACTTATTTTGAACTCGCTTTTGGACGGGCATCACAGGCGAGCGATCCCGCTTCTTCGCCGGAATATCTAAAGTTCGAGCGGCCAGACAAAACTGAGACCGCGCTGATCCAGGGCCAAATCGATCGGGTCGATGTTAATCCGCGCGCGCGCGAAGCTGTTGCTTATGATTACAAGATGTCGTTTGGCGCGAAACTCGATGATATTGAGTCCGGCCGCCAGGTGCAGATTCCGATCTATCTGGCCGCTCTCGAACAGATTTTTGTGCGCGATTTTCAATTGGCAGGCGGCGGTTATTACAAGCTGCGCGGGCGCGGGCCGCGATTGAACCAGGGTCTGTACCGCCGAATGATGGAAGATTGTACGGATGTCAGCAGTCGCAATACGAAGTTGGATGACATCGAATGGCAGCGGATTCGCAATCAGGTACGCGCGCGAATCTGGCAATTTATTGATGGCATGCGCGGCGGAAACTTCGAAGTAGATCCGTCCCTGGGCAAAGAGACATGCAAGTTTTGCGAATACCCGGCCGTCTGCCGCTATGATACTTATCGCATCAGCCGGAAACGAACCGCGTAAGTTTTTTGAAGGAAAATCTTCGTCCGAATTTGGAGGTCACGCCATTGGCAAGCACAGACCAGGACAAGTTGTTACGCGATCATCTGGTTGACAATCTGCGCGGCCGCAACGCGCACATCTCTTTTGATGATTTCGTTGCGGATTTCCCGGCCAGGCAATGCGGCGAAAAGATTGCTGGCTTGCCTTACACCGCCTGGCAGGTGCTTGAGCACATGCGCATTGCGCAATGGGACATTCTGGAGTTCAGCCGAAACGGGAAGCATGTTTCGCCGAAGTGGCCGAAGGGTTATTGGCCACAACAGGACGAGCAGGGAGACGCAAAGCTCTGGAAGAAAACTGTTGAGAAGTTCAACGAGGATCTTAAACAAATGGAGAATCTGGTCGCGGATCCTTCAGTCGACCTCTTTGCGAAGATTCCCCACGGTAATGGCCAAACAGTTCTCCGCGAAGCGCTGCTCCTCGCCGATCATAATTCGTATCACCTCGGCGTGTTGCTGGCGATGAGCCGGATGTTGAAAAGCTCTTAAAACTGAAAAACGTCACCTGAGCGCATGATATAATTGACTTTATGAATGAAGCTTCAGGGCCAAGGGAAATCAAGACCAGGATTCTGCCCGAAGGACAGTCGGAACCTCACGATGAAGATTGGAGTGGCTTTACGCCAGAGGAACGGATCGAGGCTGTCTGGACACTTACCAAGGCGTGTCTAGCCTGGAATAATCAAGTAACTGATGAGTCCCGACTTCAACGAACGGTTACTCACATTCAACGAGCACGGCGTTGAGTATCTGATCGTTGGCGTATTGCCTCCACAAGAAAGGCGAGAAGCTTTTCAGCTTCTCGCCCAAACCGCTTAAACATCTCACCCTCCCTTACGGTCGGGTTTCGGCCTTGCTGCTAACTGCCTGCTGCTCACTGCTTACTGTTCTTAGTAATCCATCTCACCGCCGGGCATCGGCGGCGCGGCTCTCTTTTTCTCTTCCGGATATTCAGCGACCACTGCTTCAGTCGTCAGCAACAGGCTGGCAATCGAAGCGGCATTCTGCAATGCCGTGCGCGTAACTTTCGTCGGATCGATCACGCCGGCTTTGACTAGATCGCCGTACTCCTCACTCGCTGCATCAAAGCCGTAGTTAGGGTTCCTGTCCGCGCGAACCTTCTCCACGACAATCGAGCCTTCGTGGCCGGCATTGTTGACGATCTGGCGCAATGGCTCTTCGAGCGCGCGGCGGACGATCTGCACGCCGATTTGTTCGTCAGCATCATCCAACTTTAGATTGTCGAGGGCCTTTTGCCCGCGCAGTAAAGCGACGCCGCCACCTGGCACGATGCCTTCTTCGACCGCGGCGCGGGTCGCGTGCATCGCATCCTCGACCCGAGCTTTCTTTTCTTTCAGTTCCGTTTCCGTTGCGGCCCCGACTTTGATTACCGCCACGCCGCCGACTAACTTCGCCAGCCGCTCCTGGAGTTTTTCGCGATCATAGTCAGACGTCGTTTCTTCGATTTGCGCGCGCAGTTGTTTCACACGACCTTCGATCTCGGCCTGTTTTCCCGCGCCCTCGATGATCGTCGTATTGTCTTTGTCGACTACGATTCTCTTGGCCCGGCCCAGATCCTCAACCTTGATGTTTTCAAGTTTGATGCCCAGATCTTCGCTGATTGCTTTCCCTTTCGTGAGAATCGCGATGTCCTCGAGCATCGCCTTGCGACGATCGCCGAAGCCGGGCGCCTTGACCGCGCAGGCGTTAAGAGTGCCACGCAGTTTGTTCACCACCAGCGTCGCCAGCGCTTCGCCCTCGACATCTTCGGCAATGATCAGCAAGGGCTTGCCCTCGCGAGCGACCGACTCCAGAAGCGGAAGCAGATCGCGCAAGGCGGTGATTTTCTTTTCGTGAATGAGAATCAGCGCGTCTTCCAGCACGGCTTCCATCCGGGCGGCATTAGTGACGAAATAAGGAGAAAGGTAGCCGCGATCGAATTGCATGCCTTCGACAACTTCGAGTTCAGTCTGCATTGTCTTGGCTTCTTCAACCGTGATGACACCGTCTTTGCCGACTTTGTTCATCGCTTCGGCAATCAGTTCGCCAATAGTCCGATCCCCGTTGGCGGAAATTGTTCCCACCTGGGCGATGGCGTCTCCTTTGACAGGCTTCGACATCTTCTTAATTTCTTCAACGACACTTTCGGTGGCCTTCTGGATACCCCGCTGCAAAGCCATCGGATTGGCTCCGGCGGCCACCGTCTTCAAGCCTTCGCGAAAGATCGACTGCGCCAAAACAGTCGCGGTCGTGGTGCCGTCACCGGCGACATCGGAAGTCTTCGAAGCAACTTCGCGCACCATTTGCGCCCCGATATTTTCCAATTTGTCTTCGAGTTCGATTTCCTTCGCCACGGTCACGCCGTCTTTGGTGATCGTGGGCGAGCCAAATTTTTTGTCGAGTACTACGTTACGGCCTTTCGGGCCGAGGGTAACTTTTACTGCTTCAGCGAGCGTGTTTACGCCATCCAGAATTGAGCGGCGCGCCTGTTCGCTGTGAACTATCATCTTTGCTGCCATTTCTCTTAAGCCTCCTAAGAACTAGTAATATTGTTTGATTCGGTTCGGGTTACTTGCACCCTCCTTGACGGTCGAGTTCTGCCCGAACTTCACGGTCCGGTTTCCACCGCTATCTGGCGGCGGATCTTGCTTTTGCGGTGGTAGTGAAGACGCCGAGGATTTCGTCCTCGCGCATGATCAGGTACTCCTGATCGTCAAGCTTCACTTCCGAGCCGCTGTACTTTCCGAATAGCACGCGATCGCCGGCCTTAACATCCAGCGGCTGGCGCGTGCCGTCTTCCCGAAACTTCCCTTCGCCGGCGGCGATTACCTCTCCCTGCTGCGGTTTTTCTCTGGCCGTATCGGGAATTATGATCCCACCGCGCATCTGCTCTTCTTCATCGAGCCGCTTGATAATTACGCGGTCGTGTAACGGACGAATCATTGTCGCCATGACTTACTTGCCTCCTGAAGTATTCAGTTTTTTTTCAGAACCTGTGTGGTTTTGAAGAGAGATATTAGCAAAAAAAGCCGGAGAGTGCTAACCGCTGATCGCGCCCCGACGCGGTTTGGTTCTCTTATGTTATCCGGCTTGATTGACTCCGGGAATCTCCTAGCGGACAGCAGGGCCGAGGGCCTTCAAGAGTTCATTTACCGCAGCCTCCAATTGGCTGTCACGCCCTGAATAACTTTCGCCGATTGGCCGATCAACCGGCAGGTCAACCGGGCGCGGGTGCATCTCCATGAGCGTGCCGTCATTCGCGACGATCCGGTCGTACGGGAGGCGCAGTGCCGAACCATCGACCAACTGAACGCCGGAGGTGTAAATGATCCAGCCGGCGGTCGGTTCGCCCACGACTTTGCCAAGATGCGAAGCCCGATACCCTTCGGTAAAGTCCTCGCCGTCTGAGAGCGTGTGCCGGTTCGTGATTAGGATCGTGGGCAGTTCCAACGCGCGCTGCCCGAGCACGGTCCGCGATGGCGAGGTTGAGAATCCACGCGGCGTCATTGTGAAATAACTGCGCCGGGTAAACACATCGATCGCATAGACATTAACGAAACCGCCATTGTTGTTCCGCACGTCCACAACTACGCCGTCGCGCTTTTGATTCTCGGCATCCAGATCGATGTAAAGCTGAGTCAAGGCTCCGAACGACATATCCGACATGTGAACATAACCCAGCCGTCCGTTGCTGAGGCGCGCGACCAGGGCGCGATTGTCTTCGACCCAACGCCGGTAAAGAAGATTGCGCTCGGTGGCGCCGTTGATGGGGCGCACCACAACTTCGCGTTTCTGCGGTCCGTTGGCAGCCGAAGCAATTGTCAGGGCGACGCGTTTGTTGATTTTGTAAGCAAGCAATTCATCCAGATTCGTGTGCGCGCTGATCGCTGCACCGTCAACCGCGATCAAATATTCGCCGGGCTTGATATTGCTGAGCGCAGCCGGCGTCAGGGGGATAACTTCAGTAATCCGCAGCGCACCGCCCTTGTTTTCGTACTCTTCCCGATCAAACCGAAGCCCCAACCTTCCGACCACGGCTGGTTGGGCGTTGCTCTGCGGCGCGGCGATACCGGAATGCGAGGCATTCAGCTCGCCCAGCATCAGCGAAATAATTCGTCGCAGTTCGTCGGGTGTGCGCGCCCCGGCAGCCAGCGGCGCATATTCGTCGTGGACCGCCCCCCAATTCACGCCGTTAAAATTCGGATCGAAAAAATTGTCGCGAACGTAAGTCCAGGCCTGCCGGAATACCTCCAGCTTTTCGCGCGCAAAATCGACGTCCATTTCGGCAGTGACCGCCAATGGCCGCGCCTGCCGATTCTCGAGTGGAATTACGTTAATCCGGCCCTGCTCGAGGTAGAAAACTTCTTTACTGTCCGGAGAAAACTGCGCGCTGCTTTTGAAACCCGCGGTCGAGGTTAGCTGTCGCGAAACCAAAGGATCCTTCGACAGCTCGTCGAGGGGATAGACGTAAAGATTCAGTTGATTTGCTACTGATGCAATCATCAGGACCAGTTTGCCGTCCGGACTAATCGCCTGATAGCGAACATCGATTCCCACCGGCAACAAACTGAGCCGTCGCCGTATTTGATCGAAATTAATCTCTACCGGCTTGGGAGTTGGTTTAGCTTTCGGTTCGGAGGCCGGCGATGGCATCGCGACAGGCGCCGGTGATGACTGCGGTTCGGGCGTCTGCGGCTGGCGCAGAGGAGTCTTTGGCATTTCCTCTTTGAAGAGATCGCGAAACTGATCTTCGCGAAATTTCGGCGTGCGCGGGGTCAGATCGACGCGAGCAAGTTGAGCGGTTTCGGTCCGCTGCCCGGTATCAAACAACAGAAACAACCCATCAGGACTCCACGAAATCGTGTTGCTTCCGCCGTTAGCGACGAAGCTCACTTGCCGGCTGACGCCGCCGGCCAGGGGCGCAACAAAAACATTCTTGAAGAGTTTTTCTCCGACCGGTATATAGGCGATCCATTTGCTGTCGGGCGACCAGACGAATGGCCGATCAGAACTCAGTGGCGGCCGCTCGAGATGGGCGCGCGCAATGCTGTGTTCTTTCTTTGAATCGAGATCGAGAACGCGGATCTCTTCGCCGCCTCGTTGAAAAGCAATCATCTTTCCGTCCGGCGAAAATCGCGGCGTGTCGTCGCTGGCGCTCTCGCGAGTGAGTTGTGTCTCGCTATTAGTCGCAAAGTCATAAATAAACAGGTGCGTGGGGCCGTCACGATCTGAGACATAAACGACGCGGCGGCTATCGCCGGACCAGACGATTTGCGATTCTTCCGCGGGTGTGAAGGTGACGCGGGCTGCGTCGCCGCCATCAGTTGCCGAGGCCGCAAAGACTTCACCGCGCACGACAAAAGCGATCTTCTTTCCGTCGGGAGCGAGCGCAATTTCTGAGATTTGATCCGTGAGCCGCAGGTGTTCCACCGCCGGGCCAACCGGCGCGCCCCGGCGAATAATGCTAATAGGGCCGGCATGCCCGCTGGAAATATCGAGTTTCCAAATTTCAAAGTTGCGCTCGAAGACAATTGTGCGGCCGTCGTAACTGATGCTCGGCCAGAGCACACGGCCGTCCTTGAACTGCGTTATTTGGCGCGACTTGCCGCCCAGTTCGCGGGCCCAGATATTCTGCGCGCCGCTACGATCCGAAGTGTAATAAACGATGCGGCCATCCCTGCTCCACATCGGCCACATCTCTTTGGCGTTGCCGTCGCTGATTTGTTCGTAAGCCGGCTTTGATCCAAAGCGCATCAACCAGATTTCACTTTCATCGATATGACTGTGACCTTTGCGCCACCATTGCGAACCGCCAATACCGTGTCCGGTAAAAGCAACTGAGCTTCCATCAGGCGCAGGTGCACCAAAGTATTCGGCCGTGTAGAGATCGCCGCTGACTTCCATCGGTGTCCCACCGTCGCTGCTCACGCGATAAACGTCAGGGGTGCCAATGTCGTGACTGGTGGATGTGAAATAAATCCAGCGACCATCCGCTGACCATCCATCGAGCAGATCGATGCTGTCATCGAAAGTCAGTCGCCTAAGGTCGCCGGTGTTGAGAGTGAGTATGTATATATCGCCATTGCCGGTGCGCGTCGAAATGAAAGCGAGCCGCGAACCGTCGGGTGAATACAGCGGCCGCGATTCGTTGGCCGGATGCGAAACCAGCAAGCGCGCTTCACCGCCGGCGGCCGGCACGGTCCAGATGTCGCCGCCGGAAACAAACGCGATTTCTGCACCATCGGGCGAGATTGCCGGCTCAGTAAAATATGGTTGGGCGGTCTGGGCAGAAGCCGTTATTGCAAAGCAAATCAAGGCGCCAATGATTAGAGCCGGTCTGACAAGTCGGAGTAGTAGCCAAACGGATTTTAGTTCGGTCATTAGTTTCACCTGATGGTGTGATTTGGCAGCAACAAAGCGGACAACAGCCCCGCATACTACAACATTTGTCGCAGACCGCAAGCGTCGTCCTCAAGGGAATATCTGAACTGCACGTGATAGAATGAAAAGTTTGTTTCCAGAGGCGAAATCCAGACATCGCGCGCCATGACCAGCGAACATATGACTGAATCAAGAACTGACATCCGAAACATCGCAATTATTGCTCACGTCGATCACGGGAAGACCACGCTGGTTGACGCGATGCTCCGCCAATCCGGCACCTTCCGCGAGAATGAACAAGTCCGCGACCGGGTAATGGATTCGATGGACCTGGAGCGCGAACGCGGGATCACCATTATGGCGAAAAACACTGCGGTCCATTATCGCGATGTGAAGATCAACATTGTCGATACGCCCGGCCACGCAGATTTTGGCGGCGAAGTCGAACGCGTCCTGGAGATGGTCGACGGCGTCATGCTGTTGGTCGATGCTGCAGAAGGATGCCTGCCCCAGACGCGTTTTGTTTTGCGAAAGGCGCTGGAAGCACGTCTTCCGGCAATTGCTGTCGTCAACAAGATCGACCGCCAGGATGCGCGGCCGGAAGAAGTTGTCAATGAAATCTATGAACTATTTCTGGATCTGGATGCCACTGACGATCAAATTGAGTTCCCCATTCTGTATGCGATCTCGCGCGATGGCGTGGCCAAAAAACATTTATCGGATGAAGCGCGCGATCTCAGGCCCCTGTTTGATCAGATTGTCGAGACGATTCCCGCGCCACGCCAGTTGCGAAACGACAGCCTGCAATTGTTGGTGGCAAATCTTGATTACAGCGACTATGTCGGGCGCCTGGCAATTGGCCGCATATTTTCCGGAGAGATTGCCATCGGCGATCAGATCGCGATCGCGAAACGCGACGGCACAATCGAGAAAACAAAAGTCTCTCAACTTTACGTGTTCGAAGGGTTGAAACGCGAGCCGGCCGAACGCGCCACGTTTGGCGAAATCGTCGCGCTTGCCGGAGTTGAAGGCATTGAGATCGGCGAGACTATTACGAGCGTGGAAAACCCGCAGCCGCTGCCGGTCATCGCCGTCGACGAGCCCACCATCTCAATGATCTTCGGTGTGAACAACGGCCCCTTCGCCGGAACGGAAGGGCGCTTTGTTACTTCGCGCCAGTTGAAAGAACGGCTGGAGAAAGAAGTCCTGGGCAATGTCGCGATCCGGCTGGAACTGACTGACTCGCCGGATCAATTCAACGTGTCCGGCCGTGGCGAATTGCAGCTGGCAATCCTGATCGAGATGATGCGGCGCGAAGGCTACGAGCTTCAGGTCTCAAAACCAGAAGTCATAACGCATCGCACTGATGGAAAACTTCTTGAACCGATTGAGCTGGTGGTCGTCGATTGCCCGGAAGAGTTCATTGGCGTTGTCACTGAAGCGATGGGGCGGCGTAAGGGACAGATGATAAAGATGGTAAATCATGGAACCGGACGAGTGCGGCTGGAGTTTGAAACTCCTTCGCGGGGCTTGATCGGTTTTCGCAGCGAATTCCTGACCGAAACCAAAGGAACAGGTTTGTTGAATACACTCTTCCTGCGCTGGGGCGAGTGGCTGGGTCCGATGCGCGGGCGTTCGACGGGCTCGCTGATCGCCGATCGCATGGGAGAGACGACGACCTATGCGCTCTATAACATTCAGGAGCGCGGATCTTTGTTCGTTCGTCCCGGAATTCGCGTGTATGAAGGCATGATCATCGGCGAAAATGCGCGGGCCGTCGATCTCGACGTGAATGCGATTAAAGAGAAGAAGCTAACCAATATGCGCGCGGCCTCGGCGGATGAAGCAATGCGACTGGTACCGGTCAGAGATTTATCGCTGGAACAGGCAATTGAGTTTATCGCTGACGATGAACTGGTCGAGGTGACGCCAAAAAACATTCGACTGCGCAAGCGATTTCTGCGGCTTAACGATCGCCCAAGGAAGAAAGAGGGATAAACTCCGGGCTGCGGAAAATGAGAGTAACCGCCAAAACCAGAGTCAAGATTTGCTGCATCGCCAGCATTGAAGAGGCATGGCTGGCCATCGAACATGGCGCAGCGGCAATCGGACTCGTTTCGGAAATGCCGAGCGGACCAGGTCCGATTTCTGAAGATCTAATCGCCACGATCGCTGCGACCATCCCGCCCGCGATCGGGTCTTTCCTGCTCACGTGCCAACAGGATGTCGGGCTGATCATCGCTCAGCAAAAACGTCTCGGTGTTAATGCAATTCAGATTTGTGATCGCCTGGAGACTGGGAGTCACAGAGACTTGCGCGCTGCTCTACCCGGTATCTCGCTGGTGCAGGTCATTCACGTGACCGGTCTTGAATCGATCGAAGAAGCCGTCGGGGTTGCGCCACACGTTGATGGAATACTACTCGACTCGGGAAATCAATCTCTGCCGGTTAAAGAGCTCGGCGGAACGGGTCGAATCCACGACTGGAACTTGAGCCGCCAAATCAGAGAAAGTGTTGCGGTGCCGGTATTTCTTGCCGGCGGGTTGAACGGCGGTAACGTCGCTGAAGCGATCAGACAGGTGAGACCGTTTGCCGTTGATGTCTGCAGTGGTTTGAGAACAAACGGTCTACTTGATGAAAACAAGCTGAAAGATTTCTTCGCGAATATCGCTGCGAGTTAGAGTTTCTCGCGCGACGCAGGGATGGTTGTGTAATCGAGCACACCGGTGTGCATGGTCATCTTCCACTCGCTCCCGGTTTTTGCATAGACCTTACACACTCGGCCTTTCCAGTGATTTTCCTTGCCGGCACGATCGATCCAAAGAGTATCAATGTCCACGACGGCAAAGGCGCCATCGCCTTCGCGCGAAACCTCGATCTTCCTGATCACCCGTTGGTTGTGCGCCAGGCGGTGCGTGTCGAATAAATCCTGCCAACCGCGTTTCCATCGTTCAGGATCAAATCGGCCCCAATCGATCACCCAATCCATCGGATCATGCGATTGCGGTGTTCGCGGCCAGGGCCAGACCATGTCGGGATGAAAAACGGTCATCAGCAGATCAACGTCCTGGGTGTCCCAGGCCCGGGTCTCGCGGTTAACGATTTCTTCGATTTGTATTTTGACGTCTTCAATCGTCATCAGCAGAGGTCTTGTTTGAACAAAAGGCGCAGAGGATGAGCTCTGCGCCTTGGGTTGTCAAGCAGACGACTACAAACCGAGCCTGTGTCAGGACCTAGAAAGTAAATCGCAGCGCTAACTGCAACTGCCGCGGATCACCAACGCCCTGACGCAGGAAGCCGTCAAAATTGAACAGCGCTGCCGTGCTCAACGGGTTAATGAGGTTCTTGTTGTTAAAGGTATTGAACATCTCGACGATGGGGACTAACGCGTAACGTCCGTCAGAGCCAAACTTGAAGGGACGTTGGATTCGCCAATCGAAAGAGAAGTAGTTGTTGTCCTTTCGCAGCGAGTTGCGGTTCGTGGCCGTCCGAACGGCGGGCGTTATGGGCTGGGCGCCGCGCGCCTGCACGCGGAAGTTTCCTTCCAAACCCCAGCCCATCTCTACTAAGGAATAGAAGTTAAACTTGTGGCGGATGTCGCGATCCGAAAGAGCGTAATCAAAACTTAAATTGTTGATGTCAAACGATCGATCCGTGAACGGATCACGCTCGTTCGAGTCGTCGTCTCTGTCCTTGGAAAGCACGTAGTTCGCCTCAAACTGATACCTCTTGCTCATGCGCTTCCTCGCGCCCACGGTAAAGCCGTTGTAGAGGGATTTGCCGACGGCGCTCGTCACCTGTACCTCGCCCAAGTAGTCGCCGAAGATTGGGAAGCCCGCAGCATCCAGCTTGCGATTGACGTTCAAAAAGCGAGTCAGGTGGACCCCCTTTGAATGGGTGAAATCAAAATAGACGGTAAGATCCCGCGCGATTTCCTGTTCAAACTGAACGTTCGCCGTGTAGATGCGCGGATTGGCGTAGTCCTTGCTGAATACGCGCACGCCGCTGAAGCATGGGAAGGGGTTAGTAAACGGGCCGGCAGCCGAGAAATTGTGAATTGTCGAGCACGAACCCGCTGTCGGCGTAACCAAACCCGGCCATGTCGGGCGTATGAACGGGTTGGCAAAGAGACCGCCGGCGATGGTCTGTTGTTGCACACCGTTAGTGGTAATCGATCCCACCTGGCTTAGCATGTTCTGACGTGCGTAGTAGATGCCGTAGCTGGCTCGCAAAACGGATTTACCTATCTTGGAGATATCCCAGGCAAAGCCAACGCGCGGCTGAAACTCCTTCTTTGGACTGTGCAACGTGCCGTCAGAGGGAAACCGCGGATCTTTCAAGGCGAACCCGAAGGCAGTTTGTGACGGTGACACAGTTACTTTTGGAAAGATCTGTGCTTCCCAGCGCAGCCCGTAATTAAGTATGAGGTTCGGTCTGACTTGCCACTTATCCTGCGCAAAGAGCGCCAGGTCTTCATTCTTGATGCTGGACGCGCCGGCCGCGTCGGTGGCGGGTCCGCTCGGGCCAGCTCCCTGTAGGAAAAGCAGTAGTGGAGTGGAGGGTGACCCGGTAGGGCACGTCCCGGTCACCAGATCCACCCAGGCGCCATTCGAACACTGGCCCGCGTTAGGACCGAAACCGGCACCGAGGGCCGCTGGTGATGCATAGCGCAAAAAACCAGCGACGGTATTGAAGAGATACCGGCCGGTGAAGAAGCCACGGAACACCTGAGTGTTCAGCGTGTGTAACCATTCGCCGCCGACCTTAACAGTGTGGTTCCCCGAAATAATCGAGAAATTGTCCTTGACGTCGGTGCGCCAGAGCAATTCGTCAATCTTTGGCTCCAGGAAAAATGGATTACCAAAGCGGAAGGAGAGCTCGTTGGGATTGAATCCTCCACCGGCGCCCGTGTCCGCTGGAATATTCGACGGGATAGCCGAGCGCGGCCGCAGCTCACGAGTGTAGGAAAAGTGTGCTTCGTTGAGTTTCGTCGCCGAGATCGTCGAGAAGAGATTGACGTTGACATTGTTGATCTTCGACGGGCCCTCGATGCCGTTTGCTGAATTGCCATAAGTGGCAACGTCGAAGGTCTGGTTGGTGTTTTTGGAATAGTCGAAGTTGTAGGAGATCGCCAGCAAGTGAGAACGATTAAGATTGAAGTCAGTTTTGCCCAGCACCGCATAATTCCTGATCGGATGCTTTACCGGCAAACCCTCGTCCTGGTTCCTGCTGGTCTTCATGAAGTTGATTAATGCCAGTCGCTGGCAATCGCTGTTGCTGTTAATCAATGCCTCATGAGCCGGATTCGTAATGACCGGAGCGGTGACAGGACACGTCGTCGGCCCGATCGGATCGCTCAGGTTAGCGCGCGTCAGATTTTCATGGATGCCCTCAAATGCAAAAAAGAAAAATGCTTTGTCCTTTCTGATGGGGCCCCCAACCGTGCCGCCAAACTGCTCGCGGCGAAAATCCTTGAGGGGTTTGCCATCTGACGTGTTGGCCGTGAGAGCTTCAAGCCGTTGAAAGTGGAAAACACTCCCGTGCACGTTATTGGTGCCGGACTTACTGATCACATTGATGATTCCGCCGGCAGTGCGCCCGAACTCGGCCGTCGCGCCGGTCGCCACAACCTGAAACTCCTTCACCGCCTCCAGGGTAATGTCGATCGCCGCACGTTGGCCGCCGAGCTGCTCGCCGAAGAAGCCGTTGTTGTAATCGCCGCCATCAAGACTAACATTATTGAAAACTCCGCGCTGGCCCGCGAAGGTGATTTCGTCTCCATCCGGACCCTGGACAACGCTGACGCCAGGCGTCAGGGTCAATAGATCTTCGAACTTGCGTCCCAGAATTGGAGTAGTGCTAACCGCGGCTTCGTTCAGGGTGGTGCTGGACTCAGTCTTTACCGTATCGACGGTGGGCGTCGCGGTGATCGTGACCCGCTCCTGCACTTGAGAGATCTTCATCGAGACCGGGAGATTCAGTGCCTGGCCGACGGTCAGTTCCAGCTTCTCTGCTACCGCGGTGGCAAAGCCCTGCTTGGAGACGGTAACTGAATAGTTACCAGGAGGCAGCGCGAGCGCCACAAATCGTCCGCCTTCATCTGTCGTAAGAGTTTTCGAAAAGTTGGTGTCGAGGTTCTTGATCTCCACGCTGGCGCCTGGCACTATCGCGCCGTTGGCATCCGTTACCGTTCCCTGAATCGTTCCGCTAGTGATTTGAGTTTGAGACTTAGCTGCTATTCCACACGTCAAGGCAAAGATCAAACAAAGAATGGACCGGCTCAGCCATCGAGCGACCGGGGGACGCCTGAAGGTATACATGTTTTCTTCTCCTGGGTTAATGGTTGGAGATCAAGCTTCACGTTAGATCGTCTTCAGTTGCGGGCGGGCGCGTGCGGCAGTTGCTAAATAAACGGCGCACGTTACGCTACACCGAGACTCCGCCTTGTCAAAGCACCGCGCATCTTATTTAAGATAAGCGAAACTGTCAATTATTTGTTACGAAAATAATAGCTATTCCGTCTACCCGCGACAGATCGAGTTGTGCGCGACGAGTAGAGCGCTCGAATGCGTTCTTATCCCTTCGGCATTCCCAGGTAAATCTCAGGTTGGGCGAGTGTTTCTTCCAACCGTGTCAGGAAGCGCCCGACATGCAGCCCGTCCATTAAGGCATGATGTACTTCGACGGAAATCGGCAGTAACGTGCGCTCCTGATCATTTGCGAACTTGCCGAATGCAATCCGAGGCACTGAATCTCCGCGGCCGCGCTTGCGCGCGTGCGCAAAGCTCGTAAACGACACCCAGGGCAAGGTCGTAAAGTAAATCAAATCATCGTTCGGCGTCGGCTTAAAGATGCTTCCGGCCTGAACCTCGTGTATCGACCGGCGCGCCTCGGCCATGAACTTGTCAGAGTCTTCATCATAATCAAAATAAGCGTACGAAAAGCTCTCATTAGGCATCATCACGGTGGTGCCACCGTGAATCACATCGAAAACAATCACTCGATTTTCTCGCAGTCGATAACGGAACGGCTCGGTCTCGTTGGCGATCCTGAGGGCGAGGTAATAATAGGCTAATGAAACGCTCGTACCCGGGCGGCTGCGGAGGTGGGCCAGCAGCTTCGAAACATCGACGCGAGTGCAGATGTTGAAATAGGGATTGTCGTAACCAATAAAGAATTCGAATAGATCCCGGCGAGCCCAGGTGTTTATGTCGAGGTCCTTTGGCATGGCGGGAATTGTAACCGATTCAACCGCCCGTTGCTCCAATCTCTCAGACGTAGTCAGCTCTTCGAAAGGAACTCGCAAAAAAGAAAGAAAGCTGCGCGATAGACCCACCAAAGACTTTCTCCGGCCCTGACTCGCAACCTCGATTTGAGTTGACTCACTGGTGCGAAGAGGTAGAATGCGCGCCGTAAATCATGTGGCAGTGCGTCAATTGCAGGAATCAGCTTGGCGACCAGTACGCTTTTTGCTGGCACTGCGGCACTAAGCGGGTTCCCAACGCCCCGCAACCAACGATCGCGCGACCATCTCAACTTGGCGAGCCGGCAAAAGTTCCCGCCTTCGCTTCCTTTGAAGAAATGGCGCCCGTACCTCGGAGCCACCAGTGGATATGGCGGCGTGGCCCGCACATTCGCATCCTGTCGTATCTCTTGATTGGCGCAATCATCATTATTTTGAAGCTTTCCGATTCGTTTCTCGGCGCGTATGGCAACTACGCATTTCGAATTGCTGCGGTCTGCGTGTTGATCTTGATTCTCTGGCGCTTCTTCCGCCGCGACAAGACTGAAGGCGTCGGCGTGAAACTAAATTGAGAAGCCTCGCAGGGTTGCCGTCCCCTCTCCCTTTAGAAAAGTTAGGAGAAACGTCCCCCATCCTACCGAGAAACCGTTGAAACGGTAACTATATAGTTGACTCACCTAGCCCTTCCAAGTCATGATATCACCGCTCCGCCAATTTTGCGGCGGGATGGTGATTCTCTTGGCAAAGGATGGGAAGTTGTGAATTTCGTTCCCCGTGAATATAGCAAGTCCAGTGTTGATAAAGCTGGCGAGGTGCTGGCGACGCGAGGGCTTTGGGTTGCGGAGCGATTAAGACTCTTGCCGGTCGTAAATAATTGGCGTTCCTGCCATGCGTACCCGCTCCAACGCTATTACGTCACACTCAACAAGCGGGCACGGAAAATTGACGATCATGCTGCTGTAGCGCAACGGATGAAGCGGCTCGTCTCAATAACAACCAAGTTAGAACGAAATCGCCCGACCGATGACAATCCTAATCGCGAGAAGATGAAGCTAACCCAAATGCAAGACATTGGGGGGTGTCGTGCAATTCTTAAGGACGTGCGCTCAGTCAAGAAGCTAGTAGATTTCTATAAAACTGATCGCTATACCGAGAACGTTTATAGAGAACGAGACTATATTGCGACTCCAAAGCCTGACGGCTACCGATGCGTTCACTTGGTTTATCGGTACGACACTATCTCGGAATCTCCACTGCTAGCAGGCTACAAAGGGCTGCGTATCGAAATCCAAATCCGCTAACGTCTACAGCATCTTTGGGCAACCGCCGTCGAGATCGTAGATATTTTTACCGGTCAAGAGATTAAGATTGGAAAAGGAAAGGCCGACTGGAAGAGATTCTTGTTATTGATGTCCAACGACATCGCGGCGAGGGAAAGGTGCCCATTAGTCCCAGGCACTCCCACGGACTTACGAGAACTAAGAGAAGAGATTCACCATTTTGTGAAAACTCTTGATGTATTTAATGTGATGGAGAGTTGGCGCGCGGTTGTTAGAGTTGTAGAACCGCAACTTCTTGCCAATGCTGAGGGCGTGATTTTGGAGTTAGACCCTAAGACTCAACGTCTTACCATTTATTCATATAATAGAGATGAAATTAAAGACGCAGACAAACTTGTTTATAAGCTTGAAAAAGAACACGAGGATGATGACGTTCAGGTTGTACGTGTTTCCGCAAATTCGCTGAAAAGCTTAAAGAGCGCATTCCCAAATTTTTACCTTAATTCGAGTTCGTTTTTGGCTGCGGTTCGTCGCGCTATGGGTATGCCGCCAGCTTCGCCTTCGCCATCATAAAAAGAGCATCCCTCGCGCTGATCCCCTGTTTTATCCCTTGCCAATATCTCCGCTTGCAGGCCGGGGCGCGTGGTGTTATATTTCTGCCTTCGGGAACCTTCGGGAAGGGGATCAAAAGACTGATGCGCAAACTCACGAATTTTCAGAACGAGCTTTGGGAGCGCTATCTGCGGGCTACCGAGACCGCCGAGGAAGCCAAGGGTGAGGTAGAGCGCCTAAGGGGAGTAATGTACGACCACTTTAAAGAGGCTCGCCTCTACGCATCTTTGCTTAACCGCGAGGGCGTCAACGTTGAGAAGCGTCTCGCGGCCATCGCCGCTGATGAGGCCAAGGCGGCTGAGAGCGAGAACACCGAAGAACCCCAGACGGCCGCATTCAACAAGACCCATGCCATTATTGACGTTTTCCGGAAGTACGGTGAGAGCGGGTTCATGCCGACCGCGCTCTGGCAAAAGGCGGTTGACGTGTATCCCGACAGGGATATTACCCGGAACTACGTGAACACTGTAGTTGGTAAACTGTACGCCCGGGGATTGATCACGAAAAACGGAGGCGGAAACTACCAATTGACGGAAAAAGGCCGTAATTTTGTGATTGAAGTGGGCGAATAGCCCCTTAGGTATTTGAATTCACCGAAGCGAGAGGGCTTCTCGACAAAGACTCTCGCCTTCGGTGCGCCGGGTGAAAGAGACCCGGCTCGCCCCGAAGCCCTCGAAGAGCGCCTGCTTTCCACGCAGGAGGCAGGGGCGAGTTTGGTCTCTTTTCGTCCGTGTGTGCGGGCAGCTTTCATTACCTTTGGGGCTGCCTGCACACAAAACTGAGTAGTTGTGTCAAAAACCGTTCTATGTAATAATTCGGGCTGGTAGGGGTAGATAGTCCAAGAAAATCGGCCTAGTTTGCCGCTAGGCCGGTGGGTGTAGCTGATACAGTCTACACCCTTTTTCTTTTCTTGCCAACCGCTTTGGTTGGCAGTTTGCCGGTGCGGGTTGCCTCGTGCTTTGTCCCTGTCCCTGGTTCGATTTCATGCTTAGGGACGGCGATTAACGCTTGGGCAAGTCTCTCGAATCGCTCGAAAGACTGGGGCGTATCCTCCCAGTTCGGAGGCGGTTTGATTTTAGATTTCTTCACTTACACCTTCTTTCGTTTTCCGCGTTTCTGGCGAGGTAGTTTCCGACCGCGCCAGTCTTTAATGACTTGTTTCGGTTTGACCCCCCTTGCCGATCAGTTCGTCATAGGTGAGGCGCTTGCCAGTGAGCGCAGCCGCCGCTTTCACAAACCGATCAGCATCAGTTCCCTTGCGAGTATTGAATCTAAAAGTTTGTTCGTCCAAGTATCGAAAAAGGTGAAAAGGCTCTACCGAAACGTAAGTACCACGAATCGCCCGTTTCAGAAGCGACCAAAAGTTTTCAATCGAATTAGTATGAATCTGACCGTCAACGTACTTCTCAGCATGATTGATTACGCCGTGAATGTATTCTTGGTCAAGTTCGTTGTAAGAGCGAAGCGCATCGGTATAGACATACGATCCGGCCTCGACGTGCTTAGTCACTTCGCCATGAAGGTGGCGACGTTTAGTTCCCTCGACAATCATAGTGCGGACTTCGCCGCCGTGACGTTCCAGAAGTCCCATAACAGCCACCTTGCCGGTGGTTTGATTTCGCCCAGTGCGCGGAGTAGCAAACTGAGCCACGCGCTTCGCCAAAACCGACTTGTGCATATTCCGCGCTTTGCCGCCGATGAAAGTTTCATCAACTTCGACGTGACCGGACATCTTGGCAAACGATCCGTTCTGCATCGCCTTGCGGATTCGATGAAGCAGAAACCATGCAGTCTTTTGGGTAGTGCCAAGCGACCGCGCCAGTTCGCAGGAACTAATCCCGTTCTTTGCATTCGCAATCAGCCAGATCGCAGCCAGCCACTTATCGAGTCCGATAGGCGAATCTTCCATCAGCGAGCCAACCTTAACGCTGAATTGCTTCTTGCAGGCTTTGCATTTCCAAAGGCGACGGGTCGAAAGGTAAGAGACTTCGCGACTGCCACAGGCCGGGCATTCAACGCCGTTCGGCCACCGAAGTTGGCTCAGAAAGTTAGAAGCATTGTCAGGGTCAGCAAAGTAAATGATTGCTTGCTGCAAAGTGTTCGGGAAACTGGTTTGTTTCTTCATGGTGAGGCCATGATACACGAAAGGTGCTGGTGAGTCAAGTATATAATTACCGTTGAAACGGTTGCTCAGATCGTTTAGAGGCTTGGTCACCGGGCTGAAGCCCGGCGTGAATGAGATCAAGCTCGTTTCAGACTTGTGACGCAAGGCGCAGAGCGGAGGAACTCAGAAATGGAACTCAAAAGAAGTGGCTCACAGCCCTCCGGCAAAGGACCGGCCGAGCATTTCACGGGCATGGTACGCATTGACCCGCTGTTCCGGGCGCCCGAGCCGGCGAGCGTGCTGACCGTCAATGTCACGTTCGAGCCCGGCGCTCGGACAGCGTGGCACATCCATCCGCTCGGGCAGACCCTGATCGTCACGTCCGGGTGTGGGTGGGTGCAAAGCGAAGGCAGCCCGAAAGAGGAAATTCGGGCGGGCGATGTGGTCTGGTGTCCGCCGGGTGAGAAGCATTGGCACGGCGCCACTTCGACCACGGCGATGACGCACATCGCCATCCTGGAACACCTTAACGGCAAGACCGTCGACTGGATGGAAAAAGTCAGCGACGAACAATATTTGGGTCGTTCTAGTAAGGGCGCGTAAGGTAGGGTGTTGCCCAGGTGTAGATCAGCATGGTTAAGAATTTCTGTCTCCGTCGCAGACCGACGCTTGCCCTGCACGGCTTCCAAGCCGCTAGACAAATTGGGCACTTTACGAGGCCGGATTGCTTATTGATGGTAACTGGAAGGAGACACAATGCAGAAGCGAAGACTTGGAAATAGTAACCTGGAAGTTTCGGCTCTCGGGCTCGGCTGTATGGGAATGAGCTTTGGTTACGGTCCGCCTGCAGACAAGCGGGAGATGATCTCGCTGATTCGCACGGCAGTCGAACGCGGCGTCACATTCTTCGATACCGCTGAAGCCTACGGCCCATTTACGAACGAAGAACTTGTTGGCGAAGCACTCGCTCCCTTCCGTGGACAAGTGGTGATCGCTACGAAGTTCGGATTCAAACTTGATCCCACGGTCGAGCGGGGTTTGGGTGGCGTGGATAGCCGGCCAAAGCACATCAAAGAGGTTGCCGACGCGTCGCTCAAGCGGCTCAAGATCGATACCATCGATCTCTTCTATCAGCACCGCGTTGATCCGGACGTGCCAATCGAAGACGTGGCGGGCACGGTGAAGGACCTGATTCAGGAAGGCAAGGTCAGGCACTTCGGACTCTCTGAAGCGGGAGTGCAAACGATCCGCCGCGCGCACGCCGTTCAGCCCGTGACGGCACTGCAGAGCGAATACTCGCTGTGGTGGAGGGCGCCTGAAGCGGAAGTATTACCGGCGCTCGAGGAACTAGGCATCGGCTTCGTTCCATTTAGCCCTCTTGGTAAAGGCTTCCTCACGGGAAAGATCGACGAAAGCACAACGTTCGACAGTTCCGACTTCCGCAACATCGTTCCTCGCTTTACGCCCGAGGCCAGGAAGGCGAATCAGGCGCTGGTTGATCTACTGCGGTCGATCGGAGAGCGCAAGAATGCGACACCTGCCCAGTTAGCTCTTGCCTGGCTGCTGGGGCAGAAGCCATGGATTGTTCCGATCCCGGGCACGACGAAACTGAATCGGCTGGAGGAGAACATCGGAGCAGCCGCAATCGACCTTACGTCGGACGATCTGCGTGAAATCGATAGCGCCGCTTCAAAGATCACGGTGCAAGGGGCTCGGTACCCCGAACAGATCGAGCGAATGACCGGTCGCTGAACGTAGGTGTGATATGAGCAAAAACATCGAAGGAAAAGTCGTCGTCATCACAGGCGCGAGCAGTGGGCTGGCGAAGCGACCGCCAGTTTTCTCTCTGCCGGTAGAAACCGGGTGCTGGGGGTGCGAGGGAGTTTTCCAAAACGTAGACCCAGAACTTAGAGGATTGCGATGCAACGCTCATCACGTCGCCGGTGTGGCAACACCTTTGATGAGCAGCCACAGCGCGAGCACGATTTGAAATACGAGCGCCGGGAGCCACTGGTAGTATCCGCTCAACGGCCCTGTGGAGAAACCGGCGAGCTGCAGGGGCAGTAGCACCGCGAGCAGCCCCGACGCAAACACACCCAGCCATGCGATTGAGACGGGCACCATCCGTCCGCGCAGGAGGAGCCAGGAAAAGATCGTACTCCCCACGGCAAAGAAGATCGCACCGATGGGGACGCTCGGGACCGGCATCAACAGAAACGTACCCAGCGCGTTCGTTGTGGCGATGTCCGGCGCACCCGCCCCGCCCCCCGCCTTCGCCAGCCACAGCAGTCCCAGGTAGTTCGGGATGTTGGAGGTACCGAGCACGCCTTCAGCAACGCGACAGACCAGGGCCAGCATTGCCAGCTCGTGGTCCTGGTCGCGCGTGATCCCGTACAGCGTCACTGCCAGCACCAGGGCCGAGAAGCATTCGAGCAGCACAATCAGGATCGCCAGGCGCACGTTCGTCGCGTACTGCCCGATGCGCGCGAGTTTGGCGGCGGCATCACCGTCGACGCCCCTCGCCTGGTGCATCAGCAGCTCGATGCAGACACCGATCGCTGCGTAGAAGAGGTACGTGAATCCGGCGATTCTTGCGTTCGTGGTGCGCGTCATGTCGACTCCTTCGCGCTCTCGTGGCTGCCAACGCCAATGTCATCTCGCTGCCGATGTGAGTGAGCGTCAGCTCCATGACGTTCACGCCCGGGCTGGTTCACTGAGCCCGTGCCCGCCAGTCCAGAAGTCTTCCTGAGCTGACGCTGGAACCGTCCCCGAGGCCATCGACTGAAGACATGATTAGACGGCGCCCGCCTGTGCTGACCCGCTTACTCGATCGGGCGCAGCTCCGGAAGGTGGTAATCCCTTTAGCAGGAGCCAAAACCCCATTGTCAGTTCGAAGAAGAAGATAGGAGCTCCATAAATCTCAACCGCGACGACCTTCGTAAGCTCGGGAAAAATGATGAACGAGAATGCGCACGCTCCCATCAGAAAGGACGCAAACATTCCCCAAGCCGCCAATGCTCTTGGGATATACCTCGACTTGAACCACAAATAACAAAACAGCGTGCTTCGAAGTCCAGCAAACACCAGGCCCATGCCATATCCGGCGCCATGTGCGCTGATCGATAGCCTCGCTAATGCTTGCAATCGATCTGGCTCAAATACTCGCAAGTAATCGGCGCCGCCGCTCAATAGTCGCAGAGCCTCTAAGTCACTGAGCAGGGTGACAACAAAAATCGCTGTCTCGATTAGCCCCCAGAACGCCGCGAGCAAGGCCAGATTCCGATTGACTGGCTTGAGTACCACGTAAAGAGCTGTGATTAGTACGATATCGATCGCGAAGACAGTGAGGTTGCTGGCGGTGCCCAAACGAAAGAGTCTCTCGTGCGCCATGATATTACGAGCGGTGTCCACAGCGTTATTGTTGACAATTAGTCGGCCGAGTACGTAGAACTCCGCGAAGATCGCCGGCGGCAGCGCAAACAGATAAGAGAACCCCACAACTGTCGCTGCTTTGCGTTGTGATTCGTCGATGGTGCTGATTGTCATTCCACTTTCCCCACCGTCTCGGTGCCGCCTACATGTATTATGTCGCAGATCTGCGGCATAAACCCAGATTTGGTAGTAAAAAGCTGCGCCCATGCGCAAACCCCTTGACTAGAAAAAGCTTATTTCTTTAGTGAACTCCGAACAACGCGATGAGGCCGTCAGCGAGCGTCCCACGCCAACTCAAACCATCGTGGCCGCCGACGAACTGCTCATAGTGAACGTCGTATCCTTTCGCCAGTAAAACATCACGCAGGTGACGCGTGCTTTCCAGAATGTTGCCGCCACCACCGTCCCTATCGATTTCAAATGTTCCCGCCGCAAGATAGAAACGCAACGGCAGCTTCGGACTCGCAAGGAACTGCTTAACCATGAAATTGCCTTCGGTGGTTGCGTCCCTGGAATTGTCTCCGCCAGTTCCTCCCGAGTCAGGACAGCGCGGACCGCATACTCCACCGTTGTGTTCAAACGACCACCAAAACGCGCCGGATCGGCTAAGAACGTTGCCAAAAACCTCAGAGTGGCGGAGCGCTACATATGCTGCTGCAAGCCCACCAGCGCTATTGCCAGTGACTACCGTTTGCTTCGGATCCTTTGTGACGTTGTAATGCGAGCGAACCCAGGGCACAAGTTCCATTGCCATAAAATCGGCGAACTCAGGATTTGCGACGAGATCCACCAAACGACGACGAGGAACGTTCTCAACAAATACCGCTACCATCGGCGGAATCTTGGAAGCTGCAATGAGATTGTTCAGCGTCGTCACCGGATACGGGCTGTCCGGCAAATCTTCCCCATCGAACAAAATTAACAACGCATTGGGCGAACCATCTGCTTTGTAATTGGCCGGCGTGAAAACCGAAATTGGACGGTCAATTTTCTGAATGGTGCTCTTGATGGTTTGTTTCTCGATGCGTCCTTCGGCTATTCCAGGTTTGGCCACGAGCCATGGTTGCGGCGGTGCTCCGGGCAACTCTGCTACGCTTTGACAATTGAACTTACTGGTATCAGGCGGACATGCCGATAACGGATTAAGACTGAGCGGATCGGCCTGTCTGGTGGCCGCGCGCTGTTCAGCGCGAGGGCCTTCAAACGTCAGCGGATCGTTCGGCGACAGTTGGTAGGTAAACCGGGCGCCGCTGGGGAGCTTCAAGGTCAAATACCAGACGTCTGAGTTGGCGAGCTGATGCATTGAATAGTCCGCGGGTGAACCCACTCCCAGAAAGGAACCTCTAACAAAGACATTTCTGGTGTCGTGCGTGCTTCGCCAAAGGAATGTCACCAGCTGATACCTGCCGTCTGAACCAAACGGCTCTACCAGCGGAGTACTCTCTGCTGCTATCTGCTTCCAGAAGCTCTCTGTGTTCGTTTGACCTGCGCCAATCTGATTACGAAGAGTCTGAATCCGTTTGCTCGGATAAGGATCGCTCCAGGGTTGGGGTTTAAGTCGCTCGTTAAGGGCAATGACTTCTCCGATACCTAATTCATAAGTGGCTGATTGGTCGCCCGGATTCTCGATCTTGAACGAATACGAGCCGGCACCTTCGGCGGCGAATGGAAACGGGACTTTCCCTTCACCTGATGTTCCAACAAGGCGGCGAGCAATCGTTCCGTCGGGATTCAGAAGAAAAAAGTTGATCCTGCCCTTGTAGCCAATCGAAACGTTGAAATAGTCTCCGTCATTCAGGGCAATTGCGAAGAGATCAGTCTTGCCGGGCTCGATCTTTCTGGCGACGGTCTGGTTTGGCGAGAGCCTTTCCTGTGCGATAACTTCTTGCGTTGGCAAGAAAAGAAAGCAAAATACCAGCAAACCGATTTTCATAGCACCTTCAACGAAGCGGCACGATTGAGTGTTCCATTTGTCCGTTAGTCCAAAATCTGACATAGGTCCCTCAAGAGGACAGTCCGCACATATTATCGATGGACGATCCTTTTGTCTGTTATCAGATTACGATTTTGTATGGTCTTAAGAACTGCGAACGATGTTTCGATATTTGTTAGGCGTCATACCCACATACAATTTGAAGACTTTTGAGAAGTGGCTCTGATCTACGAAGCCTGCCTGCAAAGCAATCGCGGTTAAGGGGAGCTCTCCCTTCACGAGTTCAGCACAGGCGTGTTCAATTCTTAGCTTGCGGACAAATTCACCAATCGTTACTCCAAACTTTTGACGAAAAGCTGTGGCCAGGTAAACGGGATGAACACCTACCTCGGCAGCGATCTGCGTCAGCCTCAACGTTTCAGGAAAGTGTTCGACAATCATTTCGCGAGCTTGCCTGAGCCATTGCGGTGCCGTCCGAATTCCGGTGTAGGGCTGGCGCGCGGCCTCAGCCAAAAGCTCAAGTGCTAACCCTTCAATCGCCAATTTCGCGGCAGTGTCGGTCTTATTAAACTCGCGATTCAGTCTCGCACATAGCTGAGGCAAAGCACCTCCACAGAATTCAGATGTAATTCTTAGAGTAAGGGAGTCGGCTCGTAGTTTTTCTATCCACCGGGATGAGATCTCAAGCACGAAGACTCTGGCATCTGCGCCCTGAATGAGATCTTCGTGGGTTTGGCCCGACGCGCGAAACGTCAGAGTAGAAGGCCGGCACACAACCTCTCGGTTTCCGTATCGCTCGGTGTAGACTCCCTGCAATGCAAAACAGAAATACGAGTTTTCGTGAGCGTGCCGCGGCAATCTGGAGTGCGCGTCAAACGCCGTTTCCGCCAGGATAAAATCTGCAACTCCTAAGCTCTTTGTGACGCGACCATGCAAGCAGCCGGGCCGTAGTCTTTCGATCACCATTTCAACTCCCTGTTAGTCGGTTCATAACGTGCAGCAGAATACGAGTATTCTACAACTAACAGGCTTCCTTGGTCGCATGCACAATAGAAGCCGCTAAGCTGAGTCTGACTTTACGAGAACCATTCCAACTGCGCGGAGTCTTGATTTCATAATCAAGTCCTTTCCTGAGCTGATCTTGAGCGCAATGCGTCACCTTTGATCAAATAAACCCAGCAGGGTTCAGAAAGTAAACTGTGCCCGCAGGGTCACGCTGCGGTTGCTTTGCGCGGCGCTGGCGCCGAAGGTGAACTGGCTGTTGCCCGACAGCGCGTTGGAAATCCCGAACAAAGGTGAAGACAGATTGCCAATCGGCGTTCCCCTGTTCGTGCGATTAAAGAGGTTGGCAACGAATAAACTGATCGTTAGCTTGTAAGGCTTGTCTTCGGGCCTGGAACTCTGTTGAGTCTTTGCAGGAGCAGCTCCCTTCCCCGGGGCAGCTTGGGCTTTCGCCGGCGCCACGGAACCAAAGCCGAAAACTTTTGCCATCCTCATACTCACTGAAAAATATCCAGGCCCGTCGCCAAGATTTCGAGGAATAATTCTCGCGCCTGGCAACGGCAACAAATCAAAGTTACCGAATGGCGTCTGTCTTACTGAAGCTCTGGTCAAATCAGTGGCAAACGCCGGACGATCAGTGAAGAGCGAATCGCCGTTGTTATCTGATCCGGTAATGATATTAAACGGCGTGCCAGTCGAAGCGATGACCAGCGGAAAGAAACTGACGCCCCAACGTGTGTCGATCGTGCCTTGCATCGTAAAACGATGCCGCACGTCGAATGACGAGCGACCGAATTCATTACGCAGATTGTACGAGTCCGCGGGAAAGCTGCCTGCGCCGTCCGTGTCGCCGCTCGCTTTGCCGAACGTGTAATTGGCGTTCAGATTGATCTTCGCGTTCGGTCGTAACGTCGCGTTCACAACCAGCAGATGCTGTCGATAGATGCCGGTAGTTTCGTAGTCATAAATATTGAACGCGTTGCCGAACGGTCTCGTACCGGTGCCCGGCACCGGCGCGTTCAGATCGCGTGAGCGCAGTTGATGCAGGCCGCGCGTGTCCAGATAGCTGATGCTCAACGTAGTGTGCCGCGGCAGCGTCCGCTCGATGCTGATCGACGATTGCAGATAGTATGGCTCCGTGATGTCGGGAACCTTGCGCCAGATTGTCTGCGGTTGCTTCAAAGCGGCCAGGCCACTGCTCGAAGGAACCGCGGGAAATAAACTGAGCAAAACAGGATCCGTAACGATGTATTGCTGCTCGGTGTTGCCGTCAAATCTATTCGCTTGCAGGGTTGTGGAAGTGCGGATGAGATCATAGAAAATGCCTGCCCCGCCGCGAATCACAGTCTTCGGCTGACCTTTGGTTGTGAACCACGGCGTCCACGCGAAAGAGAGTCTGGGCGCGAACAGCATCTTACTGTGAACATTGGTTTGATACTGGTAGCGCAAGCCCGCGCTCAGGGTAAAATCCGGCCGCACTTTCCAATCGTCCTGAACGAACGGCCCGACGTCCCACTGACGGACTTCAGCGAAAGGATTTCCGTTCGCAATGATTAGCTGAGTCGGTGTCGCCGTGTGCAGAAGAGTGCGACGATATTGATCGAGACTGGTGAAGATGAACGTGCCGCCAAAATTCGTCGGCGCGATGTCGCTGATATGCGCCCAGCGCAAGCGCGCGCCAAACTTCAAAGTGTGCTGCACGCTGTTACTGGTGAGGTAATCGCGCAGCTCGCCTTCGTGGCGGTGGAACGAATAATTTCCAATCTGCGCGCCTCCGCCAGAGAACGCGTCCAGAACTGTTATGCCAGGGCTTGGATCTTTTGAAGTCTGCTTGATTGGGTACCAGATGTATTGAAAACCAAATTCGTTAATTGTCTTTGGATTCAGAATCGCGATGTCGATCGCCTGCAAAATGTGCAGCCGATCCGAATAGTCGAACCCACGCGACGCGAGATTGAACCCGCCAATCCCCTGCTGCTTCAGGTCAGTCATGTTCAGGTTGTAGCGAACAGTCAAGGTGTTCTTCTTGCTCAGCGCAAAGTCGAATCGCGGGCCGAGGTTTGTGAACGCTTTTGGCGTGACCACGGCCTGACTGATTGCGAGCGGATTCAGCGCCGCGTCTAACGTCGTAGCATTGATTACCGCAGTGTCGTCGATATCGCGACGGCCAATCGAGAAAAAGAATGAAGCCTTCTTCGAAAGCGGGCCGCTCAGGTTGCCTTCGATTCCCCGACGTTGATATGGCGGCCGGTTGAGCGCGTAGGGGTTGCGTGAATTGAAGACCGCATCGCTGAACGTGAATCCGGCGCCGCCATGGAGCTTGCCGGTGCCCGGTCTGGTGAAGATTTGAATATTGCCGAATCCAATGCGCTCGTACTCAGCCGAAAACGGGTTCTGGTTGATGACGATTTGGCTGATCGTTTGTTTGTCGGGCAGCACTGGGCCGGCAGTGAAGCCATCGACGAAGACTTGTGTTCCGCTCGGTCCGGCCGCCGGCCCGGCCAACGCATTCAATTGCGCGGCTAGTTCATCCGGGTCATCAGACAGCGCATTCAATTCTTTCCCGCTGATCACGCGTGCGCTTTTGTTGCTATTAGGATCAGCGCTCAAATTTCGCGCGTCATCAACCGTCACTCTTTGCGTCTCGATCGTCACGCTCAACTTCACGTCATGATTGGTTACCGCGGATGAAAGATTCAGACCCGGCTCATCATGAGGCGCAAATCCGGCTTGGGTTGCGCGCAACGTGTATGTTCCGGGCGCGAGGCCGTTGAAACGAAACGCGCCTTGACTGTCCGTTTGGGTCGTCTGCTGTTTGCCGTTTTGATCGATCAAGGTGACTGTCGCACCCACGATCGCGGCCGCAAATTGATCGGTCACTTGCCCGCGCAACGAGATCGGGCGCTGCGCAAGGACCGAACTGGAAGAGACAACAAGAATGATGGCCACTGCTAAGAGATTCGTTCTCGCTCTTGCCATAAGTGCTCTCCTTGCCAGATACGTCACAGTTCAGTTGATGGGCACTACGCTGAAATCAAAAACCGATGGCAGGCCGGAGCTGAGTCGCACAACCTGGGGCTTGCCGGGTTGCGGCGCCAACGCTTTCAAAACCAAATCCACACCCGCGGCTAGCTTGATCGCGGTCAGACGCGATTCGTCCTTTCCAATCGCGCTGGTGACGGCCAGGACATCGCCCGCTTTTATCTCAGTCAGCGAGATGTCCGGAAGCGCGTCGATCATTTGCTGAACGTCGATTACCGGCTGGCCGGCCGATTTCGATGTGGTCGTTGATGACGCCGGTCCGCCACTCGGCGGCCGGTTACCCAACGCCCGTTGGGCGATCGTCGCGGCCACCGGAGCCGGGATGCGATGCAGAACTGACTCTCCATTAATCGAAATTGTAATCGGCTTCCTTTGATCGAGAGTCGTAGCCGAGATTTCCCGCTTCTCCAGATCGATTTTGCTAACCGTTACGCCGATCGTCTTGAACGAGCCAAAAATTATTTCTTCAGCGTTGAAGCTGTGGCCGTCGGCACTCTTGGCCTCCAGCGCGCGCAATTGATCGCCAACCCTGACTTCAGCAAAGCTGCTCCGCCGCGCGTCTTCGAACCGGAGCGACTCGGGCGCATAGCGCCGAAACTCCGCGTTGGTTGTCGCAATTACGACGCGACCGCCGGCGGTAGCGCCGCGCAGTTCAAGATTGATCTCACCATTCTGCGCATTGACATCTCTGACGACGCCGCCGATGCCGCGTTGCTTCCACTCTTCGAGATCGTGCGCGCGCTTTTTCTCGACTTCAGCCTTCGGCATCACCACCAAACGCTGCGCGACAAATTGATTTCCCGCTCTGGTTCCGTGAGCAAGCACACGATCGCCGACAACGATATCCGCAAGTTGAATGGGCGCAGCCTTCGCGAGCGTCTTTTCACCTGCGGGAATCCGCAGAAAAACCGTGTTCGCGTCGGCCTTGACCGCAACGATTGTGTCCGCGTCCGTCTTGATCGTCGCGCTTTGCGCGCTCGCGTCGATCGCGACTATCGCCCCAATCACACTCTCGACTCTAGGTTGAGTTTGAGAGAAGACCTGCGCGCTGAGCAACGCCGGAGTAATCACCGAAACGAACGTTAAAATCCTCATATCGCGGCTTTATACGTCCAATCTGTCGCAGACGCGGTCAAGAAATGCCAAGTGCGCGTCAAGAAATGTTAAGACGATGAGTCTCTGCGAAGAACCCTTAGTTGAGAATGTGTGTCTCAGTCGTGCTTCGTTAAAAGAATATCGTCGGCGGACGCGCGGCTTAACATTTCTTGACGGCGAGAAATCTGAGGACGTATAGAATGTGACTTCACTTCATAATGCGGCGCCGTGCTGAGCATGCGGCGAAGATCGCAATAAGGAGGAACTCATGCTGAAGCTGACATTCGCGAGTGTTTTATTGTTCAGCTCCATTACCGCCCAGCAGGCTGATACTGCGAGGCAATACCGCGTTGACAATAACCATTCGACGGTCGGGTTTTCCGTTTCGATTATGGGCGGTTTATCCAAAGTCAACGGCAAATTTACAGACTTTGCCGTGACCCTCACTAACGACGAGAAAGACATCACCGAATCATCAGTGAGCGTCGCTATCAAGGCGGCGAGCATTAATACTGGAATAGCAGCGCGTGACAATGATCTGAGGACGGCCGCCTTTTTCGATGTGGAGAAGTATCCCGAAATAACTTTCCAAAGCAAGCGTATCGAGAAGGAAGGAAAACAGTTAATTGCCGTCGGAACTTTGACGATGCATGGGGTGAGTAAGGAAATCGTGCTCCCTTTTACGATAACGGGCGTCAACAAGGATGCCGGGGCGAAGAAGATGAATGTCGGCTATGCAGCAGGCATTACGCTGAACCGAAGAGATTTCGGAATTAACTGGGAGCATCCGAGCGTTCCCAATTTCGTCGGTGACAATGTTGAAATCGAGATTAACTTGATTACCAGGGCAATAGACATGAAGTAATTGAAATACTTTTATGGCGCTCCGACCGAATCCCTGAATCCGGTCGCGGATAGCCTCTTTCTCAGATTGTTCTATGATTCGGGAGTTGAACGTAATCGCCGCTACCTCGGGTCAAAGGATGGAAACACAACTCACATCAAACACAGAACGCGTCCTGGTGATCGATGATGATGTCGAGCTGTGCAAACTAATCTCGCGCTATCTCGTTCAGGAAGGATTCGAAATCGAATCCGTCAATCGCAGCGACTCAGGAGCCGAGAAGGCGATCTCCGGAAATTATGAGCTGATTGTCCTCGACGTCATGATGCCCGGGGTAAACGGCTTTGATGTGCTGCGCCGCATTCGCGCGCGGTCACGAATTCCGGTCCTGATGTTAACGGCCAAGGGTGACGCGCTCGATCGCGTACTCGGGCTCGAAATGGGCGCCGACGATTATCTGCCGAAGCCTTTCAATCCACAGGAACTCGCGGCGCGCATTCGCGCGATTCTGCGACGCGCTAAACCAGAGCAATCGGCTGGCGGTCCTTCTTCAAATGAGCCGATTGTCGTGGGAGACGTCGAGATGAACCGTGGCGCGCGCATCGTTCGTCGCAAAGGTGAAATCGTTAATCTTACATCGGTTGAATTTGATTTGTTGGAAGTGCTACTGCACGGCGCAGGCCAGATCATTGGGCGCGAGAAACTAACTAAAGACGTGTTGGGTCGCGAGTTCTCGCCCTTCGATCGCAGCATCGATACTCACGTCTGCAACCTGCGCAAGAAAATCGGCTTACTCGCAGATGGGACCGAACGAATCAAAGGCGTGCGTGGCATTGGCTATCTTTATGTCTTGCCCTCGAAGTCAACCTGAGATCCAACGCAAGATCTGAAATCGGATCTGAATGCAAAGTCTCTTCTTCAAAATCTTTCTTTGGTTTTGTGTGATTGTCGTCTTAGTCGGCGTGTCGATCGAAACCTCAAGCATCCTCGCGAACTATTACGAAACGCGCTGGCAAAGCGTGCTGCACAGCGTTATGCCCATGGAAGCCGAGAAGTGCGCAAAGATATATGAGCAATCCGGCAAGCAGGCCGTGCAGGATTATCTCGATGAATTGCAGCGAGAGAAGTCGGTGCGATTTTATTTTTTTGACGACGACGGCAATCCTCTTCTGGACCGAGGCGCACCCGAACTCATCCTGAAGTTTGCTTCAAACAAAGAAGGCCTCTACCGAACTGCCAGGCAGAATCTGTCGCTCGTAAGTCCGCGACAAGGCATAGCCTTACGCCTGGTGGAAGGTCCAAGCGGCCGCAAATACACGCTCGCGTTTCAGCAATCACCGACGCTGATCATGCCCGTGTCTGAAGCGGTCGGCACACATCCCTACCTGCGGCTTTTGGCCATCGGAGTGCTTGGCGCAGGTTTGTGTTTTCTGCTCGCTCGTAACCTTACCAAACCGATTACGCGACTGCGTGCGGCGGCCGGCGGTATCGCGTCTGGTCACCTCAAGACTCGCGTCGATCCCCGCGTGCGCCGGCGCTATGATGAAATTGGTTCGCTGGGTCGAGACTTCGATCGCATGGCCGAACAGATCGAGGCGCTCGTTAGCGCTCAGCGCGACTTGTTGGGAGACGTTTCGCACGAATTACGGTCGCCGCTGGCGAGGTTGGTGGTCGCGCTCGGTTTGTTGCGTCAGGCTTCGCCGGAAGAAGCTCCGGAATATCTCGGCCGCATCGGAATGGAAGCTGATCGCCTCGATAAATTGATCGGCCAACTGCTGACCTTGACGCGGATTGAAAGCGGGGTCGAATCAACGCAGCTGGAAATGTTCGATCTAACTAATCTGGTCCAGGAAGTTGCGGCTGATGGTGATTTCGAAGCCCGCGCTCAAAATCGCGAAGTTAATGTAGCGCATGCCGACAGTTGCACGATGACCGGTGTGGCTGAGATGCTGCGTAGCGCAATCGAGAATGTCGTGCGGAATGCTATTCGACACACGCCGTCACAAACGACCGTCGAGCTAACTTTGAATCAGACAAGGGATGGTAAAGAGCCGCGTGCACGCCTACGAGTCCGCGACCACGGCCCCGGCGTTCCAGGACATTTGCTGGATGACATCTTTGTTCCGTTTCACCGAGTTCATGACCCGTCACAATCTGATTCACATGGGGCAGGGCTTGGATTAGCGATCGCCGATCGGATCGTCCGCATGCACAACGGCAACATCCGTGCGATCAACGCGCCGGATGGCGGGCTGATTGTCGAGATGACGCTGCCAGCAGATAGTGGTCATTGAAAAGTCAAAGACGGTTTCTACCAGACGACCACACTGGTTCTACTTTGAATTCTCGAACGCGACGACTGGACGTTGACCAGAGCCTTTAGAAAGAGCCCCCAACTGCGGGGGTCGGCACAGCAAATACACAGTATGGACGTTCTGAGAAAGGCGCTGCGCTTTCTGCTGAACCTGCGTGCACGCTACCGATGATCGAACCGTCTGCAATCCGTCGCGCCATCGAAAAGGGCGTTGCCTATCTCGAGTCGGCGCAACTCCCGAGCGGCGAGATTCCGATCGAGATATCGCCGACCCCCGAAATGAGCGGTGACTGCGTTCGTGAGCCAGTTGTATTTCCCGCGGCGCTCGCGGCGCGAGCGTTGTCGATCACACCATCCGCCGCGCGCCTCCGATCTCGCGCGCTCGATTTCCTCCTGCGCGAAATGGAGCCCGATGGTCTGTGGCGTCACCCGTCGAGCGAAAAATCAGGGTATTACTACACGCCACTTGATGTCGACGATACGTCGATCGCATCAGCAGCGCTCGCGGCCGCCGGACGACGGTTTCCGAACAACCGCGCCGTCCTCCTGGCCCACCGCGGGCGCAGCGGTCTTTTTCGAACGTGGATCGTGCGGTGGTGGCGCTATCCACTCATGACCTATCGCTTCTTCCGGTACACAGCGGAACTGCGCGATGTCGATGCAGTGATTAACGCGAATGTCGTCATCTATCTCGGCATTTGCGAAGAGACTCGACCGGCGATTGAGCACATGCTTGCGGTCCTGCGCGCCAATCGCGAAATGATGTCTACCATTTGGTATGGGAGTCGCTTCACCGTCTGGTATTTTTTTTCGCAGGCACTTCACGAGGTCGCTCCAGACGCGGGGGAGATGATCGTGCCGCGTATCGAGGCCACGGCGCCTGTCAACTCACTAGAGCTCGCGGTTGCGACATCGACTTTGCTGCTGTGGAATCGCGTGCCCGATGTGGGGCCCCTAATTGAGGCACAGCTTCCGTCAGGAGCCTGGCCACGCGTCGGCTTCTATCACATGGGTCGCAGGCGACTTGATTCTCAACCGAAGCCGCCTTGGTGGGGATCCGAGGCGTTAACGACGGTGTTCGCCGTGGAGGCGCTGACTCGCTATTTCAACCGTACATACGAAACGATCTAATATTCGAGTAACTCTCGAACGAGACAATCACGACTTACGCATTCGCCTGATAAGGAGCTCGAAGGCTTCCTTGAATATCTTTGTGTCCTTAATGGAGTGAAGCGCGCGTCGCGGGAAGAGGAGCACGTGGGGAACTATCATAAGCGCGTCAAGAGGAAATCTAAGCGAAGAGGAAATTAAAAATGCCAATGGGAAAAAGACTTCATAGTATTCGTGCATTACGATCTGGTATCTCGGCCGAGGCACGACAACAACGAGGTTCACACCCCAAAGTCGTCTCCGCAGAGCCGATAGTACTGCGTAATAACCAAGGACTGCGATCGCAAGACGGCTACCTGCATACCAGAGCATTAAAAAGAACGTCATCAACTCAACGGGAAAGATGATGAAGTTACCGAGCCTGTGAAGCAACACCGTTTCGTGCCGCCGCGCAAAAGTGCCGAGGCCAATCTTCTCATCGTTTCGCAGATCGCTGAGTTGATGCCATAGGATGCCGCGCGCGCCGAAGCTCAGCGACCATGCTGCCACGGAAGCGAGCCAAATCAGGTCCACCGGTGCTGCGAGCTGACGATTCATTATTAAGACCATGAGGAGAGTAGGAAACAGATGGGCCCCGGAAGCGTCGGCCAGCAAGCCTAAGACGCCACGCGTTTTCAACCTGAACGGCGGCAGCGAGTACAGCGTGAAAACGATCCACGATCCGAGGTAGAGGGACAACACCAGAGGCTCGGGACGCCAGTAGACCGACACCGCGAACCCCAACAGCAGGCAACATGCTAATGTGATAGTGACAAACGCGCGCGACTTACCAACGAGGCGGTTGGCTTTACCGCTGGCCTGATCGTCCTTAAAATCGGTGAGGTCGTTGACAACGCTAACGTAAGCTGCACAGGCAGCGAGGGCAAGGAGCGCGACGAGGAGCTGCGGCCACAAAGATATGATAGAAGTCTTTAGGAGAAATGCTGTTGCGTAGGCGGTAGCCAGGATTGGTGATAGTTTGAACTCCCACCACTCGGCCGCCCGCACAGTCCGCAACAGTTCGACCCATTTTGATCGAGTCTGGAGAAAGCTTTTAGTGGCTGTCAGTTCCAATGGAAAATTTGCTCGTGCCGCCATCTCAGGGGACGGCCCGCGCCGTTTCACCGTTGTAAGCACCTGCCCGGAATCATGGGGCGGAAGTGAAGAACTGTGGTCGGGCGCAGCGCATGTGATCGCAGCAAGCGGTCACCGGATATCAGTTTTCAAGACTGCGCTGGACGAAACGCATCCCAGAATTCAACAACTCAAATCGCTATCCTGCAGAGTACGCAACCTGCAGCGCTTTCCGCGCCTGCAACCTCTCGCTACGCGGCTTAATCTGCTTGTGCTCGCGTCGCACCTGGTGGTCCATCGCCCCGACTTGGTAGTAGTCTCACAGGGAGATAACTACGACGGATTACATTTCGGCTACCTCTGTCAAAAACTTAGAATACCTTACGTATTGATAAGCCAGAAAGCCGCCGATCATTTTTGGCCACCCGACGAATCTCGCCAGTACAGACGCGGTGTCTTCGTCGGCGCCACTCGTTGCTTTTTCGTATCAGAGCACAACCTCCGACTAACCGAAGATCAGATTGGGACGAACCTGACAAACGCCGAGGTCGTTTGGAACCCACACCTCGCACCGAGCAACGGTCCGCTAACATGGCCCAACGGTTCGGATGAGTGTCTTCGCATAGCGTGTGTCGCACGTCTTTATCTGCTCGACAAGGGTCAGGACATTCTCTTGAGAGTGCTCGCGCGCGACAAGTGGAAGAGTCGCAGACTCCATGTGTCCTTCTACGGCAGCGGCGCCAACCGTGATGCATTAACCGGCCTGGCCACTCGGCTTGATCTCCGTAACGTCTCGTTCGAAGGCCAGACAACGGACATCGCGTCCATCTGGAAAAACCATCACGCGCTCATACTGCCTTCCCGCGCTGAAGGACTACCGCTGTCCCTCGTGGAGGCGATGATGTGTGGGCGACCCGCGATCGCTACGAAAGTGGGCGGCATTCCCGAAGTCATCGAACACGGTGTGACGGGATTTCTAACCTCCCCATTTGAAGACGCAATCGACGCCGCCCTGGAAGAGGCGTGGTCGCGCCGCAGCGAACTGAAAGAGATGGGCCAACGAGCATCGCTTCGAATTCGGGAACTTGTCCCGCGGAATCCTGTGCAGGAATTTGCAAGCAAACTGCTAAGGATTGCGGAGCGTCTTACCGGGGATAAACGCGAACGCAAGGTCGGTCGCGCAATTACCGCTGTTAGCGTTGAATCGCAGGCTGGAGTCGAATCTGAGGCGCAGGCAAGGCACGTCGGATGACTCAGGGGTTAGTTTCGATCATCGTACCGACGTACAACCGCGCGGCCTACGTCGTTGAGGCGCTATACAGCGCCCAGGCACAAACCTATCCACTCAAGCAGATCATCGTTGTCGATGATGGATCTTCCGATAACACAGCCGCGATGGTCTCAAAAATCGAGGGCGTCGAATATTATCGACAGAGTCACTCTGGTCAGGGCGCGGCCCGAAACTACGGGCTCTGTCTCGCGCGCGGTGAATACGTCGCCTCTCTAGATTCGGATGATCTTTGGGATGAAGATTTCTTAACTCGCAGCGTCGAGTGCCTCGAAGCTTATCAACTGGATTTCACATTCACTAACTGGACCAAGGTGAAGGGAAACCAGTGTCAACCCAGCGAGTGGCTGCGCGACGGCAAGTGGCGTCGGTATCAAACGCGACATCAGGGCGAATGGTGGCTGCTCGCTCCCGCCGAAGTCAGAGATCTGTTTCTTAAAATATGCCCAGCCCCCTCGTCTTCCCTTGTCGTCCGCCGCAGTTCAATCCTGTCCGGTTGGGGTGAGCATATGCGAATCGCAGATGAGTGGTACATGCTTCTGGAGATGGTACTCCGCCGACCGTGCTGGGCGGCCTTCAACCTCACGCCGCGTTGGAAGAAGCGCGTAGACGGGGCGAATGTTTACGACGGACGGCCCTTCGTCGAGGCCGCGAAGGAACTACATCTGCACGACTACCCTGCCTTCAGACGAGATTTCAATTCGCTGCTGACCCGGCGCGAAAAAATTATGCTTACACGGCGCGAAGCTGCTTATCGCCTTCGATTTCTTCTGCATTCAGCCAAAGCTCACTTAGATGAGCGCGTGACATTACCGAGCATCATCAATCGACTCGGATCCCCGTCGGTGACATTCGTCGATAGCCCTGGGAGGAAGGACGGGAACGCAGGAGACAACTAAGCTAGCGGTATGCGTCCGGAAGTGATCAATAATCCTGGGGCTCAGCATGCCATCTTGTGTGAGGTTCTATGTTGACCCGACGTGACATCATTCTGATTTCCAGCATCGAGTGGGACTTCAATTGGCAGGGTCACCAGGAAATTGCCAGTCGGCTCGCACGCGCGGGGAACCGTGTGGTTTACGTCGAGAACATGGGCGTCCGCGCTCCGGGCTTGCGCGATACTAAGCGCGTCGCGCAAAGGTTTTTCCACTGGACAGGGTCGCTGCTCGACGGCGGTGTGCGGCAGGTCTCGCCGAACCTTTATGTTTGCTCGCCGCTCATCCTGCCCCCGTTCGGTTCGAGCATGCGACAACAACTCAATCGACGTTTACTGCTGCCCCTGATTGTCCGCGCCGTCAGCGGTCTGCGATTCGACCCCGACGTGATCTGGACGTTTCTGCCGACCGACACCGCCGGGGCCCTGGTTCGTATGCTGAACAGACAGAGGCAGGTCGTTGTTTATTACTGCATCGCGGACTTTGCCGAACTCTCCCCACACCGCAATGAAGTCCTGAAGAGCGAACAATCGCTCGTTGAGATGAGCGACATCGTCTTCGCGCAGGGTCCGCAACTGGCCGCGCGCTGCTCGCACGGCGACAGGCCGGTGGAAATCTTCCCGTTCGGAGTCAACGTGGATCGTTTTACAAAGGAGGGCGGGCACGCAAATGGTAAGGCGGTGGGAGGGCCGTCGGAAACCGCCGGTCGCCGCGATTCGACGTCTAACTTAATGTCGACACTACCGCGCCCTGTCATCGGCTACGTGGGGGGCATTCACAGGGTATTCGACGTGCGAATGCTGGCGGCAATGGCGCGGGCTAAGCCCCATTGGTCGTGGGTGCTTGTCGGCCCGCTGCAAACCTCGTCGCGTGAGCTAAGGCGGATACCGAACGTGTACCTTGTTGGGCCCAAGGCGCATGCAGAACTGCCCGACTATATCCGCAACTTCGACGTGGGGATCGTGCCTTACTTATCCAACGGCTATACGGCGACCGTCATCCCCACAAAGATCAACGAGTACCTTGCCATGGGTAAGCCTGTAGTCTCGACCGACCTGCCCGAAGTTAACACCTTCAACGATGAGCACCGAGTAATTATCACCTGCCCGAATCGCCCAAGTGAGTTCGTGGCCTCCATTGAAAAGGCGCTCGTCTCGCTCAGAGAGGACGCCGTTATCACCCGTCGTCGGGGAGTCGCAACTTTGAATAATTGGGAGGAGCGGTTAGAAAAAATGAGTCATCTGATCGAGCGGGAACTGCGCAAGAAGAATCTTCGTGGCAGAACAGTTGACAGCGAGTAATCTGGGAGTCGTTAAGATTTACAGGGAATTGGCTCCGCAGGTAGGACTCGAACCTACAACCCTTCGGTTAACAGCCGAATGCTCTGCCATTGAGCTACTGCGGAATATCGGCGATGCACAGTACGCGAAATCGCGCCAGGCAAGAACGATTTTTATAACAAAAGGCAGGAAGCACGGTCAAGGTGACCCCGCATGCGGAGATTGAAAATTGAGAATTTAAAACTGAAAATGGCAAATTTCTGCGCGATCTCAAGGCGTCGCTGCTCAATAGAATTTGCAATTCTAATTTTGCACTTTTCAATTTTTAATTTCCTTTGCTCTTTACTTTTGCCTTTTTCCTTTTTACTTTTGCCTTTTTCCTTTTTACTTTTGCCTTCATGATCCGGGAATGGAAACTCGCGAACCGCTCTCTGGCTTACGGCGAGCGCACACTCGTGATGGGCGTGCTCAATGTTACGCCTGACAGCTTCAGCGACGGCGGTCAATTCTTTTCACCCGACCAAGCGCTCGCTCATGCTGAGCTAATGATCTCCGAGGGCGCAGATATCATCGACATCGGTGGTGAATCAACGCGGCCTGGTTCGGCATTTGTGTCTGAAGACGAAGAGCTGCGTCGGGTCATTCCGGTGATTGAGCGACTGGCTGCGAAATCATCGGTGCCGATTTCGATAGACACCACAAAATCCTCGGTCGCGCGGGCGGCGCTCGACGCCGGAGCGGAGATTGTCAACGACATCTCAGCACTCCGATTTGATCCGGCGATCGCTGATGAAGTGTCGAAGGCAAGAGCCGGCCTGGTGTTGATGCATTCGCGCGGGACTCCGAAAACAATGCAAAAGTTGCCGCCGGTTGCGGACATCATGAGCGAAGTGATTAGCGGCTTGCGTCAGAGTCTTGCCATTGCAGCCGAGCACGGCGTCGCTTGCGAGGCGATCGCGATCGACCCGGGAATCGGCTTTGGCAAAACTGCCGAACAGAACGTCGAGATCATTGCGAAGCTCGATCAACTTGCGCGCGGAATCGCAGACTTTCCGATCGTGATAGGCACGTCTCGCAAATCCTTCATCGGGAAACTCCTGGGCGGCGCGCCTGCGGACGAACGCCTGCACGGAACGATCGCGAGCGTCGCTGCTTCTGTTCTCAACGGCGCAGACATCGTGCGGATTCATGACGTGAAAGCGGTGGTCGAGGCTGTTCGACTTGCCGACGAAATTAAGGGAATAAATTTAACTGCCCCGCAAGGATAATGGAACCGAAAACCTTGGTCATTTTGATGTTCGGGGGTATGATGAGCTTCTCCGCTGATTGATAATGATCGGTTTGAAGTCCATCTTCGGAAAGAAGGTCCACCGTGAAAGATTTATCGCTCGTATTCCGGGCAAGCACGGCGATCGCGCTGTGCGCTAGCTTAGGGGCCTTTGCTCAAGCACAGAATCGCGAGAAATTTGTTATATCGGCCAGGGCCGGCGGAGTCAATTCTGTTAGCGGCCGAGTTATGGTCAGGCGGGCAGGCCAGGCGGAGCAACTCCTTACCGATCGGGATGATTTGACTTCGAGCGACGTCGTTAGCACTGCTGTCGGGGCTCGGATCGAAGTTTTGCTCAACCCGGGTTCCTATTTTCGCATGACCGAAAACAGCGAGTTCGAACTCACTGACAATTCACTCAGCAATTTGCAGTTGAAGCTGATTAGAGGAAGCGCAATCGTCGAGGCTACAGGCGCCGATGACACGCAGTTGAGAATTGGTATCGTGACCGATCAGAGCCGTTTTGTGATCATTCGGAGAGGTGTCTATAGAATCAATGTGCAGCCAGGTTCGACGGAGGTGCTGGTACAAAAGGGCCGCATATTGATGAACGACAGCCAAGCCAGCATCATTAAGGGCGCCCGCAAATTGCTATTCACCAACAACTCGTTTCTTACTTCCAAGCTGACCAGGAAGGATCTCGACGACTTTGACGGTTGGAGCAAGCAACGGGCCGAGACTCTGGCCCGCGCCAACCAAAAACTTTCGACCAGTGTTGTCAATGGCTATCTTGCCGGCTTCAATTATTTCGACTGGGCTTTCTCCGCCGCGAATCCTCGTGGTCTGTGGGCGTTCAGCCCATTCTCGCGTTGCTTTACTTTCATACCTTTCTATTACGGATGGATTTCGCCGTATGGGCTCAATTACGGCCATTACTGGGAAATATATGAAAACTTCCCTGGCGCATGGCGCGGTGGCCGGATCAACCGCGGACCTGTAATCGTCAGTAACCCGCCGCTGCGTGGACCATCGGGCGGATCATCCGGCAACACCGGCAATCCGCCGTCGTCGGTAATCAGCCCGCCAGCGGCGCCGCGACAACTCTCGCCGCGAGATCCTGATTCCGGAGGGCGTGGCCTACGCAAGCCGGATTTGCACCCGTGAATCTCCAGGGGCTCCGATCATGTCTATCTAGAATTAGGATCAGAATAAAGAGTCCAACGATTAGATGCCCCGAATGCTGTGGCTCCGCCTTCTATAGTTCCTATTAGAAACCACCTTCGTCCGCCGACGGTCCGTAGATCGCCGGCACCGGCACATCAAGCAAACGCAAATAGACGCCGAGCTGCGCGCGATGGTGAATCATGTGGCTCATGACAAAGCTGCGCATGACGGCCGCGCGCGGCAGGCTGAAAATCCTGTTGCCGCCGCTCAGTAGCGACCATTCCTGTCCCCAGCTTTCATCACTTGCCTTAAGAAGCGCGGCCCGGCCTTCCGCGACATTCTTGTCGAATGCTTCGAGCAAGGCCGCCTGCGACTTTGCCTGCTCGAGACGAAAAGGCGAAGCGCCCGGCGGGGCAATATCCAATTCGTCCTGGGTGAAAGTATTTACAGTCCAGCTGGGAATATTCGCCAGGTGTGTCCCCAGGCCGCCGAGCGAGGTGGATTTCTCATGCGGCTTCCAATCGAACTTGTCCTCGGGGACCCGTTCAAGAGTCTTACGTGTGTTCGCCATTTCATGGTCAAACTCGCCAATCATCATATCGCTCATGCCCATCTTTGTTTCTCCTTAGACAAGAACTTCTCAAGAGTTAATCACATTTCCAATTTGAATTCGATCTGCGAATCGAACCACTTGCGATGTGTCAGGTACGCTCGTAACATTCTGAATCAAACGACGAATCTGTCAATGTGCTGAAGGGGGGAGTTATGAAAAGGATTGCCGGCTTCATTCGCCAGGCCGTGGGTGTGTTGATGCTCATCGTAGTTGCAGGCGCCGCGATTACGGCGCAAGCGCAAGCAAAGAATCAGAAGAAACTTGCCGGTGCTGCGAAGGAGGCGCAGAAAGCGTCCGATGTCTTCACGGAGATTATGAACGTGCCCGAGAAAGCGATTCCGCAAGGCTTGCTTGACAAGGCCGAAGCGATCGCCGTTTTCCCCGGCGTAATCAAAGCCGGATTTATCGTCGGCGGCCGCGGCGGTCACGGTGTGATCAGCCGGCGCACGAAGAATGGCTGGAGCGCTCCGGCATTCTTCGATCTCGGCGGCGGTAGCTTCGGTTTGCAAATCGGCGCTTCCTCGACGGACTTTGTCCTGCTGTTTATGAATGACAGCGCCCTCGGAGGATTATTGAAAGACAAGTTTGAAATCGGCGGCGAGAGCAGTGCGGCCGCCGGTCCAGTCGGCCGATCCGCGAGCGCGACTACCGACGCGCAGTTGAAGGCGCAAATTCTTTCTTATTCGAGAAGTCGCGGCGCGTTCGCAGGCCTGGAAATTAAGGGCGTCGTAATCAGCGCTGATAACGATGACAACGTTGCGGTCTATGGCAAGAAAGCTGTCGCCATTCTTGCTCCTGGCAGCGTGTGGACGATCGGCCGCATGCCTGCGGGCGTCCGCATCTTTCCCCAGACGCTGGCGCGATATTCCGGGAGGCGCTAAGATTCTTTGAAATCCGTCAATTAGGCGTGAGGAGAAAACATGAAAGGCTTTACCAAAACGTCAGCGCTGACTTTACTTGGTTTCAGTCTAATGTTGGGTGCTTGCTTGACGTCGACCGCGCAACAGAATCGGGACCGCAATACGAAGAAGGTTTCGGAAGCAGCTAAGCAATCAGCGAAAGCAGCGCGGGTGTTCGACGAAATTATGGGGACGCGCGAAAAATCAATTCCGCAGGACCTCCTCGACAAAGCTGAAGCCGTGGCCGTCTTTCCCAGCGTGTTCAAGGCGGGTTTCATCGTGGGCGGCCGTGGCGGAAGTGGCGTGATTAGCCGCCGGGTCGCGGGAGGATGGGGGGCGCCTGCGTTTTTCGATCTGGGAGGCGGCAGTGTTGGCTTGCAGATCGGCGCGTCTTCGACCGATTACATTTTGCTCTTCATGAACGAGAATGCGGTCGAGAGCCTTTTGAGCGATAAATTTGAAATCGGTGGCGAAGGTAGCGCCGCCGCCGGACCTGTCGGCCGATCAGCCAGCGCCTCAACCGATGTGAAATTTAATGCGCAGATACTTTCTTATTCGCGCAGTCGCGGCGCGTTCGCCGGTTTGGAATTGAAAGGCGTGGTCATCAAACCCGATAACGAAGACAACCTTCAGGTGTACGGCATGAACGCTCGCGACATCCTGACCGGCGCCAACAAAATCTCGATGGACAAAATGCCCGAAGGCGTGCGCGTGTTTCCAGAGACGCTGGGGAGATATTCGAGGCGGAAATAAAACGGCTTCAAGATTTGCGAACGCCGAGAAAACCGAACAGAGAAAGTCCTTTCGATCTCACGAAGATTATTCGCGGGCACCATTTAAATGATGCGAGAATCTCGATCTCGGTTTCGCATTTTCGGGAGCGTGATTTCCGTATGAAGCGCAGAACTTCTCAAAAGTTTCTTAGTGCGACCAGCACTCGGGAAATGACGGCAACATTAACAGTCCTGATGAGGGTTTATAGAAAATTCAAAGCTCGAGACATTAACCTGTTCGGGCCCTTTCGCCGCAGCCCCACTCAGCTTCTGCACGTCCCAGCTACTGCCTCCTAAAGAGACGCGCCACTTGTCGTCACCTAATTCCTGGACGTGCCAACCATACTCAGGACCGGGTAAAGGCTCGCACCGCTGCGTCTGGTGCTCGGTAACTGTTTGCCAGGTTGTGTAGGTCGCGCCGACACTCGGGCACTTTGCCAACTCTGGATTGTGAGGCATGTACGGATCCCTATCGACATCGTTTTGGTCGCATCTATGAACCTGTGGCTCCTGCCGCTGCGCGGTAACCACGTGCGTCTTACCTTCGACACTGTGACGCACCGCCTCGATAATGTTCTCGCGGGATGGAGTGGCAGTTACGGTTGGTGTCGACGGCACGTAATGCGTCCTGACGTTGCCTCCGCACCCATCCAATAAAGCTAAGGTGATGGCGAAGATTGTTGCTAACAGGGTTATTGAAGACGTGCTCTGGATTATTGTTTCACCAGGTGGCCCAGGCCTCGACCAAGGCACCCTCCGCTTTTCCCGCTTAAGGCGGGAGTGGTGCATGACCAGTTTCTTAGGTCTCATGCGGTTCTCCGTTTTTGTTGTAAAGAGAAAGAATCGCCCGAGCTTTGCTGGGCGTTCCTGTTCTCGTAAAACTTCCCCTTCAGGACCGCCTCCTCGGGCTGCTTTAGTCTCCGAGTTTTTCCTGGGACGCTTCGAACCAACTACTACATTCTCAGAAACCGTGGTGCCCTCGTTCAGTCGTGTGAAAAATACTGCAAGGGTGACAATTGGCCGAAGCCATTAACCACGTGACCATCGTTGAAGTTGTGCCGGCCTGCTTGAGCTATTTCCGGCCCTCCGTTATTGACTGAGCCCGGTCTGATCACCGCGATATGCCCGTGTCCTGAACCAGTGTTCTTCCACATCACCACGGCCAGTTTTCCCTGATTAGCTGCATCCTGCGCTTGCTGAGGCGTACTCTGTTTCCATCCGAATTGATTTACACCGTGATCGTTCATCCAATTTACGCCGCCGTTGATATTGATCTCGTTGGCATGCGGAGCAAATGGCGCCGCGATGTTGCCTGACGGGTCAACCCAATGTGCGATTTCCGCGCCCATGGCTCGACTTACATCCCACGCAAAGATGTTGCAGTAGGTGTTGCCGTTGCCGGGCAAGTAGCGCGGATTGAATCCCACCGCGAACTGATCAATCAATTGAGAGTAGATTGCCGGATCTCTTTGACCGGGTGAATTCGTTAACGGCGGATTAATGGGACTGGCGCGATTCGTTGAGACCGTTCCCGCTGCCGGATGCACGCCGTCGTACGTCTCGCCGTGGCCGGGTGCAGGAACCGGCGCTGGGCCGGGGTCGGTGCTCGGAATATTGATTTTCTGTCCGACCTTGATCAAATTCGGATTCTGTATCTGTTGATTCGCGTCTAGCAGATCCTGCAACGTCAGTCCAAACTTGTTCGCTATCCCTGACAAGCTATCTCCGGGTTGGACTTCGTAAATATCTGTTATCTGTGGCATGAGCTAACTCCTTTTGAGGTTATTGAGTGACGAGATTAGTCCCTTTTCTTGAAGCCGAAGCGTCATGGTTGAAATGAACCACGTTTGTCGGAAGCCAAGCCATTAGCGACCGCCTGGCGAATTCGAATTGCGCGATTATTAGAATCGGTCATGCTCGTGCCGTTTCGGATGTTGATGTATTTATTCAAAAGGCCGGCTTCGTCCTGGTCAGTCCAGGTGGACGGATCACTTTTCCCGGTCGCGGCGATGAACTGATTTACCGCGTTGGCGAGCGTCGCGGGAACGTGCCCCGGCCGGTTCACATGTTCGTCGAGGATTAAGGCCACGCCGAATTCTGAACTCACAAAATCGGCGATGAACAGATTGCGAATTTTGTGGTTCGCATCGCGATAGAACAGATCAACGCGGCTGGCGGCGTACTCAACTTCCACCTGGCGCATTCTGTCATCCTGTCCCGCGCTAAAAAAACGAAACGCCATTTCCAATGTCCGCAGCTTGTTTTGTTTGTCCGCCGGGGACTTGATTACCGTCCCATTTAACGAGAAGAACCCCGTTGGGGGTTGACCGGCGGGACTATTCACCGATGCGATATCGAGTCCGAATTGCCCTAACAGTTGATCGAAGGTCGCCGCGTTCGTTTGCTTGAGGCGGTTAACCATCGCCGGCAGTTCTCCGCCCCCATCTGCGGCGCCGGCGGTCCACTGAAAGCAGCCAAAGGTGAGAAAAGCATTGTCGAAAGTATTGATCGCTTCCAGCTTCCCCTCGTTGACCGACACGGCGGACATTACTCGCACCCGGGACGGTGAAAGGCTGGGAAAGGCGCTGGGATTGGCGCGAACGAAATCGCCAATCGAAGTGCTTCCGTTATTGAAGATGCCCAGTTGAAATCTCTTTCCGAAGACCGTGCCGTCGGGCGCTACGGCGTTGTTGCCGTCGAAATGAAAAGTGCCGTTTGCCATTGCGTGTGTTCCCGGCGCGTCTCCCGTGAGGGTGTTCCGGGTGTATTCTCCAGATGTTTAGCGTTTGAAGAGCTCTGCAGCGACGAAGCCGACCTGTCCCGCGACACTGACCTTAAGAAAGTCACGCTGGACCTCGAGAATTTCGACGCCCGTACCTTGCGGCAGCACCATGATGACTGTGCCACCGGGAGTTGTGCGAAGATTTAAGCCCTGGGGTATGACCGTGCCTTGAGCCATGGTGTTTCTCCCGTCTGTAAGGCCGACCCTTTCAAAACGGCTTCAGTTTCGAAAAAAGTATGTCCCAGTTCAGAGTGAAACCGATGTTTCCGCGGACTTCTTTCTCTTTGATTAACTCAGTGCGATTCGCAAACGTAAGGGAGATTGGAAACTTTATACCCAAACTCTTAATGGGAATGTTCAATCCGAATTGACCAACAGCGATATCGCCTTTTGTATTGGGCATTATTGTGCCTGCCTGAGTGAATGCATTCTCTAATAGGTGCTCGTATCGTCCGCTGAACCAGAAATCAAATTGACCGACGTCTCCCAGTGTGAAGGGAATTAGAACCTGACCCGCAAATTGAAAGTCGCGGATTCTGCTTGGACGGGGGCTGGTCAACGACGCGGCGAGCGGTCTCTTGTTGAAAAATGTAAAAGACCCGTTCGCCGTTAGATCAATACGACGCCCTGTGCCCGTGGCCGCAATAAAGTTAATGTTCGACGTGTCGGGTGCATTAACTTCGCGGTTGTTGGTGAATTCGATCGTCAAAACTCGCGCTTTTGCGATCCGGTCGAGGATCTTGTTTTTTGCATCGGTGTAGGCCTTGAATCGTTTAGCAAAGTCCGTAATCGCCTTTACTGTTTCTTCAGAAACAACTTTCACTGGCAGGAGATCCGCTTGACTTCTAATAACTCTCTCTATCGCGTCCTGATCAGCACCAGCCGAAGCTATCAGACTGTTAGTCTGTTCTAGCCAAGCCTGCAAGGCCGGATCTTTGAATGACATCGGGCTATTTCGGGTCCCGAAATCATTAATGGCAAGCGTGCTCGAATATATTTGCTGACCGAGCTGTACTCCCTCATTGGCGACGAATTCCTCCCACTCCTTCTCATACATCTTGAGCCGAGGATCCCTATGATTGACGAATTCGTATCGAAACGAGAGAGCCGAGAGTTGTTGTTTGTCGCCAGTGAACACCCCAGCCTGATTTCCGCGACTGGTATCAAAACTAAGGCCGATGGAGGATTTGCGGAGAAAGTTTTGAATAGGATCCTGTTGGGCCTGACGAAAACCTGTTATGAATCCTTTGTTGGTAAGCGCGTTGAGCGTGCCCATTGGGTTGATGCGGAAAGTGACTGTCGTATCGCTCCTTGATTGCACCGCTGCGCCGTTTTCTACAGCAAGACCGAGAACATACGGCACACCCCCCTTAACCACCAAGGACGTTGTCCCTCCGCTACTTGGTCCTGCGCCCATTTGCTGGTCGGTTCTGGCCTCCTGCGCTTCCGAAACAAATGCAGCGTACGACTCACTACCTGCGGTCTTCAGCAGCTTCGAGATCATAATTGCAAACAGGGTAGCTTGATCTTGGGAGATTAAGAGTCGCTTGTTCCTTCTATTGAGGGCGATATCATTTGCTGTAACGCATATGAACTCATCAAGTCTTGAGAACGTAGTGGAGATTGGTCTGCCAATGTTGTTGCAGCCCGGCTGGGGCAGTTTGCTGTCTGCCACCTCGGGAGGTGCAGCAGCTTCCCGTAATTTCTCCGCAGTGAAGTTATCGACCGACGCTTGAAAGGCAGTGCGCCTCATTAGCTCGGCATCACTAAGTGCCGGTGTGGGGTTTGGAGCGGGTTGCGGTGAAGCTGAAACTATCGCACTAGATGCCGGCGAGCTTGAAGCAATGGCGGTTGGAACTCCTTCCAGCGCCTGGTCTAAACCCTGAACTTCGCTGTTCACACTTTGCAGAGTCTTCTCCAACTGTTTCACATAAGCCTGGTATTCGGCAGAAGCCGCAGCAGATTGGAGATCTCTTATGTCCTTCTTAAGCGCTCCCCTCTTTTCCAGAAGTAAGTCGCGTAACCTTCTACGAATAATAGCCAAGGCTCTAGCATGAGCTTCTTGTGCCTCTAGAGGCGGAGTACGTCCAGACAGCATTCGAATCTCTTCCCGGTATTGTTTGATTTGTGCCTCTTCTGGCAATTCCGATTGTTGCCCGCGCCCATTGATTACTGGCAGCAACACCAAACCAAAGATCATCACCAGTGAGAAAACTTTGCGTTTCATGGTAGTTTTTCCTTGTCTATGTAAGTTAATCGACGAAGAATGAGAATGTCTTTATGGCCAAAGGCGGACCATTCCAAGTGTGAACGCATTCATTGTTGGGCTCGTTGGTAACACTCTTAACGCCAACTCGATAAGTGCCCTGAGCGTTGAAATCGAGGTTCAGTTGCAAGATCATTGGTTGGCCGCCGGCCTGTTTCTCCAGTGCGAACTGAATAGTCCCATCTTTCGGTAGAGGATTTGTCTGTCCTCTTAGCGTGAAAGTACCTATTTGGGTTGTTCCCTGGGGCACGACAGTGACATTCACTTGTTCGCCTGCCTGGCCGCTATATCTAAGGTCATCGTGATCAAGTTCTATCATTTCTCATCTCCTTTGAATGTAACTGAGTAAGGTGTTTCCCTATTAAGACCGGCGTCAGCAAAAACGTTTCTCGTGTCTTACGGCCGATAGGCACTCTTGTGCTCAGCCCTTCCACTTCTCCTCGGAACTCTCCTCTTTGGGTTTTTCTCGGCCGACCGAACTACAATGAACTTATTCAGCAAGTCGAACTCCGAAATGCTCTCCACTGGACGCCGACCCTATGTTTGCGCCTTGAGTTTCTCGCGCACGTCCGCCGGCATGCCCCATGAGTAGTCAGACAAGACCTTCTGGAGCGTCAGCCTCCACTCCGAACTCTTCGGATCTTTCAAAGCTTCTCGTTTGCTGACCAGCAAACTTCTGATTTCCGCGACGTTGTGATAGTCGGGCCAAATTGCTTCCGCCTGCGCGAACGAACTGACCGCGTTATCGACATCTTTGGCCACGAGAGCGTTGAATCCTTTCAATTCCCAGTCTTGTGCTGTTTCGGGACTATCGCTTTTCTGCGATTCCTGGTTGTTCGTTGAAGCTTGCCGATCAGGAATCGCGGCCTTGAGTTCATCCACGTCTTTGCTTAGTCCCTGTTGAGAGGTAGTAATATTTTGCAGCAGCCTGCCTGCATAGTCCTTAACCTTTGTTTGGTCCGCCGAATTCTCTTGAATCTTCGTGGCAAAATCCTTCTGTGCAATAAGTTGCTCCTGGAGCGTTTTGGACAAAACGTCAATTCGCTGCTCAACCTTCACCGGCCCAACGCTCCAGCCGCCATTTTTGATTATTTCGTGAACTTCCGGATAGAAAAAGGCGACGCCAATTACAACCAACACTGGCCAGATGAATACTCTCGCATACTCGAGCATGACTGTTCTCCTGCCGTCAGGTACGGTCTTTGCCATTCCGGAGTGAATCCTCGGAGTTTTATTGCCTGCCGCTAGTCTCCTATCGCCAACTGAAAAATGCCGCAGTCTTTCTGCGATTTGAAATCGCCACCTGATTACTTATGACGGCGACGGCAAAAACGTTTCTCGTGTGTTGCGGTTGGTCGCTTGCGGCACTCTTGTGCTCAGCCCTTCGACTTCTCCTCCGGACTCTTTTCTTTCGGCTTCACGGTCGAACGGATCACGATGAACTTGTTCAGCAGGTCGAACCAAAACGGTGCGCCGAGAGAAATGGCGAGAGCTGTCAGTAACCAGCCAAGAAAATGAATCCTCAACTGTACGGCCCAACCGCTCCAAAAGCCGCCCTCCCAAAAATGTAATCCGGGCCAATTGGTTTGGGGCTCTTCAGGAAGTTCCCACCCAATCGGCAGTCCCAATGTCTGCAGCTCGCACTGGCTTTTCTTCAACTTGCACTGTGGCGATTCCGGATTGTCCTTGCACGCTCCCTGCGAGCAGGCATCCGCCGTCGCAGTTGGAGTCGGCGACGGTTTCGGCGTCGGCGTCGCTGCTGTGTTCGAAGATGTGTTATTCGGCGTCGGAGTGGGAGTCGGAGTGGGCTTCGAGGCAACCCCCGGCGTCGGTGTCGGCGTCGGCGAAGGACTTGGACTCTGGGCGGCATTCGCTTTTGCGTATGCGTCAGCCGCCGCCACCAGAGAGTCGCGTAACGCTTTGTCCGTTGACAATCGCTTAGCAATGGTAACTGAGTCAGCGTTAACTGCAATGGCCACAAACAAACCAATCACTAAAATGAATACCTGTGAGCGCCGTTTGTACCATCCCGAAACGCGGTCCATGGAATTGTTGTACCAAGCCTCAATATTCTCGCGAGCTTTGGCGACGTCGTTCCCTGCGGCATCAACAAGGGCAAGCAGTGCCTTCTGCGCAACCGGGTTGCCAGCAATGAGTGGATTTGTGCCAAGGGCCGCTCGGAAAGGCTGTAATGGGTTACCGGGTGCGATTGCTGGAGGAGGCGGCGGCGGCACCGCAGCGAGCCTCACGTCAAAAGTCGCGGGCGTGGCGCCTGTCGCACCTGATGCCACGGGAGGAGGAGGGGCTGGCGCGCCTGGGGCAGGTGCGGCTGGAGCCGTACCAGGTAGAATCAGGTCCATCAGACCCAGAGCGAAATTGGGCGAGGGGATATACGCAGGAAGTCGCGTTCCTTTTATGTAACGCCAGAGTCTTGCGATCCAATTTTGTGCGACTATGCCACTATCTGAATAGGTGCCCTTAAAGAGCCCGTTGATTAGAGCATGGTCGTACAGCTTATGTACCAGATCATTAATGGTGCCTGACGGGCTATTAGGTATTAATAATTCACGTATTCCGCGCTCAAGATCCGTCGCCCGTTTCTTCAACCACAACTCAAGGATTTCGTTGGCCGCCGAGCACAAGAGACTGAGCAGCAGATACACGAAGATCATACCGATTGCGACATCGAGAATTGTAGAATTGAACATGATGTTCTCCGTCACCGCGGGCAGTAATGCGGTATTCGAGTGGCTGGGGCTAAAAGCGTGGGGCCCCTAAGTTTGTGGACTCGGAGATCCTTTCGTGAACATCTGAGGGCCTCCGTGAGAATAGGCGGCGTCGCTACCAGTGAAAAGAGAAACCTAAGAAGGAGCGAAGTCGCGGTTGGTTAAGAGGATGCACGCCACGCGGCGCGCCGATAAAACCTGAGTGATGCGCCGCCTTATACTTCACCCTCGGTCACGTGTCAAGAGAATTTTTGCTAGCCGTGCGAAATCCCATGCACTCAGGGGGGTTTGCTGGTTTGTATCCTCAGGAATTAAGGAGGCGGCGGCGGGTTTGAGCCACGTAATAGAGAAGCACGGCGGCAAAAATCAGATCCGTTACCGCGAAGGTAATCAGGATGCGCGCCAGGTTTTCCGCGACGACATAGTAAATAATGAGACCGGCCCACAGTATCCGAGTCAAAGCGTTGAAGCAGGGAATGCCGCTCCGGTTTCTTAGATCTCGCGACGCATAGATCAGCATCATTCCAACCGAACAGAGTATTAATCCGGCGGTGTTGACGAAGAGCATATTTACGCCTTCGCGCGGCGCCGCCAGCGCATCGCCACCCAGGCCAAGCAGATGGTTCGTCCTGTTGATCATCTGGTACTGATACCGGTACAGGACTGGAACCGCGAGACCCGATGAAGAAGCCAGATTGAAAATCCCTGCCGCCAGTGCCCAGAAGCGGAAAGCGCGCGGCACCGAGTTATCCATACTTCAGCGTCCTTTCGATTTTGAGTTCATATGTTTTTTTCGTCGCGATCGGCATTCAGTCTCGTGGGCGAGACGCTATGGCGGTACTCAGACGCCCGCACCATCAGACGATGTCTCGGCAGCATAGAAAGCATTAGCATCGATCAGGCTACGACGGGCAGGGTCTTTTACCGTCCTGGTGTGCATGTAACGATACGAGCCGTGTTCGATACAAAAATCGTCAATTCGCGAAACGAACTCTGACAATATTTCTTCGGTCATACGCTTGAGATCGATGCCGAGGTACAGTGTTAACTCTGAGAAGTGACGGCCCGCGTGGTTGCGTGACAGATAAGCAGAATCGATTCCCTTGACATAGAGGGATACCAGCGTAAAGCAGTGGCGTCGCGCGCGGTAATCGAGAGCGAGATCGTAAAGCTTGCGAAAGAGAATCGCGTACGTCTCTGCAGGCGCGAGCAAAATGAACCATCGCGTCGGATCACCCACGGTCGAGTCTGTTATCCGGTCGGTAAAAGACTCGACGTTCTTGATGGAAGCGTACCGCGGACTGAAGACGAGACCGAACAACGCCAGCCCTTTCAATAACAATTCGACCGGTCTCGGCACGCGGCCGGCCCATTTGCCGATCAGATGCAGGTAGCCATAGACGACCTTGTTGCGCAGGCCCTTATAGCTGCTCTGCCTCGTTTCCACGTAAGTTGAGAATTGTCCGATTCTCAGATGTCCGTTTCCGATGGGCAAATCGAACCAGGCGCCGCGTCCCATTACGGCTTCCCCAAAGTCCTGCAGGTACTGTTCTGTGTCGGCGATGAACTTGTCAACTTTCAAATAGTGACGGATGCGATTCCGAAGGATAGTGCGATATTTGTCGACGCGAATAATCCGAACCGTGAGTTGCACCAGTACGCCAAACTGTCCGGTTCCACAAAGCACACTAAAAAATTCATGCGGAGTTTTCTCGCGCGTGCAGGTGACCAGCCGCCCATCCGGCGTTACATAATCAAACGCGAGGACGTTATCGACGAACATACCGTAACGAATTGACGTGGGACTGATGCCGCCAACCGATGCAAAGCCGCCGGCGGTGATGTCATTGTGATCGCCCAGCACCGGCAAGCCAAAACCTCGCGCGAGCAAATGCTCATCCAACTCCGCAGTAATAGCGCCCGCCTGTACCGTCACGCTGAGAGACTCTTCATCGAGATGAAGAATCTTGTTCATCATGGCGGTACAGAGGACGCTACCCCCCTCATTAAAAACCAGGTCGTTGCTTGAATGTCCTTTACTTCGGATAACCAATTGCTGTCCGAGTTGCCGTGTTTCTTTGATTGCGGCAATCACGTCGGCGGCGGTTTGCGGGAGATAGACTTTGAAAGGATTACGCGGGCGAATTCCCGGATCGCCAATTTGTTCCCAGTCGTAGCCGAGACCGATCAGGCTGTCGTGGACTACGCCTTCGTGGCTCGTGTATTTATCCACGATGCCGGCCGGGGTGTATTCGTAAGTGATTCCCATTCGCGAGTATGTATGTAGCCAGCTTAGTTCTTTATCTTGATGGCTTCGGCCTTTAAGTCCTCTACATTTTTCAGTCGTTGTTCGTATTGCTTCAAATCATCAACAAAGCGGAGACAGAACATCCAGACGCTGAATGCAACAAGGATCCCGATCAAGACAAGAAAATTGCGCCCTGAAAGCCTGAACAAATCTATCATCGCCAAATCGGACTGTGCTTTTGCAGGGTCCACATACTTCCCCAAGAGATCATCAGCGAAGCGAACACCCCACGTCCAAGTAAGCCCGAAAAGCAACAAAACGAACGCAATAAGCGGAAGAACCACCCATCCAATTTTTTTATGAACGCGGGAAAACTTGTAGGCCAGACCGCAAGTTATACCAACGAAGGAAAACGCGACAGAAATGATCGCAGTCCAACTCATTGTTAACCTGTAGTCGTTGTGGCCAGCCTGCCGGCTGGCCTTAGCATGTGTTTATGCGTGCGCGTGTTTGTTCAGGAATTCAACCAGACGCGGAAAAATGTCAACATGATTCGTTTTACCCATGAAGACATCCTGGTGGCCGTAATTCGGAAACACAACCAGCTCATGGCGGCCGGGCACCAGTTTTTCCAGCCGGTCGAAACAATAGACATTGGAGTCGGTGAACACTCGATTGGCGTCGCCGGTCATAAACAGAACCGGAGTTTCGATCTCTTTCGCATATTCGAAATAATCATTCGGCAAGCGCGCGAGTTTCGAATTGTTGGGGTCGTATTTGACGGCCCGCTTCGCCCTTACCATCTTCATCACGTGACGATAGTAATGCATCGAGGTGCCGCCATAGAGATCGCCCCCGCGACGGTGCGTGATGTCAGCGAGATTTTCGTGGTTATAAAGCGCGGGCCAACCAGTGCCCCACATCAAACTGAGCATATGACAAGCGGGCACGTTGCATTCGCGGTGAAAAAGGCCGATCAGTTTTGAAAAGATCTTGCCGCTCGACAATCCCGGATCGTAGCTCCAGCGCGGATTCAGGTAAGGGTAGCCGAGCAGGTACTCAACCACGTTCGGCGCCAGAGTCAGTTTGAGTTGTGACCAGCGCGGCACGCGCGGCGTTAGCGCAGCGCTGTTGGCAATCACACTGGTGATGCCGGTGACGGCCTTGCCGAAAAGGCTCATGGTAAAGGAAACGGCGCCGAGACAATGGCAGATCACGTGCACGCGCTTGTCCGGACCGATTCGTTCGCGCATCGTCTGGAGCGCCGCCGGGTAATCGAACAAAGCGATGTCGTCCATGGTCATGCGATGCGGCGAGAGGTTGTAGTTGTGGCGATTGCTCATGCGGAAATCCAGCGACCAGACGTCCGTGAACCCATGATCCAAAAGATATGAGACGAGATTGTAATGCTCCGGCATGATGAACATGTCGGTGGATGTGGTGAGGCCGTGGATGATCATTACCACGTCCTCGCAATCGGCACGCTTGAATCGCTCGAAGCTTAAACCGAGTTTGTCTTCGGTGTTGAAACCAATGGTTTCATGGGCCGCGTTGCTGACACCTGCCAGAGTATAGAGCGGAATCTCGCGTTCGCTACGATCCTCGCCGCCTTCGTATTCCTTCACCAGGATCGCGGGCTTTTGGCCGAGTGCTTCGCGTACGCCGTAGACTTCCCAGAGGGAACCCAGGAACAGTTTGGAAAACTCTTCCCGCGCATGGTTCCTTTCTCTGGCGGTCGGACCGGTGGTGCGAAATGTCGTCAATTGCTTCAGGAAATCGAAAAAGTAAATCTGGATGATCCCTGAGGCGAAGACCGGAGCCGTTGATTCACCTTCCGGCATGACATGACCGCGATAGAGGTGAGTGAACAACGTCGTGGTGTCATGCCAGACGTCGTGATCGCGGTCGTCCTGAATTATCTTGAAGCCGCTCATGGTTAGTTTGCCTTCGGTTTCATGAGTGAAGAACAGCCGGTAACTCATGTGCTTGAGCAGCGGTCCTGCTTCATCTGTGAACAGATTAAAGATTCCTTTCTCGACAACCATGTCTTTTCCGAGGCTGGGGCAGCGCACCCAGCCGACAGCACCCGCCTCGTGGTGGCGATCGCTGACAAAACGGGTCACGTCTTCCGCCGTAATCGTCAGATGAAACATGAAGAAGTTGTCGTCCTTCTTCCCCTGGCGAAATCCGCGGTCATAATCCGTTTCGCCGAAAGTGATGTATCCCTTCATCTCTTCGGTAAAGGCGATGCTGGTTTGCGAGAGGGCAGCCGGAGCTGACGCGACGCCCGCGCCGGTGGCCTGGCCTGCTGAGCTGCTAATTACTTGTGACATGATTTACTTCCTTTCATTGTTCCGTTGATCCCGCATAGTTCAAACTTGAGCTGTGCGCGATCGATTAGTTTGGTCCGCGCAGTTTGCGGTGGACATCGCCGCGGCCCGGGCCTTTTTTCAACTCCTCCGTGCCTGGTCGATGATGTGATCGGCTGCGCGATCAGAAACCGCAGCGATCGTCATCGATGGGTTCGGCCCGACCGGGCCCGGCAAAATGGATCCGTCCACGACGTACAGTCCCGGATAATTGAAAACCTCGCCGTATGAATCGGTCACCCCGTCATCCTTAGTCAATCCCATGGGGCATCCGCCGAGAGGATGGGCGGTCAGCACCTGATGAAGATAACTGTAAGAAGGATTGTCCAGATACTCAGCATTCAGTGCCCTGGCGATTCCCTTGACGACGCGCCGGACGCGATCGTAGTAAGCCTGTGACTGGTCCCGGGACCAATCGCAATTCAAATAGCGGCCATCGAATGAAAGATTTCCAGTCGGACGGTCACGGCCCATCGTCAATACCGGCAATGAACTCTTGGAAACATTGCATTCACCGATCAGATCGACAATTTCGTCATCGAGGTCGGCATCCCGGTTCAAGCCGATCCGATAACTCAGAAATCGCTTACCGAAAAGAAAAGCGCGACGCAGGATTCCGAAAAAGTCTGTTAGTTCAGTCGCCCAGCTCAGTAGATAAGGATTACCACCATCTTCGACGTAGAATCCGCGGCCTTGATCGCCGAGGCCGTCAAGCGTGTCCCCAAGTCGAATCGCTCCGGTGATCACCGGACCAAAATTCGGATCAAGAACGCGCGGAACCAGCTTGCCGTCCTTTTTCTCGCGGCTATTCAGGATGAAAGAAAGCAGATCGCCGTTTACACAGAAGCGCGCTCCGAGTTTTGGGCTCAGCAGCGGAAACGACGACTTGTTTTTGAAAAGCAAATAAGGACTGCCGTAAGTACCTGCGGCCAGCACCAGTCGATCACAAGTAATGCGGTGGCGCGGAAACAATGTTTGATCACTCGTATCCGCCTTCTGTCTATCCCAACGATCAGGGTCGTGCTTAACGTAAGTCACAGCATAACCTTTGGCGGCGTCGAGCGGAGCGATTGACTTCACTTCGCACAGGGGCCGGATCTCCGCCGGAGGATCCTGGTATTGCGCCGCACTGATGTAGGTATAGTCGAGCGTATTCTTGCTTCCCGTATTGCAACCGAGATCGCACTCGCCGCACAGCACGCAGGTATAGCGCGTTTTGCCGTGGTAATTGGGCCGATCTTCGTGAATCGGTTCGCCAACCACAGCCGGATTGTTCACATCGTCCGGGTGGTCGGGGTAGCCGATGTGTTTCGTTCTGAAACTGACAGCCAGATTCAACGGTTTCCAGTCAAGATCGAGATTGGGATTCTCCGCTTTCATTCTCCGGGCCGCCTCAATCATCGCCAGAGTCTTGGGGGTCGCGTCGTATGGTTTGAATTGAAGCGGATACTTCTGGATGTTCATCATCTGGGCGACGCGATCATAGTGCGGGTCAAGATCGGCGCGCGTGACCGGCCAATATTCGTAGCCGTCCTTGTTCGGATCTTCCTTGATGAACCACTTTTCATCTTTACGAATGATGATGTTGGCGTAGATCAACGACCCACCGCCGAGCCCGGCAGAGACCAGAGCTCCCGAACCCTTGAACGACCAAAAGTTGTACAAACCATACAGACCGGCGCTCGGATCCCAAAAATTGCTGCGCAGCTTGAAAGGCGCGCGCGGAAATGAGAATGGCGGGTAGGCTTTGCCGCGCTCAAGCAGGCAAATACGCAGGCCGGCTTCGGCCAGTCGATAAGCCATCACCGAACCGCCGAACCCGGAACCGATAATGACTGCATCAAAGTGTTCGTTGCTCATGTGACAATCTCTTTTATCCGGAATAGGGTTCTTTGATTGCGCCCGTGTTAGTTTCAGCTTTCTTGATGAAAATCGGTTCCTCCTCGATTACGGCGGGCACGGTAGCCCTGTGATCGTCAGGCACCAGTTCTGGGCCGGTGTTGCCCTCGCGTGGCTTCCATTTGCGCGGCACTCTTTTGATACCGATTGGGTAGATCGTTAAGTTTCCGTTCGAATCGATCTGCATTCGCAAAAAGTTCTTCCAGTCCTCGATGCCCAGGGAAGAAAAAGCTTCATTTCCATGGCGATTGAATAGGTTTAGCGAGACCAACAGATAGAGTCCCATGATGAAACAGCCGACGACGAAGCCGCCCAAATAGATCAGCAACGAGGTGACCAGGACACGGAAGTCAGGATGGAATTCGTAACCACCCACAGCGAAAGTCCATCGCCAGCTCGCCGGCCAGGGGATGAAAAAGACACAGAACACCGCGATCTTCAACGCCCCTGAGACATGCGCCAGAGCGTGTAGTCCTCCCATCGGAATTCGATGACGCAACAGATGGGTGTCGGTAAAGAATATGAAACCGACTATTGTCAGCACCACAAAGAAGAGTGTTGCCGGACTATTGACCAAATCGTAGAGGATGCCCCCCGTGATACTGGAAGGCGTGAACTGAATGTCTTTGTATTTGGCGTTGTCGATGTTGGTGATCATCGATAGGCCGATAAACCAGTACAGCAGGGCGATTACTAAGCCGAAGGTCCAACTCTGGTTTCCTTTGAACACGAAGAAAGGAAATAGGAGGTTGCGCCAGCAGACGCGGCGGGACTCTGCCGTGGACGGGAAGCGGCCTTTGAGGTCAAAGACCCTGTCTTTTGGAAGCTTGTCGGCGTCCGCCGCGGTGAAGTCTTCTTCTCCCGGTTCCCGCTCGAAGATCGTCTCGAAATTTTTCCCGGCAAAGCGGCCGACGTGAATCGGATGAAGAAAAGCACCGCCCCCGCCGGCCGTGATTTTCTGCGTTGACTGGTCGCGCGCCTCATGACGGCGATAGTGGTGCAGATCGCCGGCGATAAAAACGGCGACACTCTTTCCCAGTCTCTTTTCCAGCAGCTTAAGATTGCCTTCGCTGTAGTTTGGATCGATGCCCTCGTATTGCCAGGCCCGAATCCAATCGGGCTCGGCGTGGCAGAGAATTATCGTGGCGCGCTCTTTGGTCTTCGCCTCTTCTTCTACCATGTGCTTGCGCAATTTTTCAAAATACTCAACCTGCGGTCCGTCGATCTCAGAGCCAAGTTGCACATCAGTGCCCAGCAGCCACCAGTTGTGCGGCAGTTTCAAGGCGAAATAACTGCGTGACTGTCGTGTCCGCCAGCCGGCGAACCAGCGCTTAGCCGTGAAGAGCCGAGTAAACGCAACCAGGCTGTCGTACCAGTCGTGATTTCCGGGTATGGCGAAGACATGCGGATGATCCTCTTCAGTGTTGCGCAGGGCCGTTTCGTACGGAGCAACGAGTCGTTCCTGGTACGCCTCGCGGCTGGCGGTTGGATAAACTTCATCGCCGCCGAAGATCAATATGTCACCTCGTTGGGTATTCGTGGTGTCGGTCTTTCCGTCTGAGTATTTGAAAGTCTTTGAAGGCAGAGCGAGGTAATAGGCGACGGCATAAGTTGAATTCCATCCGTCCCCAACATCACCGACGTAATCTATCCAGATTGAATCTCGTGGCTTTGCCGGTTCCGGTTCACAGATCTCTTTTCCATTGTCTTTGTAATAGCAAGTGTAATCGTAGAAGTCTTCATCATCGTCGCCCGCGGCCATCGCCTCGACCAGACGATGATCGGAATGGCGTCCGAAGATCGTTGAGATGGCAACTTCGACGGCAGTCTGGGCAAGTTGACCGGGATCGTACCAACCAACCATTGGCAACTGTTTCGGGGGTTGATTTTTAGTTTGACTGGCCATCATGTTTCGCTGCGCTGTCTTTTGGACGATCCGGGCCGATCATCATAATTCTCCGGAACCACCGTAGCGGCTGACGATTTGTCCGGCGTCGGGCGCTAACCTCCAACAACTCCGCCCGAAGCGCCCGCCAAAGCCGACGATAGATCACCAAATTGTGTCGTCTGCATCCAGCGAACGAGGCCGGTCTGATCGATAAATTCTTCGGTGATGGATTCCGCCGACAAAGTTAACAGAGCAAAACCGTTCAAGACTCGATTCGCCTGCTGCGCGTCCGTATTCGGATAAGCACTGGATAACAACTCGTGGGCGAAATATTCGACCGAAGGTTTGTTGGCGCCGTTCTGATCCACGAATCCGTAACCGACGCCGAAAGGAATAGCCCCGTGACCGACACAACGCGCGTTCACGCCTTGCTGCGCCGCGAAAGATTGGGCCGAATAAACGATGGCGTTGTGAATATGCCCCCAGTACCAGAAATCCGGCGCCCTGCCCAACGCGGAGGTGACATCGCTCCAGAGAGACAGCGGCGCTGTGCCTTCGATATTCGTGCCGTTGTGATGTGTAAGCACTATCACCTTCTTGTTGGCTGTATCGAGACTCCGAATAAAATTAATTTGATTGTCATCGGTAAGCGCGCCATCCATGAACAACGGGCTCTTATCATAATAAGCAGTATCGAGACCAATCACGATCCATTTATCACTCTGAATGGCGAAGTAACTGGTACCGTTCTGAATCGCAAATGGCGCGGCCTTCAGTCCTTTGCCAAAGTAACCCTGGGCGCCGCTATACATCTCGTGGTTTGAGTTCAGCATGAAAGAACCCTGCGAGCCGCCTGCCCAGAGGTTGACGAAGTTATCGACCTCCTCATCGGAACCGAAAAACCCGGTGGTGCCGGCGTAATAAACGTCGCCAAGATGGATCGTAAAGTCGGGCGCCAGTTGGTGGACCTGATTGATAACTTCCAGGGCCGGATATTGAATGGCGCCATCGTCCCACGGACCGGTCCCCCAGTCTCCGATCAAGGCGATCTTCACTGGGTCACCCGAAAGACTGATCGTGGCGGGCGTGGTGCCAAACGTGGCCCACGAACTTACGCTTCTGACACCCAGTTTGAGCGCGAGATAATAGATAAGAGCCGTTACCCATCCGGCGTCAAGCTGTTCATATTTTCCAATTGCGATCAGCGATCCTTCATAGTCATCTACGCCGCTGCCTCCAATTTCAGCTTCCCATTGCTTAAGCTGCTCCGGCGTGATCTGGGACTTTGGGAATCCCAATAACCGTCCCAGAATGGGATGCGTCGTATCAACGATATAGAGCACCAGACCATATTGCGTCACGCCGGGCTCAGTTTCACTCGGATGCTCGTTGTTCATTAATTTGATTAGCCTGGTCTCACAAGCTTCGAGGAACGCGCCGAGACGGCTTATCTCGTCGCGGAAGTCTGTGGCCGGATGAAGCAGCAGCTTCTCAGTAATCTGAGCGACGATTTTTATCTCATTGGCGAGCTCTGGACCCGATAGTTGTCTCATTTTGGCTTCTCCTTAGCAGCGCCGCTCTATGACCGCGATTTGGTCGAATTAAGAATGAACCGCGTCCGAATCGTGCCTAACTGAGAAACCGGTTACCGAGTGGCCAAACTGGCGAGTGGTCAGGGCGAAAACTGGGTCGTGAGTGTCCAGCCACTCATAACGGTGCGCGAACAATATTCGCGTTTTAAATGAAAGTCAAATGATTTTGCAAGAATTCTTGCATTAGCCACCGGCTTTCTCATTGACCGCAATTGCCAGTCTTTCAAGCGTGATTCTGCACTTGACCGGTTGTTATTTGTACCGGATGATTCCCTTCTATAAATAATCAGGAGGCAGTTTGTGAGTATTCGATTCGTCCAACTCGACGTATTTACCGAACGTGTCTTTTGCGGTAATCCGCTGGCTGTCTTTCCGGAAACCAGCGAATTAACTGATGAACGGATGCAACAGATCGCGCGCGAGATGAATTTGTCCGAAACTGTTTTTGTACTGCCGCCGAAGGACGAGAATGCATTGCGACGGTTACGCATCTTCACACCTACTCAGGAACTTCCCTTCGCGGGACACCCGGTTGTCGGTACTTGGTATTGCCTGGCGCGTGAAGGCATGGTTCCCTTGCCCGAAAACGGCACGGGTTGGGCCCACATCAAGCAGGAAGTCGGCATTGGTGTGCTGCCGGTAGATATTGAATTCAAAGACGGTGACCCTTCGCGGGTGGTGATGACGCAGGGCAAATTCGAAATCGTCAACGAAATCGAAGACTGGCAGGAACAGGCGGAGATTGCCCGCGCTTTAGGTTTGGCCCGCGAAGATCTCGATGAGAATTTGCCGATTCAGTCGGTTTCAACCGGAAACAGCATGTTGCTGGTACCCGTGCGATCGCTGGCTGACCTGGGACATTGCCGGGTTAACCTGGCACTCCTGAGCGAGGTCTACGAGCGCGCAAAGGCCACCGGTTGTTACGCGTTCACGCGTGAGACGATTGAGATTGGCGAGGCGCGCGCGCATGCGCGATTTTTTGTCGGCATGAACATCGGTGAAGATCCGGCGACGGGCAGTGCCGCCGGACCTTTGGGCGGTTATCTCGTGTATCACGACGCTGCGGGCGTGGATCCGACCGATGGCGTCTACCGATTTGTCATTGAGCAAGGCGACTTTATGAATCGTCCAAGTCGTATCGGTCTGGAAGTCAAAGGCAAAGGAGGCAAGATTGAAGAAGTGCGAGTTGGTGGAACCGCGGTCGTGGTAGCCCGGGGCGAGTTAGAGATCTGATTCCGATCTTTTCTTTGCGTTTTTGCGTGAAACTTCTTCTTCGCGAGAGCGCCCAGCCGTAGAAAGCATCTCACGCAAACACCAAAGGCGCAAAGAAAACACGAAGTTAATTATGATGAATGAAGGACTGCTCGATATATTAATCATTGGCGCTGGTCCGGCGGGATTATCCGCAGCCGATGCGGCCGCGAGTGAGGGACTCGACTATCTCGTAATCGAAAAAGGAACCATCGCCGATACGATCCGCCAGTACCCGGTCGGCCGCACACTCTTTTCCACGCCGAACGAGCTAGAGATGCGCGAAGGTTCGTTGAAACCCGTCCAGGACAAACCAACGCGCGAGGAATTACTGTCACATTACATCCATTTCGTGCTGGATCATGACCTGCGAATCAATGCCGGTGAAGAAGTCACCAACATTGAACATCCTGGGCCGGAACATTTTGTCGTTCACACAAAAAGCAAAGATGCCCTGGGACAGGAAACGAATTCGATCTACCGCGTGAGGCGACTGCTATTTGCCATCGGCGCCATGGATCATCCCAGACATCTGAACGTGCCCGGCGAGGATCTGCCCAAAGTTCATCATCGCTTCGTCGAACCCTATCCGTACGTTCGCAAAGAGGCAATGGTAATCGGCGGCGGCAACAGCGCGGCAGAGGCGGCATTGTTTCTTTCCGAAGAAGGGGCGCATACCACCTTGTGCATCTGGAGATCGGATTGGGAGAATCGCGACCCGAAAGCCGGCGCGATGAAGCACTGGGTACGAACACCGCTCGAGCGCGAGGTCACTGACGGGCGCCTGCGCGTTATCCTTTTTGATCATATCGAAGAAATTACGGCAGGTGCGGTCAGGGTGGTCGACGAAACAGGCGAAACGTTGTCAGTCCAGAATTATGTGGTGTTTGTGCTAATTGGCAGCGATGCCGAGCTTTTGTTGTTGCGACAACTCGGCGTTAAGACGGAGCGCGGCAGAGTTTCGGAAATTCCTGTTTATGACACGGCAACTCACGAGACCAACGTGCCGGGCGTTTATGTAGCGGGCCATTTTACGAACGAACGCCACATTAAGGCGGCCATTGATGTTCCGCGAAAGATTGTGCCCCTGATTGCGCAGACTCTGCGCGCCCCCTTGAAATGAACAATGAGATCTAACTAAATAACCTCTGGTTAAAAGTTGGCAAAATCCGCAGAAACCTTCACGAAATATTCATAGGCGGAAAAAATAAATTACTCTTCAAAAAATAAAACACTCAAAAAATTGACCCGCAGAATTGTTTTCGATATAAGTCACAGCGTCACGAAGGTTACGGCCATCGAGACCGGCGAAGGGACGGCGAACGGAGTCGTGAGGCTCTGGGAGAGAGCAAAGGCAGAGCGGTTTGCAGTTGCTATTGACGCCCTTAGTCGAGGCCGAAAGGTCTGCTAGGGAAGACCGGAAGGTTTTCCGGAGCGCCCGGATAAAAACGGGTAGCAACCATAAGAGAGGACCCGCTTATGGTGAGCCATGTCGCTCGGCGAAAGCCGGGCCTCGTTGCCGGGAACGTAACCGGCGGTGGAGGACAGCCACCAAAAAAACTACCTAGAGGCACCACGATCCGCAAGGAGCGTGAGATTTGTGAAAACAGATTTTGCGTCCCGCAAGGGAAGTAAAATTAACTGAAGCAGATCGCGTGCTGACCGGGAAGCATCGACCGCCGATTGCTTGTCGGTATACAAATTGGCAGTTTGGCTTGACGAAGTCAGGCTGCCATCTTACGAATCGCTTCGGTGGTTCATAAGATTCCGAGATTGCGCTGCTATCAGCTTCGGTTGAGAGCAGCGCGATTTCGTTTTTTGACCCACTACCAGCCAAAGTATTTGTAAAAAGCTTCGCACCTACAAAGTGAAGGACAATTGAAAAGATGTCATACCATCAACAATGGCAGGATTACAGAATACGAGGCTTTCTTTTCTGGTTTGCCTTTCTCACTTATATTCCGGGAATCATATTGGTAAGTATTCCCCTGACCCGCCTCTTGCACTCTGACAAGGGTAAAATTGGTGTAATTGGTGTAGTCGCCATATTGTGGACAGTTGCAGTTGCTCTGACAGGGATTTATAAAACTCGTTGGAAATGTCCGCGTTGCCATCAGCCTTTCCAACAGTGGCAGCCCGGCAATCCGACTGCTATTGCCAGCAAATGCATGCACTGCGGTTTGCCGAAGGGGCGCAGTCGGACGAGCAGCGCGGATAGCCTCCTCTTTCTCAAACTTCCCGACTATTCAACATTGAAAATGACCCACTACCTTTTGGCTTCACGGCTAGAGTTTTTCCGGTCCTCCTGTTAGAGTTTCAATTCCCCTTGAATGGCAATCATTTTGTTTCGTTTACAGGTGGGCCACTGCCCGCCCAAATTAACGGCCGCGGGCTACAGCCTGCAGCTAAAAAGGAAGGGAGACAAGCGCGATGAGTGATACTGCAACACAAACACAGTTAGAGCACGCGCCGGGAACGTTTTGCTGGATTGAGCTGGCAACAACCGACGGACCGGCAGCCAAAAAGTTTTACGGTGAAATTTTCGGTTGGGAGGCGCAGGACAGCCCGGTGGGTCCCGATATGGTTTACACCATGCTTTCACTTAACGGAAAACATGTTGGCGCCCTGTTTCAAAAGGGCGACTCGATGAAGCAGGTGCCGACGCACTGGGCCTCGTACATCCGCGTCACGAGCGCTGATGAAACCGCGGCAAAAGCAAAAGCTTTGGGCGGCACGCTAATGGGGGAACCATTCGACGTGATGGATGTGGGACGCATGGCGGTGATTACCGATCCCACGGGCGCTACCTTTTGTCTCTGGCAACCCAGGAAGCATCAGGGCGTCGGCATCAAAGGTGAAACGAATTCGCTCTGTTGGAACGAGCTTCTGACGAATGACACTGCCAGGGCCATCGATTTCTATACAAAACTCTTTGGCTGGAAAACAAAGACTGACACCGGCGCGACGCCTTACACCGAAATCATCAATGGCGACGAACACATCGGCGGAATAATGCAGATCCAGCCGCAGATGGGCCCAGTGCCCCCCAACTGGGGAATCTATATCGCCGTTGCCGACTGCGATGGAATCGCCCAAAAGGCCACGTCGCTGGGTGGCCGGCAATATGTTCCGCCAACGGACATCCCAAACGTCGGTCGCTTTGCGGTCTTAAGTGATCCGCAGGGTGCAGTGTTCAATATAATTAAGCTGAACCTGCAACACCACTAAAGTAAATAATCCGCGTCGGTAGTTTTGCTTTGCGACTTTGCGTCTGGGCGTGAGAGTATTCACGCAAAGGCGCAAAGTCTCAAAGATGATCACGCCCTAGAGGGGGCGCATTGACCAATCCCGTTTCCCTCACGTACAAATGACCAAATGAAAGCGCGCATCGTGTGGTTGATCCTCTGCGGTATTTGGGGATCCACCTGGCTCTTCATTAAGCTTGGCCTTGTCGATCTTCCGCCACTTTCGTTTGCCGGCATCCGGTTCGTATTCGCATCGCTGATTTTGACTTTGCTAATCTTCGCCCGGCGCGTTCGCTGGCCGCGCTCGCGGCGTGATTGGTTGCTAATCGCAATTGTCGGTTTCCTGCAATTCACTCTTAACTACGGCCTGGTGTTCTGGGGAGAGCAATATATCTCTTCCGGTCTCGCGGCCGTGTTGCAATCGACTTTTCCCGCGTTTGGACTGGTGATCGCGCATCTCTATCTGCCGCACGAACGGATCACCGTGACCAAGGTGATTGGAGTGTTACTCGGTGTGCTGGGCGTCGCGATTATCTTTTCGCATGAATTAGATATCGCGGGCAAGATGGCCCTGCTGGGTAGTATCGCGCTGGTCTTGAGCGCGCTCTTTGGGTCTTACAGCAACGTGCTGGTGAAGGCTTACGGCCGGCAAATCGATCCCCTGGTGCTTGCCGCGGGCCAGATGGTTTGTGGCTTTCCGCCGTTGCTGGTATTAGGAATCATAACTGAGGGCAATCCGTTTCGTTTTCATTGGACCACGATGGCTGTTCTTTCGCTGGCGTATCTGGTTGTTGTCGGCTCTGTCATTGCGTTTGCCCTGTATTACTGGCTGGTGCGTCACATGGACGTTACCAAGACGATGCTGATCGCTCTGGTTACTCCGGTGGTAGCGGTCGTGCTGGGCGTGGCCGTGCTTCACGAAAGTTTGAACTGGCGCCTGCTGGCCGGGGCCGCCTGCATCGTCTCCGGAATCGGATTGATTGTGTTTCGAAAGCGACAAAAGAATGTGTCAACACCTGCAGGCGATGCCGTCCTCGTACGCAATGCCTGAACAGTTCTATAATTTTCACATGCCAATTTCATCAGTTAATCCCGCCACCAGCGAAGTTCTGAGAACTTTTGAATCGCTGAAAGATAACGAGCTGGAAGAGAAGCTGAACCGCGCCGCCGAAGCATTTCGCGCCTCGCGGCGGACGACGTTTGCGGCGCGCGCGCCGATGATGCAGCGTGCCGCCGAGATTCTCGACAATGAAAAGAACAGTCTGGCGAAGATGATGACCCTCGAGATGGGGAAGCCGATCAAGGCGGCTGTGCAAGAGGCAGAAAAGTGTGCCTGGGTCTGCCGCTACTATGCTGAGAACGCTGAGCAATATTTGGCAGATGAAGTCGTCGGCACGACTGCCGCAAAAAGCTTCGTCCACTTCCAACCTCTCGGCGTCGTGCTGGCCGTGATGCCCTGGAACTTTCCCTTCTGGCAGGTATTTCGTTTTGCCGCGCCTGCTTTGATGGCCGGAAATGCGGGCTTACTCAAACACGCTTCGAATGTGCCGCAGTGCGCCCTGGCAATCGAAGATATTTTTGACCGCGCGGGGTTTGCTCAAGGCGCATTTCAAACTTTACTGATTGGATCGGAGGCAGTTGGGAAGGTCCTCGAAGATTCACGAGTCGCTGCGGCCACGTTAACAGGCAGCGAGCCCGCGGGTCGGAGCGTGGCAAGCCTCGCCGGAAAGCAAATAAAGAAGACCGTGCTGGAGCTGGGCGGCAGCGATCCTTTCATCGTCATGCCCTCCGCCAACTTTGCAGAGGCGGTGACAACTGCCGTCAAAGCGCGCACGATTAACAACGGCCAATCATGCATCGCGGCCAAACGATTTATCGTGCACGAGCAAATTTATGAACAGTTCGAAACTCAATTCGTCGCGGCCATGAAGAGTTTGCGCGTTGGTGATCCGCTTGATGACCAGGTGGACATTGGCCCCCTCGCGACGGAACAGATTCTCAACGATCTGGAAGAGCAAGTGCAGGTAAGCGTTGCTGCCGGAGCTAAGATCCTGGCCGGGGGACAGCGAGCGAAATTATCAGGCGCCTTCGCGCGCGGTAATTTCTACGAACCGACTGTACTCGCGGACATCCCGAAAGATTCGCCCGCTTACCGTGACGAAATTTTCGGCCCCGTTGCTTGCCTGTTTCGGGTTAGAAATATCGACGAAGCCGTCGAGTTGGCGAACGCGACCACCTTTGGTCTCGGGGCTGCCGCCTGGACCAAAGATGCGAAAGAGCGCGACCGCTTTGTAGACGAAATCGAAGCGGGCTGTGTCTTTATCAACAGCATGGTGGCGTCGGACCCTCGATTGCCGTTTGGCGGCGTGAAGCACTCAGGATACGGAAGAGAATTGGGTTACTTCGGCATTCGTGAGTTCGTGAACATCAAGACGGTTTGGATCAAATAGGTCGTTGGTGGTCAGTAGTCAGTAGTCAGTAGTCAGTAGTCAGTTGTTTGTAGTCAGTCGTTACTGGTAGTGGTCAATGGTTTACTGACCACTGACCACTGACACTAAACACCATTTTCTGCTTCTCTCAAACCCCTGATCTTTCATGTTCCAGCAATTTTTTCTTCCGCTCCAAACCCCAGCGATACCCGCCCAGACTTTTGTCTTCACGAATCACGCGGTGACAGGGAATTACCAGCGCAGCTTGATTGGTCGCGCACGCGCGCGCCACCGCCCGCACAGCTTCTGGTTTGCCGATAGCTTTCGCGATCTCCAGGTATGAACGAGTACTACCCAAAGGAATGCGCCGCAGTTCGTCCCATACGCGCCACTGAAATGCGGTCGCCCGGATGTCCAGCGGCAGGTCGATGCGCGGCCTTTTGCCCTCCAGATATTCCAGGACCTTGTTCAGGTGAAGATTCAAGGAAGGACTGACACGAGTGTCTTTCGAGTCAATTGAAGCGCTCGGATACTCCGCAAACAGGGCCGCCACCAGCTCAGAATCTGAATTGCCCAAAGCGACTGAGCACACACCTCGTTCCGTGGCGGCGACCAGCAAACGCCCGAACGCGCAGCCGGTAAGCGTATAAATAATTCGCGCGCCCTTACCTCCGCGGCCATACGTCGCCGGCGTCATTCCCAATCGCGCGGAAGATTGTTCATAGAGACCTCGGCTCGAACCGTAACCGGCCGTATACATCGCCTCGGTTACGGAAGCGCCGCCCTTAACGTTCGCTTTGAATTGCTTCAACCGGCGCGCTTCGGAGTACTGTCGCGGCGTGATGCCCATAACATCCTTGAAGGTTCGTTGCAGATGATGAGGGCTGACGCCGGTTTCCGAACTGAGCGTTTTCAGCGTCTGCGGTTCTTCGTCATGTTCGTCAATCGCGTGGCAGATTCGGCGTGCGAGATCGATCTGCGGGTCGCTTCCGCGAGCGCGGCGCGGATGACAACGCCGGCACGCGCGAAATCCGGCCTGTTCCGCCGCCTCGGGAATTTGAAAGAAACTGACCTGTTCACGTTTTGGCCGTCGCGCCGGACAGGAAGGCCGGCAATAGACGCCTGTCGAGCGCACGGCGAAGACGAAGCTCCCATCGCGGGAAGCATCCCGCGAAACAACGGCATTCCAAAGCTCCGGGTTGTTCATCACATTCGGCATTGTAGTTGTCGCTTGCAGCATCTTACTTCACCTCTTACGGATTTGATGAGGAGATAGTAAGTCATAGCGGCAAGACCTTTCTATCCGATGTTTGCGGTCAAACTTTTTGGAGTGCGGCGGCCTCGACGCCGCTCTGTTATCTCCGCCGGAACTAGCGACAGATTTATAAAACGTGTATAAGCCTGAAGCTGCATGCTCAACGAATTCGATGTTATACGTGACTTCACCAGTCGGCTCACGAGCGCGGGAATTCCTTACATGTTAACGGGCTCACTTGCGATGAACTATTACAGCCTGCCCCGAATGACTCGCGACATTGACTTCGTAATAGAAGCCCGTGCGAAAGACATTGATACTATTGTTTCCACCTTTGAGCCCGATTACTATGTTGATCGCAACGCTGTTTCTCGGGCTATCGCCCTCAAAAGAACCTTCAATCTCATCCACAACGAAGCATTCATAAAAGTTGACTGCATTATCAGGAAGGACTCTGACTATCGCCAGCTTGAATTCGAAAGGCGGCGAGAGGTTACGATCGAGGGCTTTAAAGTCTGGCTTGTGAGCAAAGAAGATTTGATCATTTCGAAACTTTATTGGGCGCGTGATTCGCATTCTGAGTTGCAGCTACGCGACGTAAGAAATCTGCTGGCCTCGGGCTATGATGTCGAGTATCTTGAACGGTGGGCACGGAAGCTGGAACTAAGCACGCTCTTAAAGGAATGCCTCAATGACTGATACAGAACCCCAAGTCGCCCGAAGGTTCTACGAGATGATCATGTCGCGCTCAGGTGAAGAGCGGTTCATGATGAGCATACACTCATTCGATGCTGCGCGAACTATCGTCCTTGCCTCCTTGCCGAAAGATCTGCCGGAACACGAACTCAAACGGATGTTATTTGAGCGTATTTATGGCGCACCTGTGGAAGACTTCCTTGACGGTGCGCACAAGACTTCGGCAAAGTGATCGATGAAAATTGCACTGAAATATGGAATCGCGGTGACGGTAATCATCGCCGTCTGGGTGGCGCTGAAGCATTTCGTCCTTCACCTCGGAGGGCCATCTGCTCAGTTGGCCGATGTCGCGGTATTCAACTTCGCTGCGATTGGTGGACTGCTAATGGGAATTAAAGAAAGGCGCGTTGCGAACAGCGATTCAATGACTTTCAGTGACGGTTTCAAGACCGGCATTTCGATCGCCGTGACTTACGCTTTGCTCATCAGCCTCTATTTTGTCTTGCTGCTGGCCGTGGTTGGGCCAGGGATAATGCAGCAGGAAGGTGAGACCAGTTATGTCAAAGCATTCGCCGGCGTGTCGATCGGATTCGCTCTGTTCGGCGCTGTGTTCTCTGCGATCATCGCCCTGGTTCTGAAGAAATGATCATTCGTTATCGATCACAAGCGCTTCGTGAATGAATCGTTCTTGCTCCTGCATGTGGACCGCATAGCTTCCGGTCGCAGGACTGGGTGACTGGAGCCGGCCGATGTAGCGCGGCCGATCGCAGCGCGGAAGTAAGTTTTCCAAACGGGATTCCATAAATGACCAGGCGCCCATGTTCCTGGGCTCCTCCTGACACCAAACGAGTTCTTTTGCCTTCGGGTAACGACCGATTGCCGATGTCAAAGCCTTCAGCGGGAAGGGATAGAATTGCTCGAGGCGGATAATGGCGACGTGATTTCCACGAGACGCCTCGGACGACGGGGCACCCTCCCTTGCGGCCGGGTTCCCGCCGCGTGTCTTCCTGCGCGCCTCGTTCAGGTCGTAAAAGACTTTTCCGCTGCATAAGACAATTCGTTCGACGCTGTGCGGATCGCCGGCTTCTGAGTCATCGATCACTGGTTGGAAGCCGCCGCTCGTTAGCTGATCAATCGATGAGCCGGCGGCGGGCAATCTCAGCAGGCTTTTTGGCGTCATGATGATCAGCGGTCGCTCGAATCCCGGCCGAATCTGCCTTCGCAGCAGGTGAAAATACTGGGCCGGCGTGCTCGGGTAGCAGACGCAGATGTTGTTTGCCGCGCACAACTGGAGAAACCGTTCGAGCCGGGCGCTCGAGTGTTCCGGCCCCTGCCCTTCGTAACCATGCGGCAGCAGCATCGTCAGTCGCGAAGTCTGTTTCCACTTGTCTTCGCTGGCGGCGACGTATTGATCGATGATTGATTGCGCGACGTTGTTGAAGTCACCGAACTGCGCTTCCCACATCACCAGCGCATCGTCCGCGATAACCGAGTAGCCGTATTCAAAACCGAGGACACCTGCTTCAGAAAGCGAACTGTCGAACACTTCAAAACGGCCATGCGCAGTTGTATCAGAGTTCAAGTCCGACAAAGGCGCCCATGCCTTTCCGGTCTGAGTGTCGTAGAGCACCGCGTGGCGTTGACTGAACGTACCGCGTCCCGAATCCTGACCGCTCAAGCGCACGCGCGTGTCCTCGAGAGCGAGCGAGCCGAACGCGATCGCCTCGGCAAAGGCCCAGTCCATTGGCAGCTCGCCGGCCCCCATCTTCGCTCGCCGCGCAAGTTGGGTAACCATCTTCGGATTCAGATGGAAGCCTTCAGGCACCACTGAGATCTGTTGCGCAATCTGCACGATAACTTCGGCGGCGACCGATGTCTCAATTACCTCCGAGCCGTCGGCTTCGGCAGTGATCTCTTCCCGGGTCTCGAGGGCCTTCTGTTTTTGGGCGACTTCTTTCGCGCGAGCTTGCGCCTCTTCGTAACGCCTGATGCGTTCCTCGATTAATTGTTTCACGCCCGCTTCATCGATCGCGCCTTCATCGATCAGCCGTTTTGCGTAAACTGTTCTGACGCCCGGATGTTCCCTGACGCGGCTGTACATCAACGGCTGGGTATAACTCGGCTCGTCGGTTTCATTGTGTCCCAGGCGGCGAAATCCAACCACATCCAGGACGACGTCCTTCTTGTATCTTTGGCGATAGTCGAGCGCGATTCGCATGGCGCGAAAAGCCGCTTCGGGATCGTCGCCATTGATGTGAAAGATCGGCGACTGCGTCATGCGGGCTACGTCTGTCGAATAAATTGACGAACGCCCGGCTTCCGGAGAAGTGGTAAATCCGATCTGATTGTTAATGATGATGTGAATCGTTCCGCCCGTACGATAACCGCGAAGCTGCGCGAGTTGCAGCGTTTCCATCACAATGCCCTGCCCCGCAAAGGCCGCATCTCCGTGAAGCAAAATCGGCAGCGCCCGATTCATGGCGTCTTCGCGTGACAGCTCGCCGCCTTCCATCAGGGCGTCCTGAGTCGCGCGCGTCATTCCTTCAACGACCGGATCGACCGCTTCGAGGTGGCTTGGATTCGGCGACAACCTAATCTTGACGACCTTTCCGCCGGCAATCTCACGTTCACCCTCGGCGCCCTGGTGATACTTGACGTCGCCTTCATCGGCGGGGAATGACGGATGAATCGAGCCCTCAAATGAAGTGAAGATGCGCTCGCAAAAATGACCGATTACGTTCGCCAGCACATTCAGCCGGCCACGGTGGGCCATGCCGAGCTTGATATCCTCGATGCCCAGGTCGCCGGCACGCTCGATTAATTGGTCGAGCAGGGGAATGATGGTTTCACAGCCTTCGATCGAAAATCGCTTTTGACCCAAATACTTTGTATTCAAAAAGCGCTCGAATTGCTCAGCCGAAATCAATTTCCAAAGGATCCGCTTCCTGACCTCTTCATCGATTGGCTCGGGGTGAACGAACTCTCGTCGAATCTGCTCGCGCAGCCAGAGTTTTTCTTCTTTGCTTTGAATGTGCCGGTATTCAGTACCAACCTTGCCGCAATAGGCGCGTTGCAGGATGTCGAGAATTTCGCGCAAGGTCGCGGTTTCTGTCCCGGCCAGACCACCGGTAACAAATAGCCGATCGAGATCCCAGATCGTAAGATTGTAAGTCTCGATGTCCAGCTCGGCGTGATATAGCAGGGGCATCGCATGAAGCGGATCAATATCGGCGATCAGATGGCCGCGCACTCGATAAGCATTGATCAGTTCCATGACCCGGGCCTGGCGAATGGATTGCTCATGCAGCTGGTCGACGCCGAGAAACAGCGGGTTCCGATCCACGTTCCAGCGCAAAGGCGCGTGCGGAATTCCGAGATCGGAAAAAATCGTGTCGTAAAACTTGTCTTTTCCCAGCAGCAATTCGTGGACGCGCGCGAGAAACGCGCCCGACTCGGCGCCCTGAATAATGCGATGATCGTAAGTGCTGCTAATTGTGATCGCTTTGCTGATTCCCAACTGCGGCAGAATCGCCGGGGCAATGGACTGATACTCAGCCGGATACTCAATGGCGCCCGTGGCAATAATGACGGACTGTCCAGCCATCAAACGTGGGGTAGAAGCAACGGTGCCAATCGTGCCGGGGTTTGTCAGTGAAATCGTCGTCCCCTTAAAATCCGCAATCTGCAATTTACCGGCACGGGCGCGCGACACGATGTCATTGTAAGTCTGCAGAAATTCCGGAAACCTGAGCGCGTTCGCGTTCCTGATGTTCGGGACCAGCAGTGACCGCGTGCCGTCTTTCTTCTCCAGGTCGATCGCAATTCCCAGATTTACCGACCCGCGCTTCAAACGAACCGGCTGCTCGTCGAGAACATCGAAGCCGTCATTCATCTGCGGAAAATTTTCCAGCGCCCGCAGCACCGCGTAAGCAATCAGGTGGGTGAACGATGCCTTGCCGTGATCTCCATCAGCGAGATGTCGATTGATAATGCGCCGATTCTCTTCAAGAAGCTTTACCGGAATTCTTCGCTGCGAGGTCGCCGTCGGAACCGCGAGGCTCGCTTCCATGTTTTCGACGATCTTGAGAGCCGCGCCGCGAATCGGCGCCGCGTCGGGCCGCGCGGCCGGTTCCAGAACCGCCTCCTGTTTCTGAGTAGCAACTCTTGCAGGCGCGGGCGCCGCCGAACTCGGGGTCACGCCGTCGCCGTCGATACCCCGTGGCTGTGCAACCGCGGAACTAGTACTGGAAACTGAAGCGGCTGGGTCACCGTTCGCTCCGGCCAGTTCTTCAAAATAGGCGCGCCAGGATTCATCTACCAGGGAAGGATCGCTGCGCCAGCGTGCCAGCAGTGTTTCGACATAAGTGGCATTGGCGCCGAAATTCTCAGCGATGATTTCCGATAGGTTGACGCCGGTTTTTCCTTGCTCTGCGCTCATTACTCTTACGAATAGACTATCACCTTCTGTAGAGCGTTGCACTCAGGACATTCAGGCAGAATTACCTCGAATTCACTCCCAACCAATGGTATTGTATCGGCCGTTCGCCCTGCCGGGCGAGCCGAGTAAACACTGCCAGTGTATGACTGAGGAAACTGCCGAGCGCAAGACGGGCCTTAAGACCGCTCTCGTCTTTGGGATGTTGTTTGCCGTGCTCGGAGCAGTCGTCATCTTTGCCTACTTTGCGACCTTCAATCGTCCGGTCACTACAGTGATTCTGATCCGCCATGCTGAGAAAGTCATAGATCCAAACAACCCGGACGTTGATCTCAGCCAAGCCGGAGAACAACGCGCGCAGGAGTTGGTCCGAATGTTCGCGGATTCAGGGATCAATGCAATTTACGCCACGCAGTACAAGCGTACTCAGGAAACAGTGAAGCCGTTGTCGGATCGACTCGGCTTGCCGGTGACCGTCGTAAACTCAGCCGACACGAGCGAACTCGTGAGGCAGATCCACGCTGATCATCGCGGGCAGACGATCCTGATAGTCGGGCACAACAATACGGTGCCGGAGATCATTGGAGCGCTTGGCGGGCCGCAACTTCCAGTCATCCCTGAATCGGAATTCGATAATCTTTACCTGCTCACCGTTTATCGTACCGGCAAAGCAAAGCTCGTGAAGATAAAGTACGGCACGCCCAGCGCGCCCGCTGTAGGCAATGGAACAATGGTGCCTTGAGCAGTGGGGGGGTGAGCGGTGAGCAGCGCACAGCATTTTCGGTAAGCTCCGTAGGAGCGTGATGTTTATAGTTTAGCGGTCACTCTGACTATTCTTCAGCTCCGTAGGAGCGTAATATTCCCCGGCGTTTTCGGACTTTTCGCTCCTACGAGTAACGAAACTTTCCTGACCATGATCTATAAACATCTCGTCCCTTCGGGACGAATGATAGATCGACCCAACTGAAATCATCTTGAGGACTGTTATGAAGAAACCCGGACACAAGAAACCAAGCGACAACAAGGCGTTGGATCGGCGCACTTTCGTTAAGCTTCTGCCCGCGGCCGGTGCCGCCGGACTGGCAGTTTCCAGTGCGCCGCTGAAGGCGCTCGCCCAGACCGCCACGCCAACTCCAACTCCATCGCCTTCACCGACGCCTGCGCCACGCATCACGAAAGACATGATGCACCACGCCGAAAAGCTAATCGGCATTGAGTTGACCGACAAACAGGAAGACATGGCGTTGCCCGGAGTCAATCGGGCTCTCGATAGTTACGAAGTCGTGCGCAAGATCGACGTGCCCCTCGACACCGAACCGGCAATCGTTTTTCATCCCGCGTTGCGGGGATTTCACATAAAACGTGACCCAATAAAGTTGAAGTTTAGATATGGAACCCGATTCGGCAAGCGTGAGCCGGTGCAGTTTAACTCAGTTGAAGACCTCGCCTTCGCGACCGTCCCACAACTGGCCGAGTTGATTCGCACAAAAAAAGTTTCTTCAGTTGAGCTGACGAAGATGTATCTGGGCCGATTGAAGAAGTACGGACCGAAACTTTTGTGTGTGGTGACGCTCACAGAAGATCTGGCGATGCAGCAAGCGCAGGACGCGGACAAGGAGATCAAACGGGGTATCTATCGCGGGCCTTTGCACGGCATTCCGTGGGGCGCGAAAGACTTGTTTGCGACGAAAGGAATCAAGACGACTTGGGGCGCCGAGCCTTATCGCGATCAAGTAATTGATTACGACGCAACGGTAGTCGAGCGATTGCGAGACGTGGGCGCAGTGCTGGTCGCGAAGCTCTCGATGGGTGCGCTCGCGCAGGGTCCGAAATGGTTCGGCGGAGTCACGCGCAACCCCTGGGTGCCAGATGAAGATCGTCTCGGCTCAAGTGGTTCTTCTGCGGGACCCGCGTCGGCCACTTCGGCAGGTCTGGTTGGATTTTCGATTGGCACTGAGACACTCGGGTCGATAGTCTCGCCTTCGTCGCGCTGCGGCGTGACCGGTTTGCGTCCCACATATGGGCGCATCAGTCGTTATGGCGCCATGGGCTTAAGTTGGACAATGGACAAGATCGGACCGATCTGCCGTGGCGTGGAGGATTGCGCTGCCGCGCTCGATGCGATTTATGGTCCGGACAATCGTGACTTGACCGTTGGTGATGCGCCATTTAACTGGTCCGCTGATTTGCCTTTGGACAAACTGCGCGTCGCTTATCTGAAAACCGAATTCGAAGCACCCGCGTCGCCAAACGCCAACGAGCAACAGCGACAATTAACTGAGCGGCGCACCGCGATGTACAAGGAAGCTCTGGAGGCTTTGGAGAACGCCGGAGTGAAAATGACGCCAATCGAATTGCCAAAGTTTCCCACCCAAAACATTCGCTACATTCTGACTGCGGAAGCGGCGACCGCCTTCGACGACATCACCCGCGATGGCCGCGTGAATCAACTTTCGGGGCAGGACCCGGGCGACTGGCCCAACACATTTCGCACTTCACGTTTCATTCCGGCCGTGGAATATCTGCGGGCCCAACGCGCCCGCGTATTACTCATGCGGGAAATGGATAAACTGATGTCGCAGTGGGACGTTTTCGTTTCGCCGGCGCCGGGCAGCGCCAGCCTGATCATTACCAATCTCACCGGCCATCCAGCCGTTTGTGTGCCCTGTGGATTTCTTGATGTTCCGGGGGCTAACAACGGTCCGATTCAGCACCTGCCGCAGGCCATCATGTTCACGGGCGGACTCTACGATGAAGCGTCACCGCTGCGGGTCGCGCTGGCTTTTGAGCAGGCGACCAAGTGGCACACGATGCATCCGAGAGTTGATTGGGCTTAGCGTCCTTTTAGAACGAACTCCTGAAAGAGTGATGTGCTTGCTGCGAACGATTTCTTTCGTCTCAATTGCTCAACCTGGTATCCAGATCTTATCTGCGATAATGAGTTCAGCGCGTTTTGGAAGTTCGATCTGATCTTTCGACTTACAATAAAACGCGAAACCCTTGTAGCTTGTCAGGTACTGATGGCTGGTTGAGAATAATCCGCCCTCAGCATAAATCACCAGCGGGGTCTCTACCTTGTTTAGAATTCTCTGAAACTCCGCCGGCTCGATTCTTACGAGCGTGCCACTGGCTTTGATGGCGTTCGCGATAATGGCTGCTATTACCGCAGCTCCTTCTGCGCCCATGCCTACTTCTCCTTCAACGGATTTCTCATAACGAGATTTAACTCGACCGGTACGCACCGCTTGAAATTGAACAACCCTCTTTTGAACTTACCAAAAACATAGACACGGCCTGTTACCGGCCAGCTCGCCTTTGAATCGCTCCATTCATCGACCGCGGCCAGCGCCGCGCGCGGCAGGTAAACATAAAAGCTAAGCGGGTCGCTCAGCATTAGCGGCTGCTTTTCCGGCAAGTCAAAACCGCGATGGTACTCATCAATTTCGACCGAAGTGCCATTAACAATCATATTTTCAAATAAGAGAAACTCGACGTGACCGCTTTGTCTTACCGGCGCCACGACGACGGGGACTTCAAAAGTAATGCCCAGCGGGGTGACGCGCGCGAGTTTTGGCTCTCCCAACTGAATCAGCCTGTCCACATCTGAATCGGATCCGGCCTCGCGATCTCTTTGCGATTTTGAATTGTTCTTTGTTGCTCCCGGTTTTTTGATTTGGACAACCGTACGCTCGACTTTATAGCCCCGAATTTCTTTTGGATAAGCGTGACTTTGCGCGGCGACACTGGAAGAGCTCACAACTCCCAGCAAAATCAGGCCGAAAAAAGTCGAGTGGAAAAGCAGGACTCGTCGCCGCAGGAGATTAAGCAAATAAATTCGATGGTCAGCGACGAATTTTGAGGCTAACATGAATCGAATCAAATACGTTTAGGACGAATCCCTTTCCAATAACTGCTCCAGATCCAGAACCAGCGCGACGCTTCCATCCAGCAATTCCGTGGCGCCACCAACGCCGGGCCAGCTCGCGGCATGCCGGCCAAGACTCCGAACCAGCAGATCCTGTTCGACCTCGATGTCATCGACAACGATGGCGATTCGATCCCGGCCATTACTTGAAAAGTCCCTGGGGGTAGAAGATCGAGCAATGATCACGCTCAAGCCGTCATCGCGCTCCGCGCTGGTTGCCTGGCCCAGCAACGCTCGCAACTTAACAACCGGTAGTTTTTCGCCTTTCCACTTAATGGCGTTTTCGGTTACCGCCTGTTCGGGTCCGAGCATCCCACGGTCAGCGATCCGCGATGAATCAACACAATAACGGTGGCCGGCTACGCGCAGAATCGCGCAGCGGATCAATGCAATGGTCGCCGGCACGATCATCTCGAAGGTGGTCCCAGCCCCGCTTTCACTGGTCACGCGCACGTCGCCTCCTGCCCGGACCATTGCTCGATCGACTATTTCGAGACCGATCCCCCGACCCGACACGTTGGAAAGTGATTCAGCAGTTGAAAAACCCGGTCGAAAGACCAGGCGCAGACACTCGTCGAGGGTCACGCTCGAGTCGGGAGCAATAATCCCCTGCGCTGCCGCGACCTTCGAAATGCGATCCGGATCGATGCCACCACCATCATCGGCTACGCCTATGTGGATATGACCACCTTCCGCGAAAGCACTTATGTTTACTCTTCCCCGTGTAGTCTTTCCGGCAGCCAGCCGGTCTTCCGGAGTTTCAATTCCGTGGCTGACGGCGTTGCGCACCAGGTGCATCAGCGGATCAGCAATCGCATCAGCAAGCGACCGGTCAATCCCAAGTTCTCCACCGCTGATTTTGAATTCGACGTCTTTGCCCAGGATATGAGCGGCGATGCGACCGGCACGCACCGCTGCGCGTTCAAAAAGTTGGCCGAGCGGCACCAGACGCATTTTGATCAGCCGCTCTTCAATCTCGACGAAACGCTGTCGCAACCGGGTACGCGCGGAGTTGCTCGCAGTTTCATTGGGTAGGGAGTCAAAGGCGCTCGCGGTGTCCCGAAACAACTGGCTGGCCTGCGAAATTATTTCGTCGAGTTCATCCAAACTGACGCGGACCGTCCCGGGGTTTTTGCGGTAGGTGTGCGCTGCATAAGACCGCAATTCCGGACTTGTCGATGCACCTTGATCCGAATCTCGCTTTACGGCGTCGGTAACAATTTCAGCAAATTGCACCCGGCCTAATCCGGATATATCGGCAATGGTTTCATCGCTAAGCGTTTCCGCAGCATACAGCAGGCGGAAGTTGATCTCGCCGGTGGCAGCGGGTTCCGGCGCCGGCACGGTAGAAATGATTTCTCCTGTTTGGTTGAGGTTTTCGCTTAACGAGCGGAACCTCTGATCGAACGTTTCAATCTCGAACCCGGCCGAAACCACGAATAATCTCAGACCTTCGGTGACCGTTTCACGCAGATGCTGCTCATCATATGCACTCAGCGCCCGCGCGATTTCTTCCGGCAGGCGGGCGCGCACGTCGAGACCCACCGCCACGCGCGAGTCTTCAGGAACGAGCGCGCGCAGCCGGGCAATTACCTTTGCCTGATCGACTTCCCCTTCCTTCTGATCGCGCGCGGCCAAGGCTGAAGACATCGTGGCGGTGGCGTAGGAAAAAGCATCGATTATCCTTTCATCCGGAATCAAGCGTCCCAGCCGCAGCGCATCCAGCACGTCCTCGAATTCGTGGGCAATCAGGCTGACTGATTTGGCGCCATGAGACGCCGCCGAGCCTTTTATCGTGTGAACATGTCGAAAAATGTTCGCCACCAGGTCGCGTCGTTGTCGATCGTGAAAACGCGCCGCCCGCAGCGCTTCAATATCGCGGAAGAGTTTTTCAACTAAATCTTCCGCGTCATGCAGAAACTCGTTATAGATTTGTTCGTGCATGGAAATTCAGGTCGCAACGTCCGAATCTTCCAGAGCGTCGCGATCATTTGACGAAAGTTCTTCTTCGTCTTCCTGGGGCCCATCCGGCGCGGCCTGAGGAAGCTCCGTGTCCAGATCGCGCTTGATCGCGTCCAAAATGCCATTTATGAATTGCGTTGCTTCGTACGTAGAAAACCGCCGGGCTATCTCCAGGGCTTCATTGATGGTAACCGTTCGGGGCGTGCGCTCGTAAAGAAACTCGTAAACCGCGAGCCGCAAAACGTTGCGATCAACCAGGGCCATCCGTGAGATCCGCCAGTGTTCAGCGCGCGAACGGATGCGCTCATCGACTTCTGTCACATTGGCAAGCGTGCCGGTCACCAGGCGGGTCGCAAAATCGCGGGCATGTTCATCGAGCTCGGTATCGGACAGCTCAGACCAGAAATCACGCACGAGATCACCTACGCGCGTTTGAGCAACGTCAGCAGCAAAGAGCATTTGCAAGGCGCATTCGCGCGCCTTACGACGCGAACCCATAAAAATCAAAACTACGAGCTTGGTACTTTGAGCTTTGTACTTTGACTACAGAAATTTCAAAGTACAAAGCACCAAGCACAAAGTACAGACACGAACGTTAATGCTAATCACCTTCCCAACTTATCGCGATATAAATTTACCACTTCCACGGCCGCCATCGCCGCTTCATAGCCTTTGTTGTCCGGCTTCGCGCCCGCGCGCTCGATCGCCTGCTCAACCGTGTCTGCCGTAATGACCCCGAACAAGACGGGAACTCCGGTCTGCATGCCGGCCTGGGAAATTCCCTGGGCAACGGGCGAAGCAATGTATTCAAAATGTGGCGTCTGCCCGCGAATGATCACCCCGAGACAAATCACCGCATCGAATCGGTCCGACTGCGCCGCCTTCAACGCGGCCAAAGAAATCTCGAACGCCCCCGGCACGCGAAAGATCTCGATTGCGTCCTGGCTCGCCGAAGCTTCTCTGAGACCTTCAACCGCGCCTTCGATCAAACGCGACACCAACGAATCGTTCCATCGACTCGCGACGATCGCAAAGTGAAACCCTTTGGCTTGGAACGTATGCTTCGCGCTTTCCTTGCCGAGCACATTTTCTTCATGAGTCTTCGTTTGCAAGCGAGTTCGATTGAGTTTTCGTTAATTAGATCGGGCTTTTCGAGTATAGGAGAGACGCACAAGCTGACACAAGCTCTATCGCCCGCGAAAAGTGGGCGCACGCTTCTCAAGAAACGCGCGCGTGCCTTCGAGCGCATCTTTCGAAGCAAACAAGCGGCCGAAAATTTCGCGCTCAACTGCCAATCCTTCACTCAGTCGCAGCTCGCGGCCCTGAGCTACGGCTTCCAGGCAAGCGCGAATCGCAAGTGGCGAAAACTCAGCGATCTTATCGGCCAGAGACTCTGCCGCGCTCAGAAGTTGAGCAGGTTCCACTACCTTATTGACCAGGCCGAATTGTTCGGCCTGGGCCGCGGAAATGCTCTCGCCGGTCAACATCATGTGAAGCGCGCGCATCTCGCCGATAGCCCGCCTCAGTCGCTGCGTGCCGCCGTACCCGGGAATTATTCCCAGCTTGATCTCCGGAAGACTAAAGCGCGCGTTGCTCGAAGCGATGCGCAGGTGACAACCCAGCGCCAGCTCAGTCCCTCCGCCGGCGGCAATGCCGTTGATCGCGGCGATAACCGGAACTGGAAAACTTTCGAGGCTGCTACCCAAACTCTGGCCTTCGTGAGCAAACTCTTTCGCGTTGGTTTCATCCAGCGCGGCTAAATCCGCAATATCAGTTCCAGCGCAGAACGCGCGCTTGCCTTCTCCGGTTAAGACCAGAGCGCGCAGGTCGCGATTACTCTCCAACTCAGTCAGGACGCGCTTCAACTCCTGCTTCATGTAACGCGAGAGCGCATTGAGTTTCTCAGGCCGCGAAAAAGTTATCAGCGCCCACGATTTCCGCTGATCAACTTTTATGCTTCCATTCTTATCGAGGTCACTCATCGCGAGCTATGATATAGACGTGTCTGCTTGAGTCAAATAGAGATGGGCTGCAGCGCCTTCGTAATATGACGGTGAAAAAGTGGAGCGAAGAAAACACCAATTTGGAGGTAATCACTTCCCGGTAAGGATGTTGAGGATGGATTGCCTGGAATGTGATTAAGGAATTCGCTCCTACCACTCTTCTTTGGCTATATATTTGAGTACGTGCTTGATGGAAGTGACGCTGTAGGAGCCGTCGGCCTTCTGCAGAGGAATGTGACGATAGCGTCCCATCGACATCTTGTTCAAAGCGGTGGCGACGGAATCAGTCTCGCTGAGCACTTCAGGGTTAGCGCTCATTAACTCTTTGACCGCGACGTTCTTTGGCGTGGCGTTCTTGCCGGTCATCTTGTTCAGGAGATCGCGTTCAGTAAAAATCCCGATCAATTTCCCATCTTCCAGAACGATCGCGCAGCCGAGCCGCGCTTCTTTCATCTTCATCACAACTTCCACCGCCGAGGAATTCGGAGCGACTCCCAGAAATTCCTGATCGAGCTGGTTCAGATTGTCTTCCATCACCGAACGAGCCAGGGCTGAGGCGGCCTCTGCCCGCGGCGCGTCGAGATTGAAGAGAGGCGTCAGGCACTCTTCACAACGATCAGCGCCTTCAATGTTATCGTGACCACAGGAAGGACAGAACATTTTCGATTTCCAATTGCCGATTGCCGCTACCCATTGATCTACCTGCGATCGCCGACCGCCAAATCGGCAATTGGCAATCGCAAATCGGCAATCTCTTATTCCACCGTCCACATATCGCCGCTGTAGATGAGTTTCTCCAGACTACCGGGACCGGACTTGCTAATAGCTGTTTCAATTTGATCGACCAACATCTGCTCGTAACTCGGTCGCTCGACCGCGCGGAAGATTCCCACCGGCTGTGGAAAGTCCGGCTGTTCCATGCGCGCCAGCATAAATGCCACCGACGGATCCTGAAGGTAAATATCGTGAACCAGGACATCCGCTTCGGTGATTCCGTTTTCGCCGAGAGTAATGACCTCGGGATGCGCGCCTTTCATGCGAATCCCTTTGTTGCGATCTTTGCCGAAAATCATCGGCTTGCCGTGCTCGAGATAAAGGACCTTGTCCTGGCGCACGCTGCGTTCGGCAAAATAATCGAAGGCCCCATCATTGAAAATGTTGCAGTTCTGATAGACCTCGAGAAAGGAAACGCCCTTGTGTTTGGCAGCGGCTTCAACCATCGAGCCCAAATGCTTTACATCGATGTCGATCGAACGCGCTACGAACGTCGCCTCGCTGGCGATCGCCAGCGAGAGCGGATTCACCGGATAGTCGATCACGCCCATCGGCGTCGATTTAGTTCGCTGGCCGAATACCGAGGTCGGGCTGTACTGGCCCTTAGTCAGACCGTAAATGCGATTGTTAAAGAGAATGTAATTAATGTCGAGGTTTCGTCGCAGCACGTGCATGAAATGGTTGCCGCCGATCGAGAGCGCATCGCCGTCGCCGGTAACCACCCAGACGCTGAGCTCCGGATTCGCGGCTTTGATTCCGGTGGCAATCGCCGGCGCGCGGCCGTGAATACTGTGGAATCCGTAGGTGTTCATGTAGTACGGAAAACGGGAGGAACAGCCAATGCCGGAAACGAAAACCATCTTTTCGCGCGGGATGCCGAGCTCGGGCATGACCTTCTGGACATTGTTAAGAATTGCGTAGTCGCCGCAGCCCGGACACCAACGCACTTCCTGGTTCGAAACGAAATCTTTCTTCGTTAACTGTCCCGGCGGCGGCGCGATATGAAAGATCGCTTCGCCGCCTTCGCTCTCTGCCGAGACGCTGGCGTCGATGTGCGACTTGTTGCCGTTACCACCTGAACCGTTACCCTGTGTGGTCATGATTGCTCCTCGATAAAATGGCTGCCCCCCTGGTTGACAGCTTTCAGTAACTCCAAATACTTCTCGCGAACATAAGGGCTAAGCTTTTCAGCAAATGCCTTTGCCAGCCCCCGAATCTTAATCAATTCCTGCACATCGGCGAGATCCTTCAGCCGATCCGGCGCGGTCATTCCCGAAGCCAACTTCAACTCGATTAGCTTTTCAAGGGTCGGAAACTTGACGCCATCAATTTCCACCGAAGCTTCCGACGGATCCGGAAATCGCACCGGTTTTGGTTTGCCATCTCCGGGAAATTCGCCGGCGGCAATTAGTTCGATAGGCGTGCCTTCGCGCGTGGAGCGCAAACGCTTGCGCGCTCCTTCGAAGGCGGGTGCGTAGCCCAGGCCAATTAATTCGTTATGAAATCGTTCCAGACCTTCATGTGTCAGAATCAGATCGATGTCTTCGGTGAATCGCTGATAACCGTAAGCTAACAGCGCTATCGCGCCAATCACAACATAATCAATGTCGTGTTCTTTCAAATCAGCAATTAACCTCGTCAGCGCGTTATTCAGCTTCCCTTCGCCCATGAAGTAACGCTGCCCTTCCGCGTACGTTTCGCTGATCGACGGCGATTGCAAGCTTACAAATACTCCTCGACTTTTCTCACGATCTCACGAATCTGGAACGGTCTTCCCTTCACTTTCGAAAAAGCCACGGCGTCAATCAAAAAGCGCGCGCGAATCATCGTGCAGAGCTGGCCCAGATTCATTTCGGGAATGATTACCGTCTCAAATCCGGAAAGCACCTCGCCGAGGTTCTTTGGGAACGGATTCAAATGACGCAGGTGCGCGGCCGAAACCGGTTTGCCCTCGGCCTGCATCTTCTCAACCGCCGACGTAATCGAACCATAAGTCGATCCCCAACCCAGCACCAGCACTTTTCCGGTTTTCTCGCCGAATACTTCCACCGGTGGAATATCATTCGCGGCGCGATCTACCTTTTCCTGCCGCAAACGCACCATCAGATGGTGGTTCTCAGGATCGTAGTTCACGTTGCCGGTGATGTGCTGCTTTTCGATACCGCCGATCCGGTGTTCGAGTCCCGGCGTTCCCGGAATCGCGTAGGGCCGCGCCAAAGTTTTTTCATCGCGCGCGTAAGGCATGAAGTTTGAGGGGTCGGTAACGAACTTAATCTCGATCGCCGGCAGCTTGTCGATCTCCGGAACAGCCCAGGGTTCAGCGCCGTTTGCGAGGTAACCATCCGAAAGATAAAACACCGGCACCATGTACTTGAATGCGAGTCGCACCGCGTCGATCGCCATGGTGAAACAATCAGCCGGAGTCGAAGGCGCCAGCACGATTGCCGGACATTCGCCGTTCCGGCCCCAGACGGCCTGAAAAAGATCGGCCTGTTCAGTCTTTGTCGGCAACCCTGTCGATGGTCCGCCGCGCTGCACATTGATGATAACCAGCGGCAATTCCGTCATTACCGCCAGACCGATCGCTTCCTGTTTCAAGGCGACGCCCGGCCCCGAAGTTCCGGTCAACCCAACATGCCCGGCAAAACTGGCTCCAATCGCCGCGCATACGGCGGCAATCTCATCTTCAGCCTGAAAAGTCTTCACGCCATAATTTTTGTGACGAGCTAATTCATGCAGAATGTCTGAAGCCGGAGTGATGGGATATGAACCGTAAAACAAAGGCCGGCCCGCAAGTTGTGCCGCCGTGACAAAACCGATCGCCGTGGCCTCGTTCCCGGTAATCTTGCGATAGCGACCGGGAGCAATGACGGCCTTCTTAATTTTGAAATGGGTGGTGAAAACTTCTGTGGTATCGGCAAAATTATAACCGGTCCGGAGCGCCACTTCGTTTGCTTTTGCCAGTTCAGGATTCTTGCCGAACTTCGCATTGATCCAATTCAAGGTCGGATCAAGCGGGCGATCATAAAGCCAGTAAAGCACACCGAGCGCAAAAAAGTTCTTGCTGCGGTCTATCTCCTTGCGCGAAAGCTGCACATTGCCCTTCAGGGCGTTCATGTTGAGCGTGGTGATGGGCAGTTTGTGCACGCGATAGCCGGCGAGTGATCCGTCCTCGAGCGGATTCGATTTGTAAGCGGCGTGCGCGAGATTTTCTTTGGTGAACTCGTCGGTGTTAATGATTAACGTACCGCCCTCTTCCAGATCGGAAAGATTCACTTTCAGCGCGGCCGGGTTCATTGCCACCAACACGTTGGGCTGGTCACCGGGCGTGCGAATGTCCTGACTGGAAAAGTTCAACTGAAAGCCACTGACGCCCGGCAGACTTCCGGCCGGGGCCCGAATTTCCGCCGGGAAATCCGGCAGCGTCGAAATGTCATTGCCGACAATCGCCGAGGTGTTGGTGAATTGCGTACCGGTCAACTGCATGCCGTCACCGGAATCGCCGGCAAAACGGATCGTTACGGTTTCAAGCTCCTCGAGATGTTTCTCGATTTGATCGACTGGTGGTTCTATAACTGCGCTCATGAATCTCCCGAATTTGCGATTTTAGAATTTGGATTTGCGATTAGACTCTTCTGGTCACATATCGACAATCGCAAATCAGAAATCAAAAATCGGCAATGCTTTTATCCGCCATCAACCGTATCCATCACCTGCGCCGACAACGGCGGCAGGTTCATAGTGGTCTTCGGATAGCACTCCGCCAGATAGGTAATAATGTCGAAGACCGAAATCGAGCCTACAAACATTCCATCGTCAACCAAAGGGATATTGCGAAAGCTTTTCTCGTTCATCAGCCGAACAGCATCGCCGACCGTGGCGTTGATTGAGAGTGTTTCAACCTCCGGCTGCATCCATTGACTGATCGGCGAATTCAGATCCGCGTCCTCACCCATGATTTTAGTCAGGAGATCCCGCTCGGTGAAGATGCCGGCAACGCGACCATCCTCGCAGATGATCGCGCATCCGCCCTCGTCGGATTTCATCGCTTCGATTGCTTGTCCCAGAGGGGTGAATGGCGAGATGCAGACGTAGTCGTTGGTCTGTAAGACACTTACCTTCTGATCACGTGCGTTGCGGGGGCCGTCCATTTGGTTGATCGCCTATCTTTATCTGTTGCCGAAAGCTGCGGATAAGGTCAACCTCATTGTAACTCAAGCCGTGGCGAGAGGGAAAAACACGGGGTTCTAACTAAGCGAGATGATCTTGTCGCAAGGAGTAGGCCGCGCGGTGGCCACGCGGGCGCGCGCGTAACCAGGATAATCTCGTCGCGGACTCAATGTCCGACCGATTCAATTGCCATGATCGTGAGATCGTCCGTCACCCGCGGAGCCACAGAGAATTGGCGCAAATCATCCAACAGATTGGTCAACAGGACGGGCGTTGACACGTTCAAAGAGTCCCGCAGAAAAGATTCCAGCCGAGCGTCCCCATACTCGTGGTCGTTAGAATTGCGCGCCTCAGACAAACCGTCTGTATAAAGCAATAATCGGTCGCCCGGATTGAGTTTTGTCCTGGTGGCAGAGTATTTCTCCTGGCAAAACATTCCGATCGGCAATCCCGTTGCGGGCAGAGACGTGATTTCGCCACCACTTACCAGCAGCGGTGGACAATGGCCGGCGTTGCAAATCTCGAGGTCACCATTTGCCGCGGCCTTTCCGCAAACGAGCGTGGCGTAGTACGGGCGCATCGTAGTATCCCCAAAAATCTGATTGGCGCGTTCAACTAATTCGTTGACCGCCAAACCCGCGCCGATCAAACTGCGAAAAATCGCATGTAGCCGGCTCATCAACAATGATGCCGCGATGCCCTTTCCGGACACGTCGCCGATCAAAAAATAGAGATCGCCGGTTTCCGTATTTACCAGATCGCAGTAATCGCCGCTCACGAGACCTGCCGGTTCGTAGTGATAGGAAACTTCCCAACCGTTGAACTTCAGATTCTGTTTGGGAAGCGACTCACCCTGAATCAGCCAGGCTCGATCGAGGTCCTGCTCCAGCTCCCTCAGTTGCTCAGGTGTAAAGCAGCTGAGACAGTTTCGCGCCAGCGGGTCGGCATTCATCGCGGCCTGACCGATCAAGTCATGGCAAACCTGGCATACGCCGTAGGTCTCTTGCTGGGTAAGACGTTCGATTGCGGATTCGACTTCGCGCAAAAGCCCATTCAGTTGAAATCCGTCCGAGGAATTAATAGCCGAAGACTCCAATCGCTGTTTCCAGTTGACGAGTTCGGTACGAAGATCAGGCGTGGCGGTTTGGATGGCGGCGCTCATTATATCTCCCTTTGTTCGTAAAAAGGCCGGGTTAACCTGTCAAAAAAGCCGGGTCTAAACTGCGAATCTTGCGCTTCCTTTTGTACGATTTTACAGCCGGGATTGTTCGCAAGAATTGCTTTATTTTACGCGGAAAATCTGGCAAAATCTATCCGATATTTACGTCAAATTCTGAAGCTAAAATCGAAGGATTTTCGAACGTTAACGCACGCTGTCGGCGGCCGCCTGTAGCTCTTTTTCAAAGGGCGACATTTCCACAAGTTTCGCGATTATTTCCGGCAGGACGTTAATTGTCTGATCAATGTTATCAGCTGTTGTGTATCGCGAAAGCGAAAATCGAATCGAACCGCGCGCCGTTGTGTAGGGAATGTTCATTGCGCGCAACACGGGCGACGCTTCGTGCGAATCCGAACTGCATGCCGAGCCCGTCGAGACGCAAATGCCCGCCTCGTCCAACATTCGGACGATATTCTCGCCTTCAACATATTCAAACGAGATGTTTGTGGTGTTCGGCAGGCGCTTCTCGCGATCCGGAATTCCATTCAATCGCGCGTTGGGAATCTTCGCGAGAATCTCATCTTCCAGCCTGTCACGCAGCGACCGAATCCGAGCATGGCCGTCGAGCGTTTGCGCGATTTCGCAGGCTTGACCCAGAGCGACGATGTTGGCCACGGCTTCAGTGCCCGCCCGGCGACCGCTTTCCTGACCTCCGCCGATGATAAAGGGCGGAAGGTTGACGCCCTGCCGGGCGTAGAGCGCCCCGACCCCTTTCGGCGCATGGAATTTATGACCGGACAACGCAAAGAGATCGACAGGCAATTCACTCAAATTGATGGGAATCTTGCCCACGGCTTGCACGCCGTCAACATGAAAAAGCGCGTCGGAATGCTCGCGAATTATTTCCCCAATCTCGACGATGGGAAACAGCACTCCGGTTTCATTGTTGGCCATCATTACGGAAACAATTCCCGTTTCACGCCGCAGAGCTGTGCGTAGATCATCAAGATCGAGCTCGCCATTTTGATCCACTTCCAGCCAACTTATTTCGCAACCAGTCTCCTCCAGATGAATGCACAAATTGCGCACTGCTTCGTGTTCAACTCGAGTGGTGATGACATGTCGTTTATTCGGATTAGCCTCGAGAAACCCACCGATGGCCCAATTGTCGGATTCTGAACCGCATGAAGTGAAGGCAATCTCGTCGGGAGCGCGCGCGCCAATCAATTCGGCCACTTGTGAGCGGGCGCGCTCGACTGCTGCGCGCATGGTTCTGCCGAAGCGGTGCGCCGACGACGGATTACCATACTGCGTCGTTAAGTACGGCTGCATGGCTCCGAAAACTTCCGCAGCGACTTGGGTGGTCGCATTGTTATCGAGATAGATCATCGCTGCCGCAAGACCGATTGAATTTGAAATTGGCGTGTCGACAACTCGAAGTATATTATTCGTGGCCAATCTTGGCCAGTTTAAGGTTCGGCCATGCCCTTCAACAAAGTTTTGATATGAACTCTAAACGTTTCGACCACCAGGCTTCGCACTCGCCGGCTGCTGAGGTGGAATCGCCACTAATGAATACAGCTCGTCACTGGCGTCGACTGCGGCAAACGCTCGATGGGGAAGTGATCGGCATGATTCTCATGATTAAGGCGCTGCTGTTTTTCTTCGCCGCCCGCAGCTTTCAGATTCTGGAAGGCGAGAGCGCCGGCGGTCTCGGAGGCGCCTTAAATATCTGGAATCGCTGGGATGCTGTGAATTACGTGCGGCTGGCCCAAAACGGATATTCAAATGATGACGCTCGCTGGCTGATGGTGTTTTATCCGCTTTACCCCTGGTTGATTCGTTTCCTCTCTATGTTTACGCGGAACTATTTAGCGAGCGCGATTTTGATTTCTGCGATCGCGTCGATTGCCGCAGGCTTGCTGCTGAGAAAGTTGGTCTTACTCGATCATTCCGACGGAACCGCACGGCGCGCCGTGTGGTTCATGTTCATCTTCCCAACGAGCTACTTTCTCCACATCGGTTATACCGAAAGCCTCTTTCTCGCATTAGCTCTGGGAAGTTTTTTGTCCGCGCGCCAGGAGCGCTGGTGGCTGGCGGGCGGACTCGGAGCGCTTGCCTGCATGACTCGAGGGACTGGTCTGGTTCTCTTGCCGGCGCTCGGTTTCGAAGCCTTTGAACAATTTCGCGTAACACATCGGTGGAACTGGAATTGGCTTTGGATCCCGACAATGCTTGTTGGTTTCGGCGTTTATTTGCTGGTCAATCAACGGGTAATAGGAAATCCGTTTGCGTTCATTTCGATCCGCCAACAATACTTCTACATCTCTTCGGCCTGGCCCTGGGTGGGAATCACCAGTGTGTTCGGAGCTTTCAACCGGGTTCCATTCGAAGCAGAGCTGCTGGGAACACAGGAGCTTTTGTTCATCGCGCTCGGCGCCATCTGCGCGTTTGCGAGCTTTGCTGTGCTGAGGACTTCGTACGCAATCTGGATCGCCGGCAACTGGTTGCTGGTTACCAGTGTGAGTTTCGTTGCCAGCGTTCCTCGCTATACCCTGGTCATGTTTCCGATCTTCATTCTCTTTGCAAGATTGGCCAGGCGTCCTTTGTGGAATGTCGCGATCACCGTGTGGTCGCTGCTTAACCTGGGATTATTTGCCGCGCAATTTGTGCGGGGACGATGGGCGTTCTAGGTAAGCACTTGAAGCCGCCGATACAAGAGGCACAGAGACATCTAAGCGAATCTCGCTTCACAAGCGCGACTCGCGCAAATGACAATCAAGGATGTCCTGAATCAATGAAGAGCACGAGCCGCACCCCGCGCCGGCATTGGATGATCGAGTAACATCGTCGATTGTCTTCAGGGATTGGCAACTAATCTGCTGCTCGATTTCTCTTTCAGTAACTCCAAAGCAGGTGCAGATGAGGGCGTCGTCACCCACCCAATCTTCGCGGATTGAGTCACTGTATTCTGAGATAGCGGAAAGTAAAGCGTCATAGCAGAGCGCACGGCATTCTGCCGGGCGCGCGGACGGCTGGTAAGCATTGAGCGCAAAGCCGGAATAACTTCTCCGATACTGAGCCATCTGAGCAGCTTCTGCAGTTGTCTTCCCTCGTATCTCCTGCGTGAGGAGCGATGCCGATGCTACCAAAACGTGACAGCCAATCGCCTTGAATTTAGCGTCATGAATTTTCCTGTCAGCGCCTACTCGCAAGGCAATGCGAACAAGTCCTCCGCAGGTGAAGGAAGCGGCTTTGCCGGAGCCGTCTGGCCGTTCGATGGCTCCGACATTTTGCGGGCTGAGAAAGTGTTCGTTGATTAGATCCTGCCGCACAACGTTCCAGTTTAGGAGCGCGGGCGGCCGTTCGACAAACGCCAAAGCACTTCGGCATAATTCATTCATGCCCGAATTAACGGAAAATTTGATCCTGAATGCGCTACGACAGATCAAAGATCCCGATCTGCACAAAGACATCGTCACCCTTGGATTCATCAAAGACTTGAAAATCAATAACGGCGACGTTTCGTTTCGCATCGTGCTGACGACTCCGGCCTGTCCGGTACGCGACGAAATGCAGAATAATGCGCGGCAACTGGTCAGCGCCATCCCCGGAGTTCAATCGGTAAACATAACCATGGATGCGGAAGTGCCAAAGGGCCGCGGTCTCGGCGACAAAGTTTCGGTCCCGGGAGTCAAAAACATCATCGCTGTTTCATCCGGCAAAGGCGGGGTCGGTAAATCAACGGTGGCGGTTAACCTCGCGGTGGCACTGGCGCTCGATGGGGCTCGCGTTGGTTTGATGGATGCCGACGTCTATGGACCGAACGTGCCGATCATGATGGGCGCGGGTCAAGCGCGGCCGGAAGTCGAGGTCAACAAACTAATTCCGGTTGAAGCCTACGGCGTGAAATTGATTTCGATGGCCGTGCTCCAGCCGGGAGACAAGCCGCTGATAGTCCGTGGTCCGATCCTTCACGGTCTGGTCAAACAATTTCTTTCGGATGTGAAGTGGGGCGAACTCGACTATTTGATTGTCGACATGCCGCCCGGAACCGGTGATGTGCAACTGAGTCTGGCGCAACTGGTGCCGGTGCAGGGCGCGGTCCTGGTAACGACGCCCCAGGAAGTTGCCCTGATCGATGTGCGGCGCGCGCTGCGCATGTTCGAGACGGTCGCCGTTCCCGTCCTCGGGGTGGTCGAAAACATGAGTTACTTTCTAGCGCCAGACACGGGAACTCGCTACAACATTTTCGGCGAAGGCGGCGGCGAGCGGTTGGCAAACGAATACGGAGTCCCTTTTCTCGGCTCAATTCCTATGGGTATCGAAGTACGCGAAGGCGGCGACAAGGGCGTCCCAGTCGTTGTCGGCCAACCCCATTCGCCGCAGGCTGAAAGCTTTCGCAGAGTCGCCGAAGAAGTGGCCCGCCAGGTCTCGATCGAGGCAATGAAGCCAGAGCTTGTCGTTTTGAAGAAATCTCAGTAAGATGGCCCTGGTAAAACTAAATCGTTAATCAGGAATTTTGAAGATCGAAAACAGGAGTTAACCAGAATGTCAGCGAATCCAGCAACTACCACGCCAACTGCAGCCCCCGCTGCACCGGCGGTGACTCTTAATGTAACAGAACCGGCGGCCGCCGAGATTAAGAAGTTTATGGCCACCGAAGAAGGACTGCCCGAAACTGCGGGCCTGCGCGTCCGCGTTGTGCCGGGCGGATGTTCCGGATTTCAATACAGCCTCAACATAGAAGAAGAGTCGCGGCAGGGCGATTTTGTATTGGACGAAAAAGGCGTGCGTCTCTTCGTCGATATGTTCAGCGCGCAGTATCTGAACGGCGTCCAAATTGATTATGTCACCAACGTGATGGGATCGGGCTTCACCTTCACGAATCCGAACGCCACCGGCAGCTGTGGCTGCGGCTCGTCGTTCACGGCGTAAGCCATCAAAACCAGCAACGCGCATGGCGCGGTTAAGTAGAATGACTCGGCCTGATACCTGGTGTCAGGCCGAGTTAACTTTTGGGCGAACCGCTGATTTCGGAGCGCAGGCACCCTGCTCGTCATGCCAATGAAGGTTATCCACGCCACGGCAGCCAGCGACATTGAACAAGCTCGTGAACTCTTCAAAGAATATGCTGCCTGGCTGGAAATTGATCTCTGCTTTCAAAACTTCGATCGGGAACTCGCCGGCCTACCGGGAGATTATGCGCCGCCTGATGGAAGATTGTTATTAGCTCAACAGAACAATCAGAATACGGGTTGCATAGCCTTGCGAAAGATAGGAGATGGAATTTGCGAGATGAAGCGGCTCTTTGTGCGACCGGCGTTTCGCGGCCAGGGCCTGGGTCGTTCGTTGATTGAATCCGTTATTCGCGAGGCGCGGACCATCGGCTATACAGCCATGCGTTTGGATACGCTGCCGCCAAAGATGAATGATGCGATCGCGCTGTATCGTGCCTTCGGCTTTCAGGAAATCGCGCCTTACTACGAGAACCCGGTGCCGGGCGCAAAGTTCATGGAACTGAGTCTCTAACGTTGCCGCCTGCCGTTACTTTCGTCTCCTGATCTTCGCCCTCCCTCACGGTCGATTTAACGAAGTACCTTCTGGTTTTCACACAATGGTTTTTTCTCGGTGTTCTCGGTGTCTCTGTGGTGACGTTTGGCAGTCAGAATTCAGCACGGAGGCACGGAGAACACTGAGGTTATTTACGTCGTTTCAATCTTCGACTATTATCTGCGCGCCACACTTTGACTATTATTCAACTCAAAGGAGCATCCGCATGCAACACAAAACTATTGCCCGGTTTTTCACCTTTTTCTGTCTCGCACTGATTAGCGCACCCGCGTTCGCCCAGCACGATCGTCTTTCCATCGAGCAGTTTCTCGACTGGGAGTATGTCGCTTCGCCACAAATCTCGCCCGACGCCAGGCAAATCGTTTACACCAAACATTGGCCCGACAAGATCAATGATAAATACGAAGACGAAATCTGGATCATGGATGCTGACGGTGGGCACAACCGCTTTCTCGTTAAGGGATCGCAAGCCGCATGGGCCCCAGACAGCAAGCGCCTGGCGTATGTCGCGCAGGGCCAACCTGCCGGCGCGCAGATTTTTGTGAAATGGATCGATCTGCCCGGAGAGACGCAGCTGACCCGGCTCGATCGCGGCCCTTCAAGCCTGGCCTGGGCTCCTGACGGTAAACACATCGCCTTCACCATGAATGTGCCGGGCTCTCCGGACGTCATGATCCGAATGCCGGCGCGCCCGCAAGGCGCGAAGTGGATTGACGCGCCGCGCGTCGTCGATCGACTGAACTATCGCAATGACGGCTCGGGGTGGCGGCCCGAGGGTTTCCTGCATGTGTTCGTGATTTCCGATCAAGGTGGAACACCGCGGCAACTGACTGACGGCAACTATCAGGACGGCGCGCCGAAATGGCTGCCTGACTCGCGCACGATCGTGTTCAGCGGGGTGCGCAAGGAAGACGCCGAGTATTTGCGCGGCGGATCTGAAATCTATTCTGTTTCAACGGATGGCGGCGCGATTCGTCCGCTGACGGATCGCGATGGGCCTGATTCTAATCCAACGGTTTCCCGTGACGGCAGGCTAATCGCTTACACCGGATTTGATCAGAACGACAACACATACAATGTGACGAAGTTGTATCTGATGAATGTTGACGGGAGTGGCAAACGCGCCCTGGCTCCGGATTTTGATCGTTCACCGGGGGGAATGTTCTGGGCCGAGGACAACAGCGGCATTTATTTCGTGACCGAGGATCGCGGGAGCGAAAATCTTTGGTTTGAATCAGTGAGAGGCGGATCACCAAAGCAGATCACTGACGGCGTGCAAATTCTTAACGTCTCGTCGACAAGCCGGACCGGCATGGCCGTCGGCGTCCGCGCGACGCCGAAAGAGCCCGGCAACGTTGTGGCTTTCGACCTCAGGAATCCAAAGCAACTGAGCACCCTGACTAACGTCAATGCCGGATTACTGGAAGGCCGCAAAATTGGTGACCTCGAGGAGATCTGGTACGACTCAGTCGGCGGCATGAAGGTTCAGGGCTGGATCGTCAAACCACCCGATTTTAACCAGTCGAAGAAGTATCCGTTGATTCTTTACATTCATGGCGGCCCGCACTCAATGTACAACGTAGGCTTCAACTTTGAATTTCAAAACCATGCGGCGAATGACTACGTAGTCCTTTACCTGAATCCGCGCGGCTCGACCGGCTACGGACAAATATTCGGCAACGCCATCAACAACAATTATCCCGGCGAAGACTATGACGATCTCATGCGGGGCGTCGATGAAGTTGTGAAAAAGGGTTACATCGACGAGCGAAACATGTTCGTGACCGGCGGCTCAGGTGGCGGCGTTTTGTCATCGTGGATAGTTGGTCATACCGATCGTTTTGCCGCAGCCGTGGTAATGAAGCCCGTCGTGAACTGGTATTCGTTCGTCGGCACGACCGACGGCGCTGACTGGTACTACAACTTTAAGAAGTTGCCGTGGGAGGATCCGTCAGAGCACTTGCGTCGCTCGCCCATCAGCTACGTCGGCAGTGTGAAAACTCCGACCATGCTGATTGACGGTGAACTCGATTTGCGCACGCCGATCGAAGAGACGGAGCAATATTATCGGGCGCTCAAGATGCGGAAGATCGACACCGCAATGGTGCGGCTGGCGGATGAATATCACGGCTTCAATGGGGATTTCAGCCTCCGTCACCCGTCAAATCGAATTTCGCAGATCCTTTTCCTGCGCGGCTGGTTCGAGAAGCACAAGCGGAAATAGATTCCGAAAGGGAAGGTCATATGATGCTGGAGCGCGAGGGCCCTCGCCCGCGTTAAGCGCGCGGACGATCGAGTCTGTGCTAACGAGGCGGCCTGCCCAACAGTTTCCACCCTGACGGCAACACCGCCGCCGCCAACAGGATCTTGATGATGTCCCCGGGAATGAACTTGGCAATGGTGTCGACAAAGGCGACTAGCGGTGACGTGTGCATGACAATTGAGAACCAGGCCCAGCCGGCCAACAGAATCAAAACAGATCCAATCGCCATGGCGGCTGCCGCCGTAAAGAAGCGACGATCCCAACCATGTTCAGCAAAGGCGCCAGTAATGAAAGCGGCCGCCGGAAACGCTACCAAGTAACCGCCTGTGGGTCCGAGCAAATGCAGAACTCCGGCGGCGCCACCCGCGAAAAACGGCAAGCCGCTGGCGCCTTCGATCAGGTACACGATCATGGTAATCGCGCCGAGACGCGAGCCTAAAAGGGCGCCGGTCAACAGCACTGCAAAAGTCGACCCGGTAATCGGAACCAGCCCGGCGGGAATGACGACCTGGGCTGCCAGGGCGGTCAGCAAACTGAAACTCAACACCAGACCGACTTGACGGACGAAATCGAGCGGCGCTAATGCGACGCTCAGTAAAGTCTCATCTCTTCCGATTGCAGTATTCACAGTTTATTCCTCATTCGAACGGTCAAAAATGACATCTTAATGGTGGACTTCGAAATCCGCAATCCAACTTCTCACTGACGATTGGCGGAGGCGTGTAGGAATCGAACCTACCTGAGCCTGCTCTCGCAGTCTCACTAACGGTTTTGAAGACCGCGCCATTCACCAGAACAGATGCGCCTCCACGCGCACGGGCAAAAAGGCGTCCAGTCAAAGCGAGACCGTACGCGGCCAGATGTTTCGGTGTCAAGCAAGGAAGGTTTCGTCTCATCCGATAAATCTCTTCAATCCTTGAAGTCCTGGCCGCAATTCGCTACTCTAAAGACTCGAACGAACGTTCGAACGGAGCCAGGAACGCGAGCGGCTGACCTTTCGCAACCGATCATGATCGAATTTCAAACATCGCCGGATCAGTACAAACATTGGGCCCTTTCAATCAATGGCGGGGTTGCCCGGCTGTCCATGGACGTGCAGGAAGACCAAACACTCGCCGAAGGTTACAAGCTGAAACTCAATTCCTATGACCTCGGCGTGGACATTGAACTGGCCGATGCTATTCAGCGTTTGCGCTTCGAACATCCGGCAGTGCGGGCGGTTGTAATCACCAGCCTGAAGCCGAGAATTTTCTGCGCCGGCGCTAATATCTACATGCTCGGCACTTCGTCGCATGCTTTCAAAGTCAACTTCTGCAAGTTTACCAACGAAACGCGCTGCGCGATTGAGGATGACTCGCGACACTCGGGGCGGCGTTACATCGCCGCGCTGAATGGGACTGCATCGGGCGGCGGATACGAACTGGCCATCGCCTGCGATGAAATTTACCTGGTTGACGATGGCAACTCTGCCGTTTCCCTTCCTGAAGTGCCGCTGCTGGGTGTGCTGCCGGGAACAGGTGGGTTAACGCGTCTGGTCGACAAAAGAAAAGTGCGTCGCGATCGCGCCGACGTCTTTTCGACGCTCGCTGAAGGTTTGAAAGGCAAGCGAGCAAAAGAATGGGGCCTAATCGATGATTCGTTTCCGACCAGCAAATTTCAGGAAGCGGTCGACGCGCGGGTTAGCGAAATTGTTAACTCGCGTTCTGATCGCTTCTCCTTCCCCTCTCCCTCCTGGGAGAGGGGTCAGGGGAGAGGGCTTTACGGCGCTAATCCCTCCCCTTCTATTCCCCTCCCAGAGGGAGGGGCAAAGAGCGGAATCAAGTTGAACACGTTTGAAGTGGAATCAACTGACGACACTCGTAATTACAAGTACGTCAGTCTGAAGCTTAATCGGGCAAAGCGTTACGCCGATCTTACTTTGCACGGACCTGAGGCTGACTTACCCACAACGCCTGATGAGATCCAGGAACTCGGCGATAGCTATTGGCCGCTGAGCGCCTATCGCGAACTCGACGACGCGTTGTTATACCTGCGCGTGAACGAGCCGGAAATCGGATTGGTGTGCCTTCGCACGGAAGGGAACATCGATGACGTTTTAGCGGTTGATCAAATGCTGGCGGGGAATCGCGATCACTGGCTGATTCGCGAAATAATTTTGTATATGGCGCGCGTGCTCCGGCGACTTGATCTGACGGCCAAGAGTTTTTTTGCGATTGTCGAGCCCGGCAGCTGCTTCGCGGGCAACTTACTCGAACTAGTGCTCGCGTCCGATCGCGGTTACATGCTTAACAATCCTGATGAGAAATTGGAAATTGCGACCAGCGAGCTAAATGCGGGGGCCTTGCCGATGAGTAATGGATTTACACGGCTGCAATCACGGTTTCTGGCTGAGCCTGAAAAAGTCGATGAGCTATTGAACGGAAATGCCCAGACCGAAGGCCCGCTCGCCCCCGGCAAGATGCCGGCGCGGCGATACGATACCGAAGCGGCGGAAGAAGCAGGGCTGATAACTTTCGCGCCTGATGATCTGGATTGGGAAGACGAGATTCGGCTGGCGATTGAGGAGCGAACTTCCCTTTCGCCCGACGCGCTAACGGGCATGGAAGCATCGTTAAGGTTCGCCGGCCCCGAAACTATGGACACAAAAATCTATGGACGATTGACGGCGTGGCAAAACTGGATCTTTCAACGTCCGAATGCGGTGGGACCGAACGGAGCGTTGACTAACTATGGCAAGCCGACGAAGGCACGTTTCGACTACAAACGGACCTAATCGTTTAGAGGCGGGCCAGCCGCCCGCCTTCGAGTCGCAACAGCATGGTGGGCAGTAGCCCGCCTCTAAACATGATGGAAGTTGATTCATGAATCTCAACGAACGCATTCCTAACAACGTACACCTTTCCGAAGACAAGCGTCTGCAGCGCGCGTTGGAAAAGTGGCTGCCAAACTTTCTCAGTTGGTGGCATGACATGGGGCCGGAAGGATTTCAAGAGAAGGATGTCTGGCTGCGCACGGCAGTCGACGTCGGATCGGAAGGCTGGGCGCATTTCGATTATGTGAAGATGCCCGACTATCGGTGGGGAATTTTTCTCGAGCCGGCTGAACCAGACGCGAAGGTCGGATTCGGAGACAACTACGGACAACCTGCTTACCAGGAAGTGCCTGGCGAATTTCGAAACGCCCTGCGTCGCATCATCGTTACCCAGGGCGATACTGAACCGGCTTCGGTTGAACAGCAGCGCCAGCTTGGCCACACGTGTCCTTCGCTTTACGACCTGCGCAATCTTTTTCAGGTGAACGTCGAAGAAGGCCGCCATCTTTGGGCGATGGTCTATCTACTCCATGGATATTTCGGCCGGGACGGGCGCGACGAAGCGGACGCTCTGCTTGAACGGCGCAGCGGCAATCCCGACAAGCCGCGTATACTCGAAGCTTTCAACCAACCATGCGACGACTGGCTCAACTTTTTTGCCTTCACAATGTTCACTGATCGCGATGGCAAGTACCAGCTGTCGGCCCTGGCTGAATCAGGATTCGAACCTCTGGCTCGCACCTGCAAATTTATGCTGACCGAAGAAGCGCACCACATGTTTGTCGGTGACACCGGATTGAGCCGGGTCGTGCGCCGCACGGCGCAGCTAATGAAGAAAAGTTCTGATGGGGATGTTCGCCCGCTGGGCGGTATTCCGCTCGACATCATTCAGAAATATATCAACTTCTGGTTCAGTTATTCGCTGGACTTGTTCGGCGGCGAGATCAGCTCGAATTCCGCGGATTTTTTTGCCGCGGGTTTGAAAGGACGATTCAAGGAGCAGGACCAGTATTCGGATCACATCGCCACCGAAGGATCATTTACGATGCAGGTGGTCGAAAACGGAAAGCTTGTGCCGCGCGAAGTACCGCTGCGCAATGCTCTGAACGAAGTCCTGCGCGGCGAATACGTAAAGGATTGCGAGAAAGGGCTAGCCCGCTGGAACAGGGCATTGGCCGATGAAGGACTGGCGGAAAGGTTGGGTTTACCCAACATCCGATTTCATCGGCATGTCGGCGAATACGCCGGACACTATTTCGATCTCGATGGAAAGCTGATTACCGAAGCGGAGTTCGAGCAAAAGAAATCCGAATGGCTCCCGACGATTGAAGACCGCGAGTATGTTCGCAGCTTGATGAAACCGGTTACCGACATCGGCAAAATTGCCAACTGGATCGCGCCGCCGGCGGCCGGAATCAAAGGGAAACCGTTCGAGTTTGAGTACGTAAGACTGTAATCTCAAGAATCGAATTTCCAGTTTAGATCCGATGAGCAGGACCAGATCGATTGCGGAATCATTAAGGCAACCAATGGCCCAAACCTCGAAATCCGCAATTCCCAATTCGAAGTCGGATCTTTCCCGCTACGATCAAAAACTCGAGCACATTCTGCGAACGGCTGCCCGCATCTTTGCCGAGAAAAGTTATCACTCAACTTCGATGCGCGACATCTCGCGGGCCACGGGCGTCAGTCTCGCCGGCCTTTACCATTACTGCAAATCAAAAGATGAACTTCTCTTTCTGATCCAGGATCATTGTTTCGCTCGGGTCGTGGAAAGATTGGAGACGCGTCTGAAAGAGACGCCTGACGCAATCGAGAGAGTGCGCATCTTTATCGACAATCATCTTTCATTCTTCGCGGCAAATATGTCCGAGATGAAAGTCCTCTCGCACGAGGCGGATTCGCTTGAGGGCGAGTTGAGTGACCACGTATCGGATCAAAAGCGCAGGTATACGAGACTCGCGCGTCGAATTCTCGCGGAGGTGCAAAGACACTCAGGAGCATCTCGCAATGATCCGGGCGGCTTGACCGTGGCGACCTACGCATTGTTTGGCATGATGAATTGGATCTACAACTGGTACGATCCAAAGGGCACGTTGTCAGTGGCCGAACTCGTGGATAGTATTACGAAGTTGTTTTTGACTGGCTTTCTGTCAAACGCAGGAGATGCGCGATTTACTGTTAGCTCTTCTACATCCACTGAAAATCTCAGCGTCTGGCGTGCGTCCAAAATAAAATCCGTAACCCGAACAAGATGAAAATGATTCGACGCGACCTAATTGCTATCTGTATGCTAATCGGCTTCGCGGTGCTGCCGGCGTGTAAGTCCACCCCGCCGGGCGCTACTCCAGCCGCGAATGTTCCCACTCCGGCGGCAGGCAAGACACTTACCGCCAACGAATTCGAGTTGCTTAGAGTTGCCGGAACCGGCGAGACGGCCCGAGTCAAAGAATTGCTTGAAGCAGGCGTGGACGTGAATGTGAAGGATAATGTAGGACGTACAGCGTTGATTGAAGCGAGTTATTATGGGCACGCTGACACTGTCAAAGTCTTGCTGGACAAGGGCGCTGATCCGAATGCGATGAAAAATGACGGGACGACGGCGCTCGGATTCGCAATCAGCGGCAAGCATGACGACGTGGCCCAACTCTTGAAAAAGGCGGGAGCGAAAACACCCACGAGCTACGAAGATCGTGAAGCGCTGTTCAAAGCTGCCGGCATGGGCGACAACGATCAAATCAAGTCTCTGCTGGCGAAGGGCGTTGACGTTAATACTCGTGATGAAGGTGGGCGCACAGCTTTGACGGAGGCAGTTTATGCCGGCAAGGCGGAAACTGTCAGACTTTTGCTGGACAAGGGGGCGAACGCAAATGCGCGCAAAGTAGACGGCGCTACGCCCTTGAGTTTCGCAATTAACGGCCGCCGCCCCGACATCGCAGATATGCTGAAGAAAGCCGGAGCCAGGTAGCTGCTCGGGCTCATAATTTCCCAGACCCTGGCAGGGAGAGATCGAATTCGATGGCCGCGGAATCACCAATGACTCAAGGGTCTCGAGAACTGGTGCAATATCGAGCTGATGGCGGAATTGCGTTGCTGACGTTGAACGATCCGCCTGCCAACACCTATTCGTACGACATGATGCATCAGCTTGACGTGCGTATTTTGGAAGCGCGCATGGACGAGAGCGTGCAGGTAATTATCATTACCGGCAGCGGCGAAAAGTTTTTTTGCGCGGGTGCTAACATTCAGATGCTCAGCGAAGTCACCCCGGAGTTCAAATATTATTTCTGCCTGCACGCCAACGAAACGCTTCTGCGTCTGGAACAAACACCGAAGCTGGTAATCGCGGCAATCAACGGTCATTGTGTCGGGGGCGGGTTGGAGGTAGCGATGGCTGCGGACATCCGTATCGCGCGTCGTAATGCCGGCAAGATGGGCCTGCCCGAAGTGTCGCTCGGAGTGTTACCGGGCACGGGAGGAACGCAGCGCCTGGCGCGCATCGTCGGCAAATCGAAGGCCATCGAGCTGATGGCTACAGGGGAGTTGTTTGATTTCGAAAAAGGACTGCAGCTTGACCTGATCAATCAAGTCTTTGACGCTGAAACCGGCGCAGAGTTTATGAATCAAGTCATGGATTACTCGCGCCAATTCACCACGCCGGATAAAGCCTCGCAGGCCGTGGGACGAATCAAACGCGCCGTCCAAACCGGCGCCGAAATTCCTTTCGAATCGGCCCTCGCGCTCGAACGCGAGTTGCAACAGGAGCTTTTTTTTTCGGCAGACGCAAAAGAGGGTTTGGACGCGTACGTGAGCAAACGGAAAGCGAAGTTCAAAGGAAAGTAGTTACGAGTTTCGAGTTTTGAGTTTCGAGTTCTCTCGACCATGAGCGAACCCAACTCGAAACTCTAAACTGGAAACTCTAAACTTTTATGGACGAGCTAATTAAAGTCGGCGAGGACTCCGGAATTGTAACAATCACCCTGAACCGGCCGGAGCGACTGAATGCTTTTGCCGGTCACATGCGGCGCGATTTGGCCGAAGCTTTGGAAGAAGCCGGCAGCGATCCACATGTGCGGGTGGTCGTGATTACCGGCGGAGGCCGGGCATTTTGCGCGGGCGGCGATGTTCATTTTATGGCTGAACTGGTCGAGCGCGGCGATAGCGCGGAATTCGAACGCATCCTCGGGGCGGCCAGACGAGTGATCCTGGCCATCCGTCAAATGACCAAGCCGGTTATTGCCTCGATTGCGGGCCCCGCCTCAGGCGCCGGATTCAATTTGGCGCTCGCCTGTGATTTGCGGATCGCTTCAAACACGGCGACATTCAGCCAGTCATTCGTGAAGCTTGGTTTTCATCCGGACTGGGGCGGCACTTATTTCCTGCCGCGGATGGTGCCTTCGAACATCGCCTGTGAACTGTTTTTCCTCGGCGAAACGATCGACGCTGAGGAGGCCTTGCGGCTGGGTCTGCTTAATCGAGTTGTAGCTCCTGAGCAGTTGGAAGTCGAAACGCGCAGGCTGGCCGAACGGCTGCGCGACGGGCCGGCAGTTTCAATCGCCGCGGCGAAGCACGCGGTTTATGCGAGCGAACATGACAATCTGGAGAAAATGTTGTCATACGAAGTCGAAGCGCAGGTTCGATGTTTTGAATCTGATGATGGTCGCGAAGGAGTACGCGCGTTTTTAGAAAAGCGGCCGCCACGATTTACCGGAAGATAGAAATCAGTTTCAAGTTCAAAGTTTCAGGTTTCAAGTTAAGATGTATCCCTGTCTTAAACTTGAAACCTGAAACTCTAGACCTGAACCTTTTGTGCAACTTAAGAATCGACTTGCTTTCATAACCGGCGGTGGGCGCGGGATTGGCCGGGCCATTGCTCTCGCGTTCGCCCGCGAAGGCGCGGCAATCGCCGCGGCGGCGCGCAGTCGTGACCAGGTTGAAAAGGTCGCGAGCGAAATTCACGATCAGTTTGGCGTGAGGAGCCTGGGGATCGAATGCGACGTCGCAGAGTCCGAGAGCGTCATGAATGCCTTCGGCAGCTTCCGGGAGCACTTTGGCCGGGGGCCCGACATCCTTGTCAACAATGCGGGCATCGCCGAGTCAGAGTTGTTTGTCAAAAGCGATGAGCAGATGTGGGAGCGCCACCTTAACGTGAATCTCGGCGGAACATTTCGTTGCACCCATGCCGCATTGCCCGAAATGATCGAACGGAAATGGGGACGCGTTATTAATATCGCTTCGATTGCCGGCAAGGTTGGCGCACCTTATGTCTCGGCTTATGCTGCTTCAAAGCATGGAGTGTTGGGACTTACCCGGTCCGTGGCGCTGGAAGTCGCCGAACAGGGCGTGACCGTGAACGCAATTTGTCCGGGCTACGTCGATACTGAGATGACTTCGCGAGGGATTGAAAACATTGTGGCCAAAACCGGCAGGCCGGCTGAAGACGCACTTAAAACAATCAGGCGCATGAACCCGCAGAACCGAATAGTCACCGCGGAAGAAGTCGCCGCCCTCGCTTTGTTGCTGGCTTCTGAAGAAGGACGTGGAATCAACGGGCAGGCGATTAATGTCGATGGGGGAACGGTACTGTTTTGAAACCCGCCAGTTGTCAGTGGTTAGTTGTCAGTAGTAGAAGAAGACGACTGACCACCTACAACTGGCCACTGACAAACTATGATTGAAAACCTGGGAAATCTTAAGCGGACGCATTCATGTGGCGCCTTGCGTTCGACGGATGCCGGCGAGCGCGTGACGCTGATGGGTTGGTGCGCGCGGCGCAGAGATTTCGGCCCGCTGACCTTCATTGATTTGAGAGATCGCGGCGGCATAACTCAGATCGTGGTCAACCAGGAAAAAGCGCCGGCCGCGCATGCGAAAGCAAAAGACGTTCGCGGCGAATTCGTCCTGGCAGCGATCGGCGAAGTAGTTTTGCGCGACGAAAATGCGCGTAATCCGAAACTCGCTTCCGGAGATGTTGAAGTTCAGGCCACTGAGATTATTATTTTAAACGACGCCCGCACGCTTCCCTTTCAACTTGATGCCTCGGACGAGTCACTGGCGGCTGAGGACCTACGCCTGAAGTACCGTTATTTGGATCTGCGGCGGCCACAGCTGCAGGCGAATTTGCGCCTGCGCCATCGCTTGATTCTGGAAATCAATCGCTACATGGACGAGCAGGGATTCACGCAAATCGAAACTCCTAACCTGATTAAATCAACTCCGGAAGGCGCACGAGACTACATAGTCCCTTCGCGTGTGCAGCCGGGAAAGTTTTTCGCCTTGCCTCAGTCGCCGCAGATTTTCAAACAAATTTGCATGATTGCGGGGCTCGACAAGTACTACCAGATTTGCCGGTGCTTCCGCGACGAAGACCTGCGCGCGGATCGCCAACCCGAGTTCTCGCAGCTCGACATCGAGATGAGCTTTGCGACGCCGGAACAGATTTACGCGCTCGTCGAAGGATTATTTGCGCGCATCTTCCGGCTCATCGGGGCCGATTTGGAAATTCCCTTCCCGCGATATACGTATGCGGAGGTGATGCGGCGCTTCGGATCAGACAAACCTGACCTCCGTATCGAAGGCATGGAGTTGCAGGACGTTTCGTCAGCGCTCGGCGAAACGACGTTCGCGCCCTACGCTTCGGCGCTTTCCAGCGGGGGCGAAATCAAAGGAATTGTGGTGAGTGGCGGCGCCTCGATGTCGCGCAAGACGCTTGATGAGCTGCAGGACTTTGCCAAACGATACGGCGCCGGCGCGCTGGCCTGGATCAAGCTCGGCGACGAGCTTTCGTCGTCATTGCTTAAAGCGCTGGGCCACGACAAAGTTGTCGACATCGCGGGAGTTGCCGGAGCCCGGAAAGGTGATGCCGTTTTCATTGTTGCCGGCAAACCCGATGTTGTCGCCGCCAGCCTGGGTGCTTTGCGGAATGATCTCGCACGGCGTGAAAAACTGATTCCTCAAGGAGTATTCGCGCCTTTGTGGGTCACAGAATTTCCAATGTTCGAATTCCATGAAGACGACGGCCGTTATTACTCGATGCATCATCCTTTTACGTCGCCATTGGATGAAGACGTGGGACTGTTTGAACGGGCAGTGAATGGCGAAGCTGCATTGTTTTCCGAACTGCGCGCCAAAGCTTATGACGCCGTCATCAATGGCATCGAAGTCGCCGGCGGATCGATTCGAATTCATCGTCGCGATATCCAGTCGATCGTTTTTAAGGCCCTGGGGATGACAGAAGAAAATGCGCGCGCCCGTTTTGGTTTTTTCCTTGACGCCCTCGCTTTCGGAACACCGCCCCACGGGGGAATTGCTTCGGGCATCGAACGCACGATGATGGTCCTGGTGCCGACTGACAGTATTCGTGACGTGATGGCGTTTCCCAAGACTGCTTCAGCTCAGGATCTGATGATCGACGCCCCAGGTGAAGTCGATCCAAGGCAGTTGAAAGAGCTGCACCTCGAGATCGTAAGACAAGAATAAAGCGGGGCCTCGCGATAGTGCGGCTTCGCCGCCTGATGTGCCGTAAGGCTTTGCCTTACCGCACGACGATCTCTTGAACTTCCCGCATTTGTTCGCCGTTGCTTCCCTGCGGAGACTCGTGATTATCTCCATTCAAAGAGCGCACCTTTACGAAATCATCGCGCATGCCCGCCAGGCCGCCCCTTACGAATGTTGTGGCTTGATCGGAGGAATGGACAGCAGGAGCGAAACCATTTACCGGGCGCGGAACATCGCCGCTGATCGGGTGGTCGCTTATGAAGCTGAGCCCGAAGATCTTTTTAAAGCACAACGCGCGATGCGCGAACGCGGCGAACAATTGCTGGCCATCTATCATTCTCATCCTCGGTCGAAAGATCCGCTGCCGTCGGAAACAGACGTGCGGCTTGCCTACTACCCTTCGGCGGTTTACTTTATTGTTGGACTCGGAGGAGAAGAACCTGTTTTGCGCGCTTTTCGTATATCTGAGCGCGCTGGAAATTGGCATACCGCCGAGTACGAGATCACGGACCCGGCCTCAACTTAATTCGAAGCGCAGGCGGTCTCTTCATGAAAGCAAAGCGCGGCAAATACGATACTAATCCGCTGGATGAGAATGTGGCGAAGCGCGCGGACGAGTCGTGGAACCAGGAGCGCGAAGGGCCCGGCACGAGAGGAGTTGGATCCGCTACGTCAGAAATCGGCGCGACTCGGCCGATTGGCGAGCCGAAAGACGGCGCGGCGCATAACAATTCTGAAGACGATACGCCGACTCGTTTGATCAGTGATAAGGCGCCGACTTCGTACCCGTCAGTCTTTATTCCGCCCAAACAACCGCCGGCGGACGCCTATCAACCGCCACGACCCGCGCAACCCATCTATCAGTCGCGGCCCGTTCACCCGGCGAATATTTATCAACCGCCGCCGGCTTTGCCGCCGAATGTCTATCAAGCTCCGCCCTTCCCAGCTCAGGCGTCACGGACCGTTGCGGGGCTGGGCATCTCGGAGAAATGGGCGAATCTGCTGCCGTACATCCCCGGCCACATAGGCGCAGTTGCGGCCGTAATAGAGCTGCTGCTGATTCCGCGCAGCGAAACACGGGCGCGCTTTCACGCGGCGCAGGGTCTGGCGCTGCAACTTGCCATTTTGATTATCACGGGGTTATTTCAGGCCGTGAGTTTCGTATCTGGCAGCCGCTTTGGCGCCGGGCTTTTCGGGGCGGCTTCCACGGTGTTTCTAATCGTCTCAATGATTCGGGTCTTTCAGGGTAAGTCGCATCACATTGCGCCGCTCGATGAGGCTACGAAATGGCTAAACGAGAAGATTAATCCACGCAAATAGGCCGGTTCTCCGATTGCGAAGGGGAAACGGAGATTGACGAAATAGTCTGTTCGGTAACGATATCGCAGGTTGGAACGACAGCGAATCGCATCTTACTTAGGCGGCTGTATTCTTTATCTGGAGTTTTTCAACTCGGACTGCCCGCGAATACAGGCTGAAAAAAGTCTTGTTAAAATAACATTGACGATGATCGGATTGGGGCTAAGTGGCATCGGAATTGATTAGACCTTGAGAGCAAACCGAGCTGTTTCAGTCCTCATCGAAAAGTTCGGCGGCTGCATACGACCTTATGCAATCCAGTTTTTAGAGGAGTACAGATGAAAACACGGAAATATCAGAATGTAACCAGGTGGGTGGCCTGGTTGATGATGGCCGCGATTGTCGCGATGCCGATTACGTCCTTCGCCCAAACAAAGATTACCTATCACGGCAACAGATATACGCCGCAGGATGATGTGAAACTGGGCCGCCAGGCGGCCGCGGAAGCCGAACGGCAATTGCCGATATTGCGAGACGAGGAGGTCACCGCTTATCTCGAAAGTGTAGGTCAGCGGTTGGTGGCGGCCATCCCACCAGAGTTTCAGCATCCGGAATTTCACTACTATTTCAGAGTTGTCGAGGACCGTCAGATAAATGCGTTCGCTCTTCCGGGGGGCCCCATGTATGTGAACACTGGCACGATTCTGGCCGCCCGTAAGGAAGGTGAATTGGCCGGCGTCATGGCTCACGAATTAAGCCACGTCGCGCTCCGTCACGGCACTGCTCAGGCTACCAAGGCACAGAAGTACTCGATTCTTTCGGGCATCGCCGGAATTGCCGGCACTGTACTGGCCGGGCCCGGCGCCGGACAGCTTGCTCAGCTTCCGGTTGCGGCATCGTTTCTCAGATACAGCCGCGAATATGAAACTGAGGCGGATCTGCTCGGAGCGAGGATCATGTCGAGGGCTGGTTACGATCCGCGCGATCTGGCGAACATGTTCAAACTGATCGAGTCGCAAGGCGGTGGTGGCGGTGGCTTTCTGAGCGACCATCCAAGTCCCAAGGATCGCTACGCGAAAATCAACAGCGAAGCACAAGTTCTGAGAGTCAACAATCTCATCACCGATAACACCGCGTTTTATCGCACCCAGGAACGACTGCGCGGCTCTCGTTACGCGTCATCGGGTCAGCGCGGAGGTCGAAACTATCCGTCGTCGGGTAACAACTATCCGTCGTCCGGAAACGACTACCCGTCATCGCCGCGTGGACGGGTGGATTCCCCCTCGAGACGCTATCGCTCGTACTCGGAGCTCGGAGTCTTGCGCCTCAGTGTTCCGGACAACTGGCGCGAATTATCGGAACAAGGATCCGTCTGGTTTGCTCCCGAAGGCGCCTATGGTTCGACGAATGGCCAGAGTGTTTTCACACATGGCCTGAGCCTTGGCACTGCACGAACACAGAGCAGCAATCTGCAACAGGCCACAAACGAGTTTATTAATAGTCTCGAGCAGAGCAATACGAGCTTGCGCGCCCGCGCCAATTATCAGCGCACGTCCGTTAACGGCCGCAGCGCACTGACAATCAGCTTCAGCAACACCAACGAAGCGACCGGCCGGAACGAGATCATCACGGTCACCACGGCGCAATTGCGCAACGGCGATCTGTTTTACTTCATAACTGTCAGCCCTGACAGCGAGTTCAGCACTTACCAGGGCGCCTTTAACTACATTCTGCAATCGATTCAATTTACCGATTGATTGAATTAGCTATCGAAAAACCCTGAAGGCCTGCCGCAAAGCAGGCCTTTTCGGTTTGATTCATAACGGGTGTCGCCTTGACAGCCCGGTTTCGTAAGTCCTATAGTTTCGAACTGCGCTTGCGCCGTCAGCAGTGGCGGCTTGCAAGCGCGAATTAGTGATAGGGAGTGTTTGATGCCAAATCATAAGTCAGCAAAAAAGCGGGTGCGGCAGAGTGAGAGACGGCGGGTTATCAATCGAGGCAATCGTGCCGAGTTGCGAACATCGATCAAGAAGCTGCGGACGGCTTTGGCCGGCAGCGATTCCAGGAACGTCAGCGCGCAGTTGCCAGTGACCGTTTCGGAGATCGACAAAGCGGTACAGAAAGGCGTCTTGCATCGAAACGCCGCCGCGCGATACAAGTCGCGCTTGACCGCGCGCGCGAACCAGGCCACGGCAAAATGAACCGGCCTGCGATAACAGGCGGGTAACAACTCGAAAAACTCTTTTGAAGAGTGAGGTAGATCATCAGTTGATCTGCCTCATTTTCTTTTTGTGCTAACAGAAAATGGTTAGGGAGTATCTATGGCTAATCGGAAGCAGCCATTCAAAGATGACAAGGAAATCAGCGAGCTGGTTGCGGCATTCGAAAAATGCGCCTTTCATCCCTCAGAGTTCCGGCATTATCAACATCTCGCCGTGGCGCTGTGGTACGTTTCGAACTTTCCCTATGAGGAAGCAACCGAGCGGATGAAGCGCGGCATTCGACGGCTGGCCGAAACCTACGGCAAGAGCGGCTATCATGAAACGATTACGATTTTCTGGCTCCAGGTCGTGAAGGACTTCTTTGATCAGAAACACGCTGAGGCGTCGCTGGCTGAAATTGCAAATCAACTTGCCAATCGTTACGCCGATAAGGCCGTAATTAGCGATTATTATTCGAGCGGTGTACTGAACTCTGCACGAGCGAAGGCAGAGTGGGTCGAGCCGGATTTGAAGTCGTTAGACTTCTCTTTAGAATACTAATCGGAATGTCCCGGGCGTTCTTCGTCGCCGAGACGCGGTTGATATTGAGTCGGTGTTCCTTCGGCCTTGCGTTCCTCTCACCATAATAAAATCGCTATTCACTCTTAAGAAAATAGCAATTGACTCTTGCGCTTGGCTCGACTAATCTTTGCGGCGGTCTAGGTCTGAAACGTTTGTAGAACAAAGGGCTTAACTGGAATAGCTTAGTTTATGGCTGACTCCTAAAACGGGCTGCCCTTCCCCACAACTCGCCGAATCAGCTTTTACGGAAGCGCTCGCTGTCAACGAGCGCGCCCGTCCCCTGTCACCCCAACATATCTATTTAAATTAGGAAGGAGTTCCTATTATGGAAGGCACTCTCCGCGGTTCCCTTCGATGGAGCAAAGTGGATAGTTTGTATTTCTGCTTCGGGTTGAGCCCTTTTTTGCTCGGTACGATTGTGTTTGTGGGTCAGACAACGGTTGATATTACCGCGACTTTCGCGCGAATGCCGACTGCTACCGCTCAGTTTGGGAAAGTGTTCATGCATGATGGCAGAAGCTGGCTTGGATTGGCTGAGCATCAGAGATTTAAGGCTGCTCCCAGGCGAGATATTGCCGCAGTCCGCGTCCACGGTTACAAGCAGGAATTGGCCGTTGGTCAACAAGAGCAGCTCACGGCCCTTGCTGTTGACACAACTGGTGAAGCGATCGATGGGCTTCACTTTACCTGGTCGAGCAGTAATCCGGCCGTGGTTCAGATCGACCAGACTGGTATCGTTAGGGCTCTGGCAATCGGGGAAGCCGAACTCGGTGCCTCGGCGGACAACTCAGAAGGTTCTGTGCAGCTCAGAGTGATTAGATCAGGGCCAAAGGAGATAGTCGGTAGCACTGAGCGTTTTGTGGTTCGCCCTTCACGTGTCATCAAGGCGTCCGCCCGAAGGCAAACAACTCCGAGTTCTAGTGTGAGGAACTTCTCGGTAGCGCGGAGTATGAAAGCTTCATTTGCCCGTTCGAGAACCTCGGCGGCTCCGCCTCCTCCTCTTCCACTCTGTAGCGGAGGGGATTGCAGTCCTCCAGCGCCGAATACGCAAACAGCGCCACTGACTAATGTCGGCAAACCACTCAACGCTCCGCAGACCGTCACCAGGGAGGAGCAAGCGACTATCTACCCAGGCAGCTCGAACTACAATAAGGTCTTCCCATTGGTGAGCCTCAGCGGACGCGGGGACGACAGCGTTTCTTTAGCAGCGTTCTACAACAGCCAGCCGTGGATCTATGAAGCGAGCACAAACAAATATTCTTACAATACGAACTGGGACTGGCCAGGTCCGGGTTTCAATTTGCACTTCGGCAAGATCAACTGGCAGACAGTAGGCGGCTCAACTCAGTATCTGCTTATCACGCCTGACGGAACACGTCACAGCCTTGTATCTACGGGAATGACTGGCCAACTGCAAACGAATGACGGTACGTTCATTCTGGTAACCACGCCGGCTATTGGCCCCAGCTATATCGCGCATTTTCCGGATGGCACCGTGATTACTTACGACATCGCGGGCCCTAATAATTACCAGTATGCCTCGCGGGTCCAGGATCGCAACGGAAACTACTTCACGATTACCTACACCGCCACTGTGCCGCAAATTAGTTTTATAACCGACGATCAGGGGCGCCAGATACAGTTCGCGTATGACGGAAATGGGAACCTGACGTCAATCACCGCACCCAATCTCGGCGGTGGGACTCGCACGGTCGCACAGTTCGGCTACACGACGATCACCGTCTCCTATAGTTTCACCGGTACGCCGAATGTTATTCTAAACGGCTCAGCCACCAACGTCTTCACGGTGCCGTCGCGGCTCTATTATCCGCAGACTGGCACAGGCTGCACCTTTACCTATGGCGCTTATGGAATGATTACGCACGTGAGTGAGCGGGTTAACATGACGTCCACCAGCGATGGTAGCGAAGTGGCTTGGACTGACTACAACTATCCTTCGGGGACTTTGTCCGACATACCGCGCTTCACGCAAAGACAAGAGTGGTGGAGTGGAGCTGATGTGACTGTGCCCGTCACTTACACCTACTCAAGCACCAATGACGGCACTTACAACATCTACACCGTCACCGATCCGCTCGGTCGCGCCATCGTGCAAAAGAGCGGTACCAGCGGATCGTCGAATGGCCTGCTGACGATTACCGAAGTTCAATATCCGGCTGGGACAGCGCTTTCTCGAGTAACCAACACCTGGGGCACAGATATAGGCGGTGGAGGGCCGCAACTCACGCGGACGGATTCTACGGATGTGGTTGCTAATCTCACCAGTCACGCGGAGTACAGCTATCCCGGATCTGCACCCACCTTTAACGACCCCACAGAGGTGCGCGAGTACGGTTTTTCAGGCGAACAACTCAGGCGCACCACGTTCAGCTATGTGACTAACACAAACTACACCAGCCCGCCGGTGGGCAGGCCTCGCTTGCTGAATCTGGTAACTGCGCAGACGGTTTATAACCAAGCGAGTTCGAGCGCGAGCGCGCGCACGGAGTTTGATTACGACAGTTACAATTACTATTACAGCGGCTTGACCAGTCGAAGTGAATCGGGGCCAGTGACGGGGCACGACGACGCGAACTTTGGGACGAGTTTTCTCTACAGGGGGAACCCGACCGCGATGCGCCAATTTCCGGATTACGCTAACCAACCGACCATCTCGATCCCACAACAATCCAACTACGACATATTGGGGAATGTTGTCGTTGAGCAGTTGTCCTGCTGTCAGCAGAAGCTTTTCAGCTATGTCGGCGGCGCCGGCACTAATCACTTTGCCGCGCCAACCAGCATTCAATCCGGTACCAGCCCATCGCTTACGGAGTCTTTCAGCTATGATCCGAATACCAGTCTGGTCATGTCCCATAATGATCAGAATCAGCGTGCTACGAATTACGATTATTTTCCCGGCACGCTGGCGAGCAAGACTGTGACGTTGCCCACGATGGCCCATGAGGATTTCTCCTACGATTACGTGAACCTGATCACTACTGTAACCACTTCCGACGCAGCGTCCGTCCAGGTGGGGCAGCAACAGACCTTCCTAAACGGCTTGGGCCAGACGAAAACAGTGAAGCAATGGACCGGCGGAACCGCCTATGATCGCGTCGATGAGCAATATGATGCAGTTGGCCGCCTTAGCGCGCAGACCAATCCCTACCGGGAGGGATCAGAGACTCAACGTTGGTCCTATTTCGCTTACGATTCTCTTGACCGCACGACACAAGTGACCCTGCCGGATAGTCAAACCATTCAAACTGCTTACAGCGGGCAATACACCAAAGTAACTGATCAAGTCGGCAGGCAAAAGATAAGCCAGACCGACGCGCTGGGCCGACTAGCGCAGGTGATTGATGGTGTTGCGGCGACGGCGGATTACTTTGGCTATAGCAGTTTCAGTCCGGTGGCAGCCTGGGGAACAGTTTACGGCTACAGCACGAGCTACAGTTATGACGCTCTAAACAATGCGACGCAAGTCCAACAAGGCTCGCAGACGCGGCTCTTGGTTTACGATGGCTTGAGTCGATTACTCTACGAGAAGCAGCCGGAGCAGGGCGCCACGATTAGCTACAATGGCCAGAATTACTCAGTCAAGTATGAATGGGATGCGAATAATCCTAATAACCTGCGGCGCCGGACGGACTCGCGTGGTGCGGTGATCACTTATTTCTACGATGGCTTGAATCGTCCGGTCGCACAAACCTACAGCGGCTCGCCAACGGCCGGTAACTTTTACTCGTTCTGGGACGGTGCGACTAGTTTGAATATCTCGGCCGATGCTTACGGCGGACCTTTCAATAAAAGTATTTCGTTTCCGGCCGGAATTGATTGGTCGAACGCAATTGGGCGGCTGAGCGCCAGCGTGAATGACACGAACACGGCGGGTGACTACTATAAGTATGGTCCGGACGGTGAGGTGCTCACTCAGGTAGAGAGAGTCGCTGGAAATGACTTCACCACGCAGGCCAGTTACAACAGCCTGCTGCAGACGAAGTCTTTACAATACCCTTCGGGGCGGCAACTCGACTACAGTTATGACGCCTTGCTCAGACCCTCTGCCATAACTGATCATAATTCGCAGATCAATTATGTTTCTGGTGCTTCCTATAGCAGCGCCGGGCAGATCGCCAGTCTCAACATGGGCGATGGCACAACAGAGAGTTTTGGCTACGATGCGAACCGGTTGCAACTGACCAGTCAGCAGGTGACCAAAGGCGGTAATACGTTGCTCAGCCTCGGCTATAATTACGCGGCGATGGCGGGACAGCACGGCGCGGGTACGACCGCCGGTAACACCGGACAACTAATCGGGATGAGCGACAGCACGCAGGGGGGAGCTGGCACTGGCGTCAATTACACCTACGACCTGATAGGCCGACTAAAGACCGGACAGGCGGCAGCTGGATGGAGTGTCAGTGAAACCTACGATCGCTATGGAAACCGTTGGCAGCAGAGTCCCCTGGGAGTTGTTAATTCGCCGCCGACCTCTGGGAGTGGCTCAGTCACGATCGGCGGCAATGAGCGGAGGCGTCGGTACTATGACCCGTCTGAAGGTTGGATCTGGATTTATGACGAAGGCACGGTAACGATCACCGTCAATGGCTATACCGTCACGGCCGGCTACTACGGGGCCAGCACCAGCGCCAGCGTTGCGTCTGATCTTACCAACGGGCTCAACAATTCGGCTTCGCCCGTCACAGCCAGCGTCTCAGGCTCGACTATCACGCTAACGGCCAAGGACGTTGGCGTGAGCTCGAATTATTCTCTGTCCACTACGTCTCAAACTGATCCAGGTAGTGGCTTCACCGGCTCGTCGTTTGGGGCCACGCCCTCGGGCAGCACGCTCACCGGCGGCGGCGCCGGCAGTCTTGGTAGCGGCGGCTCAGGTCCGACTGCCAACTTTGGTTTCGATGCTGGCAATCATATCAACAACACCGGCTATGCTTACGACAATGCAGGCAATTTGAGCAACGATGGCGTCTTCAGTTACGTCTTCGATGCTGAGAACCGCATGACTCAAGCCGGAACGGCCACTTACGCATATAATGTTGCGCAGCAAAGGGTGAGTCGCACCTATGCTGGCGGAACAACTTACTACGTTAACATCGGTGGCGGTGTTCTCTCGGAAAAACTATCGGACGGCAGTTGGCGTGATTTTATCTATCTCGGCTCGCGTCTTATCGCAGAAGCTACGAGTAGCGATGCCTATTACCATCATCAGGACCGAGTCTCAACGCGATTGGTGACTAACGCGTCCGGCAGTGTCAACGCACAGCAACAAACCGCGCCTTTTGGCGAAGTCATGACTGACACCAGCCCAGGGCAGACCAAGGTCAAATTTACTAGCTATGAGCGCGACAGCGAGACGGGCAATGATTACGCGCTCAACCGACAATATGCCTCCGGCAGCGCGGGCTTTAACCAACCCGATGTTTTTGATAGCACCTACAACTACGCTGGAAACGATCCGGTGAACTTCGTCGATCCTAGCGGGTTGGCCATGGAGCTTGTCGGGGTCATTTGGAATTCCGATGGGAGCTTCACTGTAGTATATGGTGATTCCGGCTTGTCGTCGCCGGGAGATTTTGGCTTCGGACTTCATGGGGGTTTTGGCAGCCCAGATACACTTTATGACCGAAACAACCGGGCTCTGTATGAAGCACAAGGTTTCTCACGCTTCTTTGCACTATGGGTCGGTGATAATCTCTACAGGTTGATTGGATTCCAGGGAATTCAAAAACCCATAGTGGTCGGTGCCACACCGGACGAAGAAGAACTAATCGGTGCGGGACACGCCGAGGCTTTAAAGAGGTTGCAAAACGAGGCGTGTGCGAAGTTATTTGGCGGCACCGCTAAGGGAGCGCAAACACTCAACGGAATAGCATGGACCATTGATCGAAGTCTGCCTTCCAAGGGACATCCTGGAGCTATAGTAGGGCCCGGAACTTTAGATTATGTTAATCCCAACGGGGCGTTCTTGACACCAAATGGCTCTAGTTGGACATTTGGTTTGGCCGACCCTTCCGGCAAGCAGGGATATGAGATCGCGCTGCCAGGGGCCCAAGCCCGTGCTTTCGCAGAGCTTCATGAAGGCGTGCATAAAGGCAAAGCACACGGTTTCAAGGGTACCGACAATGATGATCCTAGCCACAGCAAGGTGAACGGTATTATCAACAATTACAAGATATGGAAAGCCTGCTTTCCCGAAGTGAAAGCCAAGCCAAGAGATACGTTGCCACCGTACTGATTTATATTTTAACTGCCTTGGAGGAAGAGATGAAGTCTATGCTGCCATTAGTCTTGCTGGTGCTGAGTTCCACGAGCGCAGTTTGCCCACAGACAGTTATCACGAAGAGCGCTCGCAGCAGCTTTGCCCACCGAATGAATGGAAAGCCGCAACTGGAGCTTGCCACCGGTATCGTTGAACAACATTCTTGCTCAGCCCATGACATGGGGTTCACGTTGAGATTTACTTTCAGAAACACGGGAGACACGGCCGTCATTCTCGATAAGAGTATTCTGATCGCAGATATCATGGTAAGCCGTGATCCCAAGTCTGCGGCCACCAAACGATACGAACAAGAGCTAAGATATGATCTATTCGACGCGCCCAAGTCTGCCCCCGCTGACCTGTCAAGCTTCGTCATAATACCTCCCGGCAACGTGTATGAGTTTGAGGATCGGCTTTCAGTCACGGTAAATGACGGCTCACCACTTTTCAAAATCGGCCTTGGCCCAGGCACTCATTTTCTCCAGGTTGTAGTTGCTACCTGGAATTACCTAGCTAGGCCGATTGCTTTTGGTGAGAAATGGAGAGACAAAGGCTATCTTTGGTCTAATCCAATGACATCACGCCCGATGCCCTTCACAGTTGAGTTGAATCGTCCAATCAAGAAATGCCAGTAGAAGCGATGATTACCGCCTCTGCGCGTACTGACTCATCAGCGCGGACGCTAGTGCTAGCCGCGATCTTGGCAAACGAACTTGCCAGTAGGGAATTAGAAAGCAGGGTTTCAGCGCACTTGCCAAGATTGGATTTGGTTGAGAAGCTTCTTGGCAACCAAAGAGCGAGGGTTCTGTCTGACAAGAATCTGAAACTCGCTTTCGGCTTCAGGAATCATTCCCGTGCGCGCGCAGGGAACCCCAACATTCATACCAGGAATTCGCAGACCAGCATTTCTACCTGCATGCGAGGAGTAGCTTTGGAGGTTTTGATCGCCAGATCCGCATCAGCAATGCGTCGTATTTTCTGCGCCAGCGTCGCGGCGTCAACTCGTCTTAACAGCGAAAGATAAGCGCTCTGTTTGAAAGATGGCATGCGCACCTCGCTGAAAATTTCGCTTGCCGACGCGCCGCGAGAAAGAAGGTCCTTCGCTATAGCCAAACGCCGAAACGTACCGGCAATCAAGCCTATCAGCATCACCGGCTCGACTCCGTCATCCAGCAATTCTCTCAAGATCTTCAGGGCCCCTTTTCCATTGCGCGCGAGTATCTGATCTGTAAGCTCGTAGTTCTGGTGTTCGCGTGAGCGGGTCGCGAGTGCCTCAACCAGCTCGAGAGTAATCCTGCCCGCCGGCAATGCCGCCGCCGCCAACTTGTTCAGCTCGTTACTGAGCATGTGAAGATCGCTCGCCACTAATTCGATCAGGCGAGTGAGGGCGAGCGGATCTATATCGGCCTGCAGCTTTTTCAGATGCGATCTCGCCCAGGCGGAAAGCTCGTTATTCTTCAGCGGCTGAAATTCGAGTGCCGCGCCCTGCATTAAGGTCTTCGCCAGTTTCTTTCGCTTGTCGATATCGGTAGTAATAAAGATCACGACCGACGATTCAACCGGCCGCTCGATATACCGCAAGAGGACTTCTTCATCGGCTTCCCGGAGTTTGGCGAGGTTTCTGATCCGCACTACTCGGCGCGATGACATCATCGGCAGTTGTTCGGCCGCCGAAATTGCCGAACGCGCGTCGTCAGCGAGCAGATTAAATGAGGCTTCATTAAATTCGCGCAGCAGGGTTCCGCGTAATGCTTCTTCAGTGATCAGGCGCGTGGCTTGATCGCGAAGATAAGTCTCCGGGCCGAAAAGAAAATAGATTGGTTCGATTTTACCCTGTTGCAGAGATAGGGAGAGATCCTTTAGGTCGCGAAGGGGCATAGTTTCAAGCGCAGCGGTCAAATAGGGGCATCGGTCGGCGACAGAGGGTCGGGACAGGGTTTACACGGTCAGGTCTTCCCTTAATCCTCTCCCAAAAAGAGGGGAAGACTGAAACACCCTCTGACGCATTGTTACTCACTTGTCTTCCATTACTCCGAAGCCATTAATCAAGGTGGACACAATCGACTCAGCAAAGTTCCGCGCCATGCGTTGGACGGCCGGATCTTCTTCGTGGAAAAAGTTGCGCGGATCGTTAGCGAACTCGTACTCGCCACGGAAAACAAAGTTCTGGTTATCGTAAAGCACCCGGTTCTCGTGCTGGTCGCGGACCGTTACCGCCGCGACGATTGTTACCTCAAAGACTCTGGCCCGGCCCTGATCATCCAGCAGCACGCCGGAAAAATTGAAGCTCTTGACAACTCCATCGATCACCGCGTCGGCGCCTTGGCGTTCACTTTGTACGCGCAGGCCATGCCCGCGGCGGATCAATTCTTTGATTACCGCATCGGTAAAGCGGTGTTCGATCTTGAATTGGAGGGCATCATTTTGAAATGCGGGAACTGCGACGGTCTTGATATGCGCCGGCAGCGAACTCTTGGTTACCGGTTTATAGCATTCGCCAAAACCGGAAACAAACAGGAGTACGATGACTAAAGCTGAACCGCGCAGGATTCTTTCCATTGGAGTGCTTATCCCGAAAGACTGTTGATAATACGCCAGGGCTCATGTTATACGGAAGTCGCTTCAGTCAACTACAGGGAGGGAATTATGGCTACTGTGGCGCCCGCCGATCCTGGCCTATCTTCGATTGCCCAAATTCTTGTCAATGCGAAGGACTTTGAGCGCGCGATCGCTTTTTATCGCGACACGCTGGGAATGAAGTTCCTTTTCCAGGCCCCGCCGAACATGGCGTTCTTTGACTGCGGCGGCATCAGGCTCCTGGTGGGGATTGCCGACCGGGAGGAAATTGATCATCCTGCCTCGGTTATTTACTACAAAGTTCGCGATATCCAGGCGTCCTATGAACTGCTCGCGGCGCGTGGCGTCGAATTTATCGTCAAGCCCCATCTGGTGGCCCCGATGCCTGCCTACGATCTCTGGCTGGCCGATTTTCGCGATTCAGAGGGAAACATACTGGCGCTTTTAAGCGAGGTGCCGCGAGAGGTCGCGTAGATCTGCTTATGGAATACACGCGATTGTATGCAGACGATTACGGCGAATCGCATTTCGAAGATGTGACCGTTAGTTTGAGCCCGACTACTTTTGCTGCCTCGTCTCCGCCGCTAAATGTTTCTAAATTGAAGCCGGCGAGTCAATTTGGATTTATGTCGGCGCCGGCAGGATGGTCGAGCGATTGGCATCCCTCTGCAGGCCGTAATTTTTTCGTCGTCCTCAACGGAGAATGGGAAGTCACCGCGAGCGACGGCGAAACTCGCCGCTTTGCGGCGGGCAGTCTACTCCTGGTCGAAGACACAACGGGCAAGGGCCACATCTCAAGAGTCATTGCTGAATCAATTTCCGTACTCGTGGAATTGCCTGCCTAAGAAACAGTAACGTGAGACTACCGAGCGCAGTTCTTATCATCGCCCTCGCAATTCCCGGTTTTGCCGCGTGTCGCGATCAAAGGTCAGTGAAACAATCCGGCCCGGCCGCAGCCGTCGAAACGACAACCTACCGTGCCCGAGGTGTGGTCAAGTCAATCGACGCGAAACGACCTTCAATCGAGATAGAGCACGAGGATATTCCGGACCTGATGCCGGCAATGACGATGGAATTTCACGTGAAGGAGGCTGCATTGCTGGAGGGAATCAAGACGGGCGACCGAATCGAATTCACAATTGAAAACGGCATCGGCGGTTTGAAAATCATTGCGATCAGGAAACCCTGATTCGCCTTTGTGGTTTTTCAATGCTCGCAATGATGCGTCGTATCACTTCCAGAGCCACGATGAGCGTGAGAGTCATGGCCATGATGCATATGTTCGTGATGATGTTCAGTGCCGTTCATCATTCTTAACATCGCGGGTCCGCCGCTGCGGAAAAATCTGATCAAGAGCAGCAGGGCGACTACCGAAAAGACAATATTAAGGATGGTCGTGTAGTTGAAACTAATGGATGCTTCGACAAGCTTTGCGGCGCGATTCGTCGGTATTAGGCCGAGGACATCAAATAGGAATTCGACTATCAATGCCGCCCCAACCATAGCGGCGTAAAACGTTGTAAACAGAAAAGCGCTCATCTTGATTCCGTAATACTTGCGATAAATATCCAGGATCGGCAGGACGATGAGGTCAGCAAAGACGAATGCGACTACTCCTCCGAAACTGATCCCGCCATTCCAAAGAACCGCGGCCAAAGGCACATTCCCGATTGAACAGACGAATGACAGAATTGCCACCAGCGGGCCAACCAGCGGCCCCCACAACTTCCCAAAGAGCGGATGGGAAACGAAAAAGAAACCCTGCCAAAAATTATTAGGTACCGTTGCCGCTAAGACGCCGGCCAGCAAAAGTCCAACTACAATGTCTTTCCAGAGGGCGTGCCAGTCCATCACAAAGTAATGACTGATCGCGGTTTTTCCGTTCCGGGAAAACATTCGCTTGAGCAACGGTCCGTCCGTCACCGCCATGTCCATCTCCGCGTGACCTTCCATGATTCCCTTGATGCCTTTGTCGGCTTGCCGGCGCGCAGCGTCGACCAGTTGCGGCGTAAGAAAGGCCTTGAAGAGCAATACCAGGATGATGATCATGATCGGCCCGCCGACAAATTCCGCCAGCGCAAACTGCCAACCCATCAGCACAATCATGATTATGCCGAGCTCGATCACCAGATTCGTCGAGGCAAATTGAAACGCCATCGCCGCGGTGAAGTTCGCGCCTTTGCGGAAAATTGAACGCGCCAGCGCTACCGCCGCATACGAACACGACGACGACGCGGCGCCCAAACCGCACGCGATCGAAATCGATTCTCCCGAGTCGTCCGGCAGCAGCTTCGTCATCTCGCGCTTTGAGACGACCGCCTGCACCACCGCCGACAGGCTGAACCCCAGAATTAGTGCCCACAGAATCTCCCAGAACATGGCAAACGCCATCGAGAGCGATGCCCACACAGCGTGAGCGATTCCAGTGATGTCGGTAGAGATTATCAAAGACGGTCAGTCTACTAGATAGGATGTTGTTTCAGCCATTCTGCCCGCAGCAGAAAACTTCCCTGGACAACAATTCGCTCGCCTATATTTATTCCTTCTATCACTGGATAGAATCCATTGCTTTCCGGTCCGAGTTTAACAGGACGCAGGATGTACTCATTGGGTTTGTCTGTTGTAACAAAGACAAATTGCTGAGTGCCGATTGTTTGCACGGCGTCCTTCGGAACGACAGCCATCGTCTTTTCCGCTGCGCCTAACGTCGCAAATCCGACATTCACGTACATGCCAATCTTGAACATCTCTCCGTGATTCGCGAGTTCAATGCGTACCTGTGCGGTCCGGGTTGCTTGATCGATCTTTGGATCTACGTAAGAAACGCGGCCACGAAACGTCCGGTTGGGATAAGTCTCTGTGGTTATGTTCGCGCCGCTTCCCACATGAATCATTGCCAAGTCTTTCTCATAGACTTGGCCGACGACCCAAACAGTTGAAAGATCGGTTACTCGGATCAATTCCTTGTTGGCTTCGATCACTTCACCGGGGTTGACCGTTCGGCTTGTGACCGTACCACTTGAAGGCGAAGGTACGGTCACTTCGGAGCTTACTTGAGACGCAGAGTTGAGCGAGCTTACTCGCTGTGATGAGAGTCCCAGCAACAATAACTTCTGGCGGATATTTGCGACATTCGATTCCGCGTCTCTTAACTTTGTGTTCGCCATTTCCAATTCTTCTCTATTGGCCGCGCCAATCTCAACGAGCTTTACGGTTCGTGTATGATGACGGTGATGTTCATCGAGCGCGGCGAGCGCCGCCAAATACTTTGATTGAGCTTCGGCCAGTTCGTTACTGAAAACTACGGCGACCTGTTGTCCGCGTCTCACATTCTGGCCCAATTGAGCGTTGACACTTCTGACAATGCCGCCGACAAGGGATGCCACCGGCGTTTCTTTGTAAATGTTTGGTTGCACGATTCCCGTAGTCATCTGGCCTGTCGCTTCGGCAGACGGCCTTTCACCAACTGTTTCGATCTTCAATCCGGCCCGCTGTACCTGTTCAGGCGATAGAGTGAGTTTCTGGTCACCGCTCATGGCTTGCTGGCTTTGAGATTCTTCGAATGAGACCGAGCGCGGAGCCGGTACTGGCTTACCAGCCTTTCCCGGCCACAGCAGCCAAGCCACGAACGCAACACCAACCATCGCAATCACCGCAACGACCGCCACGACAATCGGCCTGTTCGTCTGGACTTTGGTTGTCGCCACACCTGTTTCGGTTTCGCGCGATATTTCAGGATTATCGTTCATCGTTTTATCAACTCCGGTGATGCGGTTGCCTTTAGGATATCCACGCGAGCGTTATAGACCGCGAGTTGCGCGTCAACGAAATCGTTTTCGAATTCGATGAACCTACGTTGCTCGCCAAGGTAATCCAACAGGGTCTTTGAACCCAATTCATAAGTCTGTCTTACAACATCGAGGTTGGCTCTCGCCTGCTGTTGGACGCCGACGCGGAAGATCTCCATCGCGCGCGCCGCGCGTTCGTATTGCGCATACGCCGTCGCAACATCATGTCTGACCAGTAATTCCGCAAACTCTCGGCGTCGCTTGGCTGCATCCGACTCCGCGACCGCTGCTTCGACCGCGCCTTGATTCTTGTTCCGTACCGGCACATCCAGCGAGATGCCGAACTTGAAATAATTGAAACCGCCCTGGACTGGCTGCAATCGCCCTACATCGTCAAACCCCTTCACCGGAAAACCAAATATCATGTGCTCGTATCCGGCTAAGAGACTTGCGTCCAGTCGGCCCTCAGAACGCGCCTGCTCAATTTGAGCCAGAGCGACGTTCTCAGCGGAACGGGCTGCAAGTAAATCAGCACGATCATGGAGGGCTCGCTCAGTTGTTTCTGAAACCGTTGGTAGTTGGTCAATTAGATTGTCGAAGTTGCCGCGCAAACGCAAGGGTTCTTCCGGTGACATGCCGATGAGATTTCTTAGTGCCAGCATCGCGACCTCAACTTTGCCTTCGGCACTCTCGCGCATTGACTTCAGGCGATTAAGCTCAACGAGAACCATGTTCTGTTCGAGCGGCGGGGTAGCACCTTCTAATACGCGCGCCGCGACGAGATTGAAACTTTGCTGATTGGACTCGACCAGTTCATCGGTCAGTGAAAGCTTGAGTATTTGGGCGAGCGTGTCCGCGAACTTCATCCGCACTTCAGCCGCCAGCAACCTTTCACGATTTCCGAATTCATGCTCACGCACTTCGACTTGACGTTCCGCGACGGCGATGCGAGCCGCGCGACGACCACCTAGTTCCAAAGGCAGCATAGCGTCCGCATCAATGTTGCGATCAGTGCCGGTGACGTTTTGGGAAACGCTGAGATCAAGCTTTGGATTCGCGTGCAGGCGCGTCTGCTTAACCAGCGCTCTTGCCGCGTCGATCTCTTTTCGCATCGCCTCCAATTCGAGGTTGTGCGCCAGAGCATAGGCAACCAAATCGTCAGCCGTCAGTCCTGTTTTCTGATCATGGTAGCGCGACGACGAGGCAGACTGCTTTTCGACTGATATCGGCGTTTGCGCCTGCGCACTCAATTGCATTTGCGCCAGCAACAGTAGAGCGACGCAAAACAGCGATGCTTTCTTGTAAGGTCGAGGAAACATTTCTATTGAACGATCAATTGTCCGCGCATCATGTTCATGCCGCAGAGGAAGATCGCCACAACCTTTCTTACTGTCTCTCAGCCATCTCCTTCACCCCTTTCAACGGTTTCTTTGCTGTTTTCGGGAACTGCGCTTTGATTTTTCAACTTGCGCTCGTGAATCCAAAAGAAAATCACCGGCGTCACAATCAGCACGTGCAGCAGGCTCGACACCATCCCGCCCAGCACGGGCGTAGCGAGAGGTTTCATGACTTCCGATCCGGCGCTCGTACTCCACATGATCGGGATTAGCGATGCGACTACGGTTGAAACGGTCATTACCTTCGGTCGAAGACGGAGAACTGCACCTTCGGTAACCGCGGCCATCAACGAAGCGCGGTTGAGTTGTCCTAACTCCTGCCGTTTCCGTTCCACTGCTTCGTTCAGATAAATCACCATGACGACAGCGGTCTGTACCGCCGTACCAAACAAGGCAATGAACCCAACCCAAACTGCGACTGAAAAGTTGTATCCCAACAGCCAGAGCAAATAGACGCCGCCCGTCAGCGCGAACGGAACAGCCAGCAAAACATGCGCAGCCTCGAGTGCGGAGTGATACGTGATATAGAGCAGCGCAAAAATGATTATCAGGACAATAGGTATTACGATCAGCAAACGGCTGCGGGCGCGCTGTTGATTTTCGTACTCGCCGCTCCACTCGATGTAATAACCGGCGGGCATTTGCACTTGTCGAGCGATTGCGTTCTTAGCTTCGTCAACGAAACTACCCACATCGCGTCCGCGAACGTTGAGTAGTACTGTTCCACGCAGCAAACCGTTCTCGCTGGAAATCATCGTTGGACCTTGTACCGAGGTGATGCCAGCCAATTGCGCCAAAGGAATCGGCGCGCCATTTGGTGAAGTGATCGGAATCTGCGAGAGCGCCTCAGGACTGCCGCGAAACTCCGGCGCGTAGCGCACACGCACGGGAAAGCGCCGGCGACCTTCAATGGTCACTGACAGGTTCGTTTCGCCGATCCCTTTCTCGATTGCGTCCTCGATCGTTCTCTCGTCAATGCCATAACGGGCAGCCGCCGTGCGATTGATCTTGATATCGATGTATGGCGCACCACTGATCTGTTCGGGATAGACATCCTTTGCACCCGACAAGTTGCGCATCACATCCGCAACCTTGCGCGAGAGATCTTCCAGCGTCTTTAGATCGTTTCCGAAAATCTTGATGCCCACCTGTGAACGTATGCCGGTCGAGAGCATGTCGATGCGGTTTTTGATTGGCTGTGTCCAGATGTTCGTCACTCCGGGAAAACGCAACCTCTCGTCCATTTCCGCAATTAAGGATTCGCGCGTCATGCCTGAGGGCCACTGTTCCGGCGGTTTCAAGTGCACAATGGTTTCGTTCATGTTCACCGGCGCGGGATCAGTGGACGTTTCCGCGCGCCCGGCTTTGCCAACCGCATACTCGACCTCAGGGAAGCTCTTCAACACTTCATCCTGCTTGCTCAAGATATTCCGAGCTTCATCAATCGAGATTGCCGGATCAGTCACCGGCATGTACATCAGATCGCCTTCGTTCAATGGCGGCATGAACTCCTTGCCGATGCCGGCAGCGACGAAGAGGGCACCGGCGAATAGAAGAAGCGCAGCCGCAACCGTCAACACGCGGTGATTCAGCGCGAAGCGCAGAACGGGGCGGTAGATGAAGTGGAGACCTCGCATCACTGGATTTGCTTGTTCGGGGTGAAACTTGCCGCGCAAGAGCAGAGTGCAGAGAATCGGCACAAGAGTGACGGCGATAATCGTCGCGGCCACCATCGCAAAGGTTTTGGTGAACGCGAGCGGATGAAACAGCTTTCCTTCTTCCCCCGTAAGTGAGAAGACTGGGATGAACGCGAGGATAATAATCGCCATTGAGAAGAAGATCGGACGTCCGACCAGCCGCGTAGACTCCAAAACCGTCTTCCAAATGAGTGGCCGATCTTTTGGATCAACCTTGCGTTGTTCGATAAAGCGAAAGGCATTCTCTGTGACGACGATCCCCGCATCTACCAGGACGCCGATGGCGATCGCAATGCCTGACAGTGACATCAGGTTTGAGCTAATGCCCATGTAGTACATGAAAAGGAACGCAAGCAGCACTGCCAGCGGTAGCGGAATCGTGACAATCAGAATTGAGCGGAGGTGCGCAAGGAATATGATGTGCGCCAGCGTCACAAGGATAAGTTCTTCAATGAGTGCGCGCTTGAGTGTGTGCGTAGCCCGTTGAATCAGTTGCGTCCGATCGTAAAAGGGAACGACGCGCACGCCCCGCGGTAGTCCTGCTTGGATTGCAGCGATCTTCTGTTTGACGGCATCGATGACTTCGAGTGTGTTCACGCCGTAACGCGCAATGACTACACCGCCAACCGCTTCTTTGCCGTTCTTATCCAAAACGCCTGTGCGAAACGCGTTTCCGAGCTTCACATTGGCGACGTTCTTAACGTAAATCGGAATCCCGTTTGGCGCGGTCAGCACAATATTCTCAACATCGGCAACCGACTGGATGAGACCAATGCCGCGCACCACTGACCATTGTCCGGCTTGCTCGACGACGTTGCCGCCGACGTTATTGTTTGAGCGCTCTACAGCTTCGACGACCGTCGAAAGTGGAAGGGAATATGAGCGTAGCCTGTTTGGATCGACATCGATCTGGTACTGCTGCACGTAACCGCCGACGCTAGCGACTTCCGCAACTCCTGGCACCGAGTTCAATTGATAGCGCACGAACCAATCTTGCAGAGTACGCAGGTCGCGCAGATTCATTTGATCACTTTCGAGCGTGTACCAGAAAACCTGTCCGACGCCGGTCGCGTCCGGGCCGAGCGTGGGAGTGACGCCCTCAGGCAACTGCTTCGCAACAAGATTCAAACGCTCAAGCACGCGCGTCCGAGCCCAATACAAATCGACGTTATCCTCAAAGATGATGTTGATCATCGAGAAACCGAACGCTGAGCTTGCCCGCACAACGCGCACGCCGGGTAGACCCTGAAGGTTCGTGACAAGCGGATAGGTAACCTGATCTTCCACTTCCTGCGGCGACCGACCGGTCCAATCCGTAAAAACGATCACCTGGTTCTCTGAGAGATCGGGGATCGCATCGATCGGCGTCCGCAGTAAAGCCCAGTAACCCCAGGCCGCCAGACCCAGATACAATGCGATCACCAGGCCGCGATTGCGCAGACTAAGTTCGATGAGACGATGGATCATTGTTTACCTTCGGAGTGCGCTGGCAGAGGGAAGCGGCGACGGCACTATGCTGCGCACCCTCACCCTAACCCTCTCCCAATGGGAGAGGGAATCCAAGCGGTGTCTCCCGATGAATCGGGATTGCCACCGCACTCCAAAATCATTGCGCCGTCACGCTAAACGAGGTCTTGCCTTTTCCCGACGGACCTTCGTAAGCAAGCTGGACTTGCCACTCGCCAGCCACTTCGATATCGACTTTACCGCGATAGATTCCGGGCGTGTCGGTCGTCGTCAACGCCACGGCGTCATTCATCGCGGACATGGCGCCCATCTGGTCCATGTGAAAGGCCAGCGACACCGCGCCCACATCGACCGGCTTGCCTGACGCGTCGGTAAGCGAAAGCATTACTTCCTGATTGCCGTGCTTAAGCGCACCGCTATCATTCGATAGTGTTGCCGTTAGATTTCCTACTGGAGCGGCTCTAATCGTCTTGCCTGTCGGAACACTGCCGCTTGTTCCCGTCTTCGAACCACACGCTACGGCGATAACAAGAACAACACTTAGGGCAATTAGGATAGCGATTACAGATTTCTTCATGCCTCTAACCTCCAATTAGTCAAAGAGAGTCGGTTTCTCGCGCGCAAGGCACACGCATGCGCAGGCGCGCTCGCAGCTTCTCTCGAAACCGCAAGAAGACACACTACGACCTGATTGGAATTAGATCAGAAGCGCGAGATGACGAATGTAGGCGGGATGTGAATCGATGGGTGGACTGTGAGAATGGCTGGTATAGCGCAGCAACAATACCGGAGGCGGAATAGCCTGCGCGCCGATCATATGCCCCGAAAGAGATGGCTGCATTTTTGGTTGAACTTTAACTCCATTCGCTGGCGTCGTTCCATTCTGTGAACAGTTCAGCGAACAACACAGGCGAGCACTGGCGACTTGGGGTGTGTTGCTTCTGCTCAGCGCAGCCTTGCAGCAATCCATCTCGCGCATCGCGCCGGCCATGCTGCATGATTGCTCGTTGGAATGGAGAGGAGCGCCAGCCAGTGCGCCGCCCGCCAGAATCGATAAGAGCACCAAAGATGTGAGTCTTGTCCTCATGACCACTTCCCACTCTATTGAAAAGTTGTAATAGGTGTCAAGATACCGACGGCAGCATTTCCTCACTACGGCGTGGAGATCTGTCCGTGTCCCTGCATTTTGCTCATCTTCATCTTGCTTGGACGAAGACGGACAAAGATCCGATATGAAACAGGATGCTGACCGTAAACTGAATCGAGAATCAGCGGCTTTGAATAGAAGGTTATATCGCTGCCGATTGCCATCGAGACTTTGTCTGTATTCCAAATGTCCCGGGCGCCTCCAAACGTATATGCGCCGATGCGAAAGGAAGGATGATCCTGACTAATTCCCAGGAGCGCGCGATCTGTTGGGCGCAATAACTCGTCTTTGTCCACAAGCTCAAGCCGCGTGTACAGATAATTCTTATCCAGGAAGTTCACGGTAGATTCCGCAGTGTAGCCGTTGAGATTGTGGATCTCCCCGGGCGCCCTGTTGTGGTTGCGCCCCCAGATTAACGCTGAAGCCAAGTTGCCGCGATGAAATGGCCTGTTGTACTGCACCGAAGCTGTGGCGCGGCGAATATCCACATCGGGTTCCTGATTCTCGGGACTGCGCAAAAATCCATAGCTTACCTGCATCGCCCAATTCTTGGTCGGCATGAACCATAGCCGCGCCGAACGCGAGTTCCATTTGTGCGAATCAAAATCGTAACGGTTCTCGTCCGGTTCGCGCCCGTTGAAGATCGATCCTTCCAACTTGAACCAGCGATAAGTGAATCCCGTCGTAAACACGCCAAAGCTGATGTGCGTCGAATCCTGCAAATGATGCGCAAGCGTCGCCGAAGGATTTTCTGACGCCGACGCGCGATGCATGAATGCAACCGGGCCAAGAGCCGGCTCGCCCGGATAACCGAAGTAGGTAAACCACGTCCCGCGTTCACCCACAGGCAATGTGTACTGCGCCGACAATTCCATGAAAAGATCGTGCGGATGCTGTTTATCGATCAATGGCTGACCTTTATAGGTTTCCCCTGTCTGAAAGAGCAGCGCTGAACCTCCCTGCGGAAAAGTGAATGGCTCAGCGCTGAACATGCCGCGCAGTTGCAGTGTACCTTTGCCCAACTTGTGATAGGCCATCGGCATAAACCAATTCGCCGATTCAAGTTTCGTCACGCCGCGCGAACCTCCCTGAGTATTTACGCCGGCGACAATGTTGTAATGGAACATGAGCAGCCAACTGCCCGTGACTTTGTAATGCATGTGCATGGCTCCGGACGAAGGCTGCCATGATGTTCCCGATCCCATCGCGCCCATCGGCATCACGTTCTTATCACTTGATCCGATGCGAACTCCCATGTCATTTCCATTCATGACCATTAGTGGACCCATATTCATTGAGCCTATTCCCGGCATCCCTTCCGTGCCTTTCATTCCGCCCATCTGGCCCGGTGAAGGGCTCGCCATCGGCATTGGCATATTCATCTTCTGTTCAGGAGAACCTTGCGGACTTGGCGAAGAATTCGGCATCATGGCGGGCATTTTCATCTGGGTCTGGGGCGACGCCGAAGGTGATGCCTGTGGCATTTGCATGCCGGGCATGTTCATCTGCATCTGCCGAGGGGAGGGCTGCGGTGCTGCGGATTGTTTCGGCGACGAAGGCTGCATAGGCATTTTCATCCCCGGCATGTTGTCCATTTGGTTCTTGTTTGCGGAGTTCTTTTGTGCCGGTGTTTTCTTCCTGCGCGGCGCTGCCTTACGTCTTTGCGTCCCAGGCATCTTCATTGCTGGCATGTTCATACCCGGCATATTGCTCACGTCGTGTTTCTTTGCAGTCTGCCTCCTGCGCACTGGCTTTCGCTTTTTTCGTATTGTCACCTTTGACTTGGACTTCGCGTTTGGCTTACTCATCCCCGGCATGTTGGACATGTCTTGGCTCTGATTACGCGAGTAGATCGCCGGACCGCCAGCAAGGAACGACGCCACTAAGACGCCAAGCAATTCAATTTTCAGTCGTCTGACGGCTTTCTTCATGATTACTACCTCTTTATCGATTGCTGCAAATAATAAGTGCCAAGACCGGGCGCAACCTGAATGAGCGCCGCGCCCGGTTAATTAGACTTGAAAGAATGTTACCCCAGCCTTACTGCGGCTTGTTCTTCATGTCTTTCATGTCTTTCATGTTGCATGAATCGCCGCAGCAGCATTCGTGCTTGCCCGATTTGTTTTGCGAGCCATCTTTCATCGCGCACGAATCGCCGCCGCAACAACAGCAAGACGCCATTGCGCAACATGATTCCTTTGTTTTGTTAGGGTCGGTTTGAGTTGCGTTCTGGGCCAGACCAAGCGTGGCAAACGCGGTTGCCAAACCCAGGACGAGGCCCATAATAAATCCTCGATAACTTTTCATCTCGATTTTTCTCCTTGAGAAGATTATTGCCTGGTATCAGTGAACACACTGATACCCCGTCGAAAACCGCCAGCAATGGGCGGCTGGTCTTAAAGCAGGCAGACTTCTAGATTAGGAATGAACAACAGCGCAGGTAGGTTTGTTCCTGATTGAGCAAGCGCAGCGGGTAATCGCGAGGAGCCAGCTGCACATTGTTAAGCTTGGCAGAAAAACTGTCTGGACCAGCAGGAACAGAGATGTTCGAGTCACCTGACACGCGCCCGGTCGAAACAAAAGAACCGCTGGTCAACGGACAGCAACTGTTCGCCCCGGAAGGGACCGCATTTTCCGGTAACGCAATCTGATTAGCGACTTCTGACGATTCTACGGTCCAATGTCTCTGGGAAATCGGCTTATGCTTCGCTGCGTAATGGGCTTTGCAGCAGGAGTGCGAACTCATTGAGCCAGAGACTTGCCCCAGGCTCGATGCTTCCGCAGGCGTGCGCGGCTCAGCACCCATCGCAGTCCCGTGAGCATAACTCACAACCATGCAGCCTGCGCCCGCACACCAAAGTGTCAGTGCTACTGCAAGCGCAGAGCGCATTTTCCTGATTGATGGTCGCGGGAATTTCATCGTCGTAAGCTCGGTATGAGCACGTACTTCAGCCTTTTTCGCTTAAAGCCTGTTCAACCGCCTGGCGCATGGCCGGGGGCGTCGAGTACTGATTGAAGCCCTGAAAATGTTTGAGGATGCGGCCGTCGCGCGAGATCACAAAACTCTGGGGGATAACGCTCTGCGCGTTTACAGATCTTACCAACGGACCCGACAGACTTCCATCATCCCAAACAATTTTGTAGTTAATGCCCTTTGCGCGAACAAAATTCTTCACGTACTCCTGACCTTGCCGTTCGTTGTACGTCGTCGCCAGGCCAAGCACGACCAGGCCGCGCGACTTGTATTCGTTATTCATTTTCACCAGTTCAGGCATTTCAAGTTGGCACGGCCCGCACCAGGTGGCCCAGATATTGAGCACCATTACCTTGTCGGCATAGTCAGCTAGTCTTAGCGACTGGCCATCAAGCGTCTGAACTTTTGTGTCCCGCAGTGTTTGAGGTAATGAAATGACTGCCGCCGGAGCATTGCTCGTATTAGGCGCGGATGAATTGGGATTAACCGGCCTATTTGAACTGGCAACTCCAGCTCCGTTCTTGCTGCTATCGTCCGTGGAATTACAACTTGATAAACCAAGTGCGCTGATTGCAATCACAACGGTTAATGTCAGAATGACGCGACTCGCGGTCCAGAAACCCGGGCGATTAATTTCTGCTTTTGAATTCGTAGATAAAGACATCGTGATTAGATCTCATCTGAATTATTATGGTGACGCTTCGGTTACCCGAAACGTTGCGACGCGCGTTACATCGTCGCCTATGATTGCATATTCTCCCGGCACAAGCGAAGTGCGCGGGCGAACTTCCATGAATACGATATCACCATCACGCGCCAATACGCGAACGGTTGGTTTGATAATCTCCTCGGAGGCGATGGCGAAGCCGCGCATTCCAGCCTGGGTAAGGGCCGTGACTCGCCGTGCGCCCCGATGTCCAGTAAGCCAAACCAGAAACGGCGGATGCGTACCCTGCCGCTCATTAGTGAAAAGAAACAGCCGCGCGTCAGCTTTCAAGGCTGTAGCAGAGTGCTCGCCCTGGATTTCGATGTAGCTAAGCTTCTCGCTTTTCGCAACCACATCCGCGCGCAAGGGCGTCCGGCCTTGCTCGAAACGGAGCGGCGCCAGCTTGTTTTGATCATCGAGAACATAAATCAGGGTTCGATCGGCCGGCGGCGAGGGCTCGAATTCCTGGGCCATGAATGATTGGGCCAGCCCGATCATTAACGCAAAAAATGCTGCGTTCTGGAGCTGTATCCTGCTTTTTCGCATCCGGTCTCCGCCTTACTCTGGACGCTCTCAGGGTTGTGGTCAAGCGGTGGCTCACAGTAGACTTTTCAACAGCTGATCCGTTAGACCTGCTCCCCGGGGCGGCAGTCGTCATACAATTCGGAGTATAAAAACAATGACCCAACACTCGCTTTGTTCGCGCTTAACTACCTTTTTTCTGGCTGCGGCCGTTTCAGGATTCGCAAACAGCGTGGCGTCGTTCGCGCAGGATATTAGCGGCGGTGCGTCTGAGATGATGGTAAGCTCCGACATCGAAGCGAAATTCGGCAAAGGAATTTTCTCGCCGGCGCAGAATCGGCCCCACGCAACGAAAACCCTCGAAAAGAAAACTGTGACTCGCTCGGCGAGTTCGTCGCGTTCCCAGGGCCGGCCGGCCGGCGATCGTCGGACGGGCAATAATTCCAATAGCGATTCAACCTCTCGCACTGAGACCGCCCGAAATGATTCATCAGCCAAGCCTCGCGGCCCTGTAAAACCCGCAATGGATGCCGAAGGCTACAACCGGCAGGGCGACGACTATTTCGATGCCGGTCAATACCAGAAGGCGTCTGAGTCGTATCAACAGGCGATTCGCCAGCGCGCAGATTACCCGGAGGCATATCTTAATCTTGGCGAAACGTATTTCAATCTTGGCCGTTATGTCGACGCCATCGCCGCCGAGAATAAGGCGATTACCTTGAAGGCAGATTGGGCTCCGGCGTATCGCGCCCTGGGCATCGCCAGTCTTAAGGCATCCCGAACAACTGAAGCGTTCGACGCGCTCAATAAAGCATTTTCTTTGGATCCGAACGATCCTGAAACGCGCGGCTCGCTGAGCTTGATCTATTACGATCAAGGTGTGACGGCGTACAACGCGAATAATTACCCGGATGCGGTTGCCGCCTATCAGAAGGCCGTCAGCCTCAAACCGGATTATGCCGAAAGTTACAACAACCTCGGTGATGCGTATCGGCGGATGAACAAACTGACTGAAGCCGTGGACGCTTACAAGCATGCGGTCCAGATCAACCCAAATTTGGTTGAGACGCAAAGCAATCTCTCGTTGACATATGACGAACTGGGCCGTTATCCCGAAGCGGCGGTGACTTATCAGCAAGTTGTGCGGCTTAAACCGGAGGATGCCGAAGCCAATAACAACATGGGCTACGCCCTGGGCAAGAGCAAACGCTGGAACGAAGCGATTGCCGCTTTTAAGCGAGCCATTCAACTGAAGCCTGATTACGCCGAGGCATACAGTAATCTTGGCTGGGCCTACAACAACGTCGGAACTTTCACTGCGGCAGTTGAGCCGTTGCAAAAAGCCATTCAATTGAAGCCGGGCTTATCAGAACCTCATTTCAATATTGGAATCACCTACAGTCGCCTCGGTCAGAAAGAACAAGCGCTCTCTTCCTTTCAAAAGACTATTCAACTGAAGCCGGATTGGCCGGCCGCGCAAAATAATCTGGGTTACGCCTATGGCAGCCTGGGTAAATGGAAGGAAGCGATCGCGGCGCATCAACAGGCAATCAAGCTTAAACCAGACTATGCGGGAGCATATTTCAATTTGGGTTTCGCTTATCTGAAGACCGGCAATAAGAAGGCCGCAGTCGAGCAGTACAAAGCGCTTAAGTCACTCAATGTTCCCCTGGCCAACCAATTGTATTTGATGATCTACGGAAAGCCGGCGCCGGCGCGTGGTTAAGAGCGCGGGCATCAAATCTTCATCGAGGAACCTGCGCCCCAACGCTACAAAATGTCCTGCGCGCGCAAGGCAATGATCGTCGAAATCACCAGGACAAAGAACATGAAAAACAAGACGACAGGATCGAAGAGAATATTCCCCCACGGGTGCAGGAAATTTATGTAGTTGCTCAGGTCTTCGTCGATTTTCTTTGCCGGTGGAACTTCAGGCACTGCGCCCAGCCTGGGCGCCTTTGGCTGCTGCAGCCCTGGATTGTAAGGCGCCTGCTGCATATACGACTTCATATCCTCTTCAAACTTCCTGCTGTTATTCTCTGCGGTCTTTTTGTAATCTTCGATGTCGCGGCGCGCTTTGCTAATATTCTGATCGTTGACATCCTCGATGTGCTTGTAAAGACCGTGCCCCTCGTTCGCGCCGTCTGGGAAAGAACCTTCCTCATCCAGCGTGTCGAGCCAGGACCAGCGTTTGATTTCGTCGAACGCCCAGGTCGCAGGCATCAAGGTGCCGACCGCTTTTGACCATCCCTGGGGCACGCCCACCAACCCCGAAAAGAGAATTTGGGGAATCAGAATCAACGGGACGAGGCTCGTCGCCATTTCAGAAGTCTTCACCATGGCTGAGATGAAAAGGCCAATGGTAATGCCGACAATTCCGGTAATGATCATCACGATCAGTTGCGGAATGGCCCATCCAGGCAAACTCATCAGGCCGGCATAATGGAGAAATTTCAAACTGCCATAAAGCAGCACGCACTGGAAGCTGACAATCAGCGACAAGACGAAAAGCTTTGAACCAACGTAAGGCAGCAGGTGCAGATTGATCATGCGCTCGCGAGCGTACACAGCTCGTTCGCGAATAATCTCGCGCGCGGCCAGGGAAGTGCCGAACCAAATGGAAACCAGCGCCAGCATGAAATATGGAAAATCGCGCGGGCTCTTTGCGCCAACAACAAAGTAGGTCAGAAAAGCGATGATCGGCGCCTGGACAAACAGAATCAGCAAGTTGAATTTATCGCGGGTAAAAACTTCAATGTAACGGCGCGTAAGCGTCGCCCACTGTCGCAATACATCAGTCGGTGATGTGATTCGCTTTGGCGGAGCGGGCGTCGGCAAATCGGGCCGCAGGTCTCGAGTTGGATCGACTACATTCCGCTGATAAATCGGCGTACGCTGGAATTTTTGTTTCCAGTCCTCTGCCACTAACTCGGCGATTTGTTCGCGACTGTGTTTCAAGGCTTGCTTCTGCGACTTGGTCGCATTTGCCGGCAGTGGAGGCAGCGCCGCCAGTTGCTGATCGATCGGCGCTTCGAGTTTGTCGTAGAGATCTTTGAAGCTTTCGGCCTTTACATGAGCGAGGGCTTCATGCGGCGCGCCATAGAAGACCAGCTTGCCACGCATCAGCACGACAATCTTGTCAAAGAGTTTCACATTCTCCATTGCATGCGTGGTGAGAACGACCGTGCGGCCGCTTTCGGCGATCTGCCGAAACAGCCTCATGATCTTTTCTTCAGTCGCCGGATCAAGACCTGATGTCGGCTCGTCCAAAAAGATCACCGAAGGCTTGGTAATTAATTCCACGGCAATTGAAACGCGTTTGCGCTGACCGCCCGAGAGCTGGCTCACCGGCACATCGCGCCGTTCTGAAAGGCCGGTGACGTCCATTACTTCGTTAACGATCTGATCGATTTCTCTGGTGGAAACGTCGCGCGAAAGTCTTAACCGCGCGACATAATAAAGCGTCCGATAGACCGTTAGCTCGCGGTGGATGATGTCATCCTGCGGCACGTATCCGATTGATTGCTTCAGAGAATCAAGATGCCGATAGAGATCGAGACTATTAATGAGAACATGGCCGCTGGTGGCCGGCCGCATGCCGTTGAGCGAATCCATCAGGGTCGATTTGCCCGCGCCCGAAGGTCCGAGCAAGCCAACGAATTCGTTCGGTTGGATCGTGAGACCCACATCGTCGAGTAATTTGATCGTGCCGCCGCCGGATCGGTTGGCAACGATCTTGGCGATACTGATTGCGTCAATCCGCGTCTTTGATCGCGTGTCATAGACGGCGACACCCTGTCTCGAGTCAGCCTGGAGTACGAACGGGCCAATCTGAATCAAATCGGCTAATTGCACCGCGCGCCGGCCGCTGATCCGCTCGCCGTTTACGTACACCCCGTTGGTGGATCCGGCATCTTCGACTGTGACATTGCCGTTATCGCGCGCGAACCGCGCGTGATGATTCGAGATCTGTAATCCATCAAGACGAATGTCATTATCCGGAGCCCGGCCGATCGAAAGTTGCGGCCGATCTTCGAACGATCGCTGGGCGAGTAATTGGGGATTGGGACGTACGGTCCCGCGGTCTGCCGCCGGAGTGCCGGCGCCGGCGACTATCGTTTGACGGCGGGCGATTTCAGCGATTTGGCCGAACGCTGACGGTATCGGAGCCTGGGGAAGTGGCGCCGACGGGCTTCCACCCCGCGCGGCCAATCGCTGGGGTGGCGCTGGATGTGCGGGATCGATAACGCGCAGCAGTGGCCCACCCATGCCGAGTTGAATTTGATCGCCGTCGAAAAGCTCTGCCGCATCGGCGACGCGCTGATTGTTCAGCAGTGTGCCGTTAAAGCTCTTCAGATCGACAATAACGAACTGCGGCCCACGCTTGTGAATCTCGGCGTGCTTTCGCGAGACTACTGCAGCAGCCGCATCAATTACAACTTCGCCTTCAGGATCACGCCCGAGGCGAATCACCTCTCTATTCAGCGAGATTCGCTTGCCCTGGCCAGGTGCTGAAGCGATGATTTCGATCGCCGCCATCTGCCCGGACCCCTGCGGGGTAGCCGGCCGAGCGGACGCTGGCCGCGCGTCAGGAATGCGATGCGTGACATCGGGATCTGCGCCAGGTTGTGGCGGTGGCGTCCGAGGTGTTGCCGAGGGTGCACCGGGCTGAGCCAATCCCCCGCGCGAATCACGAAAGGTCTCCAGGCGTCCAAGATCAGATGGGCGTTGGTCGACATGTTCAGCGGGTGTTTGCTCCAGACTGACTACCCGCAGAACGGGGCCATTGGCGCCGAGCTGGATTCGGGCGCCGACCCGAACTTCGACCGGGCCGGTTATTTTTTGTCCATTAACCAGGGTGCCGAAACGCGAGTTGGCATCCGCGAGCACACAACGACCTTCGCGCAAGCGGAACTCTGCGTGCTTGCGCGAGACCATGGGCCATTTGCTTTGATCGAAAAAGTAATGACAGACCGCCGGGTCGCGGCCCACGAGCACGATTTCGCTCGTAAACGTCCGTTCACCGGCCAGTTGGCCGTTGCGATCTTCGCCGAGGACGATTTTCATGGAGACGCTGGACGCCCAAAGCGGAAGGATTCAAGGATCATCGGCAGCTCGCCCTTTTCTCCTACATCATCCACGCCGCGAAGTTCAGGCGCGAGCGAAGTTGTCAGCATCAAAAGTGTAACGCCATTCTTTCCGCCATCGCGCGCCGGCAGAAAGATTACTCGGCCCCACAACTTGATGTCCCCCTTGGTCGTGTTCTTCGATAGACCTTCAAAACGAAACTCGTATCCTTCGTAAACGCCCACTTTGGTCGCGCCTTCGGAAACCTTTTGGTATTCGGGAAAATTCTTTTCAAATTGCGCGCTCAGGTTTTCAGCCAGCGAGTGAAAGACCGATTGATCTGCTTCGAGAGAGCCCGATGACGAGTACCACCCCACGGCAAAGTTTTCCTGGGTGAAATCCGGCGGTAACCGGCGTTCGACTTTAACAAAGTTGCTGGCGCCGGCAACGCCTGATTTCGGATCTTTGACCCAACGTTCGGGAAAATAAAACGAGAAATCGACGTAATGCTCGGCGAGCTTTCCGTCGAGATTCTTATTCGTGTTGACGAACTTAACCGCGTCAGCCGGAGGTTGATAAGGCGGCGGCTCGTTTTCAGCCGCTGCCGGAGAAACATTTTCGTTCGTCGATTTGGCGATCTCACCGGGCGATGATTCAACAACCGGAGCTGACTGATTTGGATTTTGCGCCGCCGGTGCCGCTATTCCACTGCGGCGGGCCTGGATCATAGGCAGGATTTTTGGGATAACAAAGTAGGCACCGACTCCAACCGCGACAACCAGAATAAAAAGCACCGCGAGGATCGCCATTATCAGTGGCGCCCTGGATTTTTTCCGTGGCGCCGCCGGCGGCGCTAACGGTTGAACTTGCCAGCCCTTTACCTCACTTGAAAACTCTGGCGACGGCAACGAACCCGAAGAAGCAGGTGGAGGTGTCAACGACGCCGATGTCGATATTGGACCAGAGTCCTGCTGAGGCAGCGAGCCGGATGTTTGACCCGGCGAAGGTAGGGGCGCGGAAGTCGAAACGGGTCCGGAGCCCGTCTGCGGCAAAGCTCCGGATGAAACTGGCGCCTCCGTGGCCGCCGGCGGCGCGGATACTTCAGGCGACCCTGGCGCCGGTAATGGCGCCGAGACTGGTTGCTCCGGCGGCGGCTGAAACGCCTCCTTCGGCATCGATAACACAGTAACTTCGCTCAGCGACTCCGAGATCGGGCCCGTCGGCGGCGGCGGTAGCGGCGCGGAAGTTGGTTGAACCTGGGGCGCGGGCATTTGCGGCGCCAGATCCCGCGTATCGCGCCCGCGAACCTCGCTGGTTCTTTCTGGTGGGACATCGATCCTGGTCCTGAACGGATCGAATTGAATCGTGTCCTCTGATGGCAGGTCCCTCGAGATTACTCTTGTCGGCGCATCAGCTGACAGTCTTTCAGCCTCGGGGATCTCTCCCGTCGGGACCTCCACGGGCATCAGCATTCCACCGTCGTGGGTGCAAAATCTTTGCGTATCAGTCGGGTAATTTCGATTGCATTTGGGGCATCGTTTCATAAAGCGTCTCTCGATTTGGATGATTCAGAAATCAAATAGCTCTTGATGATGATTCGCGGCGGTCGTGCCGGAAGTGAAAGCTAATGGATTTTTGCGCGCGCCGCGGTAGCTTTTGTCTCGAGGTCTCGGTTACCGGGATCGAGTTGCAGAGCCCGGTCGTAAGCACGAACAGCTTCCCGATACTTGCCGGCATTCATCAAACCATCGCCAACTCCGGTAAAACCAAAAGCCCCTGCCAGCTGCTTGCGATCGGCCGGTGACGCAAGCTCTGCCGCGCGTTCATAAATCCTGAAGGCATCGTCATACCGGTCCAGGCCGAGATAGGACCGGGCGAGCAGGTTGTGCGCCTGGAAACCCTTCGGATTTACCTCGATCGCGCGCTTGAGAACCGGCTCGGCACCTGCGAACTGTTTCCTAACCACCAAAAGGCGGCCCATCAGGAAAAGCGCGCCCGGATTCCGGGCATCGATGTCCAGGGCGCGCTTCAGCACCGCTTCAGAATTGTCCCAGCTCTGTTCAGTTTGCATGGCATCAGCGATAAGCACCAGCATCGGCGCGTCGCTGGTCTTCGCCACCGCGCTGCTGTAAAGCGGATCGGCCTCGGTGTATCGACCCATGTGACGGAGCACCCGCGCCAAATGAATCTGGGCGACGAGGAAATTAGGATCGAGTTCCAGCGCCCGGCGAAACGCAGATTCAGTGTCCTTATTCATTATGCCGCGGGCCATCAGGGCGACGCCCAGGCGATCAAATGCAATTGCGGCGTTTGGCTGGATCAGGGTAGCGCGACGCGCAAAAATTTCCGCGTCCGCAAAAAGCTTTGCGTTTGCGGCGCCGGTCCGTGGTTGAACCAGCACAAAGCTGAGCGCCACCAGCGCATCGCCGTTCGAAGGAGAATAATCGACTGCCTGTCGATAGGTCTTCTCAGCCTCTTCCCAACGTTGCTGATCCGAGAAGACATTTCCGAGACCGTATAGTCCCCGTCCATCGCGTGGCTTAAGTTTGATTGCGGCCCGGTAGGATTGTTCGGCTTGAACATACTTGCGCGCGTCGCGCGCATCGTTGCCGGCGTCGAGCGCGTCTTCGAATCGACTTTCAATGTCTGCAGCGCTCGGGCCGGTGGGACGCACCGGTCGCGGACCGGGCCGTGATGGATTGGAACCGCGTTTTGTTTCAGGATTTTTTGCCCGGAAAATTCCAGCGCCACCGCCAAGGTCGCCGCCGGTCTCCTGAGCCCAAACCGTCACTGCAGAGAGAGCGATCAAACTCACCACAGCTGCGATAAAAAATATGGCCGCTCTGATATTACTTCTTACTTTGCACATAAATTTCTCCATTAAGACGATTAACGCTTCCGTCGTTGTAAAGGCCGGAAGATTCTATCTAAATTTAGAGGCCGCCGGGCTCCGTATCTCGGCAGTTCGCGTCAGTCGAGAGACGGATTTTGAGGAAAAGCCGCGGTCAAAGCAAGCTGCCAGAAGGATTTTGACTTCTTGGAGTCAACTCAACCGGACCGAACCAGGCGAAATCCTAATACTGACACCTTGGTCGTCGGCGAAAACCAGTCTCGCCTTGTCGCTGAAATAGGCTTTGGTGTCTGATCCGTGGCAAACGATGCCCCACGCACCACGTACCACGATCGCTGCTCGCCTTCAACCGTCAGTGAGCTGCCTTCATAATAGTTGGCTTTCGTCGAGGTCCACTCGTAAACATTGCCGATCATGTCCATCACTCCCCAGCGAGTCTTATCGTCCGGTGCTGACCCGACGGGCTTGGGCATGGTAACGCCCGTGCTCTTCGTCACGGCATTGCCATCGACCCAGGTGTTTCCCCACGAATAAATATTGTCCTGATCTCCGCCTCGCGCCGCGTATTCCCATTCTTCTTCAGTGGGCAGGCGGTATTGCACTCCTTCTCGTCTTGATCGCCAGACGGCAAATGCACTTGCATCGTCGACTGAGACAAAAGTGACAGGTAAAAGCTCCTGGCCCTGAATTGGCTTTGTGCCAACCCAGTTTGACGGCGGCGTATAATTCGTCTCGCGCACGAACTGCTCGTACTCCGCGTTTGTAACTTCCGTCTTGTCGATGACGAACGGCTTTACGGTAACGGAATGTACGGGCAGTTCGGCAAGCGTCGCGCCGTTTCGACCCATGCTAAATGTCCCGCCGGGGATTGTGATGAACTCAGGCTTGTATACAAACTGGTGTGGTTCAGGCGGTTTGACCGGCCGCGTCCGGAAGTACCAGACCGCGCCGACACTCGCGCCGATCAAAAGCACCACCACCAAACCGAGAATAAGCGGCAACGAAGATCTTTTTCGCGGACCGGTGAGACTGATTTCGGCGCGCGCAAAGCCCGGGACATTCTGATAACTGTTGTCACCGACGGTAGCTCCGCCGCCGAGCTTTAGCTGCGTTGCATCGGGATCGACAACCGCAGTCTCTTTCGGTGACATTGTCGCCGCCAACTGGGTCAGCTTCTCTTCAAGTACTTTCGTTTGCTTCGCAACTATTTCTTCCAGGTGGCGGCGTTCTTCTACTTTTTCACTCTCTTCTTCCTGGCGTCTGCGCTCTTCTTCGTTGGTCAGCCGCCGCCGCGCTTCCGCTTCGCGCGCTAATTCTTCTCGGGCGATCCGCGTTTTCTCTTCATCTTCAATCAAAGAATGGCCGCTGATGGTCCCGGCCATCGGATCAAATTTGGTCTGCGAAACCGATCCTGTTTCTTCCGGCGGCGCCGAAACAAGAGTTTTTGAAGGATCAATCTCTGAGGATTCTCCCGTGCGTTTCAGCCGGGCGCTGGCTGAGGACATGGCCGTTCCCAACTCTTGCGCGAAATCGTCTGCTGAAGGAGTGCGATACTTCGGGTCCTTTTCCAGGGCGTGACGCACAACGGCTTCAATTTGACGCGGCACTTCGATACCCTTCGAAGCAAAGGTCGGCACTTCCGCCGTCAAATGCTTTTTCATGATCGACGGTATTGAACTGCCTTTGAAAGGTACTTCGCCGCTCAGCATCTGATAGAGCATTACCCCGAGACTGTACACATCAGCGCGCGTATCCGGAGGATCGTCACCCCACTGCTCCGGCGCCA